>Ga0247813_10000008_pt1 | contig 573120 bp, 496 predicted proteins | sample UWRJL169409C1_FD_180719 | JGI IMG/M metagenome (GOLD analysis project Ga0247813, IMG submission 180719) | Plant litter microbial communities from Arlington Agricultural Research Station in Wisconsin, United States - UWRJ-L169-409C-1 | ecosystem: Environmental > Terrestrial > Plant litter >... | reverse complement strand
CACAGTTGTCGCTGGCAGTCGGAGCAGTTAAAGAAGCAACGGAGCAGGATCCTGTTACATCAGCAAGGTTTGCCAGTGTGGCAACCGGAGCAACGTTATCCGTGATCACCACATTCTGTGTTTGTGTTGACGTATTTCCGTGACCGTCGTTGTAAGCCCATGTCACGACAGTTGTTCCCTGTGCTGTGATCGGAAGTGATGCGTTGTGCGTTCCGGTAATTGTTCCCACGCAGTTATCATTGGCAGTCGGAGCAGTCAATGTTGTAACAGAACAGGTTCCGGTTACATTCGCAAGATTCGCCAGTGTGGCAACCGGAGCAACGTTATCCGTGATCACCACATTCTGTGTTTGTGTCGACGTATTTCCGTGGCCGTCGTTGTAAGTCCATGTCACGACAGTTGTTCCCTGTGCTGTAATCGGAAGCGAAGCATTGTGTGTTCCTGTGATTGTTCCTGCACAGTTGTCATTGGCAGTCGGAGCAGTCAATGTTGTAACAGAACAGGTTCCGGTTACATTCGCAAGATTCGCCAGTGTGGCAACAGGAGCGACATTATCCGTGATCACCACATTCTGTGTTTGTGTCGACGTATTTCCATGACCGTCGTTGTAGGTCCAGGTTACGACTGTTGTTCCCTGTGCTGTAATCGGAAGCGAAGCATTGTGCGTTCCTGTAACAGTTCCTGCGCAGTTGTCATTCGCAGTCGGAGCAGTTAACGCTGTAACGGAACACTGATCGGTGATCGGCGCCAGCGTTGCCAAAGCAGCGACCGGAGCCACGTTGTCCGTAATCACCACATTCTGTGTTTGGGTCGACGTATTTCCGTTCCCGTCATTGTAGGTCCAGGTTACGACTGTCGTTCCCTGCGCTGTGATCGGGAAAATCGTTGTCGTTGTTCCGGTGATCGTCCCCGCGCAGTTGTCGGTTGCCGTTGGAGCAGTTAATGCTGTCACAGAACACTGGTCGGTAACCGGCGCTAAAGAAGCAAGACTCGCTACCGGGGCAATGGCATCGCCGATCGTGAGGTTAAGCGTAATCGTAGAATCGCAGCCGGCAGCATTCTGACGAAGCTGTGTGTACGTTCCGCTTGTCGTATACGTTTGTGCGTTGAGCGTATAGCTTGAACAGGCACTCGCTGTAAGCGTTGAAGTGGTTGACGTGCAGTTCTGAGCATATTTCGCCAGAAATCCAGCAGCTGTAGAGGGAGCCGTTACCAGGTTGGATACACCTGCCGTATAATCGAGGTCAATTGTAGTGTAGTAACTTCCGGACACAACGATCTGCGTACCATCTGCATTGACTGCAAGTGAATTGACAGCAGCAAGGCTTCCGATAAGGTGATTGAACCAAAGCAGGCTTCCCGAAGCGGTATATTTAGCATAGAACGCATTCTGCCCGGGTGCTGACACATTGTAAACACCCGACGTAATGTCAAAATCGCCTGTACCCTCAAATTCTCCGGCGATGTATACGTTGGAGGCTGCATCGGTCCGGATGCAAAACGCATTGTCGTCGAGCACGGAGCCCGGCCCAACGGAGTTCCCCCAGAGGTAACTACCTGAACTGTTATACTTCGCAAATGCAATATCGCGATCCGAACTGTAAGAAGTACTCACGTTGGTAGTGCCGGCAGAAGGGTCCAGGTCGAGTGTTCCGATAAACTGTACAGATACGAGCAGGTTTTCCTGCGCATCAAGGGTAAACGAGTTTGAACGGCATGTATTTGTACACGCGAGTGACTTTGCCCACACATAGGCGCCGGTTGAAGTATATTTAGCCATGTACACATCGAACGACGAGCCTGCAGAAACCAGGTTGGCGACGGCGGCGGAAGGATCGAGGTCCACCGTTCCCACGAAATCACCGGAAAGGTAGACATCCCCGGCAGCATTGGTTGCCATTTCCACCGCGAAATAAACACCGATGCGCTTGCCCCAGATATACGTTCCCGAAGAAGAATATTTCGCGAGAAAAGCACCGTCCGATGCAGCTGTTGCATTGGCCGTTGCCGCAGAAGGATCAAGATCGATCGTAGCAACAGGCACATAAGAGCTTAAAAATACATTGCCGCTTCCGTCGACCGCTACGGATGGATACCGGTCAAAGCCTGTCGTCCCGACACTGAATCCCCAGGAATAAGCACCGTTGGTCGTGAGCTTCACCAGGAACACATCTTCTCCACCGACAGCAGTCTTGTTCACTGTGCCGGCAGTCGGATTCAGATCGATCGTTTCCGTAAAATTTCCGCAGATATAGACGTTTCCATTGGCATCCACATCAAATTTCGGCCACGGCGCAGTTGATCCGTTAAGCTGGATCATCCTGGCCCATAGTAAAGCTCCAGAAGGATCGTATTTGGCCGCTACCGCTGCAAACTGACCTGCAATGCCGGTTAAATTCGTCACACCCGGCCCCGGATCGTAATCAACGGTACCGCTTAGTCCACCCAGAGCGTACACATTTCCCGCAGCATCTGTTTTTAATGAGTAGAAGGAGAGACCGTTGTGGGCCCACGTAAGTGCCGGATTTTGAGCAAAAAGACTGTTTGACCACGAAAGCATTCCAAGCAGCAGCAGGGTGATCAGTGTAAATTGTTTGTTCATGACAGATGATAGATTATAAGAACTAATTTTCACGGCAAAGTTCAGGGCTATCAGCAGGATAGGCCCTACCACTCAGGAAGTTTTTAGCACGTCTTCGGGAAATATGAAAATTGAAAAAGTCTTTAGATGCAATTCAAAGGCAGGGATACAGATGATACAACACCCAGTCAAAACTCTGATAATCAGATGTTAAAAATGTATTTACAATCGTTTTAAAACGGCAAAACAAAGCTTTGCATTATTAAAATACGACGAAGCCTCCCGAATAAACGCGCCCTTTTGGCCTATAACCGTGTGCTATTGATTGATTTCCGCAAAGCGGTTTTCAAGGTGAATAGTGAATTGCTCATTGTCAACTGTCACCTTTGATTGATCCAGTGGATCAGCTCTTCTTTTTTGCGGGTGGAAACCGGCACAACGGATTCGTCTTTCATCACGATGCTGTTCTCGGTTTTTTTGAAGAACGAAAGAAATTCGATGTTGACCAAATGGCTTTTATGCACGCGGATAAATCCGTCCTGGGAAAAAAGCTCGTCGAATTCTTTCAGCAGGCGGGAAACCATGATGCGGCTGCCATCTGCCAGGTAAATATTGGTATAGCTTCCGTCGGATTCGCAGCGGGTGATCTCGTCTATGTTCACGACATACATGCGTTCGGTGGTTTTCAGCACGATCTTTTTCTTCTTCTGCGGCAACTGCGAAAGGTTGTTCAGCAATACGCTCAGATCGAGTGCCGGATCGTCGCTGCGAATGGCTTTTTCTGCTTTTTCAACGGCGTTGATCAGGTGATCGGGCGCGATGGGCTTGAGCAGGTAATCAATCGCGCTGTAGCGGAAAGCGTTGATCGCATATTCCTGGTAGGCCGTAACGAAGATCACTTTGAAAGGAATGAGATCAAAGTGTTTCAGCAGATCGAACCCGGTGCCGTCGCCCATCTGTACATCCAGGAAAACGAGGTCCGGCTCCAGCTCCTTCAACAGCTCGTAACCAGATTTCACAGCATCTGCAACCCCGACGACTTCGACGTTACTGCAATAGATCTCCAGCATGTTTACTACCAGCTCGGAAGCGTTTTTTTCGTCGTCTATGATAACTGTTCGGATCATGGCTTATGATTTAGAAGGATTAACGGAAGTGTAAAGGTTACCAGTACACCGGAGACTTCGCCGGCTTCGTTGCGGGTATCGGCGACGTCCAGCCGAATCTGCGAGCCGTGCTTTTTATTCAGGCCGCCTATGCGCTCATGGGTAATGGTGGTAGCGAGCGAACGGTGCCCGGGCAACAGTGTCTCGCGCAGCTCACGTGCCTTTTCCAGTCCCACGCCGTCGTCTTCGATCTCGATGACCAGGTGCTCTCCGCGTTTCAGAAAGCGAACGAATAAATGGCCCTTCTCCGTCTTATGCGCCAGTCCGTGCTCGAGCGCATTCTCGATGAACGGCTGCGAAAGCATCGGGGGAATGAAGGTTCGGTACATATCCAGGTCTTCGCTGACAGTGAGCTCGTACACAAAGCGCGATTCGAAGCGGATCTGCTGCAGGTCGAGGTAATTTTTAAGCAGATCGGTCTCAGACTGGAGGGAGATCTTGTCTTCTCTCGAGAATTCGAGGATCATGCGCATCAGTCCCGAAAAGCGCGAAAGGTAAAGCCCGGCATTCAGCCTGTCCTGTTTGTAAATGTAATTCTGAATGGCTGTCAGCGAGTTGAAAATAAAGTGCGGATTCATCTGGGAAACCAGCAGGCGCTGTTTCAGCAAATGCTGCTGCTGACGGGCAATGGTGTTTTTCTGCCGGAAGATCAGGAACACGGCTGCAAGCAGCACCACTACGAAAATGACCATGGCGTAGATCAGGTTCTGTTTCCGGTCGATCGCCAGCTGCTGGATCGCTGAAGTTGCTTTCAGCGTTTTGTTCTCCTGTTCCTTTTGCGCAGTTTCGTACTTTTCTTTCAGGTCCGAAATGGTCCCGGCAACTTCGGTGGAAAAAATATCGCTCCGGAACTCATTGGCCTGCTCAAAGGCTTCCAGCGCTTCTTTATCCATTCCCAGCTTTTTGTAGACTTCGTAAAAATTCTCCTGGAAATCGCCCTTCATGGCTGTCAGGTCCGGCTCGTCTTTAATAAAGTCGTACCCTTTCTGAAGCACAGCCAACGCTGTCTGGTATTCGCCTTTATTTCCGTATGCCGCAGATTTGCAGAACAAGGAATAGGCCATCATGACTGTATCGCCCATCCTGCTGTAATTGGCATAGCTCTGGTCAAAAATGGCAATGGCCTTTCCGTATTGCTTTTTTCCGGAATAGCTATTCCCCATATTGATGCGGCAGGTAGCAAGGATCCCGTCATCTTTCAGGGTTTTCTGCGTTTCGAGACAGCGCTGAAAATAATTAAGTGCTTTATCGTACCGGTGCATATCGTTGTTAATGGCCCCGAGGTTCAGGTTCATTTGCGAAACACCGCGCTCGTCCTTTATCTCGGTCCGCAGCGCCAGGGATTTTAAAAAGTAGGTTTCCGCTTCGGTGTAACGCTTCATCGTTGCAAAGAGCTGGCCCATCGAGGAGAGCGTAACGGCCATTCCTCTCTTCTCACCTATTTTCTGATAATTGCCAAGTATAGTCTGGTACTCTTTCATGGCGGCTTCGTAATTCCCCGTCTCCTTGTAGTACCTCGCAGAAAGGCCTCTCGAGCTGATCTGTCCGCGCAGATCCCCGATGATCGTCTGGATACTGTCAGCTTTGGCCAGGTTCCATTTCATCTGGGGCCAGTCCGAACGCGTGCTGTGGTATTCGGCGCGATACTGGTACGCATCACCTATTCCTTTCTGGTAGTTCAGCTTCCGGCTCAGCAACATCATCGTGTCGACGTATTTTATCGCTTTCGACGGATCGTTAAAAAAGGAAGCATAGATGATCTTGTTGAGCAACCTTACCTTTAGTGTATCTTCTTTCTGAGCAGGAAGGTCTTTCAACAGGTCCTCCAGCTTCTGGCCGTAGGCAGTTGTGGACAACAACAGCAGGAACCACAGAATCAGTTTCCCTGCAGCTGCAGGAAAGGTGCGAAAAAGGTTGAAGCCGGATCGTTCCATGCCCCAAAGATACGCAGGACAATTCACAAATCATTCGCCGACCGGCGGACATCATTGGCAATTACGGCAGATATAACAAAAAAAGCCACCGGTCAGACCGATGGCTTTTCAAAATATGGTAAACGATCTATTTTACGATGCTTACGCGCTGCAATGATCGCTGTCCGTTCTCATCCGTTGCCGAAAGGAAATAGATGCCGCTTTCTGCATTCTCCAATTGAAGCGCAGTTGCTCCGGATGGCAATTGCTGCGTTGAAAGAAGCTGTCCGGCGGCATTCATGATCGTGAGTGTGATCGCTTTTCCGCTGTTCACAACGAAGCTTCCTGCATTCGGGTTCGGGTACACGCTGAACAGATTTTCTGCCGACAATTCTTCCATACCAACTGTAGTAATTGCTACGCAAGGTGAAGTCGACGAACAGCCGTTCTGGGTCACGATCACCGCGTAGCTGCCGTTTGCCGTTGCTGTAAAGCTTTGAGCAGTTGCTCCGGCGATCGGTGTATTGCCTGCGCAGTTGATCCACTGGTAGGCAGCGCCCGAAGTTGTCGCCGAGATCGTGAGTCCGCTCAGCGTTGTTGTTGCTACAGGAACGGTGATGATGACGTTTTGTGTCTGCGTTGCTGTATTGCCATGACCGTCGTTGTAGGTCCATGTTACGACTGTTGTTCCAGGTGCTGTGATCGGGAAGGTCACAGTCGTTGTTCCTGTAATCGTTCCTGCACAGTTGTCGGTTGCAGTCGGAGCTGTTAAAGAAGCAACAGAGCAGGATCCCGTTACATTCGCAAGGTTTGCCAGTGTGGCAACCGGGGCAACGTTATCTGTGATCACCACATTCTGTGTTTGTGTGGATGTATTTCCGTTTCCGTCGTTGTAGGTCCATGTCACGACAGTCGTTCCCTGTGCTGTGATCGGAAGCGAAGCGTTGTGCGTTCCGGTAATGGTTCCTGCGCAGTTGTCGGTTGCAGTCGGAGCTGTTAACGCTGTAACAGAACAGGTTCCGGTTACATTTGCAAGATTCGCCAGTGTGGCAACAGGAGCGACATTATCCGTGATCACCACATTCTGTGTTTGTGTTGACGTATTTCCGTGGCCGTCGTTGTAGGTCCACGTTACAACAGTCGTTCCCTGTGCTGTGATTGGAAGCGAAGCATTGTGGGTTCCGGTGATGGTTCCTGCGCAGTTGTCATTCGCAGTAGGAGCAGTTAAAGCTGTAACGGAACACTGATCGGTGATCGGCGCCAGCGTTGCCAAAGCAGCAACAGGAGCCGTATTATCCGTAATCACCACATTCTGTGTTTGCGTAGCTGTGTTTCCATTTCCGTCATTGTACGTCCAGGTAACAACGGTTGTTCCCTGCGCTGTGATCGGAAGTGTAGCATTGTGCGTTCCTGTAACAGTTCCTGCGCAGTTATCATTCGCAGTCGGAGCAGTTAATGCTGTTACGGAACACTGATCGGTGATCGGTGCTAAAGAAGCAAGGCTTGCTACGGGAGCAATCGCGTCGCCGATCGTCAGATTAAGCGTAATTGTGGAATCACAGCCCGCGGCATTCGTCCGCGTTTGCGTATAGGTTCCGCTTGTCGTGTATGTCTGTGCGTTGAGCGTGTAGCTTGTACAGGCACTCGCTGTGAGCGTTGAAGTAGTCGGTGTGCAGTCGCTCTGCAGTTTCAGAATGAAAACATCATTTCCTCCCGCTGAGGCCAGGTCCAGTGTTCCCGGGCCCGCATCAAAATCAACGGTGGCATTAAAACTACCACATACATAAATGTTTCCGGCCGGGTTCATTACAATCGATCTTCCATTATCCGATCCTGTGCCGCCCATTCGTTTCGCCCACACAAAGGTCCCGGAAGCATTTAATTTGGATATAAAAATATCTGCGTCTCCTGCTGAAACAAGGTTGTAAACACCTGCTCCCGGATCGAGATCGGATGTGGAATAGATATAACCGGTGGTAAAGACATTACCTGCCAGATCGACACCAATGGAAAGCCCTCCATCGTAATTGGTGCCTCCCATACTCCGCGCCCACACGAAGTTGCCCAGCGCATCCAGCTTCAGGACAAAAATATCTGTTTGTCCCGCTGAGGTCAGGTTGTAGACACCAGTTCCCGGGTCAAAATCCGACGTGGTCATAAACGTTCCTGTAACATAGCTGTTCCCGGCAGCATCAATGGCAATACTATTTCCTGCCTCGGAACCACTGGTTCCACCTGCTCTTCGCGCCCATACGAAATCACCGGCACTGTCCAGTTTTAAAATAAAGACGTCATGGATTCCCGCAGAAGTGAGGTTATACACAGCAGCTCCCGGATCAAAATCAGCAGTCAGTTCGAAGAGTCCCGATAAATAGACCGCCCCGGAATTATCCACTTTGATACCGTAGGCTTCATCTCCTCCGGTGCCGCCTACTCTTTTTGCCCACACAAAACCGCCCGATGCATCGAGCTTCAGTACAAACACATCGAATTGCCCCGTGCTTGCAGCTGTAAGGTTATAGACTCCTGCACCGGGATCAAAGTCGACCGTTTCCCGGAAACATCCTGTAATATACGCATTACCCTGACTGTCCGAATCGATGCCCAGGCCAAAGTCGCCGTCAGTCGAGCCGAACCTTTTCGCCCAGGAAAAAACGCCTGCAGTGCTCAGCTTAATGACAAACATATCCAGGTTTCCGGCTGATGTAAGCGTCGTTACGCCGGCACCGGGCTCAAAATCTCCTGATCCGGAAAAGTAGCCGGTTATGTAGACATTGCCAGATCCATCCACGGTTAATCCCTGTGGGTTTTCACTGCTGCCGGCACCACCTTCAATAGCCACAGCCCACAGCAGGTTCCCCGAAGGATCCTGCTTGATGACGAACATATCCCTGGTGCCGATAGGGGTAAAATTGAGTACGGCTGTACCCGGATCGAGGTCTGTAGTTCCGGAAAATACGCCAGTGGTGTAAATGTTTCCTGATGCGTCCAGATCCGATTGCCAGCCGATGTCACTGTCGGCTGCGCCGATGCGCTTTGCCCAGGAAAGGTTGTTTTGTGCCGTCAGCGAGCCGCCGGTTAAAAAGAGCACTACTACTGCGGTTAATGCACGCCCGGCAGGGAAGAATGTTTTCATTTTTTGAATCAGTTTGAATTGTTATTATTAATTATCTGTTTGCCACTCAGGAAGTTTTAAATCATTACCGGAAAATGCGGAAATTGCAAGCTGCTTTATACCGGCAGAGAATCACTATTTTCCATTTGTCAAAGTTGTGTTTTAAGCCCTGTACCTGCTATCACACAGATGGGACAACAAAACTACACACTTGTTTCCGTAGCGGCAAGCGCTCTGAATAAACGTCGCCTTTTGTCCTATAACCGTGCGCTATTGATTGATTTCCGCAAGCCTTAAAAACAAGCCCGATTTGCTGAATGGCTAATTGTCGCCGTCAATTGCAAAAACAACCATTCAGGAAGTTTTCTGCACCTTCTCAATTAAATGGATGAGGGTCGCTCAAAAGCCCTTATTTTTGACGTCATGAACCTTTGTATATTCATCATCCTGCCGGAGAAATCCCGTTCATGCTAAAGCTGCTGCTGCTCCTGCCCCTGCTTTCGCTTTTCCCGTTTGGAGGAACGGCGCAGGAATTGCTGTTCACCAACCTCAGCAGCGAAGCCCAGCTTCCTTCACAGGAATGTTACAAGATCGTGCAGGACAAGGATGGTTACATCTGGTTCAGCAGCGATAACGGACTCTGCCGCTATGGCAACAGTCAGCTCACAGTGTTCGATAGCCGGAACGGCCTGCCGGAAGAAAGCGTTTACAACATAGCGGAAGACGCAGACGGGAAATTGTGGTTCCTCACCTCCGAGAACAGAATACTGTACTTCGACCACGGCCGCCTGAAAGAAGCCCCATTCAATGCTGCTTACCGAGGCAAGCTTATGTCGGAGTGGGACCATCCTGTTCCCTATTTTATCAGCATGCCGGACCGGGAAACGGGCTACATTTCAAACAACAGGTATACCATAAAGATAGATCTGCGCAAAAACATCATCTACCCGCTCCCGCTGAATAAAGACGCGAACTTTACTTTCCTGAAGAAAAGGGGCCATGCGTTGATCCCGCTTCCTTCCGACTGGAAACAGCGGGATTTCAAGGTCAAGGTTATCAACGGCAGGAATTCCAGGTTCATAACGCTCCCAAATCTGTCGCGGAACTGGATCTTTCACTGGCAGACCTTTACGGAGATGGCCGGAACTACCGATTTTATTGCCATACAGGACCGGCTCATAAAGATCAACAGCGACCTGAGCCACACGGTGTACACTTTTCCCGCCAGGATCCTGAACCTCTACGTCGATAAATCCAACGGTTTATGGGTCTGTACGTACAATAACGGCGTATATTATTACCCGGATGTCTCCACCATGAAGCTGGGCCACCACAGCCTTGCCGGCTACTCCGTAACAGGCGTCTGCGAAGACACCGAACAGGGAGTCTGGTGCTCGACACTGGAAAAAGGGATTTTCTACAGCAGGAACAAGCACCTCATAGCCTATAATTCCATTGCAGGGCTCAACAAAAAACTGTCTTTGCTGAAATACACCGACGGCAGACTCTTCGCATCGTCTTCCGGAACGGCCTTTTTCGAGCTGGGAACAGACCGGATCCAACGGCATCCGCTGCCGCTTGACGATGCGATCTTCTTATCGGAACTCGTAAAAAACAACAGCGGCTGGCTCATGTCCGGGAGAGAAATCGTGTTCCATATGGACGATCAATTCCGCTACCGGGAAAGACTGCTCCAGTACCCCGAACGCCTGCCGCTCGGGATTTATGAAATTATCCCCTATAAAGATCATTTTGTCGGCGCAATGATCGCCTGTATATTGGAAATCCGTAACGACAAAAAGATCTTTGTAATGTCCTGTCAGCTACCTTACGTATCCAGGTCGGTCGTTCACACGAAGGAGGACCGATTCCTGCTCGGCGGCAACCATGGAGTCTACGAATACGATTATGCAACCGATCACTCCAGGAAAATAAACGGTATTCCCAACAGGGTGATCAAGCTCTTTAAGGCCGCTTCGGGAAGGGTCTGGGTGATAACCAAAGACGACGGCATTTTCTGGATCGACGGCGATAAGGTCACCAACGCCAACTTTCACCTCCTGATCCGCCCGTCCGTATTTTTTGACCTTGCGGAAGATGCGCACGGAACGATCTGGGCAGCCTCCAACCGCGGGCTTTACCGATTCACCCCCGCAGGCAGGCACCACCACACTGATCTTTACAACAACTCCAACGGTCTGCCTTCCAACGAGGTTTACAAAGTAGCGGCAGATGCCAGTCATGTCTGGTTTTCTACCTTCGAAGGATTGTTCTCCCTTCCGCTCGCGACAGAGGTAAAAAACACCACCGGCCCGGCTATTCATGCCCATAAGCTCATTGTAAAAGGCCGGAAAGGCACCCAATTTACCCATTCCATGAAGCTGGATTACAATCAGAACGACTTCCGCTTTACGTTCAATATCCTGACGTTCAAGAACGGCTCGAACACGCGGCTGCAGTACCGGCTTTCCAACGGAACGGAAACCACCACGACCAACCTGAAAGGCAACGAGGTCTTTCTGGAAAACCTTTCTCCCGGATTTTACGTGCTGAAGGTCTACGGTATCAACAACGACGGCGTACTCAGCCCGGAACCGGTTGTTTTCCGCATAGAGATTACGGCTCCTTTCTGGCAAAGCTGGTGGTTCATCACCCTTGCCATATTGCTGTTTGGCCTGCTGATCGTAGTCATCGTGCGCCGCATCGTTCGACGTATCCGCAAAGGCGAGGAAGCCAAAACAATGGTCAACAAGCTGATGGCCGAATATCAGATCACGGCGCTGCAGGCACAGATGAACCCGCATTTCATTTTTAATGCGATCAACACGATACAGGGCTACATTCTCGAAAAGAATGAGGACGAAGCGTATGCGTACCTGGCAAAATTCAGCAAGCTCATCCGCATGGTGCTGCACCATTCACAGGAGAAACAGCTGCTGCTGGAAAACGAGCTGGAGGTACTCGACCTGTACATCTCCCTGGAGCAGCTGCGCTTCGATAATTGCTTCGATTACGAGCTGCAGCTTGAAAAGAACGTCGATGTCACCAACCTCTACATTCCGGGCATGCTGCTGCAGCCTTACGTCGAAAATGCTATCTGGCACGGGATTGTCAACCTGCGGAACACGCGCCGGGGCAAGCTCGTTATCCACATGGAGCGAACCGCCGAACTGCTCCGGATCACCGTTACCGACAACGGGATCGGCCGGAAAATGGCCCGGAGCTACAATAAAGACCGCCGGCACAAATCCGTCGGAATGCAGATCACCGGGCAAAGACTCGACCTCATCAACCGGCTGTACGGGTCCGAAACAGCCAGTGTGATCATTACCGACCTGTTCGACAACGACCAGCCCGCCGGCACATGCGTAGAAGTTTTCATACCTATAAATAACCAGTAATGGAACAGATCACAGCACTTATCATTGACGACGAAACCAGGAGCCGGCTTGTGCTCAATACGTTGCTCCGGAAACACTTCCCCGAAATCGACATCGTAGGTGAAGCGGAAGATGTGGAAGAAGCATTTGCGCTCATCAACAAACTGAACCCTCAATTGGTGTTTCTCGATATACAGATGCCCCGGGCCGACGGTTTCAGCCTGCTCAAACGCTTCGATCCCGTGCCATTCGAAGTGATCTTCGTAACGAGCTTCGACCAGTATGCCATCACCGCCATCAAGTTCAGCGCCCTCGACTACCTGCTGAAACCCGTTGAAGTGGACGACCTCACCGAAGCGCTGAAGAAAGCCGCGGCCAGCATTGAGTCGCAGCGCAGCAAGCAGCCGCAGATCATTAACCTGCTACACAGCATCGACGATCTCCCGGAAACGCACCACATTGCGGTGCACACATCCGATTCGGTGAGACTACTGGAAGAGAATTCCGTGGTTTCCGTTACTGCCGACGGCAATTACTGCATCATCCACACGGACAGCAACGAGCGCTTCACAACGGCAGCCCGCAGGCTCAGGGACTTTGAAGATTATTTCGGCGAAGGATCGACTTTTGTGCGGATCAGCAAAAGCCAGATGATCAACGCAAAAAAGATCCGCAGGTATTCCAAAGGCGAGCCCTGCATGATCGAAATGATGAACGGCGAAACCTTCGAGGTTTCCAGGAGACGTAAATCGGATGTGCTGAATAAGCTGAAAAACCACTAATCTGATCTTAGATTTTGGATGCTTGATTTTTGATTATAATTTTAGCACAGCTAAATTACCCCTCACTATTTTGACTATTCATCTCATTCAAAGCATTCATAATCAATCATCAAGAATCAGGATCAAACATCAGAACCCCACCATCAGCCATCTATAATCAACAATCTTTCGTTATCCTGTTACCGAATCGTGTTCTGATAGGAAAGGGTTCATAATTACCACGGCAAAAATGCAGGAAACGTACAAACTGGTTCATTTAAGCAAAACAGATCTTCTCGGAGAGATCTACAACCGCTACGGGAAGAAGCTGTATTCCTATGCGGTGAAAACATGGAGCGTGACGGAAGATGAAGCCTGGAACCTGATCTACAAAACGCTGTACAAAGTGATCGATACCCACGGGAATTACGCTTTTGCCTCAGAAGAGAAATTCGCCTCCTTTGTGTTCCGCGTTTTTATCAATTACCTGCGCAACCATTACCGGGACGAAAAAACAAAAGCGAACGATTACCAGACGGTGCGCGTTGAAATGTCGACACTGCACGAAGGCGCAGCGGTTATGACAGAAACGGCCGTCAATCCGAAACTGATGGTCCTGAACGAAGAGCTGGACAAAATGGAAGACTGGCAGCGCATGCTGCTGCTGATGCGGAGCGAAGGCATGGCCTATTCGGAAATAGCCCAATACGTCGACAAGCCAGAGAACCAGCTAAAAGTTTACTACCAGCGATTAAAAGAACACTTAACAAAGAAACTCCATGAGCGAATTTAATTCAACAATTACCGATCGCGAATTGCGGGAGCTGTTCAGGGAAAAGATCCTGGCAGACGATGGAGATGATGCATTCACCGACAAACTCATTGATATGGAAGCAAAATTCGTATTCGCCGCACCGGCCATGATCCCTGTTCCTACCGGAATGGAAAAAGAATTCCTCGCAAAGATCGGCGTCAAATCGAGCGCAAAGCTCGCTGGCAAGCTCGGCATGAAGTGGATCTTCACGGGACTCAGCTGCGCAACCATTACTACGGCGGTCGTTGTCTACAAAAACAATCAGCCGAAAGACCCCGCACCTCGTCCTGTTGTTGCTGCCGCAGCGGCAGTACAGAACGACAATCAATTGCAGGACACCATCCTTGCAGATACCATCCAGGCACCCATTCCAACTGATACACCGACAGATGTAACAAAGCAACCGTTGGAACAACTGTCCCCTCTACCTGAAATCCTCAGCATCTTGCCTGAAGCCAACAGGACTATAACAGAGGAGACAGTTGAGCTGGTGTCCCTTGTAAAAACTTTTTCAACTTCATCTACCTTCACTTCCAGGCTTTCTATCTGGAGACAGTTTCCTGCAGTACCGGAAGCAGCGGAAACACCGAACACTTACTGCCGGAACGTGCCGCTGGATTATACAGAAGAGGACGGAGAAACCGACGACTCGGTCTACAACATCGATCAAACGTTCAGCGGTGTAAAAAGCATCGAAGTGCACAGCGATTTCGGGTCCATCAACATCCAGCCTTCGCGCAGCAACGACGTTCAATTAACCGGCAGGATCGAAGTCATGCGAAAAGCCCGAAAGGACCCGCAGTTCGAGATCTCTTACGAACAAACAGGAACGCGCCTCGAAGTCGTTGTTCAGCAGAAAGGAAAGCAAACCGATCTCAGCGATGAAAGCAGCGTGCTCGACTTTGAAGTGCCGCCGGGAACAAACCTTATCCTCCGTGCCGATAACGGAAACATTAACTTTAACGACCTCGAAGGCGGCAACTGCGATGCAGAAAGCAGCTTCGGGGATGTGCGGGGCAGCAACTGCAGAAGCACGATCAGCGCAACAGCTCTCAGCGGAACGGTCGACCTCAGCAAGATCACCGGAAATGTGAACGCAACCTCTTCCTTCGGAGACGTTATTCTTTCGGAAATCACCGGGAACATTGCCGCACATGCAGCCTCTGGAAATTTTATCGGGAACCTGTTTACCGGCAACTGCGTTATCGATTCGGATTTCGGTGATATTACCGTGCATAATTCCGTAGGAACGATGAGACTGACGGCAGAATCGGGCAACATTTACATCGACAGCCTGAAAGCGCCGGAATGCCGCATCGAGAGCAGCTTCGGAGATGTGACTCTGACTTCGGTTACGGCTCCAGCCAATTTAACCGTGCAATCGGGCGATATTAAAATAACCGCACTTACCGGCGATCTGAACCTGGAAAGCGCTTTTGGAAATGTGACAGTGAACAACATGACCGGCGAACTGGACCTGGACGTCAATTCCGGAAACATTTCCGTTACCCGTCTGAACGGGAACATGGAGATCGTTTCTTCTTTTGGAAACGTTGTGATCAACGAAACGCGCGGCAACAGCATCATCACGGCCAACTCCGGAAATGTGTCGGGCAGGAACATGGACATCACGTCCAACATCGAGGTGAACGTTGCTTTCGGGAACAGCAACATTCAGCTGAAGAACAATTACAACGATCTCGGCTTCAACCTCGATACAGCATATGGAAAAGTTAAGATCAATAAGGGCGACATGAAATTGGAAAAAGAAAATGGAGCAATTGTCGTGGAGAAGGGAGGCGTACAGGTGAAAGCCAGCGCATCTTCAGGCAACATAACATTCGATTAAGCAGATTTAAAGATACATGTCGCTTGCGTTAGATGATGAGAATGAGCTGTGGTTTGTAGTTTTCCCACAGCTCATTTTTTTTCTGCGATATTCCTCCGTGCTTATAATCACACAACTACTAATCACACAACTACTTCCTCTGAGGGCAATTTCCCGGATATTACTTATTTGTAAATCTTCACCTCCGAATCGCCATCCGATGTTCTCCAGGCCCTGTGCATGCGTTTTGAATTGAATGCAATGCCGATGTTTCCCTCGCTGTCGACGAGAATAGCACCGAGATCTCCTTCTGTCTGCTTATTCTTCACGTGAATGATGTGGTTGCAGGCTTCCTGTGTCGTACACCCGGTGTGCTCCATTACGGCAGAAATACTGCCGGCCATCACTTCGCGGATGAGGTATTCGCCATCTCCCGTACAGGATATGGCCGCTGTCCGGTTATCGGCATAGCTTCCCACGCCGATCATCGAGCTGTCGCCTATTCTTCCGGGCGGGCAGAAATTGGTGCCGCCGGTGGATGTTGCGGCAGCTACATTGCCTTTCTTATCGACTGCTACCGCACCGACTGTTCCATGCATCCGCGGCATAAGTGCTTCGGGGATTCTGCTCCTGTCTTTTTCGGGATGCTTTTCGCGCTCTTCGAGGAATGCGTCGAACTGGTGCTCCGTAATGAAATAGGAATCGGGCTCGATCTCCAACCCAAGGGATTCCGCCATTTCAAGTGTTACCGGGCCTCCGACGTACATTCCTTCGCGGCTCTCCATGAGCGATTTCGCCAGGGCAACAGGATTCTTCACATTTCTGACCAGCGCCGCTGCACCTGCATGCATTTTTTTTCCTTCCATAATAGAGACGCACATCTCGACTTTTCCCTCTGCATTGAGCGCGGAGCCACGGCCGGCATTGAAATGCTTATTATCTTCCAGCGATCGTACAGCGGCTTCCACAGCTTCCACGGCAGTTCCGCCTGATTCCAGGATCTTATAACCTGCATCCCGCGCGTCCTGCAAGCCTTGTTCATATTCCTCCAGGTGCTCCCGGATATAGGCCGAATCGCCGCCTGCTCCTCCATGTATTACAATTGCCAGCTTTTTCATATCAACAGTCTTTGGGAATAACGAGCTCGTGCTCTGCTATTTTAAATACGCAGCTCTTAACGAGCAGGTGCACTCTTAAATTCTCCACATAGATCGGGCAGCTCTCCTCGACGGTATGAATGTTTGTCTGATTGATGTGCGTGCCGTCGATAATGACCACCATGCCGGACCCCAGGCATTCCGCTTCATTCCCTTTTGAGATCAGCAAAGCCGTATCTTCTCCAAGGCCGATGCCTAGCTGCCCGGGATTGGAGACAACGGCATGCGCCAGGCGCCCGAACCGTCCGCGCTTAACGAAATGCGTATCGACAATGCAGTCCTGTAACAGGCCAAGTCCCGAGCTGGTGCGGAGATCTGTTTCGAAAAGCGCTTCCTGCGTTCCGCCGCGCTGGATCATGATTTTCGACAAAACCATGGCACCGGCGCTCGTGCCTGCCACGATAAAATTCTTGTCTTTATAGTATTTGTCGACAATCGCCTCTGCAAACGGCGTTCCGCCTATAATGGTTGCGATCTTGTACTGGTCGCCGCCCGTAAATAATACCGTGTGTGCTTTAGCGAGCCGTTTAAGGTGCTTTTCCTCCCGGGCTTCCTGCTTATCCTGAATGTCGATGAATCCGATGTTCTTAAAGCCGACTTTCGAGAATGCACGCTCGTACATGCTGCGTACTTTATCGGGAATATTGCTGGCTGTCGTAATGACTTCGATCCGCGATTCGGGCGAGCCTTCCGGCACAAGCCTTTTTAAAATTTCCATATCGCTGAACTGTGCATTCTGCGAGGCAATCTGCAAATGCTGCTCACCCTTATCTTCTGCCCCGCCAATGATTATTAATTTGCCTTTCGGTATCATAATATAGTCGTTAAAAGATTAGAAAACTGATTTTTGCAAGCTTTCGATCATAGCGATCGATTTCCAGACGTTATCGGCGCAGGCGAAAATAAACCACCCCGGCTTCGCCTGCCCTACTGCATAGCTGATGGCTTCGTATTCATCCGAAATGACAGCAACGGGCTTCTCCGGATCTACGGAATGAATGCCTTCTTTCAGTAGCCGCGTCAATTCGTCGTTCGTCCTGTCACGCGAATCCTTATCGTGCCGGATAATCACCTCATCGAAAATACGCGCGGCATATTCGCCCTGTTTCAGTATATCGTCGTCTTTCCGGTCGCCGGTAGCGGCAATGATGCACACTTTGCGTTCGGCCTCGACGGTGGACATGTATTTCTCGACTTCCAGGAAACCGGCTGCGTTGTGCGCATAGTCGAGCATAACCTTAAACCCGCCGAAATCAAACTCGTTCATTCTTCCGGGAGTCGTAGCAGGAGACGCTTTAAATGCTTTCAACGCGTCTTTAATAATCTCTGTGCCGAAGCCGGACGCCAGGGATGCGGCAATCGCCGGCAGGATGTTTTTCACCATAAACTCCGCGGTACCGGAATACGTAAGGGGAATTTCATTAACGCCTACCAGGACTGTTTGCTGCCCGCCTTTACAGATCACATAAGAACCGTTATCTATGGTTATTGACTGCCCGCCTGCCGCGCAATGTTCTGTTATCCGCGGATTGCCGGAATCGGTGCTGAACAGGATCACGTTGCAGGAAAGACGCTCTTTCATTCCAAAGACAAGGTCATCGTCTGCATTCAGGATCGCGAAGCCTTCCGGAAAGGTACTCTGGGGAACCACTTCTTTTACGCGCGTGTATTGTTCCATCGTATGGATATCGCCCAGTCCCAGGTGATCTTCGGAGATGTTGGTTACAATGCTGACATCGCATTGATCGAATGCGAGCCCCGACCGCAGGATGCCTCCGCGGGCGCATTCGAGCACGGCGAAATCCACCGTCGGATCGCCCAGTACGAGCTCTGCGCTTTTAGGGCCGCTGCAATCGCCTTCGACTACCAGCTGGTCGTTGATGTAAATACCGTCGGTTGTGGTATACCCGGCCGATCGTCCTGCATGTTTCGCTATATGAGCGATCAGTCGTGTTGTGGTGGTTTTTCCATTCGTTCCTGTGATTGCAACGATGGGAATACGTCCGTTGTCGCTGCCGGGAAACAGCATATCGATCACGGGCTTCGCGACATTCCGCGGCGTTCCCTCAGAAGGATGCGTGTGCATACGGAATCCCGGCCCGGCATTGACTTCGATAACGGCTCCGTTTTCCCGGGTAACGGGCAGTGTTACATCTTTTGCCATCAGGTCTATTCCGCAGACGTCGAGCCGCATCAACCGCGCGATGCGCTCAGCCATAAAAACGTTGGCCGGATGCACGAGATCTGTCACATCTGTGGCCGTTCCCCCGGTGGAAAGATTGGCGGTCCGCTTAAGGTATATTGTTTTTCCTTCCGGAAGCACGCTTTCAGGCGTCAGCCCCAGTTCGTTCAGCAATGAAATCGTATGTGCATCTATGCTGATCTGCGTGAGGATCTTCTCGTGTCCCGCGCCGCGGTCAGGATGTGCATTAACAGCGTCTGTCAGCTGCTGTATAGTAGAAGCACCGTCGCCGGTTACCATGGCCGGCGTGCGTTTTGCGACTGCAACGAGCTTGTAATCGACGACCAGGAACCGGTAATCGTCTCCGTTAATAGAGCGCTCGACAATTACTTCGTCTGCAATCTGTTTTGCTGTTTCAAAAGCTTTAACAGCAGTTTCATACGACGTCACATCCACTGTTATTCCACGTCCATGATTACCATCTACGGGTTTCACCACCAGCGGAAAGCCAACGTCTTCTATCGCTTCCTGCAATTCGGCCTGATCTTCTACTACGGCGCCTTTGGGAACAGGTATTCCGTTCTTTTCCAGGAGGGCTTTTGTCTGCCACTTGCTGGCAGCAAGGTCTACCGCAACGCTGCCGGTCGTTTCCATAACGGTAGCGCGGAAGAGTTTCTGATTTCGTCCATATCCCAGGCGGATCAGCGAATGTTCGTTCATGCGGGCGTGCGGAATGCCTTGTTTTGCGGCTTCGTCTATAAGTGATTGCGTGCTGGGGCCGAACGATTCGCGCCGGTTGAGCCGGATAAGCTCGCGGACAGCGGCATCTGGATCAAACTGCCGGCTTTCAAGCAGCGCAGCGACACATTCGATGGCGGCTTCGGCGGCGTATTTTCCTGCACTCTCCGACGTATAGGAGAAAACGATCTTGTAGCTGCCGTCTTCCAGCGCGAAGGTGCTTCCGTAAGAACCATCCATTCCGGCCAGGCGCTGCAGCTCCAGCGCTATCTGCGCAACCAGTGTCACAAGCTTATTGTCATGCTGCCCGGACGGATCAACCGGTGCGGACTCTTTAAAGTCTGCCGTTCCCAGCGACGGGATCAACCCGTATAACTGATCAGACAGCTCGCTGAACCGGCCAGCTGACAGATTCTCCTGCATGCCTGCGTCCAATTTCACCGCAATGAGCTTATGTTGGGTTGCCGACCAGTAGTTGGGGCCGCGCATTACCTTAACGTTGATAATTTTCATCGTACTTGTTGAATTAGTCTTAAACTTTACCTGACCGCTTTGAGGTATCCGGGTGCAGATGAATCTCCGGACACATCCGTAAAGAAGACAGCCACATTATTAAAAGCCCTGTGTGTCTATCGTGACTTAGCACACAGGCACTGATAACATGCAGCTGTCTTTTTTTGAAACGGCTTAAGCCTCGTCTTGTTCTGCGGCTTCCACGTTGATGGAAGATTCTGCAATAGCCGAAAGCGCCTGGTCTGCTTCTTTTTCTTCGTTCAGCGTTTGCATTAAAAGCTCAGCTGCTGCCGATTCTCCGAGCGTGGTTGCAAAAGCAACAAGCGTTCCGTAGCTGGCAATCTCGTAGTGCTCTACTTTCTGTCCCGCGGAAATAATTCCGGCATCGCGCACAACGCCTTCTTCGGTCTCTTTCATGATCTCTTCCGATTCTTTGATGAGGCCGGCCATTGCTTCGCATTTTTTAGCCACGGCTTTTTTGCCCAGTGCTTCAAATACCTGCTCCAGGCGGTCGACCTGCGTCTGCGTGACTACCAGGTGATCTTCCAGGGCGGCAACCAGTTCCTGAGCAGTTGCTTGTTTTGACATTTTCGGAAGGGCTTTTAACAGTGCTTTCTCTGCCCAGTAAATGTCTTTCAATTCGGCCATGAACAACTCGCGCAAACCGGTTGCTTCTTTAGACGATCCTTTTTTTGTTGCTTTTGACTTTGCCACTCCTTTTGCGGCATTCGCTTTACGTTCCATATCCTTACAGGTTTATTTATTTGAAGCAAAATTGGAAAATCCGGTTATTCCGATTGTTACATGATCTTACGGTCGGCATATAAAAAATCTAAAATATCGGGAAAGCGTAAGGTGTGCTTACATAAATCCATAACGATCCATCCGGGGTTAACATTAATTGTAAAGCAGGACACGGAAAATCCGGATCCAGTGCTGCCAGATATGTCTTCCGAAGCTGCTGGGTACAGCTAAGCGCACAGATCCCGCAGATGTTCCGACTAAGGACTACAAACTAAAAGACCGAAGACCATCCCGCTCCACACTTCACCGACCCTCTCCCACCATTCGCCTATTAGTCATTGTACACTCCAAACCACTGTCTTACCTTTGGAGGGTAAATACACAAATCATGATCAACGAAGATATCAACGCAGAAGTAGAGCACAAATACCTCAGCTGGCAGAAGAGCAACAGACGCGGCAGAATTGCAACAGGATTGCTCATTGTCGTATTCGGAACATTGTACCTGTTCAAAAGCCTGGGCTACGACATTCCCTCGTGGATCTTCCGATGGGAGATGATCCTGATCGGCATCGGTATCATTGTCATGATCCGCAGCAAATTCAGAAGCTTTCCCGGATACATGATGATCATCCTGGGCCATATATTCCTCTTTCATCACTGGTACCCGAAAATGGTCAACATGAGTATCATGTGGCCTGTTTTCATCATCCTTGCAGGAATCGCCATCATGTTCAAATCACAGCGAAAAAACCATCACCATCACCGGTTCAGCCGAAAAGACCACCGGTTCAGCCGCGAGCAGTGGAAAAAGATCAAGGACGGCGATATGTGCCAGGTTCCCAATCTCGAAGACATTTCCCAGGACGATTTCATTGATGCGGTTTCCATTTTCGGGGGCGTTCACAAAAACGTTGTCAGCAAGCAGTTCAGAGGAGCGGATATCGTTACCATCTTCGGCGGGAACGAGCTCAACCTTTCGCAGGCCGACTTTACCGAAAAGGTGATCATGGACATTACCAATATCTTCGGCGGAACCACGCTCGTTGTGCCTGACAACTGGCAGATCAAATCGGAAATGATGGTGCTCTTCGGCGATATCGATGACAAAAGGGTCCCCCGCACACCGCATCCCGAAGAACCGGAAAAAGTGGTGATCCTGAAAGGAACCTGCATTTTCGGCGGGATCGAGATCAACAGTTACAACGCTTAACCGATCCGAATGGCAGCACGCATCTCTAATTTACGCACGCGCATTTTATTCTCGACCGGGCTCCTGGCGGCGGGAGGCATACAGCTGGGATTGCTCCTGCTGAACCGGTTCCCGCTCGACATTGCGCTCAAGGACGCGCTCATTACCACGCTCGTGATGATCGTGCTTTCGCAGGTGCTGCACCTCATTCAGCAGAACTACCACCCGGGCAAGCCGCTGAACTTCGTGAACTGTGCCATTGTCTTTGTATTCACCGCTTTGTTCCAGCTGCTGTTCAACGGCGCGTTCAAGCTGCTGTTCACCTACGAAGAATGGCGAACGTATATTTTTCCCTACGAAGCCGTGCGGGCCGTAATGGCCTTTTTCGCCCTCCTGCTCATCAGCTTCTACTGGTGGTTTGAGAAAAACGAGCAGACACAGCACAAGATCCAGCAGCAACTGCTCGAAAAAGAGCGCGCACTGACAAAAGCCGAGCTTGACAACATCCACCAGCAGCTGCAGCCGCATTTTCTCTTCAACAGCCTGAATTCTATCGGGGCGCTCACCATTCTCGAGCCCACGGAAGCGCACCGCATGATCCAGCTCCTCAGCAATTTTCTCCGGGGAACACTGCGCAAAGACGTGCAGCAGCTCGTTCCGCTCGAAGAGGAATTGCAGCAGATCAAGCTCTACCTGGAGATCGAGCGCGTTCGCTTCGGACACCGCTTAACGACCGAGATCACCCAGACCGAAGCCTGTGAAGGCGCAAAGCTTCCCGCGCTAATCCTCCAGCCCATAATTGAAAATGCCATTAAATACGGCCTGTACGGACAGGTGAATACCATCCTGATCACCATCAATATTTCCTGCGACCATGCATTACTGCGGGTCGACGTTTCCAGCCCATACGACGAGCAGTTCGTAGCGGCAAGCGCAGGAAACGGCTTCGGGCTCGCCAGTATACGGAAGCGCCTTTCGCTGTTCTTCGGACAGAACGACCTGCTTACCACCACGAAAAACCCGGAAGTATTTACCACAACTTTACTCATTCCACAGCTATGAAAAGAGTGATCATCATCGACGACGAACCGTTGGCGCGCGCCATCATCAAAGAATACCTGAAAGCCATTCCGGAGCTGGAAGTCGCTGGCGAATGCGGCGACGGTTTCGAAGGCGCAAAACTGATCGGCGAATTACAGCCCGACCTCATTTTTCTCGACATCCAGATGCCGAAGATCAATGGCTTCGAAATGCTGGAAATACTCACCCACACGCCCGCGGTTATTTTCACCACGGCATTCGACGAATATGTGCTGAAAGCATTCGAAGTACACGCGCTCGATTACCTGCTGAAACCTTTTTCGCAGGAACGTTTACAGGCAGCAGTGACCAAATGGCTCTCGGTTTCAGAAGTGAAGCCCGTTCCGGCAGCGGTAATCTCTTACCCGCAGCCAGACGAGCAGTTCCGCATCGTTATCAAGGACGGCACGGAGATCAAGATCATTCCGACCAGCGATATTCACTACCTCGAAGCGTATGACGATTACGTCAAGATCCACACGAAATCGGGCATGTTCCTGAAGAAAAAGACCATGGCGCATTTCGAGCAATCGCTGTCGCCGCAGCAGTTTATACGCATTCACCGGTCCTTTATCCTGAATATCCACGAGCTCACAAAGATCGAATCGTTCGAGAAGAACAGCTACATCGCCATCCTGAAATCAGGCGCGCGGCTTGCGATCAGCAGAACGGCTTACGGAGACCTGAAAGCGGTGCTGGGGGTTTAAAATTATCGGAAGGTGGGGACTCCGGATGAAAGATCCTTAGCTTAATGCTTCAGCTTATCGATGATCGAAGTGGTTGAAAATCCCGGAACGAGGTCAACGGTTTTGACTTCACCGCCGGCTGCGAGCACTTCGGCGCTGCCCATGATGTAGCGCTTGCCGGAAGGATCTTTTTCATTCGCATCGTAATCGCCGCCTTTTACCAGCACGGAAGGAAGCACCGCCCGGATTGTTTCCAGCGGCGTGTCCTCATCAAAATAAATGACCATATCAACGAATTCGAGGCTCGCCATGACTAACCCGCGGGCCGTTTCGGGATTTACGGGGCGTTCGTCGCCTTTGCCAAGTCTTCTTACGGACGCGTCGGTGTTGAGCCCGACGATGAGCTTTGTACCGAGATTGGCCGCTTCTGCCAGGTACGTCACATGACCTTTGTGAAGAATATCGAAACAGCCATTTGTGAACACAACGGTCTCACCGGCTTCTTTCCAGCGCGCAGCTTCCGCTGTTGCGGTTTCCAGCGGGCGGATCTTGGCCAGTACTTTATTCAGCTTGTCCTTCATGGCGCGTATAGTTTTTCGGTAATAAAACCAGTGAAAGCAGTCCCAGCACGATCATCATCAGTGTCTGCGAAGACCAGATGATCATCCCGATCGCGTAACCAACGCCTTTCGCAGTTTCGCCGCCCAGGAGATCACCGAGGTAAAAAGCCACAACGAGTCCAACGACCAGCGGAAAGGCTCCGATACCGCCATTCGTGAAGGTGATACCGAGCGATCCGGCCACGAAGCCGATCATGATGCCTGCAAACGGGATCATCGTGGTTTCATCGAGCGACCAGAAGGCAATCCCGAAATAGCACACATAGCTTCCCCAGATCACGAAGGTGTGAAACATATAGCTGAACGGGTTCTTCGACCTGAAAATGGAAAAAACGCCGATGAAGACGTCTTTGACGAATTTAAAGACTTTCTGGCGCAGCTTTTCGAGGAAAAAGATGGACAATGCTCCCGCAGCAACAAGCAGGATGAATCCGTAAAACAGCAGCGATTTCCAAAGCGCAGGCTCTTCCCCGGGCACTCCGGCAAAGTTGGCCTGTATTTGTCCTTTGATCTCCCAGAAATCGTCGTAGCCGATGTAAGCCGTAAAGGTGGCGATCGCCAACAGCATTACCAGGTCAACCGCACGCTCGCCGATAATGGTCCCGATGGATTTGGAGAACGGAACGCCGTCCGAGCGGTAAAGCATGGCAGCACGCGTGGCTTCGCCGGCCCTCGGGATAGTTAAGTTCATCACATAGCCGATCATCAGTGCATGGTAGCGGTTCCAGAATTTCGTCTGGTAGCCCAGCGGCTCGAGGACGTATTTCCAGCGGTAAGCCCGCGATAGCAGCCCAATAAAACTGATAACGAGCGAAAGAATGATCCAGATGTAATTCGCCTCTTTCAGCTCCCGGTAGAAATGTTCCTTCGTAACCGGAGACATGCTGTCGAATAAATACCAGACAAGATAAGCGCCAAGCAGCAAAGGAAGTACCGTCTTCAGCAGGATTCCAAGCCACTTTTTCAGCATCATACCAGGAGATTTGTGAGTTCGTCAGGGAAAACGAGCGACGGTTTAAATACTTTGGCTTCCTCGATGTTCATATAGCCATAGCCGATGATGATGATGATGTCGCCAAGCGCAACACGCCGGGCAGCGGGTCCGTTCAGGCAGATAGTACCGGTATTGCGGTCTCCTTTAATGACGTAAGTCTCGAGGCGCTCACCGTTGTTGATGTTCACGATCTGCACTTTTTCGCCTTCGATCAGGTTGGCAGCTTCCATCAACGCTTCGTCGATGGTAATACTTCCCACATAATTCAATTCGGCCTGTGTAACGCGAACACGGTGAATTTTCGACTTGACTGCTTGTATTAACATGTTATAAAAAATCGAGTCCAAAGGTAGTAAACAATTCACAATTCAATGGACAATTCACATTGGACAATTATCAAGGAATTGAATAAGACTATGACTAATCGTAGCCACCGGTGTAAGTCCGCGACGCATAGCGGACCAACCGACTAACGATTAGTCTTTTAGAATTACGTTGTCGATCAACCGCACTTCTCCGCAAAAAGCGGCAATACAAGCCGTTGCTCCGTCGACCCACGTATCTTTCAGGGGCTGAAGCGTCACCGGATCGACGATCGAAAAATACTCGAGCTTCATGGCCGATTCGTTGAAATAAGCAATCGCGGAATTTCTGACTTCTTCGGGCGTTTTTACCGCAGCTTCTGCTTTAGCGCGGGAAAGCGTGCGGTAAATGTGCAGCGCTTCTTCTTTCTGCGCTTCGGAAAGCCGCATATTCCGGCTGCTCATCGCCAGCCCGGAAGTTTCTCTCAAGGTCGGACAGGGAACGATCGTTACGGGCATTCCGAGGTAGCGCACCATTTGTCCGATCACGGCCACCTGCTGGAAATCTTTCATTCCGAAGAAGGCATAATCGGGCTCAACGATCTCGAAAAAGCGGCTCACGATCTCTACGACTCCGTCGAAATGTCCGGGCCGGAACTCGCCTTCCATCACCGTTGCGAGGGTTCCCAGCGGAATTTTCGGCGCTTCATAGTGCTCGGGATACATTTCTTCCACAGAAGGAAAGAACGCGATATCGCATCCGTGCTCTTCGAGCAAAGCGGCATCTTTTTCAGGTGTTCTCGGGTAAACGGCCAGATCGTTCTTGTTATTGAACTGCGTAGGATTCACAAACACGCTGGCAATCACAAGATCCGTTGTTTTTTTTGCACGCGTTATCAGTGCCATGTGACCTTCGTGCAAAGCGCCCATAGTTGGTACGAAACCCACTGTTTTCCCTGCTTCACGCGCTTCTTTTAAAGCAGCGCGAAGTTGCGTTATCGATTCAACTACCCTCACCAGTACACGGTTTTAAGAAAGTAAGGCGGCAAATCTATACGAATTAATTGAAGTTTCGCCTTTTTTGTCGTATTTTTGTCCCGTTTTATATCAATTCCACACACGTCGAATTCCATGGAAAAAAAGAGGATTCTGTTTGTTTCCCAAGAAATATATCCATTTCTTCCGAAATCTGAAATTTCACACAATGCACGCAAGCTGCCGCAGGGCACCCAGGAGAATGGGAAAGAGATCCGTGTATTTACACCGAGATTCGGTAGTATCAACGAGCGCCGCCATCAATTGCATGAGGTCATTCGTTTGTCCGGAATGAATATTATCATTGACGACCACGACCATCCGCTGATCATCAAAGTTGCTTCTATCCCAACTGCAAGAATACAGGTTTATTTCATTGATAACGACGAGTATTTCAAGCGCAAGAACAACGTGAGCGAAGAAACAGGCGCCGATTATCCCGATAACGACGAGCGCAGCATGTTCTTTTGCCGCGGAGTCCTGGAAACAGTGAAAAAGCTCGGATGGAAACCGGATGTGATCCACTGCCACGGCTGGATGGCGTCTTTAATGCCTTTGTACATTAAAAAAATCTACAATAAAGATCCGCACTTCGCAGATACGAAAGTTGTTTACAGCATTTACGAGGACCAGGAAGGGTTTACTTCTCCATGGGACGCGCGTTTTGCGGAGAAACTTGCCTTCGACGGTTTCGATGAGCAGGTAACTTCCCTGGTACAAAATCCGACCATCGGCACAATAACTAATGCTGCTGTTACGTTCTCTGATGGAGTCATACAGAGCAGTGAGAACATCACACCCGAATTGAAAGAGGTGTTCGAAAAAGCATCTTGTCTGAAACTGAATTATTTACCAGAAGAACACCTTACAAAAGGGCTTTCCGAATTTTTTGATAAAGTCATTGAAGAAGGTGTATTGATTTGACATTTATGCATCAACAACACGTATTTAAATTTAAAAGCTGGCGGAGGGTATTATTTCTTTCCGCTGCTTTTTTATTGGCACTTTCCGTCGGGACAGGCTGCAAGAAAGAAACCTCATCGCTCGGAGCAAGCGCGCTGAACCCGGACGACCTTTTGGCTTCCGGAGCGATCGACACCTTCCGGATCCATACCTTTTCGGAAGAATCGTTCTCCGTTCGTACGGACGACCAGATCTTCGGGCTCGTAGGCGCTTACAACGATCCCAAAATGGGGATCATGGATGCTTCGCTCTACACGCAGCTCACGATCGCAGGAACCATGACATTGCCCGCCAATGCCACGATCCTCATCGACTCCCTGGTGCTTGCCCTTGAATACGGCGGTTACTACGGAAAGCTTTCCCCGCAAACATTCGAGGTGTACCGACTGGATGACACGCTTTCACTCACGACTTCCTATTACAGGACGAGCACGAAAAACCATTTGGGGGGAAATATCACCGATCCGGCCCCGTCTTGGTCACCGACCATTACGCCCAACCCGACCAAACAGGTTGTGATCGGCAACGATACCGTTCCGGCACAGCTGAGGCTGAGGCTCGATACGCTTGTTGCCCGCTCGCTGGTAGATGATCTGCAGGCCGGCAATAGTGCATTCACCAACAGCACGAACTTTCAGAATTACTTCAAAGGACTGCACATCAAAGTGAGCAATCCGTCTCCGGCGCCGTCTACCGGCGGGATCATGTATTTCAAAATGGGCGGTACTGGCCGTACGAAAATGACGATCTACTACCACATTTCAGGCGATCCGCTTGCGCGTACACTTGATTTCCCTATCAATGCGAACACGGCAGATTTCAACAGCGTTTCCATCACCAATATACCTGCCGTTCAGAACGTGATCGACAACCCGGCGACCAACAACCAGGAGCAGTTCTACGCACAGGCGCTGAAATCTTACGGCGGTGTACAGTTCGCAGGAATTGACAATCTTCCGGCGAACTGTGTTATTCACGATGCGGTGCTCGTTCTTCCTGTTGCTTACCAGACCGGAACGCTGTATTACCCAAGCTCCAACGTATTGCTCGGCTACAAAAGCGCCAGTACAGGTAAAATACTCACCACCGGTGAAACGACGACTTACGACGCCGCCACAGCGAGCTACATCGTAGATGTAAAAGATTACGTACAGTCCGTCACTATTGGAAACGCAGTCAATACCGGCCTCTATTTCTTCCCTTTATACATGGGCGGAACGGCTGAGCGCATTGTTTTCAACGGGCCGAATACGCTCAACAAGAAAAAACCAAGATTGATTATCAAATACACCGAATACTAGAAACCATGTGTGGAATTGTCGCTTATATTGGAAAAAAAGAAGCATATCCCATTCTGATCAAAGGATTGAAACGACTGGAGTACCGTGGCTATGACAGCGCCGGCATTGCTTTGTTGAACACAGACGGTATCCGTATGTACAAACGCCAGGGGAAGGTTTCCAACCTGGAAGCGTTTACCGACGGGAAAGATATTACCGGGTATGCAGGAATAGGACACACGCGCTGGGCCACACACGGACCGCCGAACGATATCAATGCACACCCGCACATGACCACTTCCGGTCATATCGCACTGATCCATAACGGGATCATTGAGAACTACAACGTATTGCGCGAAGAATTGAAATCCCGCGGGTACGAATTTAAAAGCCAGACAGATACCGAGGTGCTCGTTCACCTGATCGACGATATTCAGAAGCAGGAACAAGTAGACCTGGCGGAAGCTGTTCGCCTTGCCCTGCTGAATGTGATCGGCGCATACGCCATCGTTGTGCTCTCGGATAAAAATCCGAACCAGCTCATCGCTGCCCGTAAGAGTAGTCCATTGGTCGTAGGAATAGGAAAAGACAACGATTTCTTCCTCGCCTCCGATGCCACGCCGATCATCGAGTACACCAACCAGGTTGTTTACCTCGAAGACGAAGAGATCGCGATCGTCGACCTCAACGACGGACTGAAGATCGTCAACATCGGGAACCAGGAAAAAACACCTTACGTTCAGGCACTGGAATTACAGCTCGAAGCGCTTGAGAAAGGCGGCTACGAACATTTCATGCTGAAAGAGATCCACGAGCAGCCGCGTTCCATCAAAGACTGTTTCCGCGGACGCTTAAATGCAACAGAAGGCTGGGTTTCACTCGGTGGAATCAAAGACTACGAGCAGAAAATGATCCAGGCGCAGCGCCTCATCATGGTAGCCTGCGGAACCTCGTGGCACGCAAGCCTTGTTGGTGAATACCTGTTCGAAGACCTGGCGCGTATCAACGTAGAAGTGGAATACGCCAGCGAATTCCGCTACAGGAACCCGATCATCAACGAAAACGACATCGTGATCGCCATCTCCCAATCCGGAGAAACGGCTGATACACTGGCAGCGCTCGAACTGGCGAAATCAAAAGGAGCAACCATTCTCGGCGTTTGCAACGTGGTGGGATCTTCCATTTCACGGGTGACAGATGCGGGCTCTTACACGCATGCAGGACCTGAGATCGGCGTTGCTTCCACCAAAGCATTTACCGCACAGGTAACCGTTCTTACACTCATGGCTCTGCGCCTTGCCCACAAAAAAGGAACGATCAGCGAAACGAAATACCGCACCATGCTTTCCGAGCTGGAAGCCATTCCGCAGAAAGTGCAGCGCGTGCTCGAACGCAACGACGATATCGAAAAGATCGCAGCGATCTACAAAGACGCTACCAATGCGCTGTACCTCGGACGCGGAAGCTCATTCCCCGTTGCACTGGAAGGCGCACTGAAACTGAAAGAGATCTCTTACATCCACGCGGAAGGTTACCCGGCGGCAGAAATGAAGCACGGGCCGATCGCCCTCATCGATGAAGAAATGCCGGTGTTCGTGATCGCTACCAAAGGAACGTCTTACGAGAAAGTCGTGAGCAACATCCAGGAAGTGAAAGCCCGCAAAGGACAGATCATTGCCATCGTCACAGAAGGCGATGTGGACGTAAAAGCAATGGCCGACCATGTGATCGAAATTCCGGATACAGACGAACATTTAGTGCCGCTGCTGGCAACCATTCCGCTGCAGCTGCTGAGCTACCATGTCGCAGTGATGCGCGGATGCAACGTCGACCAGCCGCGCAACCTGGCGAAGTCGGTAACGGTAGAATAGACGCTATTTTTTTAAACGATTTTATAGTAGGTACGGGATGCATCCCGTACCTTTTTTTGTTTAGTTTAGGTTTGAAAACCGTGGGTCCGGAATGCATTCCGGACATACACAGGAGTTCCAAAACCAAAAACGAGCAAACAGACCATGATCGTCCCTTCCACCTATTTAACCGAACACCGCACAGAGCGTTTAACCATGCGTCCGCTGACAGCCGGGCACATGGAGCCGTGGATCGCTTTTCTCCGCGATAAAGACGCCGTTCGTTACTTTCCCGAACGAGGCGAACATCCCGAAGAAAGCGCCAAAGCCTGGATCGATTCCCAATTGCTGCGCTACGTAGAAGGCCGTTTCGGATTGCTGGCACTTTATCTTGAAGACGGAACATTCATCGGCCAATGCGGACTGATCCCGCAGCAGCTCGACGGAGAGACCGTGCTCGAGATCGGCTATCACCTTTTCCCGGAATTCTGGGGAAACGGTTATGCTTCGGAAGCGGCAACATGGTTTAAAAACTACGCGCAGGAGCACAAAACAGCGCCTGTTGTGGTAAGTATTATCCATACGGACAACCTGCTTTCACAGGCCGTTGCACGGCGCAATGGCATGCAGCCGCTGAAAACATCGGAATGGAACGGAAAAAAGGTGATCGTATTCGGGGTTTCGCTGGAGTAGTAGGTACGGGATGCATCCCGTACCTACAAACAAACGAACAAACTACTCTCACCTAAACTTTTTAATCTCTTTTCGAAGGGGCTATTCTCCCCATGATGATGTGCATTTCGCGGGAAAGCTCGATGGTCACATCGCGTGTGGCAAGCAGGTCGGCAACTAAATAAACCATCTCGTTGTATGCTTCTTTTTTGAAAACAACTTTATAAGGATGTTCCGCACTATTCAGCGGCAGCTCAAATCGGCCGTCGTTGTTGCTGAGCGTAAAGGACAATTGATTGCCGTATTCGTCGTAGACCGTTATTTCAACGGAGCCCACGAAGACATTGCCCATGTAATCGATCACGTTGCCGGAGAAAACGGAATCCATCACCGGGCTTTTCAGCGGCTCAATGGCAGACATTTCGCCCATCATGACCGGCTCTTCGACCTGAACAGCCACTTTTCCTTTGATCACTTCCCCCTGCTGTGCCTGTACATGAAGCGCGGAGAAAGTCGAAAGCGCCGTACCCAGAACAAGCGCACGCAAATTGAAGGAACGTGTTTGAGCAGTGTGGTACAGCGTGAAATCCCTTTCGAGCTGGTGTGTTGTCATGCGTCCGCAAACCGAAGCTGTAGCAGCCGACATAAACTGTACGACCTGGCGGTCCGTCATGGCCGTAAAATCGACTACGGGCTTGGCGCAGCTATTGCAGAAACGACCTTTTTCCATCGGGGTCATTACGCCCCAGTTCTCGTGACAAGGCTCTGCAATGGTGTATTGAACAACTTTCTTTTTCATGACTGTCACAATTGATGGTACGGTGTACAGCCGGACGAAAGATTGGTTCAACGAAGGATGAATTCGGAAGGTTGAATGCTGAATGGAGAAGTCGGTAGTCTTTAGTCGGTAGTCAAGGAGTCTCCCGGTCGGGTAGTCTTCGGTCGCGATTTTCGGGTTCAGATGACCAATTCAGGCCATTGAGATGATCATTGAGCGCGTTGAGATCGTTCCGGAGCTCGTTAAGATTGCCATTTAGCGTATTGAGATCGTCCCCGAGCCCATTGAGACGACGATTTAGAACATTGAGATTGCTATTTAGCACATTGAGATTGCTCCCGAGCGCATCGAGACGACCATTTAGCGCGTTGAGATCGCCATTGAGCACGTAGAGATTGTCCCCCGAGTTCATAGAGCGACTATCTAGCGTATGGAGATCGTTATTGAGCGATGAAGGCGCACCTACCGCGGAAGGTGCTCCAGGATATTGATCAGTTTTCCGAAGGGATCGCGCACAAAGAAGCGCTTCACGCCCCACGGCTCTTCGACGGGGCCATATTCAACGACAAATCCCCGGGCGGTCATTCCTTCCAGGGCCGCCTGCAGATCGTCCACTTCGATTGACAGGTCGGGAACGGGCGCATCGGAACCGCCCTGCGACAGGAAGCTGATCTGAACGGCGGCATTTTCGGGCGAACGATAGGTGGCGATCCAGTCCTGGTCCATGGCAAGCTCCAGCCCGAGGACATCGTGGTAAAATCGTCTGGCAGCAGGAATGTCCTGCGTCCGGATATCGGCTACTATTCTTTTTACGCGCATGCTGTTGAGTGTTACGGGTTCATTCAGGATGGTAAGATCGGGATTTTAGCCGGTAGTCGGACAGTCGATAGTCCCTGGTCTTCGGTCGTGGTGGTCTCCAGTCAGGATTTTTCGGGTTCAGGAGAGCATTTAGCTCTGTAGATTGCCCATTTAGGTCTGCACGTCGCCCATTTAGGTGTGACAGATCGCCATTTAGGACTGTCGATCTTCTATTTAGGTCTGCCGGTTCTCTATCGAGCACTTCCGATTCTCTATGGAGCGCTTCCGGTTTTGTCCGGAGGCCTTCCGATTCTTTATTGAGCACTTCCGTTTTTGTCCGGAGGTCTTCCGATTCTCTATGGAGCTTTGACAGATCGATCCGGAGCACCTGCGAAAGTCTTCTATGATCGTACAGGCGGGCAAAGCGCGCAGGATCAACGTACTTCTTAAGCTATTAAAACGTTCAGAACGAGTCAAATTGTTGAATAAATTCTTTTTTTGTGTTTAAATTAATTTGTACATTCGGGACAACTGACTTCTTTTTGAATGGAACGAATACGACGCTTTCAACGGACAATGCTTACCGGGCTCACCGGGATCAATTCATTTGTTTTTTGTCAATCGGGTGGTTTCGGCACCGGCCGCTCGGTTCTTTACACCGGCCTTTCAATGCTCATCATGCTTTCACTGATCGTAACGTACGGCGTGATCAAGAAAAATCTCCAGGCGAAGCGAATTTCAGATAAGTGACCGACGCCCGGGGAATTCTGCCCGGAAATAGGATTTTTCAGTTATTTTTGGTTTCCTCAAAATTGACAACATGAAAGTTCCTTTTTTACTTTTCCTTTCCTTCTTCCTGCTTATCAACAGCTACGCTCAGAAAGAAACGTTTACCATCGATCACCTGTGGAAGCTGAAACGCCTCTCGGGAACGGTTGTTTCGCCGGATGAAAAATGGGCATTCTATCAATCCACCAGCTACGACGTACCAGCCAACAAAGGAACATCCACCGGCTACCTGATGGAGATCGCCACCGGCAAAACCACCGAATGCCTGCCTGCAGGAAGCTCGTTCTGGAACGTTACCTGGGACAACGCCGGGAACCTCGTCTGGCTCAGAAGCAACGGCTCGGGCACAGAGCTCGTAAAAAAGAAACCCTTCACCGATAAAACAGAAGTGATCGCCACTTTCGACGGCGAAGTGGAAGGCGTTACCTTCTCAGACGACCTTCGCTACCTTGCAACGCTGCAACCAGTGAAAATCAGGAATACCGTACAGGACCTGTATCCCGACCTTCCGAAAACCAATGCGCGCATCGAAGACAACCTGATGTACCGCCACTGGAACGCCTGGCAGGGCGAAACAGGATTGCACCTGTTCATTCACTCGAAAACCGAAAGCGGCTACAGCTCCGCAGACATCATGGAAGGCGAAGCATTTGCGTCGGTAACGCCGCCCTTCGGAGGAATCGACGACGTAGCGTTCAGCCATGATGGCAAAACGCTCTACTATTCGACCAAGAAGAAAGCCGGAAAGAACTTCGCGCAAAGCACCAACAGCGACATTTATGCCTTCCAGATCGCTTCGGGACTCACGGTGTGTATCACCGAATCCAACAAAGGCTACGACAACAATCCGCGCATCAGCCCCGATACTAAAAAACTGGCGTACCTGAGCATGGCCCGCGATGGTTTCGAAGCCGATAAGAACCGCATCATGGTCCGCGATCTGGCTTCCGGGCTGGAAAAGGACATAACTGCCGGCATTGATGTGAGCGCCGAGTCATTTGCATGGGACGCTAAAGGCCAGCTCATTTACTTTACCGCGGCCTATCACGGTACGAAGCAATTGTTTGAAGCAGACGCAACAACCGGGAAAGTGCGCCAGGTAACGAAAGACCGTTGCGACCTTGTGTCCATTCTTGTACTGAAAGACAAAATAATCGCCGAGCGCCAGTCGATGGTTGCGCCGACCGACCTTTGGGAGATCAATGTTAAATCAGGCGCCCAGAAGCAGCTGACCTTCATCAACAAAGAGCTGATGGACAAGATAGCATTGCCGGAAGTGCAGGAAAAATGGATCACGACCACCGACGGCAAGAAAATGCTCGTATGGGTAATCATGCCGCCGAATTTCGACGCTGCAAAAAAATACCCTGCATTGCTGTACTGCCAGGGCGGGCCGCAAAGTCCCGTGAGCCAGTATTTCTCGTACCGCTGGAACTTCCTGCTGATGGCCTCGCACGGTTATGCGATCATTGCGCCGAACAGGAGAGGCTTACCCGGATTCGGACAGGAATGGAACGACGCTATTTCCAAAGACTGGGGCGGACAGCCGATGAAAGATTACCTCGTAGCCGTAGATTCCGTTTCGGCCATGCCGAACATTGATAAAGACAGGCTCGGGGCAGTCGGCGCTTCCTATGGAGGCTACAGCGTTTACTACCTGGCAGGCATTCACAACAACCGTTTCAAGACCTTTGTTTCGCACTGCGGACTGTTCAACCTCGAAAGCTGGTACGGAACGACCGAAGAGCTCTTTTTTGCGAACTTCGACATCGGCGGGCCTTACTGGCTGCCGGAGAACAAAGAGCTGTATGCGAAAAACAGCCCGCACAAGATGGTCGACAAATGGAATACACCCATGCTCGTGATTCACGGCGGAAAAGACTTCCGCGTTCCCGAATCGGAAGGAATGCAGGCGTTCCAGGTGTTACAGCTCAAAAGAATTCCGAGCAAATACCTGTATTTCCCGGATGAAGGCCACTGGATTACCAAACCGCAGAACGGCGTGCTTTGGTACAGAACCTATTTCGACTGGCTGGACACGTATTTGAAGTAGAAACCTTGCCTACCCAACCGATTGTTTTAAATTTGTTGCTTATACCTTGAATGCATATGTGGAATCGAATAGCAAACATCATACTCCGTAATCGTTTTATTATCCTTGCAATTCACGCGTTGTTAACCGTTCTCTTTGGTTACTACACAATTACGGGGCTGAAGATCGATAATAAGTATGGAAACATGCTGCCAAAGGACACCGAGGCCCAGATCGATTACATGAATTTCAAGAAGATGTTCGGCGAAGACGGTTCCTCACTCGTGATCGCCATCCAGGACAAAAACCTGTACAGCAACCGGAAATTCAAGGAGTGGAAAGAACTGGGCGACTCCATTTTGCAGATGCCCGGCGTTATTGCCGTGAACTCTGAGGCGCGCCTGTTCAACATCCGCAACAACACCGAGAAAAGCACCTTCGAGTTCCGTCCGATCTTTTACGATACGACCTTTAAGGAAAAAAGCATCGATTCGATCAAAAAAGAGAACCGCTTGTACCCTATTTACGAGAACGTACTCTACAATCCGAAGACGAACGTCAGCCTGATGATGATCAAGCTGGAAGAAGAATACCTCGTAGACCGCGTCAAGCAGAAGATCGTTTTCGACATCGAAGAGCTGGCCCAGTCGTATGAAAAAGAATTCGGCAAGGTACACTTTGCAGGATTGCCGCACATGCGCGTGCTGATCGGAAAGCGGGTACTGAACGAAATGTACATCTTTATCGGCCTTTCGGTGATCGTTTCCTCCATCCTGATGTACTTCTTCTTCCGCTCGATCCGGGTAACGCTGCTGTGCATGCTCGTTGTGATCATCACCGTTATATGGGCGCTGGGCACGATCGGCATGCTGGGTTACAACCTGTCCATTATCATGGCGCTTATTCCTGCCCTGATGATCGTGATCGGAATCCCGAACTGTATTTACCTCTACAATAAATACCACCAGGAATACCGGCAGCACAAGAACAAAGCGAAAGCCCTGCACCGCGTGATCAAGAAAACAGGTACGGCTATGTTCCTGACCAACGTTACAACGGCGCTCGGTTTCATCACCTTCCTGTTCACGAACTCCGAGAAATTCTATGAATTCGGTGTGATCTCTTCCATTAATATCATGCTGTGCTTCGTGGTGTCACTTTGCCTCATCCCGATCTTCGCATCGTTCTCCAAAAGTCCGCCGGCGCGCCACCTCAAGCACCTCGACCGCAAGGCCGCAGTGAACCTGCTCGAGAAGCTCGTGTACCTGACCAGCTTCAAGCGCAAATGGATCTACTGGGTTTCCATCATCATTACAGTAGTGAGCACCGTCGGCGTTTACCGCATGAAAGTAACCGGGAACATTACCGGCGACCTGCCGAAAAACGATCCGATCCTGAAAGACATCCAGTTCATGGAGAAAAACTTTGGCGGCGCCGTTCCGTTCGAGGTCATGATCGGCTACAAAGAAAAAGGACGTTTGCTCAGCCAGTCCAAAGGAACGCTCAAAAAGGTCGAGGAAGTCCAGGAAATGTTTGCCCGTGATACGATGTTCTCGAAAAGTATTTCCATAGTCGACCTCATCAAGGTCATCAATATGGCTTACTACGGCAACAATCCGAACCAGTACAAGATCATTGCACGGGGCGATTTGCTGCGCCTGAAAAAATACATGGAAAACATCGGTTCGGGTGGCAGCTCTTCGTTGTCGCTCAAAGAGCTGGTCGATACGAACGACTTCGTGCTGCGTGTACGAACACAAATGCGAGACATCGGCTCTTACCAGGTTTCGGATAAAGTACAGCACGTCCGCTACAAGATCGATCACATTATGAACCCGGATAAAGCGGACATCGAGAAGCTGTACAAAAAAGCGACGTCCGGCAAGAAGACGTATTACGATTCGCTGGTCTACAATTATTCGGGCATTTACAATGCGCTTACAGCTGAGCTTTCGAAAGGAAACAGCGATCAGCAGCTTGCGTTCGACACCGATCCGGAGCTCATCCGGACGTTCTACAAGCAGAAGGATTTCGATACGCTGCTGCGCCATGCGATCGATCACGAGTATTACGACGTGAAACTCACCGGAACATCCGTTGTTGCTTCCGAAGGAACGAAATACCTGCTCAACAGCTTGTTCCAGAGTATTTTCTTCGCGATCATTTCCATCGCTCTGCTGATGTGCATCCTGTTCTACTCCTTCCGTATGGTCGTTGTGTCGATGATACCGAACCTTATTCCGCTGGTGATGACAGCCGGGATCATGGGCTGGTTCGACATTCCGCTCAAGCCGTCTACCCTGCTCATCTTCTCGATCGCGCTCGGAATTACCGTCGACAACACGATCCACTTCCTGGCCCGTTACCGGCAGGAGCTGAAGCTGAAAAAATGGGACCTGAAAGAATGCGTTGCCATTTCTATCCGTGAAAGCGGGCTGAGCATCATTTACACGTCCGTGATCCTGTTCTTCGGATTCATCGTGTTCGTGTTCTCCGAATTCGGCGGAACGCAGGCGCTCGGTTACCTTTCGTCCATTACGTACCTGATCGCGCTCTTTACCAATATGATCCTGTTGCCATCATTGCTGCTCACACTCGAGCGGCGCCTGACGACCAAATCGTTCGAAGAGCCGTTCTTTGAGCTCTACGACGAGGAAGAAGACATGGACCTCGATCAGCTCGAAGTGCGCTCGGAAGCATGGGATGCAGATACGATCTCGCGCAGCGTGGAACCGGATGAGGAAGACATCAGCCCGGAAGACAAAGCCGCAAGCGATGAAGAGGAACCTAAAAAAGAGCTTTAAATGAAAGGGATCATTCTGGCAGGCGGTTCAGGCACGCGCTTACATCCGCTCACACTTGCGGTCAGTAAGCAGCTCATGCCGATCTACGACAAACCGATGATCTATTATCCCCTGGCTATGCTCATGACAGCAGGTATCCGGGAGATCCTTATCATTTCAACGCCACACGACCTTCCCCAGTTTCAAAAGCTGCTGGGCGACGGAACGCAGTTGGGCTGTACCTTCGAATATGCCATACAGGAAATTCCGAACGGACTGGCACAGGCTTTCGTGATCGGCGAATCGTTTATCGGGAACGACAGCGTGGCGCTCATTCTCGGCGATAACATCTTTTACGGCGTCGGCATGGACGACCTGCTGCAGGAGAATGCCGATCCCGATGGCGGAGTTGTGTACGCTTATCACGTGAGCGATCCCGAACGTTACGGCGTTGTGGAGTTCGACGACGCGATGAACGCTATTTCCATCGAAGAAAAACCGGCACAGCCGAAATCCAATTACGCTGTTCCGGGCTTGTATTTCTACGACAACGGAGTGGTGAGCATAGCAAAGAACCTCGAGCCTTCCGCGCGGGGCGAATACGAGATCACCGACGTCAATGCCGAGTATTTACGCCAGGGCCGTTTAAAAGTTGCGGTTTTAAGCCGCGGAACCGCCTGGCTCGATACGGGAACCTTTCCTTCGCTCATGCAGGCCGGACAGTTTGTGCAGGTCATCGAAGAGCGGCAGGGACTGAAAATCGGCTGTATCGAAGAGATTGCTTTCCGCAATGGCTTCATCGATGCAGAACAGCTGAAAAAGCTTGCAGCACCGTTGGTAAAAAGCGGTTACGGGGATTATTTGTTGCAGTTGCTGAAGAAATAACACATTTTTTTAACCGCAAAGGGCCCAAAGTTTTACCGCAAAGATCACAGAGATAAAGCAAGTTCTATTTCCCTCCGCCAGCTGGCGGAAGAGAGATTAAGGGTGAAGACATTCCAAAGGTTACGCAAAAGCTCACCATATCAACAAACGAATTACAAATGAACGAATTACAAACGCTCACTTCCTATATTGAAGAACAGGTTTCCGGTCACGCCTTTCCTGCGACACCGGCACAGCTGTATGATCCTTTGCGTTATTTCATGACACTTGGCGGCAAGCGCATGCGCCCCGTTCTGACGATCATCGGCGGACAGTTGTTCGGCGTTTCCAAAGAAGAAAGCATTCATGCCGCGCTGGCGATCGAGTTCTTTCACAATTTCTCGCTCATCCACGACGATATTATGGACGCCGCGCCAGTACGCAGAGGAAAGCCAACCGTTCACACCAAATGGAACCCGAATATCGCCATTCTTTCCGGCGATGTGCTGTTTACGGAAGCTTACAAACAACTGGCGCACTACAAAGACGACCGGCTCTCCGAGCTGCTGACGCGTTTTAACGAAACGGCGACGGGAGTCTGTGAAGGCCAGCAAATGGACATGGATTTCGAAACCATGAGCACTGTTTCCAAAGAACAGTACATCGAAATGATCCGTTTGAAAACGTCCGTGCTCGTGGGCTGTGCGTTCGAGTTCGGTGCCATCCTCGGAAGAGCAGATGTTGGGACCCGCAGGCTCGTTTACAACTTTGGCGTAGAGCTGGGCATCGCGTTCCAGATCCAGGACGACATTCTCGACCTGTATGCCGACCCGGAAAAATTCGGCAAACAAGTTGGGGGCGATATGCTGTCAAATAAGAAAACACTGCTCCTGCTTACGGCGATGGAGCTCGCGCAGGAAAAAGGCGACCAACGCGTAGACCAGCTTTTGTCCATGAGCGATCCGGCGGAAAAAGTGGCTGCTGCACAAGCGTTGTTCCACGAGCTGAACGCAACGGAAGCCACGAGGCTCATCCAGGATGCTCATTACCGGAAGGCGCTGCAGTCGCTGGAAGCCATTCCGATCGAAAACAGCCGGAAAGAACCGCTGCGCAGACTGGCAGAATTCCTGATGAACAGGGAATTGTGATTTTTCGTCCTGAAAAACGCTGATATACAAAGTCCATCCGGAGAAATCGTTTCGACAGCCTAAGATCTCTCAGCGACCACTAAACACACAGTACTTCCCCGGTCCTCTGCGGTTCTTTGCGCCGTGTCCGCCTGCCGGGCGGGGTAAAAAGAACCTCATCTTCAGAAAACACTGATTCTTCACGATGCACCGGGAACTCTAAAAGTTGTATTTTAGGCACCTAATCGAACCCATATGAATGTTCACATATCCGACGAGGATGTATTCTATGCGCTTGCCACTATCCTGTCCATCCTCGCAGCTATCATCATCAGTATAGTCGCGCAGATCTTTTACCTGCTTACTGCTGCGAGCGTGCTCAAAGCCGTCCGTCCCCAATTTCGCGAGGCGCAGCCCGGACAGGTCTGGCTGAATTTCATTCCGGCGTTTAATTTCATCTGGCCTTTTATTATCAATCAGCAGATCGTTGCGTCCGTTGAGGCAGATTTCGCAGCCCGCGACATCCGGGAAACCGGGAAAGCCGATAAGACCATTGCAGCGCTTTATCCGGCGCTGCGTTTCGGTATTTTTATCCCGGTAGCCGGTCGTTTTTTCATCCTGCTCTACCTGGTTGCTTTCATTGTCTGGTGGGTAAAGCTGTTCCGCTATAAAAAGCTGCTGCGAACCGGCCTGTACACGCAAAGGAACGACGAAGAAATGCTGGACAATTAAACGGCTGACTCTACCGACCGGCCGCATAGCTCGGAATTATTGGAGAATAATTTTAAAATCGTTTATTAATTTTCTATATTTCACCTCTTTAAACGAAAAAAACGTAAACTTTAACTACAAACACATGGAACAGGATAACAACATTCCACTGGATCAGAACACAACTATTAAAGCGGTAGCACAACAGGATATGCCCGGCGCAGGAGGCATTCTTGCAATGGGAATTATTTCTATTCCTTTCTGTATGGGATTAATCGGGTTGATCTTATCGATCCTCGCACTGACAAAAGCAAACAGGGCCCGTTTCACCTACAACAACAATCCCGAAATGTACACGGAAAAATCCATGCGACAGATCAATGCAGGCCGCGTGTGTGCGATCGTATCTCTTTCGCTGCTCGGAGTCGGCATACTGCTGATCATCATGCTTGCGGCCATAAACGGATAATCAAACATCTTTATACATATACCATTCATTCAAAAGTTATGGAAAACGAATACAACAATCCGATCGATCAGCAGACGCCGATCAATCCGGCCGTTCAGAAAGACCTTCCCAACTCGGGAGGAATTCTTGCAATGGGCATTATTTCTATCGTACTCGCCGGCCTGATCGGGTTGATCCTGTCGATCATCACCCTGAGCCTGGCAACCAATGCACGCAACCTGTACAACAACAACCCGGGAGTGTATACAGCGACATCGATGTCGCGTGTTAACGCCGGACGTGTTTGTGCCATCGTCGGACTCTGCCTGCTCGGACTGGTGTTGCTGATTGTGATTGCTGCTGCAGCGCTTAATTGATTCTGTCGGTTTTAAAAACCGGAAAAGCTGCCTTTCGGGGCAGCTTTTTTCGTTTGGAAGAAGCGATCGCTACTTCACAATTTCGTATTTTCCTTCGAGAATCTTCATATTGAAGGGCATGTACTGGAAATTGATGTACTTCTTTTCGCGCTTGTCCCCGCGCCCGGTATCTACGACGGAATACGCATGCTTGCAATTGCAGGCAATGTTGTAGAAATCGTGGATCTTTGGAAGCAGATTGGAAGGCTTTCCGTCGACCTGAACGAACACATTGCGGAGGTTCTTCCCGCGCGCATGGCCGTGAAAGTGAAAACGGATCTTCTCTACGCTTTCCGCCGCAAAGCAATCGTATTTCTCCTGGTCGATGATAAAATCAGGCAAGCCGCGGGACGTGTTCCACTCTTTCAGCATGCGGATCATGTAGCACAGCGAAACGCGGGCAATATCGTCTTCCTGGTAGCTTCCGCCGATGTCGGAATGCACGCCCGGGAACCACACTTCATGCACAACGCCTTCTTTCTGGTTCATCAGCGTCGGCACAAACGGGTTCCGCGTTTCGTCGATGGAAACAAGGTGAACCGCGCGTTTGATATTGGAAGCGATGTGATTGTTGGTAAACAGGTCTTTGTACTCAGCGAACATGAAGCGCTTGAGGACGGTTTTTAAGCCGAACGCGCTCACGGTGTCCCAGACGCCGAGGAACTCGATATCGACCTTGTGTTTTTCAGCGGGCGGAGGCGTGATCTTCACATCGGAAATGACCTGCTCGATGACTTGTGTTTGTTTATTCGCCATCGGCTCGACCGTAATAGCGATCGCCGCGGGAACACCTTCATTGTTGATCTTGCTGGCCAGGATGCGCGCGGCTGCAGCTCCGCGGCTGAATCCGAAAATGTAGATCCTGTCGCCGCTTTGCCAGTCCTGCACGAAACGCGCGTACGCTTTATCGACGATCATGTGAACGCCGCGGCCGGTAATTCCTCTCCAGAAATTCTGAAAGCGGCCGTTATCGTTGCCATTGCCCACGCCCCTGTGGTAACGAACGATCTGCTTTTCTTCGTCGTTGGGAAAAATGCGGTTCAGGTTAACGATGTTGGTCACAAAACCATCGAGCTTCACGCCGGTTTCATCGTTCCATGTTCCATCCAGTAAAATAATGTGTTTTCGTTCTTTGGGCGCCGCGCCAAGATCTTTGATGTAGGTTTTCTTCCAGTCTGTTATGATCATATGAATAGTTTACGGTTACGAACCAAAAATACTGTTTTTGATTATACGCAGCACACAACGTTGCCGTAAAGCACTTTCAGGCGTTGGCCGTTTATTCTTTTACCGTTCTGAGAACGCTAACAAAGCTGTCTGTCGTTAACACCAGCGTATACAGGCCCGCTGCGTAATCTGAAAAATCGACGGTTAAAACAGCGGCATCCAGAACGGTCAGCTCTTTTACTTTCCGACCTGAAGCAGTATAAACGGCTACCGTTATCTTTTCGTAAGACTTGCTGAGCTGCAATGTCTGATTGCCTTTCACCGGATTAGGGGACAGTGTGACAACTGGCAACTGCTCTTCCAGCCCGGCTACGTTGACGGCAACAGGCTTGCATATGGAAGTCCGGCAGCCTTCATTACGGCCTGCGGTCATGCAAACCGTAAAATTACCATTGGCAGAAAACGTGTGAGCAGGATCCGGTCCATTGGCCGTTGTGCCATCTCCGAAGCTCCAGTTCCAGTAGTCCGCATCAGAAGTCAGCTCATGAAACTGGAATGTCTGCCCCGCAACCGGCGTTACAGCAAAGTCGGGATGAAAAGGAAGATGCTCCATTTTTTCGGTATCGAATAAAAACACTTCCGTTCCGTTATTGTCATGCCCGTAGATCACATTACGGCGATCAAGGTAAAGCTCACAGGTGGAATCCCGGTAAGCAATTTCCACTTTTCCCGGAACGGTATAGCCTCTTCCATATTCCGGATCGAAAACGGACGACCACGCATTAATAGAACTGAAAGCGCCGTTCTGAACGGGAACCGTATCAAAATCAGGCGATGATTGATGCCTGAAAGCGATCCTGCCTTCCTTCGCGTGCTCTATTCCACCATAAACACCGGCGCCGCTGCTTACCAGATCGTCTCCGGTTACACGCGGATAGTTTTCGGTAATGCCCTCGATCGTTACCCGGAACGTATACAAGCCGGTTTCATCGGTGTTGAAAATAAAATCTTCCGGATCGCCGCCCGGCCACGGCTCGGCACTCGCTTCGGTTGAGAGTGCGATGTATCTGGATGCAAATCCGTTGTATTCTCCGGGACCGCTGAATGGCTGGCCTGCCGGAGACGTTATAAAAGACGCGTCTTCCACGAGCTGGCCTGCATAATTAAACAGCCTGTAAACGCCCTGCGCTCCATTCAGCTGGTGATATTGTCCGTTAGCGTACCATTCGCTTCCATTGGAAAACGTCTCCGCAAAATAAACCCGCTGAAAAATAATGTTTGCCAAGTACATCACCGGGTAATACTGCGTATACAGGTAGATTTTTTTTCCTTCCACGATGCGGCAGTCGAAGATCCTTTGCTCATCGATCCACTGAGGTGTGGGCTTGCCTTCCACTTCGTTCACAACGGCAGTAAACGTATTTATAAGAGCTGCCCGTGAGTTCGTGTGAAAATGATCTGCATTCAGGGCTGCATAATAATCCCCATTGAACAGGCGCGCGAAGTCAGCGTTCTCTGTTTTCATTTTCAGCAGCGCGGTAGCGGCCATCTGGTAACGCTCGTAACAGAGCAGCATGCCATTGAAGTCGCTCCAGAAATCTTTGGTGGTCAGGTGCGCGCGGTTCTGCATATCGTAGAATGATTCGTGCAGCGGATTGTAGACTTTATCGCCGCCCGGATGAACGATCGGATCGTTGGGATACAATTCGACGTAGCGGTTCATACACACCATCGCCATGCTTTCGGCAAAGCCTTCTTCAAAACCACTCAGTTCCGTATCGTATTGCCATAAGGTATCGGCAGACAGGATCACATCGTCCCGGAAACTGTGAATGAGCTCGTGGGTAATAAGCAGCGGATCGAGCTGCTCGCCTGTTCCAATGTGAATTTCATTCGACCCGGGAAAGAAAATGTTCGATGTGTTGTAATACAGATCCCTTACCAGCCTCACTGTATACGCATGTGAAGGCGGACCGTAAACTTCCCTGATGATCGGGATCATCCGGTCGAGGAAATGCGTATACGTGCTGATCTCGCTGCTGCTGAACGTCGCCGTACTGTCACCCGAAGCCGTTAATCCGTAAGCGCCGAATTCATACGAAAGCAGGTTCTGGGCATCACCTGCATCCTGCCACACAAAGGAGAGCGGAGACGTATGCACCTGCTGGCTGCTGAACCCGTTGCCATTGTTTGCGTAGATCGTTATGTAAAACTGATCGCCTTCACTGAGGCCGAGCGTCCACAAAGAGGAAGAAGGTATTTTCCGCGCCCTGCTATCCAGCGCTGTCCACCATTTCAGGTTGGCCTGTCCGGGAAGGCTCCCAATGCCGTAAACATAACTGCTGATCCCGGTTTCGGCATCGAATGACGGCGCGAACTCGAAAAACACGCTGTACCAGGAAAACGTATGCAATGCAGTAATAACCGGCGCAGATGGCGGTGTCGAATCGATGACTTTGTCATAGGAGCTTACGGCTTTTTCCGGCTCGTGCTTTTCATTCGGCAAAGGCGGCCGGCATAAGGACGGAACGGGGAAATCCTCCATCACCTGTGCCGGAAGGGGAAGCTGCTGTGACCACGAGGCATTGCCACAGGTCAGCAAAAGAAAAAACACGAATGTATACAGGCAGTTGTTCATCAGCAGGAAGTTAACATCCGGAAGATACAGCATTTACCAAAAAGTTGGAAATTACATGCTCCGGACGGTAAATCCGCCTATTTCCCTTAATACAGGAAGCTGTTGTACGGATAACGGATCGCGAAAATGCGCTTGATCTCGTCGTACATCGCCTGTTTGAGCTCTTCAATGTTCAGCTTGTCTTCGGCGGAGATGAAGATGCACTTTTCCGCTTCGAGCCGCGACATCCAGGTGCGTTTCAGCTCCTCGAGCGAATTGTTCTCCGGTAATAGCGGACTCGGATCGTTCTCGTCTTTCGGCACGTGATTGTACGCGTCGATCTTGTTAAACACAAGGATCGTCGGCTTGTCCTTATTATCGAGCTCCAGCAATGTTTCCTTCACCACATTGAGCTGATCTTCGAAATTCGGGTGCGAAATATCGACTACGTGAATGAGCAGATCTGCTTCCCGAACTTCATCAAGCGTGGACTTGAAGGATTCAACGAGCTGATGCGGCAGCTTGCGGATAAATCCGACCGTATCTGTGAGCAGGAAGGGCAGATTTTCGATCACGACTTTGCGAACGGTCGTATCAAGGGTTGCGAACAATTTATCTTCGGCAAACACTTCCGATTTGCTGAGCAGGTTCATCAGCGTGCTTTTGCCCACGTTGGTATAGCCAACAAGCGCCACGCGAACGAGCTGCCCGCGGTTGCCGCGCTGAACGGCCATTTGCTTGTCGATCTCTTTCAGCTTGTTTTTCAGCAAAGCGATGCGCTCCTGGATGATCCGGCGGTCACTTTCGATCTGAGATTCACCCGGACCACGAAGCCCGATCCCTCCTTTCTGACGTTCGAGGTGCGTCCACATACGTTTCAGGCGCGGAAGCATGTACTGCATCTGCGCGAGCTCAACCTGTGTTTTCGCGTGGGACGTACGCGCACGGCTGGCAAAAATATCGAGGATGAGGATGTTCCTGTCGAGTACCTTGCATTCCAGCTCGCGCTCTATATTGCGCAGCTGCGAAGGCGAAAGCTCATCGTCGAAAATGACCATATCGATCTCGTGCTCCTTGATGTAGGTGCGGATCTCTTCCAGCTTTCCCGTTCCTACAAAGGTTTTGGGATTCACCATCGGCAGTTTCTGAACAAACGTACGATCGGTGATCGCACCGGCGGTACGTGCCAGGAAATCCAGCTCGTCCAGGTACTCCTGCGCCGTTTCTTCCGAAATATTCTGGGTGATCACGCCGACAAGGACACAACGTTCCTCGGTGGCGTCCACCATTACATGACCTTCACTCATTCTTATGGTTCTGTACGAAGTGATTTGACAAACTCCACGAGGCCGTTGCGGTCCCGCTCCGAAGTGATGATGTCTTCGTAAGGCATCATGCCCTTGTCATTTCCTTTTAAAATCATTTGCCTGATCGCAGGGTCGGACAATTTACTGACCGACAAATCTGCGGCATCAGACGCTTTTTTCTTTCCGTCGATGCCGTGGCACGATTCGCAATGGAGGATAAAAATAGTCTTTGCTTCGTCAATCGTCAGCGGTTCCTGGTTGACCACTTCCTCCGTTTTAACGGGAGCAGGGCCGGATCCGCAGGCAACCAGCAGCATTCCCGAAGCGATAAAAAGTGTTGTTCTTACATCCATCCTGTTCCAGGTATTCTGAACGGCCATGGAATAGCGGCGAGGATCAGCAGCAATGTGATGCCATAAAAGACGACGATCGTTGTGTGTTTACGCGTCGAAGTTGCTTTCTGTTCGGCTTTTCTTCTTCCGATCGTCAGCAGGATAGCCGCTATCAGCATCAGCGGAATGTGCTCCATCATGTAAAAGCGCATGTAACTTACTTTCATCCACCCCGGATCGAAACTGATTTTGGAACTCACGAAGATGAGAATGATCCCGATCGTTACCTGTATGTGTGTAAAGATCAGCGCGAACAGGTTCAGCTTCTGGTCCGATTTATCGTATTCTTTCGTGCCCCTGCGAATAAGTGCCCGAAAGATCGCTACCAGCAGTACGAGTAAAACAATCCAGCGTAATCCCGAGTGTGTGTGTATCAATGCATTCATATCATCTGAGTTTTGCCCAAAATTACCGAAAAAAACAGGCTGTTCGTCGGAAAGCAGCAATCATTTTAGCCTAACCGAACTTTCCTTTCACAAGGAATCACTATTTTACGCCCCTCAAAACCGTATCTCCTCATGCACTTGTGTCGCATTTTTCTCGTTTTCTTTTTCCCGGCAGCACTTTTTGCGCAGTTACCGAATCCCGAAAACGGCGTCGCCGATTCCAGGTCAACAGCTTTCGCGCTGAAAAATGTCACCATCATTATTTCACCCGTTAAAACCATTGAAAAAGGAACCCTGCTGATTAAGGACGGAAAAATCGTCGATGTGGGCTCTTTCGTAAGTATTCCGGCGGGCTACACAACCATTGACTGCACCGGGAAAGTGATCGTGCCGGCTTTCATCGAGCTGTTTTCTTCTTCCGGAGTTCCGGCTGCACAGGGAAAAGGCGGAAGCCCGGTCCCGCAGCTTGAAACATCGAAGAAAGGGCCGTATTACTGGAATGAAGCCATTCATCCCGAGATCGATCCCGCGGAATTGTACCGACCGGACGCAGCCAGCCTCGATGAATTGCACAAAATGGGCTTCGGCGCGGCGGTCGTTCACCAAGACGATGGCATTGCACAGGGAACGGGCGCGCTTGTTTCACTTGGAAAAAACAGCGGAAAAAGCCAGGTACTGAAACCGCAGACCGCAGCATTTTATTCGTTTCGGTCGGGCGTTTCCCAGCAAACCTATCCCAGCTCGCAGGTGGGCAGTATTGCGTTGCTCCGCCAGGCTTTTTATGATGCGGAATGGCATGCTGCTTATGGTACAACACCGAATTATTCGCTGGACGCGCTGACAAAGCAACGCGAGCTGCCTTCTGTTTTTTTTACGAACGATAAATACGAATTGCTGCGCGTGAACACCATCGCGCGGGAATTCAAGCGCACCTTTACGATCGTCGGAACAGGGCATGAATATACGCTCGGCAGGATCTGGGACACGCTTCCGCACCATTTTCTCATCCCGATCGCTTTTCCGGAAGCTTACGACCTCAAAGATCCGTACATTGCCCGGCAGATCCCGCTTTCCGATCTGAAACACTGGGAGCTGGCGCCTTCGAACCCGGCATTTTTAATGCAGAACAAGGTGAAATTCGCCACCACATCCAACGGACTGAAAACAGGCGCTGATTTCTGGAAGAACATGCACCGGGCACTTGCACGCGGCTGGACAGTACAGGATGCCCTGCGCTCACTCACCGTTACGCCGGCCGAGATCATTGGCGTCGATAAAGAGCTCGGCACACTCGAAGCAGGAAAATGGGCCAGCTTCAGCGTATTTGATGCCAATCCGTTCCTGTACGAAGCGAAGCTCGCGGAAACCTGGACAAAAGGCGACCGAATCGTGAAGATGGAAACACCGGCAGGCGACATCCGCGGAACCTACAGTCTCAACATCGATGGGAACAAGTATTTCCTCGACATCAAGGGAACACCGCAGAAACCGGAGGGAAAAGTACGGCTCGCACGCATCATCAACGATTCCGTTACAGGAGCGCCAAAACCAGACACCTTAATGGCAGATGCAACGATTCTCTATAACGAGAACGACATTTTACTGCACTTTATTCTGAAAGACAAACAATCCGCGCAGCAGTTCAGCCTGAAAGGCATCGTGAACACCCGAGTCTGGATCTTCGAAGGCGACGGCACCGGCCCGACAGGAAAATGGCTCAAGTGGAGCGCCATTCGCAATAAATCAACCGAAGAAAAAGAAACGCCCGCTTTCGCGTGGACACTCGACACTGCAAAGCTGGGCAAACAGCTTTATCCGAACATGTCATTCGGCTTCGATTCGATTCCTCAAAAACAAACCATCGTGATCCAGAACGCCGTGCTGTGGACGAATGAAGCAGAAGGCAATGTCGCGAACGGAACCGTGATCGTCGAGAACGGAAAGATCAAAGCCGTTCATTCCGGCGCAGGAACATTCGTTATTCCGAACGGGGCGAAAGTGATCGATGCGAAAGGAAAGCACCTCACATCGGGGATCATCGACGAGCATTCGCACATTGGACTGAGCAAAGGCGTGAACGAAAGCGGCCAGGCCATTACCGCAGAAGTACGCATGGGCGATGTGATCAACCCGGACGACATCAATATTTACCGGCAGCTCAGCGGCGGGGTTACAGCTGCACAGCTCCTGCACGGATCGGCCAATCCGGTTGGTGGACAATCAGCCTTGGTGAAACTGAAATGGGGACATCTTCCCGGAGATTTTCTCATTCCGAATGCACCGAAATTCGTGAAATTCGCACTCGGTGAAAACGTCAAGCAAGCCAACTGGGGCGATTTCAATACCATTCGCTTTCCGCAAACGCGCATGGGTGTCGAACAGGTCTATGTCGACGGATTTTCCCGTGCACTCGCCTACCACGAATCCATGCGGAAGTACGAAGAAATGAGCAACAAGCAGCGCGAGAAATCGGCCGCCCTTCCACCAGCCCGCGACCTCGAGCTCGACGCGATGTACGAGATCGTTACCGGCGAACGGCGCATCACCTGTCACAGCTACATCCAGTCTGAGATCAATATGCTGATCCATGTGGCAGATTCCTTCGGATTTAAAGTCAACACCTTTACCCACATCCTGGAAGGCTACAAAGTGGCCGATAAAATGCTGGAGCACGGCGTTGGCGCTTCCACGTTTGCCGATTGGTGGGCGTATAAATTCGAAGTGAAGGACGCCGTTCCGTACAACGCTTCACTTATGCACGCCATGGGACTGGTAGTTTCCATCAATTCCGACGATGCAGAAATGGGCCGCAGGCTCAACCAGGAAGCCGCAAAAGTGGTCAAATACGGCGGTATCAGCGAAGCGGAAGCCTGGAAAATGGTGACATTAAACCCGGCGAAGCTGCTGCACCTCGAAGACCGTATGGGAAGCATCAAAGTCGGAAAGGACGCCGACCTCGTTCTCTGGACTACCAATCCGCTGAGCATCGAAGCGAAAGTCATCTACACGATCGTCGACGGAGAGATCCTGTTCGACAGCGAAGCTGATTACGCCAACCAACAGGCAACAGAAGCCGAGCGGGCGCGCATCATTACCAAAATGGCCGATGCCGGAAAGAAAGGCGAACCGGTAAAACCATTCGTGCGCAAACGCCGCGGAACATTCCACTGCGACACGCACGGCGAAGAAGTTTCAGAAGGTGAAAACAACCATTAAGACATGAAGATCCTTTATACATTCCTGCTCATTATCTGCTGTTCACTTTCGCTGGCGGCACAGGAAAAACGCAAAATACTGCTCCGGAACGCGACTGTTCACGTAGGCACAGGACAACTTTTTGAAAAAGGCCTGGTGGGCATCGAAGGCGAAAAGATCATCCTTGTCCGGAATTCGCTTGCGTATACGTATAACCGCGACGACTGGGATACGATCATCGACTTGGACGGACAGCACCTGTACCCGGGATTTATGGCGCCGAATTCGACTCTGGGAATCAGCGAGATCGACGCGATCCGCGCCAGCAACGATTTCAGGGAAGTCGGTATTTACAATCCGCATGTACGCTCGCTGATCGCTTACAACTGCGAGTCGCAGGTATTGGAAACCGTCCGCGCCAACGGCGTTCTGTTCACACAAAGCACGCCGCGCGGCGGAACGATCACCGGCAGCTCTTCCGTTCTTCACACCGACTGCTGGAACTGGGAAGACGGTGTGATCAGCGCAGATGACGGCATTCACCTGAACTGGCCTGCAAGCCTTGAAGGCGGCGGCTGGTGGGCGGAACCCGCACCGAAAAAGCGCAATGAAAAATATGCCGAGCAAAAACGCGAGATCACTGCTTTCTTCGACGCGGCGCTTTCTTATTCCCAGGGAGACCGCGAGCAGAAAGACCTGCGCTACGAAGCGCTCGCACCTTGTTTTCAGAAATCGAAACGGCTTTACATCCACGCCAACGAATTGCAGGAGCTACTCGACGTCATCGATTTCGTGAAGGCGTATGAATTGAAATTTCCCGTGATCATTGGCGGCTACGACAGCTACATGGTGACCGAGCGACTGAAAGATGCGAAAATCCCTGTAATGCTTCCGCGGCTGCACTCACTACCGGAATTCGAAGGCGATCCCGTTGACCTTGTGTACCGTTTACCGGCTTTGCTGCAGGCTGGCGGTGTGAAATTCTGCCTGCAGAACCAGGGCGATATGGAAACCATGAACGCGCGCAACATTCCGTTCCTTGCCGGAACGGCGATGTCGTACGGACTTTCGGAAGAAGAAGCTATTCGCAGCGTGAGCCTGAGCGCCTGCGAAATTGTGGGGATCGACAAACAATACGGCTCTATCGAAGAAGGGAAAAATGCCACGCTGTTCGCATCTGCCGGCAGCGCGCTCGATATGCGCACCAATCACGTAACGCTGATCCTGATGGACGGCCTTTTTTCAGGCACAACAACGTTTCAGACGGAGCTGTACCTGAAATACAAGAAGAAATACGGATTGTAAATGCGGTGTTAAGGTTTATTTCAGAACAGCTATGATGTCACCTTGATCACTTTGATCTTCTGCTCCCCGTTCGGGAAGTTCCAGGTGAGAATATCGCCTTCGGAATAGCCCAGCAGCGCAGATCCCATCGGCGTGAGCAGAGAGATCCGTTTCTGGGTCGAATTGCTTAAATGCGGCAGCACGAGCTGTGCTTTCATCAGTCCAAACGGCGTTTCGATGTCCACAATACTGTTGAGGCGGATCACATGCTCCGGGAATTCGGCATCGTCGATGATGGTCGCCGTTTTCATTTCCTCTTTCAGCTTGGTGATGCACACATTGATCAGGTTTTCTGAATCACCGATGTTTTTGATCAGCTCGCTGATGGTATTGAATTCTTCTCTTTCGAGAATGATATGTTGCTTTTTCATGATTCGCCGATCGTTTTCAATTCATTGATAATTCCACTCAGGGCGATTTTCGCGTCGAGGAACAGCAGCTGGCAGTTGTCTGCGCCGAACAAACTGTTTTCAACTCCTGCGTAACCTTTGCTCATGCCACGCTTGATCACCACAACGCTTTTCGCATGGTAAGCCTTGATCACCGGCATACCATAGATCGGGCTGAAGGGATCGTTTTCCGCCGCGGGATTCACCACGTCGTTGGCGCCGATAATGATCGCCACGTCGTAGTCGGACATCTGTCCGTTCACCTCATCCATTTCTTTCAGCTTGTCGTAATGCACATCGGCTTCCGCCAGCAATACGTTCATGTGCCCGGGCATTCGTCCGGCAACGGGGTGAATGATGTAATGCACTTCCGTTCCGTTCGCCTCCAGCATCGTTTCCAGCTGACTGCACAAATGCTGCGCCTGCGCAACCGCCAGTCCGTAGCCCGGAATGATCGCCACTTTGGAAGAAAATGCTAGTTTAGAAGCCGTTTCACCAACGGAAGTCGGCTGAATATCCATTTCTTCGGCAGCAGCGCTTCCGCCTTTTGAGCTTTTGAATTTTCCAGCCAACACTGCGAACAGCGAACGGTTCATTGCCTTGCACATGAGCAGCGTGAGCAATACACCGGCTGCACCGACGAAGATTCCGCCGGAGATCATAATACTATTGTGGAACATAACGCCGGCCAGTGCCGTAGCAACGCCCGTAAAGGAATTGAGCAGCGAGATCACCACCGGCATATCCGCCCCACCGATCGGGAGAACGAAAACGATCCCGTACAAACAAGCAAGCGCTGCGAGCAGCCCCACTTCCTGCATCAGCGAAAGCTGCAGCACGCCGAAGGAAGCCAGCACAGGAACGAGGATCAGTGACAACAGCGTAGCCCGCGACAGCACCATTACCAGCATCGACCGCTTGTCTTTCTGTTTGCCCGAAAGCTTCAGGAAAGCAATGATACTGCCCGAAAAAGACGTCGCCCCGATTATCATCGCGATCAGCAATACGATCTCGGCAGCTCTTCCACCCGAACCCGCATGTTGTGCTTCCAGGATTCCCAGCAACAATGCGCAACCACCGCCCATGGCATTGAAATACGAAACGAGCTGCGGCATCCGCGTCATTTCGGCTTTGTCCGACATGCGTTTTCCGACCACCGTACCGATAACGATCGCGATAACGATGAGCACGAAATTCAGGTTAAGCGGCTGACCGAAGTAAACGCCGGTGATCGTAGCGATAATGGCGATGGCCATTCCGATCGCGGCAATGAGGTTTCCCGATCGTGCTTTCTGCGGTGAGCTGAGGTATTTCAATCCGACGATAAACGACAGCATTGAGACGAAATAACTGATCTGTAATACAGTTCCCATGGTATTTTAATGAAATTATGTGCTGAAAATGAAAGTGATTATGCTTTTTTCTTTTTGGAGAACATGGCTAAAATGCGTCCGGTGACGAAAAACCCGCCGGTGATATTGAGCGTGCCGAACAGGACGGCGAAAAAGCCAAGCGTTAAATTGAGATAATCGTCCGACGGGATCCGCTGCATCACAATGATCGCCCCGACGAGGATGACTCCGTGAATCGCATTGGCGCCGGACATGAGCGGCGTGTGCAGGATGGATGGAACATTCGAAATGATCTCGATGCCCAGGAACACACAGAGTGTGATAAAATAAAAAATTGCTTCAATGGTAAAGCCTTCCATAATGGTGTTTCGTTAAATGACTGAAAAAAGGACGGCCCGTTTCTCCGGACCGTCGTTTATTGTATCGATGCTAAAATTCGTTCGTTGACGACTTTTCCTTCCGCAATGACCAGGCAACCGGTTTCGATCGGATCGTTGGAAATGCCTTCGGTTTCCACCCATTTCAGGTGTTTCAGGAAGTTGAAATAATTCGTGGACAGCAGCTGGGACGATGTAGCGGGAATTTCCCTCGCCAGGAACGAGTTCCCCACGACTTTCACGCCGTTGTGATCAACCGTTTGCTTGTCCTTCGACAACGCGCAGTTGCCTCCCTGCTCGGATGCCAGGTCGATGATCACCGATCCTGCCGCCATTTTCTCTACGCTTGCCTGTTCGATGAGCAGCGGTGATCGCTTGCCCGGAATATTGGCTGTCGAGATCACGATGGAAGCCTGCGAAACATGCTTGTCGATCAGGATGCGTTGACGCTCCAGGTAATCTTCTGTCTGCTCAACGGCGTAACCGCCGGCCTGCTCATTCTCCAGCGCACCTTCCACTTCCACGAAGGAAGCACCCAGGCTGCGCACCTCTTCTCCGGCCGACCGGCGGACGTCGAACGCTTCCACCACGGCGCCTAAGCGCTTAGCGGTTGCAATGGCTTGTAATCCGGCAACTCCTGCACCAATGACCAACACTTTTGCCGGTTTCACCGTTCCTGCAGCTGTCGTAAACATCGGCATAACGGCCGGTGACATTTCCGAAGCTTTGATCACCGCTTTGTAGCCCGCCAGCGAAGCCATGGACGATAAGACGTCCATGGATTGCGCTTTGGAGGATCTTGGCATCAGATCCAGGCTGTATAACCGGGCATTCGCTGAAGAATAATCCAGCAGGTGATGCAAATGGAACAACGGATTCAGAATGCCGATGAGTGTTGTTGGAGAATCGAAAGTCAAAGGGGGCGCGAGCGGATTAATAAACATTAAAATGTCAAGTTTTCTGAAAATAGCTTCTCTCGCTAAAATCTGTGCACCACCAAGCTGGTACATTTCATCAGTAAACCCCGCTTCGACTCCCGCATTCTCCTCTACAAACACAACATATTGCAGCTCCTGTATTATTTTTCTGACCGTCTGGGGAACCACACAAACCCGTGGATCGCCATGCTGTTCTTTTAAAATTCCTATACTTTTCATCCTGTTACTTATGGAAAAACTCCTCGTTGCGTGTAAGCCAGCTCGATTCTGCGAATGGCATTGATGTAAGCCGCCGTGCGGAGATCAGTATCGTATTCGGCAACCACATTGATGACCCGCTTAAAGGAAACCGCCAGTTTTTTATCGAGTTTTTCGATCACTTCTTCCAGTTGCCAGATCTCGCCGTTCCTGTTTTGCAGCCATTCGAAATAGCTCGCGATCACTCCTCCGGAGTTGCAGAGGATATCCGGGATCACGTCGATTCCTTTTGCGAGCAAAATGGCTTCTCCGGCCGGATTAACAGGGCCGTTTGCACCTTCTGCAACAACAAAAGCTTTGATCGAATCAGCATTCTCTTCCGTGATCTGGTTCCCCAAAGCAGCCGGGATGCACACATCACAATCCAGTCCGAAGAAGGAAGACGGTTCGATCTCTTCAGCTCCCGGGAATCCTTTGATGAGTCCCTGGTTGAAACCGGTGTAGTCCAGCAATGCTTGCGGATCGATCCCGTCCGGGTTGGCAAGCGTAGCCGAAGCATCCTGCACGCCTGTTAAGACCGCACCGTTCTCTTTCATGAAAATTGAAGCCCACTGCCCCACATTTCCAAATCCCTGGACGATGTATTTTTTTCCTTCGAGCGACGTGTCTTTCCACGCAGCCCATGCTTTCAACGTTGCAACGACGCCGTAGCCTGTTGCCCTGTCACGGCCTTCCAGTCCGCCTGATCCTACGGGCTTTCCTGTTACGACGTGCCCGTATTTAGAACGCTCGGACGGATCTTTTGTCGACATATACGTATCGGCCATCCACGCCATGATCTGTGCGTTGGTGTTCACGTCAGGTGCAGGAATATCGTATTCCGGCCCGATGTTCTCGCCCAGTGCATAAGTGAACCGGCGGGTAATGCGTTCAAGCTCGCGCAGGGAATAATTTGCCGGATCGATCTTGATCCCGCCTTTTCCACCGCCATACGGAAGGCCCGCAAGCGAACATTTCCAGGTCATCCAGATCGCCAGCGCTTTCGCTGCATCGATGTCGACCGTTTCGTGGTAACGCAAACCTCCCTTATACGGCCCGAGCGCATTGTTGTGCTGCACGCGGTATCCCGTAAACACTTCTACGTCGCCATTGTCCATTTTTACAGGAAAATGCACAACGATCTCGTTATTGGTGGCGGAGAGTATTTTCCGGATGTTCGGATCGAGTCCCATTTTTTCAGCCGCTTTATCAAACTGCTGCTGGACGCTTTCATACATCCCTTTTTTCTTTTTTTCTTCCGTTATCATTTCTGTTCTTTTATTGATAATGTACTTATTGATAATGTTCGCAACGAACGATAACCGCATGCGACTGAAACCATGCGCAGGAAGGCAATGATTCGCAATCGGCGCAAAGTCCTTTTACAGTGGTTGATGGAGCTGTGGGAGCGGAAACGGCGTACAGCTGAGCTGCAGGCAACGCAAAAACCCTGTTTTCAGCGTATTCCGAACAATCCCACGAAGGTGCGCCTGTTGTTTTCAGACTGCAGCCCCGTTGAAAATGACATGTTGTGCAAATGCCCCGCTTTTTTGTTTCCATCGCTGTTTTCAAATTTGGCAGACGTTAGACAGGAAGCATGCCATGAAAGGGGAACAACCGAACACAAAGAATCCAATCACTTGATAAACAAATAATTGAATGAATCAATTTTTAAAATAAGCGAAAAACAGTGCGGGGAGAAATTACCCGGCCGGTTCGTTTTTACCCGGCGGCCGACTAAAGACTACGACTAAAAGACGATGACTAGTTCCCCAACTTCTGGCGAAGCGTTTTGCGATCGATCTCCAGGATCTCCGCAGCTTTTGTTTTGTTGTTATTGACGGAAGCAAGAACTTTCAGGATGTACGCCTTTTCCACGTCCCTGAGCGGCTTCCATTCGACGGAGCCGTCTTCTGCAATGGGCGCCTGGACTTTCAGGTACTCGGGAATATCTTCGACCTGTATCTGCTCGCCGGACATAATGATCGCGCGCTGCATCACATTTTCCAGCTCGCGGATATTTCCCGGCCAGCTGTAGCGCAGCAGAATATCGAGCGCTTTCTCCGAAATGGACACATTGTTCTTCTGAAATTCGTTGGAGAATTTGTGAATGAAGTATTTCACCAACAGCGGAATATCGTCTTTCCGGTCACGCAGCGGCGGCATTTCGATGTTGATCACGTTCAGGCGGTAATACAGGTCTTCGCGGAACGTTCCTTTTTTCGACATCGCCAGCAGATCGCCGTTCGTTGCGGCAATGATGCGGATATCGATCTTCTGTGCCCTGTTTGCCCCGATCATCGTGACTTCTTTTTCCTGGAGCACGCGCAGCAGTCGTGACTGAACATTCAGCGAAGCATTGCCGATCTCGTCGAGGAAGATCGTTCCGCCGTCGGCAGCCTGGAAAAATCCCGAACGGGTTTCATTCGCACCGGTGAAAGAGCCTTTGACAAATCCGAACAGCTCACTTTCCAGCAGGTTTTCGGGAATACCTCCGCAATTCACGGTAATGAAAGGCGTTTTCGCTAAATTCCCTGTGTAGTGAATGGCGCGCGCCACGAGCTCTTTACCGGTACCGCTTTCGCCCTGGATCAGAACGGTCGCTTTGTTATTGTTGATCCGCCCGATGATCTCGGTCAGTTTTCTAATCTTATCTGAATTGCCGATAATGCCAAGCGGCGCCTGGAAGGTTTTTTTCTCCTTCGCCTTCTCCCGCACGATCTCGGGATGGTTCATATTGAATTTCAGCAGCGATTCCTCGACCGCGCTTTTCAGCTCCTGCTGGGTAAAAGGCTTCACGAGGTAATCGAGCACACCCGATTTCACCGCTTCAACAGCGCCTGAAACAGACGGAAACCCGGTGATCACCAGGGTTGGAATTCCCGGAAAATGCTCGCTCGCGTATTTGACGAGCTGCATACCGTTGATGCCCGGCATCTGCAGATCCGTAATGAGCATATCGATGGAAGTCGTGCGCAGAATCCCGATCGCGTCCGTCACGTTGGACGCCTGGAACGTGTAGAAATTGAGAGAAGATAATTGTCTTCTTAACACTTCCAGCATTTCGATGGAATCGTCCACAATTAAAATATTCTCTTTTCTCATTCGGTTTGTTTTAATGGAAGTGTGATGTGGAAGCTCGTTCCTTTGCCGGGCTCCGACTGAACACGGATCGTTCCGCGATGCGCTTTGATAATGCCGTGCACCACGCTTAAGCCGAGCCCTGAGCCTTCGCCGACGGCTTTTGTGGTATAGAAAGGCTCGAAGATCTTGTCGAGCGATCCTGCCGGAATTCCTTTTCCTTCATCGGTGATATCGAGGTGAACGCCGGCTGCTTCCGTACGGATGGAGACCGAGATCAGGCTTTTCTTTTCCGAAGCCTGGATAGCATTGATCAGGAGATTGAAAACAACCTGCGTGATCTGTACCTGGTCGAGCTGCACGTAGGCATCCGATGCGTCTTTCTGAAAATCGACCCGGATCGATGACCGCTGAAAAGAAGGCTCGAGTAATCGCAAAGCTTCTTCTACAAGCCGGTTGATGTGCACGAATTCATACCGCTGTGGAAGCTCGCAGGCGAAGAACATCATCTTTTTCACGATTTCCCGTGCGTGAATAGCCGAGTCCAGGATCTTGCGCGAATCGGCAAGCGTTTGCGGATCGCGCTCGGAATCGAGTATCAGCTGTGCGAATCCGAGAATATTCCCCAGCGGCGTATTCAACTCGTGGGCAATGCCGGCGGTAATTTCTCCCAGGATGTTCAGCCGGTCCTGCCGCTGGTAGTTCTGAATGAAGGTTTCTTCCCGCTCGCGGCTTTCCTTCCGGTCGATGATAACGGCAATTTCCAGGCTCAGCTTTCGCAGCAGCGACCGTTCTTCTTTCAGGAAGTCGGTTCCGCTTCTCAGGGAAACGGGATAATGAACGGAAATGGTGCCGATATCCCGGTCCCCGATGAAAATAGTTTCCTGCTGAACGACCGTTTCACCGGTTAGCGGTTCCGAATAAAGATGCAGGCTTTCCAGTTTCAGTTCACAAACAGCGTCATCCTGGAAGCGCCATGCTTTGGGGATCCTGTTAACGATCGACTGTAAAACGGCTTCGAACGGTTTCCCGGTTTCGCCGGCCAGGGAAGCGATCTCGTACAAGCAAGTCAGTTCCTTAATTCGTTCCCGGGCTATATCAACTTCGCCTGAATGCATATCTGGAGGCCTTTTGACAAATTTAAGCAATTAATAAGTCTTTGTGCCGGATGGATGATTTACTGTCCGGAACCCCAATCTCTGCTAAATTTTCTTCCGCCGAAAAGCAGAAGTGATTATCTTTGGTACATTCACATAAAAACGAAAAGTTATGTCATTCGAATTACCAAAATTAGCATACGCTTACGACGCTCTTGAGCCACACATTGACGCACGTACAATGGAGATACATCATTCAAAACATCACCAGGCTTACGTGACGAACCTGAATAACGCGATCGCGGGAACTGAGCTTGAAGGCAAGTCCCTGGAAGATATTCTGAAAGAAGGAAAAGACAAACCGGCTGTTCGCAACAACGGCGGAGGTCACTGGAACCACACGTTCTTCTGGGAAATTCTTGCACCGAATGCAGGCGGAACACCAACAGGAGAGCTGGCACAGGCGATCAACGACGCTTTCGGAACGTTCGAAGCATTCAAGGACGAATTCGCAAAAGCGGCAACCACACGTTTCGGCTCAGGCTGGGCATGGTTGTGCGTGGAAGGCGGAAAGCTCGTTATCTGCTCGACTCCGAACCAGGACAACCCGATCATGGGCGAAGGCTGCAAAGGAACACCTGTTCTGGCACTGGACGTTTGGGAGCATGCGTATTACCTGCACTACCAGAACCGTCGCCCGGACTACATCAACGCATTTTTCAATGTGGTGAACTGGCCGGCTGTTGCTGCACGTTACGCTGCTGCGAAATAAGCAAACGCTTTATACTTTTTAGAAGGGCATCAGCAATGGTGCCCTTTTTTTGTGACGGAAGGCTGTGGGGATCCCGATAACCATCAGGGATGGATCGCGGTTGGATTCCGAAAGCTTTCGGAATCCCAATTCCCCCAAAAGTCAACCATTCGGTCTGTCTTCTGCGCGATCTGCGCGGGCAATTTTTCTCCTGCCATCTTAAGGTCCTATCTTCCTGATATCCTAAAATCCTGCCCTCCTGAAATCCAGTCACAAAAAAACAGGCCCCGCATAAACGAAGCCTGTCCCCTCCGGAGATCCGGTACGATTAGTCTTTAATAACGCGCTGTGTTCCGATCACTTTCCCTTCGGATGCCAGCACAACGAAATACACGCCGTTGTTCAGGTTTCCCAGGTCGATAGTCGTCAGCTGGTTCAGCGTGCCCGTGATGCACGGTTTTCCTGTCAGGTCGGTTACGATCACTTCCGCATTGTCCGGTGCGCCGCTCGTTTTGACGGAGATCTTGCCATTCGTCGGATTCGGCACAACGATGAAGCCGGTTTCTTTGTCTGAGTTGTTCAGTCCAAGGCTTTCGTCCAGGCTTACATCGTAGACCACGTTGATGTAAACCGAGGAAGTCGTTGTAGCTGCCGGGACGCCATTGTCTGTTGACGTCAATGTAACAGTATACAGGCCCGGAGCCAGTCCGTTGGCTTCGAACGTACAGTCATAGCGGTAAAATTCGGTGCTTGTCTGCATTACTTCATAAGAGAAGGCATCCGGCTCGGAAGAGCTGATCTGGTTCGTCAGCGCCTGCCCGATCTCCGGCGTGGAAACCGAGAAGGTAAATTCGAGCACGCCCACATCGTTTTTCTGAAGCGTGTCCCCCGTATACACGTCGATCGTGTCGCAGATCACACTGCTCACAAGGATCGGCGGCGTATTGGTCGTTGTGGCGCCGGCAATGTTGAAATACACTTCCTGGAAATCGAGGAAGCTGATCTGGTCGTCTGCTCCGTAAGGACCGTCGAAGCCTGTTCCCGGCTGATTGAATCGCCCGACCTGGAAGTAATCCGTACCGTTGCCAATGTTTACGCCTACTGTTGCAGGCACGCCGTAGAAGCCCATGTTTCCCTGGGAAGCGTCACCGGTTGTCCATTGCATATCGCCGTAACAGAAGGAAACGTTGTTCCCGCCCGGGATGATCGGATCGGCCCCGTTCGTAATAATAAGCTGGAAAGTCGACACTTTATCTTCGTGGAACGCATAGTAGCCAACGCTGTCCCATACAACGATCAGCGCGTTAGGCGTTAATTTATACCACACATTTCCCGCGTCAGGACCCATTGTCGAGCGCGTGTCCACATCTCCCCAGAAAGGAGCGATCATATTGAAGCCCGAAACCGGAAAAGCGCTCGCTGTAAATTCGGAATAAGGCGATGTGAACGAGATATTCCCGTTGTTATTAATGAACAGGCTGTTGTACTGTGTTCCGTAGAAATCAAAGGTGAACGGCAGTGGGATCTGGTTCGAAAAGCCGTCGTCGTTTGGCTGCATCGCCAGCAGGAAAGTATTGTCGAGTGTTACCAGGCAATCGCACACGTCGTTGCGCTTCGGGGTTTTGCTGTAATGAATGCCCGAAACATCCTGCAGATCCGTAAAAAGGTATTGCGCAGCCGGATCGAGCTGGTTGGTTTGCTTGAGCGTATGGTATTCCTGGCTCGTCAGGTAAACGGGATCTCCCTGTGCCATTACCACGGTGGTAAAAAGCGTTAGAACGGGTAGTAGAACATGTTTCATAAGTCTGTGCTTTGGGTTACTAAGTAGTAAAGAAGAATGCCATTCGGTATTCACCTTCAACAACTTAGACAGCATACATCCAGAAAGGGTTGCGTACCTAAAAGGGAATTGTGCCAGAAACACGCTCTCAATGTTTATCGAAAGCTTCCGGTCGAATAATTCACCTGTTCAAATGTATATTTTGAAAACACCATAACTCTTAGACATTAATAGTTAGTGTTTTACAGAACGGATTCCGATTACCGGCCATGTAAGCCGCACGTCCGGTTGGTTCCCGGCTATTCGCTGTACAGTCCCTTATACCGGCATACACCCGGATCGTACCAGATTCCAGACTAAAAGACTACAGACCAAAAATCCCCTCCTCGCCGAAACAAAAAGGGGATTTTAAAACTGTTAGTTGATGTACTTACGGACGTGCCGGTCTTACAGGAGTCGTTCCACCCGGACGGGTTCCCGGTGTCACTTCCTGGTTAATAACCGGACGAACGGTTCCACCCGGACGAGTTGCAGGAGTTTCTCCGCTCGAACCATTGTTTCCCGGACGGATCGTTCCTCCTTCAATACCTCCTTCTTCGCTTGTTAAAGCCTGCAGGCTGATATCACATTTTTTCACATCCGTTCCTCCTTCGTTGGTCGCAGTGATCACCAGCGGGATGTTCACCGTTGAAGCTGTGATGGAAACCGTGAAGGTGTAGGTCAGTACATTGCCTGAAATGGAAGAGCTGAAATCGACGTTCGCATTGTTGTAAAGGATCACCACCTGGTTCGCGCTCGAAATGTTCGTTACCGTTCCTTCGAGCGTGAGTGTTCCGCGCGGAGCAAAGATCGGGCATGCTCTCACGTTCAGTGTGATCACCGGCGGAAGTACAACTACCGGCTTCGTATAGATCACGGTTTTCGTATCAGAGTCTGTTCCGTACTGGTTCACAGCTGTGGCAACGATGATGTTGGCTCCCGGCTGGAAATTCGCATTGAACGTGATCTCCCCGGTAGAGCCATTGAAATTGAAGTTCGTCGGAACTCCGTTCACCGTAACGGAAACCTGGTTGGCAGCCGTTACGAACTGTGTTGCGACATGGATTGTCATACCTGCCTGCTGCGTCTCGAACGGAGACAAAGACGGCGTTGTGATCTGGAGTGCCGGCGGATCTACTTTCGGCGGCTCAACGCGTGTTACGTTGAATTTGAAGACATGGTCACCGCACGCATTTTTAGCAGTGATCACGAAGCTGTTCCCACCGAGTACCAGCTGGCGCTCGAGTGAAAGGACACCTGTCTGCGCATTGAACACGAATCCGATGTTTGCACCGTTGTGCGTTACCGTGATCTGGTTGTTATCCGTTACTCCGGAGATCCCGGCAACCAGCGCTATCGTGTTTCCTTGTGTCGTACCGCCGTTAGCGACTGTGCTGCTTGTAAGGGTGGTCAGCGGCGCATTGCACGCTTTGCGGGTAATTTTCCATTCCACGCTCGCTTTGCCGCAGGCAGTACCAACGGATATGGTAATGGTGTTCTCGCCTTCCGCAAGTGCAACGGAAGCGGTTACGAAATGAGAAGCATTGTCATAATTGAACGGAATAGCCACCCCGTTTCTCGTAACGCTGATCTGGCTCATGTTGTCCACATTCGCAAGACTGGCCGTAATGGAATAAGAAGCCGTTTCCACAACGAAGTTATCCATTAACGGATCAACGCGCTGCGCTGCCGGCGGATTACAAGGTGCAGCTGCAGGTTTGTAGATCAGCGTCGTTACGGCTTTCGTAGCACCGCAATCATTTGTTGCAAGCACCTCAATTGCGTTCTGTCCTTCGACCAGCGTAACTGCTTTCACATAAGTGCCGCCGTTGAGCGTACCCGCGCTTTGCAGCACACCGTTCACGAACAGCTTCACCTGGTTGGCCGAAGCCACATTCTGCAGCGATACATTGACGGTATAAGCAGCATTTTCTACCTGCAGTCCGGCTCTTGCCGGAGCAGTGATGGTCACAACCGGCTTGTCACAGACAACGATAGGCGGCGTGTAAGTGATGGTCGTGCTTGCCGTATGGTTTCCTGCAGCATTCGTTCCGGTAACAATGAACACGTTGTTTCCTGCATTGAGGGTTGTATTCATCGTTACTTCCTTTGTTCCTGCGTTAAAATTCCACAGGGAAGGACTCACGATCTGCCCGTTCTGGGAAACGACAACCTGGCTGGCTTCGTTCACATGCTGAACAGTTGCTTTGATCGCAATTCCCGCAACACTTACAGTTGTTCCCGGCGTAGCAGGATTCACAAACGTTACGAACGGCGGAACAGGTACCTGCTCTTTTCTGAACAGGATCACTTTGCTGTCGCTTGCCTGTCCGGCAGTATTCGTAGCCGTGATCAGCAATGTATTGGATCCCTGTACGAGATCCATCGTGAAGGTCAGTTGTTTCGTAGCCGTATTGTAATTGAATACGGTAACAGCCGTTCCGTTCACCTGTACCTGGATGTTCTGTGCTCCGTCCACATTCAGTACCGTAGCCGTAATCGGCGTTGTAGCGCTGGTTGTGGTGTACGGATTGGCCATCGGGTTAGTGATCGTCACCACCGGCGGAACGGTTGGGTTCGGCTCGCGGTAAATGATCGTTGTAGACTCCTGGTCCTGTCCTGATGCATTCGTTGCAGTGATCTCGAAGCTGTTCGCCCCGGCAACAAGGCCTGAAGTGAATTCCATGATCTCGGAAGAAGCACTGTAAACGAAGTTCGAAGAGAGCTGTCCGTTGATTCGCAGAACGATCTGCTGGGCGCCGGTCACAAAACGAACACGTGCACGCAGGTTGTAAGTCTGGTTGAAAACCGTCAGCGGGTTTACGGCCGGATCGATGAACGTCACAACAGGAGGCTGTGCCGCGATCGGCTTGCGGTAAATAATTGTCTGAGACTCGGAATCCGTGCCGGCTGTGTTCGTCCCTGTGATCGTGATCACGTTCGCTCCTTCGATCAGGTTCAGCGCAAAGCTGGCGGCGCTGTTCGTTGTGTTGAAGGTAAAGCTCGTCACGTTCGTTCCGTTCACATTCACGTTCACACCGCTTTGGGCAGTAACGTTCTGTACCGTCGCAACGACGTTGTAGCTGCCCTGGTCCGTTGAGAACGGGTCCACGTTCGGCGATGTAAAGGTAACCACCGGCGGCTGTACGACCTGCTGCGGCTTGTAGACAATAGTCGTTTGCTTGGAATCCGTTCCGTCTGCATTCGTAGCTGTTACAACCACAACGTTGGTTCCCTGCACGAGGTTCAAGCTGGCGATCAGGCCGTTGTTCGAAGCCGTGTAGCTGAAATTCGGAACATTCTGCCCGTTCAGCGTTACCGTGATCTGGCTGGCCTGTGTGACGTTCAGCACTGTTGCTCCCAGCGTGTAGAACGCATTTGCCGTTTCGTGCGGATTGTTGGAAGGATTGGTGATCGTTACAACAGGAGGTTTAGGCGCCTGCCGCGCATAGATAATGATAGTCGTAGCCTGTGCCTGCCCGGCTGTATTCGTTGCAATGATCTCGAATACATTTTGTCCCGGGTTCAGCACCACCGTACTTTGCAAACGGCGCGTTCCGGCGTTGTAGATGAAGTTCTGGTTCACCGAGCCGTTCTGCTTGAAGGTGATGTTCTGCGAACCGGCAACATTGAGCACGTCCGCGTTGATCGTGAACGTAGCGTTGCTCGTCGTGTAAGGATTCACATTCGGGTCCACGAAATACACTACCGGCGGCTGTTCTGTCTGCTGCGGATTGTAAATGATGGTCGTAGATTCGCTGTCGGTTCCGTACTGGTTCGTTCCGGTAACCGTTACGATGTTCGTTCCGATCTGCAGGTTCAGCGTTCCCGTAACAACGTTGTTAGACGTACTGAAGTTGAAGCTCGTAAAGGATTGTGCGTTCAGCTGTACCTTAACCTGGTTCCCCTGGGTAACATTCAGTACGGTTGCGGAAAGGTTGAACACCGGGTTCTGAACCGTCGTCGGGCTGGAAGCCGGGTTGATGAACGTTACTACCGGCGGATTCTGCAGCTCGCGGTTGTAGATAATGATCGTTTGCGCCTGGTCGGAACCGTAATTGTTCGTCCCCGTAAGCTCGAAGATATTTTGTCCCGGCGCAAGCGTTACGCTGCTCTCAAACTGCTGGGTCGAAGGATTGTACGAAAAGGTCGATATGTAATTGCCGTTCTGGCGGAAGATCACGTTATTGGAGCCCGGCACGTTGCGGACATCCGCGCGGATCACATACGAAGGTGAATTAACCGTTGTTCCCGATGTTGCAGGATTGCGGAAATCCACTGTCGGCGGAAGGTTATTGTTCGCCGGGTCGTAGTTGTTCACATTCTCCAGGGAATTGTCGTCCGGGGTAGTTGTCGTGTTCCCCGCATGATCGCGGATCTGGAAACGCAAATAAGCACTGGTGTAGTGATAGAGGTCGTTTTTGCTTTTCCCTGAACCGCTTGCGTACCCGTCGAAATTGTCCATCAGGGTAAACGTCGTTTTGTGCTCCAGCCCGATGCTGAAACGCGGTCCTACCTGGTAGCCGAGGCCAACGCCTAGGCTTGGCATCCACGCGCCGGAATACGTTCCGCCGGAAGAAGTTCCGTCGAGCCAGGTATCGTAGCTTCCGTCGAGCAGACCGTTGATACCGTCTTTGTTGAACGGTGTAAGGCTGTCGTAACGGTAAATGGAATTCGTTGAATTGTCGATCAGGTTTCCTTTGGTGCGGTACCAGGTGTAGCCGATCCCTCCGAAAACGAACAGGTCCCAGCCGGTTTTAGCCCGCAGGTTGTTCGCGTGAATAACGAGCTCGAGGCTCACTTCATGGAGCTGTGTCTGGAAATTCAGAACAGAATAGCCATACGCGTCTTTGTAATTGGTTGTGCCGCTGCTCAGTGCAGCATTCGGGCTGTCGAAGCCTGTCGAATCGTAATCCTGCCCGTACCATTTACCAGTCAGGTAACGCCCGCGGATATCGAAGCTCAGCGGTTTGCCGTAGTTGTAGTTGAAGGATTTCCCGATGGTCAGTCCTCCGCCCCAATCGTGCTTCTTGGTCACATCCGTCGTGCTCCAGGTGGTGCCGGCATTAAGCCCCCAGAACCAGCGGGAATCATTGTCGTAGTCGACTTTTGACTGCCCGAACAGGGTTAGGCTGAGGAACAGACCAAAAAATAGTGTAATAATTCTGTTCATACTATTGGTTTTTACGTGTTATTTGCTGCCCGAAACCATCTATTGTGCCAAAAATAATTGGGGATTCGGCCTAAACGCGTTTTTGCGGGGCGAAACTAAGAAAAAAGAGGGAACAATCGGTGTGAAAGTGTTAGTTTTACGGAAAACAAGCAGATTTCGAATGAACCTTTTAAGCGCTGTTAATCTTTTGTTAACGACTTTACTGGCTGCAAATTACGCTTTCAGTCAGCCCGTCAACGATGCCTGCAGTAATGCCACCGCCCTGTGTCCGAACGTTCCCGTTTCGGCAACAAATCAAGGTGCCACGGCAACTGTCTGCCCGAATTGCGAAGACGATTTTTCCTTCTGTTTCTCCGGAACGCATTCCGTGTGGTTCACGTTTACGACCAACACCACAGGCGGCGACATTTCCATTGATTTTTTCAACATGAACTTCATTGTCCAGGCAGGCCGTGGAACGGAGCTGCAGGCCAGCATCCTGGAAGCCTCCATCCCCTGTAATTCGGCAACGTATACCGCTGTCGGCAGCTGTGAAGTGGGCGCTTCCTCGAACTTTTCCGTGACAGCGCTGGCGCTTCCACCCAACACCACGTATTACGTCGTTGTGAACGGCGCTGAAAACGGCACTGCGACACTTCCAGCAGAAGCCAGCTTCGACATTGTAGCAACAGGATCAGGAATGCCGCGCCTGCCTCCGTTTTCCAGCATCGGCGGGCCAACGGCTTTGTGCCCGAAAGAGCCGGTCAGCTTTTTTGCCTACGTCGACAACTGCACCGATACAACGGCTTTTACCTGGAAGGTAAATGGCGAGATCACCGCCGTAACGACAGGGAATATCTGGCAGACCAGCGGTATAGAGGACGGCGACGTTATCACCATGGAATGCAGCTGCTTTACCAATTGCCCTCAGGCCCTTTCGGCACAGCTCGGGCCGATCTCAGTGGAAAACCTGCTGGTGAACGCGGGCGCTGACCAAACCATTGCCAGCGACGAATCGACAACACTTTTCGGTGCAACGAACGGCGCTACCTGGTACTGGACGCCTGCATCGACACTTGCGAATCCCACGGCCCTGCAGACCATCGCTATCCCCGAAAGCACAACGACCTACTTTCTTACCGCTACTTCACCCACGGGCTGTACCTTGTCAGACGACGTGGTCATTACCGTAGGCGGACAATTCATCGTTCCCGGAAGCTTCACACCCAACGGCGACGGCGTGAACGACAGCTGGATCATCAGCGGAATCGACCAGTATCCCAATGCCCACGTGACTATTTACAGCCGGTGGGGACAGGAGATCATGGACCTTGTGGGCTACAGCTCGCAAAAAAGCTGGGACGGCACGCACAACGGCAAAAATGTCGACGACGGCACGTATTTCTACATCATAGAGCTGCGCGACGAGGAAGAATCGGAGCCGATTAAAGGATTTGTAATGGTGGTACGATGAGGAAATTAACAGCATTTACAGCGGCTTTCGCATTCGCACTTTCTTCTTACGCGCAGCAGGTTCCGCACCTGAGCCAATGGTCGAACCACCAGTTTGCCATCAATCCCGCACATGCCGGGATCAAAAACTGCCTGGAAGTTCAAAGCACGCTGCGCGGCCAGTGGCTCAACATCGACGGAGCTCCGCTGACTGGCTGGCTGACCGTGTCCGCTCCGCTGCGCGCAAAGCGCAAAAAGCTGCTGAGTGGCCGCCACGGCATCGGCGGAAGCTTCAATTACGACAAGATCGGTGCGTTCACGCAGATCACGGCCATGCTCACCTACGCGGGACATTTCAACTTCAGCATCGACAACCGGCTTTCGCTCGGGCTCTCCGTCGGCGCGACACAGCTGGCGTTTGACATCGATAAAGCACGGCCTTTGCTGCCCGATCCGAAAGTGAACGGAAGCGGCGTTGAGATACAACCCGCCGCAACCTTCGGCGCGTGGTGGAACGGAAAGAACTATTACGCAGGCCTGAGCCTCTACCAGCTGATTCCGCAAAACTGGCAGGAGATCGGCGCAGATGCAGGTTCCGCTATGCACGGCATGATCAACGGTGGATTCAGAGCGCCGCTCAACGACGACTGGACGATCCTTCCGGCGCTTTATGCAGGCTTTACGCGCGCCTCTCCTATCGATCTGCAGCTGCAGGCATTGTTCGATTACAGGAGCCGGCTGATCACAGGCGTGGGATTCCGCAATACCGATGCGCTCATCGGGTTCCTGGGATTCCGTTTCGAAGAGCGCTGGCGTGTGATGTATTCCTACGATTTCATCCTTTCGCCCATGCGCGCCGGATCGTTCCACACCCATGAGCTTACGCTCAGCTTCTCTCCCTGCAAAGCGCTGACTTCCGATCAGCAGCTGTGCCCGCTCTTCGAGTAGCCGGAAGTTGATAGTCTGTCAGACAGTAGTGAGGGGATGATCTATGAGTGTTCAAATTTAGTCTGAATGTTGAGGAACACACAATAACGCTCTATCTACGCTCTTGGTACGCTTTAACTACGCAGTACCTACGCTCCTACCATCGAAGTATCACCGTATTATAAGACGATCAATCACCTCTTAATGCCACCCTCGTCTTCCGATAACTATCGGAATCCGTCAAGGGCGATTGCCTGGTAAAACACGCACCTTCTCTATTTAAAGAATTTTCTTTCTTCTTCTTTTTCCATTGCCGAAAAAGAAGCAAAAAGTCTAGGCCGTAGAACGCTCTCTTGAAAACTACGGGATCGTTCCACTGCCTGAATCCCATCCGCCAGCCGGCGGAACGCTCAAACAGGGATTCGGCTACGCTTCACTTCCCTTGTTTTCTTACGAGATCGCCCTAAAGGCCGAAAATAGTTCAAAGATCAGTTCTTATAGTCTATGACGATCCGGCAACTCACAGAGAAAAATTAATCATTGTCAACTGAAATCAATCTTTATCAAACCTTCATTAAGATTATCGAAGAGGCAAAATTCTATATGATTAGAGGCTTATTCTGTTCAAACAGGAAATCGTCTCAAGGGAAGAGGAAGTGAACAACAAAATAAATATCTAATTTTCAGTTATTTACAAAAAACTTTATATTTTTCAGTAACTTTTTAAAGGCTGGCTGGTCATACAGCAAAACATGAATGTTCAACCAATTAAAAATAGAAGTTATGAAAATCAACAACAGTTTACTCGCCCTTTTTATGATCTGCATGAGCTTTGCAGCGTTTGCCGGAAACGGAGAAAACGTCCTTACCCGCAAGATCAATTCCCGTGTTAAATACCCGGAGCTTGCTTCCGGTGAAAAAGTAGAGACCAGCGTATTCGTTCAGCTGAGCGTGAATGACCTTGGAGAGATCATCATCGACCGGATCGAATGTTCCAATGCCGAAGTAACACAAGCGATCGCCGAGCAGATCAAAAGCATCAAATTAACACCGGACACCGCTTTCAGAGGAAAAACATACCGCTACAACTTTGTGCTGAAAGTGCAGTAATCTTTCGGAAAGTATGCCGATATTACACATTCGCACGATACACACCATGAGAAAAATACGCACACTTCTTTGCAGCATGCCCGGAATTCACCTTTCGGGCATGCTCTTTTTCATACAATTCGTTTCGCTGACGGGCTTTTCGCAGGCGACCCCGCAGGGCGACCAGATCGGATCCCTGCTCAGGAACAAATCCTATTTTGAGGCGCGCGATCTTTATGACGCAAAAAAGAAAACACTGTCTCCCGTCGAACAGCTGCACCTCGGCGCGCTGATCGACAACGCTTTCAACAGGCTGGAAGCTTCGAACACGAAGATCGCCCAGCTCCGGAAATCGTTCCCGGATCAGCTGACAGATTCCGTAAAGTTCCACCTGCTTGAGCTGCAGCAATCGAATTTCGTACGGCTGCACCAGTACAAAGCCGCAGCAACATCCATACAGGAGCTGCTCGACACCTATCCCCTGCTGCTCACCGACGAAGCAATAGCCGATTACCGGAACACCCGAAATATGTGGCTTTCGCTTTCAGAAGCCCCCCGGCAGGAAGTGATCGTTCGCGAGCAGACTGTTATTCAGCTCGAACGCGATAAGGCCAACCTTCAGAACATGCCGGTGCGCAGCGATTCGGTAACGATCTCCTTTATTTTCGACACCGGCGCCAATCTTTCCACTGTTACTGAAAGCACGGCAAAACGCCTGAACATGCGCATGACTGACTCGGGCGTGGAAGTCAATTCCATCACCGGCCTGAAAGTGCAGTCGAAAGTGGCCGTCTGCCCGGAATTCACCATCGGCTCGATCGTTGTCCGGAATGCCGTATTCCTCGTATTTCCCGACAGCGCGCTCTACATTCCCCAGATCAGCTATCAGATCAACGGAATTATCGGTTTTCCGGTCATCGAAGGCATGAAAGAAGTACGCATTACGCGCAGCGGTACGTTCATCGTTCCGATGAAGAGGGAACAACCAAAGAGATCCAACATGGCGCTCGATTTCCTGACACCGATTCTACAGCTTGGCGACGAGAGCTACACCTTCGATTCCGGCGCTACGTCGACAATGCTGTACAGGCATTATTACGAAAAGCACCGCAAAGCTATTCAGAAGCGCTACCGGGAGGAATCGCTGGAATATGGCGGTGCAGGCGGAATGATCGCCCGGCCCGGCTTCAAAATTGTCTGGCGGCCGGAAGTGGGCGGTACCACGCTGCGGATCCCCGATGTCATGGTGTTTCCGGAAAGCAGGCAGGAAAACGAGGTCTTTTTCTATGGCAACATCGGTCAGGACGTTATCCAGCAGTTCGAAACGATGATCCTGAATTTCGAATCGATGTTTGTGCGGTTTGAATAGGCTGCAGGATCAGCTAAAGGTCCACTAATTGCCTAGAAATGCTCTCCGCGCAGCCAGGCTAAGGAGATTTCCTCCTCACGTCGGAACCGCTGACTGATCATCGCTGCGCGCTTCCTTCTCCTACGTCGAAACGCGACTCCACCCGATCTGCAGCTATCTCTGGTGGATGGCACGGGTGTTCGCATTGTCACCTTTTGATATAATTGAAACGATTAATTCCGATAATCATTTTGTCGTATTCTGACCCTCCAAAATAATCAGCTCCTTTTACAACAGCATCCAAAGTATTCACAAGCCAGTTGTTTATAACAATCGGTCTGCGTCTGCTTTCAACCCTCGATTTCTCCCGAATTTTGAGGTATTCTAAATTTTCAGCATTATGCAGAAATTCATCCTGCCGGCGATCGCGGCACTTCTATTGTCAGCCTGCGTTCCGGCAAAAAAATACAATGAGCTCGTAGAGCGCGAACGCGTTTGCAGCGAAGAACTGGCAACGTATAAAAATACCGCCATCACCAATGAAGGAAAGGCAAAAGACCTCGAAGTCAAATACGAGCAGCTGAAAAAAGATGTGGGCGCTTTGAAGAAAGACACGCTGAAAATGGGCTCCGATTACCGTTTTCTGCAGGCACAATACGATGTAATGGTGGCCCAGAATGAAGCGTATGAGCGCAAAATAGACCAGATGCGCCTTTCCGGGGCAAAAGAAACGGCCGGCTACCAGGCAGACCTGGATTCGAAAAACCTCGAGTTGCAGCGCAAGGAAGAAGCATTGAGAGTACTCGAATCGGAGATCGTCGCGAAGCAGAAATTACTGGAAGACCGCGAAAAGCGCGTGAACGAGCTAGAAGAAATGATGCAGCGCAAGGACGATGCGATCAAGCAGCTCAAAACCAAGATCGCCGGCGCTCTGAAAGGATTCGAAAGCAAAGGGCTGACCGTTGTAGAAAAGAACGGCAAGATCTACGTGAGCCTCGAAGCAAAGCTGCTGTTCGCCTCCGGGAGCACAACCGTTGAAACCGAAGGAAAGAAAGCCATTGTGGACCTTTCCAAGGTACTGGAAACGGAAAAAGACCTGGAAATCGTGGTGGAAGGCCACACCGACACCGACAAGCTCGTCAGCGCCAGCCATCCGAAAAGCAACTGGGAACTGAGCGTACTTCGCTCTACGGCCATCGTCGAGCTGATGATCAGCGCAAGTAAGATCAACCCGGCGCAGCTGATGGCAGCGGGAAGATCCGAATTCCACCCTGTGGATCCGAAAGACAAAGCGAAGAACCGCAGGATCGAGATCATTATTTCCCCTAACCTGGAAGAATTGTTCCAGATCATCGGGCAGTAAGACAAAAGACCAGGAGATAAAAGACAAAAGACTGATTTCAGGATTTTAAGACGTCAGGATTTCAGGACATTAAGACTGCAGGAGCATTATTCGCGCGCAGATCAGACTAAAAGACTACGGACTATAGACTCATTTTACCAATTTTTAAAGTCTGCGCCCTCTTTAAATGCGTACTTTTCGTTGAACATAGCATTTACAGCAGCACATGAAAAACGGGAAACCCACACTGGTGATCGGCGCCAATACCGATCCTTCGAAATACGCTTACAAAGCCATTAAACGCCTGCGCGGATCGGATCATCCTGTCATTGCATTCGGCCCGCGGCCGGGAGTAGTGGACGACGTAACCATCGAAAACGAATGGAATGAGAGCTGGGACATCGATACCGTAACGTTGTACATCAACCCGACGCGGCAGCCGGAATACGAGGAAAAGATCATCAGCCTGCACCCGAAGCGCGTGATCTTTAATCCCGGAACGGAAAACCCCGCTTTTATGCGCGAGCTGCGGCAGAACGGCATTGAAGCAGAAATGGCCTGTACGCTGGTGATGCTCGCAACGGACCAGTATTGATAAACGGATTCAGGACAGCAGGATTCTAAGATTTCAGGACTTCATACGAACATCAAGTTCTCGTAACAGACAGATTTGTTCTGCTATCAGCTGTTGAACAGTTCCGATCATCGGGACAAACTGATTGGGAAATTCGTTCTGTAGACGACACCCTTTGCGCCTCTAAACACGCAGTACTTCCCCTACCCTTCGCGCTTCTTTGCGTTAAAATCTACCCGCAGCATTTCAGGAACGCTAAACTTAAACCACCAGCTTGCTTTCCTTCAGCAAATGCAGGATCTCTCCTTTCTTCCTTCTCGAAACTTCCAGTTCGTCCGGGCAATTGCGAAGGGTCACGAAACAAACGGAGCCTTTTGAATATTCCTTTACGTAATGCACATTGATGAGCATGCCTTTGTTGATGCGGGTAAATCCGGTATGCGGAGCGAGCAGCTTTTCGTAATCAAACAGCGTTTTCGCCGACAGCAGGCGCTGATTGTCTTCCGTTACCACTTCGCAGTAATTCCGGACCGCCCGTATGTAGCAGATCTTCGCGATCTCCACGATCACCACTTTATCTTTCCGGTGAAGCGCAATGCTTTTTAACAGGCGCGGCCCGCCGTCGATCGTGTGGATGAACTGCCCCACACTGTGCCTGATCTGCAGCTCGATGTTCCGCACGGCTTTGTTCACGGAATTCACGAGCTTGGTATAGTCGACAGGTTTCACGATGTAATCCACAGCGCTGAACTCAAATGCCGTAATCGCATATTCATCGTAAGCGGTTACAAAAATCACCTGGAAATCGATGTTTCCGAACATCCGGAGCATATCGAAGCCGTTCTGTCCCGGCATCCGCACATCCACAAAAACGAGGTCGGGCTGCAGATCGCTGATGAGCACGCAGCCTTCTGCCGCTGACGACGCCGTTCCGACAACCCTGATCCCGGGGCAGTACCGTTCCAGCAAGCTATTCAGTATGATGCGGTTCGCCTGTTCGTCGTCAACGATGATACTCCTGATTTCTGTCATGATACATATTGTTTAGCATTGTTAACGGGAAAACTACCGTAACCGTTGTGCCCGCCGGCATTTGATGCTCATCTGTATGGTCGGTGTAAAAGATGCGCGCTTCCCGTTCGCCGTAAAGCCGGTTCAGGGTCCGGATCCTGTTCCGGATCAGGAGCACGCCTTTCGATTCGCGCTCACCGGTTTCTGCGGGATTGCCGGGCTTTCTGCCTGCACCATTGTCGCGGATGGCAATGTGGAGCTCGTCGTTCTCCGTAAAAATGCGCAGCAAAAGCTCCGGCTGGCGCTGTTCGTGTATGGGCAGCAATCCGTGCCAGACCGCATTTTCGATCAGTGGCTGCGTGATGAGCGTAGGAATAAATAATTCGAGCAGGTTCACATCCCGGGCGATCTCTTTACGGAAGGTGAATTTACTGCTGAACCGCAGCTGCTCGAGCTCGATGTACAGCTCGTTGATCTTCAGCTCGTCGGCCAGGCTCACAACGGTCTTATCCGAGTAACTCAGCAAATACCGGATGAGCAAGCTGAATTTCACCAGGTAATGATTGGCGCCGTCGGCATCGTTGGCCAGAATGAGCTGTTGAATGGCAACGAGCGCATTGGACATAAAGTGCGGATTTATCTGCGATTTGAGCGCCGTGAGCCGGTATTCGTACAGCAGCTTTTCAATGGCGTTCCTTCGCCGGTACTTCCTGCGGACCATCACCAGGACAAAACCGGCCGAGGCGACTACGAACAGGATGACGAGGATCAGGAACAGGTTGGTCTGCCAGAAAGCAGGACGAATGTAAAAAGGAACGGTAATGACTTTCCGCTTTCCTTTCATGCCTTGCATTTCCGGGTAAACCGACAAAATATAGTAACCCGGCTCCAGGTTCTGCAAATGGATCTGGGTTCCGTTCACGATTCCTTTCAGCCTCACCGGACCACGCAGATTATACTGCAGCTTTCGCTCCCTGAACCGGTAAGCCAGCAGGTCGAAATTGAACAACAGGTCGTTTTCGCGGTGCGACAGCTCGAAATTGCGCAGCGGCATGTGCTTTTTCCCGGCCTTCACCGACCGCAGGTGGAACTGGTAGTTCAGCTGCGAAAACACCCTGACGCCATCGAGGGCGGTCAGCCCGTATTTGGTGGCAATGTACAACTGTCCCCTGAAATACTGTATTCCCAGCGTTTCCTGGTCGAGCAGGGAGATCCAGGCGGCTTTTCGGTTGAGAGTGCCCAGCGAGTTGAAAAACGCGCCTTTATTGGTCGAAAGCAGCACAATGTCGTCGCCGATAAAATTGACGTCGTTGATGATCTGCGACGGCAGCTGACGGTAGCTTATGAGCCTGTTATCGGCAGACAGGAAATACAAACCGTATCCCTTGGTACAGATCCAGGTATTTCCCCGTGCGTCCATCCGCAGCCGGCAGATATTGATCCCGCGCAGCGGCTGCAGGTAATCAGGACAGCTCAGGGTTTCGCCCAGCAACAGGTACATTCCCCGGGCGCTGCTGACGTAAATACTCCGAGCCGACTTCCGGACAATGGAACGCGTTCGCTGATTGACTTTCATTACCAGCGATCTGCTGTTGCCGTGAATGGTTTTCACAATGGCGGCCGAACCAACGCTGAGCAGCGTATCGCCGTTCCGTGCAAAGCCATAATTGTTCCCCGGCAACTTCGATGGCCTCACTTTTCCGAACGCGTGATCAACGATCAGCGCTTCGTTGTTCGTGGCGATGAAGTAATTCCCGTCAAAATCGATGATGTCGTGTATTTTCCAGCTGTTGCCGTTAAGATCGACCTGTTTCAGTATGCCTTTGTCTTTTACAAAAAGATCTCCTTTATCTGTTCCGATAAAGAGCTTATTGTTCAGTATTTTGAGAAGCGTAATACTGTTCCTGAGCTCGGGAACATTGGAATACGACAGCTTTTTCCGGTTACTGCAATGGTAAATACCCGTTCCGGTGGTGGATACCCACATGCCGCCCTGGTCGTCGAACAGGATATCCGAAACCGTGGTTTCCTCCATGTACCGGCCAATCACGTTCAGGTCGGCATCCAGCTCATACAACCCGCCGTAGGAAAGCCCTACCCAGATGTGGGAGTCGTCGGAGATCTCCAGGCAAATGATGGAAGAGCCAAATTCACGGCTTGCCAGTATTTCTTTGTCCCGGCAAACAAGCTTCGTGTTATCCACGGGAAAGTAGATCCTGTTCCCGTTGTTTCGCAGGGGAAAGCGGGAGTAGTAAGCCCGGCGGCCCGGAACAGACAACCGGCTCGCGCCGCTCCCGTCGAGGATCTTCAGGAAGAAATGCTCTCCTTCTTTGTGTGGAAAGGTAATGTGGAACAGCCTGTGAGGATCGCGCCCGGGAGCTCCGGTTTGCGAACCGGTTTTCGCCCCGGGTATGCGGTAACTGTTCCGCGCGACAAAATAGGTTTTCTCCAGTGTGGAGATAGAGAGATTGTCCAGGTCGTCGAGGTAAAGTGACGCGATCACCTCGTTGTCCGCCATGATCTCTGCCGACAGTTGTTCTATTCCTTCGACCCGAAAAGCGCTGTCATTCCTGATACAATAGATCTCCGCCTGCGAATTCGCCACGAACAATTCGCCCGAAACGGCAGTTGCCAGGGCATAAACGGCGCTTTGCTTCAGAAGTATATTCCTGCATACGGGAATGAAGCTGCTGCCGTTGTATTTGACGATACCGAATTCGGTAAAGGCCCAGATATAACCCTGCCTGTCGTTGTACAAATGATACACTTCGGTTGCCGGCAATCCATGATGCACGGTCTTGTTCTCGAAGATAAGCTGCTGTGCGCGGAGTCCGCTTGAGCAGAACAGGATTAGTAAACAGTAGATACTGGCGTGTTTCATCGGGCTTTTAAACAGTGGTAATTGCACTACACAATTTACAACATAACGCAGGTGAAAGCCAAATTATTGCTTTCCGGCTGCTCTTATTGATTAAACTGTAAAGCGGTTGATCATTATGTTCTGAATGCCAGTGAAATGAGATTTCACTATGAATACGGAATGGTTAAGAAGTGTTCTTTTTTTGAACAACAAAAGGCTACAAAAGAGCACAAAGATGTGTGTGATAGTGGAAATTCGTTAAAACGAACAAGGGCGGAATAAAAAATCCCGCCCCTGCTGTAATGCGTATCGTTATTCTCAGAGGATCAGCATCGCGTCTCCGTAAGAATAGAATTTGTATTTTTCTTTGATCGCCAGCTGGTAAGCCTCCATCATCAGGTCATGTCCGCAGAATGCAGAGATCATCATCAGCAGTGTGGAAAGCGGCGTGTGGAAGTTCGTGACCATGGAATCTGCAATGCTGAATTCGTAAGGAGGGAAAATAAACTTATTGGTCCAGCCGTCAAACGGTTTCAGCATATTGTCTGTGGAAACGGACGTTTCGATCGCACGCATGGAGGTTGTTCCGATAGCGCACACACGTTTCTTATTCGCTTTGGCAAAGTTGACGATCTTCACGCATTTCTCATCGATGATCACCTGCTCGGAGTCCATCTTGTGTTTTGTGAGGTCTTCCACTTCTACCGGGCGGAAGGTTCCCAAACCGATATGCAGCGTTACTTCGGCGAAGTTGACGCCTTTCAGCTCGAGTCTTTTCAGCAGTTCGCGTGAAAAGTGCAGTCCTGCAGTCGGAGCTGCAACAGCGCCTTCTTCTTTGGCGTAGATCGTCTGGTAGCGGTCTTCGTCGGATTCTTCTACTTCGCGTTTAATGTATTTCGGAAGCGGTGTTTCACCCAGCTCGGTGATCTTCGCTTTGAAATCTTCATAAGGGCCGTCAAACAGGAAGCGCAGTGTTCTTCCGCGGGATGTCGTATTGTCAATCACTTCGGCTACCAATGAATCGTCGTCGCCGAAATACAGCTTGTTCCCGATACGGATCTTGCGCGCCGGATCAACGAGCACATCCCACAAAAGGCTTTCGCGGTTGAGCTCGCGCAACAGGAAAACTTCGATTTTCGCCCCGGTTTTTTCTTTGTTCCCGTACATGCGGGCAGGAAATACACGTGTGTTGTTGGTGATCATTACATCACCGTCGCTGAAATACTCAATAATGTCCTTGAACAAGCGGTGCTCGATCTTCCCGGTTTCACGGTGGATGACCATCAGTTTGGCTTCATCGCGGTTAGAGCTCGGGTACTCGGCAATCAGTTCTTCCGGCAGGTCGAAACTGAACTCGGAAAGTTTCATTTTATTCATCATCAGGAATTTAATCCTTTGTAAATTTCAGTCCGCCGTAACGGAAGGAAAAAAGGAGCACAAAAGTAAAAAAAATCAGGGTATTTACAACGGTTCAGATGCGAAGAATTCAATCCATTCCTCCACCGTTTGTGCATTCTTAACATTATTATCGCCCGAAGCCGTTCTGCGCAATGCTATCAGTGTTCCGCCACTGCCAAGCTTCTGTCCGAAATCGCTGGCAATGGAACGGATGTAAGTTCCTTTGCTGCAGGAGATATCGAAATCCACTTCGGGAAAACGCGACGCATCGATGGAAAAAGCATGAATTTCGACGGTATTTGCTTTGAGCTCAACTTCTTTTCCGGCACGTGCAAGATCGTAGGCACGCTGTCCGTCGACTTGTTTTGCGGAAAAGATCGGTGGAACCTGCTGCTGCACCCCTAAAAAGGACTGACGCACTTCTTCGAGCATTTCGGGGGTGATATGGTCCACCGGCAACTCTTCGCCGAACGCTGTTTCCAGGTCGTAGGAAGGTGTTGTTTTGCCAAGCAGAATAGTGCCCGTATACGTTTTCAGATCGCCCATCAGGCCTTCGATCAGCTTGGTGTGCTTGCCGATGCAGATCACGAGCAGACCTGTTGCCAGCGGATCGAGCGTTCCGGCATGGCCGACTTTCAGTTTCTTCACGCCCAAACGCGTTCGCAGGTGCCAGCGCAGCTTGTTTACGGCATCAAAGGACGTCCAGTGTAAGGGTTTGTCGACTAAGATCGTGCTGCCCTGGGCAAATTCGGTGAGCATATCAATCGACGATTTGAAGGTTGATTCCCATCATCAGGACAACGAGAATAACAACGCCGAGCGCGATGCGGTAATAACCGAACATCCGGAAACCGTATTTGGTCAGGATGCCGATGAACAACTTGATGGCGAGAATGGCAACGATAAACGCCACGACATTTCCGAAAATAAGCAGCGGAATATTGTCGAAGATCACATCGGGCTGCTCTTTGTAAACGTCGTAAAGGCTTTTAACCGTTGCGGCAAACATGGTCGGAACGGCCAGGAAGAAGGAAAATTCGGCTGCTGCCTTGCGTGTCAGGCCCTGTGTGAGCCCGCCGATAATGGTCGCCGCAGAACGGGAAACTCCGGGAATCATAGCGATGCACTGAAAAATCCCGATGACGAGCCCGTTCTTATAGCTCACATGCTCTGCCGAAGCCTCTGCCGGAAGTGTAGGATCGTCATTCAGATCGTTACCGGAAACTACCGGCTGCGACGCTTTCAATTCATTGCGCGCGAAGATCTTGTCGATGAACAGCAATACAACTCCGCCGACAATGAGCGAAACGGCTACCACCCACACGTTCTCGAGCATGGAGTCGATGTAGTCTTTCGCCAGCAATCCCACAATGGCTGTTGGAATGAACGCCACAAAGAGCTTCACGTAGAAATTCAGCGATTTCAGGAAGGAGCGGAAATAGATGACCACAACAGACAGGATGGCCCCGAACTGGATGGCAACGGTAAATAATTTCGTGAATTCATCGGATGAAATGCCCATCAGCGAAGAGCCGATGATCATATGTCCTGTTGAAGAAACGGGTAAAAACTCCGTCAGCCCTTCAATGAGAGCGAGGATAAATGCTTCGAACCAATTCATGGATTATTCTTCCGTTTTACCGGATGGCTTTTTCATAATTCCGTAAACGATGATCGCGTAACCTGCAAGAATGAGAATAGGCGCAATGGTGATTCTCATGGTGGAGAACAGCGCATCGCCGTCAAATTTAGCCGGATCGTCCGATCCACCGCCAATCATTACCAGGTAACCGAGAATATTGATTGCAAGTCCGATGAGGATAATGCGCAGGTTGTCTTTTTTGACAGGAAAGCCGAAATTGTCCATAGTATCTTTTACGTGGGCCCTAAATTAATACAAATCATCCAATTTCATACGCAAATACTTATTGAGCGCAAACCACGTGGAAACGAGCGTGAGCACAACACCGATGAGCGCGATCATTCCAAAGAGCAGCAGCAGCTGGACGGGCGTGAGATTGATCTGGATAATGGAAAGCACGTTGTTCAGGATAAAAAACAGCGACATGAGCAGCGCCATCCCGATCACAGCGGCAATAATACCCTGGAAAACAGCAATGCGCATGAACGGCCTGCGGATAAAGCTGCCGGTTGCTCCAACGAGCTGCATGGTCTTAATGGTAAAGCGCTTGGAATACAGCGCAAGCCGGATCGTATTGTTGATCATCGCCACTGCAACGATGATGAGCAGCGCCGCCACAGCCAGTACGAGGAATACAAACTGGCGGAAATTCAGGTTAACGTCTTCCACGCTGGCTTCGTTGTAGTTCACGTCCTCGATCATTTCGGGATAGGCTTTCAGCAGGCGGGCTTTGATGTCGCGCATTCCCTGTTTCGTTGCAAATTCCTGTTTCGGGTGAAAGCTGATGGTTGGCGGAAGCGGGTTCTCACCTTCGAAAATGGCGAGGATCTCTTCCGTATTTTCGTCTTTCTCGCTGAATTCCTCGATCGCCCGTTCCGGTGAAACGAAGTATACTTCACTGAAACAGTCCCAGGATTTCAGCTCCTGCTCTACCTGCTTGATATCAGCTTCGTTGAAACTGGTCTTGAAAAACAGGTCGACCTGCAGCTCTTCTTTCGCCTGGCGCTGCACGCTGTCGAGCCCGACAAGCCCCGCGAGCACCAGCCCGATCATGAACAATACCAGGGAAATCCCGATCACCGTAGGAACATAGCTGCTCTTCAATCCTTTTTTGCCGGAATTCGCCTCTTCTTTACTCATTGACACGAAAGTAACCATTTTGCAGAAAGGTGAAGGAAGCGATTAGGGAAAAATATCAACAGCGGAAGTTTGATTTCAAGCGGATGCCTGGTTTTGAATTCTTAATGTTGAATTGAGCTGTTGGAAACAGTATATGCTTGGTCATACAACAGGAAGATGTGACCGCAAGATTTCAGGAGGTCAGAATGTTAGACAATCAGACTGTAAGAACGGGACCAAAGACTACATGACCGTCCACCAGCAGACTAAGCAAAAAATTATGATAAATTAATACCATGGTAAATAATTAAAACGTACATTTGCGCCACATTTAATTTATTAAACTATGAAAAGAGCATACCTTTTATCAGCAGCAACTTTAGTAGTTGCTATGGCAATGGCCTCATGTGGCGGATCTGAAGAAACGACTGCACCTGTAACTTACACATTAGATGCAGACGGAACTTCCCTTAAATGGAAAGGCGATTACGCAGACGGATCACATAGCCACGACGGAACCGTAGCGGTAACTGAAGGAACAGTAGTTTACGAAGGTGACGTATTCAAATCAGGTGCGTTCAAAGTTGACCTGAATACAGTAGACAGCGAATTGGATGCAGCAGGTGGTGAAGCAGGTTTGCTCGAGCATTTCTCAAAAGAAGATTTCTTCAATTCAGCAAAATTCCCGTTGGTAGACGTAACAATCACTGCGCTTACGGAAACGGAAGCTACGGCTACAATGAAGATCGGAGGTAAAAACTTCGAAACGACGTTCCCGGTTAAGACGAAAAAAACAGCTGATAAATTGACGATCAAAGGTAAATTCGACATTGATTTCACTTCTTTGAACCTGAAAGGTTTCCAGAAAGACGAAGCAATGGAAGCAGAAGCTGCTAAAGCAGGAAAGAAAGATCAGTACGTGAGCCCTATCGTTCACTTCGATCTTGACGCTGTGCTGAAAGCGCCGGAAGCTAAAAAATAATACGGATCCTTTTCCGAACGAAAGCCGCTGTGATTCATTCGCAGCGGCTTTTTGTTTAAGCGACCGGTATTTAGACGGGTCGGAATCATATCAAACAACTGAAATTCAACGGAATCTTCGTATAATTGTAAAAGAACCACACATCCCCCGTTCAGATCAGCGGGGACCAAAATCTCAGGAAAACTTCATAACAGAACAGGTTGATATAGGGTTGACATAGGGTTAACCCGGGGTTGATACAGGGTTGACATAGGGATGCCCCTCACATACCCTGTAGATACTATAGGGATTACCGGTAAATGATACAGGGATACATAATAGATACCCCGTAGATTCCCAATAGATTCTCCGCACATATCGCTAACCTAAAGACAGACAAAATAATCCATTCCGCCCTACCATTCCGCTCATTTAGCTAATTTCGCGCAAAACAAGCGCAATGAAAGTTTTCAAGTTCGGCGGTGCTTCGGTCAAAGATGCACAAGCTGTCAGGAATGTATCACGCATTCTCTCTCTTTACACACAGGATCAGCTGATCGTGGTGATTTCCGCGATGGGAAAAACAACCAACGCCATGGAAATGATCGTAGACGCGTTGTGCAAGCGGGACGAAAAGCAATACACCGAACTTGTGGAAACCTGTCACCAGTTTCATCTGAACATTGCCGGCGATCTCTTCACCGAGCCGCATTACAGGATCTTTCACGAGCTGGAAGTGGTATTCGACGGACTGAAAAACCGGTTCAATCAGCCTGTCTCCGAGAATTACAATTTCGAGTACGACCAGATCGTTTCCCTCGGAGAAGTGCTTTCGACCATGATCGTGGAAGCTTTCCTGAAAGAAGAAGGCCACCTCACCTTCTGGGCAGATTCGCGCAAGCTGATCCGCACCGACCATGAATACCGCGAAGGCGAAGTCGACTGGAACAAAACCCAGGCACTCATCAGCGAGCGGCTGATGCCCGAATTCAAAACCAAACGAATCGCCATCACGCAGGGATTCCTCGGCCACACGTCCGAAGGATTCACCACGACGCTCGGGCGCGAAGGCTCGGATTTCACCGCCGGAATTCTCGCTTACTGTACGGATGCCGAAAGCGTAACGATCTGGAAAGACGTTCCGGGCATGCTCAACGCCGATCCGAAATGGTTCGACCACACGATCAAGCTCGACAAGATCTCGTTCAAGGAAGCCATCGAGCTGGCCTATTACGGCGCAACGGTTATTCACCCGAAAACCATCAAGCCACTTCAGAACAAAGGCATTTCACTGCACGTTAAATCGTTTGTCGATCCCGACGCCGCAGGAACGGTTATCCAGGCTTCCGCAGAATTCGATCACCTCGTACCGTCGTTTATTTTCAAAATGGACCAGGTGCTCATGTCCTTTACGCCGAAAGACTTTTCATTCATCGTAGAGCAGAATCTCGGCGATATTTTCGGACAGCTGGCAGCAGCAGGCGTTAAGATCAACCTGATGCAGAATTCGGCGCTGAGCTTTTCCATCGTTTTCGACCGGTTAAAAACCGACCCGATGCAGCTGGTCAAACTGTTCGGGCAGCAATACGAGATTAAATTCAACGAAGGACTGGAACTGGTAACGATCCGTCATTACGACGACGCAACGATCAGCCGCGTTACCGATCACAAAACGATTCTTGTAGAACAGCGTACGCGCCAGACGATCCGGATCGTGATGAAAGAGATAGAATAACGTTAGTCGGTAGTCCTAAGTCTCGTAGTCTTACTAGTTGTTCCCCGTCACAGATCATTTAACTTACTGAGAAACCACCTCCTCCCTTGAGGGAGGAATGAGGAGGGTGGCATTTACAGTAATGATTCAGAATGTTTACCGCCATCTGGCATAAAAAAAGCGGATCCAACTGAATCCGCTTTTTTAATTGTTATATCCGTCAATTAAGAATCAAACATTTACTATCATTTCGTTAAAGGCTTCACCGACTTGATCGATTTTGCCATCAGGTCGATGATCACTTTTTCATAGCCTTCATCGCGGCTGCGGAAAACATAGGTAATTCCGTTAATAACCTTTTGTCCGTAAACGTGATACGTTTTATGCTTCACGCCGATATTGCTGGAAACGCCTTTTTTTCCGTCGACTTTCAGTTCCTGCTCGTACATAATAAAATCAGGCTCATCTACGAGGTACTTGATTTTATAGAAATTATGTCCTGCAAGCTCTTTCTTCTCAGAAGAAACCATTTCGCGGTCAGCGCCCCAGTCATCGATGATCATCTGGAAATTCGGCCCAACAGAAAGCTGCCATTGAAAACCGTCTTCTTCGTGAATAACCTCCGGCTTGGTCGAAGCCCCGATATTCGCCGTTTCATCCGGCAGCATGATCATGACCGGCATGTCGTATGGTTTCATGGAAAAGCCCTGGAACTCGTACAATTCTTCGTCGGTCATTTCACCGTCCGTCTTCGGATCGCTGCACCGAACCAATGGAAAGGCCATCAGCGCCAATAAAAAATAAAGAGATATCTTTTTCATAATCAAATGATTCCGTTCGCAAGTAGTGCAAAAGAACGCTTAGCTGATTACAAATATACTTTTTTTATCAAACGCTCACCTAAGAACGATGCTTACAGGTGAAATTCAGTTTGTTGAAAACACGGCCCCGCAGTAAAAACGTTAGTTTGAAATCATGACACGGCGCATTTCCGTTCCCGCAGCCGTTTCAACCGAAAAGAAATAAATACCGTTTTCAAAGTCACTGCAATCGACGGAAGAAAAACCAGCTTGTTGGGTCTTTACATTTTTCCCGGAAGCATCGCGAATCGTAAGGGATTGGATGGCCGCTGAGCTTTCGATCGCAAGAATGTCTGTTGCCGGATTCGGGAATATCAGCAATTGCTCCTGCCCCGCTTCTGTGAGCCCGGCAACCGGTTCTTCCATCACGTGAATCGTTGCGCAGTCCTTATTGTCCGACAAATCCGGATCGGCGATCGGATCGGCCGCATTGAACGGTTTTACATACACGCACAGCTCCACATCCATGTCCTGAAAAGAATTATCGAAGATCATCATGCGCGCAATCGGGTGTGATGCTCCCGGCAATAGCGAAAATCCGGTATACTCCAGGTGATTTTCGTTCTGCGGCTGGAATACCAGTGAATCGCCGTCGATGAGCAGGTAATACTTCACCGAGTCTGTGGCGTTGAAACTCTCCGTACCGGTGTTTGTCAGCAACACATCGATCGCAAAGGATTGCATGGGCGGATGGTAGGAATCGTTTCCCGGAGACGTTAACGTAAGCTCCAGGTTAACCGGACGCTGGGCAAAAGCAGCCGCACACAGCAACAGCATGCCTGAAAGGGTACTTATTTTTTTCATAAGCTTCGTTTATAGTTCTCCCTAAGCTAAAGAAAATCTGTTCAGGAGGCATACTTTATTAGCCACCCACGCAAACAACTGAGTGAAATGCAGGTTGTGTCGCGCGAAACGCTCATTCTATCAACTTTCTTTCTATTTTTGTTTCCAACACAAGAAATGAGAGCATTATCAGCCATAGGATTTTTGATCAGCATCATCGGGCTTCTGCTCGTTTGCTACAATCAGTTCGCTGTTATTCCTTCGCTGGCCGACCTGTACAGCACTTCCATCCGCTCCGATGAGTTCACCATTCATTTAACGCACACCTACGAAGATCAGCAATCCATTATCAGCCTTGCCTGCATCATCATCGGTGTATTTTCCGTCGTATTCTGCTCGCTGGTGTACCTCAAAAAGCGCACGCGCATGACACTCATCGGCACAATCGTCGGATTTGTCGTTGCAGTGATGGGGATCTTCCACAGCTGGTGATTTTCAATAGACAATTGACAGGAAACAATTGACAATTCAGAGTGGCTATAAATTAAGTCGATGATCCATTTCCTCTCACACTGTCGGAAGGGGATTAAGGGGGAGGATATAACGAAACACATATGCAACAGGTCATTTTCTGGCACCGGAGAGATTTGAGAATTACAGATAACGCAGGGTTATTCAAAGCACTGAAAACCGGACGCGTTCAGCCTGTATTCATCTTCGACAAAAATATCCTGGAGCAATTGCCGGAAAACGATCAGCGCGTGCTGTTCATTCATCTGCAAATAAATAAGCTGAGAAAAGCGTACCGCGACCTGGGCTGCGACCTGAAAGTACTTTTCGGAAAACCGCTGGAGCTCCTCCCCGATCTTGCCGGAAAGCTGAATGCCAGCCATGTGTTCGCCAACCGCGATTACGAGCCGTATGCACTGGAGCGCGACGCCCGCATGAACGAATTGCTCACAGAAAAGAACATCGTCTTCGCCGGTGCAAAAGACCACGTCATATTCGAAAAGAATGAAGTACTGAAACCCGACGGCACGCCGTACACGATCTTCACGCCTTACATGCGCAAGTGGAAATCGGTTTTGAACGACTTTTACCTCTCGGAATATCCAATAGAAAAGTACACGAACAACCTGCAGCAGGCAGAAACAGATTCGCCTGTTCCTTCTCTTGAAACAATGGGCTTCAGCCAGCAGCAAAAGCTTGAATTTCCTTCGGAGAAAGTGGACCTGTCCATTTTAAAAACCTACGACGAAACCCGTGATATTCCAGCCATCAACGGAACATCGCGCATGAGCCTGCACCTGCGGTTCGGAACCGTTTCGATACGACAGCTTGCCAAAGCAGCCGTGGAAACCAACGAGAAATACTTCAACGAGCTGATCTGGCGCGATTTCTACCAGATGATCATCTTCCACTTTCCGCATTCGGCAACGAACTCCTTCAAAAGAGATTACGACCGCATTCGCTGGGAAGACAACCAAGAACACTTCAGCGCCTGGTGCGAGGGAAAAACCGGTTATCCGCTGGTCGACGCGGGCATGCGCGAGCTGAACGAAACGGGCTTTATGCACAACCGCGTGCGCATGGTCGTAGCAAGCTTTCTCACCAAACATTTGCTCATCGACTGGCGGCTGGGCGAAGGTTATTTTGCAGAAAAACTACTGGATTACGAGCTGGCGAGCAACGCCGGCGGATGGCAGTGGGCCGCAGGTTCAGGCTGCGATGCTGCGCCGTATTTCCGGGTGTTTAATCCCACAAATCAGCAATTGAAGTTCGACCCGGACTTTACGTACATCCGTAAATGGGTGCCCGAATTCGGAACAGCGGATTACCCGCAGCCGATCGTGGAGCATGTAGTTGCGCGTGAGCGCGTGCTGGCCAGATATAAAGAAGCGTTGAAGTAGGCCGCGGGACGCATTCCGGACGTACATCACAGTATATCCCGGACCTATTGCCGGCCCAGCTCCCCCGAGCGCCATGCATTCAGGAAAGTAGCCCAGGCAAACGGGTTCATGAGGTTATTCACCGGCGATTGGCCCATCGTGTACAGGCGCGTATTTTGCTGGTTCATCGCATAATCATACGAAAGCGAAGGATCCGAAGAAACACGTGCCGCTATAAAAGCAAGGCTTTCACCCGATAATTGCTTTTGTGCACGTCTCAGTGCATCGTCGTAAGGGTCCATTTCGACAAAAGCCCTGGCAAACGCTTCGCGCGACGGCCATGGATAAACGACTACTTCCGGCAGGAAATTCACCGTATCGACCTTCATCATGTGGATAATGGAATAACGCGCATCTTTCAGTGTATCGGGAACGATAAAGCTCGATTCTTCGTGGCCCAGGTAGCTGAATAAGATCGTATCGCCGGGCTCGACGACCATGGAGAAAAAACCGAAATAATCGGCGATCGTTCCCCGCGCAACTGTTTTGTCGAAGATCGTTGCATAGGGCATCTGATCGAGGCTGTCTGAAGAAACCACGACTCCCGAGAGCTGGATCAGGCGTTTTTCAGGTTTCGCCGTACTCAGCGAATCAGGTGCTTTTCGCGCGCCATTGGACACCTTCGGATCAACCTGGGCATGCCCGCTGAAGGAGCAGGCTGCTACAAAGAGGAAAGAATAAACAAACTTCAGCATACTGTTTTACTATGGTTCAAGTTTAACGGTTTCATTGTTAGATGCAGCGGAAACCGTCAGGTTTAACAATAATTTATACGCCATTCCGGACGCCGGCCAAACGATTCACAACAAAGATACGGCCTTTGAGAACTAGTTTAATAATGAATTAACGCAAACTTCGGCTAAATCGTTTCTTATGTCGACGAAAAGAGTTATTTTTGCACGAATTTATACGAAAAATAGGTTCACAAAATGGCACTGTCCAATCTCAATTCAGTCAGGGAAGGTCTCACATACGATGACGTACTTCTCGTCCCGGCATTTTCACAGGTATTACCACGCGACGTTCAGTTAAAAAGCAAATTTACACGTAACATTGAAGTCAATACGCCCATCGTATCGGCAGCAATGGATACCGTAACAGAAGCCAGCCTGGCGATCGCGCTCGCACAGCAGGGCGGTATCGGTGTTATTCACAAAAACATGACGATCGCCGACCAGGCGCTGCAGGTCCGGAAAGTAAAACGATCGGAAAGCGGGATGATCCTCGACCCGGTTACGCTCCAGGAAGATGCGCTCGTGAGAGACGCTTTACACCTGATGAAGGAAAACAAGATCGGCGGAATTCCCGTCATCGATGCCAGCCGCAAGCTGAAAGGAATCGTAACGAACCGCGACCTGCGCTTCGAGAAAAACGAAAGCCGCCCGGTGCGCGAAGTCATGACTTCCGAGAACCTGATCACTACGAAAGACGGCACGAGCCTTTCAACCGCAGAAGGAATTCTCCAGGAAAAAAAGATCGAAAAGCTGCCGGTCGTAGATGCCGACTACAAGCTCATCGGGCTGATCACGTACCGCGACATCATTAAAGTAAAAACACACCCGGATTCCTGCAAGGACCAGTATGGACGTTTGCGCGTTGCAGCAGCCGTAGGCGTTACCTTCGACACAATAGAGCGCGTAACGGCACTGGTGGAAGCAGGAGTCGATGCCATCGTTATCGATACAGCACACGGACACACCGAAGGTGTTGTCGTGAAGCTGAAAGAAGTGAAGAGCCTGTTTCCGAAGCTCGACGTGATCGTCGGGAACGTAGCAACGGCAGAAGCGGCAAAATATTTAGTCAATGCCGGAGCAGATGCCGTGAAAGTGGGTATTGGTCCCGGATCAATCTGTACAACCCGCATAATTGCAGGTGTTGGCGTTCCGCAACTGACAGCTGTCAACGATGTGGCACTGGCACTCGAAGGAACAGGCGTTCCGGTGATCGCCGACGGTGGTATCCGCTATACGGGCGACATCGTGAAAGCGATCGCAGCCGGGGCAGATGTCGTGATGATCGGGTCGATGTTCGCAGGAGTGGAAGAATCTCCGGGCGAAACCATCATTTACGAAGGGCGGAAATTCAAATCCTACCGCGGAATGGGCTCCCTGGAAGCGATGCAAAAAGGCTCCAAAGACCGTTATTTCCAGGATGCGGAAGACGATATTAAAAAACTCGTTCCGGAAGGAATTTCAGGACGTGTTCCTTACAAAGGCAACCTCGTTGAAGTTGTTTACCAGATCGTTGGCGGACTGCGTGCCGGAATGGGCTACTGCGGAGCAGGCACGATCGGCAGGCTCCAGGGCGCCGAATTCGTGCGTATTACTTCCGCAGGAATGCGCGAATCGCACCCGCACGATGTAACGATCACACGCGAGGCACCGAATTACAGCCTGAAATAATTTTTTGATCTTTGATGATGGATTGTAAGCCGCTCAGGACTTATGATCCTCATCTTAGACCATAGTCACTGACCACTATCTGAAATTTACCAGCAACCTTCCGGCAATAAATCGTTCATTAAGCAGTTCTTAATTTTTTCTTAAATAGCACAGCGGTGAATCATTACCTTAAAAAAATGCTAAATTTGAAATTCCGGTTATGAATAACATTTAATCATTACAATGAAGAAACAACTATTCCTGGCGCTTGGTCTGGTGTTAACCTTTCAGGTAACTGCGCAAAAAGACGAAACGGTGTTGGAAATCGATGGAAAAAAAGTCAGCAAGTCTGAATTTCTCCAGATCTATCTCAAAAACAACAACGATCCCAAATACGACAAGACATCGCTCGACGAGTACATGGAATTGTTCAAGAAATTTAAGTTGAAAGTTGCGGAAGCGGAAGCATTGCGTTACGACACGATCCCGAAGCTCAAAAAAGAGCTCGACGGTTACCGCAAGCAGCTCGCACAGCCTTACCTCGTAGATTCTGACCAGAATACAGCGATGGTGAAACAGGCTTACGACCGTATGAAGACGGAAGTCCGCGCTTCGCACATCCTCATCCAGATCAAAGAAAACCCGACTCCGGAAGATACGCTGGCAGCATGGAATAAAGTCATGGCGCTGAAAAAACGCATCGAGAACGGCGAAGATTTCACGACGGTAGCGAAAGGAAAAGGTGGCTCGGAAGATCCATCTGTTTCCCGGAACGGCGGAGACCTCGGTTATTTCACTGCTTTCCAGATGGTTTACCAGTTCGAGGAAGCGGCTTACAATACACCGGTAGGAAAAGTGTCCGATCCCGTACGCACGAAATTCGGCTACCACATTCTGAAAGTCGTTGACCAGCGTCCGGCACGCGGAACCATGAAAGCAGCCCACATTATGGTCGCTACCGGAAAAGAAGCCTCGCCGGAAGAAGTGACCAGCGCACAAAAGAAGATCGAAGAGATCTACGAAAAGCTGAAACAGGGAACGTCTTTCGAATCACTGGCAAGCGAGTTTTCGGACGACAGCCAGACTTCTGAAAAAGGCGGCGTTCTGCCATTGTTCGGAACAGGAACAACCACGCGTATGGTTCCTGAGTTCGAAGAAGCAGCGTTCAAGCTGAAAAAAGACAACGATTATTCCATGCCGGTGAAAACCGATTTCGGCTACCACATCATCAAACGCCTCGAGTGGACAGACCTTCGCTCATATGACGAGCTGAAAAAAGAGCTGCAGACGAAAGTAAACAAAGACGAGCGTGCTAACAAAACACAGCTGTCGTTCGTTAACAAGCTGAAAAAAGATTACGGTTTCAAAGACAGCTATTCCAAAACAGCCAAATGGTTCGAGCAAAGCCTCGATTCCACGTACTACATCGGGAAATGGAACGCCGACAAGCTGAAAGAGGACAAAGCCATGTTCACATTGGGCAAAAAAGCGTTCACGCAGCAGCAATTCGCCGATTACCTCGAGAAGAACTACCGCGGCGTTCGCAAAGGCGATTCCAAAACAACCGTAAAAACACAGTACGACGCATGGCAGAAAGCGGAGATCCTCGGCTACGAAGAACAGCAGCTCGAGCGCAAATATCCGGAGTTCAAAGCCCTGATGCAGGAATACCACGACGGCATCCTGCTCTATGAGATCATGACGGACAAAGTGTGGAACAAAGCGATCAAAGACACAACAGGCCTGCGCGAATTCTTTGCGGCAAACAACCAGAACTACGTGTGGGGACAACGCTACAACGCGTTCGTTTACGAATGCCTGAACCAGGATGTGGCCAACAAAGTGTCTGCGCTACTGAAAAACGACACGGTTACTTCGCGAACGGTTTTGGGCGTCATCAACAAAGATTCCGAGCTGAACCTGCGCGTGAAAACCAATAAATACGAGATCGAGCAGACGAACTTTCTGAAAGGCCGCCAGCTGAAAATGGGCGTGAATCCTTCCTTTGAATTCGAAGGAAAAATATACGTAGTCGATGTGGAAGAGATCCTGCCTGCAGGCCCGAAACAGCTCAACGAAGCGAAAGGCGCTGCCACCTCCGATTACCAGAACTACCTTGAAAAAATGTGGCTGGAAGAGCTCGCCCGCAAACACCCGATCAAGGTGAATACGGCTGTACTCTATTCCCTGGGATCATAAACAGACAACTATTTAGCAGAAAGCCGTTCCGATTGGAGCGGCTTTTTTTGTTGGTTAGCGCAGCGCCTGATCCATCAGGCATTGTCCTGAAAGACATTCTCAACTCCACGAGGCAGTAAATTTTCCCTCCTTGAGGAGGGATTAAGGGAGGTGGCACACAGAGAATCAGCGAAAAAGAATCCCAAAATGCAATAATTGTGGGAAGCTTCTGTTTATAATATCGAAAAAGAACGCGAACTTAGCGCATTCTATATAGTCACGTTAGTTATACGTAAATGATAAAAGCATTTTTAAGCACACTGGTTGTTCTGCTAACCGCATTCAGCTCCTTTGCCCAACCCAGAGTAATCGATAAAGTCGTAGCCCAGATCGGGGACAATATCATTCTTCTTTCCGATCTCGAAACCCAGAAAGTACAGGCTGTTCAGAACCGCATGGAAGTAAACGCCAAATCCGACTGCCTGTACCTCGAAGAAATGATGTACCAGAGTTTGCTGGTTAACCAGGCCGAGCTCGACAGTATCGTTATCAGCAACGAGCAGGTAGATGCCGAAATGGAAAACCGTCTCCGCTCCATCGAAGCACAGATGAAAACCGTGAAAGGGCCATCCGGCAATCCGATGACGATCGAAGAGTTTTACGGAAAATCACGCGTTCAGATCAAGGAAGAATTCAGGGATATGATCCGCAAACGCTTACAGGCGCAGGAAGTCGAACGCGGCATTACGTCTGCGATCTCCGTTTCGCCGCGCGAAGTGCAGGCTTTTTACGATGCCCAGCCGAAAGACAGCCTTCCGTTCATCAACACCCAGCTGGCCTTTCAGCAGATCGTTATTTTCCCGACCATTACCAAAACAGATAAAGCGCTGGCCAAAAAGCGGCTGGAAGATATCCGCAGAGACATTGTCGTGAACGGCAAAAGCTTCGAAACGCAGGCCCGTATCAATTCCAACGACCCGGGAAGTGCGGCAGAAGGCGGAAAGCTCGAAGCAACGCGCGGCATGATGGTGAAGCCCTTCGAGGCAACAGCCTACAACCTGAATATCGGGGAAGTAAGCGAAGTATTCGAAACCGAGTTCGGTTACCACATCATGAAGCTGCTCCAGAGAAAAGGAGACGACTATGTATGCCTTCACATCCTGATCATCCCGGAATTCAGCCGCGACAGCCTGGCGGCAGCCAGCATGCGCATGGAAGAATGTGCCGCAGCGCTTCGTGAAAACCGCATTACGTGGGACGATGCCGTGAAGAAATATTCCAACGACCCGAATACCAAAGAAAACAAGGGAATTCTCACCAATCCGATCACAGGAGAACAAATGTGGGACATGGAGGACGTGAACCAGGTCGATCCGCAAATGTTCCAGCTCACAGACGTGCTGGAAAAGGGCGAAATCACCTCACCGAGCTTTTACAACGATTTCCTCGAGCGCAAGCAGGGATTGCGGATCGTTCGCTTAATGGAGCGAACACAGCCGCACCAGGCGAATCTTAAGGATGACTACGTACTCATCATGACAGCTGCCGAAGGCGAAAAGAAACAGAAAGCCATCCTCGACTGGACACGCTCACGTATCTCCACAGCCTATATCCGCATTGATGACGCCTACAAAGGTTGCGCGTTTCAAAATGTTTGGGTACCTTAATCGCGCTAAAAAAATCACTTTAACGACATGTCAGACGTAGCAGCTATTGAACAACTGGTAACAGATTACAAAGCTTTAAAAAAAGAAATCCACCAGGTCATCGTCGGCCAGGACGAAGTCGTTGACCAGGTCCTGATCTCCATTTTCTCACGCGGGCACTGTTTGCTCGTGGGCGTTCCCGGACTTGCGAAAACATTGCTGGTGAACACCATTGCAGAAACGCTGGGCTTGTCCTTTAACAGGATACAATTTACGCCCGACCTGATGCCTTCGGACATCGTAGGCTCGGAGATCCTGGATGAAAGCCGCCAGTTTAAATTTATCAAAGGCCCGCTTTTCAGCAACATCATTCTCGCAGATGAGATCAACCGTACGCCTCCGAAAACGCAGTCGGCACTATTGGAAGCCATGCAGGAACGCCGCGTAACAGCAGCGGGAAACACATATGATCTCCCCCACCCGTTCTTCGTTCTCGCAACACAGAACCCGATCGAGCAGGAAGGAACGTATGCACTTCCGGAAGCACAGCTCGACCGTTTCATGTTCAACATCTGGGTCGATTATCCTTCGTACGTGGAAGAGTTGGCGATCGTTAAGAGCACGACATCCGATGTTAAGATCAAACTGAACCGCATTGTATCAGGTGAGAAAATTGCCGAGTACCAGGAATTGATCCGCCGCATTCCCGTGGCAGACAACGTGCTGGAATATGCCGTAAAGCTGGTTGGAAAAACACGAAAAGACAGCGACCTCGCGCCGAAGATCACCAAGGATTTTATTTCCTGGGGAGCCGGTCCGCGCGCTTCACAATACCTCATCGTTGGCGCAAAATGCCACGCAGCCCTCAACGGGCGCTTCTCCCCGGATATCGACGACGTAAAGGCGGTTGCCGCCCCTATTCTTCGCCACAGGATCGTGCGGAACTACCGCGCCGAGGCCGAAGGATATACGACCGATAAGCTGATCGAAGAATTGATGAAATAACAGCATTCACAAAAAGAAAGAAAAGGCGTTCCGGTTCAGCGGGGACGCCTTTTTTAGTGTGCTAGTCAATAGTCTGTAGCCTTTTTCATTAATGAGCGCGTTCATGAGCTTCATTGTTTGCAAGCCGGCGAATCGCTGAGTAAGTTAGCTAAATTACTAACGGGGTAAGGTCTATCACCGGGCAAGTATGCTCACTCACTGAATGAGTAAGCCCATTCACTGGACAAGCAAGCTTATTCACTGGACGAGTAAGCTCATTCACTGGATAAGTAAGTCCATTCACTGGACGAGTAAGCTCACTCACTGAATGAGTAAGCCCATTCACTGGACAAGTAAGCTCATTCACTGGATAAGTAAGCCCATTCGCTGGACAAGTAAGCCCATTCACTGGACGAGTAAGTCAATTTGCTGAGTAAGTTCGCTAAATTACTAACCGGGCAGGCTTCATCATTAAACCGGATCATTGTCTGACCACTTTACGTTGCTGTTCATCAATCGGCGAATGACGGATTAAAGCATAACTTAAATTAACATTCCTCTTTTAACAAGAAAATCAGATCAGTACATTTTCGCGGGCAGACTGTCTTACCTTTGTAAGGATGAATGATCTCAAGTCGATACAAGCGCTGATTGCACTCATGGATGATCCCGATGAGGAAATCTTTGCGCATGTTCGCGACCGCCTGCTGGAATTTGGCCCCGACGCGATCCAGTACCTGGAATCTTCCTGGGAAGAGCGCGATTTCGGGTTGATCTTTCAGTCGCGCATTGAAACGCTCATCCACGAGATCCAGTTCGAAGAATGCAAACGTCAGCTCACCGACTGGTACGAAGGCTCTTCCAAAGACCTGCTGAAAGGCACGCTCATCATTGCGAAATACCAGTATCCCGGCCTGAATGATAAAACGGTAACCGATTTCATCGAACGGCTGCGGCGCGACTGCTGGCTGGAACTGAACCAGAAGATGACCGCTTACGAATCCGTTCGCGTCATGAACAAGGTTTTCTTCGAACAATACGGCTTTAAAGGCAATTCACAGAATTATACATCGCCGCTGAATTCTTACCTGAATACAGTGATCGAAACACGGAAAGGAAATCCGCTGAGCCTTGCTATCCTTTATAGTATCGTCGCGCAACAGCTCGACCTGCCGATCTATGGCGTAAACCTTCCGAATCATTTCATCCTGGCTTACATGGACGAGCACGGAACGAGCCGCTTTCTCTCCAATGCGAACGAGCACGGCGTTCTGTTCTACATCAACACGTTCTCGCGCGGAAGCCTGTTCCAGAAGGAAGACATCGATCAGTTCCTGAAAGGATTGAATCTGCCGCAAAGCACAGCATTCTACGAGCCTTGTTCCAATTCGGAGATCCTTCGCCGCATGATCACCAATCTGATCACTTCTTTTCAGCAGGTTGGAAATGCAGAGAAAGTAAACGAGCTGATCGAACTGCGGGGGCTTTTAGACTAACGACTCCTGACTAACTCTACATTAATCCCCCCACCAGCTCAACTGCATTCTTTACAGGTCGCTGCTATTGATCGAATCTTCGAAATGAAACTGTTGCGCACGTTCTTTGGAGATCGGCCATGCGCTTTCCGGACTTTGCATTCCCGGGCGGTTAAGCACAAATTGCCTGTCGATGATAAAACAGGAATCTTTTTGTGTCTCTACGAAAATGTAGCGCCTGCTCCACTTCACATAACGCACCGCTCCGTAAGTATTATCGTCTATCAGCCCCACATTCCGGTAAAAGACATTTGTGTTTTCCTGAACGTGAATCCAGCTAAATTCAAAACCGGAACCCAGGTCATAAGAGCCACTGTCACAGGAACAGCAAACTACAAGAATTAAAAGGACGAAGAGCTGTTTCACGCTTAATCTCCCACCAGCTCCACTTCCAGCTGCAGTTCCTTAATGGATTTCAGCATGTGCTGCGATGGTGCTACTTTCAGCTTGCGCGAAGGCATCGTAACCGTCAGATCATCCAGTACGTCGACGATCGTGAATTTAACGGAACACTTTCCTTCCGACTCGGTAAGTACACTTTCCAACTTGCCCATCAGCAACTGATCGAGCGATTTGATCGGAATGGTGATGTTGAGTGTCGCCGAGCGCGATTCCAGCAAATCCTGCAGCTGCTCCATCGAAGCAATGGCAAATTCGATGGGCTTTTGCCCGGTGATCTTGTCCTTGAACTGGCCTTCCTGGATCTTGCCGCGGATTCCCAGCAGCAGGTCTTTTTTCATCAGGTGCTGGAATTTCAGGTAATTATCGCCGAACAGGTAGATCTTGGTACTGTTGCCGTAATCTTCGACCGTCATAATGCCGAAAGGCTTCCCGGTTTTCGTTGTCAGGTGCTGCGAATCGGTTACGATCGCCGCAATCAGCAGCTCGCGGCCGTAATGTTCTTTCAGCTTGGTGAGCATTTCGACCTTGCCGCTGCAGAACGCATCGACTTCCAGCCGGAAATCGTCCAGCGGATGGCCGGAGATAAAGATCCCGACTACTTCTTTTTCAAAATTCAGCTTGGTGAGCGTCGGCCATTGTTCGCACAACGGCACCGTAGGCTCGGGCATGCGCACGTCGGATGTTTCCCCGAACATGGAAACCTGCGCGGAATTTTCATGCTCCTGCAGGCTGGCTCCAAAGCGAACGGCATTTTCAAGGAACGTGCGTCCGTTATTATCTGCTGCGAAATACTGCGCGCGGTGCACGTTTTTAAAAGAATCAAAACAACCGGCAAAGGCCATGCTCTCCATCGCTTTTTTGTTCACGAGGCGCAGGTTCAGCCGTTTGGTCATATCGAAAATGGAAACGAAAGGCCCGCCGTTTTCGCGCTCCGAAATAATGTTCTCTACAGGTCCGCTTCCCAGTCCTTTAATACCGCCGAGCCCGAAACGCACGGCTCCTTCGCGGTTCACCGTAAAAGGATAAGCGGATTCATTGACGTCCGGCCCTAAAACCGGAACGCCCATCCTGCGGCATTCTTCCATGAAGAAGCTCACCTGTGAAATATCGTTGAGGTTATTCGTCAGAACGGCCGCCATGAATTCTGCCGGGTAATTGGCTTTCAGGTAAGCTGTCTGGTAAGCGATCCATGCATAGCAGGTCGAGTGAGATTTGTTGAAGGCGTAAGATGCAAATGCTTCCCAGTCTTTCCAGATCTTTTCGAGCACCACAGGATCGTGTCCGCGCACGCCGCCCTGCTCAATGAACTGCGGCTTCATCTTATCGAGGACGTATTTCTGCTTTTTACCCATGGCTTTCCGCAGTACGTCGGCTTCGCCTTTCGTAAATCCGGCAAGCTTCTGCGACAGGAGCATTACCTGTTCCTGGTAAACGGTAATTCCGTAGGTTTCTTTCAGGAATTCCTCGCAGGCATCGAGGTCGTATTTGATCTCCTGCTCGCCATTCTTGCGCTTTACGAAGTCGGGAATGTATTCGAGCGGTCCCGGACGGTACAAGGCGTTCATAGCGATGAGATCGGCAAAGACCGAAGGCTTGAGCTCGCGCATGTATTTTTGCATTCCGGGTGACTCGTACTGGAAGATCCCGACGGTTTCCCCGCGCTGGAACAGCTCGTAGGTCGGCAGGTCGTCGATCGGGAACGTATCCGGATCGAGATCGATGTCGTGTCGTTTCTTGACGTTTTTAACAGCGTCTTTGATCAGCGTAAGTGTCTTGAGACCGAGGAAGTCCATTTTCAATAATCCGGCTTCTTCTGCTACGGAGTTATCGAATTGGGTACACCACATGGACGAGTCTTTCGCCAGGGCAACGGGAACGAAGTTCGTAATATCGTCCGGCGTAATGATCACACCGCAGGCATGGATCCCGGTATTGCGCACGGATCCTTCTATGCGAACGGCTTGTTGCAGCACCTGCGCCCTGAGATCATTTCCTTTGGCAATGGCGCGCATTTCCTGCACATTCGCCATATCGACGGAGTTGTTCAGCTTTTCGGCTATTTTCGGCTCATCCCAGTTAAAGATCGCATTGAGCGTGAAATTATCGGGAATGAGCTTTGCCAGCAGGTTGGTTTCCAGCAGCGAGAGATTCAGTACGCGGCCGGCGTCACGAATAGACGATTTTGCCGCCATTGTTCCGTACGTAATGATCTGCGCCACCTGGTTAGAGCCGTATTTTGCGATCACCCAGTCAATCACGCGTCCGCGACCCTCGTCGTCGAAGTCGATATCGATATCGGGCATGGAAATACGATCGGGATTGAGGAAACGCTCAAAGAGCAGATCGTAGGCGATCGGATCTACATTCGTGATGTACGTACAGTAAGCCACGGCAGAACCTGCGGCAGAACCACGGCCAGGGCCTACGGAAACGCCCATATCGCGGGCAGCCTGGCAAAAATCCTGTACAATGAGGAAGTAACCGGGATAACCGGTCCGCTCGATGGTTGCCAGCTCAAAATCGAGGCGCTCGCGGATCTCGTCTGTAATAACGGGATAACGTTTTGCCGCGCCTTCGTAGGTCAGGTGGCGGAGATATGCATTTTCTCCTCGTTTTCCACCATCTTTTGCGTCTTCTTCGTGAATGAACTCCTGCGGAATATCGAAGGCAGGAAGCAAAACTTCGCGCGCCAAGGGATACGGCTCTATTTTTTGCAGGATCTCTGCAATGGATTCAATGGCTTCGGGAAGATCGAGGAACAGCTCCTTCATCTCTTCAGCCGACTTGAAATAGTATTGTTCATTTTCCAGTCCGAAACGGAAATTTCGTCCGCGGCCTTTCGGCGTTTCGACTTGCTGCCCGTCTCTTACACAGAGCAGTATATCGTGTGTACCGGCGTCCTGTTCTCTTCCGTAAAACGTGTTATTGGTCGCAACGAGCGAGATCTCATGTTTCCGCGCCAGCTTCACCAGCGTTTCGTTCACACGGTTCTCGTCTTCCTGACCGTGGCGCATGATCTCCACGTACAGGTCTTTCCCGAACTGCTCTTTCCACCATAGAAGCGCCTCTTCCGCCTGTTTTTCACCGACGTTCAGCAATAAGTTCGGCACTTCGCCCGCAAGGCTTCCCGTGAGAACGATCAGGTCTTCTTTGTACTGCTCTATGAGTGATTTGTCAATTCGCGGAACATAGTACATTCCTTCGGTGTAAGCGAGCGAAGCCAGCTTTACCAGGTTGTGGTAGCCTTTTTTATTTTTCGCAAGGAACACAACGAGGTAACCGTTGTCCTTGTTTTGTTTTTCTTTCCGATCGCGGCAAACGTAGAGCTCGCAGCCAATAATGGGCATGACTTCCTGCTTATCGAAGGGCTCGCCTTTTTCTTCCGCTTCTGCCCGTTCGGCCTTGATCTGTTTATTGAGCGCGGAAATTGCTTTCTCAAAATGGAACGCCGCCATCATATTGGACGTATCGGTCAACGCAACTGCGGGCATTCTGTGCTGCTGCGCCTGATCGATCAGGCCCTTCACATCCATCGTAGACTGCAGGATGGTGAATTGCGTATGATTGTGCAGGTGAACGAACGGTACGTCTTTCAACCGCACACGTGCTTCATCGAAATCGGTGATCGCAGGTGTGACTTCTGTTTTCGGCTTAAGCTTCGCAGACGCTTCTTTCAGGTTCACATGCGTAAGCCCGACGGCAGCGATCTGCCCCGTATTGAATTCGCGGAAACGATCGAAGAAATCGATCTCAACATCTAATTCGGCCGGCGTAAAAACTTCTCTTCTTACGAGCTCGAAGAAACAGCGTGTCGTCGCCTCAACGTCGGCAGTAGCATTGTGCGCTTCGGAAAACGGAACGTTGAACAGGTATTGGTGCAGCTCTGTCAGTGTCGGAAGCTTGAACCGGCCTCCACGTCCACCGGGAAGCTTGAGCAAATTCGCCGTGACCTCGGTACAGGTATCGAGCACGGGCTTTACGGAAAGTTCGCTTTCAATGCCCATACGGTGCAGCTCGCAGCCCATGATATTGACGTCGAACCCGAGATTTTGCCCGACAATATAGGTCGACTTCGCCATTGCGTCGTTGAACAACGCGAGCACTTCAGCCAGATCGTGGCCTTCTGCCAGGGCGAGCTCTGTCGAAATTCCGTGGATTTTCTCCGCATCGAACGGAATATCGTAGCCATCGGGACGAATGAGAAAGTCTTTTGCTTCGATCAGATTACCGAGGCTATCGTGCAGCTGCCACGCGATCTGAACGGCCCTCGGCCAGTTATCGGTATCGGTGATCGGGGCATTCCAGTTGCGGGGTAAACCTGTTGTTTCGGTATCAAAAATCAAGAACATGACGGCAGAATAATTCGGGAAATAAAGGTAGGGAAAAGGCCGGAATGTTCCCGTTAAAATTGGCGGGTTTGTTGAAAACGGCTGATAACTTCAATCATTTAACAAAACGCCGGGCCAACCGACAATTATCCCGGGCCAATAGGGCGCGCTTCGATTTTTGATTTAATATTGCGAACGAATATCCAATTCCATGATAGCGGCCGTTATTTCGTTCATCGTACTCGTTTTATTGCTCTTTTTTCTGCAGAAAAGCAGGAAGCTGCAAGGCCCTGTGAATGAAAAAGAGGAAAACCAGATGCCGATCCGGCTGGGAAATACGGAACGCAATGTGCTGATCGCTTATGTGTATCTCGCCGCCTGGGTGATCAGCAAAAATTCCCGTAACTCGCCCGAAAAAGTACGCTTCATTCACGATTATTTCAAACTGCATTTTAAACAAATGGACATTGAGATCAGCGATGAGCTGACAAAAGCATTGAAATCTTCCACCAACATCCGCAGCATTGCGCGCTGGGTCGTAAAACGTATGCGCCCAGCTAAAGAACGCCTGCAGCTCATCGATTTTCTCATTGAGCTTTCTTTTGCCGGCGGCGATATTATCGACCGGGAATACGTCGCGATCGCACGCTTTGCCGATCTTACAGGGATCAATGTGCGTTACGTCGAGCAGGAAATTTACACGCGTCGCAAAGCGATTTACGAAGGCGATCTGCCGGCGGATATTATTTCCGGCGGACAGTTTTTCAGGAAGAAAGCGCTGTTTTGCCTGCAGCTGATGGAAAACGCAGGAAAGGAAGATATTAAGCGCGCGTACCGCAAACTGGCTGGACGCTATCATCCCGATAAATTTCAGCAGGCGCCGCAGGAAGAACAAACGGCCGCTGCGGAAAAGTTCCTGGAGATTAAAGAAGCGTATGATTTCCTGATGAACAGGGGATAGTCAGCATAAACAGCCAAAAAGCAAAAGTGAAGGGAATTCCCAAATTTGGGTACTGGTTGGGAATATGGGGTACCGGTTGGGAATTTTGGGAATTTACCCCCGGAAATCGGAATACTAGTTCTCCACCGGAACCACAAACACTTTAAAGCGCAGGTATTCCACCTTCTTCTTCGTATTGGTCTGCAGAATGATCTTGCGGTCCTGCTGGTAGAATTTGTCGTTCGTATCGAACGTTACGGTGACAACACCGGTTTTTCCCGGAGCGATCGGCGCCGGAAGCGTGACTTTCGTACAGCTGCAGGAAACTTCGTAAGAAGAAATAACCAGCGGAACAGCACCTTTATTCGTGATCACGAAATCGTGCTTAAGCTGCGCGCCTTCGGTTGTTTTCGGGAATTTATGCACCGGGGCATCAACAAAAAATTCCGCCGTTTGACCGAAGCCAAAGGCGGAATTCATGATAATTGCTATAAGCAGTGCGAACGAGCGCATAACTGATCTTAGTTTGTTGGAGCGCCTGATGTATTTACAGGGCTTGCACCTTCAGCCGGCGGAGCAACATTTCCTTTGATACGGATCGTTTTCGTCGGCTCGTTTACAGCGTTGGAAGTGATCGTAACGGATTTATTGATCGCACCTACTTTTTTCGTGTCGTATTTTACAGTGATGGTTCCCTTTGCACCCGGAGCGATCGGCTCTTTCGGCCACTGTGGAACTGTACATCCGCAAGATCCTTTTGCATTTGAAATGATCAGTGGAGCTGTACCTGTGTTCGTAAATTCGAACGTACATGTACCGTTTCCGCCATTTTTCAGATTACCGTAATCGTGTACTTCTTTAGCAAAGTCGATTTTAGCGCCTGTCTGAACTTCCTGGGCAACTGCTTTACCAAAACCGGCAGCAGCTACAAAAGCCAGCATCATTGTAAGTAATATCTTTTTCATTTTTTCTAGGTTTAACTGTAGTCAAATGTAGCAGTAATCTTTTGGATTAAAAAATCCATTAACACATCGTTAACAGGCTACTGATTTACTGGTTTTTGCGTCTGCAGATCAATCAATTCGTCATAGGTGAGATCAATGTTTTTGAGCCTGAATTCGTATCCTTCTTTCTCTTCTTTCGGAAGATTGGGATTTTCCAGCAGCAGCAGCTCGTAGTATTTTTTTACGAGGTCTTTTTTGCGCGGAATAATGAACAGATCGTAGGCGCTGGCAAGGCTCAGCAACACCATTGGCCGGTTATCGTACGAAGGATACCGTTGGATCAGCGTATCGGCATACAGCACCGCAATTCCGTGCGCGCCGGCGCTGGAATAGATCATGTGCGCTTTGTCCAGGTACCGCGGCGCCTGTTTGCTTTTCGGGAACGCACGGTAAACAGCCAGGCAGGCATCGGCGTAGCGAACATCGGCGTATTTGTCCTTAGCCGGATCGATCAGCCCTTTTTTAAGGGAATCTTCCATCAGCTCGACGCGCTGCTCCATTCCTTCGATCGTAGCAGGATCTTTGATTTCTGCTGATCCGCCACCGCACGAAGCGACAGCGAGCGTCAATGCCAGCAAAGGCGCGTAGTACACAACTTTTTGTATCATCTTCCTTTTTTAACGTTGGGGAATTTCATGCGGTAGTCGACACTAACGACTCCCTGGGAAATATTGGACAGGCGCTTGGTCAGTAATCGCTTTTTCAGAACGGACAAATGATCTGTAAAGAGCACTCCTTCGATGTGATCGTATTCGTGCTGAATGATGCGCGCTTTGTAGCCGTCGAACGTGTCTTCGTGAAAATTCCAGCTCTCATCGTAGTAAGAGATCTTGATAATTTCCTTCCTGTACACTTCTTCGCGGATCTTCGGAATGCTCAGGCAGCCTTCGGCAAACCCCCATTCTTTCCCCGATTCTTCTTCTATGACAGGATTGATGAATACTTTTTTGAATCCTTCCATGCCGGCAGCACGCGGATCTTCTTCTTCATCATCGTCTGTTTCAGCAAACGGGCTTCCGTCAACGATGAACAGGCGGATCGAACGCCCGATCTGCGGAGCTGCAAGCCCCACGCCGGATGCCTCGTACATCGTTTCAAACATATTTGCAATGAGCTGCTCCAATTCCGGGTAGTCTTTGTCAATTTCTTCCGCCGCCTTTTTCAGCACCGGATCTCCGTAAGCAACAATGGGTAAAATCATTCTGAAAATTTTGACTACAAAAGTACAAAATCGAACGAATCAAATCACAAATCCTTATCTGGCGCGGGCTTGAAGGTAGTCCTGGAGGATAATCGTTGCGCTGATTTCGTCAATCAATCCTTTTTGCTGCCTGTCCTTCTTCTTCATTCCACTTTGCGAAATCGCAAAAGCTGCCATTTTGGAGGTAAATCGTTCATCCATGAGTACAATGACCATTAACGGGAATTCTTTCTCAAGGGTTTGTTTGAGCAGCCGTACATTTTCGGTCACATGGGAATCGGACGTATCCATGCGCTTCGGCTCGCCGATCACGATCTCGTCTACACCATCTGATACGATCAGCGATTTCACTTCGTCCATCAGGCGCTTGCTTTCAACGGTTTTCAGCCCGAAAGCAAATGTTCTGCTGTCGTCCGACAGCGCAAGGCCGGTTCTTTTAAGTCCGAAATCGATCGAAAGGATTTTTCCCATATCTCCAAAAATACTGAATATAAAAATAAGTGCTGTACGATCAGCATGCTTGCTGGTCGGGCGCAATTAAATCAATGAAAAATCTAACTTTGGAAAAAAATCAGATTATGAGATCCATCATTGAAGCAGCCTGGGAAGACAGAAGCCTGTTACAGGACACCGCTACGCGAAAGGCAATCGAGCACGTTATCGAAGATATAGACAAAGGGATTCTGCGCGTTGCAGAACCAAAAGACGACGGCTCGTGGCAGGTCAATGAATGGGTAAAAAAGGCGGTCGTGATGTATTTTCCCATTCGCCAGATGGAAACCATCGAAGTGGGGCCTTTTGAATTTCACGACAAAATGGCTCTGAAGAAAAACTACGCTGCGCTTGGCGTTCGCGTGGTTCCGCATGCGATTGCCCGCTACGGATCATTTGTTGCGCCGGGCGTGATCATGATGCCTTCTTACATCAACATCGGCGCTTACGTCGATTCCGGAACGATGGTCGATACCTGGGCAACGGTCGGGTCATGCGCACAGATCGGGAAAAATGTTCATCTCAGCGGTGGCGTCGGTATCGGCGGCGTACTGGAACCTTTGCAGGCAGCGCCGGTTATCATCGAGGACGATGCCTTCATCGGCTCGCGCTGTATCGTTGTCGAAGGCGTGCGTGTTGGGAAAGAAGCAGTATTGGGAGCAAATGTCGTATTAACGCAATCCACGAAGATCATCGACGTTACAGGCGATCAGCCGGTTGAAACGAAAGGCTATGTTCCCGAGCGCTCGGTTGTGATCCCGGGATCGTACACGAAATCATTCCCTGCAGGAGATTTCCAGGTTCCGTGCGCGCTGATCATCGGAAAACGCAAAGCAAGCACCGATCTGAAAACGTCACTGAACGACGCACTGCGCGAACACAGTGTTGCGGTTTAAAGAGAAATAAAGAACAAACGGTCGGAATTGGTGTACATTTAGGCACAACCCTTGCAAGCAGGTGGCTGATATACACACTTAATTAAAAACGACTCATGAAAAGTTCCGTCACACTTGCCCGAAAAGCCGTTCTGTTGCTTTTGCTAACAGGAATAATCTTTAGCGCTACTTCCTGTGCTGTTACAGCGCAGCCGAGCCAGAGAAGCACAACTGTCCAGAAGAAAAAAGCCCATCCGCACGGAGGCCCTCCCGGACAAACGAAAAAACCGGCCGGTCATCCGGGTAAAAGACATTGATCCGAAAGCCCTTGTAAAAGGGCTTTTTTTATGCCCGGATTTCAGATTACTGCTGACACAAAAAAGCCGTCTTTTTAAAGAGACGGCTTTCTTATTGGAGTAAGCTTAACTTAGAATTTGAAAGACAAACCTGCGTTCAGCAGACCTCCCTGACCAACACCAAGACCGATGTTTGCACCGATATTATCTGTGAAGAAATAACGAAGACCAAGACCAAGACGCGATGCAACCGGGAAAATTCCTTTCACATCACCATCCGTGAAGTAAGGGTCGTTTGATTTGTACTCGAAAGAACGATTACCATAACCAGCACCGAACACACCGTAGAAATCCAGGTTATCGTTGTCGATGAAGTGGTAGTTGAACGTGACCATCACACCGATCTTCTGTGTGCTGAAATCGTAATTGTAAACAGTCGGATTGCCATTAGCATCTGTCCCTACATCGGAGTATTTCAATTTCGTGTTGTTGAAACCGATATCCAGTCCAAGGCCAACTTTGTCCGTCAGCAGGTATTCCGCACGCAATCCAACCGGACCTAATCCGCTGATGCTAACATTTGTTGTACCGGCTCCATTTGCATAAGCTGCTTTAAAGGTAGTGGAGTACAAGTTCGGGAATCCGTAATACGCATCGATCAGGATATTCCCTTCTTCAACGGCCTGCGCAGAAGCAGTGTTGGTTGCTGTCGCAGCAAACGCAAGGAATGCCGCTACAAATAGTCTCATTTTTTTCATTCTTAAATGGGGGTTTAAAATCTGCGGCGAAATTAGAATTAAATCGGGACCAGTTAACATTTTTTATAATTAAACCAGGTCTCCTTCATTCAAGGACTAACATTCGTCACAAAAAATTATAAATTAAAAACCCGCTCAAAGCAAAAAGGCTGCCAAAAATGACAGCCTTTTTTAATTTATTAACTACCAGACAATTAATCCTGTTGTTGCAGTTTAATCAGGTTCAATGCAGAGCCGGCTTTAAACCACTCAATCTGCTGATCGTTATACGTGTGGTTCAGCAGGATCGTTTCCTTCGAACCGTCTGCGTGAACGAGCTCAAGTGTCAATGGCACACCCGGAGTGAAACGATCAAGGTCTGTAAAGTTGAATGTATCATCTTCGCGGATCTTATCGTAATCCGATTCTTCTGCAAATGTCAATCCGAGCATCCCCTGTTTTTTCAGGTTGGTTTCGTGAATACGGGCGAACGATTTAACGATCACTGCACGTACACCAAGGTGACGCGGCTCCATTGCTGCATGCTCGCGGGAGGAACCTTCACCGTAGTTATGGTCACCCACAACGATCGTTGGAATACCTGCTGCTTTATACGCACGCTGTACGGCCGGTACTTCACCGACAGAACCTGTAAGCTGGTTCACTACTTCGTTTGCTTTACCATTGAATGCATTCTCAGCGCCGATCAGCATGTTGTTGGAGATATTGTCAAGGTTGCCACGGTAACGCAACCACGGACCCGCCATTGAAATGTGATCCGTTGTACATTTTCCTTTCGCTTTGATAAGCAGCTTGGCACCTGTAATGTTCTGTCCGTCCCAGATCGGGAAGTTCTCGAGCAATTGCAGACGCGTAGAATCAGGACTCACGGCGATCACAACAGAGCTTCCGTCTGCTGCCGGCGCCTGGTAACCCGGATCTTCCACATCGAATCCTTTTGTTGGCAACTCGTCGCCTTTCGGAGGATTGAGCTTCACCTGCTCGCCTTTATCGTTTGTCAGTGTATCTGTCAGCGGATTAAAGCCAAGATCTCCTGCGATCGCCAGTGCAGCAACCATTTCAGGAGATGTTACGAAAGCGTGCGTGTTCGGGTTTCCGTCTGCTCGTTTGGAGAAGTTACGGTTGAACGAGTGAACGATGGTATTTTTCTCCTGTTTTTCAGCTCCTTCGCGGTCCCACTGGCCAATACAAGGCCCGCAGGCATTTGTAAAGACTTTGGTTCCCATTTTCTCGAACGTCGCGATGATACCGTCGCGCTCGATCGTATAGCGTACCTGCTCAGATCCCGGGTTGATCCCGAATTCTGCTTTCGGCGTAATGCCGTGTGCAACTGCCTGCTCAACGATAGACGCTGCGCGGGACATATCTTCGTAAGAAGAGTTGGTACAGGAACCGATGAGGCCCCACTCTACTTTCATTGGCCATTCGTTTGCGATGGCTTCTGCTTTCATTTGTGAAACCGGTGTTCCGCGGTCCGGAGTAAACGGCCCGTTGATATGCGGCTCAAGCGTTGTAAGGTTAATTTCAATTACCTGGTCGAAATACAATTCCGGGTTAGCATACACTTCAGCGTCGCCCGTTAAGTGCTCTGCAATTTTATCGGCAGCATCCACCACTTCCTGGCGGCCTGTTGCAGCGAGGTAACGACGCATAGAATCGTCGTAACCGAATGTCGATGTTGTTGCACCGATCTCGGCACCCATGTTACAGATTGTTCCTTTTCCGGTACAGGAAAGCGAGATCGCTCCGTCTCCGAAATATTCTACGATTGCGCCCGTTCCACCTTTTACGGTCAGAATATCGGCTACTTTCAGGATCACGTCTTTCGCAGATGTCCAGCCGCTGAGTGTTCCGGTGAGCTTCACACCGATCAGCTTGGGGAATTTAAGCTCCCAGGCCATTCCGGCCATTACATCCACCGCATCGGCACCACCGACACCGATAGCGACCATTCCGAGTCCGCCGCCGTTTACGGTATGCGAATCCGTTCCGATCATCATTCCGCCCGGGAAAGCATAATTTTCCAGCATTACCTGGTGAATGATCCCTGCGCCCGGTTTCCAGAAACCGATCCCGTATTTGTTAGAGATGGAAGAAAGGAAATTAAAGACTTCGTTGTTCTGATTGAGTGATTCCTGCAGGTCTTTGGTCGCGCCCAGTTTCGCCTGGATCAGGTGATCGGCATGTACCGTTGAAGGCACCGCTACTTTCGGGCGGCCCGCCTGCATGAACTGCAGCAAGGCCATTTGTGCGGTTGCATCCTGCATGGTTACACGGTCCGGTGCAAAATCCACATATGATTTCCCGCGCTCGAATGCCTGTTCTGCATTTCCATTCCACAAGTGGGTGTATAAAATCTTTTCTGAAAGCGTTAAAGGCTTGCCAACAACCGCACGGGCTGCAGCAACACGTTCCGGGAATTTGGCGTAAACCGCCTTGATCATATCTAAATCGAAAACCATGGTAACTCTAAATTATTAATTCAATTTTTATTCGATAGCGCGAATTTACTAAATATTGAAAAATTAACTTTTATAATAGGCTGGCTCATTTCAAGAAAGAAGGTTATTTAGATTGAATATGAACAAGGGAGATTTTTTAGCTGGAAATTGTTTTTACAGATAAGGATAGTCGCTCCGGGATGCATCCGGACTTACACATGCTTTTTTAATAAACTTTCTTTTCAAGCCGTGAAGAACATCTGCTAAAGGCCGAAAGATTGCTGAAAGAATGATTTTCAAGCGAAAGCGCATATGAAAGAATAAATTCCTATCTTTGCAGCCCTGTTTAAAGTTTTAAGCAGGAATATTTATAAACAAAATAGTTATTAATTATGAATTCTTACGAAACTGTTTTCATTCTTACTCCCGTTTTGTCTGAAGACCAGGCAAAGGAAGCAGTGCAAAAGTACGAAAGCGATCTTGCTGCTTTCGGCGGTAAGTTAAAGCACTCTGAAAATTGGGGCCTGAAAAAACTGGCTTACCCGATTCAGAAAAAAACAACCGGATTTTACTTCATGTTCGATTTCGAAGCTGAAGGGACAACTGTTGCCGATCTGGAACTTGCAATGAAGCGTGACGAGCGCGTTATGCGATTCCTTACATTGAAAATGGATCAGCATCACCTGGCTTACTCTGAAAAACGCCGCGTGAAAATGAAAACTGCCGTTGCTCCGGTTGAAGCTTAATTAACTTATTAAACGTACGATTATGTCACAAAACGATATTCGCTATCTGACCCCGATCAACATCGAGATCAAAAAAGATAAATATTGCCGTTTCAAAAAAAGCGGAATTAAATTTATCGACTACAAAGACGCTAACTTCTTGTTGCGCCTTGTAAACGAACAAGGTAAAATTTTACCACGCCGTATTACAGGAACTTCTGCGAAATACCAGAAAAGAGTTAACAAAGCTATCAAACGTGCACGCCACCTGGCGATTCTTCCTTACGTGGGAGACATGTTGAAATAGTCAGTAGTTGAATGTTTAATTACAAGATATCATGGAAGTAATTCTTAAGAAAAATATTGACAAATTAGGTTACAAAGACGATGTTGTAACTGTAAAGCCAGGATACGGCCGTAATTTCCTGATCCCTCAGGGTTACGCTTCCCTTGCTACTCCATCTGCGAGAAAAGCACACGAAGATATGATGAAGCAACGCTCCCACAAAGAGTCGAAAGTTGTTGCTGAAGCAGAAGCTATCGCTGCTAAACTGGCAGAACTAACTGTTTCTATCGGAACGAAAGTTGGTGAGAACGGTAAAATCTTCGGTTCAGTGAACACTGTTCAACTGTCTGAAGCACTGAAAAAAGCTGGCTTCGACATCGACCGCAAATCTTTGAAAATCAAAGACGAACCGATCAAAGAAGTTGGTACATACGAAGCTGAAGCAAACCTTCACAAAGGTGTTAAGCCCGTATTCAAATTCGAAGTTGTAGGCGAATAATTCATTCCCTCCAGACAATACGAAGCCCCGGTGAATGTTCATCGGGGCTTTTTTAGGTCTTATCCTGAATCGCTTATCAGTTACTGCGCCACACCATTCACAAAAACCTCTTACACTGCTCCGCGCCATTTGCGAGATCCGCGAGCGAAAAACCTGACATCTCTACCTCACCACCTGCACAAATCCATGATACGGCCCGTCAGGCGTCTCCAGGAAGTAAAAGTACACACCGTCTGACACCTCATTCCCCGTTTTATCCTTTCCATCCCAGCTTTTCGTGTGCTCATCCGAAACAAACACCTCGCTTCCCCAGCGGTTCAGTATCCGGTAGCGCGCATCCGCCGGCAGCGCCTGTATGAAAAACAGGTCGTTCACGCCATCGCCATTCGGGGTAACGACATTCGGTATCACGGGAGAACAATCGGTCGTAACCAGTACCTGTTTCGTTGCCGTTACTGCTCCATAGGAATTCGTAACAGTGAGCTTAACGGTGTAAACGCCCTCTCCGCCATAGCAGATATTCTGCGGATGCTGATCCGAAGCTGTCGCCGGCGTTCCGCCTTCAAATTCCCAGAACCAGCTCTCAGGATCGTTGAGTGTGCTGTCTGAAAAGCTCAGGCAGATCTGCGGACAAACTGCGGCTCCGTTCAGTCCGGCGCCAAAACCGGGAAGCGGCAGCTTATTCTCGCAAACGGTCTTTTCGGTAATGATCTCCAAAGGCTGCAGCGACAGCACAGGCTCCATTTGCGGCAGTACCACATCGATCGCATTCAGAAACATAGTTATAACAGCGAACGGCGTATCCTCTTCCTCATACGTCATTTCATTGTTAAAGCACGGAATATTCCCGGCGGCATCTGTGCGGATCAGCGCGGCATCGCGCACATACGAGGGACTGCGCACATCGCCTGTGAACAAAATGCTTCCGTCGGAGCTTCTGTAGAGGTCGTAAGGATAATTGGTGAATTGTGTCGACAACGGATAGCGCTTCGCCCATTGTACCTGGCCCGAGCTTCCACTGGCGGAAAGCAGCGTAATGTCCCGTTCCTCGAACGATCCCACATCGCCGAGCAGCAATACGGAACCGTCGGGCCGCGGCAGCACGTTCCTGAATTTTTCGCCGTCGGACGTGCCCGCATTGTAAAAGCGATTGAACACGCGGTCTCCGGCAGAGCTGACTTTCAGCAGAAAACCGTCCCATTGATGTCCATCGCGGTAGGTCGTGCCCGAAACGTACAGCTCACCAGCCGCATCCGCAGCAATATCATAGGGTTCGTCGTCATAGTCAAGGAAAAAAAACGATGACCAGAGCAGGTTGCCCGAAGCATCTGTTTTCGTTACAAGCGTATGTCCGAATGGAGCAAAGGCGAATTTCGCACCGGAAACAAAAGCGATCGATCCGTCAGGCATTTCCGTTACAGCAGCCGGTGTAATACCGTAAGAGCCGTTAAACTCCCGCGACCAGAGCACACTGCCGTTGTCATCGTATTTGATTAGCAATGCAGATGGATAACCGCCGGTGTTGGAATTCTTCACCGAGCAGGTCACAAAACCACCACCGCTGCAGGCAATCAAGCCGGCCGCTTTATCGTTCATGGAAGTTGCCAGCGAACGGATCCAGAGCTCATTTCCGTCCTGGTCTGTCCGCAAAAGGAATAAGGTATTGTTCGATTCGGCCGAGATCTTCCTATTTCCGAACACGAGAAAGCCGCCATCCGGCATACTGATCACCTGCTGCGCGTAGAGCAGGTAGCCATGGGCAAACATGTGCTTCCATACGATCTCTCCGTTGTGATCGGTTTTCACGAGCCCGAACTGCACGGTACCGGTCGCCGATCCGCCGCAAATTGTGAGTACCGAGCCTCCATCCGCAACAGGAATACAGGAAGTGCCGAAATCGCTCTGAGAAGTTCCAATGGTTTTTACAAACGTATTCTGCGCGCTCAGCAGGAACGGCAGCAGCAGGATCACAAGCGCATAGTTTTTCATTCGGCGAATTCTTTTTAGTCAGATACCATTTGAACGACAATGGTTGCCTTGCAGCAAAAGATACCGTGGAAATAAACATCTGCAGCCGAACATTCGCTGGTCCCGGCAGACAATCACAAACGAATAACGGACGAAATGTGGTTTATTCACCAGGAATGTTATTTTTGAGAAATATCAAACACACTTCACTATGGCTATACAGACAGGCGACAAATGCCCCTCTTTTTCCCTACCGGATCAAAACGGTAACATCATCAACATAGACGACCTCATCGGACAAAAGCTCCTGGTAATCTATTTTTATCCCAAAGACGAAACAGCAGGCTGCACAGCAGAGGCCTGTTCTTTCCGCGATAGTTATGAAGATTTTGCAGCCATGAACTGCGAAGTGATCGGGATTTCCAGCGACAGTATACAGGCGCATGAGAAATTCGCCAGTAAGCACCGGCTCAACTTTACATTGCTTGCCGACACCGACAAAGCAGTCCGCAAATTGTTCGGCGTTCCCGGGAATCTGTTCGGGCTGGTACCGGGGCGCGTAACGTATATTGTCGACAAGAAGGGAATTGTGCGCAGCATTCACAACTCGCAGATGAATCCCGAGGGCCATATACAGACGGCAAAGCTGGCCGTCGAAACCCTTTCAAAATCGTGAAAGCTTTAGGTATTCCTGCAATCGCACTGGTCCTGGTTTGCTGTTCGCGCAACCGGCCGGGCGATTGCATCGGTGAGCTGCCACCAAAAGAATCTGCTTCGACATTCGACCAGGCGCTTGCAACGAAGCTGGGCGCGGACGAATACGGGATGAAGGTCTATGTAATGGCTTTTCTCAAGGCAGGCCCGAACCGTAATCTCGACAGCACGCAATCCGCAGATCTGCAGCAGGCGCACATGGATAACATCGGGCGAATGGCAAAATCCGGGAAGCTCATCGTTGCAGGGCCATTCATGGATGACGGCGACGTACGCGGAATCTACATTTTCAATGTTCCGACCATCGAAGAAGCCGAAGCGCTTACCAAAACCGATCCCGCGATCAAAGCAGGAAGCCTCGTGATGGAATTGCACCAGTGGTACGGATCTGCAGCTTTGGTCGAATCTGCTGAACGTCACAAAGCAGTGGCGGAGAAGGAATTTTAGCCTTAAGCGAACAGCTCTTCCACCACTTTATTCCGGAATTCGAAGATACCGTTCAGTTGTTTCTTCACGAAAAGCCAGTGCGCAAATTTCCCGAGAAAGCCAAACGGCATCACGTACGTTACGATATCCGTCATCAGGACACCGCCTTCCACCTCTTCGAAATGGTGTTCGTGGTGCCAGATCCTGTAAGGGCCTTTGCGCTGTTCGTCGACAAAAAAGCGGCGGTCTTCAATGTGCGTGATCTCGGTGATCCAGCCCAGCGGAATACGCAGAACGGGCGAAACCGTGTAGGCGATGATCAGTCCTTCGTAGACTTTTGCCGGCTGAGTCGTCAGCACCTTAAAGCCCATATAGGCCGGCATGATCTTCTGCAGGTTGTTCGGCGAACTAAAAAAATCCCAGCAGGTTTCCAGGTCGGTTTTTACAAGCTGTGTTCTTTTGAGCTGATACATAACGCTTTTTTGATGGAATTTTTGCTTCCCGAAGGTAAAGCTTTCTAACGAATTTCACGAAAAACACACATTTTTAGCCGGGATAAACAAAAATGTGTATATCATTGCAGTTAGATACTGCTACATGGAAGAACTACTGAACACCATAAAAGGCTTACATCCGGGAGTTTTCCTGGAACGGGAGCTCAAGCGCAAGAAAATGCCGAAAGGCCGTTTCGCTTTATCCATACAGGAATACCCGCAAACGTTTACAACGATCACCAAGGGAAAAAGAAGAATGAATCCTCCGCTTTCCCTGAAAATCGAACAGGCACTCGGACTGCCGGAAGGCCTGCTCATGACCCTACAGGTATTCTGTGATCTGCAGGAAGAAAAGCAGAAGATGACGCACGAGTTCAAGCCGGTCACTTCGCGTTTTCGCCCGGCCCTGTTCTGGGACATCGATTTTGCAAAGATGGACTGGAATGTACAGCAAAACGGAATTATCCGCAGGGTGCTCGAACGCGGCAATCACAGCGAGCTGGCAGAATTGATCCGCGTATACGGCGAAGAAAAGATCAGGAGCCTTTCCATTTAATTTCCCAATCATGGCACTCTACAAATCAACAGTTTCCAACTTATTGCTGCAGACCCTGGGAACACTTATGCGTTCCTCCGAACTGGCCCACTTTCGTCTGGGAGGCGGAATAACGCTCTGCCTGCACAGGAATCACCGGCAAACCAACGAGATCGACCTGTATACCGATCAGCCGTTCAGCGAGGCTGCAATTCAGAAGATCAATACCTTTCTCAGCAATACGTTCGGCATTACCGAGCACAGCAAATTTCCGGCGAAAGGCCAGGGAACAGCTTTCTTCATCTACAACCTGAACCAGGATTACGTAAAAGTAGAGCTGCACTTCATTGCGCCGTTCATCCGCCCCGTGTCGGTGGAAGAAGATATTCGCTTTATGGCCGAAGAGGAAATCGTGGCGCTGAAGATCGACGCGGTGATGCACGGCGGAACGAAGCTGGATTTCTGGGATCTTCACCAGCTGATGAATACCTATTCGCTGATGGACATGCTGGCGCTCCACGAAGAACGCTACGTAGAAACGCACAACAGCGAGGTTATTTTGCGCCGCTTACAGGATTTCGAGCGGGCCAATGACGATTTTGCACCGAAGTGCCTGCTGAAAAAGAACTGGCAGCTGATGAAGCTCGACTTCCGCGATTTCGCGAGGAGCTACTCAGCCTTAACTGCAGAGTGAAAACCGGAAGAGGTCGGTCCGGATTGCGATCCGGACATACTGTAATTCGACCGCGGAATAGAAACTCGTTGAGGCGATTGTCATCCGCCTCAACAAGACTAGATCAGAGATAACGACCTGTTACGAGGTAGTTTTTCACATAATCCTCCACGCCTTCTTCCAGCGTAAAGAACGGCTTTGTATAGCCCTGCGCGATCAGCTTCGACATGTTCGCTTCGGTGAAATACTGGTATTTATCGCGGATATCCGCCGGTGTATCGATGAAAGAAATAGCCGGCTTTTTGCCCAGCGCTTTGAACACATTCGTTGCAAGGTCAATGAACGGACGCGCAGTGCCTGAGCCCAGGTTGTAAATCCCCGATTGCACATCCGAATCTTTCAGGAACAGGCAAACAGACACCAGGTCTTTCACATACACGAAGTCGCGCATTTGTCCGCCGTCCGTATAATCCGGGTTGTGTGAGCGGAACAGTTTCATACCGCCTGTTGCACCGATCTGGTGATAAGCATGAAAGATCACGGAAGCCATGCGGCCTTTGTGGTATTCATTCGGGCCATAGACATTGAAGAATTTCAATCCGGCCCAGAACGGAGGCGTTTGTTCCTGCTCCAGCGCCCAGATATCGAATTCCTGTTTCGACCAACCGTAAGGATTCAGCGGATGCAGCTGCGGGATCGTTGCTTCGTTATCGTCATAGCCGATCTCGCCCAGACCGTAGGTTGCGCCCGAGCTGGCATACACCAGCGGAATATTCAGCCGCACGCAATGGTTCCAGATCATTTTGGTGTAGTCCACATTGAGCTCGTCGAAGATAGCTTTATCGAATTCAGTTGTATCGGTGCGCGCGCCTATGTGGTAAACAAACGATACGTTATCGCCATTGGCGGTCATCCAGGCATCGAACCGTGAACGCTCTACTTTTTCTGCAAACTGCTTCGCAGCAAGGTTCTCAGACTTTTCCGTTTTGGTGAAATCGTCCACCAGCACAAGTTCCGTTATGCCTTCCTCATTCAATTTACCAACCAAACAGCTTCCGATAAATCCAGCCGCACCTGTGATGACGATCATGTTCTTTGTTTTGTGCAAAAATAGTGTTTTCAGGTAAGGATTTCAGGAGTGCCGGATATTAAGACGACAGGTAGGTCGGGGATGCATCCCCGACCTACCGATTATTTATAATATTTCGCGTACGCCTTATTCAGCGCCTCGACCAGCAGCGCACCCTGAACGGCATAGCCTTTTTCATTGAGGTGCATCAGGTCGCTATTGGCAAGCCCGGCGGTCGACCACGCATGAATGGAGTCGCTTCCACCCATGATCTCGGCAAAGTTCCACAGGGCGCAGTTGTTCTGCTGGGCTATTTTAAACAAGGTTTCGAACACCACGCGTGCTGATTCCGGCTTCGTTTGCCTGAACGCAGTATCGGGCGGCATGGTGAGCAGGATTGACATTTTCGGGTGTTGATTTTTCAGGTCCCTGATGAATTTGATCACCAGCGCGTAATAATCGGCGTCCGTCAGGCCGTGCACATAACTGTCGTTCGTCCCCAGGGAAATAATGAGCAGATCGGGCTTGAGGTACGCCAGGCTCTCGAAAAAATAATGCGAGCGGTTGATGTAATCGCTGTACTTTCCGCCCGAAGAGCCGTAATACTGAAAATCGATCCCGGATGTTTTCCTGATCGTAGCGTTCCGGAAGCCCAGTATACGCAGCGGCGTCAGTTTCCCCTGCGGGCACATTTTCACCTTGAGGCTCATGGATGCTTTTGTCTGCGTAATGGTTACCAGCGACAGGTTGCCGGAGATCTTTTTCGTTTTCACTACGGCGGAATCAACGCAGAATTTCCAGGAAGAATTCGTTACCACGACCAGCTCCAGCGTTTTCAGCGGAACATCAAGGTCCACATCGAAAGAAGGCTGCTCAGGCCCTTTTTCCGTTAGCACGAGTGCATGGCCGGTGATTCCAAAACCTGTTTCTTTGGGAGAATTCACCATTTTTTCGCCCGTCCACGGACCGGAATACGAAAACCGCACGCCGGACGGATTATAACCGTTCACCACCGAATACGGGAACCAGAACTGGTTGCTGCCCACATTTCCGTAGAGCACATTCAGCTGTTCCCTGATAGCCCCGGAAAACCAGCCCATCTGTACGTGCGAATCGCCGATCTGGACAATCGTCGTTACACCGCTGGTCGGATTGATCTTCGACCGGTACATTTTATCGAAAGCAGGTTTCAGCCTTCCGGCAAACCAGATCGTATCGCGTGCGCGGCAACTGACCAGGAACGAGTCACTCTGGGCAAATGAATGCGCGGTAATCCCCAGGAAGAGCAGCAAAATCCATTTCATGCCGTAAAAATAATGGATTTTAAACGGTGGTGCATAATTGGCACGGATTAGGCGACCAATTATTAAGGGGAATTAACGTTAAGAAAAAGAGCCCTGCACGTTGATCCATCCCCAGATGACAGCGCACATCATCGGTGAACCATGAATGAGAGAGCATACCTAAAGCATTACTAAAAATTCATCGACCCAAACTGTTGATTGACACATAAAACAATGACAAACAGATTCTTAAGAAGGGAATTACGCCTGTCTAAGCAGTGGCTAAGCAATAACTCCAGCAGTAGCACAGCAATAAACCACCTGAAAAGCAGCAGGCAGGAATCAATTAACAGGAGGTGAATTCATCCTTCTCAAGGAGTAGATCCAACGGTCGTGAAGATGGAAAATGGAGTCTGCCGGGGATGGAGAAAAGAACCTCATTAAAGCTGCACGTGGGAAACAATTCGTAACTTTACAGCCTAATTGCAAGGTTTGAAAACAGTATATATTACCCGGCGCGAACACTTCAACGCCGCTCACAAGCTGTGGCGGGAAGACTGGTCGGAGGAACAAAATTACAAGACATTCGGGAAGTGCAGCAACAAGAACTGGCACGGACACAATTACACGATCTTCGTTACCGTAAAAGGCATTCCGAGCGTTGAAACGGGATTCGTGATCGACCTCAAAGATCTCAGCCTCATCATCCGGCAGGAAGTCATCGAGCCGCTCGACCACAAGAACCTGAACCTCGACGTTCCTTTTCTTTCGGGACTGCTCGCTTCGACGGAAAACATCGTGATCAAAATCTGGGAACAGATCGAAGACCCGATCGCCAAAGCCGGCGGACAATTGTGCCATATCCGGCTCGAAGAAACTGAAAATAATTTCGTGGACTATTACGGCGGAAGAGAACCGTTCTGATAGCCCATCATTCAAAAACCGACAAAGTGAAAGACGGATTTTACGACGACGAGGTCACAGAGCGTATCTCAGGCATTTACGGCACTATTCTGAAAGATATCGGGGAAGATCCTGCCCGCGAAGGATTGCTGAAAACGCCTGAGCGCGTTGCAAAAGCACTGCAATACCTCACACATGGTTACGACATCAACCCGGCCGACATTCTGAAAAGCGCCCTGTTCCACGAAGAATATTCCGAAATGGTGATCGTAAAAGACATCGAGGTTTACTCCATGTGTGAGCACCACATGCTTCCCTTCTTCGGAAAAGCGCACGTGGCCTACATTCCCAACGGAACGATCGTCGGGCTGAGCAAAATTCCCCGCGTAGTGGACGCTTTTTCGCGCCGGCTGCAGGTACAGGAACGGCTCACCATCGAGATCCGCGACTGCATCCAGCAAACACTCAACCCGAAAGGCGTTGCCGTTGTGATCGAATGCGCCCACATGTGCATGCAGATGCGCGGCGTTCAGAAACAGAATTCGGTTACGACCTCCAGCGCATTTACAGGCCTGTTCCTGAGCAACGATTCGACCCGCAAGGAATTCATCAACCTCGTCCAGGCGAAGCTGCATTGATGCAGTACGAATTGAAATAATCAGTAACTTAGATGTCATTAATTTTAAACATTCAATGAATCAGATCATCGACGACTCATCTTTTGAGTCCATCCAGGCAAAAACCGCCGCCCGGCAATTCTTCGGAAAAGTGTATGCGTTCATGTTCGGGGCACTGCTCATCACCGGCGTTATCGCTTACCAGTACGGAACAATCGATTTTATTACATCTCATTTCTTTGCGGAAGATGCACGCGGCATGCTCAAGCCTACTATCCTGTATTACGTGGTGCTTTTTGCACCGATCGGGGTAGCGCTGTTGATGCAGACCATGATCAACCGCTTCTCATTCGGCGTGCTGTTCCTGCTGTTTGCAGCTTACAGCGTGCTGTTAGGATTCGGACTGTCGACCATTTTCATCCGCTTCACGGCCGCATCCATTGCGGGAACGTTCTTCGCAACAGCCGGCGCTTTCGGCGTAATGGCCGTTATGGGCTATGTCACCAAAGCAGATCTCACGAAATTCGGAAGCCTGCTCTACATGGCGTTCATCGGGATCTTTATTGCCGGGATCGTGAACTTTTTCATGCAAAGCGAAATGATGGGCTACGTTATTTCCTGCATCGGCGTGTTCGTTTTCACCGGGCTAACGGCTTACCACATGCAGAAGCTGAAAGAATACGCGCTGAACGCACAGGCAACCGAAGACGAAAAAAATAAGATGGCGCTGCTCGGAGGCTTTACGCTCTACGTGCTGTTCATTAACCTTTTTCTCTCCCTGCTGAACCTGTTCGGATCGAGAGAATAAGCACTAACATTTTTTAACGGAATCCCGCACAGTCAACGATTATGCGGGATTTTTTTTATCCGTAACTTTCGGTACACATTAAAATGAGGAACTATGTTTTTTGGCCCTGCAATGATTATCAGCCTTGTCTTTATGGGAATCGGCATGCTCGTGAGCTGGAGGCTGAGAGTAAAATTCGAGCAATTCAGTAAAATTCCTTCCCGAAGCGGGCTCAGCGGCCGGGAAATAGCCGAGCGAATGCTCCGCGATAACGGCATTTACGATGTCACCGTGATGAGTGTCGAAGGCCAGCTGACCGACCATTACAACCCGGCAAACAAAACCGTCAATCTTTCGGAAAACGTGTATCTCGGAACCAATGCAGCAGCGGCAGCCGTAGCGGCACACGAATGCGGACACGCCGTTCAGCATGCAAGGGCTTACAAGCCGCTCGCGCTCCGGTCGGCGCTCGTTCCGATCCAGCATTTTTCCGGTACGATTATCAATGCCATCATGATGCTCACCATTTTCGGCGGTGCATTCCTTTACGAAGTGTTCCCGGTTAAGCTCGTGCTGCTGACCATCGTGATCGCTTACGGCGCTATCGCCCTGTTCAGCCTGGTAACGCTGCCGGTTGAGTTCGATGCATCCAATCGTGCGCTTGCCTGGATCGAGCGCTCGGGAACGGCAACGGTGGAAGAGCACAAGCGTTCCAAACAGGCACTGAACCTCGCAGCGGCCACCTATGTGATCGCCGCACTGGGAGCGCTCGTAACCATGCTCTACTATTTATTGGCATTAATAGGCGGAAGTGACGACTAATTGCTTTGTACTTATTATTGAAAATACTACATTTGAAAAAAAATAAAAAGCGATGTCAGACAATCACGAGCACAGCGAGCACCACGAACACCATGAAAGCAAACACGACACCTTCTTTGAAGAGTCGACAGTTGCTATCGGGTTTCTCTATAGCATTGTTGCAATAGGCGTTATTTTGACGATCTATTTCTTCGGTTAAGAAATTTTGTGACACCCAACATCCGCTCCGGCGGATTTTTTATTGGATTAACTCCGGCGTTTCAGTAGATTCGTTCTCTCCGCTATAGCGGACATAAACTATACATTTATGCCGTTCAATTCTATTTTCGCCTGGGTAATGAAAAAGCGTCTGCACCAGATAGACCTTTTCCGCAAATACCCCCTTGAAGTACAGCAGGAATTATTTGAACGCATGCTGTCCCTTGGTGCCTCCACCGAATGGGGCAAACAGCACCATTTCGCATCCATCGGATCCTACGAGGCTTTCCGCAGCGAAGTTCCGTTGCAGGACTACGACACCCTGAAACCATGGATCGAACGGCTCATGAACGGCGAACAGGAACTGCTCTGGCCCCAGGAAACCAAATGGTTCGCCAAATCTTCCGGCACCACTTCCGACCGGAGCAAATTCATCCCTGTTACACGCGAATCGCTCGAAGACTGCCATTATAAAGGCGGAAAAGACCTGCTGGCTCTCTATTACGAGAATTACCCCAACCGCAAGCTGTATAAAGGCAAGCACCTCATCATCGGCGGAAGCGCACAGGTCCTGCCGCTCACGCACGACGCTTACATGGGGGATCTTTCCGCTATTATCGTGAAGAACCTTCCGTGGTGGGCCGAGATCCGCAGAACACCTTCCAAAGAGATCGCCCTGATGAGCGACTGGGAAAGCAAGATCGAAAAAATGGCGCTGAGCACCATGCACGAAGACGTCTACATCATTGCCGGCGTTCCAAGCTGGACGATGGTGCTCGCCAATAAAGTCCTCGAGCTTTCAGGAAAAAAGCACCTCCGCGAAGTGTGGCCGAACCTCGAGCTCTTTATGCACGGCGGCGTTAGCTTCGAGCCTTACAGGGAAGCCTTTGCACAGCTCATTCCGTTCGACGACATGCACTACGTGGAAACCTACAACGCTTCCGAAGGATTTTTCGGCATACAGGACGTGAGCGGGCTCAACGAGCTGCTGCTCATGCTCGATTACGGCATTTACTACGAATTCATCCCGATGGACAGCTTTGACGGCATTCATTCCAAAACAGTCCTGAATCTTTCGCAGGTGGAAACCGGTGTGAACTACGCCATGGTTATTTCCACCAACGGCGGCCTGTGGCGCTACATCGTCGGAGACACTATTTCCTTTACTTCGAAGCTGCCCTTCCGGTTCCGCATTACCGGCCGGACAAAAAGCTTCATCAATGCATTCGGCGAAGAGGTGATTGTCGACAACACCGACAAAGCCATTGCAGAAGCGTGCTTAAAAACAAAGGCACAGATCCGCGAATACACCGTTGGCCCCGTTTACATGCGTGGAACAGAGCGCGGACGGCATGAATGGATCATCGAATTCATCGCTGCGCCGGACGATCCAAAACGCTTTTCGGTCGTACTCGATGAAACGCTCCGCTCCATCAATTCCGACTACGACGCAAAACGCACCAACGATATGGCGCTGGACTTTCCGCACATTCACATCGTCGCCCCGGGAACGTTCGACAACTGGCTCCGGGATAAGGGCAAGCTCGGCGGACAGCACAAAGTACCCAGATTGTCAAATGACCGTTCAATCGTGGAACAACTCTTGCAAAGTGCGCGCAGCAATACCGAACAACATGTCTAAACTGCTTGTCTTTATGTTCGTTTTCGCCTTTCAGCAGGCTTTTTCACAGCAAACGTGGAAAGCGGCCTGGAACATGGCCATCGATGAAGAGAGCACCTGGGACGCAGATCAGGCCGGTAATATTTACCTGTTCAACAAAGAATCCATCAGCAAGCTCGACACCTCGGGCAGGCAGCTGCTCACACAAAGCGCAAAATCCATCGGAACGATCGAAAAGATCGACGCCACCAACTGGCTCAAGATCGCCGTTTTCTCCGAAGAACAGCAGCAGGTCTGCTACCTCGACAATGCGCTTGGCGTTCAGCCGGGCTGCATACAGCTCACGGAAATGGGCATTACGCTGGCGCAGAACTTCGCCACGTCCGTGCAAACCGACCGGATCTGGGTCTACGATCAGCTGAACAGCGAGCTGCAGCTCGTCACACTGCGCAACAGCCAGCGGCAGATCGTGCAGAACCTGCGGTCACTGCTCGACATCGGCACCGTTACCCAACTGTTCGAATACAACAATGTGCTGTACCTGGTGGACCATCTCGGCCAGCTGGCCCAGTTCGACAATTTCGGAACGTTCATGAGCGGCACCATGCTCTCGGCACAATACGTACAGGCTTTCAGCAAAGGACTGCTGTATTCCAGCGCAGGCACCATTTTCGCCCGCTCGGTAGCAGGGGAAGAAGAGACCGTTTTCTTTACGTTTGATTCCAAAGAGCCGATCAGGCAGTTTCGTTTCGTGGGAAAGCACCTTTACCTGAGCACCGCATCCGGGTTGTACTGTTTCAGGCTGGTTCCGTAACCGGAAGCAAACGCCCAATACCGCCATCCGGACGGGCAGTTGTGCCAACCACTCATTCAAACGCTTTATTTTTCCACATTACGGCTCCGATGTCGGCAGATTTTGTAATTTAGTCCGTCCCAAAAGACACGTACTATGCATATCGCAGTAGCAGGAAATATCGGTTCAGGAAAAACAACACTTACCCAGTTGCTTGCGAAGCATTACGGATGGGAAACGCACTTCGAGGATGTCGAGCAGAATCCCTATCTGAATGATTTTTATGAAGATATGCAGCGCTGGTCGTTCAACCTCCAGATCTACTACCTGAACAGCCGCTTTACGCAGATCCAGGAGATCAAAAAAACGGAGCATGCGGTTATCCAGGACAGGACTATTTACGAGGATGCGTTTATTTTTGCGCCCAATCTTCATTCGATGGGACTGATGACCACCCGCGATTTCGAGAACTATTTCTCCCTCTTCAACCTGATGGATTCTTTTGTTTCGGCGCCCGACCTGCTCATCTACCTGCGCGCAAGTGTTCCGACACTCGTGAACCAGATCCAGCAGCGTGGCCGCGAATACGAAGAAAGTATCCGCCTCGATTACCTGAAACGCCTGAACGAGCGCTACGAAGCATGGATCTCGACGTATGACAACGGAAAGCTGCTCATCATCGACATCGATAACAACCGTTTCCCCGAAAACCAGGAAGACCTTGGAAAGATCATCACGTCCATCGACGCAGAGATCAACGGATTGTTTTAAGGATCGTTTTTCTTAAGTCTTTTTTAAAGGGAACGACGTAACGCCGGATTGCAATCCGGTGCAACGACTAGTCTTCGTCTTCCTCAAAATACAGATCATCATCCGTATCCGACTCCTGCTCGAATTGTTTCACCAGTAGTGCCAGGTCGCTGAGGATCGTATCCTTCTGGGCATCGCGCGCTGCCGTTCCGCCGAAATATTCTTTCAGCAGCAGCTGCGATTCCATAATTGCCGGCTCGGGGATCATGCTGTCAAACTGCTCGATGAGCGTAATCGCTTCAAATGCATCGAGGAAATCACCTTCAATCGCGAACAGGACAAAATCAGCAAGGAATTCACTGAAGTCGAGCTTGCTGTTCCAGAAAGCCGACACCAGCTTCCGCTTGATGAGCCGGTTATCCGTATTCCGGAACGCTTCCATCAGCGGCTCGATCGTCGTCGTATCCTTCAATCCTTCAAACAGCTCCATCAGTACCGCTTCATTTGCCGTACTCAATCCCTGCCGCCACACCTCGATCACCGGTGCAATGACCGAAGCATCGCCATGCGCATGAAATGATTTAAGCGCAGAAGCTATTTTTAGCTCGTCTTTGCTGTTTAGATCAGCCAGAAGCTGAGTGATTTTAAGCTTTTGTTGCTTGTTGTTTGAACTTCCTGTAGACACGGATCCTGAATTTAGTGCAAAAGTATAAAACATCTCTATCTTTGCCCTATGAAGCATTGGCAGATTTACGCTTGTTTTTCCCTTACCGCACTATTTCTCACAGGCTGCTGGGTACAGGAAGCGCCCGTAGAGAAAAAGAAAGCGCTGTTTATCGTAGCCGACTACCTGACGAAAGAAGACAGTGCGGTGATCAACCGGTTTTCTTCTGATCGGCACATCGTTGTGACCATTACGATCCTTTCGGCGGAAGAGATCGTTCGCCGCGTTCAGACAAAGCGCTACAATGCCGAAATGGACATCCTGTTAACCGAAAATGAAAACCTGCGCCAGCAGCTGTACGACCTTGGAGCTTTCAGGCCCGTGGGCAATCAGGAGCTGTTCAGCAAGCTCGACCGACAGTTCAACAACAAGCATCACTACTGGCTGCCCGTATCTCATGATCCGCTCATCGTTACGTCCCCGAAAGACACCAGCGACAACTGCCCGGAAATCGATTTTACAGCCTGGCACCGCTCCGACAGCCTGTTGCCGGTCATCAGGATCAAACAGCACCTGGCAGACTATACTGCATTGCTGCAGAACAGCCATCACCTGGGCTGGCTTAGCGCAGCGAACAAAAAAGCAACAACGTCCGCAACCGGCGAGCGCATCTACCCGCTGTCAGAATTCGTCGCGCTGGAAAATGCACAGGACAGCACCTATAACAAGCGTCAGCATGCATGCCGCAGTTTTTTGGTTGACAATAAACGCTTCATTACGCGCACCAATACGGTGAGTATTTATGCCCATGGCAGAAACCATGCTGCAGCTGAAAAGTTCGTACACATATTCATGGCCAATGCCTACACCATTGCGAACGGCAGAAACCAGCTCCCGGTAAATAAAAGAGTTCAGGCGAACTGGTACATCCGTTCCCTTTCCATTCGGTAGAGTACTGCCATTATTCACGGAATTCCACTGAATATTCAGGAAGCGAAACCTTTTGCTTATATTATCCATATATTGGAGCAAAGTTAGTTTTAGTTAACCGGACCCATATCAGGCTATTACCACAGCCGGGAAAATGAAGGCTGAGACTTGAATGAATAACTATACTATGAAAACGATTACTACGCTACACGATCAAATCGTTCAAAGGGAAAAGATTGAACTGGTGGGACAAACCTGCACGAAAGTGGCTTTGATCTTCCTGCTCCTGTTTCTCAGCTTTGCAACAACGACAGCATACCTCATTTTCGCGAGCGAAGGATTCAGCACATTGTTCGCAACAGCGACCCTGTTCTTTGCCGTCGGGCTGGCGCTCATCATCCGCACGATCTGGAGAAGCATTGCAACAGCTTATATCAAAGGAGAAATGCTGATTGTACGCTACCTCATCGGGAAATCGAAGGTGACAGAGGTCCGCAGTATCAGGACCACCCAATCCGTTCGCATACTCGGCATCCGCTTTACCATGATCAAATTCAGGCTCGACGGAGGGCTACACAGTGTACTGATCTTCGGGATCCCGAATTACATCCAGGATCCCAAGACCATTATCGACACCATTCGCAAAGTGGCTTAAAAAAGAAGCAAGCCATAAGCCGGGTTCTGTATCCCGGTTCAATTCATCAAACCGGTAGACTGTCATTTATCTAGTCCCGACATCACTATCGGGATCCATCGACCTACCCTCCAGGATCGGGCGAGCAGCCCTCAATCCCTGGTTTACATGGTCTTTCAGTCCGTAAGGTTTACCTTGCACCCTTCATCACTGACGGGACGGTGGGCTCTTACCCCACCTTTTCACCTTTTCCCCGATTTATTCGCAGAACGAATAACGTCGGGGTAGTTTTCCTTTCTGCGGCACTTTCTGTTCGTATTCCGTCACCAGTTTACGACCTTCCCGTTAGGAAGTACGGTTACTCTTTACTGCCCGGACTTTCCTTCCGCCAATTGACGGACGACAGCCGACTTGCTTCGCCTCAAAGGTACAACAATCTTTTAACGCTTTTCTTCCCGTACGAACAGCAATCCTTTGTACCTTGGAGCAATTGTTATGGAAGCAGCAGCATTTACGGGAAAAACCGTTTGGGTAGTAGACGACGACGCCTATATCCTGAAGATCTTCGAGCATCTTTTCAGGAAAAACCGCGTCGCGCACCGCTGTTTCGAAAGCGCAGAAGCACTCCTTGCAGAAACGTGGGACCCCGACGTCCGGATCGTTCTTACCGATATTCACCTGCCGGGCAGGAACGGCGATGAATTATGCATGCTGCTCAGGCAGCTGCATCCGTCAGATCTGAAGATCGTTGCACTGACCACCCAGGTAACACCTGCCGGGATAACCGCTTTCCTCGCTTCCGGGTTCGATGACGTATTTCTCAAACCTTTTACGGAAAGCGACCTGCTCGCATTGTTCTCTGGAAAGCCGGAAAAAATAGTCTTTCCGCTACTGGATGCGCTGATAGAAGATGAAAGCGAGCGCGCAGAGATCATTCAGCAATTCCTGGAAGAAACGCAGCAGGATCTGGCCCATCTGCAAAAATCGGTGGCTGAGGGTAAAAACGAAACGGTGCTCCTGGTCGTGCACCGGCTGGCGGGAAGACTGGCCCAGTTCAGCCAGGAGGAGCTAAGCGACGCATTCCGTAAAATGGAGCGCAGCCTGCTTCAGCAACCGGATGCAGCGCAGCATCGCTCCGCACTGGAACAGCTCATGAAGTCCCTGGAGGACTTTCTTCAAAAAATTACCGGAAATTTCTAGCTGATACCGTAGCGCTCCATCTTCGCATAGAGCGTTTTCCGGTCGATATTGAGCAGCAATGCCGCTTTCGACTTATTGAACCGCGTTTTTTGCAAAGCCTGTGTGATGAGCTCCTTTTCGGTCTGCTCCTGGTTAGCCTTGAGATCTTCGGTTTGCGTTCGCACGGCAGGCCTTGCAACGGACGTGATCATTTCCGCGGGAAGGGCAGTCTGGTCTGCAATAGCTCCCGGTGTGAGCAGCACCATGCGCTTGATGACGTTTTTCAGCTCGCGCAGGTTTCCCGGCCAGTCGTACGATTTAAATGTCGTCAGTACACCCGGGCTCACGGATTCCACGTGACGGTTCAGCTCGGTATTCGCCAGCCGGATAAAATGACGTACGAACAGCTCGAGGTCAGCTCCACGCTCCCGCAACGGGGGCGTTACGATCTTGAATTCATTGATACGGTGATAAATATCTTCCCGGAAAGTGCCGTTGGCAATTGCTCCCGGAAGGTCTTCGTTGGTCGCCGTGATGAGGCGAATATCCACGTTTACATATTTATTGCTGCCGACAGGCTGAATGGTCCGTTCCTGCAGCATGCGCAGCAGTTTGACCTGCACATCGTAGCCCAGGTTGCCGATCTCGTCGAGGAACACCGTGCCACCGTTGGCTGCTTCGAGCAATCCTTTTTTATCCTGCAGCGCACCTGTAAAAGCGCCTTTCATGTGTCCGAACAGCTCACTTGCCGCCAGCTCGCGGGAAAGCACACCGCAATCAATGGCCACGAAAGGCTTATCGGCGCGCTTGCTCAGGTCGTGAATGGAACGCGCTATGTGCTCTTTTCCCGTACCGCTTTCGCCCATGATCATCACAGACATGTCGGTAGGCGCCACAAGCGCTACATGTTCATACAGTTGATTGGAGCTTTCGCTTGTTCCCTGAATGAAGCTCGCCGGCAGGTTTACGGCCTTGTTTTCTGGAATAGGCTCTTTCAGCGCCTGGCGGATCACCAGGATGAGCTCTTCGGGATTGACCGGCTTGATGATGTATTCAAAAACGCCCGACTGCATGGATTTTACGGCCGTGCGAACGTCGTTGAAACTCGTAATAACGATGGTTGGAATGGATGGGCGGACTTCTCCGTCTGTTGTAATGAGGTCAAGCCCTATTCCGTCGGGAAGGCGATAATCGAGCAGGAGCAGCTGGTGTTTTTTCGCTTCAAGTGCTTCCTCTCCGCTTTTCAGGTCGTAGCAAACGTCAACTTCAAAGCCTTTTCTGATGAGGAATGTCTGAAGTATTTTTGCAAATGTACGATCATCTTCTATCAGGAGGACTTTTACCACAGGTGCGTTTTTTATTGAATTCGAATCTAACAAAAATACAAAAGGCCGAACGCTGTCCGGCCTTATTGCATCTGTTAATTTAAGCTAATAAACCAACTACCCTATTTTTCCACCATTATTGTTCAGCTTGAGAATCTCCAACTCATCTCCCCGAACAAATGTTATCTCATAGTAATCCATATCTTCTGCTTTCACCTTGTAGGCTACAACGGGTTTCCATCCGGTAAACCTTGCACCGTCGAGCGTTTTGATAACTCCTTCCGGAAGCTCTTCCAGGTTCATTTGTGACTTTTCAATAGCAGTCCCGGTTTCGATTCCCGGCCTGTCAGTAATTCCGGCAGCATGAGCGAACGTACCTGCAGTCAGTAGTAGCACAGCAATAATAACACTTTTCATGGCTCTCGAATTTAATTATTCGGGAAACGAAGTATGAAAACTGTACCGAAGCGCACGTTCTGATTACTAAAAAAAGCAAATCCCGCTAAAGTCCTTGCTATCATGGCTATTCCAAAAAATAATCAACTGATTTGCAAGGAGCTTATGCCGTTTTCACGAGCTTATGAATGGGGAATATTGCTACACTTTGGGGCATTTGAATAGACAACTTGTACATCGTTCCTTTTGCATCAAGGCAAAAAGAAAGACAAACCTCAAGCATCACCGCAAAAAGCCGCCACATCACTGCGGCGGCTCTTCGCGCTTATTGAACGAATGAATGATCCGGGGAGATGAAAATACCTTGTCCCTTTTCATTCGGTTTAACCACTTTTATCTTCACTTCAGCTCGGCAATTCCTTTTAAAAGGATGCGTCCCGCGGCAGATCTCCGTATTTCACGATCTGCCGTTCTCCTCCTCAGCTGTGGTAACAGACGTTCCTGATACTGAGAGGCGGCTCCTGTGACGAAATGCCGTTGCCGGGTGAGCTATGTGAAGTGCAGTAGCGGTTAAAAGCCATTACTGATAATGTAGTTCATATGCTGTCAGTGTTGTAGTTTACAAGTATGTGCCGCATCCGGAGAAAAACCGTACCGGTATTTCGATAACGCAAAAAACAATAGCTAGTTGTTTGTTTTTAAGTTTTTTATGAAAAAATTATCCTGCGGTAAACGGGATATCTCTAATGGAAATATGTAGACTAATTCCTCAATTGGCTAAAAACTGTGATACAAAATAAAAGCCGCTTCGTCTAAAAAACGAAACGGCTTTTGCGCTATTAAAACTGAAGGATTCAATTAGTCCAGTTTGCTTCCTTCGGCATTGTATTTTACAGTTTTGCTTTCATCACCTTTTGCAAAAGTGATCTCGTAATGAGCCGGTTTGTCTCCAGTTACCCAGTATGCTGTTGTCGGAGCCCAGCCTTCATATTGTTTTGTTCCCAATTCCTTTTGAACTGCTGCGGGAAGGTCTGAAATTTTAACAGGCTTTCTGTCATCGGCATTTTCGATAGCTGGCGCTGCTGTATCAATTGCAGCTGCTTCTTCGATTTCAGCGGCCGGTGCAGGAGCTGCAGTTTCAGATGTTACCGGAGCCGGAGTTTCTACCGGGTTGGGTGTTGCTGGAGTTTCTGACGATTTAATTGCTGTCTGAGCATAAGTAAATGTCGTAGCACTGAAAGCTACTGCGGCGATAAATAAACGTTTCATGTTATAAATGTTTTAAGTAAGTACGGCGATAGGGTTTGTGAAAACCGTACCAGCGCCCATTTTCAAATGCCAACTTATCTTAAAATAGCCGTAACACCCTACTTTCCCATTACTTACCGCATAAAATACGGGATCCTCGGAACAGTTTTTTTTGTGCCAAACAAAAAGCTCCGCACAAAATGTGCGGAGTTTCTCTACAATGTGTGGAGTATGTCCCCGCTTTAGTCTTTCACGATCATGCGGATCGATGTGCCGTTACCGGTTGTTACAATGACAAAATAGCTGCCGGAACCCAGCATGCTCAGGTCGGCAACAGCTGAAACGCCATTCAGATCCACGGATCCGCCGACGCTTTGTCCCTGCTGATTGATGACCTGCACGGATGAAATAACCGCGCCTGCAGTAACGGACAATTGATCCGTAACCGGGTTGGGGAACAGCTCAAACGTCAGTTCTTCTTCGGAAAGGCTAAGTGTCGGGTCGAAATCTGAACGGTATTCCACCGCAGTTACCGTTTCCGTTCCCAGCACTACGGACGTCTTAACGCGCAGGATCGGCTCCGTTTCGCCGGCAGCTCTCCATTCATATTCATGCGATTCCGGGACGGGAATACCGATCCAGGTTCCTCCGTTAACCGGTATAAACAAGGAATCGGATTCGAGAATGCGGTGATGGATGCGCAGCGTCGAATAGGTTCCGTAAGGTGTTGTGATCGTTCCCCAGCCATCCACTTCAGATTCCCTTGAGCGGTGCTGTATCCATTGAGCCTCGTAGATCGGGCTCATATTAAGGCGTGTGTAACCGCGTGAAGCATACGAATCGCCGTAATCAAGCGGGAACGCATAGCGCGTTTCGATCGTATCCGATTTCACCGGGATGCCGGTTCCGTTGATCACAAATTCCCATCCCACCATCGTAAGCGCAGCAGCTGTGGATTTCGAAAACCCGGAAATGCCGCCGATCGTTACCGGGAAGCTTGCCGTCAGGTCTTCCAGCGGAATATCCGTAGAAGCATTGAAGTAGCTTGCTTTGTAAGGCGTCGACGCAAAAGTACCGAACAGTAAATTGGATAGCGTCGAAGCCGCTGACAGGGGCTTGTAGTCAGTAATGCGCTGCCCTGTTGGCACAAGGCCCGAATAATCCCAGGTATAATTCGCTCCCGTGGAAGCATAATCGATCTGCAGGTCGAGCAGCGTGCTCATGAACGTCTGGTCGTTGGCTTCGGGGAAACTCGTATTCGTAAGGGATAGTTGTCCGAAACCGGTAACAGAAACCAATCCGGAAAGCAGTAATAGTCTATTCATAAGGAAGTAATTTTTCAAAGCAAATATACGGAAGCATCTGTTACGCAGGTGATTTAAGGAATAAATAATCGTCACTTATTTCCTCCCGGATAAATCTATTTTTCAACGCTTTATGTTTGAATTAAATAGGGTTTGAATAAGCTGTTTTCGCGCGCATCAAACTGCTGTCCCTCTGTTAAAAAAGGAATCGTGCGAAAAACTTCCTGAATGGTAATGTTTCTTCAGACAGATGGCTCGTACTTTATGCCAAACGTTATTCACTATTAACATAAGAACCATTATGAAAAAAAAAACGCACAAGTAAAGCACTCCGCTACGGGATCGTGGCCTTCCTGCTCGCTGGCAGCGCGAATGCCTATTCGCAGACCCTTGAACTGGAAATGGACCCTGCAAAATGCGGTGGTTATACTGCCTGGGACGGCGGTGCAGTTTCAGCAACCGTATCCGTTTATGAAAAAGTCGGAAGTGTGTACAACCTGGTCAACCAGGAAACAACTTCGAAAAAGTATGCGCGCATCAACCCCAGGTACTTTAATTCGCCCAATTACTATTACAAGATCGTGATAACGAAACCCGATCTGACAACAGACGAAACGATTTACGTACCGGCAGTACCGATCGGTTATACCGGCCCTTCGGAAATAGCCCGAAAAAAATGCAACGGAAGATGGTACGCCTACGACCTTGTGGCCTATGAAATTACTCCGGGTACTACAGGTATCTATGTAGACGGCGCAAACAATTATTACGATGCAGCGAACCTGCTCTGGGTTCCGTATTACCAGGCGATCGATGCAACTACCTGGAGCGTGATGTCATCGGTTACGCCAACCCACCCCGTTATGCACCCGTATGCTTCGGGAGCGCTGGGTGTTTATGACAAACGGGCTTTGGTGGCCTTGCCCCACGGTTCCGGCTATTACGACAGGAATGGCGCCGGGGTTTCAAACGGCTGGCTGATCGAAAAGAAATACGATGAGTTCAATCACTTCGATGCTTCACACACGTTGGCTGCTGCCGATTTCCCGGATATCAGCGTGCCTTTAACCGGTATGGGAAGCAGCTGGATCGGATTTTTCAACAGCCACATCGATGGCTCAAGCTACAATGGCGGCAGTTTCCCGACCGTTCCCGGGCCATTTGCTACAACAGTTCCCACAGGCCTCGAATGTGTTGCGCCTTATTTGCTGCCCCCGGATCCTGTCCTCGATTCCGGATCGAACTGGAACGACTGGGTAACCGAATACAAGGAGCTGGTGCATGACCTGGAGTCAGCGATCGGCGTCGGTGGTGGCGGTGTCACAACCAAAGACGTGGAAGACATGATCCACACTGTTTTCATTGACTCGGATGAAGTGGTATTTACTCAAGGCGTGAATTTCAGAAAATACAAGTCTGAAAATTACATCAACCTGACCCGGTCCGGTAACGGGCTGGAGGTTTACAATGCCACTACGATTCCTGCAGGCCTCTACGAAGTAACGGTTTATTCCAACACCGACAAGATCCTGCCGCTTTACATCGACGTGAAATATCCCATTCCCTTTGCGCCGCTAAAAGATTATGCGTCGATCCTCATCACGCCCAACCCGATCATTGCCAACGACCTTACGCTCAACATCAAGAACTCGAAGCCGGGCAATGTAACGGTACGCCTGTACGATATGAACAATACATTGCTGCATACGGACGCGTTCAACATGACCGCAAAAGAGCTGAACAAGCATTACGATATCACGAGCTATACGCTGCCGTCTAACCAGATCATCGTGAAGGTGAGTTTCGCGGACAACAGCTACTTAACGACTATCGGTACCGAATAATCCATTCTGCCACCTGGCCAGCGACAGCCTTTCCGTTTCGGGAAGGCTGTTTGCTGTTGGCAGTTATTGAAAATGAGCGGGAAAGTCTTGCGCTCATCCGGCTAATTGCTACTTTTAATCCGATAACTTTTCTGCCGTACCCTGATGAAACACTACACTGCGCTGTTTTTTCTGCTGCTTCCGATACTTGCCTGCCGGCCTTCCGTATATGGCCAGCGCACGGATTCAACAGCGCACGGCCTGTCGTTTGCTGTAAGAGGAAAGTTCCTCACCTATGCGATCATCGAGGATATTTACCTGCATACCTATAACATTGGCGCAGAGCTGATCTGGAAAGAACGGCATAGCGTGGGAATAGATGCCAACGTATTCCGATGGCGCTTCCAGACCGATTTTTACGGCCCCGATAACAGTGAAGATGCCATGTACGATCAGTTCGAGAAAAGGTCGTACCTGAGCGTCGATTATAAATTCGGATTCCTCCGCCGGAAGCAATTCGTGCTGTATGCCAACGCGCTGTACAAATTCGGCGGAAAGTACCGCATGTGGTACAGAAACTACAATATTCCGGAAGTTCCGTATGACGCCACGCTGCAGTCAACCGCAAGCGGAACGTTTTACGAGCCGGGCCTCGGTGTGGGTATGAAGTACTATTTCGGGAATTCCAGGTTTGGGGTGGATCTCAGCATGAATGCCGTGAGGCGTTTTGAAACCCGGAACGAGGAAAATTATTCCGAAACCGGCGAGCTTACGTATGTCGACGATCTGAACAAGGACAGGAATGGTTTTTACGTCCGGTTGAACTTCTTTTACCATTTCCGGCGATGAAAAGCCCTGGATTATTGAATCCTGCAGTCCTGTCGTCTTCACTCACCCGAAAACCAGCATGATCAACCCTGCAATAAAAAAGACAGCCGCCCCAATTCCGAAGACGAGCAGCAGCACGACCCCGAATGTCCCCAGCAGAGAATAGAACAGGAAACCGAGCCCAAACAGCGCAACTGCCACCAGCATGATCAGCAATCCGCGGACAACATTGTTGCCGGATTCTCCGCGCGGAGTAAGTTTTCCTAAATTATTGCCGGGCTGTTCTCCGGCAGCAATTTCCTGCTCTTCGGTATTGTTTCCGGCAACTGTATAGATTTCCCCTGCTTTTACAGACGCATGTGCAGGTTGTACGGAAACCGGATCCAGGTACTCATCACTCACGGTGTCCGGCGTGTCTGCCTGAACAGTTCGCACAGGCATGATCCGGACCGGTTGACAAATAGCTGCTTCGGAAAGAAGTACGGATTCTGGCGGAAGTTTTGCTGCCGATGAATGTTGGCTCCCGGAACGTTGGCTGCGGCTGAGCCCCTCGATATGGTAACCGGATGTATAATGCCGTTTCTCGATGGAACAGGAAGTCAGCACGAGGATCAGCGTCAGCGCAGTGCAGAGCATTCGTCGGTGTGGATTCATAGTATCTCAGATAGAACGTGAACATTCGCCATTCACAACGAACAGCCGGCGAAAAATACATTTAATCCTATTGACGATCAATGAAAAGCGGTTTTTTGTTGGGAAGAGCCACTAGAATGTCTCAGTTCGCACGGCTCATTACCTTTACACTTTCCGGTTTCACTTTCGGCTCGCGCAGGTGATTGTACCGGTACGAATTGTAAAATCCCGAAACGACCGGGAACGCATAATCGTACCATTTGGCGCGTACTCTCAGCTTTTCGAGCGAAGCAACGTGCTCCGGATTGCTGTAATCCACATAGTTCACCGAATCTCTTTTCCAGCCTTGCGGCAATATGCGGACGCCCACATTCAGCATCGGATTTTTCCGGAATTCCCAGCCGAGGTTGTCGGCATAGCTGCGGGTCGTGAGCAGCGTGTCGTTTTTAAATCCTGCAATTTTCCGGTTGAAATACAGGAAAGCCCTGCGGTTCGCGTCCTGCTCGGTGGGGTGAAAATCGTGGCTGGCATAGAGCTTCTGGTAGTCGCCGTGCTCGCTGCGGATGTTGGGAATGGCGATCGTCCCGAAATAAGCGATGCCCGTTGCCTGGCTCTGCAGGTAATGGCCGTATTCGTGCTGAAAATAGTAATTGTTCACGTTCTTCCGCATGTGCTCGTTGCCAACGATAAAGCTTCCGAGCGTTACCGCCGGCCCGCCGATACCGAAGAACAGGCTGTGCCTGCCGGTTGTAACAGTGCTTCCGTGAAAAAAGCGGACCGTATCCACGTTGCCGGCTATCGTGTTTTCAAAATGCGTGTAGCCGAGTCCGACAACCGTTTGCGGCAGTTGCCAGGTAAAGCGTGAAACCGTTTCCCACAGCCGGCCGCCGGCTTTTTTGTTCGGATCGCTTACAAATAATCCGGCCCAGATCTTGGCGTCGTTTGCAGCCGTCCGGTTGGCGCGTTGCCACGCCGATTTCAGGCGGTGCTCCCGGCTTGTGCACAGGCCATATGTAAAACCTGTAAGCCAGGAATCCGCAATGAAAAACCTGTTCGAAGCCGACGTGCGAACAGCAGCGTTACCCGCATAGGCAGGGCTTTGCAGAAGCAATAAGCATACAGACAGAGCAACAGCAATTTTCATTGTGGTCAAATCTAATCATTTACATGACATACCGCATAGGTGACGATTCGTCATGAATCTATCAACGAACAGATTTTAGAAAGATTGGCATTCCTTGAAATTAATTGTCCATTCACACTGTACATTTGACAATGGGATTAATACACTACGCAATGTCCATTGTTAACTGAACCCTGCCCTTGCTTTCTTCTGCGTAAATCAGCGCTGTGTCCGCCCACCCGCGGAGATCTGCGAGCGCTACTTTTAGAGTTCTCTCTGCTCTTCAGGTCAAGTCGTTGTGCATTGTCAATTGCCAATTGTCCATTTCTCCCGAATCCTGCCATTTCGTCACGTCCCATCCTTCGGTTCAGTTATTGACAAAACCGGGGCGTGAAACGACAACAACAATCCTTCGGCTCCTACCTGGAAGCCATCGTCTACCCGCTCCTGCTGCTGAGTGTTATGTGGACGGTATACTGGGCGCAGCGCGTGTCCGGGAACGATCTCGTATCCTATGGCATTCGCCCGCACCATTGGGAAAGCTGGAAAGGCGTGCTGTTCATGCCGCTGCTGCATTCCCCGCACGATTATGCGCACATTATCAATAATTCCTTCCCCACCGCTGTATTATTATATGCGCTGATCTATTACTACCGCTCCATTGCGTTAAAGGTCTTTACCATCTCCTGGCTCGTTACCGGAATTGGCGTGTGGGCGTTTGCAAAAGACGACAACGCTTACCACATCGGCATGAGCGGCGTGATCTATGCCTTGTTCGGCTTCCTGTTTATTTCGGGATTTTTCAGGAATTACCGCCCGCTGCAGGCCATTTCCCTCTTCGTGGTATTCGTTTACGGCAGTATGTTCTGGGGCATCTTCCCGCAGAAAGAAAATATTTCGTGGGAAGGCCATTTATCCGGTATGGCGATCGGGATCTTCCTGGCCGTTATGTACCGAAAACAAGGCCCGCAAGGCCCGAAATACCAGTACGAAATCGAAAAAGAGCTGGGAATTGAGCCTCCCGACCTGGAAGGCATGTGGCTTGCCCGTGAAGAAGCGATGGAACGCCACCGGCAGGAAATGGAACGGCAGCGGCTCGAGCACCTGGAACAGCAAAGTCAGCCGGTGCGCATCATTTATCACCACATTCCGTCAAAACCCGATCCTAACACTCCGGAAGAAAAACCGCAGGACGGTAGCGAAGCGAAATGATCCCCGTTCCCCGGGAAACATGGTCCCAGCTTTCAAAGGGAAAAGAAAGTGTAATGAACTCAGCTGTTTTCATCGAAAGGTATTCGTCCGCACAATAGCTCACCAGCTCCGAAATGCCTTCGTTGTGCCCGATCAGTGTAAGTGTGCGGCTTTTTTCGCCAGCCAGTCCGGCTAATAATCCTTCTCTGGAAGCGAGGTACAGCTCGTCGCGGTATTCAATGCTGCAGGGTTCGGATGTTTGCTGACAGATAATGGAATGCGTCTGCCGTGTCCGCGTAGCCGAAGAGCACAGGATCTTTCCCATTTCGAGGTGGTGCGACTGGATGTAATTCCCCAGCAGGTTGGCCTGTGCTATGCCTTTCTCCATCAGTTGCCTGTCAAAGTCCTTCCCCGTTCTGGAAAGTTGTTCGGTCTTAGCGTGTCGAATTAATTGAAGTGTTAACATCTTTCTGCAGTTTACCAACCCTTTCCAAATATAGTACGTTAATGATGAAGATCACAGGATCGGGCAACTAAATTCAGTAAATTGCAGGAAAATTGTGAAATAAGATCGATCGGAGCTATCATGCACGTTACAACAGAAATATTGAAGGCATGTGCTGATAATGACAGGAGAGCGCAAAAGCACCTGTATGAGTATACGTATAAAATACTCATCAGTGTCTGCATGCGCTATCATTCCAATCATGAAGACGCCCGTTTCGCTTTCAACAACGGATTCCTGAAGATCATTAACGGCCTTGCGAACGTTGACCTCGACCAGATCAACTACCACGGCTGGTCGAAACGGATCATGATCAACGGACTGATCGATGAATACCGCAAGAACAGGAATCACCAGACCACCGTCTTCGCAAAAGAAACGGAAGGCGAGCTGGAATTCCACGCTGAGAATACGGTCAATACCGCTGAAAGCGACATGGGCTATGAATCCATCATGGGATTGCTGAAAACCATTCCGCCCATCAGCGCACACGTGTTTACCCTGTATGTGATCGACGGGTACAACCACAAAGAGATCGGGGATCTGCTATCCATCACGGAAGGAACGTCCAAGTGGCATTTATCCACAGCCCGGAAACAGTTGCGGGACCGCCTGGAACAACTGGAAGAAACTAAAGAAAAACGTTTTGCCATATGAATTGGGAAGATAAAGAAATAGACGGGTTGTTCAAAGGTGCAAAAGCGCCTGAGGCTCCGGCTTTCCAGGAAAGCTTCTGGAAAGAGATGGAAGCACTGCTGCCCGAGCAGAAACGCAGTAAAAAAGCCGCTTTCTGGTGGCTCTCAGGAGCTGCCGGCATGGTACTCCTGCTCACAGGATTATGGTTCCTGCTTCCCGCGGGAACAGAAGCCAGCCGCACTGCAGCAAACAACAATGTAACTGCGGAAACACCGGCAGCGGCCAGCGAACCAGCGGCTTCCGCCGGCGAGCCTTCACCTGCCGCTGAAAACACGGAAAGCAACGCATCAGCCACACCGGCAATGAGCGGACAAGCCGGGCAGGAAGCAGCAAAAGCACGCTTCTTCTCCGCAGAAACACCCGTTCCGACAGCACAAACCGCAGCCGGTACAGGAAACTATCAGTTGAATCCTGCGGAAACAATCGTTACAGCTCCTGCAGCTGTTGCCGTTACACCTTCCGAATTGCAGGAAAGAACACCTGCACGGGTTGAAAACCTGCCATTATTACCGCTGACTGCCAGCACATCAGGATCGCTGCTTCCTCCATCACGCTATATGTATGTTCGCAAACCGGAGCGTTTCTACCTGCAGGCAGCTGCGGGGATCGGGCAATCGGCACAACGCAATGTCAGCGGGCACTCGGACTTTCTGCATTACTATTCCATCGGCGGCGGACTCTACGAGCAGGTGGGACGTATTTACCTGAGCTTCGGCCTGCAGGGAAGAATGGACATTGCCCAGAATATTTTCCACGCGGGCAAAACAACCGCCCAGCTGCTGCACACGGAAACACGCTACTCGCAGCTGTATTCATTCGATATGCCGCTTTCCATTGGTTACCGCGCAGGAAAGAACAGTTTCGGACTGACATTCACACCTGGTTTCCAGGCCGGCTTTACGGGAAGATACACTGAGTACGATCAGTACAACGCCGTTGTGCGTTCAGGAAAACAAAGCGGGCAAACCGAACAGTCTAAAACACTGACGATGGAAGTCGGCGTGAGCTACCTGCGCAATGTGTGCCCGAACTGGTATTTGGGCTGTACGATCAGCATGGATGCGATCAGCCCATACGGAGACGGCTCGTTCTACGGAGACAATCGCCTGTTGCCGGTAAACGGGGGTGTTTTGCTTCGCCGGACGTTCTAGAAAGCTCATTCCTCGCGGAAGCTGCATCTTGTGATCCAGAAAAGCACAAGCCCCGTGGCTAAAAGACTCGCGATTACAAATGATTTATTTTGACGCACGCGTTTGAGTTTCCAGGAACCGAGAGTTCAGTGAACAAATGACAAATCGTTGTGATAAAAAGCAACTATCCGCCTCAGCGGATCCACCAATTGATTCGTGCTATAAAACAACATTTACAATTCGCTCTAAATTTGTACACAGTACGTCGTCGTTCATTGGTAGTAAACGCTTTCATTTTCTGCGTCGTGCCGTTAAACAGGAAATTGCTGTTCAGGGGAGCGTCACACAATCAGGCAAACAATTCCTCATTGATTCCGGAAGGAGAAAGCTGAAAGTATCCTCACTATTAAACAAAAAATCCGGCCTGATAACAAGCCGGATTTTCTGTTGTAAGAAGGGAAGTTAGTTCTTTATAATTCGCTGGATCCCCACTTTTTGACTGGTGTGCAGCTCGAACAGATAGACACCTGTTTCGTACGTCTCCAGGGAAACGGTATCACCCGAGGCTACCGTTCCGTTCCACAGTAGCTTACCTGCCGCGTCGTAAACAAACAGCTCACCGGCCTCGCCTGTAAAGAGCACATGCACACTGCTTTCCGTAGGATTCGGGTAGATTTTCAGATCGTTCAGCTGGATCTCCTCCACTTTCAGGTTGGTCATTGCCACACATGCCGACGTATCACTGCAGTCGCCGTTGGTTGCGATCACTGCGTAAGATCCGTTGGTTTGCGGCTCGAATATCTGGCCCGTTGCTCCTGCGATCGGCTCGTTGAGCGTACAGTTGATCCATTGGTAAGCAGTTCCTCCCGATGCCGAGAGCGTACCGTTTCCGTTGTTGCCGGCACTGGCATTTACCACGGGAAGAATCGTCAGGTTCAGCGTCAGCGTCGAATCACAATCGGCCGTGTTCTGCAGATCTTGCGTATAGACGCCACTTGCAGTATACGTCGTTCCGTTCAGGGTATACGAATCACATTCCGTTACCGTCATGGAGCTTGCTGTCGAATGCGTGATCGTTAAGTTCAGCGTCAGGGTGGAATCACAATTGGCCGTGTTCTGCAGATCTTGCGTGTAGACGCCACTTGTGGCATACGTCGTTCCGTTCAGTGTGTACGAATCGCATTCCGTTACCGTCATGGAGCTTGCCGTCGAATGCGTGATCGTTAAGTTCAGCGTCAGGGTCGAATCGCAATTGGCTGTGTTCTGCAGGTTTTGTGTGTAGACACCGCTTGCAGTGTACGTCGATCCATTCAACGTATACGAATCGCATTCCGTGACGATCAATGAGCTTGCTGTCGAATGCGTGATCGTTAAGTTCAGGGTCACTGTAGAATCACAATTGGCTGTGTTCTGCAGGTTTTGTGTATAGATACCGCTCGTAGTGTACGTCGATCCATTTAAGGTATACGAATCGCATTCCGTCACGATCAATGAGCTTGCTGTCGAATGCGTGATCGTTAAGTTCAGCGTCAGGGTCGAATCGCAATTGGCGGTGTTCTGCAGAGCTTGCGTATAAACGCCACTCGCAGTATACGTCGTTCCGTTCAGGGTATACGAATCGCATTCCGTCACGATCAATGAGCTTGCTGTCGAATGCGTGATCGTTAAGTTCAGCGTCAGGGTCGAATCGCAATTGGCTGTGTTCTGCAGAGCTTGTGTATAAACGCCACTCGCAGTATACGTCGTTCCGTTCAGGGTGTACGAATCGCATTCCGTCACGATCAATGAGCTTGCTGTCGAATGCGTGATCGTTAAGTTCAGCGTCAGGGTCGAATCGCAACCGGCGGTGTTTTGCAGGAGCTGTGTGTATACACCACTTGTAGTGTAGGTCGTTCCGTTCAGCGTATACAAATCACATTCCGTTACGATCAAAGAGCTCGTTGTTGAATGTGTGATCGTTAAGTTCAGCGTTACTGTTGAATCACAACCGTCTATATTCTGCAGGTTTTGTGTGTACGTGCCTGAAGATGTGTACGTGGTTCCGTTTAAAGTGTAGAAATCGCAGGAAGTAGTGCTAAAGCTGCTGGCAACCGCACCAGGCTGAGTGACCGTTGCGCTCACTGTTCCTGTACATCCGTTGGCGTCTGTAATGGTAACGGAATATGTTCCTGCGGAAAGGGCGATCCTGTCCTGGCTGGTTATTCCGCCGCCCCAGCTGTAAGTGTAACCCGGCGTTCCGCCGGAAGGCGTAAGGTTAATGGTTCCGTTCGATCCGCCGTTGCAGGCCACATCGGTTACAATCGTCGTTCCTGAAACCGTTGCTGCAGGCTGACCAACCATTGCACTGACTGTTCCTGTACATCCGTTGGCATCCGTGATGGTAACAGTGTAAGTTCCTGCCGCGAGTCCTGCTCGGTCTTCGGTTGTAACTCCGCCGCCCCAACTGAATGTGTAACCGGGCGTTCCGCCGGAAGGCGTAAGGTTAATGGTTCCGTTTGTTCCGTTGTTACAGGAAACATGCGTTAACACTGTAGTTCCTGAAACCACTGATAGAGGCTGAGTGACTGTTGCGCTCGCTGTTCCGGTACATCCGTTAGCGTCTGTAATTGTCACAGAATACGTTCCTGCCGCGAGTCCTATCCGGTCTTCGGTTGTAACTCCACCACCCCAGCTGAATGTATAACCGGGCGTTCCGCCGGTAGGCGTAATATTAATAGCTCCGTTTGTTCCGCTGTTGCACGCAACATTCGTTACAACTGTCGTTCCTGCAACTGTTGTAGGCTGAGTAACTGTAGCACTCACGGTTGCGGTACATGCGTTGGCATCCGTAATGGTAACGGAATACGTTCCTGCCATAAGGCTGATCCTGTCCTGGCTGGTAATTCCACCGCCCCAGCTGTAGGTATAGCCTGGCGTTCCGCCGGAAGGTGTAAGGTCAATAGATCCGTTCGATCCGCCGTTGCAGGATACGTTGGTTACGGTCCTCGTTCCTGAGATCGCTGCAGGCTGAGTGGCTGTTGCGTTCACTGTTCCTGTACACCCGTTGGCGTCTGTAATGGTAACGGAGTAGGTTCCCGCCATAAGGCTGATCCTGTCCTGGCTGGTAATTCCACCGCCCCAGCTATAGGTATAGCCTGGTGTTCCACCCGTAGGCGTAAGGTCAATTGTTCCGTTCGACCCGCCGTTGCAGGTCAGGTTGGTTATGGTCGTCGTTCCTGAAACAGCAGTCGGTTGAGTAACTGTTGCACTCACTGTTCCGGTACATGCGTAGACGTCTGTAATGGTTACGGAGTAGGTCCCGGTTGCAAGCAGGATCCTGTCCTGCGTAGTGATTCCGCCACCCCAGCTATAGGTATAGCCAGGCGTTCCGCCGGTAGGCGTCAGGTCGATTACTCCGTTCGATCCGCCGTTACAGGATACATTGGTTACAGTTATCGTTCCTGAAACAGGCGGCGATTGTGTAACTGTCGCATTCACCGTTCTTGTACAGCTGTTGGCATCTGTAATGGTAACGGAGTAAGTTCCTGCCGCAAGTCCTGTTCGGTCTTCGGTAGTAATTCCGCCGCCCCAGCTAAACGTATAACCCGGTGTTCCACCGTTTGGTGTAAGGTTGATGGACCCTGTGTTTCCGCCGTTACAGGCGATATTCGTCACAATTGTACTTCCATTGACTGCTGTTGGCTGCGTAACGGTTGCACTGGCTGTTCCGACGCATCCATTGGCATCTGTAATGGTTACCGAATAGACTCCGGCTGAAAGTCCTGCGCGGTCTTCGGTTGTTACTCCACCTGCCCAACTGTAGGCATAAGGCAGTGTTCCGCCGGATGGCGTAAGATTGATGGCCCCGTTCGTTCCGCTGTTACAAGATACATTCGCTACGGCTGTACCTCCGGTAATAGAGCAGTTTGAAAAGATATACGCAGATCCTGCATCGGTAAGCGTAGCAGCTACCGCCGCATTCTCATCTTCATATAGTGCCCCGGAAATAACATAACTGCCGGACACTGCTACCGAGTAGCCAAAAAGATCTTCTGTGCTCCGGTCGGAAGCAACCATTTTCGTAACCTGCGCCCAGGTTACTCCTGTTCGTTTAAATGCATAGGCAGAACCTGAGAGGGAAAGCGTTGCGGCTCCCGAAGCATCCTCGCTTTCAAAGGGTGAACCGATAATAGCACAATCGCCGGAGATGCTGACGGAACGCCCGAAATTATCGCTAGCGCCCCTGTCGGAAGCCACGAGCTTTTGTTCCTGCGCCCAGGTTACTCCTGTTCTCTTAAAGATATAGGCAGAGCCTGCATTAGTGATCGTCTCTGTTCCTGAAGCATTTTCATCTTCGTATACTGCACCAATAACAACATCATCTCCTGAAATAGCTACTGAAAACCCAAATGAATCAGTAGTTGCCCTATCGGAAGGCACGATTTTCTGCTCCTGCGCCCAGGTTGTCCCTGTACGTTTAAAGACATAGGCAGAACCGGCGCCTGCAAGCGTATTCGCTCCGGCAGCATCTTCACCATCGTTTACAGAACCGGCAATAACGTAATCACCTGAGATGGCTACGGAGCAACCAAAATTGTCATTTGTGGCCATATCGGGAGCTGTAATTTTCTGTTCCTGCGCCCAGGATGTGCCGGTTCTTTTAAAAACATACGCGGCACCTGCATCTGCAAGGCCGGAAGGATTTGACAGGAAAGCCCCGACAGCGACATAGTCGCCCGAAATGGCAACTGTCGATCCGAAATAATCACCGTCCGCCCGATCAGAAGGAACGATCTTCTGTTCCTGCGCCCACGTGGTTCCCGTTCTTTTAAAGATATAGGCAGATCCTGCATCCGACAGCGCGCCCCCACCGGAAGCATTTTCATTATCGTAAATAGCCCCTACAACGATATAATCGCCGGAGATCGCTACGGAGGTCCCGAAATTATCGTCGGAGTTGGCGTCCAAAGCGATAATTTTCTGCTGCTCAACCCAGGTTGTGCCGTTCCTCTTAAAGATATAGGCCGAGCCTGATCCGTTACCCGGAGCGCCCACAACGGCATAGTCGCCGGAAATAGCTACCGACTGGCCTAACCTGCTACCGGCTGACCTGTCGGAGGCCGCCATCTTGACAATCTGGTTCCAGTTCTGGGCAACCGCCGTTCCGCCGAATACGGTGAACGCCAGGAGCAGTAACAATGCTTTCATTCTGCTCACCGCAACGATTTGCCGGAAGAATGAAACAGGTAATTTTCTTTTCATATTGTTTAATTCAATGTGTTAGTTACCGCCCGGTTTCTTACGCGTAACAGGTGCCCAAAGACACGAATATCGATACGAAAACCAGGCAATTAGCAGCGAAGGTGAGTATAAGAAACCAAAGCGCTAAAGATCTGGCGGGGTTTGGTGCAAACAACGGGGTTTTGTATGTGAACGACGGATTTTTGATTGGTTGTCGTGGTGGAATTCCGGAAGAACCGGGAAGTAGCATCTCCCGGCGAGGACGGAAAGAGCTAAAGGAAACGATAAAAAAGAGCAGGCTAAAACAGGCCAAAAAGAACACGAATAGTATATTTAAAGCATGAAACGATGCGTCAGTATAACCGGACTTTTTCTGCTGCTTTTTTCCTGCTCCGGCGGTAAGCCTGCGAAAACAACTGCAACAACGGAGATCGCTCCGGCGGCGAACTACATTCCTGTTTCGAAAGAGTTGTATGAGGAGATCCGGCAACAGGACAGTCTCCTCTTTGCGGGCTTCAATGCACACGACAGCCAGGAGCTGATGAAACATTTTTCCGAAGATCTCGAGTTTTACCACGACAAGGGCGGCCTATCCGACTTCGTGCAAACCGGTAAAGATTTCAGCCAGCTGTTCTCACGTAACGCGGCAACAGGCCTTCGGCGCGACGTAGTTCCCGGCAGCATGGAAGTTTACCCGATCGGAGAATATGGCGCGGTCGAAACCTGCCTGCACCGCTTTTGCCACGAAGAAAACGGCAAACAGGATTGCGGCACGTTTAAGAACATCATGATCTGGAAGAAGTCTGCCAGGGGCTGGGAAGTAACCAGGGTGATTAGTTATGATCATTGATCACCGCCGGTGTGCAGAGTCATTTTCACGACCTTGAGCGCACCGGTTTTTTAGACCGGATAAATCTCACCGACGCACTTCTGAACCGTTATTCATTTCAGATTCCGCTCTTTTAAAAGACGGTCTAGTTCTTTGGTCTTATAGTTTGAATTATTCATCAGCTTATAGGCAAGGAACAAAGGGATGATCATTAAAAATCCGAAGCTGTTTTTCAGAATGCTGTAAATGACAATTCCTGCCAGGAACCCGATTAATACAGCATTGATGATGACAGTTGATTTCATTTTCTTTGCTGCCTGCAACAATTCCTCGTCTGTTAATTCCGATAGTTGTCTTTTTTCCATGCGTTTGCCTGTAACAGTTGATTTGCGAATATAAGGAGAATCGGGGAAGTTGGAGGGTGGATTTCATACGCCATTCTCCCACTCACGCCGAAAGAAAAAAAGCCCAACTATTGAATAATGCCGTTGCCTTTCCCGGATCATTTCGATGTTATACTGTGTTCTTAGTATCATTCAACGACCAGCTGTTGCCAGTGCACTTCTCCGGCGAACTTCAATTGCACGAGGTAGCTGCCAGGTCGAATCGACGACAAATCGATGCTGTTTCCGCTCGAAATCTGCGTTTCATTCATCGCCACTTTACCCTGAAGGTCCGTAAGTGTGACGACGGCCGGTTCATCGCTATCGAACCTGATGGTAACGCCGGAAGTTGCAGGGTTGGGATACAACGAAAGGTGAATCAGCTGTTGAGCTTCATCCATACCGACGTGGTCTGCCGGCACGAAGTCGATGAAATTCGGCAAGCCTATATCGCATACACCATCGACCAGGGTGATTGCATTCATGCTGAAATCACAGGCGGGTCCCTGCTGGCCGGGGTTATTAATGACGGATAAATACGGCTGGAAACTTCCATTGAACTGCATAACTACATAGATTTTATCATCCAGGCCAATCTGGATCTGGCCGAAATCGCTATATGCCGACAGCTGATATACGCTTGCAGAAACATTGGCGGCGTCCAGGTCGTATTGGTAGAGGCCATCACTCCATTTGGCAACGTATAAAAAACGCCCATCCCTGGAAAATTCGCGGTATCCCCATGAGCCGGTCGCAACGGGGTTGGAAAGAACACCAGTCGCATTGTCGAAATCGAAGACTTCCCAATTGAAAGCAATTTTAGTTCCCTGCGAGGAAACCTGCAAGGTGCTCTGCATGCCCGGAGAGTCATTTATCCCAATGTGTTGCGTGATCGGCGCTCCAATACCTGCTGCGCTTATCCGGTATAAGATAAACTTGTCTGAATTAAGGTTTATACCATTACTCTCGTGAAGAATCAGCCAGTAATCCGTGCCGTTTGCGTGCCGGGTCGCTGTCATTTGTTCGCTGAGAAAAGGGGTCGCCGGTGTTACCACGGATGTTGCCTTGTCGATCACGTCTCCCAATCCATTATCCAGAGACATGTCGACCACAGAGTAGGTGAGCCCTTTATATTCGGGTGTATAATAGCTTTCGTAGCCATCGAGCGTAAAGAGGTAATACTGCGTCGCCGAACCCGGTACGGGAATTACTATAGACGACTGCATAGTAGTCGCCTTACCCGTTAGATCCGTAAGCAATCCGTTGGGCATTATCTGGTGATCTCTATTCCATACCGCAGCTGTGTCGTCTAACACACCGACACCGTTAGAGTAAAAAAGCAAATTACCATTTTCATCCGAATAGGCTGTGCTCCCCTCCCGGGCATTCATTCCCGAATTTCCAATTGCGAGAGGAGTACCCGATGAAAAATCGAGTCCTGCATTATTTCCAAAATACCAGTGAGTTGTATGTTCCGACTGGGCGAAGAAACAGGTTGCTACAGACAGGAGAGCTGCGAGGAGAGCATAACGGTTTTTCATGGGTATCGGGTTTAACATTAAGGGGCTGGTGTAAAAATACTCAGAAAATAAAAAAGCATCTTACTTGTGTAAAATGCTTTTCTTATCATGAGCTTCCGGAACCACTTACTGCTCTGATCCGGCAACCTGAATATTTGCTGTCAATTTAATGTTTTCTCCAAGGCCCAGGCCACCTGTATCCGTGAGCTTATTCCACGTCATGCCATGTTGTATACGATTGACGATTCCTGTCACTTCGAAACCATGTTTCAATACACCGTGGCCATTATCTTCCGAACCGCCATATGCTACCTGCAGCTCAACCGGCTTCGTCACACCTTTCAACGTCAGATCCCCGATCATTTTATAGTCATTCTCACCAGTACTGACAAAAGATGTTGACTTAAACGTAATTTGCGGATATACATCTGCAGCAAAAAAATCGCCGGTTTGCAAATGTTCATCGCGTTGCGCTTGATTGGTGTCGATACTTTTTACATCGATCGTAAAGTTTACTTCCGCATTATTGAAATCACTTCCTTTGGTAACTATAGTTCCTTCAAATTTCCTGAACGAGCCAGTAACGTTAGAAATAACGAGGTGTTTAATTCTGAATTGTATGTCAGAGTGCGTGGGATCAATTACCCATTTCGTTGTATTTGTCATTGTTCTTTATTTAAATGATGAGCAAAAGTAAATGGATGTGCTATCTAAAGTCTAGTTGTTACCTTTGAGTAAGTAGTTACCCGTAAGTAACGAGACAACCCTAAAAAAAGAACAGATGAGTCAAAAAGAAGCTGTTTGCCAGCAAAAGCTATTGGTTACCCGGGACACACTTGAGGTCATTCAAGGCAAATGGAGAATTCCTATTATTTTGTCATTGACATTTGGCGACAAAAGATTCGGAGAAATTCAACGGGATATAGCAACTATTTCTCCCAAGATGTTATCACAGGAATTAAAGGCTTTGGAAACGAATAAAATCATTACCAGAACGCTTTATGACAGTATGCCCGTAACTGTGGAATATTCACTTACTCCACTGGGGGCATCGATGAAACCGTTACTTGACGAGATTTTAAATTGGGGAATTCACTTTCGCAAAGAGATCATTGAAAATTAGGCTAAAATACTCCTTTGGAGTTCTGTGCGGAATTGTCCACTATAAAGTCTACCCAGGAACTTTCCTGGATCAGGGTTTGTAACCCTAAAGTTGAGCCCTGCACAAATGTCTAATCAGAGCCGTTCAACCCCGCTTTTGGCAATACCTTGTTAGCGGTGTTTTTATTTTTCAATTTCATTATACTTCTTGTCGTTCAATAAGTCCTGTACTATAAACATTTCGTACTCTGGTTTTATTTCCGAGCAACAGTCACGCATTTTTAGCCTTAAAACAATTGCTGTTTCAGGAAGGTTATTTCCTGATTTATCGTATGTTTCTTTATCTGGCCATTGGGCATAACCGATGAATAAACTGTCATTTACTTTATGAAGTCTTGAGCCATAACTTCCTTCAAATTCGTAAATCAGTTTGGTTAGTTCTGTCCAACAACTAATGAACTTATTTTCTTTTCCTTCAACTACTTTGAACGTATATATAATCGTGAGTTTATTGTTTAGTGTCATATTAAGTTAATTTCCAAGGTTGATTTATTTCTATGCGCAACAAGGAATTCTTTCAAGTGCTTATAAACGACTATTATCATCGTTCTGTTTGCCAGTCAATAATACTAAAATCTATTGAAAATCCAAGGTGGATAAGACCTTGTTCTGATTCCACTTAGTAATCATCGTTTTATTTATAGCCTGATTAGTCGAACCCTAAAACACCAAGTCCACTCCATTTTCTGAAGTAGTCCACTCCATCAAAAACCCTTAGAAACGAAAAAACCCTCAACAGTATAACTGTCAAGGGTTTTCTTTCGTGGTGATGGAGGGAATCGAACCCCCGACACAAGGATTTTCAGTCCTTTGCTCTACCGACTGAGCTACATCACCGTCCGTATTGGTGGGGGCAAAGATAGAGATACAAATCAAAATACCTAAAGAATCTTCAACTTTTTTTCAGAATGCAGTGTATCTTTGCTGCGCATGTATCCGAAAAACCGTTCGCTTGTTATTGATGCCGGAAACACCCGGATCAAGGCCGCCGTCTTTCATAACACTGATCTGGAAGAAGTTCGGAGCTTTTCCAAGGACGAGCTTTCCGCCCTCAAATCCTTCCTTCAGCAGCACCAGCATCTGCCCGCAATTATTGCTTCGGTAAAAGCCGATAAAGACACACGCTGGCTCAAACAGCTCGTGCCGAAAGCCATCCTCTTCCGCACAACGATGAACATTCCGCTGGAAATTGCCTACGAAACGCCCGAAACACTGGGAGTCGACCGGCTGTGCAACGCCATCGCAGCGTTCAGCAAAGCCCAAAGCGCCTGCCTGGTGATCGATATCGGCACCTGCATAAAATACGACTTCACAGACAACGACGGAATCTACCGCGGAGGCGCCATTTCCCCGGGAATGCACATGAGATTTCAGGCCATGCATACGTTTACCGGAAAATTACCGTTAATAGAGGACACTTTTGTGCCGGACGTCCTGGGTAAAAACACGTACGATGCGATGAGAAGCGGTGTAATGCACGGAATCCGGAACGAGATCGACGGGTTTGTGAGGCACTACACAACACAATTCCCGCAGCTGAGTATCTTTCTTACCGGGGGCGACGCGCAAAATTTTGATTTAGGACATATTAATGGCATCTTTGCCGACGAAAATTTAACCCTGAAGGGTTTGCAAATAACATTAGCTCATTATGATTCATAAGCTTTTTCTACTCCTTGCCTTAAGTTTTGCCGGCGTGAGCTATGCGCAGTATTCTTCCTCTCCTTTCAGTACGCAGGGGATCGGCGAAGCAGGCGGACTGGAAGATTCCCAGTTCGGAGGAATAGGAAACTGCAGAACAGCTGTTATGGACTCGGCAACCGTTAACTTTTACAACCCTTCCAGCTATGCGACCCTTGCAAAAGGACAGCCGCTGTTCGCCATTGGTATGTCGAGCCGCTTCTCCAATTACACAGCCGGCGATCAAACGTCACAGGGACGTGTGGTAGGCCTCAACCAGATCGCAATGGCCATTCCCGTTTCGAAACGCATCGGTTTTGCTATCGGCCTGCAGCCGTTCAGCCGCAGAGGCTATACCATCGTTCAGAAAGATCCGCTCGGCGGCGAAGACACCATTCGCTATACGTACACCGGAAAAGGAAGCACGCAGGAAGTTTTCGGCGGGATCGGGATCAAAGTTTTGCAGTTCCAGCGCCATGAGCTGACACTCGGAGCAAATGCATCGTTCATCTTCGGCTCCGTGAGCAACGAGCGCTGGAGCGAGCTGATGACAAAACAGGAATACGGCCCGGGCGGTGTCGATATCGAAACCTACCGTGTTCATTCCGGACATTATTCCCTCGGAATGAACTACAACGTAAAACTGGATTACGAAGGAAACAAGCAATTGAGGCTCGCAGCCGTTTATACGCCGGAGCAGCAGCTGTCTGCACACCGCGACTATGTACTGCGCGTGGCAGGCGACGTTTCCAACCAGGCGACTTATTCCCTGGCGCTCGACAGCATTGCCGACGATAAAGGCCACATTGTGTATCCTTCGACTACTTCATTCGGATTCAGCTACTCGTTCAGGCCGACAGTCGGGATCGACTACAAACGGAAATCCATTTACCAGATCACCGTTTACGGAGACTACACCAGCACCATGTGGAAATCCTATTCGACCAGCTTTGCCGGCGATCACGACACAAATCCGTACAGCAATTCGAACCGTTTTTCCCTCGGAATGCAGTTCTCCCCGAATTTCAACACCTACGAGAAGATCGCAGGCCGCAGCTATTTCAACCGCGTAAAATACCGCGCAGGAGCTTACTACGGATCACTTCCCAATTCAGAGAACGGCATACAGCTTTCCGAATACGGCCTGACTATTGGCTTCGGATTGCCGATCGCCAGTCAGAAAACGAATTCCTCCTTTAATTTCAGCTTCCAGTACGGCGAAAGAGGCAACGGAACTCCGGAAGGCTTACAGGAACAGTTCTTAAGTGTTAACTTTGGGGTGATTCTTGCACCGGCGAGCTACGACAAGTGGTTCAAGAAGTTCAAACTGGATTAATAAACACGCTGCACCGTCGGCACCAACAAAATGTTCAGGACCCGGAAACATACAGTACGCTTTTTCCTTGCTTCCTTCGTGCTGATGGCGGCGCTGTGCACGTCCTGCGTCAACGACCTCGAGTCGATAAAAAAAGTGACGTTCCTTCCCGACGATCCGGACGAAAAGACCAGCGAGCTCTATGTGACCTACACCGATTCGGGCTATGCAAAGATCCGCGTGTATGCAAAGCTGGCAGAATCCTTTACGCTTCCGAAACCGGTGATGAAATTCAAAGACGGCGTTCGCGTGGAATTCTACAACGAAGACGGCTCGCTTTCGTCCATCCTTACAGCGCTTTACGGCGAGATCGACGAGAAGAACGGCAAAATGCTCGTGCGCGATTCCGTTCAGCTCTTCAACCCAATTAAAAATCAGCGCATGGAAACGGAAGTGCTCTACTGGAACCGGACGGACAGCACGATCTTCTCCGACAAAATGGTCATGGTGCGCACCCCGAAATCGTTGTTTTTCGGAACAGGCATCCGGACAAAACAGGATTTTTCGACCTACACGTTTCTGAAGCCGCAGGGCAGGATGGATATTAATGAAAACAAGTAACAAATGAAAACTTACAACAAATTCATGGAATGGTTCTGGCTGAGCGTCGGCATTCTGATCGTGATCGTAGTCACGTATATGTGCTTTACCGAAGAACCGGGCAGATGGGCATCTTATTACGGACTTTCCCTGTTTGCGTTCGGAACTTATTTCCTTCGCAGGTATATGCGCAGACGCATGGAAAAGCACGTCGCCTTCCTGGAAGAACAGCAAAAGAACGGTGCGAAACCGGTTGCTGAAAAAGACTGAAGAAGCTGTTTTCCGACCATTTATCACACTTTTCACAGGGTTTGAAGATTTCGTCGTAATTTTCACCGGCCGCTGAACCAGCAGATTACCATTCTGTTACTTTTAGCGTGCGCTGCATTATCACCCCGTAAACCCGAAAAAGAGCTTTTAAGAAATGCGTTTTGTCCTCATCCTGTCATTGCTGATACTGCCGGTGCTTGTACGATCCCAGTACAACCTGACGGGAACCGTGACCGATGAGAACAACCTTCCCATTCCTTACGCCAATGTTTACGTGAAGAATTCCTCCGAGCTCCGGACGCAGACCGATCTCGAGGGCCGCTATTCGATCCAGCTGTTTCAGGGTGAATATTACCTCGTGTTCAATACCACCGGCTACGACGAGCGCGAAGCTTACGTAACCATACAGAATGGCAACACGACACGCAATATCCAACTCTTTCCCACCAAAATAGAAGACCTGGAAGAATACGAATTCGTAGCCAAAAAGTCGAATCCCGGGCGCGAGATCATGCTCAAAGTCGTGCAGAAACGCGACCAGATCAATCCCTGGAATTACCCGCATTCGACCGAAGTCTACATCAAAGCGACCGAGAAGATCGAGCGTAAAGGGAAAGACCCAAAGAAAGGCAAGCAGGACGAAGAGCCTAAAAAGAATACATCCGAAGATCCGTTTGAGGAAGAACGCCGCAAAACACAGCTTCTTGCCGGTAATATGAATCTCGCGGAAGTGCAGCTCACGCGCAACTATGCGCCGCCTTCCAAAGTGAAAGAGATCCGCAACGCTTTCACAACACGCGGCGACGGACGACTGCTTTACTACACCACCACCGTCAAATCCAACTTCAACTTCTTCGAAAACCTGCTGCACCTCGACGATCTGCATTCCTCGCCCGTGAGCAGCCCGATCTCCGGCCCGGGAATTCTTTCCTACAAATACAAGCTGGAAGCCCAGTACGAGGAAGACGGCCGCATGATCAGCAAGATCAGGATCATTCCGCGCATGAGCTCCACCTCTACCCTTTCGGGCTACATCTACGTCATCGATTCCGTTTGGCTGGTTCAGAAGCTCGAGCTCACGATGGAAAAAGGAAACCTGCTCAACTACGATTATTTCAGCATTCTGCAGTATTACGATACGCCGGGAGATACGCTCTGCGTGCTGCGCGAGCAGATCCTCACGTATGGCGTGAAATACAAGGACCAGACTTCTGCCTGCACGACCATTGCGAAATTCTCCGACTACAATTTCAATCCCGGTTACGCAGCGAAATTCTTCAACAACGAAGTCGCCGTGACCACCAAAGAAGCCTACGAGCGGGATTCCACCTTCTGGAAAGAAGAGCGCGTTATCCAGCTCACGTCCGAAGAACAGCGCTACATCATCGTCAAAGACAGCCTCCATGATGCGTTCACCCGCAAAGAATACCTCGATTCCATCGATGCGACTTTTAATAAAGTAACTGTCTGGAAAGTGCTGTGGTTCGGTGTGGACCATCGCAACCGAGCGAAACGCACGCAGTGGAGCATCAATTCCGTTGCCGGAACCGCACGGCCGCTGTATCCGGGCGGACCGCGCATTTCCCCGGGATTCAGCTATTTCAAAAAATGGGAAGACCAGCGGACACTCGACAGCTATTCCGAAATATCCATCGGGATCCTCAACGCCGATATTAAGGGATCGACCTGGTGGCGCTACAAATACGATCCGTTCCACCAGGGAACCGTCAGCCTTGCCTTTGCCAACGAGTTCGATGCGGTCGTCCAGGCCGATGCCATTACGCAGATCTACAAGCGCAGCAATTTTATCCAGGCCACAAAGCTGGGCGTTTCGCATTCATACGAGTACTTCAACGGCTTTTACATCCAGTTCAACGCGGAATTCAGCGAGCGTCGTTCCCTGGCCGATTACGCGACGCTGCACATCCTGGACAGCGTTATTCCCAACGACCAGTTCAAGCCTTTCGAAGGTTACCAGGCCATGCTCGGAAGCGTCAACTTCAGCTATACGCCCAAACAGAAATACATGCGCGAGCCGTACCGGAAAGTTATTCTCGGCTCCCGCTTCCCGACCTTCTATGCTTTTTACGAGCGCGGCATTCCAAAGATCTTCGGCAGCGATGTCGACCATGAATACGCGGTGATCGGAATTACGCAGGACTTCCAGCTCGGAACGCTCGGAACGTCGAATTACCATATTAAAGCGGGAAAATTCCTCAGCGCCAAGAACCTCAAAGATGCCGATTTTAAGTACCAGCGGCGAAGCGATCCTTTTTGGTTCAGCAATCCGCTGTATTCGTTCCAGGACCAGGACAGCTCGCTACCATCGCGGGAATATTACCTCGAAGGGCATTTCGTTCATCACGACAACGGCGCGCTGATCAATAAGATCCCGTTCATGAAGAAAACAGGCATCGGGCTGGTCGTGGGGGCCGGCGCGCTGTATGTAGCCGAATACAACTGGCAGCACTACGAGCTCTTTGCCGGGCTGGAACGCAGCTTTAAGTTTTCAAAGCGGCGATTGCGTATCGGCATCTACGGCGTAGCTTCAGACGGAAATCACATCACGCCCAAAGCCACGTGGAAAATATCCTTTGCCGTGCTGGATGACCGGAATATGAAGTGGAACTTTTAAGAGGATTTTTAATCAGTGAATGCTGAGTGTTGAATTAAACATTCCCTCATTAAACATTCAAAATTTTAGTAGGTGATATTAAACTCCCCGCCCGTTACCGGCTTGTAGCCACCCTGGCCAGCGGCAGTAAGCGTTGCGTAAAACGTTCCTGAAATTTTTCCGGTGAGCACATCGTGGCTCTTGATCGTTACGGCACCGCCTGTCGAATAGTACATGGTAGCGGAGCTGTCGTTCGAAAAAGCGATCCGGAAAGGCGAAGAAGCATCCACACCGTAAGTGTCCGCATCTACCTGGTCGTCGATGGTAATTTTAAAATACGTGTACTCGTTAAAATCCGATTCCGCGACGATCTTTCCGTTTACATGAGAAACGGTTACATTCACCGGATCGTAAAGCGTGTCGCTGACAGTGAGCTTAAAATTATCCAGCGGAGCGGCAGGCGCAGGAACGGGCGTATCCGTTACAGTGGTCGTTTCTTTCTTACAGGACTGGATTGCAGCTACAAGCAGGCAAGCTGCTATTATCAGGTGTTTTTTCATGCTGTTCTTACGTTAAGGCTGCAGCTTTTATGCCGCGCCTCAAAAATAAGTCAATTAATCGGAAACAGGGCTTCGCCGGAAATTACTCCTGGGAATCATGCTCCTTTCCGAACCTGTAAGCTATCAGTAATTAAAATCGAACGCGCCGTTGGTGATCGTTCTCGTCTGGCTTCCACCCGAAAGCATGAGCGTGCCGCTGAACGTTCCCGAGATCGTATGGGCCGTCTTATCGTGAGCCGTGATCACCAGCGTTCCTGTTTGCTGCGTGTAATTGACCGAGCCCGAATTCTCTGTTTTCGTAAGCTGCACAGGCGAGATCGGCACCAGGTTGTAGGTTCCTGCATTCAGCGTATCGGCGATCGCAAGTCCGTAACCCTCCGTGAAGCTCATAGCCGCAACGATGGAAATAAAACCGTCCGAATGCTGCTTGACCAGTCCCGGAGAAACAAATGTAACTCCTTCGTCAGAAAGCGTAAAGACGTCGTCCGTATCGTTCCCGTTTGTTTGCGGCTCCGGCTCCGGATCGTCCTTCTTACAGGATCCGGCGATCGTTCCGAGTGCGAGGAAAAGGGCGGCTAAAAAAAAGAGCTTTTTCATAATGATTTTTAGAAATGATGCATTTAAACGTTAGCCGGAACGCGGGAAATAGCCGGCGCGCAGGCTGTACAGAACAAAAATACGGACTTTCGGCTAGTTCCGCCCGATAAATCGCGCGCGATGAACGAACTGCCTTTCCGGGCAAAACATTCGCCTGTTTGAGTTCGTGAACGAATTTCAGGATTTAAGCACCATTCTCAAAGATTGCCCTTATATTTGCAGCACGTTCATTGTTTATTCAACTTATAAAGAAAGGTGGAGGGATTGGCCCTGTGAAACCTTGGCAACCCTTGCAACCGCGAGAAGGTGCCAATTCCAATCCGCCGGCCGGCGGAGCAGATAAGTCAACACCCACACATCTTTACAAGTATGCATTGCCTCCGAATCCGCACCATTCCGTGCCGGACTCGCTTTGCATAACGGATACGCAGCGGGCGCTACCGAATAAAACGTACAGAATGTCAGAAAACATCGCATCGCTTCTTACAAAAAGGATCCTCGTTCTCGACGGGGCCATGGGAACCATGATCCAGCGCTATCCCCTGGAGGAAGAAGATTTCCGCAAAGGCTGGTTCGAAGATCATCCATCGCCGCTGAAAGGAAACAACGATCTGCTGTCTTTGACCCGACCGGATATTATTTCCGCCATTCACCGGGAATACCTCGAAGCGGGCGCCGATATCATCGAGACCAACACCTTCTCCGGAACCTGGATCGCACAAGCCGATTACCACCTCGAAAAAGCCGTTTACGACATCAATTTCCTCGGTGCAAAACTGGCGAAAGAAGCGTGCCTGGAATTCACCGCCAAAACACCGGACAAGCCGCGCTTCGTTGCAGGCTCTATCGGGCCGACCAACAGAACGGCGTCTATCTCGCCGGATGTCAACGATCCGGGCTACCGAGGCGTAACCTTCGATGAGCTCGTAAACGCTTATACCGAACAGACGAATGCGCTGATCGACGGCGGCTGCGATATCCTGCTCGTAGAAACCATCTTCGACACGCTGAATGCCAAAGCAGCTCTTTATGCCATCGACGAAGTGCTGGAAGCACGCGGCATCAAACTGCCCATTATGGTTTCCGGGACGATTACCGATGCATCGGGAAGAACACTCACCGGACAAACGACCGATGCGTTCCTGGTTTCCGTTTCGCACATGCCTTTGCTCAGCATCGGCCTGAACTGCGCACTTGGGGCGGACGCCATGCGGCCGTATCTCCAGATCCTTGCGCACGAAGCCCCGTTTGCCGTAAGCGCGCATCCGAATGCCGGCCTTCCCAACGAGTTCGGACAATACGACGAAACGCCCGAAATGATGGGCGAGCAGATCGAAGGCTTCCTGAAAGAAAGTCTCATTAACATCATCGGCGGCTGCTGCGGCACAACGCCGGATCACATACGCGAAATGGCCCGCATCGCTGAAAAATATTCACCACGCAAGCTCACAGTAGAAGCATGACCCAGCAATTACGCCTTTCAGGGCTCGAAACCCTGACCGTTACGCCCGAAAGCAATTTTATCAACATCGGTGAGCGCACCAATGTGACCGGATCGCGCGCATTCCTGCGCATGATCAAAGAAAACGACTTTGACGCCGCCCTTTCCGTAGCGCGCGAGCAGGTCGAAGGCGGCGCGCAGGTCATCGACATCAATATGGACGAAGGAATGATCGACGGCAAAGAAGCCATGATCAAATTCCTCAACCTCATCGCCGCAGAGCCCGACATTTCACGTGTTCCCGTTATGATCGACAGCTCCAAATGGGAGATCATCGAAGCCGGGCTGAAATGCATACAGGGAAAAGGCATCGTCAACTCCATTTCACTCAAAGAGGGCGAAGCGAACTTCATTGCGCAGGCAAAAAAGATCAAGCGTTACGGCGCAGCGGTCGTGGTCATGGCCTTCGACGAAGACGGACAAGCCGACAGCTATGAACGACGTGTAGAGATCTGCAAGCGTTCCTACGACATCATGGTGAACCAGGTCGGATTCCCGGCATGCGACATTATCTTCGATCCGAATATATTTCCTGTTGCTACAGGAATGGAAGAGCACAACAACAATGCGCTGGACTTCTTCAACGCCACCAGATGGATCCGCCAAAACCTGCCCGGGGCACACGTGAGCGGCGGTGTTTCCAACGTTTCCTTTTCCTTCCGCGGGAACAACCCCGTGCGCGAGGCCATGCATTCCGTGTTCCTTTATTACGGAATTCAGCACGGAATGGACATGGGGATCGTGAATCCGTCCATGCTCGAGATCTACGACGACATCGACAAAGAGCTGCTCGTTTACGTGGAAGACGTGATCCTGAACCGCCGCGACGATGCAACCGAGCGCCTGCTTGACTTTGCAGAGCATTTCAAAGGTGAAGGCGGAAAGAAAAAAGAAGCCGACCTCGAATGGCGGAACAATCCCGTTAACCAGCGCTTATCCTATGCATTGGTCAAAGGAATTGCCGATTACGTAGACGAAGACGTCGAAGAATGCCGCCACCAGTTCGAACGGCCGATCCAGGTGATCGAAGGCCCGCTGATGGACGGAATGAACGTTGTAGGCGATCTGTTCGGAAGCGGAAAAATGTTCCTGCCGCAGGTTGTGAAATCGGCCCGTGTGATGAAAAAAGCCGTGGCTTACCTCCTTCCCTTCATCGAAGCTGAAAAAGGCGGAGGCCGGCAGGCAGCCGGAAAGATCATCATGGCAACCGTAAAAGGCGACGTGCACGACATTGGTAAAAACATCGTCGGCGTAGTGTTGGGCTGCAATAATTATGAGATTGTAGACCTCGGCGTTATGGTACCGGCCGACAAGATCATACAGGCGGCGATCGACCACAAGGCAGACGTTATCGGGCTGAGCGGACTGATTACGCCATCACTCGATGAAATGGTCTACGTTGCCCGCGAGATGGAGCGCGCCAACCTGAACATTCCGCTGCTGATAGGCGGTGCAACAACCTCAAAGGTACACACAGCCGTGAAGATCGAACAGCATTATACATTGGGGCAAACCGTTCACGTACTGGATGCTTCGCGTTCCGTAACGGTAGTCGAACAATTGCTTGGCGCTAAAAAGCCGCAATTCGTGGAAGATCTGAAAGCAGAATATTCCCGCATGCGCGAGCACCATGAAAAACACCGCGGCGCAAAGCAGCTGCTGAGCATGAACGAAGCACGCAGGAATAAGCTGCAACTGACATTCGACCAAACGACTATTAAACAACCGCGCGAGCTTGGCCTGAAGCAATTCGACAACTTCCCGCTGGAAAAACTGCTGAATTACATCGACTGGACGCCATTTTTCCAGACATGGGAGCTGCACGGCCGTTACCCGAAAATCCTCACAGACGAAGTTGTCGGTGAAGAAGCAACCGCGCTTTTCAAAGACGCACAGGCAATGCTCAGCAGGATCGTCAGCGAAAAATGGCTCACCGCCAAAGCCGTTACAGGGATCTTTCCGGCCAATTCGGTGGGAGACGATATCGAGATCTACGAAGACGAATCGCGCTCGAACGTTATCAATATTCAGCACACGCTGCGCCAGCAAACGAAGAAAACCGGCGGACAGCCGAACATCGCATTCTCCGACTTTATTGCCCCGAAAGACACCGGCATCAAAGATTACATCGGTGGATTTGTCGTAACGACGGGCCATGGGATCGACGAGCATGTTGAGCGCTTCGAACGGGACCACGACGATTATTCGTCCATCCTGCTCAAAGCACTGGCCGACCGCCTCGCGGAAGCCTTTGCCGAGTACATGCACGAGCACGTGCGGAAAGAGATCTGGGGTTATTCCACCGGCGAGCAGCTTACCAATGAGCAGCTGATCCAGGAAAACTACCAGGGAATCCGGCCTGCCCCGGGCTATCCCGCCTGCCCGGACCACACCGAAAAACCGGGCTTGTTCAACATCCTGAACGCCGTAGAGCTGAGCGGGGTGACACTCACTGAAACGCTCGCCATGTGGCCGGCTTCATCCGTTTCGGGATGGTATTTCGCGCATCCCGATGCCAAATACTTCGGGCTGGGCAAAATCACCGATGAACAGGTAGAAGATATTGCCCGAAGGAAAAACAAAACAACTGCCGAAATGCAGCGCTGGCTTGGAAGCAACCTAAACAATTGATTACTCGTCCTATACTCACTGCTCTGTTATATTCTAAACGTGTCACCCGTGTTTAGCGGTATTATTTTTACATAAACACCCTGAATATCAGCAGAACTTTTGTTATTATTGAACGGTTTATACACATTACCTCCAATTATGAGATTATTAATTGCCTTCCTCTTGCTTGCTACGATTAGCCATGCACAGACACCACCTACTGCACAGTTTACGGGTAGCCCGCTGACCGTCTGTGTAGGCTCTCCCGTTAGCTTCACCAACTCTTCCACCAACGGAACGGCTCCTATTACGCAATGGGCGTGGGATTTCGGAGACGGAAACGCTTCCACGGATGTCAATCCGCAACACGCCTATACGACAGCGGGAACGTATACGATCACCCTTGTTGTTACTGCATCGAACGGCCAGGCCGATCCGGAGGTAAAAGTGAATTACGTAACTGTAAATCCAAAGCCGAATGCAGCTTTTACCGCTTCGACCAACGGCTGTACACTTCCCGTAGGCGTCACATTCAACAACACTTCCACAGGTGGCGTAAGCTACGCTTGGAACTTTGGCAATACACAGACTTCTACCCTGCAGAACCCCGCAATTGTCAATTATGCCACAGCAGGGACCTATAATGTTTCGTTAACCGTTACCAACAGCTTCGGCTGTACGGCAACAGCAACGCAATCACTGGTCGTTTCCAATTACCAGGCAGGCATCACAGCTCCGGCAACAGCTTGCGCAGGCGTGCCCGTAGCGATTGCAGATGCATCGACCGTAGGCGCCAACGCATGGAACTGGACTTTTCCGGGCGGTTCACCGGGAACGTCTTCCAGCCAGAACAACTCCGTAACATTCAGCACACCGGGAACCTATACGATCTCCCTGTCTTCCCAGAATACAGGCTCTGGCTGCAACGCCAATACGACTAAGCAGATCACCATCCTTCCTTTGCCCGTTCCTGCTTTCACGGCCAATCCGACAAGCGGATGCGCGCCACAGGCTGTTACTTTTACGAATACAAGCCCGGCAGGCGGTTCCAATTTTGTGTGGACATTCGGCGACGGCAGCAACTTCACAGGACAAACGCCGCCACCGCACACGTATGCCAACAACGGAACCTACAGCGTTACGCTCACCATGACCGGTGCTAACGGCTGTAATGGTACAACAACACAAAATGCACTCATTACCCTGACGGCTCCCGTAGCATCCTTTACATCCGACGTAACAGACGGCTGTGCCCCGCTCGACGTTCAGTACACTTCGACAGCGAATTCAACAGATCCGATCGTGAGCTGGGTATGGAATTTCGGCGACGGGCAAACCTTTACCGGGCAGAATCCGCCTGTGCACACCTATCCGCTGGGCGTTTACGACGTTTCACTCACCATTACAACCCAAAGCGGCTGTGTGGGCACAGATACGATCCAGGAGTACATCGAAGTCGGCCAGGTCGACCTGGTGAACTTCAGCATCGATGCCACTCCGGAATGCGCGAAGACCAACATCGATTTTACCAACTTATCCGTGATCTCTCCGCTGCACGATCCGAATGATGTTATTTACGCATGGGATTTCGGCGACGGCGGTACGTCATCCGCAGAAAGTCCGGGCTATTCCTACCCGAATGACACCGGTTATTTCGACGTTCAGCTCATCGTGGAATGGAGAGGCTGTAAAGACACGCTGAAACTGACAGACGCCGTTTACATCAAAGCACCGATCTCGCGCTTCCAGCCTGCACAAACGCTGTACTGTAATCCAACCAACTTCCCGGCAACACCGGTGAATGTTGTGGTGAACGACAATTCCATCATCAATTCCATTACACCTGCACAGGATGCCGAGATGTTCTGGCGCTGGGGAGACGGTACACCGGATACGCATTTCGACGATCCTGATTTCGACGACGCCAACAAAGGAACGACGTCTCATAACTACACCAGCTACGGCTCGTTCACCATCAAGCAGGTAGTCATCAATCACACGACCGGCTGTTCCGACAGTACGACCGCTGTGGTTCACATTTCAAATGCCATTGCTTCGTTCACGATCTCCAATGACTCCGTCTGCGAGAACTCGGCTATGTCTATGAACGCTACGGCAACAACAGCTGCCGCTGCCCACAATCCGTTCACCTTTGCCTGGAACATGGGCAACGGACAAACGACCACGGGACAAAATCCCACGTATATTTACCCGAACTCCGGCAGCTTCGTCATCACGCTTACCGCAACTAACAGCGTTGGCTGCTCCGTAACGTCTACCTTCAGCCCGATGCGCGCCCTGGAAACACCGCTCGCGCAGATCTCTTCGCTGGACAATGCAGGCTGTGCTCCTTTCGTGGCAACCTTTACGAACGGTTCCTCCGCACAGGGCAATGGCGTACCGCTGGCAAGCTTCCTCTTTACTTTCCCGGACAACAATACCACGCAGACAACGACCAATGTGGCCACAAATGTGAACCACACATTCAATACAGAAGGCGTCTTCCCGGTAACGCTGGTGGCAACGGATCAGTTCGGCTGTATTTCCGCACCGGCAACCACCACTATTACGATCACGAAACCGCTGGCGTCCTTTACTGTTGACGATGTCGTGTGCGACGAAGAAGCCTTTACAGCCACCAACGGATCAACCGGTGTGGCTCCGCTGAGCTATCAGTGGTTCTCGGACGGAACACAGATGTCTACGACGACAAACTATTCTGCTTTCTTCGACGAACCTGCAGGAGCAACTACGCCAAGCACGCCGCACGTGATCAGCATCATTGTAACAGACGTAAACGGCTGTAAAGACACAACAGTCGCCACCGTAACCGTTTCAACACCTGTAGCGATCATCGATTACGTGCTCGACGGAGCGGCAACGAATGCAAATGGCGACTTCACCTGTCCGCCGGTATTCGCCGATTTCACAGACGAATCCCTTACACTTGGAAACATCGTTGGCTATGCCTGGATATTCGGTGACGGAAAATTCTCCTCGCTGACGAACCCGAACAATACCTACGTTTTTCCGGGAACTTACAGCGCCGCACTGACGATCACCGACGAATACGGCTGTACGTCCGATACGACGCTGATCGACTTCCTGACGATCTTTGGCCCTACGGCTACGCCAAGCTGGACGCAGGATCTTACGCTTTGCGGACAGGATGTGACCTTTGACATCGGAACAACTGAATTTGTAACAGAGATCGTATGGAATCTCGGCGATGGCACTACGGTAAACGATTCCATCAATTTCGAGCACACGTACCAGAATGTTTCGACCTACAATCCGACAGTGACCATTTACGATGCTAACAATTGTGAAGTGATCTATCCGCTCAATCCGATCACGATCCCCGACAACGGTATCAACGCAGAATTCACGGCAAGCCCTGCGATCGATATTTCTCTCGGAACAACTGTTACATTCGACGATATTACTACTTCGAATTCCACAATTGTCAGCTGGACCTGGGACCTTGCTACGGTGCCTCCTTTCACAAACCTGAACGGCAACAACGTTGAACAGACCTATGTGACTCCGGGCGACCTGACCATTCTCTTAACCGTTGAGGACAACCTTGGCTGTTTTGATCAGTACACGCTGGTGATCCACGTAGACGGCGATTTCAATATGCCGAACATCATTACTCCGAACGGAGATGGCATCAACGATATTTTCGCCTTTCCTTTCGACATTTTCGAATCGTTTGATATTACGATCGTGAACCGTTGGGGAAATGTTGTCCAGGAGAAGAAAAACCAGACAGGAGTTGAATTCTGGGATGGCAAGAACAAAGGCGGCGAAATTGTTACAGACGGCGTTTACTTCTACATCCTCGATGCAACGCTGCTCGACGGAACACAGATCCAAAAAGAAGGATTCCTGCAGACATTCAGCAAAAAATAACCAGCGCATTGCGCATTCAGGCCCCGGTAAATTAGTTACCGGGGCTTTTTGTTTATTAATATTGTTTGGTAAGCATGCTGCAACTAAATAAACTGTAACTGGCGTATACACAAGCGGAGAACATTCCTGTTAAGCCAGGATGAATGTATGGATATAAATAAGGGAGAGAGCATGTGGTGAGGCCTGCGAAAACGAAACTCTATAAACACAAAAAGCGGTCATCGGGTGATGTCCGCTTTTTGTCAACCTAACCTAACCACTATTCACTGAATTAGAAAACTGACCGAAGTCAGCGCTCTTGAATTCGATACAAAGATGGTACTTTTTTTACAATTGGGCAAGCCGCCTGTTTAATAAAATATCCTAATTTATTTTAACACAAACTTCATCAGAATCAATTAAGTATACTCATCCGACAATTTGCGGTATTCATGGCTTTAATTGCGGCATTAGAAGAAGATAAATTAAAAAGACAGTTGAATTCCTATGGTATTAATGAAGGCTTATTTTAACATATTTTTATATTCTTCCCCGACCATTTTACTGCAAAGCAAGCAACGGAAAATAAGATAAATCGATTTAGCAAGTTACGGGTTTAAAATGAATTCTCATTTTCATAACAAATAGTATCTTCGCGCCTATGATGTCCGACTGCATTGAAGTTTTCACAGATGGTTCCGCAAGGGGCAATCCCGGCCCGGGAGGCTACGGCGTTCTGCTGCGTTACAAAGACAAGGTGAAGGAGCTCAGCGGTGGATTCCGCCGCACGACGAATAACCGCATGGAGCTGCTCGCTGTGATCACGGCGCTCGAACAGCTGAACACCAAAACCATTCCCGTAAAGATTTACTCGGATTCCAAATATGTGATCGATTCCATTACTAAAAAATGGGTTTACGGCTGGATGAAGACCGGATTCAAAAACAAGAAGAATAAAGATCTCTGGATGCGCTTTTTAAAGGCCGAACAGGGTTTCCAGGTTACCTATATCTGGGTGAAGGGCCATAACGGACACCCGGAAAACGAACGCTGCGATGTGCTCGCGGTTACTGCGGCACTGACGCCCAACCAGCCGGTGGATGTGTTTTTTGAAGAGGAAGAAAAACTGGCGCGATAGCTTTTAGCGGTAGTCTTGTAGTCGATAGTCCCTCATTAGGAAGATCTCTCAAGCCTCTACAGACAAACAGGCTTTGATAAAGGTATAAACGAGCGGATGCGGCAGCTCGCGCGTGGAGCTGATCTGCGGACAGAAGCCGCAGGCAACGAAGAAATCATGTTTTTTCAGGCTCACGATCTCCGGTTCTTCGAACTGGTTGTAGGCTTCCACATCGATATTGCTTTCCACAAGTGCCGTAATGAGCTGCGGGTACATACTATAGCGCGTGGATGTGAGCTCTTCAGGGCTGTGCATTTCATACAGATGGATAATCGAAGTCGAATGCGGCTCGATGTACAGGCGTTCGAACTGATTGCCTTCGACCAGGTTGTCCGAAATAAGCTTTTCGCCGTTGGCGTTCAGATTATTGCGCTGAATCAGCACGTCCATGAATGCTTTGAAACCGTCGCCGGTAATAAAAACAGGAACTGACCGCTGCAAAAGCAGGTCGACAACTCCGTTCAGGTAGAAATTATTGATGTAAGGGCCGGGAGCCACCCAGATGCCGTCGAAGGCGTCAAACTGGCTTTGCTTCATCGACAGGGCTTCACTGAGTTTGATCCAATAGTAGGACAATTCGAGCTCGAGGAAGCGGCCGGCATGGTCCAATGCGAGATTCGTTGCATGGTGTGCATTGTACGTGAAATTGAAATCACCAATTATCCCGATTTTAACCTGTTTTTGCATTGTTCCAATCCAAGTATACAAAAAAAGCCATCTCGCAATGAAATGGCTTTTTTAATTTAAAAGAGTTTAACGCTTGAACCAGCCGTCAAATACCACATCTTCCATTTCAAGGGAAAGCGGTGTCGGAGGCAGCGGTGAAGGATTCACCTGCATTCTGTGCATGGTGCAGGTAAATGTGCAGGTAAATTTGGAGTAATCTCCCGTTCCGTCAGATTCCTGGATAATATTGGTAAAGACAGCCGTATTCGCTACATCGAGCTCGTCTGATGTCCAGATATTTCCTGAACCATCGCGGTAAACGACTTCAAAGCCGCTTGCTGCATTGGTAGAATAAACTGGTGTCATATTTACGGGATTCGTAAAGAACGAATTGAATTGCGTGATCGTAGGGTCGGAAGATACCGACGCATCCCACTGAACGCTTCCGATTCCGATTCTCACGGAAACAAGGCTTTCAGCTGATTTCATCTCAGCGTAGTAAACCGCCGAAGAAGGCTGTGGTGATGACAGGATGATCTTCGCTTTGGTAGCATCGACGTAATAGCCGCCAACGTTCTGTGTCAATTCGACATCCGTTCCGTTAATGGATCCGATCAGGTGCGATTCGAGCTCAACTTTCGGTTTAGGTGCCGGAATGATCTCGTGTTTCGGACAACCCGCCAGAAAAACGGAACCGAATACAAATAAATAAACTGCTTTTTTCATGTAGTAATGATTTCAAACCAATGCATTCAAACTGAACACGATTCGAAAATACAACTTTTTTCTTAAATAAAAAGAAGCTGTTATTTTTCACACAAAGTATTTAACCATTATGCGCGCAGCAAACGGAGCTTTTCAGGCATTACGTACAACGGAAGAAAGATCGGGCGCCCGGAATCGAGGTTCATGTGGTAAACTGTCGTTCCGTCAGGCAGCATGATCTCATCGCAGTTCTGTTCGAAGTCGAGCTCGATATCGCGGCATGCCAGCTCGCTCAGTAACTGGTTCATGGAGTTCCCGGAGAGAACGATCTCTGTTTCGTACTGATTTCCACGTTCGAAAACCGTGCAGTCCAATGTTACTTCACTGGAATTGCTCTCCATCTGGAGGCGGTTTAAAAGGATGCTGTCGAATAACGTTTTCATGGCTTATCGTTTTTGTTGAAGCAAAGTTGCACCCCGAAGTCCGTAAACAATTTACGATCTTCTCAAACGAAAGCTTTTTTCTTTTAAGTTTATTTGGGGACGTGATTTGGAATGGAAAATTGAAAAGGAGTTACGATTCATTGCTTCACCATTGGTAAACATCCCACCGATTTTTTTTCAATTGAATTAATTTCTACCTTCATGGCCTATACATTATTAGCCCTTGTAACAGATGAAATACCAACAAATTGATTCACAATTATTTGTCCGGAACCGCAAAAAATTCATTCAGCACATGGAGCCCAAAACGCTCGCAGTGTTCAATTCCAACGATATTTATCCCGTAAGTGCCGATGCCACGCTGCCGTTTCAGCAGCACCGCGACATTTTTTACCTTTCAGGCGCCGACCAGGAAGAGAGCATTCTGGTTCTGTTCCCCGATTCAGCCAACGAAGCGCACCGCGAAGTCCTTTTCCTCAAAGAGACCAACGAGCACATTGCAGTCTGGGAAGGCGCCAAGCTGAACAAAGAACAGGCGCTGCAGACATCCGGCATTAAAACGGTTTACTGGCTGCAGCAGTTCCCAACCATCTTCAAACAGATGATGGCGGAAGCAAAAGGCATTTACCTCAATACGAACGAGCACCTGCGCGCCGACACAACCGTACAGACACGCGAAGACCGCTTTATTCTCCAGGTAAAACAGGATTATCCTGCACATCAGCTGCACAAAAGCGCACCGATCATGCACGCGATCCGTTCGGTAAAAGAAGACATCGAGCTCGCCCTCATGCAGACAGCCTGCGACATTACCGAAAAAGGCGTTCGCCGCCTGCTCGGCTTTATCCGTCCCGGAGTCTGGGAATACGAGATCGAAGCGGAGCTCGCACACGAGTTCCTGCGCAACCGCTCACAGGGATTTGCCTATACGCCGATTGTCGCTACAGGTAAAAACGCCTGCGTACTGCATTACATTGATAACAATGCGCAATGCAAGGACGGCGAGCTGATCCTGCTCGATGTAGGCGCGGAATACGCCAATTATTCCTCCGACCTGACGCGCTGCCTGCCGATCAACGGCCGTTTTTCGCCCCGTCAGAAAGAAGTATACGATGCTGTTCTACGTGTGAAAAACAGCGCTCAGCAGCTGCTTGTTCCGGGAACAATCATGGCAGAATACCACAAAGAAGTTGGGAAGCTGATGGAAAGCGAATTACTTGGCCTTAAACTGATCGACTCAACGGACATCAAAAACCAGGACCCGAACTGGCCGGCTTACAAAAAATACTTTATGCACGGAACTTCGCATTTCCTCGGGCTCGACACACACGATGTCGGACTGTGGCACGAGCCGATCAAAGCCGGTATGGTCTTTACCTGCGAGCCGGGCATTTACATTCCCGAAGAAGGACTCGGAATCCGCATCGAGGACGACCTGGTCGTACGCGCAAGCGGCGGGCCTTTCAACCTCATGAGCAGTATTCCGATTGAAACAGATGAACTTGAAACCCTGATGAATGCTTGATACAAACCAACTTCTGCACTACACCGTTACCGGTGTTGGCGATCCTGTCGTATTTCTCCATGGATTTATGGAAGACACAACGATCTGGGAAGGCCTGACGGCTCATTTCCCAAACAACACCTGCATTGCCATCGACCTACACGGGCACGGGCAAAGCTTTTTCGATAAAGATGCCGTTCCCTCCATCAGCCTCATGGCTGAACAGGTGCGAACATTGCTCGATACGCTGAGCATCGGCAATTACCAGCTGATCGGGCATTCCCTCGGCGGCTATGTCGGTTGCGAGCTGCTGAAATCCGATCCGGAGCTCGAACAGCTCGTGTTGTTCCATTCGCATCCGTTCCCCGACAACGAGGAAAAGAAAAAAGACCGTGACCGCGTAATTGAGCTGGTAAAAACCAGGGCGAAATTCTTCATCAGCGAAGCGATCCCCAACCTGTTCGCCTTCCCGGAAGAGCACAAAGAAGCCATAGCGCGCTATTCCCGCATTGCGGAGCAGATGGCGCCTGCGGCGATCGGGTGGTCGGCTGCAGCCATGAGAGACCGTCCCTCCTATGTCAATATTCTGTCCGAAAAACCGGGACAGGTTTCCATAGTACAGGGTGAGCTGGATAAAGTCGTGCCCGGCAAAGAATTGCATGCATTCGTTGAAAAACATGCCATTCACTGGTTCGGGATCGAACGCTGCGGACACATGTCGCAGGAAGAAGAGCCGGAAAAAGCTTTAGAAATCCTAAAAGTTATTTTGTAGTAGGTACGGGATGCATCCCGTACCTACTACTACATATCATAAAAACCCATTCACAAAAAAGCCGGTCCCGTTACTACGCGGGCCGGCTTTTCCTTTCCTGTTTAAGCGGGAATTTCAGTTCCCGTTGTCGTTAAAGATCCAGCATGTTTTGGGTACAATAGCATTCATAATTAAGACAGATTAAAGATTGACTCTAAGTTAACACGGAGTTTACAGGCCGATCAAAAAAAAACTTTAAGGGTACAATCGATTGATTGAGAGTTCCTGATAAATTTGCCAACTGTACGCACACTGCTGTGAACGGCCCGGCGATGAAAGCCTCATTTAAAATAATGCTTATCTTCGGAAACGAAGCATATCAAATGCTTTACATGCTAAAACGAAAACTATGGAAACGACTAGACTACGCGCACTTATAGTGGATGACGAAGAGTATGCACGCAAGAATATGATCATGATGCTGGACGATTTTTGTCCGGAAATCGAAGTCATTGGCGAGGCTTCGGGAAAAGAACAGGCAAAAGCACTCATCGCGTCTTCCCAGCCCGATGTTGTTTTTCTCGACATCCGCATGCCAAGCGGCGCAGAAGGCTTCGAGCTCCTCGAAGAAGTAGAACAGAAAAATTTCCTGGTCGTTTTCGTAACAGCGTTTAAAGATTACGCCATCCGCGCATTCAACGCCAGCGCCGTTTATTACCTCCTGAAACCGATCGATATCGACGACCTCCGCACTGCAGTGGAAAAGCTCGTGGAAGCGAAAAGCATATTCGGGCAGGATCCGGAGAATTACACAACCTATTTCAGAAGCCTGCGCAATCTCTCCGACCAGCTGCTGCGCAACAAGCCCAATAACCGCATCGCCATCAGCCACACAAAAGGGTTGAAGATCGTTGAGGACAATACCATCACCCACCTCGAGGCAAGCGGCAACTGTACGACCATTTATTTCGAAGACGGCACCCGTTACCTCGATACGCGCACCTTGAAGATCTACGAGAACATTCTCGACCCGGTGAAATTCTTCCGCGTTCATAAATCACATATTATCAATCTCAATCGCCTGAAAGAATACCTCAACGAAGACGGACATTTTGCCGTTCTGCAGGGCGGGCTCCGCATTCCTGTTGCCAGGAACCGCGTCACAGAATTCGTGAAAATGCTCAAGCAGGGATGAGACGTTTCCTCCTTCTTTTATCCCTTTTAGTTTTTGCGCGATCCGGCTTCAGCCAGAGCTACTCGTTTTTATCCTATTCCACTTCCGAAGGCCTGCCGCAATCGCAGGTAACTTCTATCAACCAGGATGAAAACGGTTATTTGTGGGTAGGAACACTCAGCGGTCTTGCCCAGTTCAACGGAAAACGGTTCATTTCGTATTCCACCGAGAACGGGCTTGTCAACAACAGGGTGCACAGCCTTTCCATTATCAATAAAGAATTGTGGGTGGGCCACGAAGGTGGCATCAGCGTCGTAACGAACGGAAAAGCCCGGAACTGGCAGCTGATCGGTGAAGACCGGACCGTGATCGTCATGGACATTCTGTACTTCAAAGACTGTATTGTCGCTGCCACGAACGGTGGCGGACTGTATTTCATCCGCAACAACAAGATCAGCAAATTCAGTCTTCCGAACCCGAACGCCAACCGCTGCCGCGATCTCACCATCGTGAACGGCAAGCTCTACATCGCTACCAAAGGCGGAATTTACAGCAGTTCGGACCTGACCAGCTTCACGCACCTCAAATCCTACGGCGAGCGCAGTATCTCCAGTTTTGCCCAAAGCAAGGGAAAACTCATTGTTTCCAGCTACAGTGAAGGATTATTCAGCGCCGGGACCGGCTTTCTGCGCCGCGATTCCATACCGATACAAGCGAAAGAATACAATATCAAGCGAAGCTTCATCGACAGCAAAGGGCAGATCTGGCTGAATTCCATCTTCGGCGTTATCCGCATCGACAGCAAAGGCCGGCAATTGTTCCTGAACCAGTCCAACGGATTGCCCATCGCTTCGGTAAACTGTATTTTCGAGGACCGCGAAGGCATTATCTGGATGGGAACGGAAGGCAAAGGATTGCTGCGCTTTACGGGCGAAGAATTCGTGTACTATAACAGCAAGAACGGCTTCCCGAGCGACCAGATCCTTTCCGTTGCGAAATCACCAACCGGGAATTACCTCTTCGGCAGCTACGACAAAGGGCTTTTTACCTGGGACAAAACACAGATTCCTTCCTACATCGACGTAAAAGGTAAAAACATCTGGAGCCTCGAGCACGATTCCTACGGGAATTTATGGTGCGGCAACGACCTCGGCCTTTCTGCCCGGTTTAGGAACGGCGATCTGAAAGTTTTTTCCATCGGGGAAGAAGGAAGCCGGGTAACCGTGATCCGGAGGTTTCCGAACGGGGCGCTGATTGCCGGTGGTTCTGGCGGCATTGGCTGGATCAGGAATGAAGAATTTACGCCTATCAGACTGAACATCGATTTCAATAAAGTGCTTGGAACCGTTCGCGACTTCGCTTCTTTCAATGGAAAGATCATCTGTGCAGCCGATAAAGGACTCTTCGAGATCAATGCCAGAACAGGCGAATGTAAACCGATCCGCCATTTTTCGTCCGGCGTTACATCCCTGTTTATCGACGACAATAACCGCCTGTGGATCGGCACCGAGAACGGGCTGTTCATTTACGACGGCCTTAATTTTGAGATCGTGAAGATCGGCAGCTCCAACGGAACGCGGTTCATCAATTTCCAGCAGAAAGTCGGTTCCTACATGTACATTGGTACCAACAACGGGCTCTACGTTTTCGATTGCAAGGAAGAAAAACCGTTCATCGTAAAGCATTACGGCATCAACGACGGATTGATCAACCTGGAATCCAACATCAATTCGGCGCTTTATGACGGCAATTACCTGTGGTTCGGAACCGCAGAAGGCCTGATCCGTTTCGACCTGGCACAGAGCGAGAAATTCAACAGTAAAAAAGCACTTCCGCTGATCAATATCACCAGCATACTACTGAACTACCAGCCCTTTGATTACGAGCGCTATACCACACAGCTTGATCGGAAAGGACTGCCAACGGACCTGAAGCTGCCCTACAATAAAAACAACATCTCGATCGACCTCGATGGAATGCTGCTGGCGGATCCTAACGGGCTGCGCTACCAGTTCTGGCTGGAAGGGCAGGATGAGAACTGGTCTCCCCTGCTCACCAATCCATCCATCGTACTGTCGAACATTGCGAGCGGCGACTATGTACTGCACATCCGCACGGTGGACGAAATGGGCGATTATTCCGAAGAGCTGCTGCTTCCCGTTCACATCACGCCGCCTTTCTGGGGAACGTGGTGGTTCTACACATTGATCGTTATCCTGCTGATCCTCGGCGTTCGTAGTTTTTTCAGAAGCCGGATCCGCCAGGAGCGCGAGCGCAACTACAAAGAGAACCTGGAGAACAAAAGCCGTTTGCTGGCCCTCGAGCAGCAATCGCTCAACGCCAGTATGAACCGCCATTTCATCTTCAACTCGCTGAATTCCATCCAGTATTTTATCAATACACAGGACCGGATCTCGGCCAACCGTTACCTCACGAACTTCGCGAAGCTGATCCGGAAAAACCTCGACAGCGCTGCGGAAGGCGATAACATGGTGACGCTGCAGCAGGAGCTCGAGCGCCTGGAGCTCTACCTTTCCCTTGAAGCCATGCGCTTCAAAGACCGCTTCAATTACAGGATCGAAACAGGTGACATCGACATCGAACAGGTGCTCGTTCCGGCCATGCTGCTCCAGCCTTTCGTTGAGAACAGCATTATTCACGGAATTCTGCCCAACGAATCGAAAAAAGGAGAGATCGATATTTTGCTCCGCGCAGTCGACCAGGCGATCGAGATCACCATCAGCGATAACGGGATCGGGATTGATTTCAGCATGAAGCAGAAAAACCAGTTCCACGGCGATCACAAGTCGCAGGGAATGGAGATCACATCCAAGCGGATCGACCTCATCCGGAAGATGTGGAAAAAGGATTATGAGCTCCACGGACCTTTCCAGGTGGCCAATTCTGACCATTCAATCAAAGGAACCAGCGTTTTAATCAAAATTCCGGTAGATAATTTGGATTTTAATGAATGAATCGTTTATATTTGTTTTAATAAATATCATTGTGAGATGAAATTAAGTGGAATTATAGTTGTCTTATTGGTTATGGTAGCGAGCTGCCAGAAAGAAGACATCCGTCCTAACGGACAGGCATCAGAACCGACGAGTCTTCGCTGTTCTCCGAAAAATACGGTTACTACATCGAACCCTACTCCAGGTGGTGGTATCGTTGATCCGAACACCGATACGGACGCAAGTACTACAGGAAAAAAAGGAAAATAACTTCCTTCAAAATAACAAAGTCCGTCTTATGCAAATAGGACGGACTTTTTTTTTGCCTTTTTTTCGTTTTAAGTCAATCTTTCCTACAGTTCAATCAACCTGCTGTTTTCTGCCTATCTCTTTGCATATATTCGGTTTAGCCAATATTTACACGGTATTTACCAATAAAAAGATACATGTCTACCAAGATCAGAGACAGCCTGCATGAGTTGATCGGCTCGCTGACGAAAACCGAAAAACGCTACTTTAAACTGCACGCGACCCGCCATTCGGGAAACGACGAATCCAATACGGTATTGTTATTCGATTTCATCGCCCGGCAGGAAATCTATGATGAAGCTGCACTAGTTCGCCATTTCAAGGGAAAAGCTTTCCTGAACCAGTTTTCTACCGTAAAAAAAAGATTGTACGACCATCTGCTGGAATCGCTTCATTTGTTCCACGCCAACGCTTCCGTTGAAGCCCGGCTCGCACAAATGCTGCACCAGGCAACGATCCTGTATGAAAAATCGCTTTATGACCACAGCCTGAGACAGCTTCGCAGCATCGAGAAGATCGCATTGAAAAATGAGCTGTTCCTCGTTCTTGTGCAGGCCGGCAAGCTCAGGCAGCGCATCCTGGAAACGAAAGGCTATGATACAGAAGAGGAAACCTTGGTGGAAATGAAAAGCGGCACAGACCATTTCCTGTCAAAGGAACAGCTGCTGAGCACGCTCTGGAAACTGAAAAGCAATCTCTTCCGCCAGCTGCAATCAACCGGAATTGCCACAACGCCGGAAGAGAAAGAAAAGCTTCGTATGCTCCTGTCGGAACTTCCGCAGGCCGAAACGCTGGAGCAATTGCAATCGGTCGAAGGATCATACCTGTATTACCACCTGCAATCGGCTTATTATTACGCGATCGGCGAATTCAGTCAAAGCCTGCGGTTCACCGAGCAAACGATCGCCTATCTACAGGAAAATCCTGTATTCACGAACAAACGCCCGAATATCCTGATATCGGTGCTGACCAACGCCTGTTACCTGGCGGAATCGCTCGGGCAGTACGAAAAAAGCAGCGCTTTCCTACAGCTTCTGAAAGCTACCGGAAAGCAGCAGGAATCGCTGTCGGAAGATATGCAGATCAAGCTGTTTTCCAGCATTGCGAGTATTGAGCTGAGCTTACTGATCCTGAAAGGAGATTTCCAGGCTTCGGGTGCTGTTATGAAAACGGTTTCCGACGGGCTGGAAAAGTACGGAACACGCATTCATCCGTCGAGAAGAGCATTTTTCCAGCTTAAAAGCGCGGTGGTACACATCGGGAACGAAGCGTATACCGCGGCACTGAAACAGATCAACCTGATCCTGAACGATAGTCAGCTGGATGAAAAAGAAGAGCTGATCGTTGCTGCTCATTTGCTGAACGTGCTGCTGCATTTCGAGCTCAGGAATACCGACTACCTGCCTTATGCGATCAAATCGGCACAGCGGCACCTGAAAACGCGAAAACGGCTGCAGGAATTTGAAACGGCTTTTCTCCAGGCGATCTCAAAAACGACCCGTTCCCACGAGCTCGATATTCCGGAGATCTTCAGTGCGCTTGCCGAAAAGCTGAACGCGGTTCCGGGAGCAGAAAAGCCGGTTACGCTGTCTGTTCACTTCGACTTCATGACGTGGATCGGTGCGAAGATCAGCCAGCATTCGCTTGCAAAAGCGGTGAGGGATAAGTATCGGTTTCTGGCGTCAGCCTGAGAATTGAAAACGCATCTGAAGTAGACTTCTGATTAACCGGGATAAGCAAATGAGACAAAAATTCAAATGCCACCCCTCTCATTCTCCCCTCAAGAGGAGAGGAGGTTAAGAAAAATGATTCCAGCCCTGCGCTTTCAGCGGAACAAGCGATTCGTTCGAGTCTACGAGGTAAGTTCCCTGATCCGGCGTGGTCATGAATCCGATAACGGTCATGTGCGGATTTCCTTTGATCTTGTCGTAATCTTCCTGAGATACTGTAAAGAGCAGCTCGTAATCTTCGCCGCCATTCAGCACGCAGGTTACGGGATCGAGGTTGAAATCGATCGCAGACGTCGAGGTCGTTGAATCGATGGGCAATTTGGCATTATAGACCATGGCGCCGGTTTCGCTCGCTTTGCACAAATGCAGCACTTCCGAAGCGAGCCCGTCGGAAACGTCGATCATGGAAGTAGGAACCACATCGAGCTCAGCGAGGAACTGCACGACATCTTTTCGCGCTTCCGGCTTCAGCTGGCGGCCGATGATGTAGTCAAATCCGTCCAGATCGGGCTGAATATCGGGATTTGTGCGAAACACTTCTTTTTCGCGCTCCAGCACCTGGAGCCCCATGTAAGCAGCACCGAGATCGCCGGTAACAACCAGCAGGTCATTCGGTTTTGCGCCGGAGCGGTACACCACTTTTTTCTTATCGACCACACCGATTGCGGTAATGGAGATCACCAGTCCGGTAAGGGACGAAGTCGTATCGCCACCGATCAGATCGACATTGTACGTTTCACATGCCATGCGAATTCCGGCGTACAATTCTTCGAGCGCTTCCAGCGGAAAACGGTTGGAAACGGCCAGCGAAACAGTGATCTGTTCCGGCGTTCCGTTCATGGCAACGATATCGGAAAGATTCACCACAACAGCTTTGTAGCCGAGGTGCTTGAACGGCATGTACATGAGGTTGAAATGAACGCCTTCAACGAGCATATCGGTCGAGATCAGCGTGTAATTATCCGCATCTCTTTCCAGCACAGCAGCATCGTCGCCGATTCCTTTAACCGTTCCCGGCGCCTGCGTTGTGAAAGCTTTCGTTAGTTTGTCAATTAATCCAAACTCACCCAAATCGCCTAATTCCGTACGTTGATCTTCACTCATAATGCATTGTAATTCGGTTGCAAAGATACTCATTTTATCGCGGATCGTTGGTCCGGAATGCATCCCGGGACTGACAACGACCGCATCCAAACCATTTTTACCAAAAACCTGCTACGAGAAAAGTGAACCGATTGATCCGCCACCATTCAAAACAGCAACTATTCTCTTCAAAATCCGTTATGAAAACACTCAGTCGATTCATTTGCCTGATTGCATACTCTCACCTTATCAAAACCACCATCATGAATCATCGTTTAGCATTCGTTTTTTTCCTTGTAAGCCTCACTGGTTTTTCCCAGCAGGATCTGCTTGTGATCACGACCGATCTATCAGTGGATTCAATTTCTGTTTCTAACCGAAAACCCGATTTTTCACAGTTGAATGATACGCTTATCCAAATGAAAGTCGACCGGCACAAGGATTCGACCGATGACAGGCTGATCATTTATTCGGAAAAAAAGACGTACGAAACAAACTTGCCAACTGATCCGGCTACCGCTTTCCCTGCCGAATGGAGTGTTCGCGATCCTCACTATCCCGTAACCATTCGGATGTCTGTCAAAAAAGGGCAATGGGTATTGATGACGGCTGATGGATCAGCTGTAAACATGCTCTCATCATTGACCGTATATGGACCTTCCGGTGATTTCATTCCGGAAGAATCGTATGGTGTTCATCTCATCGGAATGAGAAAGAAGAAACGTAATAGCAAAAAATAAAGTGCGGGATTGGCGTTACCACCGTTTAAAATTCAAGACCGTACCATTGGATTTTTGTCTTGCGAGTGCAGAGACGGTGGCAGTGTACAATTTATTTTTCGAACACGAATCCCACTCCCAATTCTCACTCTCGTCCCTGAAAGAAAAAAAGCAGAAACGCAGTGTGAGCGGGAGAGCGAGTATTGAGGGAAAAGAAAAAAAGCATCTTACTTGCGTAAAATGCTTTTTTCTTTTGTTGGCCCACTAGGGCTCGAACCTAGACTCTTCGGTACCAAAAACCGACGTGTTGCCAGTTACACCATGGGCCATTCTGACGGGGCAAAAGTAGTAACAAAAATTAATTACACACCAAAAAACATGAAAAAAAATGAAAAATGCATCCGGCCAAAAGAAAAGCGTTTGAATTCCATGGATTTAGCAAAAATCGGATGCCAAGCTACCATTCCTAGCTTAATATTCTTATTTTCGCACGTTAAACATTAGACAAAAACATGAATTACAACAAACTCAACAACCTTGTTGGCTGGTTCGTATTCCTTATCGCTACCACCGTTTATTTCATTACGATAGAAGACACCGTCAGTCTTTGGGATTGTGGTGAGTACATTACCGCAGCTTACAAGCTTGAAGTCGGCCACCCTCCAGGTGCGCCATTGTTCATGTTGATCGGTCGTTTGTTCTCCTTCTTCGCGGATCCCGATATGGTGGCTGTATGGATCAACCGGATGTCGGCGCTTTGCAGCTCTTTCAGCATTTTGTTCATGTTCTGGTCGATTACGATGCTTGCCAAAAAGATCGTTCAGCGTACCAGCAGGGAGTTTACGTTCGGCGACCAGATCGCTGTGCTCGGAAGTGGCGCGATCGGCGCTTTAGCCTACACGTTCTCTGATTCATTCTGGTTCTCAGCTGTTGAGGGCGAGGTGTACGCCATGTCTTCCCTGTTTACGGCAGTGATCTTCTGGGCCATCCTGAAATGGGACGCTGAAATGATCGCTATCAAGCACAAAGAGCTCAATCCTGACAGAAGCCCGATGCGCTGGATGATCCTGATCTTTTTCCTCTTCGGACTCGCGATCGGGGTTCACTTACTCGGACTCCTTGCCATTCCCGCAATCGCTTACATCATCTACTTCAACGTTTGGGAAAAAACAGACTTCAAAGGCATTTTCCTCACGGGAATCCTTTCTATTTTCATTCTGGCATTCGTTCAGGAAGGCGTAATCCCGGGAACAGTAGCGATCGCTTCCAGCTTCGAAGTTGGTTTTGTGAACTCGCTCGGGCTTCCGTTCTATTCCGGTACGATCTTTTTCTTTGTGGTACTCGTGGGAGGCTTCGTCTATGGGCTTCGCTACGCAAAACGCAAAGTAAAGCCATTGCTGAGCACCGTTCTCTGGAGCTTCGTAGTACTGTTTATCGGTTACGGATCGTTTGCCGTGATCGTGATCCGCTCCAATGCGAACACGCCGCTGGATGAGAACGACCCTGAAAATCTTGTAACACTTCACTCCTACCTCAAACGCGAGCAGTACGGAAGCTGGCCTATTCTGTTCGGTCCTTACTGGAACTCGCTCCGTGAAGGAGAAGTAATGGTCAACGGACGACCCGAGCTGCAAAGCACCGAAACATGGGGTAATTTGTCCGAATTCCATTTGCGTCGTTTCGTCGTACAGAAAGGCGGAGCCGATCTGAAAGGATTCAAATCCGAAACAGCTGCTCGTAAATACGCAGGCACGCTCGGAGCCGGCTACGACGTGGTCGAAAAATACTTTGTCTCCAACGAGAACTCCCGCATCGGGCAGGTTCCGAAATACGCACAAACAACCTTCCTTCCGAGGATGTACTGGGCGAACGAGCCGAATAAAATTGCGCTCTACAAACAGTGGTCGGGCTACACCGGCGAACCGGGCGAAGGAAATGACGGCTTGCGTCTTCCGACCTTCGGAGAGAACATGCGCTACATGTTCCGCTATCAGATGAACTGGATGTACTGGCGCTATTTCATGTGGAACTTCTCCGGCCGTCAGAACGACATTCGCGGCCATGGCGACCAGATGCGCGGCAACTGGATCTCCGGGTTCAACATGGTCGACAACGACCGACTGGGCAACCAGGAAAACCTTCCGCAGTATACGGCAGACAACGAGAGCCACAACAGGTTCTTCTTCCTGCCGCTCATTCTGGGACTGATCGGTATGCTGTTCCATTTTTACCGAACACCGAAAGATGCGTTTGTGGTACTGCTGACCTTCCTGTTTACGGGAGTTGCGATCATCATTTACCTGAACCAGAAACCGCTTGAGCCGCGTGAACGTGACTACGCCTTTGCGGCCTCCTTCTACGCCTTTGCCATGTGGATAGGAATAGGCGTGATGGCGCTCTACGAAGCCTATAAGAATTTCGCCTCCAGGGAATGGAAAACATTCGGGATCGCGGGAGCCGTCGGAGCTGTACTGTTCCTGATGATGGGCGCTACGACCTTTAAAGCATGGATCATCATTTTCGGGATCAGCGCTGCGCTGCTCGGTATCATGTACGGCCTGCGGAAAGTACTGAAAACCCAGGTTGCAGGGGCCACAGTTGCCATTCTGCTCACCATTTTCGTACCTGTACTCATGGCCGAACAAGGCTGGGACGATCACGACCGAAGCGACAAATCATCTGCACGCGACCTGGCACACAATTACCTGATGTCGTGCGCACCGAACAGTATTCTATTCACAGCCGGGGATAACGATACCTTCCCGTTGTGGTACTACCAGGAAGTAGAAGGCAAACGAACAGACGTACGCGTTTGTAACCTGAGCCTCATGCAAACCGACTGGTATACCGAACAAATGATGATGAAAGCGTATGATTCAGATCCGCTTCCTATTACCTTCCGCGAAGACCAGATCCTCGCAGGAGCAGGAAACACGGAGCAGATCGCCTTCCTGACGGCTTTCGAGCTTTCGCGAAGCGGGATCAATAGGGACGTACTCGAAGACCTCTTCAAGAAAAAGCTGAAATACAACAAACAGGCATTTACAGCTTCCTATACACAGTTCAAGGACCAGACGGCAGGATTGCTCGGAATGCTTACCGCAAAAGACGCCAGCACGCTTGCACGCCTTCAGCTGATCAAAAGTAAATTCAACGTTGGAGCGGATTCAGCTACGTATGCCGTAGTGGAAGACATGAACAACGGTATTGCCGAAGTATTCTCGGGCTACAGCAACGGACTCATCGACGGTGACCAGCAGGCATTGCAGCAAATGCAGGACCTGCTCCAGAACTGGGAATCTGCATGGGATTTCCTGCCGCTGAAAGACGTGATGGCGTTTGTAAAAGACGACAACAATGCGATCGACAACGACGGCCGTTCCCTGCGTGTGTTCCCTGCGAAAGGATTCATTCTTCCGATCGATGCGGACAATGCTGTTAAATCACAGATCATCGACGCGAAAGATAAGTCCAAGTGCGAGAAAGAAATCCGTATTTCCTTTACCGAGCGCGGCCTGATGAAAGAGCAGATCATGATGCTCGACCTCATTGCGAATAATAACTGGGAGCGCGCGGTTTACTATTCAAGCCCCGCAGGACAGGAAGTAGCAATGGCCTTGCTCCAGACAGGGCACCTTCGTCAGAACGGAATGGCCTGGGAAGTTTCCCCTATCCGCTCACAGGACGGTATCAACGACGAGCGCATGTACCATCACCTGATGGAAGTGTACACGTTCGGGAAGATGTCCGACCCGGATGTACTGACAGATAACTACGCCCGCGACCAGACAGGGCAAATGCGCTCGCAGTTCTCCCAACTGGCCGATTACTATGTTAAGAAGGCAGAAGAGGAAGAGCAGAAAGCAGCAAGCTACGGTGCGCAGATTAACAATATCCGTGCAGCCGGAAATGCCCGACTGGCAGATTCGCTCTCCAACTCACTGAAAGGCGGAGACGAGCGCATCGCATTGTATAAAAAACGCGCGATCAACCTCATCAACCGTTCCATTGCAGTCATGCCGCTTGAAAACGTGATCGATTACGGCGAGCCGAATGCTACGAAGCGTACACTGAAAGGACCGGACGGAAGCGAATTCACCATGTACCAGGACGGAACACTGCACGATTACGTTCAGATCCTGTACCGTGCCGGCGACAAGAAAGGCGCAGAAAAACTGGGAATGAAAGTAGCCGACCAGCTGGAAAGCATCATCACCTTCTTTACCGAAAGTGAAGCCGATGTTGCGGGCGAGAACGTGAAAGACATTGCCAGCGCAACAAGCAACTACATGGTGCTCTTCTCCTGCTCCAACGACCGCGAGATCGGAGATCCTTCGAGCCAGCTTGCACGCCGCACGCAAATGATGGTGAACAAGCTCTACGGAAAAACATATCCGGCAATGTTCGAACAACTGAAAGCTATTGCCAGCGAGAACGGTGAATCACTTCGCCGCGGATCCAACATGGGCTTCTATGCTTCCCAGTACTTCGAGCTGCAGGGCACACTGGATGCGATCGGTATCGAATTCAGAATACTGGAAGCGCCGGCCGCACAACAGCTTCCTGCAGGCAATCTGCCGCAGGAACTTCCGTCTATGCCCACAGAAGCACTTCCCGGGCAACCGGCAGATGCCATGAGAGATACGGCGAAAAAACCGGCATAGCAGTTATGCACTTATTCAGGCCTCCACGATGGATTGCACGGATTTTTCCGTCATACACGTGGAGGCTTGCTGTTTCTGATAAAACCGTTTTCCTCACTTTCGACGACGGCCCGCATCCCGACGTTACGCCGTTTGTGCTCGGTGAGCTGGCAAAGCACAACATGAAAGCCACCTTTTTCTGCGTAGGCGAAAACATGCTGCGCTACCCGGAAATTGTAGCACAGATACTGGAAGCCGGACACGCAATAGGCAACCACACGATGCGGCACACGAACGGCACGAAAGTCAGTGATGAAGAATACTTCCAGTCCGTAGCCGATTTTACCGCACAGTTCTCCACGCAGCTGTTTCGTCCACCGTATGGAAAGATGCGGCGCGCGCAGAGAAGAAAACTGTCAAAAGAATACACTATCATTATGTGGTCGTGGCTTTCCTACGACTTCGACCGGTCGATTCCAATATCAACCATCCTTAACAAAGCGAAAAGCATTCGTCCGGGAGATATCCTGGTACTGCATGACAATCCGAAGATCGCCGACAGGCAGCAGGAGTTGCTTCCGCAATTACTGGATTACCTGGATAAAAAAGGATTTGTGTCCGAACGGATTTAGTCTGCTAGTCTATGATCTTTTGTACGACGTTACGCCTTAACTTTCGCCTTCTTGAAGATCGGAACAGTGGAGCACGGCTCTCCGTACATAATGGAAGAACAAACCGGCTGTACTTTCTGCAGGAACAGGGACATCATTGCTTCGGGATTCGGAATATCAGAGCAGCCTTTAACGATGAGTTTCGCATCGCGGAACTGTTCGGGATCGAGTGCAAGAATAGTTTGCTGCATAGCCGCCTGCTTTGCATCTTCCGCATTACCGACGGAAATGGAAAGCGCTTTGCCGATCAGCTTCGAAGACACGATCATGTAAGCCCAGGAAGGAAGAATCGCTTCTTCGGAGCAAAAAAGATACACATGCTTGCCTGTATACTGATCCCAGTCATGCTCTCCGAGGAACACACGGAAATCTTTTTCTTTCAGGATCAATCCGTTCCAGAGCCGGGGGGCAAAATCAAAAGGCGCAAGGTCATTTTTTGCAGGCAGGTAATCTGCCAGATCGATAGCGAGCAGGCCGCTGTTCTGAACACGATTTACAATTTCTTCCATGTTTTAAAATTACGAAGTAAACGGCGGATCTGACTAGTTGATACTGAATTTTTAATCGATTGTTCTCAACAGGAAGGAATCGGAAGAAAATGAATGTCCGCAAACCGGCAGATTTCAAGGGGAATGGGAAAGACGTTTATTTTAAGGTAAAAATTGGGAAGTGTGTTAACGGCGCTTTAAATTATAAATAATTAACAATCTGTCAATTACAACCCACCTTAACATAATGTTTATTATTTAACGTAAAATAATTCAAAAAGGTGCAAACGACATTCTTCTGTGAAACATTAGTGTGTACATTGCTCCTGCTAAACTAATAAACATGAAACGACCAAAGCTTGCTACGCTCCTTTGTATCATGGCCTTACTTACTTCTGTATCCTATGCACAGCAGGAAGTACATTCCGGGATACTCCACACGAGTTCGCCAACAGAACAATTCAACCTGATCAAGATCCACTGCGACGCGATCGACGATGCGGCTTATCAGGGCATCATCTTCAAAGAATACGATAAATACGGCGAATTCATAAAGTCGGTCGATTACGATCCGATGAACAAAAAGATCTACATCAAGTACACGAATGAGATCGATGCGAATATGCTTTTAGGCATTCTCGAGCGGATCGCCATTCACGCCTATTACCACAATGCAAGTCATCAGCCGGTGTACTACGCCAAATCCGGCAACGAACAATTCAGACGATAACCCGCTACAGTTATGAAAAGGATCTTCCTCACGATACTGGCCATCGCCTTTATCCATTTCGCGCATACGCAGATTTCGTATACGCTCACCAATACCACCGGAACGTATACGGCCAACACTTCGCCCACCGTCGTTCATGCACCTTCAACAGATGACGGTATTTCCGGAGCGCTTCCCATCGGATTCAGCTTCTTTCACGGATGCGAGTCCTATACGCAGTTCGTTGTTTCCACCAACGGATGGATGGGCTTTGGAGCAGGCGGCTATCTTTCGGATGCTACCAATAACCTGAGCACCGGAACACCACGTCCGAGACTCGCTCCGCTCTGGGACGATTTACAGGTCAGCAGTACAGGCAGCGTCAATTACCAGCTGACGGGAACGGCACCAAACCGCGTGCTTACCGTAGAATGGAAACAGATGGAATGGTATTACACCCAGACCGGAGATGTCATCTCCTTCCAGGTAAAGCTCTTCGAAACGAGCAACCAGGTCGAGTTCCGCTACCTCCAGGGAGCCGTTGCCGCATCTGCAACGAGCGCCAGCATAGGCATCGCCGGCTTAACGTCCGGGCAGTTCTATTCCCTCAATAATTCATCGGCATCGCCAACTGTTTCCACAGCCACCGAGACGACCAGTATTGCTACGAAACCCGCTACGAACCAGATCTACCGCTGGGCGAATACAACGGCCTTCTGCACAGGTACTCCAACGGGCGGAACCAGCTCTGCAAGCGTCACCACAACCACCTGTGGCAATACCTCCACCACCCTTACAGCGACAGGAAGCTCATCCGGATGCGGTATTTCCCATCAATGGCAATCCTCTCCGAACAATTCCACCTGGACAGACATTCCCACTGCCAGTGCACTGACATACACTGCGGTGAACAGTGCAACGACCTTCTACAGGCTGGTAACGACCTGCGCCGGAAGCGGGCTCAGTGCTAACGGAGCTTCCACGCAGGTAACGTTCAGCGGAATTGTTCCCTCCAACGACCTGCCGTGTAACGCTACGCCAATGACGTTAGGCATTTCCTCTTCCGGGACAACGGATTGCGCAGGAAACGCCAGTGAGCCTGCAGCTCCGGCCTGCTGGACCAATGGAAACATCAACACCGTCTGGTACACCATTGCAGCGCCGGCATCCGGGCAGCTGAAGATCAAAACCATACTGCTTTCCAGCGGAACCATCCTGCAGAACACCCAGATCGCAGTCTATTCAGGAACCTGCGGCAGCCTGACCTATGTCAATTGCAACGACAACGGCCCTGTTTGTGGATCCGCTACAATTTACAATTCCGAATTAACCCTCACCGGCTTAACACCCGGAGCAACTTATTATATCGCCGTAGACGGGTACAATTCCCTGAGCGGACAGTTCGAGCTGCTCGCCATCGACGGAACAGGCACCTTCCCGCTCATTCCGGGCCAGGATTGCCCGGTCGCCTTTCCGGTGTGCAACGCTACGATGACGATCGGCAACCCGGGTTACCAGTCCAACGGCGGACAGTGCGACAATAACGGCTCCGCAGCGTCCGAATGTACAAGCGGGGAAGTAAGTTCCGTCTGGTACAGTATTACCATCGGAACGGCAGGACAGCTCACTTTTGACATTATCGCTAACGATTACGCCAACCCGAACCCGATCACCGGGCAGGTGAATCCGTCTTATTCCTCAACCGGCGATGAAACGGATTACGACTGGGTGCTCTGGAAAGTTTCCGGAACGGGAGCAACCAGTTGCGCCACCATTATGAGCTCCGGCGGAAACGGAAGCGCTGCCTGCAATTTCAACTTCCTCGGAGTAACGGGCTGCAGCGCAACAGGTGACGCTCCGGCAGCCTACGGCACAGGATTTGACGCAGCTTATGAGCCTGGCCCTGCAGCAACAGCCGGCGAGCAGTACATGCTGGCCATTCACAATTTTTCGAATTCGACTTCCGGCTTCACCCTCAAATTCCCTGCTGTTTCTCCGGTTATTTACCTTCCGACCACCACCTTATACTGGTCCGGCGGCGCCAATACCACCAGCGCAACAACCGCCAACAACTGGGGCGGCTGCGGCACACCGACCTGCGGACTGAACGCAACGGTAACGGCATCTTCCTCTTTCCAGCCGGTACTCACGCCCGGAACGTACAATGTGAACACGATCACCATCAACGCCGGCTCAACGCTCACCATTCAAACCGGCGCGACACTGAACGTATGCGGTGATTTCATCAACAACGGAAACCTCGTTTGCGAGCCGGGATCGACAGTCGTATTTGTCGGATCGGGTACACAGAACATTACGGGATCCTTCGTCGGTGTTGACGGATTTGACAACATGAGCGTCAACAAGCTGACGGGAAACGTGATCGCCAACAACAACATCGACATCAAGGGGACGTTCCTCACAGCCAACTCCACGAGTATTTTCAACTCCAACAGCAAGTACATTAAAGTCGGCGGAGATTTCACCAACAACAACGGGAATTCCACCTATACGACTACCGGCACGACAGGAACGCTTGAATTCTTCGGAACAGGGGCACAAACCTATAACCAGGGCGCTTCACAGCTTGACCTGAACTTCGTGACCATGAACCATACGGGAACAGGTGTCGTGCTTGCAACCAACCTGTTTATCAAAGCCACAACCGGCAACCTGACATTTACGCTTGGCAGGATCAATACCGGCGCCAACCGCGTGGACGTCGCTAACGGTACACCGGCCTGCGTAACGACGGGCAACGCGAACAGCTATGTTTTCGGAAACCTGTACCGCACACTGAGCGGGGCAGCGGGAGCTTACGATTTCCCGCTTGGAACGGCGGCGCTTTACGAACGGGCAACGATCAATTTCACGACCGCGACCACCATTCCGCGTTTGCAGTCGCGCTTTGATGCCTGGGGAACACCGGCCAATCACACCAACGGGCTTTCGGAATGCGCAACAACCTACAACCTGCTTTCCGAGAACATGGGATTCTGGACGATCAACGCCTCCGCCAATCCAACAAGCGGCACCTACAACACAACCCTTTACTGCAACGGCGCAACCAACGCAGCAGGCGTCGCTGCGTGGACCGTTGAGAAATCCCAGAATTCCGGCTCGACCTGGATCCTGAGTGGAACCTGTGATCCGACATCGACAGCCGCCATTGTGAAACGGAACGGCATGAACGGGTTCAGCCTTTTTGCAGCAGCACAGGCCACCATTCCACTCCCGGTTGAGCTGCTTGGTTTCTACGGATTCGAAGACCAGGGCATCAACTATCTGAACTGGGAAACGGCTTCCGAAGTGAACTCCGACCATTTCGACCTCGAACGTTCAAGGAGCGGAAATGACTTCTATGCGATCCGGCAACTGGATGGCGCCGGAACCACTTCTCAAAAAAATAATTACAGCGCGATCGACCAGAAGCCCTACTATCCGGTGACATACTACCGCGTAAAACAGGTGGATAAAAACGGTGATTTCACCTACACACCGACCATTGCGATCCAGCAGGACAACGAAGAGCCGCTGACCGTTCACCAGGTGTATCCGAACCCGACGAAAGAAAAGCTCTTCATCGAATTCTCGCTGGAAAAAGCAGAGCTGGTAACCGTTACAATCACCGATCTTGCCGGGAAATCCGTGCAGACCGTTTCCATGGAAGGCGCAACAACCAACGTGGTCGAGATCAACAGCAGGCAATGGCTTCCGGGAATGTACCTGGTGAGACTTGCTACCGAATCCGGGCTGACGGTAGTCACACGTGTTGAAAAACTATAATACAACCTTTAAACAGGAGCCGGAGTGGAACAATCCCTTTCCGGCTCCTGTTATGAAAAGCATATTTTAACATTTAACACAAATAACTTTGCGATCTGAGTTATAGCGCCTATTTTTGGTGCGCAAACCGTTCAAGATATGAAAAGCATTTTTCTGACATCCTGCGCCTTTTTATTGCTCACAGTATCCTGCAGCGATAACAGCGAAAAGAAAATCCTGTCTGTGGAAAAAAAGGTCGTTTACAAGGAAGCAGTTCCTGTTGCGGTCAATCGGCAGCTTTCTGTAGAAGTAATAGGAATGAGCTGCGAGCATGCCTGCGGCGGTGCGATCAGAACGGCGCTGAAAGAAACAAATGCCGTTGAGCGTTGTTCGTTCGATTTCGAGACGGACAGAAAAGTCAACACGGCATTCATCACCTTCGACAAGGATAAGATTTCCGCCGATGAGATCCTCGCGATCATCAAAAAGCTGAACGAAGGCCAGTTCACAACCGGAAAAACAACAACCAAAGTCATCGAAGCCACTGCACCGGCAACTGAAAAAACAACCGGCAGCACCATGCCCAAAAAGAACAGCGAATCAACGGAAACGATTGAAGTAAGCTCCACCTCCTTCGAATTCCCCAACCTGTTCGAATTGCTGACAAGTATCGTTTCTTAGTCTAAAGCCGATTGTCTCTTAGCCGTAGTATCACCTCACGATCATCTGCTGACTCTTCCGCTATTGCCTGACTCCCAATTCCCACTCTACTTCCCCATTTCCCCCAACGAATTTCCTCAAAACCACCACGCTTATCCATCGAATGCGGTCGCTTGTATTTTTGGCGCATCGAATGTTGATATTTGTCCTACTTTCGCCCAACATTTGTTAGGTTCAATTATAAAAAAGGTAGAAAAATGAAACAATTTATTCAAGCAGCTCTTTTAGTAGCTGCAGTAATCTTAACAACAGGCTTAAACGCACAAACCAAGCCTGCTTTCTTAAAGTACGAGCTCAACGGCAAACTGATCAACCTGTCGGGTGACGATGACCTGGGGTCCTATTTCACACAGGAAGGTGACGATGTGGATGTAAGAAAACACACCGAATACCATTTTTACACAGATATTCTGAATCCTTCGGAATTCATCCTGAGCATTACCCTCAACACAGCGCCAAAGACAAAACCCGTGGTTGGCCGCATGCCTTACACAGGCCTTATTTTGCCAATAGACGGTAACCTGCCAAGCGCTTATGTGAGCATCGACCGTCACCTGAACAAAGACGACATGATGTTTTACGGGTCAACCCTGTTAAACGAAGGCCATTTCGAGATCACGAAAGTCGAAGGGAACTGGATCGAAGGAACATTCGACCTGGTGATCACCAACGATTACGATGAAACAGACCAACTGACGATCACCAACGGAACATTCCGTCTCAAAATCGGTAATGAGATGAATTAAGATGCCCTCATTGAACGCATAGTCATTTTATAGCTTAGAATCAGGAAAGAGCGGACATTAGTGTCCGCTCTTTTTTGTTAGGTTTTTGTTCTACTATCGGGAGACAATCAATCTCGCTTTCATCGGGATAATACGGATGAACAGATCGTTCTCATGGACTGCAATTCCTCAATGACTCCCTAAAGATCAAAATCCCGATTTCCTGTAGTCCTTGTCTTCGGCGAAGTTCCTATCTTTAGGCCATGAAATTGCACCATCGTATTTTAGGCGAAGGCCAGCCTTTGCTGATCCTCCACGGATTGTTCGGAAATTCAGACAACTGGCAGACACATGCCAAAAAGCTCGCCGAATACTACCAGGTCATCCTGATTGATCAGCGCAACCACGGGCATTCCGACTGGAGCGATGAATTTACCTACCAGGCGATGGCAGACGACCTCTTCGAGCTGGTAACGGACCTCGAGCTAAAAAATATTCTCCTGCTCGGCCATTCGCTCGGCGGAAAAACGGCGATGTGGTACGCTCAGCAGCATCCTGAAACACTGGATAAACTGATCGTTGTCGATATGGGGATACAGGAATACGGCCCGCACCACGAAGATATTCTGAAAGGACTCGGGCTCGTCGACCTCGATAAAGTAACCACGCGCTCCGAAGTGGAAGCAATTTTAGAGCCGCACATACCGGAATTTTCCACGCGCCAGTTCCTGATGAAAAACCTGTACTGGAAGGAAAAAGGCGTGCTCGCCTGGCGCATGAACGTTCCCGTGCTTTCGGAGAAAATGGAAAACATCCTCGTGGGGCTTCCCGAAACAGAAGTCATGGTACCCACCCTGTTCATTCGCGGCGGAAAATCCGGCTACATACAGGACGACGACATCCCCGGGATCGAAGAGCGCTTTCCCGACTCTACCCTTGTCACCATCGAAGATGCCGGGCATTGGGTACACGCAGAACAGCCGGAAGCATTCCTGAACGCCGTGCTGGAGTTCTGCCTTCGATAGTCCTCCGCCGTCTCATATTAATGTAAGTCCGGGATGCATCCCGGACCGGCAACCACAGTAAATCTGATGCATCACTAACCGGCACTTATAAACTAAAAAAGCCCGGTTTCCGGGCTTTTAGCATGTTATATAGTAGGTATCGGATGCATACCATACCTGCTACTTCGACTGATCGAGCTTTCTCACCATCGTCAGAATGGTAGCAAGCGCTACGGTTTCACCCGTTTCGTCGTACACATCCACGAGGAATTTCACAATTCCCTTCGCAATATCGTCTTCGCTGCGTTTTTCCTGGTCGACCTTCTCTTTCACCGTAAAGCGTACGCCGATCGTTGCTCCGGGATAAACAGGCTTGGTAAATCGCGCTTCATCGATGCCGTAATTGAGCAGTACGGGGCCTTTTTTCGGGTCGACGAACAATCCTGCGGCTTTCGACAGCACGAAATAACCATGGGCCACACGCTGCTCGAAGATCGTTCCCTCCAGCGAGGTCGCATCCATGTGCGCGTAAAAGTTATCCCCCGAAACATTGGCAAAATTCACGATATCGGCATCGGAAACAGTGTGTTTGTGTGTAAACACCGTTTCACCGACAGTCATTTCTTCAAAATGCTTTCTGAACACATGCGGATTGGCTTCCGGCATGTCAGCGCCTACCTGGAACTGCTGCGTGATCGCGGTGATCGTTGTGGGATGTCCCTGGATCGCAGTTCGCTGCATGTAATGCAAGACGCCGCGCTTACCGCCCATTTCTTCGCCGCCGCCAGCTCTTCCCGGGCCTCCGTGCGTCAGCAAAGGCATCGGCGAGCCGTGCCCCGTGCTTTCTTTCGCACAGTCCTTATTTAATACGAGAATTCGTCCGTGCATGCTGGCCGCTCCCACAACATATTCTGCTGCTTCGCGGTCGTCCGGAGTAACAATGGAAGAAACGAGCGATCCTTTCCCCATGCGGGAAATTTCAATAGCATCGTCCATTGTCTTGTACGGCATGATCGTCGCCACCGGACCGAAAGCCTCGATGTCGTGCACGTCGGTATTTTTATAAGGATCGTTGTTCACGAACAGGATCGGGGAAAAGAACGCGCCTTTGTCGTAGTCGCCGCCGATAATGTCCGCGTGATCGGCATTTCCGTAAACCATTTCCTGGGAAAGAGCCAGGCGCTTCACGCTTTCGCGAACGCGGTCCACCTGCGTGCGGGTAGCCAGCGCTCCCATGCGCACGCCTTCCACACCCGGATCGCCGATCTTCGTTCCTGCCAGTCTTGCCGAAAGGGCTTTCTGAACATCGTCCACAAGGTTATCCGGCACGAGGATGCGGCGCACAGCCGTACACTTCTGACCGGTTTTTACCGTTATTTCTTTGGTCGTTTCTTTGATAAAAAGGTCGAACTCTTCCGTTCCCGGAACAGCGTGCTTGCCTAGGATCGTTGCATTCAGGGAATCGGCCTCGAGGTTGAACGGAACGCTCAGCTCCGAAAACTGCGGCAGCGACTTCAGCTTCTTCCCCGTGTGGGCGCTTCCTGTAAACGTTACAACATCTTCCATGTCCACATGATCGAGAATGCCGCGCCCCAGTCCGCATACCAGCTGCAAGCTTCCCTCAGGAAGGATCTTCGAGTCGATGATATCCTGCACCATCACTTCCGTTACGAAGCAGGTAAATTCCGAAGGCTTCACCACCGCGGCCACACCGGCCATGAGGTTCACCGCCACTTTCTCGAGCATTCCCCAGACCGGGAAGTTGAAGGCATTGATGTGCACAGCCACTCCCTGTTTCGGCACCATAATATGATGCCCGATAAACGTGCCATTCTTGGAAAGCGGTGCAGCTGTTCCGTCCACATAATAAGGAAGGTCGGGAAACTGCTTTCGCAGCGATGCATTGGCGAAAAGGTTTCCGATCCCGCCTTCGATATCGATCCAGGAATCCACTTTCGTAGCACCGGTGAGGGCGCTTATCTTGTAATAGGTTTCTTTACGGTCCATCAGGTACAAAGCGAGCGCTTTCAGCATGCGCCCTCTTTCCTGGAACGTCATTTTCCGCAGCGCGCGGCTTCCTTTGTCGCGGCCGTATTCCAGTATCGCCCGGTAATCCAGTCCGGCACTCGAGGTCTCGCCGATCTTGTCGCCCGTGAGCGCGTTGTAGAGGTTCATTTCCGAACCTTCGCCTGCGGTCCATTGTCCTAAAACGTAATTCTTAACTTGTATCATTGGTTTGTGTTGGAGGAGGTAAAGATAAGGAATTCATCCGCCGGTTGGCAGACACAATTCAATTGATAAGTTCGATGGCACTCTGGACGGGATCACAGGACATTGCCACAGACAGCCAGACTGTAAGGCGTAGAAGTGATTCTGTCTTTCGCCTTGAGGGGCGATTCCTGTTAAATAGCACAAACCGTGTGAGCAAATACAGAATAAGCCCCCTTACTTCGTCAGTAATGCGTTGGTAGAGCGTAGGTACTGCGTAGATAAAGCGTACCAGGAGCGTAGATAGAGCGTTCTTTGTGCATTTTCTTAACATTCAGACTAAATTTAAACACCGAAAGCCCATCAGCTTTGCACGATCCAACCGCAAACCAAAGACCGGAGACATCCGGCTAACAACATTTAATGCAAAATTAACATAGCGGTAAACAGCTCTCCCAGCGCCGGATTAAGCCTGTAGCAGTTGGTTCTTCGGGAGCAGGTGTGTTCCAGTTGAATAGGCAACGTTACCAGGTAGAAGAGGACCGGGCGCAATTTCCCTCTGTCAAAGCGATCGTTCAATTGGAAAACGGGCTACTTCACTAAAAAGTAACGCCTTTCGGATTTTTATTCTTTCGATTATTAAAACCTTTTTACTATGTTTGGTGGCTAAACATGTAAAGTAAGTTAAAGACTAAGTTATGAGCAACAATCAAAAAACATCTGGGGGTTTTTCATCATTGATTTCCTCAATCGCTATTGTAATAGCTTTATTAATTGGTATCGTCATCTACATCTTCATTTTGGGTGACAAGGCAAACTTCGTAGACGGAGATCCGACAAAAGAAGCCCTGGACGGCAACATGCTGGGTATCGTCTATAAAGGAGGTTTTATCGTACCGATTCTTATTGCTGTTAACCTTATCATCATCATTTTTTCCATCGAGCGCTTTATTACACTGGCGAAGGCAAAAGGAAAAGGAAGCATCAATGTATTTGTTGCAAAGATCAAGTCATTGCTTGACAACAAAGACCTGGAAAGCGCAACAGCTGAGTGCGACAAGCAGAGAGGTTCACTTGCAAACGTTGTGAAAGCAGGTTTGGTGAAGTATGAGCACCTGCAGAATGATTCTGACATGGACAAAGAGCAGAAAGTGGAAGTGATCAAGAAAGAGCTCGAAGAAGCGTCTGCACTTGAATTGCCAATGCTTTCCAAAAACCTGGTAGTGATCTCTACGTGTGCATCAGTTGCAACACTCATCGGTCTGATCGGAACGGTAATGGGGATGATCAAATCCTTTGCCGCGATGAGCCACGGTACACCGGACACAGCACAGCTCGCAGCGGGTATCTCCGAGGCACTTATCAACACCGCACTTGGTATTACAGGTTCGGCGATCGCCATCATCATGTACAATCTGTTCTCTACGAAAATTGACCAGATGACTTACAGCATCGACGAGGCAAGCTTTACAATTGTTCAGGATTTCTCTGCTTCAACGAAATAAGCCCAACCGGCTTTAAGAAAAAAGAGTATTCATAAAATAACAAGAACGGAATGCCTAAAATAAAAATGCCCAAAAGCGCTCCTTCCATAGACATGACACCTATGGTTGACCTTGCTTTCCTGCTGGTAACTTTCTTTATGCTTACGGCTAACTTCCGCTCAACTGAACCTGTTCAGGTTGACACGCCTTCCAGTATCAGCGAAACGATCATTCCTAAAAATGTGATCATGGTTACAGTTGACAAAGGAGGGCACGTTTTCTTCAACATTACAGGCGCTGAATCAAGACAGGATCTGCTCGAGCAGATGGGAGCCAAATACAAGATCGCATTCACCAAAGAGCAAAAAGAGAACTTTTTGAAAATGACAAGCTTCGGCTGCTCTATGCGTGATATGCCGGCTTACCTCGACATGTCCGCAGAAGATCGTCAGCAGTTAGTTGAAAAAGAAGGATATGTCGGAATTCCGGCAGATACGACGCGCAATGAGCTCAAAGACTGGATCAGCCTTGGAAACTCTGTCGCAATGCAATTCGGTAAGATCAGCTACGAAGAAGCCCTTACAACGGATAAAAATGCGATCGCAGACGATTTCAAGCCGAAATTCATACTCAAAGTAGACAGTAAAGCTGTATACGTGTATGCGAAGAACGTGATCGACATCTTCAGAGATCTGAATTTAAATAACTTGAATTTTGTCACCAACCTGGAGGCAAATCCAAACGCAACACAATAGATCATGGCAGAAATCGCAGAAGGCGGTGGCGGCGGCCACGCAAAAAACGGAAAAAAACGCGCGAAGAAGCAATCCACGCGGATCGATATGACCCCAATGGTGGATCTTGCCTTCCTGTTGCTGACGTTCTTCATCATGACCTCAACGTTCAGCAAAGCCAAGGTGATGAGCCTGGTCTATCCTGCTAAACCGGAGGAAGGTAAAAACGATCCGCCGCAGGAGATCTTTAACGCCGTTACATTCATCGTTACAGAAGACAAGTTGTTCTATTACGAAGGACAGTACTATCCGGAAGCTACTGGCGACAAGCCGAAGACCCAGCTTATCGAGACCGATTTCGGTCCGAACGGCGTTCGCAAGCTGCTCGCAGATGGTAACAAATCCGTTATCGAAGGAAAAGCAAAGCTCGACGAAGAACTGGCCAAAGGACAGATCGCCGATACAACTTACAAGCAACGGCTCATCAAGCTGAAAAAGTCGAACGACGCCCTCAAAGTGCTCATCAAAACAGATGAGAAAGCAACCTGCAGGAACTTTATCGACCTGATCGACGAGCTTAAAATTGCCAATATCGGTGTAATAGCACCGGTAGACATCATGCAGAGCGAGCTGGATTTATTAAAAGCTAAAACGAAGTAATCATGGAAATCATATTCGCAGTTATCGCTTTAGTCCTCGGTATTTCACTATACGATTATCTGACTTCCCGCAACTGGCAGCAGGTGACGTCGTCTACGCGCAACGACCTGGTTTTCGAACACAGGAATCAGGAATACGGCGCTTATGTGATCCGCAAAGACTACAACTCGCGCATGCTCATCATCATGCTGTGCGTTACACTTGCGATCGGTGTTGTTTATGCCGTTCACAAGATCATCCAGGCGATCCCGGAGGAAATTGTTCCACCGCCACCGATCGATGACTCGACATTTGCAGTGGCAGCTCCGCCGGTTGAAGAGGAAACACCTCCGCCGCCACCCGAGCCGGAAATCCCCGAAATGGAACAAACCGTTCAGTTCGTGCCACCCGTTGTTGTTGACAACCCCGACGTGGAAGAGCCGACAACTGTTGACGAAACGGAAGACACCAGAGCATCCACGACGACACAGGCGGGAACAGACGATTTCGTAGAGCCTGTAACAACAGGGCCGGTCATCGTTGAAAAACCAAAAGTAGAAGAGATCCCTACGATCGTAGACGAGTACGCTTCCTTCCCCGGCGGTGCCGCGGCTATGAAGAAATTCCTCGGTGAGAACCTGAATTACCCGCAAACAGCGATCGAAGAAGAGCTCGAAGGAAAATGCTTCCTCAGCTTTATCGTAGACACAGACGGAAGCATCTCCAACGTTACGGTTACACGTAAAGTTCCCGGATGCCCGGAATGTGATAAAGAAGCCGTTCGCGTAGTGAACAAAATGCCGAAATGGACGCCAGCTAAAAATGGTGGGAAAGTGACCAAAAGTAAATTCAATTTACCGGTAACCTTCAAGCTCCAGTAAGCACCAGTTAATAAGAACCTGATCCCCGGACCCGCAAGGACTTCGGGGATTTTTTTACCCATGTAAATGCAACACAACATCAATTCCATTCTTGCGGCGTTTATCATTGTCATGTGCCTCGTTTTCTCGTGGTTCCTCTTGTTCACCGACATGATGAGCGAAGCCGGCAACCTGAGAGGCCAGAAAAGAAGCATTCTCGTAGCCATCCTGCTGGGGTATGCCGTTTACAGGGGCTATCGTTTATACAGAAGCATCAAAGACCATCAACAACAAAAAGACTGATTATGAAACTGCTGTTAAAAGGACTCATGCTGTCCGGTGCGCTCGCCGGACTATCATCCTGCGAGGGAAACCCGCTCGCTTACCAGGAAGACACCCACGGACGCGGTAAACAGAAGATCTACCTCGAAGAATCGTACAAGCCGTTGTTCGAAACAAGCATTTACGTCTTCGAAAGCCAGTTCCCGAAAGCAGACATCATTCCCGAATACTGCACCCAGGAAGAAGCCATCAAAGCGCTCTTCGAGAAAAAGACCAACACCATCTGCATCGCGCGCGACCTGACCAAAGAAGAAAAAGCCAGCCTGAAGAAAGCTTCCGTAGAAGTCAGGAGCACCAAAATGGCTAGCGATGCCGTTGCGCTCATCGTTCACCCCGACAACCAGGACTCGACCCTGACGATCGAACAGCTGAAACGCATCCTGAGAGGGAACGACTCGCTCTGGGGCACTTCAAAGCTGCCGATCAATGTCGTATTCGATCACGTGAATTCGGCCAACTTCCAGTACCTCCGCGATCTGACGGGAAAAACACCCGTTCCGAAGAACGTATTTGCCGTGAGCTCCAACGAAGAAGTCATCAAATATGTAATGGAACATCCGAGCGCTATCGGTGTCATCGGCGTTAACTGGATCAGTGATTCGGACGATGCTGCTGTAGTTGCATTCCGCGCGGGCGTAAAGCTCGTCAGTGTGGCCCGGAACGCAGGCGGCGAATACTTCCAGCCTTACCAGGCCTACATTCACACCAAAGAATACCCGTTAACGCGTGACGCTTGGCTCATCAACAAAGGAAGCGTAGGCGGCCTCAACACCGGCTTTGTGAACTGGATGACGGGCGAGCACGGACAATTGCTCATTCAGAAATCAGGACTGATTCCGGCAACAGCCGTCGTACGCCTGATCGAAACCTCCGAACAATAAACATCATAAGTCAATAATATGAAAACACGTGTAATCACCTGCAGCATCCTGCTGCTTTCCACCGTTTCCTTCGCACAGGAAGGAATAGAAGAGCCAGCTCCTCCACCCATACACCACGCAGAGCCGGTCAAACAGATCGATGCATACGATGTAGTGGACGAGCCTGCAGAATTTCCCGGCGGCAAAGCTGCCCTGACTGCCTTCCTGGGGAAAAACATGAGGTACCCGGCAACAGCCATCGAGCAGGATCTACAGGGAAAATGCTACCTGAAGTTTATGGTCGACAAAGAAGGGAGCATCAGCGATATCAGGATACAGCGCGGTGTGCTCGATTGTCCCGAATGCGACAAAGAAGCACTCAGGCTGATCTCCATCATGCCGAAATGGAAACCGGCAAAAGTAAATGCTCAGCCTGTGAACAGTTATTTCAACCTTCCGGTGCAATTCTCGCTGAACTGATCTTTCTTCCGGATAGATTAGCCAAATTGTTATTAATTACAGACTTTTGCACGAAAAAAAGTTAAACCATCATCCATAACAACCGATTGCACTATTTTGGCAAGAGAATTGTTATCCGTACGCACATTGATTAATAGATTATGAAAAACTTCAAGATTTTAGCCTTAACATTTTTGCTTGGTTCCTTCACGCAGGCGCAAACCCTGGAAGAAGCCATTAAAAAAACCGACAACGAGCGCTACGATGCTGCCGATGCAGATTTCAAACAACTGATCGCTAAAGAGCCGGCAAATTCGAAGCTTTACTTCTATTACGGAGAAAATTTCTTTCAGCACGATGAAGCCGATCTCGAGCTTGCGCACGAACAGTGGCAAAAAGGGCTTGGCATCGATCCGACCTGCCAGCTCAACACCATCGGCCTTGGGAAATATGCCTGGTACAAAGGTGACACAACTGCCGGAAGACAGTATTTCAACAAAGCGCTCACGGCTACCAAGAATAAGAACGGCGAAGTAATGCGCCAGATCGCAAAAGTACTGACAAACGCTCCGAAGAAAGACCTCAAAGGAGCCGTTAACCTCATGAACGCAGCCATCAAGCTCGAGCCGAAGAACATTGAAAATCACCTGATCCTCGGTGATGCACAGCAGCTGATCAATCCTGCCAACGGTAGCCTTGCGATCAAAAGCTACAACGATGCCCTTGCAATCGACGCCAAATCTGCAAAAGCCCTTGTACGGACAGCAGAGCTTTACAAGCGTGCACGCAACTACGAGCTCGCCAACCAGAAATACAAAGATGCAATGGCCGCAGATCCGACCTATGCTCCTTCTTACCGTTTGAACGGAGAGCTGAACCTGCAATTCGACCAGTCTGCACGTGCGATCGAGAACTATACGAAGTACCTCGAGCTGAACAACAGTGTTGAAGCCCGTTACCGTTATGCTACAGCCTTGTTTACAGGAAAGAACTACTGCGAAGCCATCCCGGAATTGCAGAACGTTGAGTCGAACGGCTACACGAACTTCTACACGAAGCGTATGCTTACGTACGCCATTTTCGAATGCAACGAGAAAGGCGGAAAAACACCCGAGCTGTACCAGAAAGCATTGACAGAAAGCGACAATTTCTTTAAGATCGCCCCTGCAGATAAAGTGATCGCGGAAGATTATTCGAAAAAAGGAGACATTCTTTCCCGTTTAGGAAACGACTCACTCGCACTGCTTGAGCTGGAAAGAGCGATCGCTAAAGATCCGGAAAATGCCGATCAGCTGTACACCGATATGGCGAAGATCTATTCCAAAGCGAAGAAATACGACAAAGTGATCGAGACATACGAGAAAAAATCAAAAGGCGATTACACGAATCTCAATGCCGCTGAAAACCTCGACCTCGGTAAAGCACACTATTTCGGCTCGATGGATTACGTAAAAGCAGATTCTGCTTTTGCACGTCTCAATCGCCTCTCACCTGCTTATCCGATCGGGTACATTTGGAAAGGCCGTTCAGCTTACAAGCTGGAAGATCCGAAAAACAACCTGTGGAGAGCACAGCCTGCTTACGAGCAGTTCCTGACATTGCTCACGGAAGAAGACAAAGCAAACGCGTCTTACAAGCCGTTCATCATAGAAGCATCCAAATACCTGGGCGACTATTACATCAACTCGGCAGTGAAAGACAAAGCGAAAGCAAAAACATACTGGGAAACAGTTCTTGCACTCGACCCGGCAGACAAACAGGCCAAAGCGGCCCTTGCAGGCCTCCCGAAATAATACAGCGTTTTAATCGATTTGAAAAGGCATCCGTAAGGGTGCCTTTTTTGTTTCCGGGCACATCGTAAGTGCCTGAGAGAACGGGCCCGGAAATCGCAGCGAACTAAAAACAGTTCAGAACCTGGTTCCTTCACATTCCAAAAGAAGCACTTCACTAAAGGAACGCTACACAAAACGTTATTTCCGGTTCGCGGGTTGAGCTTTTAAGTATGTTAGTTGTAGAAGAAAGAACAAATCGGAAGGTGACGACCCAACGATTTGTATACCGGTAACCCGCTGGTATTCTTTTAGCTAGTTAAATTTAATTGTTTACTTAAACCCAGAAATCATGATTGCAATTTTCATCATTATCGCCCTGGTTGCCGCAGTCTCGCTGTACGACTATTTTACGACCCGAAGCTGGCAGCAGGTCACCTCCACCATACGGAACGAAGCCGTATTTGAGAACAGGAATAAAAAATACGGCGCGTTTGTCATCCGCCGCGACTACAACCGCAACCTGATCCTGATCATGGTCGGGCTCGTTGGCGGAGTCGGTGTTATCTATGCCGCGGCAGCCATAACACGCTCAGAGCCGAAAGTAGAGATTACTCCGCCAAAAGTGATCGATCCGGGAATTCCCATCGATGTCAGCAAAGATCCTGAACCAGAGCCTGAGCCTGAGATCGAGCTGCCGGTACAAAAAACGCTTACGCCCGAAGAAACCGTGAAATTCACAGATCCCAAACCAACAGATAAAGAGGTGCCGGAAGACATCGAAATTCCGGAAGAAGGCAAGAAAGTAGGAAATGAAACCATTATCAATCCGAATCCTCCGGGTGACTGGACAGAACCTGGTGATTTCGGCGATCCTGAAAAAGGGAAGAAAGTGGAAATCATCAAAACTCCCTTACCTCCAACATATGATGTAGACGAACCTGCAGAGTACCCGGGCGGAAGAGAAAAAATGAAAGAATTCCTTTCCAAAAATCTCCAGTACCCTGAACTGGATGCACAGGAAGGAAACGGCGGAAAATGTTACCTGCGATTCATTGTTGACAAGCAAGGCGATATTTCCGAAGTAAAAGTGATGCGTGCCATCGAAAGCTGCCCGGATTGCAACAAAGAGGCCGTACGTATCGTTAAGAAAATGCCGCGATGGAAACCAGGCAAGAAAAAAGGCGAGGCTGTTGACAGCTATTTCAACCTTCCGATTACGTTCAAACCGGCGTAGAAATTAATCTTGTAGAAAGTAAGGGCGGAAAATTCCGCCCTTTTATCATATACCAATCTCCACCCGCCGGTTTTATATTCCACATTTTTAAAATTTTCCGCCTGCGGATAGCCACAGACAAAAATAAATGACGTACTTTTGCGGTCAAATTGAGGATCACACATTAAAGACTTTAGAATGTCAGCAATTCAAGGTAAAGTATCACAGGTTATCGGACCGGTAGTCGACGTAAGCTTCGACAAAGACTCAGCTCTTCCAAACATTTACGATGCACTGGAAGTGTTTAAAGAAGATGGAACACGAGTTGTCCTGGAAGTTCAATCGCACGTGGGTGAAAACGCCGTTCGTACGATCTCCATGGACTCCACAGACGGTTTCCGTCGTGGAATGGTCGTTACATCTACGGGCAATGCCATCACAATGCCTACAGGCGAGCAGATCAAAGGACGTTTATTCAACGTAATCGGTGAAGCTATCGACGGACTCCAGGCGGTTGACACTGCCAATGGCCTTCCGATCCACCGCGAAGCTCCGGCATTTGACCAGTTATCCACAGCAACAGAAGTGTTGTTCACAGGTATCAAAGTAATCGACCTCATCGAGCCTTACGCAAAAGGAGGTAAGATCGGTTTGTTCGGTGGTGCCGGTGTAGGTAAAACAGTATTGATCCAGGAATTGATTAACAACATCGCCAAAGGTCACGGTGGACTTTCTGTATTCGCAGGAGTTGGTGAGCGTACACGTGAAGGAAATGACCTTCTTCGTGAGATGTTGGAATCAGGGATCATCAAATATGGCGATGCATTCATGCACTCGATGGAAGAAGGCGGATGGGATCTGTCTAAAGTTGACCTGAACGAAATGAAAGAGTCCAAAGCGACATTTGTTTTCGGTCAGATGAACGAGCCACCGGGAGCACGTGCACGTGTTGCCTTGTCAGGATTAACAATGGCAGAATACTACCGTGACGGTGAAGGTGACGGACAAGGAAAAGATATCCTTTTCTTCGTTGACAACATCTTCCGATTCACACAGGCAGGTTCCGAAGTATCGGCCCTTCTTGGTCGTATGCCATCGGCGGTAGGATACCAGCCTACACTCGCAACAGAAATGGGTGCGATGCAGGAGCGTATTACTTCCACGAAAAACGGATCAATTACATCGGTACAGGCCGTTTACGTACCTGCGGATGACTTGACAGACCCGGCTCCGGCAAACACCTTTGCCCACCTGGATGCAACAACCGTATTGTCCCGTAAGATCGCCGAGCTTGGAATTTATCCTGCGGTAGATCCACTGGATTCAACTTCACGTATCCTTACTCCGAAAATTCTCGGCGAAGCACACTACAGCTGTGCAGAGCGCGTGAAAATAACCCTACAGCGCTACAAAGAGCTGCAGGATATCATTGCCATCCTTGGTATGGACGAATTGTCCGAGGACGACAAACTGATCGTACACCGCGCACGTCGTGTTCAGCGTTTCCTTTCCCAACCGTTCCACGTAGCGGAACAGTTTACAGGATTGAAAGGCGTATTGGTAGACATCCAGGAAACCATCAAAGGATTCAACATGATCATGGACGGTGAAATGGACAAATACCCGGAAGCGGCATTCAACCTGAAAGGAAGCATCGAGGAGGTGGTAGTTGCAGGAGAGAAAATGTTAGCTGACGCATAATTCAAAACGACTGATCATGCATTTGGAAATAATTACACCGGAAACAAAGATCTTTGCAGGAGAAGCTGAAGCAGTTCAGCTTCCGGGCCTTGACGGTTCATTCCAGGTCTTGAACAATCACGCAGCCATCATTTCCGGGCTCGCTGCCGGAACTGTGAAAATAGATCTTTCCGCGCCGTACGAGCAAGGGGAAAAAGTCAATAAGCACATTCTTGTAGACAGCAACCCGAAAGTTATCCGCGTGGATATCAAAGGCGGTGTGATGGAAATGGTAAACAATAAAATCATTGTGCTTGCCGAATAAGCAGCACGTAAGATAACCGAAGAGGGAGGTCCGCCGAGGCGGATTGTCCCTCTTTTTTTTTGTAAGAGACTTATATATAAAAGAATTTACACAACTGTAGACGATTCTTTCATTATTTTCGTTAATTCATTCAATGGATCTTTTAGCACAAATCGACAAGGAAAATACACCGCGCCATATTGCAATCATTATGGACGGAAACGGGCGTTGGGCTAAAAAGCAGGGCCAGATACGTCTTTACGGGCATTCCATTGGCGTTGAGTCTGTTAGAGAAACACTTACGGCCGCCAAGAACATGGGCGTAAAATACCTCACCCTCTACGCCTTCTCTACCGAGAACTGGAACCGTCCCCAGGAAGAGATCGACGGACTCATGAACCTGCTTGTGCGGACAATTGCCAACGAAGTAGACGAGCTGAACAGCAGCGGCGTTAAGCTGTGCTGCATCGGCCACCGTGAGGGCCTTCCGGAAGCATGCCGGCAGGAGCTTGCTTCAGCCATCGAACAAACAAGCCACAACGACAGCATTCACCTGATCCTCGCTTTGAACTACAGCGCACGCTGGGAAATGACACAAGCCGTCAAAACAATCAGCGAGAAAACGCAGAAAGGAGAGATCAAGCCCGAAGATGTCAGCGACCAGCTTATTTCAGCTCACTTATCAACCGCAGCATTTCCCGACCCGGAGCTGCTCATCCGCACGAGCGGCGAATACCGGTTAAGCAATTTCCTGCTCTGGCAGATCGCTTATACCGAGCTTCATTTTACACAGGTACTCTGGCCGGACTTCAGAGAAGAAGACCTTTACAAAGCCGTGCTCGACTATCAATCACGTGAACGCCGTTTTGGAATGGTATCCGAACAATTATAACGCATGAAACAACTCCTTATAGTATTTAGTTCGTTCTTGACTCTTGGTGTATTTGCCCAGGAAACCACCGACACCATCCAACCAGCCAATCCCGTCACGATCGGTGTCGGAATGACATTCGACTATGCCGCTCCCGTCAAATACGAGCTCGGGCCTATTCGCGTGGAAGGCGCAGACAATTTCGACCCGCAGGCCATCAAGCTCATCGCCGGACTACGGGCCGGGCAGGAAATCACCGTTCCGGGAGAGCAGATTACCCGGGCGATCAAAAACCTCTGGAACGAAGGATTGTTCTCCTCCGTCTCCATAGAAGCCGAAAAAGAAGTAGCCGGCGTGCTTTACCTGGTGATCAAAGTAACCCCGCGGCCCAAATTGTCGCGCTTCAAGTTCAAAGGTGTCAACCGCCGCGAGGCAGATAAGCTCCGCGAAGAGATCAACCTTACTTCGGGAAAAACGATCACCGAGAACATGATCTTCAACACCAAAGCCAAGATCCAAGGGTATTTCCGCGAAAAAGGCTTCAACAACGTAGAAGTTTCCATCAACCGTATACAGGATACGCTCATCAACAATTCCGAGATCTTCCTCATCGACATTGAAAAAGGCCACAAAGTAAAGATCAAGGAAATCACCATCAACGGCGTTACATCCGTTAAAATGTGGAAGCTGCGCGCTGCCATGAAAGACACCAAAAAGAAATCGTACTGGCGCTTTTTCAAACGCTCCAAATACTCCAAATCTGCCTACGAACGCGACAAACAGGCCGTGCTCGATAAGCTGAAAGCAGTCGGATTGCGCGATGTCGCCATCGTTTCCGATTCCGTTTACAACATCGACGAGCGCAACATGGGTATTTCCATTACGATCGACGAAGGGGAAAAATACATGTTCGGGAACATCGTGTGGATCGGGAATACCAAATTCACGTCCGGATTGCTCGACACCGTTCTCGGCATCAAGTACGGCGACGTTTACAACAAGCCTTTACTGGACCAGCGATTATTCATGAGCCAGGAAGGCCGCGATATTTCCTCCCTGTACATGGACCGCGGACACTTGTTCTTCCAGGTCATCCCGATCGAAAAAAGCATAACGGACAACCACATCAATTACGAAATGCGCTTAATTGAGGGGAAAGAAGCCCGTGTACGCAATATCATCATCAAAGGGAATTTCCGGACGAACGAGCATGTCATACGCCGGGAGATCCGCACCAAGCCGGGAGATCTGTTCAACCGCAATGACATTATCCGTACACAGCGTGAGCTGGCACAGCTCGGTTACTTCAACGAACAGGGCTTCCAGGTGAACCCGCTTCCGAATCCGCAGGACGGAACAGTAGACATCGAGTACGTGGTCGAGGAGAAATCAGCCGACCAGATCGAGCTCTCCGGTGGATACGGTGCCAAAAGGATCATCGGAACACTTGGACTGACTTTCAGCAATTTCTCCATTAAGAATACCTTCAAAAAAGGAGCATGGGCACCGCTTCCTTCAGGTGACGGACAACGTATGTCCATTCGTGTGCAGACCAACGGCCGCTACTACCAGAGCTACAACTTCTCCTTTACAGAACCGTGGCTCGGTGGTAAAAAACCGAATTCACTCACCACGTATGCCACCCATACGCAGATCGGGAATAACCTCAGCCGTAAAGCCGGCACGTACCAGGGGGTTTCCATTTCCGGTGGTGGTATCGGGCTGGGACGAAGAAAGAAATTCCCGGATGATTATTTCAGCGCCTATTACGAGCTTTCGTACCAGTACTACGACGTGGTCGACTACGCCAATCTCTTCCCGAACTTTAAAGACGGATACGCCAACGATATTGCCCTGAAATATTCCCTGCAGCGTAACTCCATCAATTCGCCGATCTACCCGACGGAAGGATCCAAGCTGTCCTTTACGGCAAAATCGTCCCTTCCCTATTCTCACATGGGCGGCCGATCCGATTTTACAGGAGCCAGTGCACAGGAAAAATACCGATACCTCGAGTACTACAAGCTGAAACTGACCGGGGAATTTTTCTTCCCGCTGACAGCCGACAAAAAGCTGATCTTTATGCCGCGCTTCGGTTTCGGGGTCATGGGTTATTACAACAGTTCAAAAGGACTGACGCCGTTTGAGCGCTTCAACCTTGGTGGTAGCGGACTTTCAGGTGTGAACCAGTTCGGAGGCCGTGAGATCATCGCCCTGCGCGGATACGAAGATCCGGGAAGCGGAAGCGGATTATCTTCTTCAGGGGGAGATCCGATCGTAGCAAAATACACGATGGAGCTTCGTTACCCTATTTCCCTCAATCCACAGGCGACGTTCTACGTTCTTGCCTTTGCGGAAGCGGGAAATACGTACCAGAACATTAACACCTTCAACCCGTTCAACGTGAAGCGAAGCGCCGGTATCGGTGTCAGGATCTTCCTGCCGATGTTTGGTATGCTTGGGCTCGATTACGGACTTGGATTCGACAAGCTCGATCCGCATTCAGCGGGTTATGGCGGTGCTTCCGATCAGCAGATCGACCAGAAAGGCTACTTTGGTAAATTCAACTTTACCATCGGTATGAATCTCGGAGAATTATAATAAATGCAATAAAAACATTAATTTCAACGTTTCATCAATTTTAATCTATGAAAAACCTGTTGTTAGTCCTCCTGGTAGTGTTTGGCACAACGTTTGTCAGTTCGGCCCAGAAATACGGTTATATTGATTCCGATTACATTCTGAATAATATTCCCGAGTACAAGGAAGCGAAAGATCGCCTTGATAAACTGGCTGAACGTTGGACAAAAGAAGTGGAAGAACGCTATGAAGTAATCAAACAGAAAAAAGAGAATTTTCTTCGGGAAGAAGATCTCCTGCCTGCTGAAGAAAAAGCAAAACGCCAGGAAGAGCTTGAAAAACTCGAGCTCGAAGCAATGGAAATGCAGAAACTGCGGTTTGGTGTGAGCGGCGATTACTTTCAGAAACGCCAGGAGCTCATCAAGCCGATACAGGATAAAATCTATGAAGCCATGCAGGCTGTTGCCTCCAAAAGGAATTATAGCTTTATATTTGACAAAGCAAATCAAAGCAACCTGGTTTTTGCCGACACTAAATTTGACATCAGCAACGAGGTATTGAAAGAAATGGGCTATACTCCCAAATAAAACAACGACTATTAATTACAAACAATCAAATGAAAAAACTATTTTTCGCACTGGTAATCGCTCTTACAGCAGCCACAGCCGTACAGGCACAATCTAAAATCGGACACGTTAATTCTCAAAAATTACTGGATACATTACCATCTCGTAAAAAAGCGATAGAAGAAATCGGTGCTTTCGAGCAAAAAGGTATTCTGGAATTACAGGAAATGGATCAGAACATCCAGAAAATGTATGCCGAATACATGAAAGTTCGCGGAACACAGCCTGCATCACTGAATGCTTACGACGAAGAGCGTATCCAGAAAGAACAGGCAAGACTCGAAGCACGCCAGGCTGAGCTCGAGCAGCGCATGCAGGTAATGTCACAGGAGCTGAACGTAAAAATTCTTGCGATCGTCAAAGAAGCTGTTGACGTTGTTGCGAAGAAAAAAGGACTCAACTACGTGATCGACGAATCAAACACCCTGTTTGCCAGCGGTACCGATATTACCTCCGAAGTGATCGCCGAATTGCTGAAGCTCGAAGCAAAAAAACCGGCATCGACAACTACGCCGACACCAACTCCGGCGCCAGGTCAATAATCGATTAAATAAAATCAATCATACAAAAGCTGTCCTCATCCGGACAGCTTTTTTTATGTACGTAAATTAATTTACCATGGTATTTAATTAAATCGTAACTTTGTCGAAACATTCGTTCATGGAACGCTCATCATTCGTAAAGTCAATGGTAGGATTTGCAGCAATAGGTGGATTGACTTCAGCATTCAGGCTGAAAGAACTCCTCAGTGAAGAAGATTACACCTACCCGGTTTTGTTTATCGGCCATGGCTCGCCTATGAACGGGATCGAAGACAATGTGTTTTCACAGCAGTGGAAAGCGCAGGTCAAAGATCTGCCAACGCCGAAAGCCGTGCTGGTCATCTCCGCACACTGGCTCACGCGTGGAACGGCTATTACAGCGATGGAACAGCCGAAAACCATTCACGACTTCGGCGGTTTCCCGGAGGAACTATTCGCTGTTCAGTATCCCGCTGCCGGAAATCCGGAGCTCGCAGCCGAAACGAAAAAGCTCGTCACAAAGACAACTGTCGGGCTTGACCACGAATGGGGACTCGACCACGGGACCTGGACCGTTGTTCGCCACATGTATCCGAATGCCAATGTTCCCGTACTGCAACTGAGCATCGACTATTCTCAGCCCGCGCACTACCATTACGAGCTCGCCAAAGAACTGCGGGCACTTCGCAAAAAAGGCGTGCTGCTCATCGGTAGTGGGAACATGGTGCACAACCTCGGAATGGTTGCCTTCGATAAGCTCTCCGTTCCGAACTACGGTTACGACTGGGCGATCGAAGCCAACGACATTTTTAAAAAGCTTGTGCAGGAAAAGGATCATCAATCGCTCATTAATTATATGAATCTGGGGAAAAGCATACAGCTGTCCATCCCGACGCCCGATCATTATTTCCCGTTGATCTATACACTGGGCCTGTCCAACGAAAGCGATAAAATTCAGCTGTTCAACGACCAGCTCGTCGGTGGCTCATTGAATATGACTTCAGTCCAGTTCGGGTAATCAAATGTAAAAGCAAGTGCAGGATGCCTCCTGCAGATACATTCCCGCGAATGCTTACATTTGTTCTATGTCACAACAAGGTCCCATCGGTGTTTTTGATTCAGGCTACGGAGGCTTAACGATCCTGAAAGAGATCCGTGAGCGCCTCCCGGCGTACGATTACGTCTACCTGGGCGATAATGCCCGCGCGCCGTATGGTTCCCGCTCCTTCGAAGTGATCTACGAATACACCTGGCAGGCCGTTCAGGCCTTATTCGACCGCGGTTGCTCACTGGTGATCCTCGCCTGCAATACCGCTTCCGCAAAAGCGCTCCGCAGCATTCAGCAAAAACAATTGCCGCTGCTCGAAGGCAACAGGCGCGTACTTGGCGTTATTCGTCCGAGCACGGAGATCCTGGGCGAGTTGACGCAAACGGGGCATGTAGGCATACTCGCCACGGAAGGAACCGTTAAATCGCGCTCTTACGTGATCGAGCTGGAAAAATTTGCTCCGCAGATCACCGTTGTGCAGCACGCCTGCCCGATGTGGGTCCCGCTGGTGGAAAACAATGCGTTCGGAACGCCGGGAGGAATCTATTTCCTGCAACAGGACCTGTTGACGCTGCTGCAACAGGACCCGGAGATCGATACCATTCTGCTTGGCTGCACGCACTACCCTATTCTGCAGGAAACGTTGCAGGCACTTTTGCCCGGACACGTCAAAGTGATCTCGCAGGGACCGCTGGTAGCAGAACGACTGGCAGATTATATGGATCGTCACCCCGAGATCGCAGAATCGTGCGCCAAAAACGGCAGTGTGCGCTATCTCACCACCGAAAGCGCCGAAACATTCGACGCCAACGCAAGCCGGATCATGGACACGGCCATTACCTCATCGCACATCGTGCTGCACTAGTCTGCATCTCCCGTCTTTTATCTTTGTCTTCCATCTTTCTTCTTGCAACATTTCTTGGGAATCCCATTGTGATCAAAGAAGCGAATCCGCGTTTTCACGATCAGAATGCTATTTTTACCGCACGTAAACTGTTTGTAACGCTGATGCTGGAAATAACGGGCTATATCGGAGCTTTTTTTGTGGGATTTGTACTCGGCCTTCTCGGCGGTGGTGGTTCCATTCTCGCCCTCCCGGTAATGGTGTACCTGTTCCACGTCAAAGCAGAGCTCGCAACGGCTTATTCCCTCTTTATCATCGGTTCGGCGTCGCTGATCGGTACCTTCCAGAACGTACGCAATCGACTGGTGCAGCCAAAAACAGCGTTGTTGTTTTCCATTCCGGCCGTTATTGCCGTGACCTTTTCCAGGAAAGTACTGCTTCCGGGACTTCCGGCAAAGATCCACATCGGGGACCATCTCGTATTCGAGAAGAACATCTTCATCATGATCCTGTTCGCCATTCTCATGATCCTGGCTTCCATTCCGCTTATTCGTGGTGTGAAGGAACGTCCGGGAGCCAAAAGGCCGAGGCCTGGGATCCTGATGTTCTTCGGGGCGATCGTAGGCATTATTTCGGGAATGGTCGGTGCCGGCGGCGGCTTTCTGATCATCCCGGCATTGTCGATCTTTATGAAGATCCCGATCAAAACCGCGATCGCCACCTCCATCATGATCATTTCCATCAATTCGCTCGCGGGTTTTGCCACGGAAATGTTCCGCGATGATATCGATTGGGCATTTCTACTTCTGTTCACAGGGATCGCAGCGGGCGGATTGTTAACCGGCCTGTACCTCAGCAAGCGCATTCAGCCCGACAGGCTCAAACGCGGATTCGGAATTTTCGTGCTCGCCATCGGCACATTTATCCTGATCAAGGAATCGCTTTAGTAAATAGGCGGTAGTTGTCAGCCTTCTCCGGAAACTAAAGGTTTTGTTCTAAAAACGGACGCTTTTGAGGATAACAAATAATTACCGGAAGAACATTCATCAGCTACTAACGTTCGACAGTGCGGGCATTCCGTGCCATTCTCAGAGATAGCTGCAGATCATGCGGAGTCGCGTTTCGACGCAGGAGAAGGAAGCGCGCAGCGATGATCAGTCAACGGTCCCGACGTAAGGAGGGAATCTCCTTTGAATGGCACTTGATTTTTTGTTTCTTTTGCATCAAGGCAAAAGAAAAAGAACAACCCCAGGTGTTAGCCTGCCTCCGCCATGCATCTATTATACTGACTAGGCCGTTTTAGAAAAAGCATTAAACTAAACAACCTTGTTTACATCGAAAAAACCTTCTTAATTGAGCGCGAACGATATACCTATTTTGAGTGTGATGTTTTTCTTCCAGTCGGAATCCGCGTAAAAACCGTAATTGTAGAATCCGCCGACACCAAATCCGCTGAATCCGATCACCAACAGCTTATCGAGCAGGATCCCGCCTTCGTAATAACCTTTGGACATCGTCTGGAAACTTCCGGTTGGATTGGTCGGGATCGTATGTTGCTGCTGGCTGCCGAACGCACCTGTTCCCATGGCATGGTGCAACACAAGCTGTGGTTTAGTCCACTTGAATTTAGTTTTCACCGGCGTAAAGAAAAAGCGCGTAAACAAAGCTACCTGCTGACGGTTATAGAAGGTAGAAGGCCGCATCGTCTCGAAGGAATTCATCACCGATACATTCCAGTCCTTTCCGCCTGTTCCGGCTCCCGTATGCATCAGGTACAATGGAACATTGCCGTCTGTTGCGCCGCCGCTCAACAGATAAGAAAGTTTCCCCACTCCACGGATCGGAATGTCCTGCTGAATTTCGAGGTTCACACGTGTATAATCAAGCAGCGACTGTTCGATCCCTGAAATTCCGCGCACAGCCTTCGCGCTGATCTTCGGCCATTTTGAGCCGAGCGAAACGCGCTTCGTCCCGAGGTACATCAGTTTCTCGCGGATCGTCCAGACAACCTCGAGCCCTGCTTCGGCCACATCAAACGACGCGGCTTCAGATAACAACAGGTCAGGCGAAGCAGAATTGTCGTCCGTTTGCACATACTGATAGCCCTGCGTCAAACGAATGCGCTGATAATTCCCGATCGCCATCAGCTTGATCCGTGGTGTAATGTAAGCGCTCAGCGTGAGTTCCATTTTGCGCTGGCGCTCCATGTTCGCCACGTACAGATGCCGGTAAATCGAAGCGGTGGAAAAGCTTTGTTCGTGCGACAGGAATTCGTACCCGCCGCGTTCGACCAGGTCTTCCTGAAAAGCTCCTTTAATTTCGACAACGTATTTCGGGAAAAGCAGGCAGCTGGCATAGCCACCGTATTTCCAGGCTTTGTCGCGCGTTCCGTAACCGAAATAACCGCCGATCGTTGCGCGCTTCCACAATTTCTGACTCGTTTCCAGTCCCGCCCCAAGCCGGTAGCCTTCGTACTGACGGTAATCGATCAGGCGTTTCAGGTCGAGCTGTACATAGCCGAGTGGAATTTTCCCGTCGGCAAGCGCTTTGACCAGCATTAGCTTCTGATCGAAATGGTTGGCTTCAGAAATGCTGTCGACCACTTTATACGTCGTTTTTTCTTTATCGGTCAGTTCATATTTGCGGTTTCCCTGCCAGTGCGAACTGTCTTTATCGCCCGCATCGATCGCCGTTTCCACCGTTACGGCATTGAAACGCTGTTTGGAAACGTCGGCGCCGAGCACAATGTTCTCAATGTAGGTCGAGCCTTTCCCGACGAGGTATCCGTCTGTCAATGCTGAGTTCAGGCGCAATGCAGGAAAGATCGCTTCGGTTGAAAGCTTGGCCGGAAACCATTTCTTCCCGTCGATGAGCACGTATTCCTGGATGATCTTCGGCTGAATACTTTCCGACATTTCCGCCGGCTGGGCAATGACTTTCTCGAGCGCAAAACCGTTCGTATTGATATACAGCCAGCCTTTCATACCGTCGAAATTCTTGTCTTTCCGCGGTTGAAAACGAATGGTATAAGTCGTATCCATCCCGACGATGGTTGTGTCTTCCAGGATGAACAGATATCGGCGAATGCTTCCGAACGCCAGCGGATTGATGTACGATTTCCCCAGTAGGTTGAACTGGTTCTCGTAGAAATTGAAGGATTGCAGCTCATTGGCAAAGGTCGAGAACGCAGGATCGGAAAAACCGGAAACTTTGTAGGCGGTGATCACTTCCTTTTCGCGGTAAGGCGGCTCAAACGATTTTTTCGTGGTGCTTTCCATCAGGAACAAATGCTGCTTACCGAACAGGTTGCGGATATCGATCAGGCTCGTGTCCGTCGTTGTATCGGAAATCGACGCCATTGCATCGGGGTTCATCGTGAAAATGAATTTGCTGTAACTGTCGTAGGTAAACGATTCATCGCCCATCGGGTGATTCTGCTTCCTGTTCGCAATGGCTTTTTCCATAATGCGTTCCGCCGGATTGATTCCCGGAAGCAAAACGAATTCATCGAGCTCGCTCGCCACAGGCTGCAATTCGATCACAGCGCCAACCTGCGAAACGGCAATAACGGTATCGCGGTATTCCGCCGATTTCAACTGGAGCTGCGTCGCGCCGGCAGGCAGGACAAAGTACCCGTCTATATCTCCGAGCACAGGATTTCCGGGAGAAGGTGAAATACGCACGAACGGAACGGGCGTTTTGGTTTCCATATCGATGATCTGGACAGTTTGTCCGGACACGGCTCCCGAAAGCAGGAGAAAAGCGAGTAAAATTCGTATCATAAGCTTGTATTCTGGGACTATGACCGTCGCAGGGTTGAAAAAGTTACAGGGCTAAATTAAGGGTTTCTTTGTCAAAGGACTGTTTTCTGATTATTTTCGTACGAAGGACTGACCGTACTCCGGCACAGATCCTTCAGCACCAATTCCCTTGTGTCCGTCGTGTCCCTGTGGTTAAACTTACGTGAGAGCATGAACAAACCGGCGCTTCGGGATTCTTTTCGCATACTGGGAAACATAACGTTTGCCCGCGCCTGGAACCTCGTGCGCCTGAAAGCTTCGTTCCAGGTTTCCAAATGGACAAAGAAGCCTGCCCACACCGGGAAACCGTTCGCACTGAGCATTGAGCCCACCACCGCGTGCAACCTCGGCTGCCCGGCCTGCCCCAGCGGATTGAAAGAATTTACGCGTCCCACCGGGAAGCTCGACCTCGCAAAGCATGAAAACTGGCTGCAGCAGGTAAGCCGGGAAACGTTTTACATCAATTACTATTTCCAGGGCGAACCGTTCCTGCACCCGCAGTTCCTCGACCTCATCAAAGCGGCAAAAAAACAGCGGATCTATACAGCTACGTCGACCAATGCACATTTCATTGATGAGAAAAAGGCCGAAGCCATTATTTCCTCGGGGCTTGACCGGCTCATCATTTCCATCGACGGCCTGACGCAGGAAACCTACAGCTCCTACCGCGTTCACGGCCAGCTGAACAAAGTGATCGAAGCGGCAAAGCACCTCGTAGCCGCCAAAAAGAAGCTCAACAGGCCGAATCCGTTCCTGATCTTCCAATTCCTCGTCGTGAAAGCCAATGAGCACGAGATCGACGACCTGCAGGCGCTGGCCAGAGAGATCGGCATCGACGAAGTGCGCTTCAAAACCGCGCAGGTCTACGATTATGAGAACGGCAACGTGCTCATTCCCGACAATGAAAAGTATGCGCGCTACGTCAAAAAAAGCGATGGCACCTATCGCGTGAAATACAAAGGCGGCGATCATTGCTGGCGCATGTGGTCTTCCGCCGTGCTCACCTGGGACGGGCAGGTCGTTCCGTGCTGCTTCGACAAAGACGCGCATCATACGCTGGGAACACTGGCAACCGATTCGTTCCATTCCATCTGGAACAGCGGCGCTTACCGCAATTTCCGCGAGCAGGTGCTCACCGACCGGAATGCGATCGACATCTGCACGAATTGTTCCGAAGGCGCGGAGGTGTGGATCGACTAGGAATTGTAAATTTTCAAATGGAAAATTGAAAAGAGCAGGAAAAGAAATTATGAATGATCAATTATCAAGACATCCTGATTGAGACAGCAAAGCACACTTGATAATTCATCACTTGTTAATTGATAATTACCTCCTGCATCGATCACATTGCGCAGCTTCTAAAGCACTTCCTTTTACATTTTTCAATTCTCCATTTTCAATTATTTCCTCGTTGATAATTCATAATTGTTAATTACCTCCTAGACCGATCACATACGCAGCTTCAAACAATCTTCTCCTTTTCAATTTTCCATTCTCCATTTTCAATTATAGTATATTTGTATCCCAAAAACGATTTACCATGTACGGAAAAATGAAGGAGCATCTTGCCAGTGAATTGCAAACAATCCAGGACGGCGGAATTTTCAAACGCGAACGCATCATCACTTCTCCCCAGGGAGCTCGTGTAACGGTGAGCTCTGGCGATGAAGTAGTCATCATGTGCGCCAACAATTACCTGGGGCTTTCTTCCCATCCCGAAGTGATCGACGCTGCCAAACGTGCGCTCGACACCCATGGTTACGGCATGTCGTCCGTTCGTTTCATTTGCGGAACGCAGGACATCCACAAAGAGCTCGAAGCAAAGATCGCTACCTTTTACGGAACCGAAGACACCATTCTTTACGCTGCGGCATTCGACGCCAACGGAGGCGTTTTCGAACCGTTGTTCGGCGAAGAAGATGCGATTATTTCCGACGAATTGAACCACGCTTCCATCATCGACGGCGTGCGTTTGTGCAAAGCGCAGCGTTACCGCTACAAGCACAGCAACATGGCCGATCTCGAAGATCAGCTGAAAGCAGCACAGGCACAGCGCTACCGCATCATCGTTACCGACGGCGTTTTCTCCATGGACGGCGACATCGCCAAAATGAACGAGATCTGCGACCTGGCCGATAAATACGACGCACTGGTGATGACCGACGAATGTCACTCTGCCGGCTTCATCGGGAAAACGGGCCGCGGTGTTCCGGAATACCACAACGTGATGGGCCGCGTGGACATCATTACCGGAACACTTGGAAAAGCACTCGGCGGCGCTATGGGCGGCTACACGACAGGACGCAAAGAGATCATCGAACTGCTGCGTCAGCGCTCACGTCCGTATTTGTTCTCCAACTCACTCGCTCCGGCGATCGTTGGCGCCTCCAATAAAGTATTCGACATTTTAAGCTCCACAACCGAGCTGCGAGACACGCTCGAAAGCAACACGAGCTATTTCAAAGAGCGCATTCTTGCAGCAGGTTTCGACGTAAAACCGGGCGATTCTCCGATTGTTCCGATCATGCTCTACGATGCGGCGCTTTCCCAGAAATTCGCCGACCGTTTGCTCGAAGAAGGAGTATACGCGATCGGGTTCTTCTACCCGGTAGTTGCCAAAGGCCAGGCGCGCATCCGCACACAGATCTCTGCCGCTCACACGCAGGCAGACCTCGACAAAGCGATCGCGGCATTTATTAAAGTAGGAAAAGAATTAGAAGTTATTTCCTAATACTTCTGATTGGAAATAGGAAAAGGAATTCAGCGATGAGTTCCTTTTTTTGTTGACCCTATTTGTAAATAGCCAAGACGATAATCCCTCTTCCCCCTTGAGGGGGAATTAAAGGGGGTGGCATTTCATCAGCTCCTCTTCGTATTGATCGTCAACACTTAAGGAAAATGATTGACTTTTGGATTATTCTGTTAGATTTGAATTATAACTAAACACTATTCTATGACAGAAGAAGAACTGAGAACTAAGAAATTACAGCTGGAAATTGACGAACTCTCGAGGTCTAGCTGGAAAAAACCAGCCTACCTCACCATCATCATCTCTGCCGTTACCGTAGCTATTTCGGCATACTTCGGTTTCTCCCAATACTTTAAACAAGTTGACAGAACTAATATAGAAACGATTGAGCGCTTAGAAAAAGAGAAAGAAGACTTTAAGAATGAAAAGCACGATGCCCAAATCGCAAAAGCGCAATACGAGTTGCTCTTAAGAGATGTCGAGAATAAAGAAATGCAGGATCACATGCTTTTAATAAGCCAACAGTCTCTTGAACAAGAAAAACAGTTTGCTTCTATTAAGAAGAAACTGCTAAGAGTCAAAAACCTAGAAAAAACGATCGATAAATACAATAGCTATATTATCGAATACGCAAGGGGAGTCATAGCATCACCCAGCGGACAGAACAAGGTCAGGGAAATCATAGAAATAGAGAACCCCGAACAACAAAAACGTGAATTGGAAAATTTCGCATTCAACATAACAAAGCAATCACACTCAAGGGGCTTAGAACAAGTGCTAGAAGAAATAAATAAAGTTGGTCGTTAAACCATTTTGGATCTAATTCATAATAGTGGGCGCCCTGCTCAATGGGGAAACCTCCGCGAAAATCCGCGCGATCTGCGAATACCTTCTCTGCCCTTCAACATCTTCCACGCATATCCGCGCAATCTGCGAGCCCCTATAACAGCAAACCACCGCCGGATTCCTTAATGAATCATTTAATCCCGTATTTTCGTCTAAAGCAACGAAGTATTGTGCCTCAACATCTACATCGCATCCGAAAAAGAATTGACGCTCATCCTGTGGAACGACGAACAGCCGGGTTTGTGCATCAATGCCGTAACCGATCCCAAAGAGATCAATATGATCGAACTCGCCGTGCACGCAAAGCATTATTACGACGCCGGATCGTTCATGGGCTATGCCTGCGGATTCTCCTACGGAAAATGGTCGGAAGAAACGAACGACAATCACGAGCTGCGCATCCGTGATACCCGCAATCTCAAAAAATACCTCCAACAGCATTCAGACGGTAACTTCCTCCAGCTGTTCTGCACCTGGTGGCACGGCTTCCCGGAAGTGTACCCAACAGCAGAATTCCTCTTATCAGGACCAGAGCCCGAAGCATTCGATTTCGAAGAAGACATCGTGCTGACAGTCGTCGGGTAAAACTTCACCAATCCTCATCTGCCGCTTTCCGATCAACACTTACAGCTTTCAAAACCGGATTGACAACTTTCCGAAACGCATGTACGCGCTTCAAAACAACATCTACACGTCTCAAAACCGGATTGACAGCTTTCCGACACACATGTACGCGCTTCAAAACAACATCTGCACGTCTCAAAACCGAATTGACAACTTTCCGATACACATGTGCGCGCTTCAAAACGACATCTGCACGTCTCAAAACCGTATTGACAACTTTCCGACACACATGTACGCGCTTCAAAACGACATTTACACGTCTCAAAACCGGATTGACAACTTTCCGACACACATGTACGCGCTTCAAAACGGCGTCTACACGTCTCAAAATCGGATTGACAGCCCTCTGACGCCCGTATTCACTCTTCCAAACCGCGGAGCCTCCTTGATAATTCATAATTCATGCGTTGCTAATTCCCCTTTCCTCCCAATCCTCCCGTAACAATCATCTGCGCAGCTTCTAAGCCTCTATCCTTTCAATTTTACATTCTCCATTTTCAATTCTTCCATAAATGCAGGAATAAAAATTATCTTTGCGCCTTTCAGATAGTGTCGTAACTATCTGCCCCCGTATTTAACTATTAGTTTATGACAAGGTATCTGCTTGTATTGACCATTGCCCTGCTGTCGCTGACCGCTCATAGCCAGACGATCCAAACGGTGAAAGGAACCATTATAGATGAAACGACGGAATCGCCGGTTGAAAAGGTAGACCTGAAAATACAATCCGTGGATTCCAAAAAAGTCTACACCGCCGAAACAGACGACGACGGAGCTTTTCAGTTCAAAAATGTAGATGCCGGAAAATACCGCCTCGTGGTGTTCGATAAAGATTACCGCGGAAAAAGCTTCCCGGTCGAATTCGATGAAAGTCAGAATCCTGTTTACACCCTCGATACCTTCGGCATTTCCCTGAACGTTACCTGGATGTTCAACTGGGGAAAAACAACCGAAACAACCGATGCGAAAGGCGACATCATCATCAATCACCCGACTTCCCACTTCGTTGCCCGCATTATTCTGATCATTTACGGGTTCTGCCTCGTGCTGATCTTCTTTTACAGCGTTCTGCAGTTCTCCTTATCCATTGCTTACGCACGAAACCGCAAGAAAAAAGAAGCCGAAGTTCCCTTGCCGTTTATAGAATCCGAAGCGCCGTTCGTTACCGTGCAGCTGCCAATGTACAACGAGCTCTACGTGGCCGAGCGCATCATCGAAACAATTGCTGCCTTCGACTATCCGCGCGATCGTTTCCAGATCCAGGTGCTCGACGATTCAACGGATGAAACCGTAGACGTGATCGCGAAAAAAGTAGCTGAAGTAGCCGCAACAGGCATCAACATTCAGCACGTTCACCGCGTTGACCGGACAGGCTACAAAGCCGGTGCGCTCGATGCAGCCATGGACCAGGTACAGGGAGAGTTCATCGCGATCTTCGATGCCGATTTCGTTCCCGAGCCTGATTTCCTGCAGCGCATGATGCCGTACTTTGCCGATCCGAACGTTGGAGTCGTGCAAAGCCGCTGGGGACACCTCAATAAAAATTACTCGCTCATCACCGAGCTCCAGGCGTTCGGACTGAACGGCCACTTTGCCGTAGAGCATGGCGGACGTACGGCTTCCGGGCACTTTATCAACTTCAACGGAACCGGCGGAATCTGGCGCAAAACCTGTATCGCCGACGCCGGCGGATGGGAGCACGATACATTGACCGAAGACCTTGACCTGAGCTACCGTGCACAGATGAAAGGCTGGAGATTCGTGTACCGCGAAGAGATCGTTGCACCGGCCGAATTGCCGATCACCATGTCTGCACTGAAAAATCAGCAGCACCGATGGATGAAAGGCGGCGCGGAATGCTTCATCAAAATGTGGAAACGCCTGTTAAGGGCCAAAGAAGTAACGACCTCGAACAAGATCCACGGGCTTTCGCACCTGTTCAACTCGTCTGTATTCATGTTCATCCTGCTGCTTTCCCTGCTGAGCCTTCCGGTTCTTCATATCAAAGACAGCTTCTCCGACCTCAACTTCTTCCTGCAGTTCGGCTCCATCTTCATCATCAGTACGATCTTCCTCGGCTATTACTACTGGCTCGCTTACCGGGATAAAAAAGGAAATACGCTCACAGACTTCTTCCGCTTCCTCGGGCGCTTCCTGACGTTCCTCACCGTTTCCATGGGATTATCCCTGAGCAACACGGTAGCCGTTCTCGAAGGTTATATGGGTATTAAATCCAGCTTTGTGCGCACGCCGAAGTTCAACGTTGCCAAAAAAGGCGAAGCGAAGAACAACAAATACGACAAGAAAAGCATCTCGCTTATTACCATCGGTGAAGGGATCCTGATGTGCACCTTCGGGTTTACAGCTGTGAACCGCGCGATCCACGGCGACCTCGGAATGGTGGTGTTCCACCTGATGCTCACCGTTGGTTACGCAACCGTATTCTTCAGCACATTAAAAGAACTGAAACGCAACTAATACTTACTGTACCGGCGGTTAGAACTTCCTCCCTTGAGGGATTCCGATTTCTATCGGAAGAGAAGGGTGGCACCTACAAACCGCAAGTGAACTGAAGCAAGAAATCGTTGACTAATGAACATATGGATCCATCCCTGGAATCCTGCAGTCTTAACATCCTGTTATCCCAAACAGCTACTGGATAGACCGGTAATTCGCGATCCACATCGAATCCGTTACGTCGCGCAGCAGTACCCAGAAATTCGTATCGATCACATAATCGAGATCGAGGTGATCGATGTGGTAGCGGTCTGCCAGGAATTTCTCCTGTTTCAGCGAAGGCTTGTACATGCCGAGGCTCCAGCCCGTTTCACTGCTTCCCCGGAAAGGATAATCTGAAAAACGGATCTTCCAGAGACTGTCGAACGCCGGGCAGTACGGGTAATTCTTTTTCAGCACGCTGTCTACGAGCACACCGCCGAAAATATTTTCCTGTTCGAAATAATTAATGCGCTTCGGATTGAACGGACTTGGCCAGTAGCCCGAAAGAACTTTGATGAATTCGTCCTGTTGAAATAGTTTCTTTTCGCGAAGCGAGCCGTCCGTGCCATAGCGCATCGCGATGAAGCTTGTCATCTGCGAATTCTGCCCCATGGCTATCCGCACCCCGAAAACAACGCGTGTTTCTTTCGGCGGAGCTAACAAGGCAGTCGCAAAGACCCAGCAGATGACTATGAGCACAAATCGCATGACTGCAAATTACGAACAAAGGGAAACAAATCGAAAAAAAGTAAGGCGCTGTTTCAAAAAAGGGAATGATTTACCGCAAAGAGCCGGGGAAGTACTGTGTGTTTAGAGATCACAGAGGGACTATCGTCTATAGAACAGCATCTCGATCATCAGCCCATACTTTGCACGCTCTAACTCTCGTAAAAACTTTGTGACCTTTGCGAACACTCTGCGTTCTCTGCGGTAAAAAAGTTGATTGTCAATTATCAAACCGGATAATTCCCTCCGGCGTAACGATCGCGTTCAGACGCACATCTGTCGGAAGCACGTCCGAGATCGTATCTTCCAGTCCGAAATAATGCAGGCCGATAAACTGGCAGGAAGGAGCGCATTTCCGCAGGAAGCGGTCGTAGAAGCCTTTTCCGTAACCAACGCGGTGGCCGGATTTATCGGCGGCAAGCATGGGAACAAACACGATATCGAACCGGTCGGCGGCGATCAGCTTTCCTTTTTTCGGCTCGGGAATGCCTTTTTCGTTCAGCTCGAGCTGATCGGTGCTTTCAAAAAGGTAATGCCGCATTTCGAACTGTTCGAAGTTCGTTTTCGGTACCGCGATCTTCGCACCGATGTTCTTTGCCCGCTCCCACAGCAGGTACGTATTTACTTCTTTTTGCCGTTCGATGGGAAGGAACAGCGAGATCATTTTTTCTTCCAGCTGAAAATGCGTCAGCGTTAGCTCGACGATCGTTTCGGAAAGGCGTTCCAGCTCACCGGGAGACAACTGCATTCTCCGGGCGCGGTAAAGGGCTCTGAGCTCGGCCTTTGTCATTCTTCTGCGCTTGGCGGCATCAGGTTCACCAGGGAATGCATCAGCTCTTTTTCGCGGATGGCCGTTACCTGGTCGATCGCGTTTTCAAGCGCAATGGCGAGGTAATCTTCCAGGTCGTCCTTTTCCATCATGTGCAGCTCGGTAGCGATGTGAAACTCCTTGAGCTTGTAATTTCCGTCCAGCCGCAGCTTTACGAGTCCGTTTCCGGCGCTGCCGGTTACGCTGACGTCGCCCAGTTTGGACATACCGCTATCGGTGGCGCTTTTTAAAGCTTTCAGTTGTTGTAAAAATTCGGGGCCGAACATAACGCGTTAGTTTAGAGGGCGAAAATACATTAAACTCGTTAATTTACAAAAGCACAAAAGGGTACCACGGTAAATTGTTTAACAATTTTTTCACTTCCACCCGCTTGCGAATCGATTGTAGTACTCTGAAAATTCGTACTTTTCGGCGATGAAATCGGTATTCTGTCTTCTCATGTTTCTTGCAGTCTCTGCCATATCGGTAGATATTGTAACGAAATTCGTGGACAGCCTGGAGAGCTCAGCAACCACAGCGCAAGCCGGCAATCCCGATTCAGACGCAGATTCAGACGACCCTTTGAAAGATCCGAGCGACAATGAAGACGACGAAGAGCTGCGTGAAAAAGAATTGTTCTGGGAAGAATTCAGGTTTCTGCCTGTTCGTCTCGACCGTCCTTCCAATACCGAATTAAGCAGCCGCATCGACTTTTTTATCGAATATCCTTTACAGGCCGTTCCTTTTTCTCCTCCCGAATTAGCGTAATTGATCCATCCATTCAATTACATTAATTCATTACACACATGTTTTCATTATTTAAAACCTGGAAGGCTGACCTTCCGGCCGGGCTCGTGGTCTTTCTTATCGCGGTGCCATTATGTCTCGGTATTGCCCTGGCTTCCGAAGCTCCTTTGTTCTCAGGACTCATTTCCGGGATCATCGGCGGCATTGTTGTCGGGCTTATATCCGGCTCGTCCATAGGTGTTTCCGGCCCGGCTGCCGGACTTACCGCCATTGTTGCAACAGCGATCCACGACCTCGGAAGCTTTGAGCTGTTCCTTTGCTGCGTGGTGATCGCAGGTTTCATACAGATCATTCTCGGAGTGCTTAAGGCAGGATTTATTTCCGCCTTTTTCCCCAACGTCGTGATCAAAGGAATGCTCGCAGCCATCGGTATCATTATTATTCTCAAACAACTGCCGCATGCCATCGGATATGACAAGGATCCGGAAGGTGACGAAAACTTTTTCCAGGTGGACGGTGAAAACACGTTCTCCGAGATCGTTAACAGTCTGAATCATGTGACGCCGGCAGCAGTGGTGATCACCGTTGCTTCTATGATCGTGCTGATCCTTTGGGACAAAGCGTTCATACAGAAAACCTTTCTTCGCCTTGTTCCGGGACCGCTCGTAGTGGTTTTGCTGGGAATTGTATTCACACTTTGCCTGCAGGGCGGCCCCTGGGAACTGATCGCAGAGCACCGCGTCGACGTAGGTGTTTCCGGCAAATCGTTTAGCGAACTCCTCACCTTCCCCGACTTTTCGCAGATGGGGAACAGCAAGATTTACATTGTCGCCGTAACACTCGCGGTTGTTGCCAGCCTTGAAACGCTGCTCAGCGTAGACGCATCCGACAAGCTGGATCCCGAAAAAAGGCTCACGCCGGGCAACAGGGAGCTGTTCGCACAGGGAACGGGAAACATCATTTCCGGGCTTATCGGCGGATTGCCGCTGACGCAGGTCGTTGTCCGAAGCTCGGCAAACGTAAATGCCGGAGGTAAATCTAAATTGTCGACGGTTATTCACGGTATCCTGATCGCCGTAGCCGTAGTGAGCATACCCGGCGCGATCAATTTCATTCCGTATGCTTCACTGGCAGCCATTCTCTTTATGGTCGGTTACAAGCTGGCCAAGCCGAAGGTTTTTGTGAACGTTTACAAAAGCGGGATTCTGCAGTTCATTCCCTTTATGGTTACCGTGATCTTCGTGGTATTCATGGACCTGCTCACAGGCGTTGCGCTCGGGCTTCTCGCTTCCATCGTTATCACCATTGTTCAGCGCCTCACACTGAAAGGCGTTGAGAAAAAAGAACTGGTGCTGAACGAGAACGAAGCAGCCGAAGAATGGCACCTTCAATTCCCCGACTTTACATCCTTCGCCAAGAAGGCCGCGATGATCAAAGCACTGAACAAAGTGCCGGATAACAGCCGTTTAAAGATCGATTTGTCCAATGTCAAAATACTGGCATCGGATATTACGGATACGATCGACGAGTTCCACGGAACCGCCGCCGCTAAAAACATAGACATTGAGGTCATTCCTCAAAAAAGCACCTTTAATTAATTTTAATTATTCAAAAGACATGAATCCACTTCAGGAAATATTAGACGGAAACGCACAATGGGTAGAAGATACACTTCAAAGAGACCCGAATTTTTTCGATGTGCTAGCACAGGGCCAGACGCCGGAATACCTCTGGATCGGTTGCTCCGACAGCCGCGTTCCGGCCAGTGAGATCACCAACATGCTGCCGGGAAGCATCTTCGTACAGCGCAATATTGCCAACCAGGTAAATTCCACAGACGTCAACGTACTGAGCGTGATCTATTATGCCGTGAAATACCTGCGCGTAAAGCACATCCTGGTTGTCGGACATTACGGCTGCGGCGGCGTTCTCGCGGCGATGAACAACTCCAAGTACGGATTTCTCGATAACTGGCTGACGTCCATCAAAAACATTTACCACACGCACCGCGATGAGCTGAATGCCATAACCGACGAGCACAAGCGCGGAAACCGCCTTGTAGAGCTCAACGTAATGGAACAGGTGAGCAACCTGAGCAAGATCTCCTTTATCCAGGACGAATGGTCCAAAGGAAACGAAGTCGATATTCACGGACTTGTTTACAGCTTATCCAATGGAAAACTGGTAGATTTGAATGTCTCGAGGAACTCCAACGAATTTGTTCCCGATATCTTTCAATTCAGATAATTAATGGAAAACGGGCATTTGGACAGTATTGTACGGGAATTACACGACATCTTTTCAAGTGCCCGGAATCCACTCCGCGCGGTGCAGGCCGAAGCTTACATGAAAAATCACTTCACGTTTTTCGGCATGCCCACCGAAGAACGGCGCGCGTTGCAGAAGCCACTTCTGAAAGCACTTTCCATCCTGGATGACAGGAAGGAGCGCTGGGAACTGATCCGTAAGCTCTGGGCATTGCCCGAACGCGAGTTCCAGTACGCAGCCATCGACTGGCTCAACTCCTGGCCAAAACGCTGGTACGATGCTGAAGACGGCGCAGAGCTCGAATACCTGCTCAGCACACAATCGTGGTGGGACAGCGTAGATAGTATTGCCTCCAATTACCTTGGAAAATGGCAGCAGCTTTATCCTTCCGAAGCACGTTCGGCATTCGAAACCTGGCGCTATTCCGCATCTTTCTGGCTGCAGCGTTCGTGCATCATTTACCAGCTCAAACACAAAGAAAACGTCGATAGCGTTTACCTCGAATCACTGATCGCCCAGCTGAAAAGCAATCCCGAATTCTTCATCCAGAAAGCCATCGGCTGGAGCCTGAGGCAGCTTTCCAAACACCATCCCGACCGTGTCGAACAAATTATTGATGCTCAGCACTTAAAGGGACTGGCACTTCGCGAAGCAAGCAAATATCTATAGACTGATTTTCAACATCTTACGTAAAATAATTCCGCCGCTTGCCGTGGATTCCTAACAGGGGAACGAAATAATGTTAATTACAATCGGTTAACAACTGTAATCCGCTGTAAACTACTAATTTTGTAGTTATTATTTTAATACCCTTAAGCAGTTACAGTGAGATATTCGTTATTGGTTCTTTTTTGTTCGTTTGCTCTTTCGTTCTTTTCACAAACAGGTCCGGCCGGCGTAGGAAACTCAATTAATAATGTGTTCTGGATCAAAGCAGATGCAGGAACTTCTACAACGGTAGCGGGGGCGCCGCTTACGACGTGGAACGACCAGTCGGGAAACGGCATCAACGTGTCCCAGTCCACCGTCGTGCAGCAGCCGCTTTTTCAACCCGCTATTATCAACGGATTTCCCGCCATACAATTCGACAACAACTCCGCTGCCGGGCAGAATGACAAGCTCGTCGGGCCGGATTCCCCGATTCTCGACAACACAGCAGGCTATACGTTTTTCACCATCAGCCGTCCCCAGGTCCTGGGCACAAATTCCATCATTTCCAAACGGGTAGATGTCGGCGTTCACCAGTCGTTTATGCTGTTCTACTGGACGGGAACCCATTTTAACGTCGACATACAGACTAACAACGACCGCTTCGCATCGACTGCAGCTTTTTCTGCCAATACCAATTACCTGCTTGATGTTGTTTATGACGGAACTTTACCGGCAGCTTCCCGGTCGAAATTATATATCGGCGAAGAACTGCACAGGACAGCTTATGAAACCAGCACCTCGGTAGCCGACAACGTTTCTCCCCTGCTCATTGGTTCCACGCATTTAACGGATGATCGTCCGTTCGCCGGCTACATTTCCGAAGTGGTGGTCTACCGCGAAGCACTCAACAAAGCATCGCGTATCATCGTGAACAACTACCTTTCCGCCAAATATGACATTGCACTGACACTCAACGACAAATATACCGGCGACACACCTGCAAACGGAGATTACGACCGCGAAGTAGCGGGAATCGGTTACGACACTATTATGCCCGGAGCCATAGCAGGCAGCAATCCGGCATTTTCCTCTTCGGCCACCGGCGGAATGGGAATCGCGTCCGTAGCCGGCTTCGACATTGGCGACTACGTCCTCACCGGGCACAGATCGCCTGCCAATGCAGCCATCATCACAGACATCGCCGGAATGACAGGAAACGCGAGTTGCCGCTGGCAGCGTGTCTGGTATGTAGACGTAACGAACACAGGCGCTGCAACTACCGTAAACATTGAGTTCGATATGAGCGACGGTGGCGTTGCACCCGGACTCGGATCCGCACTGGCTGCTGATTACGTATTGCTCTACAGGTCCGGACAGACCGGCGCGTGGACAGAGCTCGTAACGGCCAATACCCTTTCAGGCGATAAAATACACTTTGACAGCTATGCACTGACACTCGACGGTTACTACACGATCGGCAGCAAGAACTGTTACGGAAGCCCGCTTCCTGTTGAACTGCTGGCATTTAATGCAACAAGAGACGGAAGAAAAGTCCGCCTCGACTGGTCGACAGCTTCCGAAACGGAAAATGCTTACTTCACGGCAGAACGCAGCACAGACGGAATAAGCTGGACGGCATTGTTTACTGTCGACGGTGCAGGAACTTCCTCCACAGCTCATTTCTACGAAGAAATGGATCATTTCCCTGCAAACGGGATCAACTATTACCGTCTGAAACAGACAGATGCCAACGGTCATTTCGAGTATTCCGACATTCGTGCGGTAACACTGGAACAGGCATCCGGACTGCTTGTGTTCCCGAATCCGGCAGACGACAAAGTGTTTATCAACTGGAACGATACAGCGGAACACACCGTCCAACTGACAGATGTAACCGGCAGGATCCTCTTTTCCACGGAAGCCATAGGACAGCTTTACATTCCTTTAGCAGAATTCGCTGCGGGAAATTACCTGCTGCGCTTCGAAGACGGATCTTCCGCGAAGCTGGTGATCTACTGATCACTGGTGTAAGTTGATTTAGCTAGCGCAGATCTATGCGGAAGCGGACAAATGATCTTCATCGTATGACTGAGAAATCAGGTTGAACGCACATTTCTCCACACTCTCAAAAAACAACGTACTTCCCCCCAATCCTCAACGGGTTTGCGTTTAAAAAAATTATGTCCGTTTTGCAGATTGTGCAGATTCACGCGGAATCAGGAAAATGATACTTAGCGGAACACTGATTTTATTGTATGACCTGGAAATCAGTTGGAACACAAATCCCTCCGCGCTCTCAGAAAACAACGTGCTTCCCAATCCTCAGCGGGCTTTGCGTTTAAATAAAACAATAGATTACCTGTTGGCAATATACACCCCCGAAAGCACCACCATCATGGCTGCAAGCTGCATCATACCGAACAATTCCCCGTTGAAGAACACACCGAAGAGTACCGCCACGAACGGGATAAAATACGTCACAGAACTGGCGAAAACCGCTGATGTGCGTGCAATAATACTGTTAAACAGCAGCAAGGCAAGGCACGTTCCGAGCAAACTAAGGATGGCAATGTAGCCCAAGCCTTCCATTGCATGTTCGTTGGTCTGAATGGTGGTAAAGGTGCCGGTAAAATATGCGGCAACGCCTGCAGGAATCGCGACAAATGAAAATGCGAGCGAAGTAATTTCCCAGGATTTGAAATCGGCCAATGTGTGCTTGATCGTGTTCAGGCTGGTTCCGTAAAAGACGGTTGCCAGTACAATAGCGCCCACATGCAGCCAGGAACCGTTGTTGGAAATCCCCGAATCAGAGAGCACGAGGAGGGTAATTCCGCCAAAGGCGATGAGCAATCCAATCGACTGCCGCAGCTTAAGCGCTTGCCTGAAAATAAAATAGCCGATGAGCAGCGTAAAAAAGGGTGTAAAGCTGTTGAGCATGCCGGCCAGTCCGGAGGAAAGCTTTGTTTCGGCAAACGTAAAGAGAAAAGCAGGAAAGAAATTACCACAGAATCCAACAACGATAAGGCTTACGATCTGTTTGCCCCTGCGGATCTTTTTCAGGGAAGCGATGCCGAAAGGCAGCATCACCAGTCCGGCGATCAGCATTCTCAACGCGGCAACCTGGCTATCGGAAAAAATGGCTTCACCGGAAGGTGTCTCCATTCCGCGCTTCATCAGGATGAACGAGCCGCCCCAGATACACGCCAGCAGTGCCAGCATCAGCCAGCCACCGGGATCTTTCTTCATTTGTTCTTCGGGCCGCGTTTACGACTTTCCAGCTTATTGGCGACATTCACCCGGTAACCGATCAACAAGGGTAAAGCAACAATGAGCAGGAAAGCGAGCAGATAGCCCATTCCCACCAGGCGGAAGCCAACCACGTCTTTCAAATCCTGCGGAGATACGCCGATGCCGATGAAATAGCTGAGGCTGAGCTTTAACGGCTTGGAATATGTTCCCAGGCTGTCTTTGTACATGACCTCGCCGTCAAATAAATTGATCGGGATCAGAAATAAAATGGCAGCTATCACCACCATTGCGATAAAAAATACCGCTACCGGATTTCTCAAAAATTGTCTCATGCGCTGTTTACCTGCCAAAGATGCGAAAAAATGGGTGTTCTGCCGTTCGAAATCTTGCTAATTTTAGCACATGCAACGAATTGCTTATTTGTGTGGTTCCGACAGTTGGGGCGGATTGGAAATGAATCAGTGGCGCAATGCCCGCTGGATGAAAGCGCGCGGACACGAAGTAATAGTGTTAGGAAGGGCAAACACCGAATTGCAGCGCTATTGCGAACAGGACGGAATTGAGTTCGCTATTATCGGGAAGCACCGCAAATACTACGATTTCAAAGCTGCCCGAAAGCTCTCCGCGCTGTTGAAAAAGCATGACATGCAGCACCTGATTATCCGCGACGTGCGCGATATGAGCATTGCTGCTTCGGCAAAACAATGGGGAAAACATCCGTTCCAGGTACATTATTTCATGGAAATGCAGCTGGGCGTTCGGAAAAAGGGTTTTCTGCACACGATCCGTTTCCGCAGGCTCACAACCTGGAGCTGTCCGCTGGAATGGCTGGAACAGCAGGTCGAAACGATGACCAATGTTCCCAAAGACAGGATCATTCACATTCCTTCGGGATTGGAGCTTGCTCCGCTGCAGGTACCATTGTCGCAGCGGGAAGCCCGTAAACTGCTCGAAGTTCCGGAAGAAGGTATTTTAATCGGCCTCGCCGGACGGTTCGATCCGCAGAAAGGACAGCTGTTACTGCTGGAAGCGATACAGCAGATATCAGATCAGCGTCCCGGCATCGTCTTACTGGGTTCGCCTACGCACAATGAAGGATCGGATTATCACGAGGCGATGCTGCATTTTATCGAGCGAAACCACCTGCAGGACCGTGTTTTCGTGCGGCCTTTCCGGCAGGATATCCACGTTTTCTATAAAGCGATCGACGCCTTTGTGATGGCCTCCAAAGCGGAAACCTTCGGGATGGTCACCATCGAAGCAATGGCTTGCGGAACGCCGGTTATCGGGAGCAACGCGGGCGGAACACCTGAATTATTGCAACATGGCAAGCTGGGGTATTTATTCGAGCCGTTATCTTCGGCAGACCTGGCGGTGAAGATCGCCCAATTCCTGGAAGAGCCGGATCGCTTCAAGGCCAAAGACCTGGAAGAAGCCATGGAATTTTTCGATCACGAACGGGTATGCGCGCTGGTGGAATTAAGGTTGAAATTAACGCTTCGCGATTAATTTCAATTTTGAATGTTGAATGTTGAATGTTTAATTAAGATCCGTTCAGCACTAAGCATTCAACATTAATTCAGTGCTTTGAACTTCTCCGAAAAAAACACTCTATCCCTGTTAAGGCGAGTTTCCAGCGAATCGCGGAATGCTCCGTAACTTCCTTCGGAAATACAGTTAATGGGAAAGAACAGCTGCAGGTCCTCGATGTATTCGAAAAAAACGGTTTGCTGTTGTACTTCCACACGGCGCAGGCCGGAGAAATAAAGTACTTTCACTTCGCGGTCTGCTACAACAACGGCTTTGTGGGTTACGCCTACACGGAACCACGGCATAGCGATGAGCATAAAAACGGTCTGATCGAGGAACAGCAATCCGTACGCCAGCGTGATTGGCCACGCATCCGGTGTAAGTGCGTAAGAAACCAACGCGAAGAACAAGGCGACGATCGCTTCAATAATCAGGTATAAACGCACCTGTCTTTTGCGCTCCACACCGATATCGGCGCACCAGATAAAACGCTCGGGCTTGCGGGTCATGCCCACTCCGATCCAGCGCATAACGGAACGACGAAGAATGAGCAGCAGCAGCAGCGTGGCAAAAACGTAGAAGATCTTATCCCTGTAAGGAAGCTGTCCGGCGCTGTATTTCAGAAAATCGAGCGGAATATCAAAACCGACAAGAATCGCGAATGCCATTGCCGGGAATGAAACGACCAGCAGGAGAATATTTATCGATCTGTTCATTACTTAAAGCTGCTTTATTTTTTGCTGGAGCTCTTCAATCTTGCGCTGTGCAGCATTGATCTTGCTTTCCACTTCTTTGCGCAATACGTCGGCCCCTTTGGATTTCGCGAAGAAACCGAGGTTGTTCTCGTATTGCATAATGTCTGCTTTCAGCTTGTGTACTTTGTCGAAGAGATCTGCGCGCTCTTTTGCGATCACGCGGTCTGCATTCGGGCTTGCCTTAAGCGTATCGAGGCGTGCCTGGAACATCACACGGTCCTGCTCTGCCCCTTCGAGCTTGAGCTTTTCGTAGTGTCCGTTCAGCGCTTCGCGGTAAGCGTTGTAAATTTCGTCCTTCTGCTTCATCGGCACAAAACCGATGGCCATGAATTCGGTGGAAAATGCTTTCAGCGCGTCGAGCGCTTCTTTTTTGCTTTCCGGCATTTCAAACGCCTTGATGCGCTCAATGACTTCCTGTTTCGCGGTCAGGTTTCCTGCAAGCTGCTGGTCCTGTTCTGCAAAATGCGCCTGTTTGGCGGTAAAGAACTGGTCGCAGGCCGCACGGAATTCTTTCCAGAGCTTCTGTTCGTTGCGCTGTCCGGCGCTTCCTGCTTCTTTCCAGCGCTTCTGGATATTCAGGATCTTTTCGGTGGTCGATTTCCAGTCCGTAGATTCTTTCAGTGCAACGACCTCATCGATGAGCTGCTGTTTCTTGGCTGCGAGCGAGTCGAACTGCGTGCGCATCCCATCGAAGTAGGCTTTTTTAGCGTTGAAGAACACATCACAGGTAGCGCGGAATTCTTTCCAGAGGTCTTCGTTCTCTTTGCGGGGACCGAAACCGATGGTTTTCCATTCTTCCTGGAGGGCCAGCAACTGTGCCGTTTTCTCTTCCCACTCCTTTGCCGTAGCGGGCTCGCCGAGGTTGTCGACCAGCTCTTTTGCACGGCCGGCAATTTCTTTTTTCCGGTCGAGGTTACCGGCAAGCTCTGTGCGGCGCTCGTCATAGAACGCATGAATGCGCGTATAAACGGCGCGAACGCTGTCCCAGTAAACGTTTTTGAGGTTCTCCCAGTCGTCGTTGTTCACGGGACCGGTTTCTTCCCATTCATTTTGCAGCGCCTTAATGGACTGCTCGATATCTTTGATGGTCTCGACTTTTTCCAGCTGCTGAATGCGCTGAATAACGTCGAGTTTGAGCTGGTGATTGCGGTGCAGGTCATGCTCGCGCAGCTCCCGGTAAATTTTCAGGTGGTAGAAGAAATCTTCCAGCAGGCGGGAATATTCGGACTGGATCTCCTGGCGCTTATCGCGGGGAATATCGCCGACCTGTTTCCAGGCTTCGTGAATTTCCTTGTACTGTCCGAGTGCCACGCCGATGTTCTCTTCTTTGAGGATCACTTCGCGCAGGCGCTCGATGAGCACTTTTTTCTTGCGCAGGTGCAGCTCTTCCTCTTCTTTTTTAGAGCGTTGTGCAGTATTTCTCCGCTCTTTGTATTCGTTGTAGATCGCATAGAATTCCTCCCGCGTTTCGTCGAACGGCTGCTCTTCCGTTTCTTCGCCTTTTTCACGGGCTTCGAGCTGGCTCACCTGGAATTTTCGTGTTTCTTCCAGTAACAGGTCTTCAAATTTTGCGCGTAATTCACTTACATCGCGGCTCACTGCCAGGGCATCTTCCTGAGTCGTTAATGCTTTGAGGGCATCTATGAATGCTAACTTTTCCATACAGAGTGGTTTATCCTACCGTTTGTTCCATTGCGAAATCCGTGAGGGCAACAAACTGCCAGATACGGTTTTCGATTTCTTCTTTTGTAAGGCTGAGCAGACGTTCCGTTCCGAATTTTTCAACACAGAAGGAAGCGAGTGCGGAACCTGCAATGATTGCGCGTTTCATGTTATCGAACGACGTGTCTCCGGAGCTCGCGATGTAACCCATGAAGCCACCTGCGAATGTATCGCCGGCCCCTGTCGGATCGAATACTTCTTCGAGCGGCAATGCCGGTGCAAAGAATACCTTATCGTCCTGGAACAGCAACGCTCCGTGCTCGCCTTTTTTGATGATGAGCGTATGAGGCCCCATTGCGCGGATCACTTTTGCAGCTTTCACCAGTGAATATTCACCGGAAAGCTGGCGTGCCTCTTCGTCGTTCACAAACAGCACGTCCACCATGGAAATGGTTTGTTTCAGATCGTCCATTGCGATGTCCATCCAGAAATTCATGGTGTCCATAGCAATCAGCTTAGGGCGTGTTTCGAGACGCTCGATCACCTGGCGCTGTACCTGCGGAGAAAGGTTCCCCAGCATTAAGTATTCCGTTCCCTGGTAAGAAGCCGGGATCGTGGGATCGAACTTTTCGAGTACGTTCAGCTCTGTGATGAGCGTATCGCGTGAATTCATATCGTTGTGATAGCGGCCCGACCAGAAGAAGGTTTTTTCACCCTGTTTGATCTGCAGTCCGTCGAGATCTACGCCTTTCGATTTCAGAATGTCGAGCATCGCTGTCGGAAAGTCGTCACCGACAACGGAAACAATGCGCTGATCGCTTACGAAGTTTGCCGCCGAAAGCGCGATAAACGTACCTGCTCCACCAATAATTTTATCTGTTTTCCCGAAGGGCGTCTCGATAGCATCAAAAGCAACACTACCCACTGTAAGTAAACTCATCTATTTAACTTTGTATATATTCAGCAAATGTAAGGAAAGGTTTTGTTCTATACCTGTTGTTGCAGGTGAATGTTGGAGGATTCTACTATGATAATTGTGAATTATGAATTGTCAATTGTGAATTCGGTAGAAGCTGTATCTTTGGAAGAAGAGAATTATTCAATTTCAATTCATTAATAGCTAATAGTGTTAGTATTTTCACAATACCAATTAACATTTCGTTAACGGTACGCTTCTTGTTTGCTGGAGATTCTCATTTATTAATTGTTGAGCTATGACGAAACAATACATCCCTATCAGTTTGGCTTTTGCCTGTTCTTTAGCAGTTTCAGGACTGCGAGCCCAGGACCAGTTTTCCCGGGATTTCGAGCCTATCCGCCAGGATCTCGTTGCATGGGATCCCGTTCGCGGCGAATGGCTTTCTTCGAGCCTGAAGGCTATGTCGAACAATGAACCTATTCCGGACCGCAATTTCCCGGAAAGCTTTACTCCTTTCGAAATGCTGAAGGTGGTTCCGCAAAGCACCCGCATGAAGATTATGTCGACAGCGGACTCACAACTGCGGAACAACCGCGATTCCTCTACCGCAACAAGATGGCGCGAGGTTTCAACGACGCTGAACCGCCAGTCCTGCTCGCCTGTAATGGGACGAAGCTACGGCGATCCGCATCTTTCCACCTTCGACGGCGTTACCAATTCCTTCCAGACGGTAGGCGAATTCATCATGGTGAAATCGGCTTCGGACAACATGGAAGTACAGGTGCGCCAGAAAGCGCAATCCGATGAAATTTCCGTTTCGACGGCTGTAGCCATGAATGTTGCCGGAGACCGCGTTTGCTATTACGGCACCGATTTCCCCGACGGGAACACCACAACTCCGCTCCGCGTTAACGGAGAAGCGGTGTACATCGACGACGACACGTATTTTCTTCCCAATGGCGGAACGATCAGCGGAGACCGCGGAAAAGGCGGAGCATTCAGCCGAAGCGGCTACGAGATCCGATGGCCGAGCGGCGAAACGGTAAAAGTGGACGGAAATTCGCAGCTCAACATTGCCGTTCACGTTTATCCATGCAGCGACCGCTATTCAGGTATTCTCGGTAATGCCAACAACGATCGCAGCGACGATTTCAATCCGCGCGGTGCCATGTCCGGTTTCGGTGATGTCGCTTCCCGCGATTTCGGAGACATCAATGACGATATGCAACGCCAGTACCTCGCTTTCCTTTCAAAAGACTTCGCCATGTCCTGGAGGATCCGGCAGGAAGAATCGCTGTTCGATTACGGCTTCAATCAGAGCACCTTTACGTTCACGGATCTTTCTTATCCGCGTGTTCACCGGACGATCAACGATATGCCGCAGAATGACCGCGACCGTGCCCGCAGGGAATGTGAGCGCGCAGGTATTTCAGGCAGCGATCTGAACGGCTGTATCTACGATGTCGGGTACGCCCGCATCCCGCCAAGTCCGCGCCCGGTCATCGCAGACAACACCACCGGCCGCGATATTCGTCCGGTGACGAAACCTGTACCGAATGTGAATCCGGGAGGAACACGCCCGAAACCAGTCGTACGACCAGCTGCCGGAGACAATGGCAAAATAAACGACCCGGTTGTGCGGCCTACGGCGCAGACGATCGATGAAGTTCCGGCAACAACCGGCAGCTCAACAGACAAACCGGCAACACGGGTTCCGGCCGATAAGGAAGTTCCAGCAGACAAAGAAGTTGCTACGCCGGTGAAAGATGTTAAGCCAATCAGACAGGCCCCTGCTTACGAGCCACCGGTTGAGGAAGAAAAACCGAAACGACCACTGGGAACGTGGAGCAGCGGAAGCACGTCCACTCCTGCACCGACGAAAAATCCGGAGCCAGTTTCAACGCCGACACCGGCACCGAGAACAACCACTCCGCCCCCAGTGAAAACACCGACGCCGAAACCAATATCGACGCCGACTTCAACACCAGCGCCGAGAACGACAACACCCGCTCCGGTAAAAACACCGGCGTCAACGCCAGTACCGGCACCAAAACCGGTTCCGACTCCTGTTAAAACGCCTGCGGCTTCTCCCGTTTTGACTCCGGGGAAAATCGGAAGAGGATAATATAATTTATAGTGATTGCATGATGAAAGCTTCCGTCTGAGACGGGAGCTTTTTTTTGCGCTGTTGGATTTCAAGAGGTCAAGAGTCAAGAGGTTAGGATATCAGGAGGATACTTTAAGTGCCACCCCCTTTAATTCCCCCTCAAGGGGGAAAATAAACAATGTCTTAGCAGAAAACTCCCCTTCTTTACTTTAACACCCGGAAATGTTAGAAAACACTGAAACGAATTAAAAATTAACCGTTAATTACTTCCGGAGATGAGCGTAATTCAGCGCCTGCGTTCCCGTAACTTTGTCAGATGCGCATTCCTCGCTGGGTTAAACGTACGATCAAATGGGTGTTAGGCACAGTTATCAGCCTGATACTGCTCATCACGTGCGCACTTTATTTTTTCCACGACGAGATCGTAGGCTATGCCATCGGCGAGATCAATAAAAACCTCAAGGCGAAGGTCGAAGTATCGAAAGTGGACATTACGTTCTGGAAGACATTCCCTAATCTTTCGCTCGACTTTCACAATGTATTCGTTCCGGACGCGCTTCCGGGCGCAACGCACAAAGACACACTGCTATATACCGAACTGATCCGTCTGAAATTCAACCCGATGGACATCTGGAACGAAGATTACAACGTACAGTCCATCGACGTTGCACCGGGCACGCTCCAGCTGAAAGTGAATAAGCAGGGAAAGGTCAATTACGACATCGTAAAGGAAAGCGAAAGCTCCGGCCCTTCCAATTTTGAGCTCACACTGGAAGCCATCAACATGGAAGACCTGCGCTTCGTGTATTCCAATGCGCTGCAGGAACAGACCTATTCAACGACTTTTACGCAACTCGGACTGAGTGGTAAATTCACGGACGAGCGTTTCAACCTGCATACCGAAGCGGCGTTCCGTATTCATAAGATCCAGAACGGCAAAATCCCGTTCATCGTCAATCAGTCCGCGACGACGATCGTCGACATCGAAGTAGACCAGGTAAAAAATACGGTTTCGCTGCCCAATGGTCTTGTTCATCTCGCGGGACTTCCATTCCGTGTAAGTGTTTTCGTGGACAGCACTTCCGTTCGCGCTTCCGTCAACGCAAAAGACCTGGCGCTGAAAGACGTTGCCAATCATTTGTCCGTAAAAGAGGCCGAAAACGTGGACCGTTTCCAGGGACAGGGCACTGCCTCGTTCTCGCTGAAGCTGAACAGCAAGCTGGGCGCCGACGCCTTCCCATTCATCGACTGCCGGTTCAATGTGAAGAACGGGCGGCTGGTGGAACCAAGCCAGCACCTGGTGCTGAACGCCATTCAGCTCGACGGCAATTATTCGACCATGATGGGCCGCGACAAAGAAGAGCTGAACCTGAGCAGGATCGCTTTCTCTACTGTTGGCGGGCCGTTCAGCGGGAATCTTTCCATCCGGAAATTCTCTGCGCCGCGCTATACCGGGAAAGCCAACGGCAGCCTTGATCTGGCGGTGATCCATTCCCTCTTCCGCATTCCGAAGATCGAAACGCTGACAGGAAATGTAAAAGTCGATACCGAATTTGCACTCGCGACCATTACGGAATCCGACGGCAGCCAGGTCGTGGATGTCGAACAAGGCTCCGGTTCGGCGATCATGTCGAACGTTCAGCTCAAGCTCCTGGAAGACGCGCGAAAATTCGAGCACATCAACGGTAAGCTCATTCTCGATCAGCACCAGGCGGCACTCGAAAACCTGTCGGTTATCTTAGGGCGATCGGACATGCTGCTGAACGGACATTTCGACCAGTTAGACCGTTTCCTGCAGGATAAGTCGAAACTGAATATCCAGGTGATCGCACAGAGCAACCGCATCGACCTCGCAGATTTCAACAGTGTTACAAGCGGAACGCCAAAAAAAGAAGTGGAAGCCTATCAACCGGAATGGCTGATGCCTACGATGATCGAGGGTGACGTACGCCTCGACGTGGGAACCATTATTCTCGGCGATCACCGTTTTCTCGACATTCACGGGAATATGACCGTTGGTAACAGGAGCATTCGCATCGAGCAGCTGTTCGGCCGCAATGCCGAGGCTTCCGTGCAGGGAACACTGGCCGTTGTGGAGACAGCACCCGAATACTTCGAAATGGCCACGAATCTTTCCTCGAAGAACATTCATTTTTCGCCGCTCTTCAAGGAATGGCACAATTTCGACCAGGACGTGATCACAGCTGATAAGATCTCCGGGAAAGCGGAGATCGTGGTGGATTTCAAAGCGCCGTTCGACCTTCATAACGGCGTGCTCAAAAACGAGATCGTAGCGCTGATACAGCTGAAAGTGACGAACGGGAACCTGCGCAACGTCGAAGCGTTCAAAGCGCTGACGGAAAGCCTGAAAACGCCGCAAACACGCCTGATCCTGAACAAGCGGGAAATTGCCGCGCTCGACGGGAAGCTGCAGAACATTTCCTTCGAGACGCTGGAAAACACAATCTACATCAAAAACAGCAAGATCATTATTCCGTCGATGGTGATCGCTTCCTCGGCACTCGACATCACCACGGAAGGAACACACACGTTCGGCAATTACGTCGATTATAAATTCGCGTTCCGTTTCAGGGAGCTCAAGCAGCAGAAAGACGAATCGGAATTCGGCGAAATAATCGACGACGGAACTGGGATCAAGGTTTACGTGCGTATGTTCGGTCCGCTCGACACGCCGACGATCGAATGGGACAAGACGGGACGCAAAGAGCAGGCGAAAGAAAACCGCGTCGAAGCGAAAAACGAAGCTTTTTCCATCCTGAAAAGCGAGTTCGGCTTTAAAAAGAACGATACGAACGTGAAGCAATACGTGCCGAAAACGCAGGTACACGAAGAGTTACGAATGGAGTTCGGGAAGGAAAAAGAAGAAGTGGATCCTGTGCAGGAAAAAAAGAAAACCAGCAAGTTTTTAGAAAACATCAAGAAGAAAACCGAGAAGCTGAAAGAAGGGCAGGAAAAGCGGGATGTGGAGTTTGAGGTGGACTGATAGTCCGGGATGCATCCCGGACTTACATGATCCGCATCATCACAGGCGATACATCGTCGTCAGGGCGGAAAATATTCTGCCCGAACATACATCGATTATTGACCGAACGTTTGCACTGTTTTTAATTAGCCCGTGAAAGCTTGAAAGAATACACAAACTTCGTAGAGTCGGAAGTGATCTCTGTGTGTTCGGCCCGCAGCTCTTTCTTCGATTCTTCTATGATCTTCAGGTTCAAAGGCAGTCCGAAGGACGTGGAAAGCAGAATCATATCTTCAGTATTCACCCATGTTCCGCCTATATTCTGTCCATCCAGCACCATGGCCATCATACCGTTCTTCTCAAACACGATGTATCCTGCATCCTGATGGGATGATGTACTTACTACGACATCATTGAGGTAGTCGCGGCCGCCAAACTCGTCAATGTTCCACTTTCCGTCTCCGGTGTGCAGGCGGCGCTCCATGCGTTTTTCTTTGGAACAGGCTGTTGCTGAAACGAGCAGGGCCAGCAAGGATAAGATCATGAACTGCTTCATACTTTTGGTTTTAGCCGGTTTTTTTCCGGCAGATAACGTCAAAAGTAAAGCAGAATGAAACTGCCCCGCTCATTTTAGGGTTTAATAACAACCCGGGAACTGCCGGCTGTACCGAAGATTTCATCATCTGCTCACATAAAACGCTCATTTCTTCGTTTTATAGTACATTAGTGTGTTCGGAAACAATCAATGAATTTATACTCCAATAAACAGAAGTGGAAAATCGTGCTGATGATCGTGGCGCTTGCGCTGGTGGCGATCTCACTCTGGGCTTCGAATTCCGTGGTGCAGCGCGTTGGCGACCGTGAGCGCCTGCGGGCCAAGCAATGGGCGGATGCCATCAAGAAAAAAGCAGAGATCGTCGAATTTACCGACCGGGCGTTTACCCAGCTGCGCGAATACGAAAGAAGGCGCATTAAATTGTGGATCGACGCAACGACGGAAATTTCCAAGCCGATCCCGGGCGATGCGATCCCCGATTACAATTTCCCGCTGAGCATTATCAACGAGAACAAGGACATTCCGGTGATCCTGGTCGACGACAATAATACGATCTCGGGATTCGACAACCTGGACTTCGACACATCGGCTTTTCGCCCGCTCTATCCCGACGCACCGGCGAAACAGCTGGTCGCGCTCTTCGAAGACAGCCTGCTGAAACTGACACGGGACTGGAGCGGTAGTCATACCGTTTTCAAGATCGAGGTCGTAGAAGGACTCACCATGTCGTATTTCTACACGGATTCCAAGCGCACCATTGCGCTGCGGCGCGAGCGCGATTCCCTTATCGGTGCATTCAACCGCGAACTGATCACCGATTCCAGGCTGGTTCCGGTGATTCTCTACGACAAGGACGAGGAAGCGCTGATCGCCACGAATCTTCCCAAAAAGAAAACCGACAGCCTTCACCTGCAAAAGACGATCAGCGACCTTTCCCTGATCAACGAGCCGATCGTTATTTCGTTCGACACCAAAAACAACAACCTGCTCTATTACGACGACAGCGCCGAGCTGAAACTGCTGCAATACTATCCGTACATCCAGTTCGGGATCATCGGGCTGTTCATTCTCATCGCTTACCTGATGTTCAATACTTTCCGCAAAGCCGAGCAGAACCAGGTATGGGCCGGAATGGCCAAGGAAACGGCGCACCAGCTGGGAACACCTCTTTCTTCGCTCATGGCGTGGATACAGATCCTGGAAACACAGGATGTCGATCAGAATGTCATCGCAGAAATGCAGAAAGACGTAGAGCGCCTCGACACCGTTTCGCAGCGGTTTTCGAAGATCGGCTCGGACGCGCAACTCAAATCCATCGATATCCGGGAAACGGTTCAGAATGTTGTGGGCTATCTGCGGCCGCGCATTTCCAGCAAAGTATCTATGGACCTCATCCTGCAGCCCGATCCCATTATGGTGAAGCACAACAGCCCGCTGATGGAATGGGTGATGGAAAACATTCTGAAAAACGCCGTCGACGCCATGGAATCCACCGGGGCGATCACAGTCGACGTACATACCTCACCCGAATGGGCGCACATCGACATCACAGACACCGGAAAAGGCTTGCTGCCCAAACAGTTCAAAACCATTTTCCAGCCGGGCTATACGACGAAGAAACGCGGCTGGGGGCTCGGCCTTTCATTAGTGAAGCGTATCGTGCGCGAATACCACAAAGGAAAAGTCTTCGTGCTGCAGTCGGAACCGGGAAAAGGAACGACGTTCAGGATTAGTTTGCCGCTGGATTAATTGACAATTGACAAGGCACAATTGACAATTATCAATGAGTAATTATAAATTATCAAGGGACTGACGCGTAGCGCTTACGCACATTTTATTAGCTAATTATCAATGAGAAATTATGAATTATCAAGTCGTTAACCGACCAGTCCTGATAATTTCCCAATTGATAATTGATCATTCTTTCAATAAATTGTCAACTGTCCTGTTACTTTTACCGCAAGAGGCATTTCCTCTCTAAAACCAACAGTTTGTTTAATCGAAGAAAAGCAGCGGCGACAAGTGAGGCAGAGCAGATCCAACGGGCTCAGCGCGACCACCGGCATTTCGGGGTTTTGTATGAAGCTTATTTCGAGCAGATCTTCCGCTTTATTTTCAAAAGGCTTGGAGGCGACGAAGCGGTATCGGGCGATCTGACCCAGCAAACGTTCATAAAGGCCATGGCCAACCTGAACAGGTACGAAGACCGCGGACTGCCGTTCAGCGCCTGGCTTTACCGCATCGCTCAGAACGAGGTCAACATGTTCTTCCGCGCTCAGAAAAAGCAGTATTACGTGGAGATCAACGACCGGCAACTGTCGGGAATCCTGGAAGAAACGACGGGAGAAACCAGCTTTTCGCAGCACGACCTGGAACAACTGATCACAATAATCAATAACTTAGAGGAAACCCAGGTGGACATTATCGAGCTCCGGTTCTTCCAGGGACTGAGCTTTAAAGAGATCGCCGACATTTACAACCTAACGGAAGCCAATGCAAAAATGCGTTTGTATCGACTGCTGGAGAAGATCAAACATCAATGGAAACAAGAGTCATGAGAAAGTTCAGGTTAAATACGAATGCAAAATCGCAGGAACCTACGAAGGAGCAGATTGTTCGTTACAAGGACTTCACGGGCATTTCTCACCGTTACGACCGCATTACGAAAAGGCCGAAGAAACCCTTATACAAAGATCCGAAGCTCCTGTTATTCCTGCTGATCATCGGGCTGATCTTCCTGCTGATCTTTTTGGAGGAGATGTGATTGAGTTACGGATATTTCCCCCGCCAGCAGGCGGACACGGAACAAAGAGCATATAGAGAACACAGACTAAATGGTTCCGTCGCTTTGCTCCGGCTGGTGTTATTTTCACCACGGATGACACAGAGGGCACGGAGATAAGTATATATTCCGTCGCGGCCGCTCCGGCAGGTTTTAATGAACTATGGATCCCAGAGTACGTAGATAGACATAGCTACAGCCTTTAAGGTTTTATCTGTTGAGAAGTCAAACCTGCCCGTTGTCAATTGACAATTGTTCACTGTCCATTCATTAAAATCCTTCCAGGTCGACCGTACGCATCGAAATAAATGCTTTCCGGATGGTTTCCCCGACCCCAGGAACTTCGACGTGAATAATGTACACACCGGATGAAACAGGAATTCCGATCCTGTTGTTAAGCGTCCAGTCGATGTAGGTCTGCGGACTGTCTTTTTTAAACTGGTTGATCAGCTTCCCGGACGTATTGTAAATCGTTACGGTGCAGCGTTCCGGAAGATTAACGACTTTGATCCGCGTATCGACTTTATTGCGCTCGTATTGTGAATAGGCATAATATGGGTTGGGAACAATGTTGATGAGATCGAGCACGGATGCTGCGGCCGATGCATTGCCCTTATCCGTCGCATAGTCATCCATCGACCAGCCGTAATGCGGATAGCCTCCGTTTGAACCTGTAGCGGCAAACGGTTCGTAGACTTTATTCAGGCGAACTCTCATCCGCACGTCGGAAGAAAGCAGTGTCTGTCCTTCGCTCAGCAGGGGCTGAAAAACCCACATCAGGTTGGTGTACACATTCCTGTAGCTCGCGCTTGTCTGAACCGCGAACTGATCGTATACCCAGTTGTTGCTGCCGTCATAATACGGACAGGCGGTATTGTTAATGCCGACACCAAAAACGTATACCGGGTGCAATCCGCCGAGAACCGGTGTTCCGTTCCCATCGATCACACGCGATGACGGATTCCAGATCATATCATTGCCGTGATCGCCGCCGAGGAATGAGTTTTCACCGAAAGCCATGTGCAGCCTGTAACCGGATTCGACATCGATCGCATAGCCCGGGAACCAGCCCATCCCTGTGCCTGTTCCGTCCGGATTGCCGTTCTTATCGACGCTCTGGCCGCCGCGCAATGTGCCCGGAATAACATTTCCTTCAGCAAGATTCTGGTCGGAACACAGCTCGATCACCGCGCAGCGTGTCCATTTGGAACGATCGGTTGTGATCACGATATCGACGCCGGAAGCCCGCGCAAGCGTTGCCTGGCTCACTGTCGAATTGATGGTCGTAAAGAAGGGAGGAATAGCAATGGGCATGTAATCACATTGCCTGCCGACGAGCGAAAAATGCGTCAGGCCGCCGCCCAGCAACTGTGCGTATTTCTTTTCGGGATCGAGACCTGTCGCATCCGGATAGCACGTTGGATTGAGGTAACCGGCGGCGGGATTGTCTTCCGCCGGCAACGGCACATTGTTCCCGGAACGGATCCAGTTCAGCGGCGTGAATGAATCATCGTCTTTCACGAAGGTGAGCCATTTTTTAGAAGAATCGGCAAACTGAATAGTGGCGGCAAGCGGTTCTGCAAACAACAGGTAATCGGGCCCGGAAGGACCGACTTTGTAATAGGGATGCTGTGTCACCTGGACGGAGATCCCCCAGTGTGGAACCAATTGCTCGTTGTCAGCCAGGATCATGCTTTCGGAGCTTACGGAATCAAGCACCGATCCACCTTTTACAGCGTAGCGGTAGAGCACCCAGGAAGCGGAATCCATTTCGGAGGAAGGATGTTTTCTGAACCGGCATTCGAAATAGCCTTCGGCGACATTCAACGGATCGACGACTTTGATGTTGACCGGACCTGCATTCTGTTTGTACGTAAGCTCCGGCAGAAATCCGCTGGTCAGAATACCCTGTTCGCTTACACTTGTGAGATCAGTGATCTGCATACCGTTACCGCGGCCGGCCAGTCGTGTGATCGAGGGCTGAAAACCATAATCGGTGAAATGAACGGTTCCCATTGCTTCAGCCACCGGATTGTGCGGAATGGCGCTAACGGGCTTTACTTCGCCGATGGCTGCTTTCCGGCTTGCGAGAAACGGCAGTTTTTGTCCGTCGAGTAAATCCGCGTCATTCGGATTGTAGACTTTATAGGTATTGCAGGCATACGCTACGGCGACGTAATAGTACTGTTTGAAATTGACGAGTGTCCGGTTGCCGGTTGCAAAAAGGTCTTCGGTTATGCGGAAGGAATGACGAATACCGGTGTTGGTGCCGTTCACTTTCTCCACGGGTATAGACACCTGGAGGTCTTCGTCAAATTCGTAGTTGATGATCCTTGAATACTTGTCTTTTTTATCGCATTGAGCAACGAGTCGCGCCTTTGTCGGATCTTCGATATCGGAAACGGCTACTGCGGCAGACCGGAGCTGGTAGATCAGGTACCCCTGGAAGCGATAATATTTATCGGCTGTCGAATCTTCGGCTACGATGAACGGATCGAATTCCTCATACGCTTCGCGGTAATTATTGGAAGCGGAGTTGTTGGAAATTGTCAGGATCAGCTCGTTTTCCAGTTCCTGGATGGCGAGATCGGGCGAATTCGGGCCGTCGAGCACGCGGAAACAATTCTCGAACAGGGCCTGCGCTTTATCATCGGCACGCTGCAGCACTTTCACCGATTCGAACGCCTGTCCACCTGCAGCTCTTGCCCATGCAATGCCGACTGTAATGTTGTTAACTGCCCCGGGACGCAGCACGAAAGGCCCTGCGGATTCGAGAAAGCGCCGGTCGTAAGGCTGATTATTGGCTGTCTGCTCTGTCCAGACCGGCTGTGGCACACCGCCTGTTCCCCACCCTGTGGGATCGGTGTCTCCGGGGAACATAAAATCGCAGGGAACGCCCTGATCCGCCGCAGGATCGGAAAAATGGCCGTTTCCGCCGTAATAGAAGGGCGTATTGTCTTTCCATCTTCCGCGCAGGAAGTTGTAGTAGTCGGTGGCGGTTGTCGGATCGGTCTGATTCGGATTTGCGCCACCGCCGGTGTTGATGTAATAAAGAAAACGCCGCATTCCAAAACGCTCGTTGTCGATGATCCCATCTCCGTAACCAATTCCGTTCAGCGCTTCGAGGTCGCCGATGCCAAATGCGTTGTCGATGGAATCGTTGTCCTGAAAGGGGCCTTCGAAGAAGTCGACACCGACTGCAGGAGGCGTGGTTCCGTAGCCTTTGAAACCGGCATTGTCGCCGTCGCTGTTATCGCCGTTGTACACATATCCGAGTCCGCGGTTTACGTCGCAGCCCACATAATCGTCAAAAGGATCGCCGAGCGCCCCGTCTACGAAGACGCCGAAATACGTATCGTACAGTGTCTGCGTTCCGCGGTTGATGAGCTCATAATTGTAGAAGGTCATGTTGTTCACTTCGTCGTTGGTCGCAAAAGCGAATGCCTGTGCACGGATCTCCATGCCGATAGGATCGCCGCCGGATTCGGTGTGAATGTTCCCTTTATCGTTCATCACCCACCAGTAATTCTGATCACCGTAAAGCGAAACTCTTCTGTCGGTTTTACAAGCTTTATCGCCTTTGAAATCGTACCACGGATAATCGCCTTTTTCCCATTCGTAAATGCCGTTATCGTCACGATCGTAAAAAGGTGCGAGGTAATAATCCTGTCCTTTGGACACGTCGCCGTGAGCCGGCCATTTCTTCATAAAATCGGGCACCTGGTAATTCGGAAAGTTATCGGACTGGGTGGTGGTACCGTTCTGCTGATCCTGCTGACCAGCCGTATACCAGGCGTCGAACTGGCGCACGAGATCCTGGCTGCTGCCATAATGTTCATCGTATTTCAGGCAATCGGACGGAGAAATTTCTGCTCCGCCCTGCGAGAGCGGCCCTGTCCAGTAATCCTGCCCATCGCGGTAACGCAGCGCCGCAAGCTTAAGCTGTCCGTTGACATCTGTTCCACCGAGCCAGAGCGCGGAGGTGAAGAGCGCCATGATCCCTGAATTTTTAGGCACTTCGTACTGCGAGAAATTCTGTCCCGGAACCTGCCACATGTTACCTGCGGTATGGATCATCGCCCGTACGTTATTCAGCGTGAGATACGTGCTTTTATGCGGAGGAGCGCAGGCTGCGCCCTTCGGATTAGCGGTAATTACAGGATGTTCGTTCCCGGCATAAGGTTGCGCCAGCAGCACAAGGGAAAACAAACAGCAAACACCTGTCAGGAATAATTTCATAAGCGTAGAACTTCAGCGATCCAAAATACGGAGTTCGATCGTAACGGGCATTATGACGAGGGAGAAAATCCGTGAAATTATTGTAGAGAGGGAAATGGAGAGATGGGGAATTGCTACAATGCAAGGCAAACGTGAGACAATGGAAGATGAGGATGCCACAATGCAAGGCAAACATGAGACAATGGAAGATGAGGATGCCACAATGCAAGGCAAACATGAGACAATGGAAGATGAGGATGCCACAATGCAAGGCAAACATGAGACAATGGAAGATGAGGATGCCACAATGCAAGGCAAACGTGAAACAATGGAAAATGATCACAAAGGGAGTTTTTGAGGAAAAGTTATCCTCTCCCTTTAGTCCCTCTCCAAAGGGAGATGGGTCCGCTGTTCAATAAGAAACTGTTCGCCGAAGGTAAGAGAGAATCAGCAATGCGCTTACCGCGGCATACAGGTACCGAAGTCAACGAGCAGCTGGAAAATATCGCCGAATTCGGCAAAGGACAATTCCTCATAGGTATCGTACACATCGTGGTAGTGCTTGTTCGGACCCATGGTGTACATGAAGAACGCCGGAACGCCCGCCTGTGTAAAGAAGTAATGATCGGAATTGGCTGCCGGCCCGCGGGAAGCGATTTTGGCCAGGAAATTCTGTTTTTTGTTCATCTCCGTGAGGGTTTTGAACTCCCTCGGGAACAAGGTCGCGTTGACGATCGTTACGCCTTCTTCCCCACTCCCCATGATGTCGATGTTGGTAAGGAACAGGATCTTTTCCAGTGCGAAAAACGGATTGTCCACATAATGATGACTGCCGATCAATCCTGCTTCTTCGCCGGCAAAGGCCATGAACACAACGTTCACGTCGATCGGATTCTGAACGAAATAGCGCGCAAGCTCGAGCAGCATAGCGGTTCCACTTGCATTGTCGTTTCCGCCGGGGAAGTATGTTTCCTGTCCCATACGGCCGAGGTGGTCGTAGTGTGCCGTGAAAACGATGTATTTTGCAGACCGTTTTTTAGCGGGTGCATAGGCAATTACGTTCCGTGCAGTGTGATTCCGCACAACGGCATCGATGGTGTAATCGATGGTGAATTTGTTCTCTGACAGGTCGAAAGCTCCGTTCTGCACCTGGATCAGTGGAAATTTGTACTGCTGCTCGCTAACGGACCACGTAAACTTCGTTCCCACCACCTGCATAACCAGGAATTCTCCGGCAAGCTCTGTGGAAAGCTGTTCGATCTTTTTCAGCGTATCACCGGTCAGGCCTACCAGGTTGAACACGAATCCCGGATTCAGCTTGCGGGCATCGGAGCCTTTGCGGTTCCGGTACGGACTCAACTCGGCATTCAGCTTTGTTTTGTTCAGCGCCGTTTCCATCGGAATGACGATCAGCTGCTGCTTCCGCTCATCGCCGTCGCCGCTGGAAGGATCGACGATAAAATCGACGCCCGGCTTCAGCTCACGGCCGTTCACGCTTAGCGTCATTTTCCCCGGAAAGGTGTTTACGCGGAATGAAAAGGGCTGAAACAGGCCTTGCTTAAACGTCGAACAGCCCGCATTTTTGAATTCCTGCGCAATGAACTCTGCCGCAATGGAATCGCCGCTATTCACGTAACCGCGTCCGTGGAATTCGGGTGAACAAAGGGTTTTGACTAATTGTCGTCCGTGCTCTACCTGTGCGGAAAGCGCGAAGGGAACAACGAAAAGAAGAACAATTAAATTACGCATAACGACGCTCTACTTTCTGAACGAATTCCATTACGAGATCGCTGCGCTCATCCCACGAAAATTGATTGGCGTAGGCGCTTACTTTCAGGCGCGCTTCGTTTTTTGAGCCGAGCTGATCGAGTGCATCGATGGCATCCGAAAACGCATCGTTATTGCCCTGGAAGAGCTCGCGAACGATCTGCATGCGCTCGTTAAATCCAAATGCGCCTTTCAGGGTTTCGAGCCGAACGGCCATCAGCTTGGACGCGAGGGAATCGTCGCTGCTATTCAGGCGGTTGTATAACGGATGTATCGTGTCAGTGGAGGAAGCCTGTACCTGCGGCATGATCTCGTCGTAAGGCGCGGAAATCTGCGTTTCCGGCTGCGCGAATACAGGCCGTTCTTCCACCCTCGGTGTTTCTTCGTCGGAGAATGCTGTAAATGAAGGCTGTTCCGGCTCACGCTCTACTACCGGCTGTTCGATTACCGGCTCGGGATTGTGCACTTCCGCTGCAGGAGCGTCGGCCTCCGCCGGAGCTTCGTAGCTTGAAACCGTTGCCTGCGGCTCTTCTGCGACCGGCCACTCTTCTGCATCCGGTTGTTCTGCTTCTTCGAAATCAGGCTGCGTATCGTCGTCATCGTCGTCCATGGAGAACAGATCGAATCCTTCCGGCTCGGGCTGTGCGGCCGAACGTTCTTCGGTTTTTGGCTCATCGAACAGGGCAAAGCTGATATCCGCATCACCTGTTTCGACAGCAGCTTCGGTGGTTACGTTTTCTTCGGCGATCTGTGTTTCTGCCGTTATTTCGACAGGTTCCGCCACCAGGTGCGTATGCGACTCCACATGAACGGGCTGCTCCATCGGCGTTCCGAAAACTTTCGATTCGTACGCTTTATAACGCAGTACGATTGCACGCTCATTGATCTGGGCAGCAGCAGCAGCAAACGCTTCGATCTCTCCCTGCGTGGCGCTTCCGCTCTTGATCTTTGCGACCAGGATGCTCATTTCCTCTATCAGGGACTCCATATCTATACTCATTTCTCTCGAATTTCAGTGTTTTCAGCAACTGCGGGGGACCGAACGTGGCACGAAACCGCAATTCCACATCTAAAATTATTCATATCAGCGCGTTGATTTGCGGGTGCGGGCGAATAGTTGTCTAAAGCGGATTGTTGAAAACACTTTTCGATTCAACTTCTTACTCCAACAGTGGGCGAACGCGGCGCAAAGCCCACAGAGGTGAATCGCAAAGTGCCGCGGAGGTATCTATTTTTTCAACAAACGGATCAACTTGCTAACCTTCGTGACGGTTTCAGGATGAAATTGACAATTTTTACAGCGCGGAACAGGCGGGTCAGAACGGAGGGATTTTACTCTCCGGATAACGCGCTGAAAACCATTCAATAAAAAAGCGACACATGTTTTTAGAGCAATTTCCAACAGAAGGCCGGCAACACGGATGGATCGAAGTGATCTGCGGATCCATGTTTTCGGGCAAGACCGAAGAGCTGATCCGCCGGCTGAAACGCGTTGAGTTTGCCAAACAAAAGCTCGTGCTGTTCAAACCAGCCATCGACGATCGTTACCACGAGCAGAATGTGGTGAGCCACATCGGCTCCAGCTTTACGGGAGTTCCGGTGGCCAGCTCACAGGATATTTTAGCACAATGGCGCAAAGAATGGGTGGTTGCCATCGATGAAGCGCAATTCTTCGACAAAGACCTGCCGGATGTCTGCGACGAGCTCGCAAAACAAGGTGTTCGTGTGATCATTGCCGGCCTGGATATGGACTATCTCGGCCATCCTTTCGGGCCTATGCCGCAGCTTCTGAGCATTGCAGAATATGTCACAAAAGTGCATGCGATTTGCGTTTCGTGTGGTAACTTAGCACATTACTCGCACAGAACGACCAAGGACGAAGGCCAGGTGCTGGTTGGCGCCGTCGAATCCTACGAGCCTTTGTGCCGTTCGTGCTTCAACAAAATAGCGCATTGAAATTAGCATATCCGCTCGATACCTGTGCCCGCATTATGGGTGCGAAATCTTCGGCCGTTCCTTCGGAAACGGTGACGCATGTCGTATACGATTCGCGCAGGATCCACTCGGGAAAAGGCGCGCTCTTTTTTGCGCTCCACGGCCTGAACAGGGACGGAGCCGAATTCATCTTCGATGCGTATGAAAAAGGTGTCCGCTGGTTCGTGCTCGATGAAAAGATCAATGTTCCCGAGCTTCCGGATGCGGTGTTCCTGCAGGTCATCAACCCGCTGATCTCCCTGCAGAAGCTGGCGCACCATCACCGCCAGCAATTTACGTATCCCGTTGTAGCTATTACGGGAAGCGTTGGAAAAACAACCTTTAAGGAATGGGCTTATCATATGCTGTCGCCAACTATGAACGTTGTGCGCAGCCCGAAAAGCTTCAATTCGCAGATCGGTGTTGCCTTCTCACTGCTCGAAATGCATGCGGAAGCCGACATTGCGCTGATCGAAGCGGGTGTTTCAGAACCGGGAGAAATGGAACGGCTGGAAAAAATGATCAATCCGACGATCGGAATTTTTACTGCTTTCGGGAAAGCCCACAGTGCCAATTTCGAATCGGCCGAACAGCACCTGGAAGAAAAACTGAAATTATTCAGGCACAGCGTTGTTACCTTTGTTGCTGCTTCTGTCGTTATTTCAAAAAATGCCCTCGCTGCCGTTGCCGGTGTTCAGCCTCCGGCGATCTCCGCTCCGCAATCGTGGCTCACAAAGGGCTACGAACCCATGCTGGGACTGCTCAAAAAACTGAGCGACGACCTCGATATTCCGGAAGAACAGTTCCACCAACGATTGAAAACACTGCCGCAGCTTGCTCTCCGAATGGAAACGTTCGAAGGCGTGAACGGTACTACCATCATCAACGACACCTACAACCTCGATGCGGATGCGCTCACGGAAGCGCTGCATTACCTCGACCGGCTGGCGGCTCCAAAATTCCGTAAGCGCACAGTGGTTATCGGGCTTTCAAAAGCGTCGGAATACCTGCGACCGGAACTGGAACGCATTATTGAAGAATTTCATCCACATGAAACGATCTTCCTGAAAGAAGGCGAAGCTATTCCATGGAACCGGATCGAACAGAGCGTGGTACTGGTGAAAGCAAGCCGCGATCTCGGATTTGAAAAAGAAGTGAACAAGGGCCGCGAGCTGACACACCGTACGGTTGTGGAGATCAACCTGAGCGCGATCCGCCACAATGTTGCTTATTTCAAAAAGCACCTGCAACCGGCAACGAAGATCCTCTGCATGGTGAAAGCTTCTTCTTACGGCTCGGGCGCCGAACGCGTAGCAGCTTTTCTGCAGCAGGAAAATGTCGATTATTTCGGCGTTGCTTTTGCCGATGAAGGCGTGGCGCTGCGCGAAGCGGGCATTACAAAACCGATCGTCGTGATGAATCCCGACCCGGAACACACGGCATTGATCACGCATCACAACCTTGAGCCGGCGATCTATTCGTTCTCCCAGCTCGACCGCTTTGTTACGGCACTGATCCACGAAGGAATGACGGGTTATCCTGTCCATGTAAAATTCGATACCGGCATGCACCGGCTCGGATTTCAACCTTCGGAAAAAGAACAGGTACTTGCCGCCATAAGCGCGCAGCCGGAAATCCATATCCAGGGCATTTATTCCCATTTAGCAGACGCCGATCATACTTCTGACACGCGTTTTACGGAACGGCAGATCGCTTCTTTCAAAGAAATTAAAGCGTATTTCGACGCGCACGTGCAGGATCCTTACCTGGCGCACCTGCTGAACTCGGAAGGCGCACTGCATTTTCCGGAGGCGCAGTTCGACATGATCCGCCTGGGAATTGTGCTTTACGGTTACGCCACACCACAGCTTTCGGCAGAAATGCAACCGGCAGTTCAGTGGAAAAGCGCTGTTTCGCAGGTGAAGGCCATTCCGAAAGGCGATTTTATCGGCTACGGCTGTTCTTTCCAGGCACCGGCTGATATGACGATCGCCATTGTGCCTGTGGGTTATGCAGATGGTTTCCGCAGAAGCCTGGGCAATGGAAAAGGCTCCGTTTACATTCACGGGAACCGCTGCGAAGTCGTTGGCCGCGTTTGCATGGACATGATCATGGTTGATGTTACCGGGCTGGAAGTGCAGGAAAACGATCCCGTCGAGATCATTGGCAGGCATCAGCCCATGGAGGCGTTTGCCGCAGCAATGGATACGATTCCCTACGAAGTGATGACCGGCCTTTCAAAACGCATGCACAGGATCTACGTGGAAGATTAATTCCCTGTAATTCCTTATTTTTGCGCCGTAACACATCCTTATGAAGAAAAATCCACAACACAACGAGCCGGAAACCTACAATGGTGTGACGCTTGGTGCGCTGATGATTTTAATCGGCCTCGTCTGGTTTACCATTCCACTGCTGATCTCGGGACACGTGTTGCTGTATCCATGGATCGTATGCCTGGTCGGACTGATCACGCTGATCCGGCACAGCAGAAAATAATAATTTCAATCGATCGTCGTAACAAAGCAGTTTCAGGATGCATCCTGCACCTGCTGATCCAACGTATCGTATTTTAAAATAATCATGGCAAAAAAACCAAAAGAAAAATTCACCGGTTACCAGGTGTTCGTTATCGCAATCCTGGCTATTCTGCAATTTACGGTCGTGCTGGACTTCATGGTCCTGGCACCGCTCAGCCCTATCGTCATGAAAGAGATGGGCTTTACGGCTTCGCAGTTCGCATCGGTGGTTTCTGCCTATGCCTTCAGTGCGTTTGCTTCCGGCATGCTCGCAGCAGGCTTTGCGGATAAGTTCGACCGGAAAAAGCTGCTGCTCTTTTTCTACGGTGGCTTTATTCTCGGAACATTGTTCTGTGCGCTTTCCGTTAATTTCGGCCAGCTGCTGGCGGCGAGGATCGTCACCGGCCTGTTCGGTGGCGTGATCGGCTCTATTTCGTTTGCTATTATCGGCGACCTGTTTAAAATGGAACTGCGCGGGCGCGTTATGGGCGTTGTTCAGACGGCTTTTTCAGCCAGCCAGATCCTTGGCATTCCGATCGGACTTTACCTTGCGAACAAGTTCAGCTGGAACGTTCCTTTCTTCGCGATCGTAGGCTTTTCCATCCTCGTGGCGATACCGGTTTTCATGTATATGCGGCCGATCACTTCTCACATTGCTGCGAACAAGGGACGAAATGCCTTTATCCATTTGTGGAAAACGCTCACGAATTCCAATTATGCCCGCGGATTCCTGGCAACAACGCTGCTGGCTACCGGCGGCTTTATGCTCATGCCGTTCGGCAGCAATTACGCCACGCATAACCTCGGCATTTCTTTGCAGGACCTGCCGTTCCTCTATGCGATCACAGGAATGTTTTCCATTGTGTTCGGGCCTATTGTCGGAAGGCTCAGCGACCAGGTCGGAAAATTCCGCATGTTTCTCGTGGGATCTATTATTACGATCACGATCGTTGCTATTTATACGAACTTAATCTACAGTCCTTTCTGGCTGGTCGTCCTGCTGAACGTAATCCTGTTCGTCGGTATCTCGGCGCGCATGATCTCTGCACAGGCTTTGCTGACAGCGGTTCCTTCGCCGAGCGACCGCGGTGCTTTCATGAGCGTCAATTCTTCCATTCAGCAGCTATCGGGCGGTATTGCGGCGATGTTTGCCGGGATGATCGTTTACCAGTCGAAAGACGGTATGATGCACAATTATCCGACGCTGGGAATCGTGGTGATCGTTTCGATGGTCATCGCGGTATTCCTGATACGCATGCTCGACAGGATGGTGAAACGCAACCCGGAAGGCCAGGCCGCAACGCCTATTCCCGAACCGGAACAGGCGGAAAGTGATCTGCTGGACCAGGACCTTCCCGGAGTGATCTGAACGTATTATTCTTCCTCAGCTGCCCGATAGGTTTCACACTCGCATACGGCATTGGGATGCCCCGATCTGTGCTGCTCGTATGCTGCGGCTTTGCATTCCGTTTCAAGCTCGTCTTTTCCGCCGCCACATTCTTCCGAAGACCAGTAGGGCGTTTCAAGTGCCCACTCCGTGACTTTGCAACGCAGGCAGTAGCTCGAAAAGAAGATGTCGCCGAGCATTCTTGTACAACCGGCAAGCGCAAACACGATTGAGCAGGCAATGCCGATCCTGTAAAACTTTTTTTTCATGCTGATCAGTAATAAGTTGATGGTAGCGAAGTAACGAAAAAATGGTGGAATTATTTGGTGCTGTTCTAAAATCGGGCTGATCGTTTAAAGAGAATTCCAGTCTTCTTTGATCATCGCGAACAGGTAGTGGTCGACACATTTATCGTCTATCCATTCTGCCTGGCGCAATGTGCCTTCGAGACGAAAACCTAGCCGCTCAGCGACTGCCCTGCTCTTTTCGTTTTCAGTGCCGCATCTGAGCTCTATGCGGTTCAGGTGAAGGTGATCGAAGCCATAATCGAGCATCGCTTCGCAGGCTTTGGAAATGATGCCTTTCCCGGTGAAACCGGCGCCGAGCCAGTAGCCCACGGAACCTGTTCTATTGGGCTGGTCCACGCGATAAATACCAATTCTTCCCACAATGCTTTCTTCCTGCAGGATGACGAATGCAAAGTCAACGCCTTTCTCCCGCATCAACTCAGAAGTGCGGATAAACTGCCGGAAATGGTCAACGGTCTGCATCTGGCTCACCCATGGCAGCCACTCGCCTAAAACGGGACGATTGGCATTGACAAGCTCGCAGATAGCTTCGGCATGCGTATCGTTCAGCAGCTCCAGGGAAAGTGTATCGTCGATGTGCAGTTTCATTGCGGTGAATTTACCTGAAAATCAGGAAACGCGTTTATTGTTTCCTATTCCCTGCTCTATCCGTTCGTTTAATAATAGAAGTTGAACTGCCCCTGGGTCACCGATTCGCTGCTGCTTTGATCGGGAGGCGTTACGATACACTCGAATGATCCCTCCATGTGTCGGGTAGCAAGATTGTTGACGGAAATAGTGTAATGGCCAGACCGGGATCCTAAATAGTCTCCGGCCGAGGGGTCAAAATAAAAAAACCGGAAATACGGTTCCCATTCTTCATCAATGATATAGTATCCCACCTGTAAAGTGTCCATCAGTGTCAATGTAATTTCAGGAACCGAGGATAGAGGCTGATAGATTCTCAGCCCGATCTCTCCCTGATTGGTTGGATAACTGATCAGGACGCTATCCGCCACATAATTCGAATCGCGAAAGTTGAATGAAAACAGATTGAGTTCTGTTTTCGGAGCTGAATGATCAACAACGGGCTTGTCTTTTTTACAGCCGGAAGCAAGCAACACTAATACGGGGACGATGGCTAAGAAGTGGCTTTTCATAATCAGGCATTTTAAAACGAATATAACAAAAAAACCGCATCGGGAGGATGCGGTTTTAACTGTTAATCTGTTCTTCTTATTTCTTGTTCAATGCTTCCGCACCACCAACAATCTCGAGGATCTCGCTTGTAATGGCTGCCTGGCGGGCTTTGTTGTAGCTCAGTGTTAAGCTCTTTTTCAATGCTCCGGCGTTATCGGTTGCTTTGTGCATGGCTGTCATACGTGCACCGTGCTCGGATGCATGTGAGTCGAGCAATGCTTTGAACAGCTGAATTTTCAATGATTTCGGGATCAGCTCTTCGACGATCTCTTCTTTGGAAGGCTCGAAAATGTAATCGACGTTTGTTGTCGTTTGACCAGCGGTAGGCGCAGTTGTTGCTGTTGGCAGCATCTGTTCTACTTTTACCGCTTGTGTTGCAGCGTTCACGAAGCTATTGTAAACAACTACTACTTTATCGTATTTTCCGTCGAGGAAGCCTTGTGTTGCCATTTGAGCAATGTTCCCTGCATTCCCGAACGTCAGCTCAGCGAAAATATCGCCGATGCCATCTGTTTCAGGACTGCTGTAAAGCATATCGGAGCGTTTGAACGCATCTTTTCCTTTTTTACCCAATCCGAGGATCTTCACATCGCTTGACGGGTACTCTTCCAGCACCAGCTGATTGACGCGCTTAATGATGTTGTTGTTAAACGCACCTGCTAATCCGCGGTTGGAAGTCACAACGATGACCAGCAAACGGGCATTTCCGCGATCTTCTGACAAAGCGTTTTCAGACAGGTCAAGAGAAGCACTCAGATTACCCAGGATCTCCTGCAGTTTTTCAGCATACGGGCGCATTTGTGTAATGGCATCCTGTGCGCGCTTCAGCTTGGCAGCAGAAACCATTTTCATCGCAGAGGTGATCTGCATGGTGGAACCTACTGAAGTAATCCGGTTTCGTATTTCTTTTAAGTTTGCCATCGCGATGATTGTAATTTGAGCGCAAAAGTACTGAATTAAAGCTGAAATTCACAATAGAAATTCAAAATTAATTCCCATTAATACATCCGGAACGGCAGCTTGAATTTAAAGATCAGCTCTGCTACTGTCAGCTTGTTATTGCTGATCAGGTAATAGCCATTGACGGTGTCCAAAAGCTGCATATTGGGTACGGTGTCAAACATATCGCTTTTCCTGTCATCGATCAGCAGAATGCGCGGATAAATGGTGTTTGCATCTTCCAGCAGGCGCCAGGTGCGCCGTTCGTATTCCGGTTTGATCGTTTTGGGAAAGTCTTCGTCACAGGCCGGGCAGGCGTAATTCAAGAAATCAAAATAGCTGTGCGCAAGGATGTACACCAGGCCTGCGTTGTGTTTTTCCGCCACCTCTTTCAATTGTACGCAATTCGCGGCGATGATCTCCGTTCTCCCGAGCATGACCATGGAGGGTTTCGAAAGAGCCTGCTCGATACCGTCGTCCAGCAGATACATTTTTGCAACGCCGCCGCTCAATCCCAGTAGCAGGCAACACAACGCAAGGTACCGGCCACGGAATCGGACCTGCGAGAGAACGACCGCAAAGAGCAACGGAACGGCTAGGTACATGCGTGACCAGGAATAAAACAGGCTTTCCATGCCATCATAGACCTTGGAAGAGAAAAACGGCGCAACAAGAACCGGCGGAATGAGCAGGCACATAGCCGCCAGCTGCTTTTTTCCGGCTTTGAAGAAATAAACAACGGCAATGAACGGTAACAACAGTACTACCCAGCTTTGTTTCCACAGGAACATCGGCGTAAAATGTTCCCAGAACCGGTTGATGTGCCCTATTCCTTCCCGGAAATACTGCCGCGAAAATTCAAGCTTCAACGCATGCAGTACATAATTGGGATGGGTGTTATAAAAACTATTCGCCCAGCCGAACAGTAAAACAGGCGGAATCAGTCCCAACAGCACAAAAACGTAAAATTTCCAGCTTTTGTAATGAACGAGAAAGGCGTAAAACACCAGCGGAAGAGTGAAAATAATTGAATTCGGATTCACGAAAAAGCTCAGCGCTATAAGAAATCCTGTGAAGAAGAATGCTGCTTTCCCGGTTTTATAGAACACGTACCAAAATACACCGGCTGCGATGAAGACGCCGCTGACAAAACCGCGCGACATGCAGTTTATCAGGTCGTATTCGACAGGCAGCAGCAGCAGCAGGCACAGAATGAAAAGGGCGGCTATCCTGTTGTCTTTCCGGAATGCAATGCCGGCGACCAGGAAAAAAGGCGCTAAGGATAACGCAACGGTTACCAGCGGCAACGCAATATTCAACGGAACACCACACCAATAGAGCGGAACGGCCAGCAGCGATTCGAGCATGGGGTTGTATGCCTGCCCGTAAAACATTGGCTCATGGAACAGTCCGTCGGAATAGTTCCGTGCTCCAAGCCACATAATGGCCTGGTCGTTATCGGTGTATTCGAAACCGAATTTCAGGAGAACAATGGTGCGAAAAACAATAATTGAGAGCAGCAGAGTCCAAAAGGTAATGGTTTCCGTTTGGCGCTGATTTAGTCGATTTTTAGAGATGGCTTGTATCATCGGAACCAAAGAAACAAAAAAACCGGGAACTTAAAAAGTATCCCGGTTTCTGTTATCTGTTGATCAGATCAGTATTTATCTGCTAATTCTTTCGCCACTTTCGACAATACGTCTGTGTCGGCGTCTTCGTATTTACCTGCTTTCAGGCGAACGAGTAAATCGGAATGCTTGGCATCGAGGTAATTCAGGAATTCTTTTTCGAACTCACGAACTTTCGCTACGGGAACTTTCTGCATCAATCCTTTTGTACCTACGTAGATGATCGCAATTTGCTTCTCTACCGGGAATGGATCTCCTTCGCGCTGTTTCAGGATCTCTACGTTACGTGCACCTTTATCGAGAACTGATTTTGTTGCAGCATCGAGGTCGGAACCGAATTTCGCGAATGCTTCGAGCTCACGGTACTGTGCCTGGTCTAATTTCAGTGTACCGGCCACTTTCTTCATCGATTTGATCTGCGCGTTACCTCCTACACGTGATACCGAGATACCAACGTTGATCGCAGGACGGATACCGGCGTTGAACAGGTCGGACTCCAGGAAGATCTGACCGTCCGTAATGGAAATTACGTTAGTCGGGATGTATGCGGAAACGTCACCAGCCTGTGTTTCGATGATCGGAAGCGCAGTTAATGAACCACCACCTTTTACTTTTCCTTTGAGGGATTCCGGAAGGTCGTTCATCTGTGATGCGATCGTATCGTCGTTGATCACTTTTGCAGCACGCTCCAATAAGCGCGAGTGCAGGTAGAATACGTCACCGGGGTATGCCTCGCGGCCCGGAGGACGACGCAATAACAGGGATACTTCACGGTAAGCTACCGCTTGTTTTGACAAGTCATCGAATACGATCAGCGCGGGACGACCCGTATCGCGGAAATACTCACCAACGGCAGCACCTGTCATCGGAGCGTAGAACTGCATCGGAGCCGGGTCGGAAGCGTTTGCAGCAACAACAACCGTGTAGGCCATTGCACCTGCATCTTCCAGTTTCTGAACGATCCCTGCTACTGTCGAACCTTTTTGTCCGATGGCAACATAGATACAGAAAACGGGCTCACCGCGATCGTAAAATTCTTTCTGGTTAATGATGGTGTCGATCGTAACAGTTGTTTTCCCTGTCTGACGGTCACCAATTACAAGCTCACGTTGTCCGCGACCTACCGGGATCATTGCGTCGATCGCTTTGATACCTGTCTGTAACGGCTCTGTAACCGGCTGACGGAAGATAACTCCCGGAGCTTTACGCTCGATCGGCATTTCGAAAAGCTCGCCAGTGATAGGCCCTTTTCCGTCGATCGGATTCCCGAGGGTATCGATCACACGTCCAACAACACCTTCACCTACATTGACAGATGCAATACGTCCCAGACGTTTTACAGTATCACCTTCCTTAACTTTGGAAGAACGACCCAAAAGTACCGCACCTACATTGTCTTCTTCAAGGTTCAGTGCAATTCCCTGCAAGCCCCCGTCAAATTCGATCAATTCACCGTATTGTACGCCATTTAAACCGTAAATACGAGCGATACCGTCACCGATCTGAAGCACGGTACCTACTTCCTGCAACTCAGCTTCCGAACGGAAACCTGAAAGTTGCTCTCTTAAAATTGCAGAAACTTCTGCTGGTTTAACATCTGCCATGTTGTTCTTTTATTAATGAAGAGGAATCCCTCTTATTATCTTGTTAAACGTTGTTTCAATTGTCCCAGCTTGGATGCAACAGATGCATCGATCTGGATATCTCCCATGCGCACTACGAACCCACCGATGAGCGACGGATCGATCACTTCGGTAACGTTGAGTGTTTTGCCGCTGATGGTTGCCTGTACTTTATCGAGAATCTGCTTTTTAACAGCTTCATCGAGCTTCACTGCGCTGGTGAGTGTGATCGGAACGATCCCGTTCTTCTGGTTGAGCAATTCGCCGAACGATTCGGCAATAGCCGGAAGAATGGCCTCACGGCTGTTCTTAGCGATCAGCGTGATGAATCCTTTGGAGATCTCATCGAACTCTCCGAAGATCTCGTTGAGCACGGTTACTTTTTTATCTGACTTGATCACCGGACTTCCCAGGAATAACTGGAACTCACGATTTTCGTTGTTAACAGTTGTCAGGTAAGCCATATCGCGTGTCACTGCATCGAGGCTGTTTCGCTCGATCGCAAGGTCAAGCAGGGCTTGTGCGTAACGGATGGAAGCTTTAGAACTCTTCATTATTCCGGATTAGTTCATGTTAATATCACTGGCCAACTTCTCAGCCAATGCTTTTTGTTTGTCATCAGCTGACAATTCCTTACGGATGATGGTTTCTGCGATCTCGAGTGAGATAGCGGCAACCTGTGTTTTGAGCTCTGCAATTGCAGCTGCCTTCTCTGCATTGATCGTTGCATGCGCAGCGGCCACTACTTTTTCAGATTCTGCTTTGGCAGCAGCTTTTGCTCCTTCGATCATTTGCGTTGCCGTTTCCTTGGCATCTTTCACGATCGCGTCGCGCTCAGCACGTGCTTCTTTCAACAGGTTCTCATTCTGAGCCTGCAACATTTTCATTTCTGCTTTTGTTGTTTCAGCAAGCTCTAATGCTTCCGTGATATTACGCTCACGCTCGTTCACCGATTTAAGGATCGGCTTCCAAACGAATTTTGTCAGGACAAACAACAGGAGCAGGAAAACGAGTCCTGTCCAAAAGATCAATCCAATACTGGGTGTAACTAAATCCATAACGTTAATTTAAAATCATAGTGTTTGTAAGAAACAGTCCGTAACCAACCGTTACGGACTGTCACTTTAATTATTTCGCTCCACCGAGCATACCAACTACAACTCCAAAAAGGGCAACACCCTCGATAAGAGCCGCAGCGATAATCATGGTAGTTTGAATTTTACCGTGAGCTTCCGGCTGACGCGCAATTGCGTCCATTGCCGACCCACCAATCCGTCCGATACCAATACCTGCTCCTAAAACAGCAAGACCAGCACCAATCGCAGCTATACTTCCGTACATAACTATTATATATTAAACGTTTACTAATTAATGGTGCGATTCTTCTACGGCCGCCCCGATGAACAATGCGGAAAGCATCGCAAAAAGGTAAGCCTGCAGGAACGCTACCAGCACTTCCAATACCGAAATGAATAAAGCCATAGGAACTGAAAGAAAACCCCAGAACTCATTCTTATTGATAAAGATGATTGAAACCAATGCAAGCACGATAATGTGGCCTGCCGTCATGTTGGCAAACAAACGAATCATCAATGCGAATGGTTTTGTAAGAATTCCCACGAGCTCGATCGGAATCATGATCGGCAGCAGGGCCATCGGAACGCCTGGCGTGGCAAAAATGTGACTCCAGTAGTTTTTGTTACCGGAAAGAACAGTGAAGAGCATCGTGAATACCGCCAGCACAAGTGTAACACTGATGTTACCTGTAAGGTTCGCTCCACCCGGGATGATCGGAATCATGCCCAGCATGTTATTGATCCAGACGAAGAAAAAGACCGTCGTAAGGAACGGAAGGTATTTTTTGTATTTGTGCTCGCCGATATTGTCAACTGCAATGTTGCGCACCATCAGGATCATTGGCTCCATGAATTTCGCCAGACCTTTTGGCGCAACGGCTCCGTTCTTTTTGTAGAAACGCGCTGTGGTAAACATCAGCAGCACAATAATGATCGCTCCGAAGAACAGGGAAAGCACATTCTTCGTAATGGAGAAATCCATTGGCATCGCATTTTCAGGATGTCCTTCATGGAAATGAAGCTCACCATTTTCGAGCTTGTAGATCTTCTCGTGCAGCAAGGCATATTTCCCCGTAGGCTCTTTGTAGTAAAACTCCTTTTTTCCTTCAGCATTGGTAAATTCCACCGGTGTTCCGTGGTAAAATGCACTGGAAGAAAAGGTAACGAGGCCATTATCGATCAGGATGATCGGAAGGTACACAGACGTCGTGAAATCGTCGTCACCCCACAGATGCCATTCATGTGCATCCGAGATGTGGTGCATGATCTCACCTGTTACATCGTATTCTTCGTCTTTTTCTCCACCGGCATTCGCAAATGCAGCCGGCATCACCAATAATGCAACCAGTACTAAAAGAAATTGTTTCATGCTGTAAACTAATGACATCGCGTATAAAAACTTTATTTTTCTCCGAAATTTGGTGCAAAGGTAGTGATTCTTTCAGAATGACCAAGAAAAATTGCAGAAGGAAAGCGGGGAATTTGTTTTTTAACGTGTGTTGGTTTCCCGGGCAGTCAATCGTCTCCGGCCGGCAGTCTCCAGCCGTAGGAAGCCAGCAATGATGATGCAACAATAAAAAACAAGGCAATTAATTATTTTCCAGTTAATTACCAACTATTGTCAGGCGGGAAAGCTGCCGGTTTTACTTCACCGAGCGAACGCGGCGAACGAGCAGAATGGCCTGGACGATCAGGAAGCTGAAAAACAGGATGAGAAAATGGGTGCTCATGCTGCGGAAATGCATCGGCTCGACAAAGCGCGCAATGAGAATGAAGAATAAGGCAACGAGCATCTGAACGGTTGTTCCCAGCATGAATTTCTGCGTATTGGCTTCCGCATCGGTTGCCGCGCTGCTTGTGGTGATCAGTGCGCTCAGCATAAAGACGATCAGCGCAACGCCGATAGCTACGAGATTAGGAGTGATGATCTGCTGTGGAAAAGCAAGGCCTAAAATGGCGCAGTAAATTCCCGAAATGGCTGTAAATACTAAGATCTGTTGTTTGAAGCTGCTCATGATTCTTTGTCTTTTGACATTTTCGTGACTTCCCGTATGATCAGGTAAAGTGCCACAAAAACGCCGAACAAAGATAAACATAATGTCCATGCCTGGCCGCCCGGGTTGTATTTACGGTCGAGGAAAAAGCCCAGCCAGGTGAATCCACCGATGGTAATGCCCATCTGCAAAGCGAGGGAACTGAAACGCGCATAGCTGTTCAGCTGTTTTTTCGGTTTCTCAAGATCTGCCATGGCGCATGTTCAATTTAGTGTTATAACGTTCGGTAGTAACTATTATGAGTTGCTCCACTACGTTCCGCAAGTATAGCTTTCTTTTCTTTTTCCGCAAAAGAAAAGAAACAAAAGAAAACTCGTCGCTGTTTGTCGCTCAATGCATTCCATTCCTGAAACGTGACCTTTTCGGTGATCTCTCCTCCGCCAGAGGCGGCTACGAGCTTCCTCAAGGTGCCCACGTTGCAGTTCACTTCATTTTTTCACGACAAAAGGCGACGTTCCTTCTATGAACTTAAATCCAGGTGACAAAGAATTATTTCATCGATCTGCCACGAACTTAGCTCAAAACAGGCATTTTCAATAATACTCGTCAAAGAACAGCTCGTATTCTGCCAGTTTCTGGGTTTCGAACAATGTTTTCAGGTTCTCGAGGGAAATGTAAACGATCTTCGCTTTGTTCAGGTCCAGCAGGTGTTTCTTCGTTTTTTTGAAGGAAGAAACATACTCGGCGGCCTCGTTTTCGGTCTTGAAATCTTTAACAATAATTACACTCTGATCGTTCTTTTCACCGAAGACTTTAGAGCTTGTTGCGAGCTTGCTCCTGCCGAAGAATTCCTTGTTGAATTCGGCGACCCTTGTTTTGCCGACATTCGACGTAATGGCTTTGTCGGGGAAAATGATCACCTGGTAAGGAACGTTCTCTTCGTACTTGTAGATCGATTTTTTGTTGAAATCGACCGCAAGATTGGTCGAATAACCTTCCGTGATGATCTTTTTCATTTCGGCTCCTTTCCGGGCTTCGTCTGTTCCCGGGTATTCGAGGATCAGGGAATCGAGCGTCGGAAGAAGGGTTGTCTTGTCTTCGTTGAGCTTCGCCTGCGCCTTTGCCTTAAGCAGGTAATATTTCGGGCGGAACTGGTTTTCCTTCTGCGTGGAAATCACCTGGTTGGCTTTCAGCAATGCCGGGTAATACAGTCCGCGCTCAAAACGATCGAGGTCGGTGAGGTATTCCTGCTCGGCCACTTTTTCGCGCTCCTTTTTACGGATAAAGTAATCCGGATCACGCAGATAGCCTGCAAAATCGGACGTCGGATAATTCGTAAGAATGTATTCTTTCTGGGCAAGGGCTTTTCCGTCGCCCTGGTCGTACATTTTGTAGATCTGGTAGGAAGACAGCAGCTTGTAATTGCTTTCGAACGGCTTACCGATGATGGTGACGTACTGCTGTTCAGCCAGCGTCTTTTCGTTCAGCTGGTCCTGGTAGATGCGCCCCGCATCAAAGTATGCGGACATCATGCGCTCGCGCGATTTCTGCAGCAGCGAATCGGTGAGCGGAAGTTTTGCAAGCAGTGACTCAGGCGTGAGGGAATCGATGGTTTCTTCGGGTTCTGCTGAAACGGCATTGGAATCCGCGTTGGGATCATTGAACGATGCGAACGCTATTTTCTCGCTTCGGCGCCAGTCGTCTTCATTTTCACGGGCTCCCCACTGGCGTTTGAATTCCTCAAATCCTTCCTGGCGGGCTTTCGTATTGTTCCAGTACCATTTATTGCCGCTTCCGGTGGCACCTTTCGAGGCCATTTCCTGCAGCTGACGCGCGCGGTCTGCTTCCAGCCTTTTTCTGCGCTCTTCGTCTTCCTTGATCTGCTTCACCAGCTTTTCGGCAAAGGCGTAGCGATCGTCCTCGCTCATCAGGGAAATGCGCTGCACACTGTCTTCGTAATGCGCTGTTTCGATCGCAACCACGAGGTCTTTCAGTTTCCTTGCTTTGTTCTTTACGCCTTCCGCGTTCGGGTAAGTGTCCGGGATGATAACGGCGCAGCTGTCGTAGTATTTCTGCGCTTTTACGTAGTCTTTCCTGTTGAATGCCATATCGCCCAGACGCTCGTAAGCCATTCCTTTCTGGCGCGCATTGGAGGTCGAGTAAAAAGCCGAATTTGTGAAGCGCTCTGTTGCCAGCACGTCGTTGCCTTCCTGCTGCGCCATCAGTCCGAGGGTGTAATAGATCTGGTCTTTGAACTCGGCGTTCTTTTCGTCGCGGAGCATTTTCATCAGGTCCTGCTTCACTTTATCGCCGCCGCCGTTGAGCGCTCGTTTCAGGCGTGCATTGAAGCTCATTTCGTAGCCGCCATTGTATTTCAGCGCTTTCTCGTAGTGTTCTGTTGCCTGTGCACGGTCGCCTTTTGCTTCGTAAAGCTGGCCGAGAATGAAATGAATACGGGCTTTATCGGCTGATTTTTTTGCAAATTCCAGTGACGCTTCGAGCGCTTTGATCATGCCTTCCGGGTCGCCTTTTTTCTCTGCAAACTGGGCTTTGGTCACTTCCAGCTCGAATCGCAGCTTTTTCGGGAATTCGGCAGGGCCTTTTTCGTCTTTGGAGCTTTTTTTCTTCGATTTGGATTTCGACTTCGATTTTTTGGATTTTGCCGATCCTTCGGATTGCTCAACAGCTTTATCGAGCGCTGTGAGGCTGAAATTCGCTTCGGTTAGCTGTCCTTCCTGGATGTAGGTTTTCGCCATCCACAATTCGGCTACATAAGCAGACGGATCGTCGGAAAAGAATTTCTTAACGTACTCGAAATTTTTGAGTGCCAGCGCGTAATCGCGGCGGTAATAATTGGCGATCCCGATGGTTGTCCAGTTTTCGTCGATCCATTTATTATGCTCTTCTTTCTTTTTCGAAGGCTTGTCCATGCCGGGCATGGCGTGTCTCTGGATCACTTTGGTGGATTTCGCAATAGCGGTATCGATGGGCGAATACATGCCTTTTACTTCTTCTTCTGTAGGAAGCGGGCGAATGGTCAATGGCTGGTAAAAATCTTCTTTGAGGTTGGCACGGTACGTTCCGATGGCTTCGCGCAGCAGGTCGTTGGCATTGAAATAGCCATTGTAATGTGCTGTCGTACTGTGATAAGTACGGCTCAGCAGCGTGTTTTTCTCGGTCGAGCATGCAGCAACGATGAGTAATACAAGCAATCCAAAAAGGGCAAGTTGTTTCTTATGCATGGGTATGATCAATCCTGTTTTCTCGTAATTGTATAACTACGAATTGACAAATATATTGTTTTCTGCTGTAGTCTGTAGTCAATCGGACACAGTCTGTTAGTCAAAAAACTGCCTAATTTGATTTCTTCCGTTTAAAATCCCGGTCGTTGATGAATACCCAGCGCAGGGACGCATAAAACGTGTTGGTATTTGTAAAGCTTTTGTTGGGCGGCATGAGGTGAACGCCCAGCTGAAAATGCGCCTGCAGTAATTTGTAGCCGATATTGGGTGAAATTCCGAAACGGTGGTACGTATAATCGGTGTGCCAGGAGATGCGCGCGCCGTACGTCAGGTTGAGCCGGCCGGTTTTGAACCAGTAGCCTGCCTGTGCGCCCATTACTTTCTGCTTGAAATTGTAATCGAACTGGACGTTTGCAGCATGCGTCTGCGGCTTGATGAGTTTGATCTGCTGCCACTGGCGCTCGCCCCCGAAATTCAGATTGAGGTACTTCCCCTGCTCGAGCCCCAGGAACGGACCGGTTTTCACAACGTGCAGCTTGCTTTCGTACAGTTTTTTCTTAAACAGCTGCGCGCGGCCTGCCATCGGGAGCAGGCAAAGCACGATCAGCAGTTTCCACACATTATTCTTTCGTTCCATATTTCTGATGAATTTCGATGATCTGTTTCGCATCGTCCGCATCGATCCCCAGGCTGTCGGCTACGTGTTTTGCCCGCAAAACCTGGTCAACGGTGAGCCCGGTACTGTCTGCTTCCGGTTGTAACGCATTTTTAATGAAAATGGTACTCTCGGACAATGCGGGAACTGTCTTCAGGGAAACATCGCGCACGGGCTGGTAGAGCAGCGATTGATCTTTTGTTTTCTGCGGAAAAAAATCGCCCTTTTCATCGTAGGATTCGATCAGCACGAGTACAACGCTTACGATGTAGAGCATTTTCAACGTTGCAAAGATAATCCCGAATACTTTGTTGACAGGCGTCAGGTTCACAACTTTTACCATTTTCTCGACGACTTTCCCACCGAAATAGATCATTGCTCCAACACCCAGGAAGGTAATAGTAAAGGCCACGACCGGCAGGTAAGGCGAATCCCACGAAAAAGTGTTTTTCATCCAGACCGCTACGAAATCGGAGAAATGAATACCGACGTAAATACCCACCAGCAGCGCCAGCAGCGTGAACAATTCAATGATAAAACCGTGCTTAAATCCTTTGTAGGCGGCATAGCCGACCGGAATGATGATTAAAATATCGATGAAATTCATGCGGTGAAATTAGCGATAAGCATACTCAGTTTACGGCAACGAGGATTTGATTCTTAACGGAAGGATGTTAAGAGGTTGGGATACACACGTCCGGGATTCATGCCGGACGTCCTACGCATCCCCGATTTTCCGCCCCATTTTCACCATGATCTCCGATCCTTCCGTGAGGAAAACCGAAACCGGTTCCAGGTCCTGCAAAAAGCCGAAGTGTTCGCCATACGTCGCTGTGAAATCGACATCTATTTTGTAGCTGATCATCGGGTAGAGCTGCCACCGCGGATGCTCGACGCCGTATTCGGACGTGTAGCCTTTCCGGCGTTTGGTGTAGCCCCAGAAATGCTCGGTGATGAATTCTGCTTCGCTGTTTTCCGCCATATCGACAGGATCTTTTTCGGCGGTTACTTCGATCGTATTCCAGCGCCCGTTCTTTTTCCAGCTGTAGCCAACGGAAAGTGTTTCTCCCGTAATTCCGACCGAATGCGACATGGGCATGGCTACATAGGGCTCGCCGTACAGCAAATTGGCCACAACGCTCAGCGCGCGCAATGGCACGATCTCGCGGATGAACACGACGCCGCGCTTCCATTCGCCGTTGTCATTGAATTTTACATAAAAACGGAGGTTGACTTCCTCAAAATTGACATGGAACGGCACTTTTATTCCTTTCACTTTTGTGTTCACGAAGAGAAACCCGACCAGGCTCACATAACAGTTGCCTTCCCAGGTATCGAGCTCTGTATGTTTCGGCAGCCACGGTTTCAATACTTCCGGATCTACGCTGTAATTGGCCATGACCAGTCTTCGCCATTCTCCCTTTAAAAATGTTCCTGCCATAGTTCCTGAAAGTACGAAAAACGTCAAAGGAAAAAGCCGCCTTCGGGAATGATCCGAAAAAAAGTAGTTTTACAGCTCAAACCGGATATACGTAATGAAACGTCTGCGCTTTTACCCGATCTCCAAAACAGCACTGCTGTTCGTGCTGCTTCTGGCCTGCGTGGTCGCTTACCGTTTTTACGTACTGGACGTATTCGCCTTTCGGTTTATCGACAGCGACCAGGCCATTATGTGGCTGGGAACAACGGATTACGCCGCCGGCATTTTTCACGAACCGCGCTTTTACGGACAGGATTACAATACGATGCTGGAATCGCTGCTGGCCATTCCGCTCTACTGGTGCGGGGTTCCGCTTTACCTGGCGCTGCCGGTCATTACGACATTACTCACGCTGCTGCCTTTCGTGCTGCTGGCGGTCCTTACGTTCCGCAAGCGCTCGCAGGCCGCCGGGCTGCTGATCCTGCTCATTCCGTTACTGCTTCCGTTCGAATACGATATGATGACTTCGCTGCCGAGAGGATTCGTAACAGGAATCGCTGTTTCTTCAGCTTGCCTTGCCGCCGTTTTTTACCCGGATTCGCGAAAGGCCCTGTTCTTCGCCGGGCTGTTCTGCGTGCTCGGCTATTCGGTCAATGCCAATGCGGCAATTATTTCGTTGCCCTGCCTGCTTTATTTGTTTGTACATAATTTCAGGAATCGCAGCTTTTACATTTTCTGCGGTACCGGGATTGTTGCGGGCGCAGGAATTCACCTCGCAATTGCAGGGTTTTACCTGCTTCACCCGCATTATGTTGTGCACAGCTATGTGCTCACGTATGAATCTCAATTCCTGCTGCACGGCCTTTCGGGAATGGACAAGTTTTTCAACCCGGTAGCGCCGATTTTCTGGAAAAACGGTTTCCTGGTACTTCCGCTGTTCCTGCTGTTTGCCTGGCTGCTTTACCGGAAAAACAACAAAGCAGCGGCACTGAGCTTCCTGCTGATCCCGTTTATGATCATTGCGACACTAGGCCTGTCGAAGGTGCACGATGGCGGCCCTTCTGCTTTTTTCTCACTGTCGCGCATGTACCTCGGCATTCCCGTTCTGCTTGCGCTTGCTGTTTCCTTCTTTCCGATCCGAACGGCTAAATGGCAGATTTTTATCCTGCTGCACCCGGTTTTATTAGTCGTTCTGAAAGTGCAGAATACACGGGACTACATCGGCGGTGAATTGAAAGAGAACGGAACGTTTAAGATCACAACTGTTCCAAAGCTCCGGAAAAGGTGCGATGATCTTAACCGGCTGGCACAACAGCTGGATGTTGAGCTGATCGTTATCGGCGATCATGGTTATTATGATTTCTACGCTTATGGTTGTCCGGCGTGCGACGAACAGTTTCCGCGAACGCTGCGACCGGGATCGGATCGCAGGGCGTGGCGCGTTGCGGATGAAGAGAACCGCGTTTACGACCGATTGCTGATCGTCGATGAACAGCGAAAGCTGCATGAGGAATACGGTAATGTATCGGCTGTGGCCGGAACAACTGATGCGTACCTGGTGACCGGGAATGCGAAGCCTTTGAGGGAATTGCTGCGAGCGATGAAGTACCCGATGCGCAGATACTGATATTACGGGATTGCGGGAATTATTGAAAACAGTGGGCTCAAGCCACTTATCACACCGATCATTTAGTTCATAAAACCTGCATTACCCCATCAAAAAAGGAGACCTTACGATCTCCTTCTCTCTTATGCAATATTGGTAAATACCTGTTGAATATCGTCGTCGTCTTCGATCTTGTCGAGCATTTTTTCGATATCGACGAGCTGCTCTTCCGTAAACTCGACGGGGCTGGTCGGGATGCGCTGCAATCCGGCTTTTGCCGGTGTCAGGTTGAGATCTTCCAGTGCTTTAGCGATCGTTCCGAATGCGGTATAATCTCCGTAAACGAACACACGGTCTTCCGTCGTATCGATTTCCTCGCAGCCTGCGTCGATCAGCTCCAGCTCCAGTTCTTCGGGATCGAGGCCCTCGGTTTTCTCCAGCTCGAACACGCATTTGCGGTTGAACATGAATTCCAGCTGTCCGTTCGGAACAACCTGCCCGCCCGATTTATTGAAATACGATTTCACATTGGCAACCGTACGTACCGGGTTGTCCGTCGCGCATTCGATGTATACAAGCACACCGTGCGGGCCTTTTCCTTCATAATCGACCTGGGTAAAGCTTGCGGTATCTTTCTGAGCCGCGCGTTTAACGGCCGCCTCGATGTTGTCTTTCGGCATATTCTCAGCTTTCGCATTCTGAATCGCAGACCGCAATCGTGCATTCGTAGCCGGATCGTCGCCACCTTCCTTGGCTGCCATCGTAATGGCTTTGCCCAGTTTAGGAAACAATTTCGACATTTTGTCCCAACGCTTTTCTTTTGCGGCTCTACGGTATTCAAACGCTCTTCCCATGAATTTCTTTTTGCGCAAAAATATTGAAAAATCGTAAATACCATACTATATCATGAGAATTGGTGGTGTCGGTCCGGGATGCATCCCGGACGTACTCCGCTAAGCTTCTTAATTGAGATCCCGTCTGTGAAGATTTCGTATTTTCGTGTATGAAATTTTCGGTATTCATCGTTTCGTTTTTACTGGTGGCGCCGTGGCTGCACGGACAGGAAAACGATTCCGTTGTGCCGGTAGAAAGAGGCACATTTGCAGAAACCGGCGGACTGGTCGCTTATTATTTCTGGGAAGAGGACAGTGCAGGCCTGCTATCAAAAGGCAAAATTGAAAAGCCTTTTCTGCAGAATTTCTACATCCTGAAACAACCGCAAAAAGCCGTTCGCAACTCAGAATCGCTAAGCCAGGCAAAGGTTTCGGCGAACCAGATCGAAAAGGCTATCAATTATTTTGCCCATGACTCGGGTTCCGATCCGGAAGAAGACGCCTACGCCTTGCTCGATTCCACAAAGCACATCGAGAAGATCCGCTTTCCGCTGGTGAAATCCGTTGCTGAAACATACGGCAGCGTGATCTTCCGCAAGAAAGACGGACAATGGCAGAGCATGCAGCGCAAAACGGTCCTGTACTTCACCATCGACAGCTCGGGTGCTATGCGCTATTCGCACGCCAGCGATTCTATTACGTTGTTCGAATGGAATGTCCGCCGGAAGTCGCGTTCCCAATATACGGTTTACAATTACCTGAAACCAAACGGCTACGTCGATTTTCAGCGCGTATTCAATTACGAGGGCGAAGATGTAACACTGCGCTTTGCCGATGGTAAAACCGTTGCGCCGCTCCGCATGCTCATTTTCGCTAACGGTTACCGCGGACCGAAGAAGAACAACGATCCAACGGACGGACTCGTTACGCAGAAAGACCGGTACACGTACTGGTACAAGCTCGATAACCAGTTCATCAAAGAACTCGAACCGGCCGTGACCTATTACATGGATGGCAGTTTCCCGATAGCGACCTCCAATCACCGGACGAAACTGGGCTTCGCGTGGAGCTATACGCGAACGCGCCTTAGCTTCCGGAAGAAAAAAAGCCGAAGGATCTATGCCGCGTTGAATACCCAAAGCAATGAAGCGGGCTTCAACGAACGGAAAGAAAAAGGAAAGATCGCGGGGCTTGCATTCCTTTACGCGCGCTGCAATTCTCCCGAATGTGACAACGTAAAGGACACGGTCGACATTGTTTGCCACAGTATGGGCTACGCCTATTCGCTCGGCTTCATAGAAGCTGTAAAAGGAAAAGTCGTGCTGGGAAACATGTACATCATTGCGCCCGAAAATGCCTGTTTTGCCGGTTCCGACTGGTCGGCGTTCCGGCAGGTGTGGCAGTACGGGACCAATCTCGACCAGGAAAATCCTTCGCCGCTCAGACAACAGGACGGCATAGCACCGCAATGCGCCGTAAAAGGACTCGACCAGCTTCCGGTGACTTCCGGCGGGCGGGCGTTCTTTCCCATCGACTGGCCGAACATGAATTTCATCGACAGCCACATGGTCTACAGCTACGACTGGATCTTTAAGATCAAAGAGGGCGAGCCCGGGTTTGTCCGGAAATAGATTCCAGACGATCATTCGTGCAGCAGCGGAATATATTCCGCTGCTACTTACTGAACAATGGAATGAATTTCTTCCAGTAATACGTTACCAGCAGCACATTCACGCCTAATAAAATCCCCGTTTCAACATTTTCGTGCAGCCGGTTGTCCATGAACACATGCATGAAGAAAATATTGAAGATGATCGGCAGCAGCAACAGCAATCCGGCAAAGCGGAAACGCGGAATGAACAGTAGCAGCGATGCCACGATCTGGAAAACGCCGATGAGCTTTAAAAAGCCGGATTGGCGCATGGTATTCATCGTAAGGTTATACCCTACAGGGGCGGCATAAGAGCCTTTTTGGATCACCTGCTGCACCAATTCGGTTTCATCGACCGGCTTCAGGTCTTTCGGAACGAACTTTTTATAGCCCGCATTGAGGAAGAACAAAGCCAGCGCAATCGTTAGCAAAGCGTGGCTGTAAGGGAGAATGTACTGTTTCATAAGATGAGCTGTTTTTCAAAAGCATGAAAGTAGCCGCCTAAAAGTGTCGCAACAATACCCTGAAAGTGGGATTTTGATTAATTTTAGAGCATGGATTACGCATTGGAATTACGTTACCAGGCGCTCATCAAGTCACTTGAAGAGCCCTTTGGTCCGAATATAGATTTACAGATTTTGTTGTTCCTGATCGGCGTTGAAGAACTCGGGCAGGGATACAAGAACTTCAAGAAGCACGAAAAGACCGACCTGATGCACGTGGCGATCTGCACGGTGCTCGAACCTTACGGCTATTATAAATACGAAGGCAATGACGCCGACAACTGGCCGCATTTTACGCTCGTGAAAGAACTGCCTCCTTTGAGCGAATCCGAACAGCAGGTGCTCATGAAAGAAGCTATCCTCGAGTACTTCGAACATCACGGCTATTCCACGAAACACGTTCAACCTTAATCGCTATATTTGCCTTCTTAATTAATTAAAACAAAATGGATTTCTGGATTCGCGCTGCACAGCTCATTCTGTCTTTATCAATACTCATTGTTCTTCACGAATTCGGACACTACATTCCGGCGCGTCTTTTCAAGATCCGCGTTGAGAAATTCTACCTGTTCTTCGATCCATGGTTCTCCCTTTTCAAGAAAAAGATCGGCGATACCGAATGGGGAATCGGCTGGCTTCCGCTTGGAGGTTATGTGAAGATCGCCGGAATGATCGACGAATCCATGGACAAAGAGCAAATGGCGGAACCGGCAAAACCGGACGAATTCCGTGCGAAACCGGCGTGGCAGCGACTGATCGTTATGATCGGCGGCGTAACCGTTAACATCATTGTCGGATTTGCGCTCTACATCATGATCCTCAACGTCTGGGGAGAAGAAAAGATCGATCAGCAGAAAATGACCAATGGAATGGCCGTTCACCCGTACATGGAACAATTCGGCTTCCGCTCGGGCGATAAAGTACTCACCGTAAACGGCGAAAAGCTCGATGAGCTCGAAAAGCTCGGCGGCGAGATCATGATCTTCGATAAGCGCAATTTCACCGTGCAGCACCAGGACGGCAAGATCGAAAACATTAAGCTGCCCGAAGACATCGGCTACAAAATGTTCGCAAACGGCGCCGAACAGGCATTTACTGCCCGCAACTTCTTTGAAAAAGTCGATAGTGTAACGCCCAATTCCGTAGCAGCCGGGATGAAGCTGAAAAAAGGCGATCAATTTCTCGCCGTGAACGGACAGGAGTTTACTTTCTACGACGAATTTTCGACCATGGTCTACAAAAACCGCGGAAAGAAAACGGAATTCACCGTGCTTCGCGGAAACGATACGCTGACCCTGAACGGGAAGATCAAAGGCGACGGCAAGATCGGCTTTATCGCAAAAACGAAACCTACGGGCGATTCGTCGGCTATTTACCATGTAAGTTACGGTTTCGGGGAAAGCATCGGCGCGGGTATTTCTAAAGGATACCGTACGCTCTACATGAACGTAGCGCAGTTTAAATACGTCTTCACGAAAAAAGGCGCCAGCTCGCTGGGAGGCTTTGCATCGATCGGAAAGCTGTTCCCGACAACATGGAACTGGCAGGCATTCTGGGCGCTGACGGCTTTCATTTCCATCGCACTTGCCTTTATGAACATCCTGCCTATTCCGGCACTTGACGGCGGACATGTGATCTTCCTGCTGTACGAGATGATCACCGGCCGCGCTCCTGCGCAGCGCGTCATGGAAGTCGCACAGTATTTCGGATTCTTCCTGCTCATCGGCTTGCTGCTGTATGCGAACGGGAACGATATTATCAAGGCGATCTTCGGATAAGCACCCGAAATCAGCTCAATGGCTGGTTACCGGAAGGTAGACGTAAAAGGTCGCTCCTGATCCCGGTTTCGAACGGGCGGTAATGTAGCCACTGTGATTTTCGGTGATCTTCCTGCACAGCGCAAGGCCGATCCCGGTTCCTTCGTATTCATGTTTTTCATGCAGGCGCTGAAACAGCGAAAAGATGAGCTCGCTGTGTTCCTGGTCAAATCCAATTCCGTTGTCTGTAAATGACAACCTGATATAGCTGTCGCTCAACAGGAATTCCGGTGCCTCCGGTATCTGGCTCCGGTCTACAATAGCCGTTTTTATCTCTATAACAGGCAGCTGGTGGGCGAATTTGATGGAATTGTTGAGCAGGTTGCTGAACAGCTGTCCCATCTGCAGCTTGTAGCCTGTCACAGCCGGGAGCCGATCTGCGGTAATCGTGGCATTTTTTTCCTGGACGAGCAGCTCCATATCGAGGAGCACTTCGCTGAGCACCTGGTTCAGGTCGACCGTCTCTGTTTCCTGCAGATCCTTTGAAAGGCGGCTGAAATTAAGCAGTGACCGGATCAGCTCGCTCATGCGTGTGGCCGCGGCATCCATCTTGTCGAGGTAGCGGGCTACAAATTCTTTGTCCTCCTGGCGGTCTTTCAGCAGCTTCACAAATGTCCGGATCTTGCGCAGCGGTTCCTGGAGATCGTGCGAAGCGACGTATGCAAACTGTTCCAGTTCCTTATTTTGTATCTCTAGCTCTGCAGTATAGGCGATCAGCCGCTCTTCGGCGAGTTTTTTTTCCGTGAGGTCGCGGGTGACTTTCGAATAGCCGATCACATTGCCGCTCTTGTCGTGCAGCGCGGTGATCACGATCGTTCCCCAGAATGTTGTGCCGTCTTTCCGGACGCGCCGGCCTTCCTGCGTTGCTTTTCCTGTAGTTTTTGCAAGGTGAAGCAGCTCGTCCGGCAGATTGCGCTGCCGGTCTTCAGGCGTATAAAACACGTCAAATCGCCTGCCGATGATCTCCGCGGCGGTATATCCCTTGATCTTTTCCGCACCGGTATTCCAGTTTTCGACAATTCCATCCTGGTTGAGCAAAATAATGGCATAATCCTGTACTTCGGCGATCATCTGGTGGTAGCGCTCTTCACTCAGGCGCAGCGCATCTTCCGCCATTTTCCGTTCCGTCAGATCGCGCGTAACTTTCACGAAACCGAGAATCGTGCCGTCATCGGCGTGAAGTGCTGTTATGGTGATGCTTCCCCAGAAACCGGATCCGTCTTTTCTTTTGCGCCAGCCTTCGTGGTTTGCTCTGCCGTGAATCCGGGCATTTGTCAGGAGCCTGTTGGGCAGGTCTGCCTCCAGGTCGTCCGGGAAATAAAAGGTGCTGAAATGCTTTCCGACAATCTCTTCTTCGCTGTAGAACTTGATCTTCTGGGCGCCGGTGTTCCAATTCCGGATAAATCCTTCTGTGTCCAGCAGGATGATGGCATAATCCTGTATTTCTCCGATCATTCGCTGATAGAGCTCAGAATCGTTCCAGGTGCCGGGGGTTTCGTTTATTTCGCTCATAACCTGTTCTTGGAAGTAGTAATAAATGTTCGTTTTACTCCCGGATCAATATCTTTTCGAGCATTTCTTTCAGCTCGTTGAGATCTGCCGGCTTGATCATAAAGTCGGCCCCCAGTTTCCGGCTTCTTTCGACCATGCTTTCCTCCGAGGTTGTCGAATACATGAACACTTTGCAGGCGTTAAGCGATTCGTCCATCCGCAATTGTTCGAGGCAATCCATGCCGTTCATTTTGGGCATATTGACATCGAGGAAGATGTAGTCCGGTTTTTCCCGGCCTGTTTCCTGCAACAGCCGAAGGGCTTCCGGTCCGTTAACAGCGGTGCTGCATTGGATGTGCTCTCCGAGCGTTTGAATGATCATTAAAAACAGTTCCCGGTCGTCAATGTCATCGTCTACGAGCAGGCAGCGCAGTATTTTTTTCATAAAAATTCAAAAGTGTTACCGGTGCATTCGGGGTTTTCCGGTAGCTTGTCCACAAGATACGCCAACCTCCGGCTCGGATTCAAAAATTAATCTTTATTGGCGGAAGATATTTTGTGCATTGCCCGTTCGCAGCGTACCATACAGCGTTTTGGGAATTCAAAGGAATGTGCTACTTTTCAACACGAAACAGCGCCTTTGAAACGGCAAAATGCCGGCCTCATCCTTTTTTGGCATACTTTTAACTGAAAGACACCAACTTTAAACTAAAAACATGAAAAAGAATTTAAGCTTGTTAATGCTGTTCATCGGGATGAGCATTGTATCGTTTGCCCAGATGACAGAAGGAAAGATCTCCTACTCCATGGAATTCTCTTCCGATAATCCGGATATGGCGATGGGAATTGCCATGATGCAGGGCTCTAAAATGGACATGCATTTCGCACCGGGAAAATCAAGAACGGAGGTTTCTATGGGATCTTTGGGAACGATGACCACCATCTCCGACGAAAAAACAAAAAAAGTGCTCAGCCTGATGAATATGATGGGACAGAAAACGGCCATCGAATCAACAACGGATGTGAAGCCGGAAGATGTACCGAACTACGAAGTGGAGATCACCAACGAAACGAAAGAGATCATGGGCTACAAGTGTACGAAAGCACTTATGACCACTGAAGACGGAACTATTATGACGGTATGGTTCACGAAAGACATTGTTGCCACAACAAAAGGACAAACGTACTACAACAGCCAGATGCCGGGCTTCCCAATGGCCTTTAACGTGAACCAGGGTGGCATGAACATCCAGATGACGGTAACCGGCATCGAGAAAAAAGCACCGGCAAAATCGCTGTTCGAGACAAAAGTTCCGGACGGATACACGGTACAGTCGATGGAAGATCTCAAGAAATCAATGGGGCAGTAAGCACCGGGAATAAACAGGTATTGAAAAGGAGTTAACAGCTCCTTTTTTTATTGGAGGTCTTTTTTACGTCATGCCATGGATAACGAAGTACATCGGCAAATGGTGTATTGCCCATCGTTAATCGGATTGTCCGATGGGTAAACAGTTCTTTTAACACGACAGGCACAAAGAGTTTTTTACCATACGGAACATGTAGAGCTATCGTATCGCCGCTTTGCGACGACATGGCAGGTATCTTTTAAAGATCACTCTGCTGAAAAGCACTGCTTGTTTATAAAAGCTATAACCACGATCAGATTGACTCTGGAAGAACTGGTATCATTTCCCTGTACAACAAACTTGTTCATTGTCTACTGTTCATTGTGACCTGACTAGATATGTTTCACCTTCACAAAGCGTTTGGTAAATGTTCCCGATGCTTTGGAGATCGTAACGAGGTATTCGCCCGGGGCAACGCCCGAAAGGTCGACAGGAACGTCGTGTGAGCCCTCGCTGAATGTCCTGGAACACACTTCCGATACCAACCGGTTGAACAGATCACGCACCTGTATGGTGACCTGCTCGTTTTTCGCGCGGATGCGCACGGTTGTCTGGTCGCCACACGGATTCGGGAAGATCAGCACATCGGATTCGGCCAGCTTGTTCTCGTCGACACCGAGCGTACAGCCTGTCAGTACAGGAATAAAATTCACCGTATGCTCGAACATGGACTGGATCTCTACCGGATCGGCTTCGAACCAGTCTTTGAGGATCGAGGCATACACATCCCGGAAATCGATCTGCATCGGAATCCCTGCCTGGTCGATCACCTGGTTGCCGATCACCGGATTCGGGCCGATGATCTGCGATTCCACGCATGTTCCGAAAAGGAACAACGGTGCGGCATCGCCATGGTCGGTTCCGAGACTTGCATTCGAGGCAATTTGTCGTCCGAACTCGGAAAAGGTCATGCCTGCAACGCGGCTTTCGAGCCCCAGCAGGTTCAGATCGTCCTGGAAGGCTGCAATGGCATCGGAAACGGTTTTCAGGAGTGCAGCATGATGGCCGGTTGTTGTTTCGTCCATGATCACCTGCGCGTCGTGCGTATCGAAACCGTTGACATTGAGAATATAGACTTTCGTTTTCAGTCCGCCGGAGATCATCTGCGCAACGTAACGCATTTGCACGGCCAGCGGATTCGCCGGGTCGTACATGGTCGACAGGGTGTTTCCCGCATTGGCCGCAGCGTAGACCGCATCGCCGTAATCGTTGGACTGCGCGATGATGGTGGACAGGTATTCCATGTGCGAGCCGTAATACGTTCCGTCGTTGAGCTGGGCAGATTCCTGCAGGTTGAAGGTTTCGAACGGATTATTGACGGTATGCGAGAAATTCGCCATCAGTCCCTGGCAGGTCGAAGACACTTCATACCCCAGGCTGATCGCAAAAGGATCCGGGTAGTTGACATTCGGATAATCTTCCGGGAAATTCGGATAATCGTGGTCGAACTTCCGTCCCAGCCAGCCTGTTGTTCCGCTGACGTCCATGAGGCCTGTCGACCAGATGTCCATGGAGCGGAAATGCGAGCGGTTCTGGTCGGGATAGCCGACGTTCTGAACGATGGACAGCTTGCCGTCGTTGAACATATTGGCCATTCCGGTCATGGATGGATGCAGCGCATTGGTGGGGTTGAGCGGGATGAGCTGATTTTCGGGAACGATGACATTCTGTCGCTGCAGCACGAGGTTGTCGTACTGATCGAGCGGGATGAGCGTATTCAGGCCGTCATTCCCCCCGTTCAGGCGCACGAGTACGAGCACACGGTCTTCGGCAGAGCGCGAAACCTTGAACAGTTCTTTCGAAACGGCCCCGAAATTGAATTCTTTCAGCAGCAAAGGCACCCCGATGGAGGAAAGGCCTACCGATTGTACGAAATTTCTTCTTTTCATCTTCTTGGATTCTAGGGTAACAGGTTGCGTTAAATGGTCTGGAATTCCGGCATCTGGAACAGGGTGAACAATAGCAGCTCGACACGCAGCCGCACCGGGTCGGAAAAGGTCGCATTTCCGGAATTGGCCACGTAATCGTTGTACTGAACGGTCCATTCGAAATCCGGGAGCCCGTTCGTCAGGATCTGTTTCAGCATCAATTTCTGAACGGTGCTCAGGCCTTTCGGGCAGAACACGACCGCGATGTCGTCTATGACGTGCACGGGATTGGAGGGATCGGATAATCCGTCGACCAGGTTCAGCGCATTGATTTTGAAGAAATGACCGTTCACTTCCACGCCCGGCGTCATCGTGAGGAAGGCCGCCACGTCGAACCGCAGCTTGATGTAGCTGGAGTTGGCCCACAGGCGCGAATAGGAAGGCGCCTGGTAGTAAGAGGTCCAGCCGCCTACGCTCGGCGGACGGAAATAGTCCATTCCCAGCGCTGCGGAGAAGTTATAGGCATTTAGATAGATGTCGTAGTTGGTTGCCAGGTCGAACGCCGGCGCCGAAGCGGTTGCGTTCAGCATGGAGAACACGTATTCCAGCGGATTTTTGATAATGGTTCCCAGCATCGCGGCGTCGTAGAAGTGCTCGCTTTTCAGCAATTCTTCCAGTACAGGGGCTATTACAAAGTTGTTCGCCTCGAGCGTTTCTGCCATCCCGGCGATCACGGTATCTTCTACTTCCTGCGTGAGGTCGTAATTGACGAACCAGCGGTAGAGCTTTCGGCAGATGAACTTCGCCATGTCCGGCTGCTGGAAAATAACGTCGATGTAATTCGCATATTCGAGGTCGGCAGCGTTCGGAATGACTGCGCTGCCAAAGTAAGGAGAAAGTGTTTTTGCCGTTGTATCGTGCAGCACGCCATAATAAACGGCCTGCGGACTCGGGAGCGTCGTACTGTAAATCCCGTCGATCGTCCAGCCGGTGAGGATCTTTGCGCCTGCGGCAACATCGCTTTCGGTGTAATGGCTGTAATCGCCGGGACCCACCTGCGGCCCTTTTCCTACGGTGAACAATTCCAGCAGCTCGCGGGAAAAGTTCTCGTTGGGCGAATACAGGTTATTGGAAGCTCCGTTGAGGAAAATGAGCATGTTCACGTCGAGGGTCACGTCTTTTACCAGCTGCCGGAAATCGCCCAGGCAGCTCGTGCGGTACAGCTCGTGGAGGTTGTAGATCGCGCGCGTATCGTTGCTTCCCTCGACTCCGAAATGATTGTCCCAGAAGAGGCACATTTTTTCCTGGATGCTTACGGTCTGGGCATTCAGCCGCTGCATCATCCAAGCCGCGATCGAGGCACGCCGCGCGTTGTCGACACTGGCTTCGCTTCCTGCCGGGAAAACGGAGGTTACCCATGTTGTTCCGAAAGCCGCCACGGTTTCTTCGGGCTTATAGCTTAACGGAGGATTGGTAACGGGCAGGGTGAGCAATTGTGCCACTGTTGCGTTCATTCCATTGGTTACGGCTTGCTGGATCTGCTGGAAAGCAGGTCCGAACATGGTTCGTCTTAAGAGATGCGCTGCCTGTGTTTTCGTCCACGTTCCCGTGTAGGGAGTAAGGCTCAGAGAAACGGGAACTTCTACATTTTCTTCTGGTAATCTCATGTAGTAACTGGTTTTCGGTGAGGGAAAATACGAAAAAAATGGATAATGGACAATGAACAATGGACAGTTCAGAATGCAGTCGGTCCGGGACGTATCCCGGACTTACCTAAAAGCGTGTCCAAACGATCCTGAAGGATGAGAGATGGGTTTTGAAGCGTGTTCGCGTCGTTTGGAACTATGTATGATCGATTCGGAAGCTTGTCAGTCGGTCCGGGATGCATCCCGAACTTACTTTGATGGCTGACGAACTGGTTTTGAAGCGTGACAGATTGGTTTTGAAACCGAACAAAACGATTTTGGTGGATGACGAAACGATCCAGAGACCTGACAAACTGGTTTTGAAATACGACAGATTGGCTTTGAAGTGTGTTCGTGTTGTTCGGAACAGTGTAAGTGTCGTTCAGAGCGGTGTAAGATCGGTTTTGAAGCTTGTCAGTCGGTCCGGGATGCAATCCCGGACTTACTTCTTTCAGTCGCTTCATATGAGCAAGCGTGTTCGCATCGTTCGGAACGACGTCCGATCGATGATTCGGAAGCTTGTTAGCCGGTTCGGGATGCATCCCGGACTTACGTCGAGCGCGTTCGCCTGACGATGGAGCGATGTATGATGGACTTGCAGTGCTACAACGGATCCAGGAAACGAATGTTCCGTTTCAGTCCTTCGAACTTTGTGCGTTTCACAGCACTGTGTCGAAAGAGCTCTGCGAAGATCTCTTCGGTCATGTCTTCCCAGTCGGATTTGGAAAGGTGGAGCAATTGTTCGTGCGGCGTGAACTGCGGCTCGGCGTGCGGCTTCGAAAAACGGTTCCACGGACAGACGTCCTGGCAGATGTCGCAGCCAAACATCCAGTTGTCCATTTTCCCGCCGAACGCACCGGGCAAAATCGCATCTTTCAACTCAATGGTGAGGTAAGAAATGCATTTAGAGCCATCGACCACGTAAGGCTGAACGATCGCATCTGTCGGGCAGGCGTCGATGCATTTGGTGCAGGTGCCGCAGTAATCTTTGATCGGCCCGTCGGGTTCGAGCTCGAGGTCGAGGATCAGCTCGGCAATGAAAAAGAAGGAGCCGTGCTTCGGGTGAATGAGGTTGCTGCTCTTCCCTACCCAGCCGAGTCCGCTGCGTTTCGCCCAGGCTTTGTCCATCACGGGAGCAGAATCTACGAATACGCGTCCGCCGACCTCGCCGATCTCGTCCTGTATGTACTGAAAGAATTCCTTTAGCTTGTCTTTGATGACGTGGTGATAGTCTTTCCCGTGCGCATATCTGGAGATCTTCGGCGCTTCGGGATCGGACTGTGTTTCTTCGGTGTAATAGTTCAGCAGCAGGGAAACGACGCTTTTGGCATCATCGACGAGCAATCGCGGATCGAGGCGTTTGTCGAAATGATTTTCCATGTAGCCCATCTTGCCGTTGTAGTTTTTCTTCAGCCAGGTGTCGAGGTTGCGCGCTTCGGGCTCGAGGAAATCCGCTTTGGAAATACCGCAAAAGAAAAACCCGAGGTCGAGGGCCTTTTGTTTGATGAGGGCTGTATGTTGCTGTGCAAGGTTCACTGAATTATAAATGCGCAATTATGAATTATCAAGGTATTCGCCTGATCATTGATTCATTGATAATTAGAAAAGTCCTCCCTGCGACCACGGCTGGTTAAACCCAAGATGCTTGTACGCTTTCTCGGTGGCTTTCCTACCGCGCGGCGTGCGCATGAGAAAACCTTCCTGGATGAGGAATGGCTCGTATACTTCTTCGAGCGTCCCGGCATTTTCGCCGATGGCCGTTGCAATGGTCGTTAATCCGACCGGGCCGCCATTGAATTTCTCAATGATGGTTTTGAGCATGCGGTTGTCCATTTCGTCGAGGCCGTACTTGTCTACGTTCAATGCGTCGAGCGCATGCTGCGTGATCGCTACATTGATGGTGCCGTCGCCTTTGATCTGTGCGAAATCGCGCACGCGGCGCAAAATAGCATTGGCAATTCGCGGAGTTCCGCGGCTGCGTCCGGCGATCTCGAAAGCCGCCCGTTCATCGATCGGGATGCCGAGCAGGTCGGAAGAGCGCTCAACGATCATCGATAACGTTTTGGTGTCGTAGTATTCGAGGCGGGAATTGATCCCGAAGCGTGCCCGCAAAGGCGCAGTCAGCAATCCTGAGCGCGTTGTGGCCCCGATGAGTGTAAACGGGTTCAAAGCGATCTGAACGCTGCGTGCATTGGCGCCTGTATCGATGAGAATGTCGATCACATAATCTTCCATGGCCGAATACAGGTATTCTTCCACAACGGGGCTTAAACGGTGGATCTCGTCGATGAACAATACATCTCCGGATTCGAGGTTGGTGAGCAGTCCGGCGAGATCGCCCGGTTTGTCGAGCACAGGCCCGCTGGTAACTTTAAAGCCGACGTTCATCTCGTTGGCAATGATGTTCGCCAAAGTCGTTTTACCAAGGCCGGGAGGTCCGTGCAGCAACACGTGGTCTAAAGGCTCGCCCCTTTTGGTGGCTGCCTGTACGAAGATCTCTAAGTTCTCGACAACGTTTGGCTGACCGGCAAAATCAGACAGGCGCTTCGGGCGAAGTACCTTGTCGTAATCCTTGTCATTGGTTTCAGCCGCTTCGCTTCTGTAATCGAATGATTCTTCCTCCACGTTTTTGTTGTTTGGGGTAAAGTTACGAATTAGTCTGTAGTGCGGAGCCGATAGTCTGTAGTCACGGGCCAAAAAACCGCGGCTATCTTTCGACGAGAGGCTTTTCTATATAAGGATTTTAACTTCCAGTCTTCTTTCAATGGAAACTTGATTATCTTGACGGAAATTTACTTAACATGAAAACACTTACTATCGCCCTGCTCATAGGCTCAGCAGGTATGATCGCCTGCTCTTCAGGCAAGGTCGGATCTGTCGATTCCGGTCAGATCAGTATTGTTGAGCACTCCACCCGCGACAATGCATTAGTCTACCTGATGGGCCAAGAAAAACGGTACGAACTGAAAGAGATTTCAATGGACAAGAGTTCGCCCCGAATGCAGCAGCAGGCTCAGCATCTTTACGACGTTGCCCGGTCGATCGACAGCTCAGTTAATGTTACCATTACGCTGCTCAACAACAGGAGGATCGAACTGCTCAAATCGACCGGAGCGATTACTGCCCGCGGTGCAAAAAGCACCATTATGAAGCATTCGGCATCCGAACCTTTAGAACCACTGCAATTCAACCTGGAAAATGTTCCCGAAACAACCGGATCGGTTAGTATTACAGCTGCGGAGAAAGAGGAACTGAAAACTTCACTGCAGGATCTTAGAAAGTTCATTTCCGAAACGGTCGTCAGCTCATCCGGAAGTGATACAAGAGTATATTCCTTCAAAGATCCGAACATTCATACGTTCACAGATCAAAAAGACGCTTATTCGAAGATCAGGAAAAGCATTGAAGAGAACAATGTGAGCCTGGACGACGCGGAGAGCCTTGCACGCATCTACATAGGGCTTACTTACGCAGAAACATTCTGGGAATCGACCATTACGGAGGAATCTTCCTGGATCACTGTATTCGGTGTGCTCACCAATCTCGAACACGATATCCTGACGGCACGATTTAGTGCATTCAGCCTTTTAAACTCACGTGTTGGTAGCTGCGAATACGGTTTCAATAAGATTATACCGGTGAGCTACGGGCCGGAGATTATTAAAGCAGGTGAAGAAGTTGACTATACGGTTCTGGTCGTTGCATTCGATTCGGATAAGCAGCCAGTTGTGAAAAGCAATGCCGGAACTGTTCTCGATTCAAAGGAAGGAAAAGGGTATGTCCGTTACAAAAGCACTAAACCGGGTAAGTTTCTGCTGAAAGGAACGGTCACGATCCTGAATAAATCCGGTATCGCGAAAACGATGGAATGGGAAAAAGAGATCCGGGTTATTCCGTAATTAGTTCTGGTGCGGAGTCGATAGTCCGCAGTCATAAGCCAAGAAAGCCCTGACAGTTATCGTCAGGGCTTTCTTATGAAATGTATTTTAAATGCTAGTGTTCTTCTTCGCCTTCTTTCAACGGAACGTTCTGAGGAATGTAGTCGTCGTCTGCTCCCGGTTTGGAGTAGTCGTACGGCCAGCGGTGAACTTCAGGAAGCGCTCCCGGCCAGTTACCGTGCATGTGCTCCACTGGAGTTGTCCACTCGAGTGTATTCGATTTCCATGGATTCTGAACTGCTTTCGGTCCGCGGAAAATGCTGTAGAAGAAGTTGAACAGGAACAGCAATTGTCCGAGTGCCGCGATGATCGCAAACACGGTGATGATCACGTTCAGGTCCATCATCATATCCAGCGCATTCGTATCGAATTCGTTGTATACGGAGTAATCGTAGTAACGACGCGGCGCACCTGCGATCCCTACGAAGTGCATCGGGAAGAATACCCCGTAAGCTCCAACGATCGTGATCCAGAAGTGTGCATATCCGAGACGTGTGTTCATCATCTTACCGTACATCTTAGGGAACCAGTGGTACACACCGGCAAACATTCCGAATACGGCAGACATTCCCATTACAACGTGGAAGTGGGCAACAACGAAGTACGTATCGTGTACTGCGATATCGAGCGCTGAATCCGCAAGGATGATCCCTGTTACACCACCTGTGATGAAGGTCGAAACCAATCCGATGGAGAACAACATGGCAGGCGTGTAGATATTGGATCCTCTCCAGAGTGTTGTGATGTAGTTAAATACTTTCACAGCGGAAGGAATGGCGATCAATAAGGTCGTAAATACGAAGACACTACCGATGAACGGGTTCATTCCCGTAATAAACATGTGGTGGCCCCACACGATGAAGGAAAGGAAACCGATCGCGAGAATGGATCCGATCATGGCACGGTAACCGAAGATCGGCTTGCGGGCATTGGTCGAAATGATCTCGGAAGAAAGCCCGAGCGCCGGTAACAATACGATGTATACTTCCGGGTGACCGAGGAACCAGAACAAGTGCTGGTACAGCAATGGCGAACCACCGTGATTTTCGAGCATTTCGGAACCAACGATGATGTCGGAAAGGTAGAAGGATGTTCCGGCAAGACGGTCCATCATCAGGAGCAATGCTGCGGATAACAGTACAGGGAATGATAATACACCGAGAACGGCTGTTACGAAGAACGCCCATACTGTAAGCGGCATGCGTGTCATTTTCATTCCTTTTGTACGCAGGTTCAATACCGTTACGATGTAGTTCAGGGAACCGATGAGGGAAGAAGCGATAAAGATCGTCATGGAAACGAGCCACATCGTCATACCTTGTCCGGAACCTTCGATCGCCTGCGGCAATGCGGAAAGCGGCGGATAAACCGTCCATCCTGCAGATGCGGGACCTGTTTCGATGAACAGGGAGAACAACATGATCAGGGAGGAAGTCAGGAACAACCAGTAAGAGATCATGTTCAGGAATCCCGATGCCATATCGCGCGCTCCGAGCTGCAATGGAATGAGTAAGTTGGAGAATGTACCGGACAAACCACCCGTTAAGAGGAAGAAGACCATGATCGTACCGTGAATGGTTACGAGACCGAGGTACATGCTTTCTTTCATTACACCGTTAGGTGCCCATGTTTCACCAAGGAAGAAAGAAACAAAGTCGGATTCCTCACCCGGCCATGCCAGCTGAATACGGAACAAAATGGACAGGAGCATAGCAACAACTCCCATGAAAACAGCAGTCATGAGGAACTGCTTTCCAATCATCTTGTGGTCCTGGCTAAAAATGTACTTCGAAACAAAACCCTCTTCATGATGATGAGCATGAGCGTCGTGATCTATGTGTGCTTCGTGAGCTGCCATGATTCTATTTTTATTACTGTTTATTATTCTAACTAATTAGTTTACTGCTGCAGGTGCAGATGACGTTTCCACATTCGGAAGCATTGCAGCTGCTGCCGTAGAGTCTGCAGCCGTTGTTCCTTCACCACCTGCTGCCGGAGTAACCGGTTTCGGTTTACCCACTGCGTAAACATTTTTAAATGTTTTGTTCAGTGTCAGGTCTTTTCCGGAAACGCGGCCGTACCATTTGTTGTATTCTCCCGGGGACAATACGACAACGATCAGCTTCATTTTGTAGTGCGAGCCTCCGCAGATCTTGTTACACATCAGGATGTAATTGAACTTCGGATTGTTCATCTTCTCACGCATTGCTTTCGTTGTGATAACCGGCGTGAACTTAAAGCGTGTGGTCATTCCCGGAACAGTATTCATCTGCGCACGGAAGTGCGGGAAGTAAGCCGAGTGGATCACGTCTTTTGAACGGAAATTGAATTCGTATTGTTTATTCGCACACAGGTACAGTGTATCGTTGGCGTTGAAAACGATATCGTCAAGCGTACTTGCATCGAGCTTGGCACTGTGACGTGCTTTCATCTGGTGCAGTAAGCGAACGAGGCGCTCTTTGCGGTCAAGGTCTGTGAGCATCAGGTCGCGCTCTTCAGGAATGAAGATCAGGTTGCGGTTGTTGAGCTTCGCTTCGAGGTTCCTGATCCCTGCAGCACCGTTCTCCATAGAGTCGATCGCATCCTGGATCGTAGCTGTTGTCATCAGTCCGAGCGGGTTGTTGTCGTTCGTCAGCTTGTAGTCGAAGAAACCAAGTTTATTATCGTCACCCGACATACGCACCGTCCAGTCGAACTGCTTGGAGAACAGCTCCACGCGGATCGCTTCTTTGGAAGGAAGGTCTGTTTGCTCGTTCCACGATTTCAGACCGAGGATGATGATCACAGCCAGTACGAGTGCGGGAACAACTGTCCATGCAAGCTCCAGGCGGTTATCATGCGGGAAGAAATACGCTTTTACTCCCGGCTTGCGCACATACTTGTAGGAAAAGCCGAACAGCAATGCATTGGTGATGAAGAACACGGAAATAATGATCACGAGGTTCAGGTTCATCAGCCAGTCTGTTTGCTTACCGTTGATACTGGCAGCTTCTCCGCGGCCTGTCCATCCGTAATGCAGCATCAGCCAGATAAATCCTCCGAACATGAAGATCACGAATGCAAGCATCAGGAATGCATTCAGCCTGTTGTCGCGGTTGGGAATATCTTCTTCACGACGGTTTCTCAATTTAGAAGAAAGCTCATACAGGCGCACAAGTTGTGCAATGGCCAGAACTCCTAAAACAATAACGATTAATACGATCAGTTTACTCATTTTCTATCTTATATCATCCGCCGCGGCGAACTGCGTTATTAAATTTCGTGGTGAAGGGATTCGTCCAGGAACGGGTGATTAACCGGCGTCAATGGCGCTTTTGAAAGGTTCATCAGGATCATTCGAACGAAGAACCCGAGTGCAAGCAACGCCATTCCGATCTCCATGAACCCTATGCTCGCTCTTTTACCGATCGATCCAACGGAAACCATCAGGTAAACGTCTACCCAGTGACCGCCCAGTACGATGATCCCTACTGTTGTCAGAACGCCTGCATGACGTTTCGCATCACGGGACATCAAAAGCAGCATCGGGAAAGCAAAGTTCACAACGAACATACCGAAGTACATCAGTTTAAAGTCTTCAATACGCGACATGTGGTAACCAACTTCCTCCGGAATGTTTGCATACCAGATCAGCATGAATTGGGAGAACCACAGGTAAGACCAGAGGAAAGAGGTTGCAAAGGTCCATTTACCAAGGTCGTGGATGTGGTTTTCGTTTACTTTCGGCAGGTAGCCTAATTTTTTCAGGTAAAGCGTGAGACAAACGAGCACGATCATAGCCGAGCACCACATTCCTGCGAATACGTACCATCCGAAGAGTGTAGAGAACCAGTGTACGTCGATGGACATCAACCAGTCCCATGCGGACGTAGAGCTCATGTAAGCGAACAATACAAGGAACGCTGCCGCTTTACGGTAGTTCTTGAAGTGAATTTCTGTTCCTCCAACCTGATCTTCGAGCAATGAGCGCTTACGGAAACCCCACCAGAAGATGATGTATACTCCGAGGTAAGCGATCGTACGGATCCAGAAGAACGGTTTGTTCAGGAACGCAGATTTGCCTTCGATGATCTTGTCATAGTGATGCGAAGCAGGATCGGTCGTTGCAGGATCCATCCATGTGTAGATGTGCGCTCCGTCCATGAAGGTAATGATCAGCAATGTAAGGATCATGAGTCCGACTCCGTATGGAAGGTAACCGGTTACGGCTTCGATCACACGTTTGATGGATGCGTACCAACCTGTTTCAGTCGCATACTGCAATGCGAGAAAGAACAAAGCACCAAGGCCGATAGCAAAGAAAAAGAAGCTGTCGATGAGCATGTTCGATAACAAGCGCTGCCCCAGGTGATGCCCGTGGTCTACACCCATTTCGCATGCCACTCCAATACCGGTGAACACAAGGCCCACGATCATAAGTATGATCGTTAGTCTGTTTGCTTTAGAAGTAATTTTGAATTCCATTACGTCAGATTTTCCTGTTCTTAATTAATTAAAGTGGAATTGAATCAGCAGGAGCTGCAACTGTCACCGACATTGGCATTCCCTTATCATCAAATTTCCCGTAGTTCGCATCCTGGAAACGGCGGATGTAGTGCACCAGTGTCCAGATCTCCTGTTTGTTCACGAGGGAATAGTGCGCGCCCATGGCTCCTTTACCGTAGTAAATGGAGTAGAACATTTGACCTTCCTTAATAGCAAGGGTCTTGTAGTCCGGAACTCCGGAGAAAGAACCTGCAGTTACCATTGGTCCCTGGCCGTCTCCTTTTTCACCGTGGCAATGCGCACAGTTAGCCTGGAACAGTGATTTTCCTTTTTCGAACAATTTTTCAGACTGTTCTTTGGAAGTGATGTTGATCGGGTTCATATCCGCAGCTGCAAGATTGTACTCGAAGTTACCGTCAGGATTGGTGGAGAAGTCGGCACCGAACAAACCGTGCGTCAATGCAAATGCAGCGGCAGGCTTACGGTGATAAGGCAGCATCATGCGAACAGTAGCCGAATCCGTTCCCCAGAAAGGAATGGTGTATTTCGGCGGAACCATTGCTGATAGGTGCATTTTGACATCCTCATTGATACGTCCGCGAACTTCGCCGTAATCAACATACGGTTCAATTGCAGGAGAACGATACATATCAGGCATGTATTCCAAACCTGCACTATCAGGATTCGTAGTACAGGACGCTGCTAACAACGCCAGGACGGAAAACTGTGCAAATGCCTTGAATTTTACTTTCATCTGTATTGGTCTTTATTATCTGTCAGAAACTGGCAGTTAATTAATGAATTTCTTTTTGGTCCAGTTCGATCAAACCGGTTTCGTTTAACATCACGTGCAATTCCGCTTCGGTGAAACGGCTGTTCTCGGACAGGCGCAGCTCCATAACGAATTTGTCGTCCGTTGTGCGCGGATCCGGGTTCTGAGCCGGCATTCCAGGAAGGGTTTTGTTACGCAGCAAGTACGTAATGGCCATTCCGTGTGCAGCACACAATACGGTAAACTCGAACGAGATCGGAACGAACGCCAGAACGTTGTCCATGTATGATTCGTTCGGCTTACCACCGATGTTCATCGGCCAGTCATGGATCATGAAGAAACGCATTCCGTAGGTCGCAAGCATCAAACCTGTCAAACCATATAAGAAGGCCATGATCCCAAGGCGTGTTTGTTTCACACCGATGATCGGATCAATACCGTGAATCGGAAAAGGTGAGAACACTTCAGAAACTTTCACTCCTTTAGCTACCAACTTCTTTGCGCCGTCTTTCAGCACATCGTCGTCATCATACATTGCATAAATTACTTTCTCTGCCATGTCTCCAATTAATGATTGTGAGTATTATCAAGGTCATGACTTCCATGACCGTTTTTTGCGAAATAAGGGTGTACCGGTGCTGTGTCGTTTTTGTACGACTCTCCGGAAGACTTCAGGATCGTTTTCAGCTCGTTCAGCGCCAGTACAGGGAAGAAACGTGCAAACAACAGGAAGAATACGAAGAACAGGCCGATCGTTCCGATGTAGACACCTAAGTCAATGTGGCTCGGATAGTGCATAGACCACGAAGACGGAAGGTAATCACGGTGGATCGATGTAACGATGATCACGTAACGCTCAAACCACATACCGATGTTTACAATGATCGAAATGATGAAGGTGAACAACAGGCTGCGACGCAACGGACGGAACCACATCAGCTGCGGAGAGATCACGTTGCAGGTCATCATGGACCAGTAAGCCCACCAGTAAGGACCGGTTGCACGGTTGATGAATGCGTATGCTTCATATTCCACACCGGAGTACCAGGAAACGAAGAGCTCCGTTAAGTAGGCAACACCTACGATGGAACCTGTTACCATGATCACGATGTTCATGTACTCGACGTGCTTCGTGTGAATGTATGCTTCGAGCTTCATGGCTTTACGCATCACGAGCAGGAGTGTTTGTACCATGGCGAATCCGGAGAATACAGCTCCCGCTACGAAGTAAGGAGGGAAGATCGTTGTATGCCATCCCGGGATAACGGACGTGGCAAAGTCAAAGGATACAATGGAGTGAACCGAGAATACAAGTGGTGTAGCAACACCAGCAAGGACAAGGGATACCAGCTCGAAACGGTTCCAGTGCTTGGCGCGGCCCGACCATCCGAATGAAAGAATGGTGTACATTCTCTTCGGGATCGGTTTCTTAACGCGGTCACGGATCGTTGCGAAGTCAGGGATCAGACCGATGTACCAGAATACGAGTGATACGGAAAGATACGTAGAGATCGCGAATACGTCCCAGAGAAGCGGCGAGTTGAAGTTAACCCACAGTGAACCGAAGTGATTCGGAAGTGGAATAGTCCAGTAACCTACCCACAGACGACCCATGTGGATCAGCGGGAACAAACCTGCCATGAATACGGCAAAGATGGTCATCGCTTCTGCGGAACGGTTGATCGCCATACGCCATTTCTGACGGAACAGTAACAATACTGCGGAGATCAGCGTACCGGCGTGACCGATACCAACCCACCATACGAAGTTGGTGATATCCCACGCCCAACCTACGGTCTTGTTCAATCCCCAGACACCGATACCGGTTCCCAAGAGGTAAAAGATACAACCTACTCCGTAAAGGCCGATTATCAAGGCAATCACGAACAAGATGTACCACATGCGCGGCGCCTTGTCTTCGATTGGCTTACAGACATCCTCAGTGATCTGATGATACGTCTTGTGACCTAGTATGAGCGGTTCACGAATTGCAGCTTCCTTATGCGACATTTCAGTTTATATTAAGCAATTAATGATTCGTTTTATTACCGTGCTCTTTCACTGCCTCTTTGTGGCCGTGGTGAGCTTCGTGAGCAGCAAGCTCGTTCAGTTCGGCGTTGTGCTCGTTGCGCACTTTCACTTTGTACCAAACGTTCGGCTTAACACCAACTTCTTCCAGTGCCTGGTAAGAACGGGTATCTTTCGAGCTCTTGCGAATGTTCGAGTTAACGTCGTTCCAGTCACCGAATGTGATCGCTCCCGCAGGACATGCATCTGAACAGGCTGATTCGAAATCGCTGTCCATCACCACACGGTTGCCGATTTTCGCCTCGAGCTTAACGGACTGGATCTTCTGAACACAGAAAGAACATTTTTCCATTACACCACGTGTACGAACGGTAACGTCCGGGTTGAGGACCATACGGCCTAAATCATCCTGAGCAGGATTGATCTCTGTAAACTTCTTGTAAGAAGGGTAGTTGAACCAGTTAAAGCGACGAACTTTGTAAGGACAGTTGTTAGCACAGTAACGTGTACCGATACAACGGTTGTAAGTCATCTGGTTCAAACCTTCGTTGGAGTGCGTTGTTGCAGCTACAGGGCAAACAGTCTCACATGGAGCGTGGTTACACTGCTGACACATCATCGGCATGTGGATCACTTTCGGGTTCATTGCAGGTTTCTCTGCAGCTCCGAAGTCGATGTCTCCTTTACGTGTTCCGATTGTTGCTTCCTCATCGGATGCAAAGTAGCGGTCGATACGCAGCCAGGCCATTTCACGGCCGCGGCGCACTTCGTCTTTTCCTACTACAGGAACGTTGTTCTCAGCCTGGCAGGCAATCAGACACGTACCGCAGCCGAAGCACTGGTTCAGGTCGATCGTCATACCCCAACGGTGACCTACATCTTCTACAGGATGTGCATCCCACAGGTCGAATTCGGCAATTGGCGCCTCAACGTGGTTTCCGTGCTCGTCGATCTTCTGCAGCATGTACGGAGGATTGTAAGCATTCTGGTCACCTTTTTCAAAAATCTCGAGTGTTGTTTCGCGAACGATCGAGTGACGTCCCATCACTGTGTGGTGGATCTGTGTCGCTGCGATCGGGTGAATGCCGTCGGCTTTTGTCACTGTTCCGACAAGCTCCGAAGCGTAAGCACCACCAGCTATTGCTGATAAACGGTAAGCATTTTTACCAACTGATACGCGTTTTCCGTTCTCTTCGAGGAAACCACCGTATTGTTTTGTCTGGAATGCTGCGTTTCCGATTTCTTCATTGTTCTCACCGCGTCCGTATCCAACGGCAACACCGATTGTTTTCGGCGCTTGTCCAGGTGAAGGATAAACCGGCAGTGTCAATGTCTGGTTGCCTACTTTCACCGTAGCCATGTTCAGACCGTTTTCCTGGTCGAATGTAGTGGCATATGTTCCTTCCATTTCGGAAGGATTCATGGTGATGTAGTTATCCCACGTTACTTTGGAGATCGGATCCGGCATTTCCTGTAACCATGGGTTACCTGCCATGTCTCCGTTTCCGATACCTGCTTTCTGGTAAAGTACTACTTCGACGTCGCCTGCTTTCGGGAGATCGAGTGCGGCCATCGCTCCCTGGTTGAATGCAGGAAGAACAACAGCTGGCATGGTCATAGCCGGTGCAACACTGTTGTGTACGGCCATTCCCCAGTAAGTATGGAAATCTGTTTCGGCTGTCTGAAATTTGAAGCCGTATGTTTCCCAGTTTTTAGCGATGTAATCGTAAGCTACACGGGAGTCTTTTCCTCCGCGGTTTGCTTTTCCTCCCCACACCAGCAACGATTCCAATGCGGAAGCTGTGTTGTGAAGCGGGCGTATCGTTGGCTGAGCCAGTGAGTAATGTCCTGCTTTCGGATTGAAATCAGCCCAAGACTCGAGTGCATGATGATCAGGAGCGATGAAGTCACACAGGTTGGCAGTTTCGTCAGCGTACTGAGAGATTGCCAGTGTAAGATCGACGTTTTTCAACGCTGCACCGAACTCTTTTCCGTTCGGGAGGTTGTAAACAGGGTTTGTTCCGATGAAGATGATCGCATCCGGTTTGTTACCGCCGATCACATCTGCAACAAGCTTTTGCATTTTCGCATCTTCCGACTGGAACATGTTGATCTCGCTTTCGAACTTAACGGTTTTCCCGTAAGCGCCGAGCACTTCGTTCAAACGGTTAACGAGGATCTGAACACCTTTGTTGTTGGAACCCGAAACGATAACGGATTGTCCTTTGGAAGCACGCAGTGCTTTAACGGCCTCGTCAACTACTTTTTGTGTTGTCGACTGGGAGAACTTAACAGGAATTCCTGTGTTCACTCCGAATTTGCCAAGGATGTATGAAAGAACGGCTGCCTGCTCACTCGGTTTGATCATCGCGCGGTAATCGGCGTTGGAACCTGTGATAGACATAATGGATTCGAACTGGAAGTGGCGGCTCATCCATTCACCTGCAGGGTCGCGGCGCTTACCGTAATCTGCGGAAAATGCATTTCCTGTCAGCCATGTGCTCAGGAAGTCGGCTCCAAGGCTAACGATTGTTTTCGCCTGTGTAAAGTCGTAATCAGGAATAGACCGCTTACCGAACGTTGCAAGATTCGCCTCGCGGATCCCGCTGTAGGAGATCGCGTCGTACTGAACGTGCGTAAAGTTCGGGTTGAGCGTCATCATACCCATTGCATCCGGTGCTGTAGGTCCGTAAAGACCAGCCGAAAGGTCGATCAGTGCCGACTGCATGGAAGGTGAAATGATCGTATTCGAAACAACAGCGATTTTACCGCCTTTTGCTACAATCGCTTTCAGCTTACCAGTGATCGTAGTATCGAGCTCAGCCCATGTTTTCGCACCTTTAACGGTTGTAAGACGTGCTCCATCGTACAGGGAAAGAACAGAAGCCACGATCTGCGGCGTTAATGCTCCCTGCGTGAAACCGAAATCACGGTTTCCTTTGATATAAATAGGACGACCTTCGCGTGTTTTTACAACGATACTTGCATAAGCATTACCGTCGTAGTAAGTCGAAGCATACCATGTTGGCATACCCGGCGTTACGTTTTCCGGCTTGTTTACATAAGGAATAGCTTTTGTAACCGGAGCTTCGCAGGCTGCAACAGTCGCTGCTGCTACGCTGAACCCGAGAAATTTCAGGAAGTCGCGACGCTCAGTAGAAGTCTCATTCAGTTTCTCGTCACCAAGAAACTCATCAACAGATACTGAAGGCGCGAATTCATTGTCGCGATGCTCAACAAACGCAGGTGTTTGCTGTAATTCATCGATACCTTTCCAATATTTTTTAGTCATTGCCATACTCTTTTCTTCAGTTCAGAATAATTAATAGTGACATTTTGCACATTCCCAACCACCTAATTCTTTCACAGTTACTTTACCGTCTTCCAGGTATTTGTCGTACAACTTTCTGTCGTTGTTCAGCAAACGCTTATGGATCTCAGTATAGTATGCATTGTTTTTAGTGTCAAGCGGGCCTTCGGCGATCTCTTTCTCCTGGTGACACTCGATACACCATCCCATTGTAAGGGTTGGTCGTGTCAGCTGGATATTGCCTTCAACCTTGTTCAAATCACCTACCGGAACAACTCGTGCTGTTTCGTTTTGTTTTGTCATATCACCGTGACATTGTTTACAGTCAACACCACCTGCAACAACGTGCTGTGAGTGATTGAAGTAAACGTGGTCAGGAAGAACGTGTACTTTGTTCCAGACGATCTCACTTGTTTTGCCGGTAAACTGGCTTCCGTCCCAGCCTGCAGCTTTGTAGATCTGCGCGATCTTAGGAACCTGCTCGCCGTCTCCGGAGATCTGCTTGTGGCAGTTCATACAAACGTTTACAGTAGGAAGTCCCGCCGTTTTGGATTTCGTTACGGAGTTGTGGCAGTATTTACAGTCAATCCCGTTCACTCCCGTGTGAATGTCATGCGGGAATTCGATCGGCTGTGAAGGCTGATAGTTCTCGATCACACCAATAGAGTAAAGGCTCAGGAATAACATCACGAAGAGGGAGATCGTAAGGATCAATCCGCCCAGGCCAACGTATTTACGGTTTTTCCAGGCCCATGTTTTGAACTCGTCACCGTAGCTTCTTTCGTCAGGAGATCCTTGTCCTGCCGCTTCTCTAGTAGCATTATTCAGCTGACGGCGAACACCACCTACTGCCATAATGATCACCACGAAGATCAGACCCAGGATCACCCAGATCCAGGAGAATCCTTCTTCTTCCTCGGTTGTGACACCCGGCGTACCTTCAACACTAGTTCCCGGATCAGGAGCAGCCACTTGCGCATCCACATAATCGAAGATCGCATCGATCTCTTTTTGCTTACCTGCAAAGTTCGGGAACGTGTTCATGTCCGTTGGCTTCACCTTTGCTACCGAAGCAGCATACGGATCGGAAGCAGCTGCGGCTTTCCAGTTCGCTACCCATGTGTAGATCGAACCTTCTTTCGCACCTCCGTCGATCCATTTCTGGCGAACACCGGAAAGTTTCGGACCTGTACCATCCTTAAGCGGCTGGTGACATGTTGCACAATTCGCTTTGAACAGTGACTCACCATCCTGAGCAGAAACACCAAAAGCACCCATGACAAATACTGTCGAAAGTGCTGCGATACTCCATTGTTTTATACTTCTAAACATCTGACTCTTAGATATTTTTGTTTCTAAAAATGTGTGCCAACACCCCTAAAACAGACCTGTTGACGCTGGCAAATTTAGAAGAATCGCTACATTTCCTGACAGTTTTCTGACAATTTTAACCCCCTGCTTTTTAATTTAAAATGATTCTAAATAGCATCCATCTTTTACATTTCTTAACAACGCCCTAATATCCCACCATTTAGCGCTGAAATACCACTTTTTCCGGGGGAAGATGCTGCAGTCGAAATGCTGTATTTACGCCGTAATCAACAGAATTGCTATTTCGCACCGGATCCGGTACAAATGAGGACGATCCGACTGGTTTTTCAGGAATGAATAAACGGACACTTCTTCCTTTTTGAAATCGCAGTTATAATTGAGATCAATCGCAGTTAAAAATGATTCGAAAGCGGAACATCGTTCATAAAGACTTCCGACTCATGACTGAGCAAGAAGCATCCCGGCATTATCCTTGGTCTGCGATTCGCCGATTTTTGTATTTTTGTTCCAATTAAAACCAAAACGTAAGATGCGCATTCTTTTAGCAACCGTACTGCTTGTTTCAGGCACAGTTTTTTCCCAGGGAAAGGTCGAGATCGTTAAAGACAGCCGGATTGACGCCCTTGTCAGAAGTGAAGGAGCGATTGTTCCGCCGGCAACGAGCCAGCAGATCAGCGGTTACAGGATACAGCTTTTTTTCGATACGAATAAAGCGGCTGTCGACGATGCACGTTCGCGTTTTGTGGCCATGTTCCCGAAAGTGGACACGTATCTCACTTACACGGCACCACATTATTTCCTGAAAGTCGGTGATTTCCGCACACAGATCGAAGCGGAGAAAGTAAAATCCGAGGCTGACAGCGCATTTCCTACGAGCTTCGTGGTGAAAGAGAAGGTGAATCTGCCGAGAATCGACCAATAATTGAACATTTTTAAATGGAAATTTGAAAAGAGTAAAGCTACATTTCTACAAATCCTTCTTTTCAATTCTTCAATTGCAATCAGACACACCTTGATAATTCATCATTGATAATTCCTCGAATTGCCAACTAGCGAAGCTCCTTTTCAATTAATTCATTTTCCATTTTCAATTTAAGGGTTCTTCCTACCACAAATCCCGTCGAAAAACACGCCTGCAGCAGGTAACCGCCGGTTGGCGCATCCCAGTCGAGCATCTCGCCGCAGCAGTAAACGTTTTCGAATCCGTTCAGCTTTCCGGTTTCGTCGATCGCATCCATGGCCACGCCCCCAACGGTCGAGATCACTTCGTCTATCGGGCGAAAGCCTTCCAGTTCCGGGCGGAACGCTTTTAATGAACGGCTCATTGTTTCCGGATCGGTAAAGGCTTCCTTGGAAAATGCTTCGCGGAACCACAGGTAGATCGCTCCCGACAATTTCATGCTCCGAAAGGCTTCCCGGATATTTTTTGCTTCGCGCACAATTTTCAGCACCTGTTCTTCTGACAGCTGCGGCTTGAAATCGATTTCCAGTCCCTGCATTTCGTGATTGCGCAGCCAGTTGTTGACCGCATACGCCGGTTTTCCTTCGATACCGTAATGTGTAACTGTCAGATCGCCGGCAACAACCGTCTCCCCAGCTTTGAGCCGTACATTTTTAATGATCGCGCCTTCGTAAGTTTCCAGCCACCGTATATGTTTGGTTTCCAGGCCGGAATTACTGGCCTGAAATGGCTTCAACGCAACATTTTTCGCAGCAAAAGGCCTGGTCCATTTACCGTCCGATCCGGTCTTTTTCCACGAAGCGCCGCCGGTCGCAAAAACGAGGTAATCATACGGAATGTATTCCGTTTTATCGTCGCACAGGACTTCAACGGTAGTATCGGTAAAATCGATAAACGTCGTTTTGAATTTCGTTGTGACCGCCGGTGTTTCCAGCTGTTTCAGCCAGGCGCTCAGCACTTCGATGGGACGCATATTTTCCATCGGAAAGATCTTGCCCGAAGAGCCCACAACGGTTTCAATGCCTGTTCCGGCCAGCCAGTTCCGCGTATCTTCGGGTGTAAACGAACGGACACAGTTCCGGATAAATTCCGAATCGTATTTTGCAACGAAGCTTTCCAGTGGCTCGGAATGTGTGAGGTTGAATCCGCCGTGACCTGCAACAAGGAATTTTCTTCCCGGCGCGGATTTCTGATCGATGAGCAGGATCTCGGCGTTGGTATTCCGCAGCTGCGTGGCAACCATGAGTCCGGCAGGGCCAGCGCCTATAATCACGACTTTTGGTCGTCCCAACGTCTTTTCACTCATTACAGGCTAAATTAATTTGGGGTACTATCATTCTTTTTTGCTTCACTGCGTTTCGCAAGATGGCTCTTTCTTTTCTTTTTCCGCAAAAGAAAACTCGTCTCTGTTTGTCGATCAATGCATTCCATTCCTGAAACACGACCTCTTCGGTGATTCCCCAGCGCGGACTTCCTTGAGGTGCCAGCGTTTCAGTTCACTTCATTTTTTCACGACAAAAGGCGACGTCCGACCTATTCTTCGATTTCCGATCAGTGTTCAAATTATCGGCTTGATCTTCGATTACGTTCGCGAATTAATTATACTGAATACCGATTTTCGCGGCCAGCTCTTTTGCTTTATTGGTCAATGTTTCCACCGGTTCATCTCCATAGGTCAGCACAACAGCCATTCTGCGGTACGGACGCGTAGTGGGTTTACCGAACAGCCGCACATCTGTTCCCGGAACGGAAAGCACCTCGTTCAAACCTGAAAAATCCGGGTAATTGCTGCTTTCGCGATCGGCGAGCACGACTGCGCTTGCGCCGTTCAGACGCTGTTCGATCTCTGCGATGGGCAAACCGAGAATAGCGCGTGCATGCAATTCGAATTCGGACAGGTTTTGTGTTCCGGCCAGCGTGACCATGCCGGTGTCGTGCGGACGCGGCGACAATTCGGAGAAATAAGCCCCTTCATCGGTGATAAAGAACTCTACGCCCCAGATTCCTGCGCCGCCAAGCGCTGTTGTAACGTCTTTTGCCATTTGCTGCGCTTCTTTCAAATGCGCTTCCAGCATCGGCATCGGCTGCCAGCTTTCCTGGTAATCGCCGCGTTCCTGACGGTGGCCGATTGGAGCACAAAAGAGCGTTTCGCCATTTTTCTGCGTGACGGTGAGCAACGTAATTTCATAGTTGAAGCGGATGAATGCTTCCACGATCACTTCTTTGAGATCGCCGCGCGAGCCTTCGATGGCATACGTCCACGCTTTTTCAATATCTGCTTCGGTTTTGATCACCGATTGTCCCTTCCCGGAGCTCGACATCAGCGGTTTGGTAACGCAGGGCAACCCGATAACGGACACTGCTTCGCGAAATTCTTCCAGCGTGGTTGCATAGCGGTAACTGGCTGTTTTCACACCGACTTCTTTCGCCGCCAGATCGCGGATCGCTTTGCGGTTCATGGTATAATTGGCAGCTTTTGCACTTGGAACAACGCCAATACCCTGTTGCTCGTAATCGTAAAAGCGCTCGGTGCGAATCGCTTCTATTTCGGGAACGATGAGATCGGGCCGGTGTTTGGCAACAACCGCGTCGAGCGCGTCGCCGTCGAGCATATTGATCACTTCAAAACCGTCTGCCACCTGCATCGCCGGAGCGTCTGCATAGCTGTCGACCGCAATAACGTGCTGTCCTAAACGCTGCAGGGCAATCACTACTTCTTTTCCCAGCTCGCCCGAGCCCAACAATAGAATTTTCTTTCGCATGGACAAATATAGTTAGGGAGGAATATATTCCGCCCTAACAACACGACAAAAATGAATGTGCAGTAAATCGTTTTATCTAAGATTATGTGTAAATTCAAACCTTTCCGGGAATGTGTTATCAAAGAATCGCTTTCGAATGGTAGATTAAGTATATTTGAACACTACATGAATGAAACATTAACAAACATACTGCACGGATATCAAGGCCTGACGCTGGAGGAGCTTTCCCGGGCGCCGCTAATGAACAGAACAGATGAGAAGTTCGCTTTTCTGCTGGAAGATCTTCCCGTGATCCTCGATCTCATCAAAGAGCAGTATGATGTGCTGAATATTGACGGAAAAGTGATCTTCGCTTACACGAGTCAGTATTTCGATGCACCGGATTTCCGTTTCTTTCACGATCACCACCGCGCGATTCCGAACCGATTCAAAGTGCGCATCAGGACCTACCTCGATACGGCAACTTCTTACCTCGAGGTCAAAGAAAAGATCAAAGGCCGGACGGATAAAAAACGCATTCGCTATGGCGGCTTTTCGAAAGAAGAGCTGGACACGGAAGCAGAGCCGTTCGATCCCGAAGCACAGCTGTTCCTCAACGAGCGTCTGCGCGAAACACTATCGCTCAGGCCGGTAATGGTGAACAGCTATAAGCGCATTACGCTCCTGAACAAATTCAGCGAAGAGCGGCTCACCATCGATTTCGACATTACGAACGGCACCATGAGCGATCCGCTGGCGTGCGACCAGAGTCTTTCCAATATTGTGATCGCCGAGCTGAAACAGCCAAGACTTGACAGAACTTCTCCTTTCTATCAACTGATGAAGCAATTGCGCATACGGCCTTTCCGGATCTCCAAATTCTGTTTTGGAATGATGGACCTGTATGGCAACGAATTCATCAAATCCAACAATTTCAAATCAAAACGATTATTTATCAAAAAACTCTCTTCAAATGCTCCAATTCGCCGTTCTGCTTAAGGCAGTTCCAGACAACACGCTTTTAGGAATCAGCTATTTCAACAACGATTTTTATGCTTTGCTATTCAGAATGGGGCTCAACCTGCTCGTACTGCTAACGCTCATCCGGTTCATCTACTATTCCAAATCAAAGCGCAAAGATTACCTCTTTACGTATTTCCTGATCGGAATGATCACGTTCTTTCTGTGCTTTGGACTGAAAAAACTGGACATCGACACTGGAATGGGACTCGGCTTGTTTGCCATTTTCGGCATTCTCCGTTACCGCACGGAAGGCATCGAGATCAAGGAAATGACGTATCTGTTCCTCGTTATCGGCGTTTCTGTGGTGAATGCGCTTGCTTCGAACAAGATCAGCCTGGCAGAAATGCTCCTGATGAACGGCGTGCTCCTGATGATCACATTCGGGCTGGAAAACCTGTGGCTGCTGCGGCACGAAACACGCAAGCTTATCCAGTACGAGCGCATAGACCTCATCAAGCCGGAACGCTACGAAGAAATGAAAGCGGATCTCGAAGGCCGCACAGGCTTAAAGATCAACCGCATTGAAGTTGGAAAGATCGATTTCCTGCGGGACAGCGCGCAATTGCTCATCTATTATTACGGAGACGTGCAATCGTTCGGAACGCCGCAGGATACGACGAATGAATGATTCCAATTGACAATCGACAGTTGACAATGAACAATTAAAGCTTCGCTGATAACGCGGGCCGATAGTATAAAAGGAAGTCTGGGTTTTGAAACTCAGGCTTTTTTGTTAACGAGTGGCCACTCTTTTCCATTTTCAATATTGCGGAAAGTGGAATACCAATCCGAATTTCAGGTTGAACGTGCGCGCCTTGTGAATATAATCCGACTGATCGTCGTACGTACTGGTAAGATTCCAGAGCATTGTTGGCAGCAAGTAAATGGAAACCCGCGGCCCGAACCGCAGCTGAACGCCCGCCGAAGCGATCGCAGCCATTGTAAAGGAGTTCATGCCTTTATCCGCGGTGATCGTTGCCTTATCTTCCCCGTTTTTGGAAGTCGTCCACTGCTGTTCCTGCCGGTAACCTGCAAAAAGCTGCGGCTGAATTCCGCCCCCGGCAAAAAAGCGCAGGTCTTTTCCATACGTGACGAATACCTGCAGCGGCAATGCATAATACGTATACCGCGTTGTGTAGCTGTAGGTGCTGTCTGTTTCCGGATCGTCGTAGGAGTAGCTTTCACCCGTACGGTCGATGGAAAGTCCTGCATCGTAGCTAAACCACTGTGCAAACCGGTTCCGGACCCCAACCTGGAACGACCAGGATTTTAAGCCGGTTTCATCTGCACGAAGTCCGAGCGGCGCACCGAAGGGAAACGCATTCTCAGTAAGCACACGATTCGAGAAAACGCGGCCTGCTCCCAGGTAAAAGCTGAATTCATCCAGGCCTTCCGTCGGCGTTCTTTTTACGCGCGGTGTGTCGACGTCCGGCTTGGGCTCTTCGACTTTCCCCGAAGAAATCTGACCAAAAGACAGGCTTGCAACACCAATTGAACCAAGCACCAACATCTGTTTGAATAAATCCATTATTTTAGCGTTTTGTATAAACTTTTACACCGGACCCACGTGTAAGTTGCAATGGCCCGGCTGAAACAAATTTCGTAATCCTAAACAAGACCTACAATGGAAAAGAAGGAAAAACCTAAAAAAAAGAAGAAAAGCCTGTTTCGCCGCATTCTCAAGTGGACGGGTATCACCCTTCTTTTGCTGATCGCTCTCATTATTATCATTCCGATTGTGTTCAAAGACGAGATCAAAGAAATGGTCCTCAAAGAAGTGAACAAATCGCTGAACGCAGATGTGAAGATCGGCGACGTTGACCTTACGTTCCTCAGTACATTTCCCAATCTCACCGTTCATGTAACGGACGTTTCGGTAACAGGAAGAACGGCGTTCAAAGGCGTACAGTTGGCAAACATCAAACAAATTGAAGCACATGTCGGTTTGTGGGACGTGATCGGCGGCGATGAGATCTCGATCAACGAAGTACACATTTCCGATGCCAAATTCGACGTACGCGTTGATCCGGACGGAAAAGCCAACTATGACATCGTCATTCCCGAAAAAGACCAGCCGAAAGAGCCCGAAGAGCCGGCAGCGCCGTTCAAGCTATCCCTGCAGGAATATTCCCTTAAAAACGTTCAGATCGTTTACGACGACCAGGCAGGCGATATGTATGCGAACATCAAAAACCTGAACCACGAAGGATCGGGCGACCTCACCGCAGATGTGATCGACTTCGCTACGAATACAACCATGGACGAGCTCACCGTAGAAATGGAAGGCATGAGCTACCTCTCGAAAGTAAAAACAGCTGCCGAAGCGAATATCCTGATGGAATTCACCGACAACAGCTCCAAATTCACCCTGAAAGAAAACAAATTCGGCCTCAATAATTTCGAATTCGGCCTCGACGGCTTCTATGCCATGATGAAAGGCTACGACGATATGGACCTCAAGCTCGTAACGAAAGAAGTGAAATTCAAAGACCTGCTTTCGCTCGTGCCGACCTTCTACCAATCCGGGTATGAGAAAATGATCGCATCCGCCAATGTGAAAATGGGCGGATTCGTAAAAGGCCGTATGGACGACAAGAACATGCCGGGCTGGGATTTCGGGCTCGACGTGAACAAAGCTTCCATTAAATACCCGGACCTTCCCGGAACGATCAGCAACATTACCATCAAAGCAGGATCGAAATTTGCCGGTGGAGACAACCTCGACAAAATGACACTCGACGTGGACAAATTCCACGCGGATTTCGTTGGGAACATCATCGACGCACGCCTCAAAATGCGCAACCCGATGACCGATCCGCTGCTCGATTCCAAACTGCTTGCAAAGATCAACCTTGCGACCCTCGGAAAAGTGATGCCGCTCGCACCGGGCGAATCCTACACCGGAAAACTGAACGCCGATGTAGTCGTGAACGGCCGCATGAGCGCGCTCGAACGCGAAGACTACGAAGCATTCAAAGCGCTCGGAACGCTGGAGCTGTTCGACATGCTCTACAAATCAGCAGATCTTGCCGAGCCGGTGAACGTGTCTAAAATGGTGTTCCGTTTCAGCCCGCAGAACCTCGCGCTGGAGCAGCTGGATGCTAAAATGGGCAAAAGCGACTTCGCCGTGAACGGAACCGTAGACAATTATATGGGCTATATTTTCCGCGATGAATTGCTGAAAGGCGATTTCAAGTTTACCAGCAACAACATCGACCTCGATCAGCTGATGGGAACATCGACTGCAGCGCCAACAGCAGCAACAACAGAAGCTGCACCTGCAGATCCGAACGCCGAGCCGGTACTCATTCCGAACAACGTCGATTTCAACCTGAGCACCAACATCGGCAAGATCCGCTACAACGGCATCGATATCCAGCAGGTGAACGGGAACATTAAAATGAAAGAAGAAGTAGCTTCCCTCGACAACATGACCATGAAAGCCATGGGCGGAACCGTTGGACTGAAAGGGAACTACAACACCAAAGACCACAACAAGCCGGGCATCGATTTCGGTTACAACCTCAAAGACATCGATATCCAGTCGCTGACAAAAAGCTTCCTGACGATCGGCAAGCTTGCTCCTGTAGCCAAATACGCCCAGGGGAAAATCAGCTCTACTTTCGATATGAAATCCTCGCTGACCAAAAGCCTTGAGCCGATCTATTCTTCCCTCACGGGCGGCGGTGATCTGTTTACGAACATGGTGACGATTCAAGGATTCGAGCCATTGAAAAAGCTGAGCGACGAGATCAAAATGCCGAAAATCGCCACACAGACCATCAAAGACCTGAAAGCGAAATTCAGCTTTGCCGACGGAAAAGTAGCCGTGAAGCCGTTCAATATTAAAATGTCCGGCATCGATACGCAGATCGAAGGGACCACTTCTTTCGAGCAGGCGATCGACTACACAATGAAAATGAACATTCCGAAAGAAATGATCCCGCCAGGCATGATGAAACTTGCCGAGCAGGGCTTGTCGAAAGTTAACGGCGTATTGCCAAACCTGAACGTGGCGAGCATTCCGGCCGTTATTCCTGTAAAAGCGCTCATCGGCGGAACCATCACAAAACCGAAGATCACGACCGACTTCAAGGAAGCGATCCTGAAAGCGACGGGCAACGCCGTGAACAACATCAAGGAAACCGTGAAAGACACCGTTAAAGCGATCATCAAAGACAAGGTCGACGAAGTAAAATCCGACCTGCTCGAGCGCAAGCAAAAGCTCATGGACGATGCGCAGAAACAAGCCGACAAGTTGAAAGCAGAAGCGGCTAAAGGTGCTGCATCTCTTCGCGCGGAAGGCGACAGGCAGGCCAAAGCGCTGATGGACGAAGCCGGCAACAATCCGCTCAAGAAAAAAGCAGCCGAGGCAGCCGGTAAAAAACTGAAAAAAGAAGCCGATGAAAAAGCGGCCAAAGGCGAAGAAGAAGCCGCCAGGAAAGCCGATAAGATCATGAGCGATGCCCGCGAAAAGGCAGATAAACTGAAATAATAGTAAACAGGCACTAGTGAATAGGCGTTAGCTGTAGTAGAGAACTACTATTGGCTAATGCCTATTGCTTTTTTACCTTTGCCTCTACGCCAATGAAAAGACTCAACAAATACATCAGTGAAAGCGGCATTTGCTCCCGGCGCGAGGCAGACCGCTACATTGAACAGGGCAACGTGCTCATCAACGGCAAGCGCGCGGCAGTTGGCCAGCAGGTCATGCCCGGCGACAGCGTGCAGGTAAACGGCCAGCTGATCGAAGCAGTAAAGGAAGAAAACTTCGTTTACATTGCTTTCAACAAGCCTCCGGGAATTATTTCCACGACCGACACCACGGTGAAGGACAACATCGTGGACTACATCAGCTTCGGCGAGCGCATTTTCCCCGTCGGAAGGCTCGACAAAGAATCGCAGGGACTGATCTTCCTGACCAGCAACGGCGACATTGTGAACAAGATCCTCCGCGCCGGCAACAATCACGAAAAAGAATACCTCGTAACCGTCGACAAGCCTATCACAGAAGCTTTCATTGCCGGCATGGCGAAAGGCGTTCCGATCCTCGGCGTGGTCACCAAAAAATGCTTCGTAAAACAGGAATCAAAGTTCGTATTCCGCATCATACTCGTACAGGGTATGAACCGCCAGATCCGCAGAATGTGCACCTATTTCGACTTTGAAGTAACGAAGCTCGAGCGCACGCGCATCATGAACATACAGCTGAAAGGCATTCCATTGGGCGAGTACCGCGAATTCAAAGCACACGAGCTCGAAGAGCTGAACAAGATGATCGCCGATTCGCCCAAAGAAACACAGAAGGACTCATCGGGAGCAAAAAAGCCAGTAAAGACCAAAGGCGGTAACAATCCGGACGGACGATCGAACTTCAGGCCGGCTTCCAAAAGAACAACAGACAGTCGTCCGGGCAGCGGAAGAGCGCCAGCCAGGAACGCTTCTCCCGGAACAAAAAGCGCTTCGGGCAGGAAAAGCGCCCGGACGGGAAAACCGACAAAACGGAAGTAAGTCCCGGTGCATCCCGGACCAACGTATCTAAAAACTAAACGGAATGAACCCTTTCTCCTCCTCCCTCGCAGCAAAGCTCACCGAACACTTCCCGCTTCTCGAAGATCAATCCGAAGGTGACTACATGACGCTCGTGCTTCCGAATCCCAACAAAGCGGACATCGGAGGCCTGGTCATCCAGACAAGCGAAGACAACGAGCTGTGGATCCGGATCTTTCCCGGGCATTCCGCTTACCTCGCCGATTCGGAGGACAATCTGATATCCATCATAAACGGCGTGCTGAACGACGAGATCTTCTGGGTCATCGGCTGGAAGAACGAAGAATGGTTCGAAACCTCGCTGGTCTATGCAACCGAAGATATAGAAGCAGCGCCGGACGTCATGCATTACGTCTTCTCCTGGAGCGGCGAAAAGGATGTTACGATTACGACCTGACTTACGGCAGTTTAAATTCCGGGTTAAAGATCAGCCCGATCGGATTTCCCCATGGATCTTTGACGGAAGCGACCCAGATCTCACCACCGACATTCGTTGGTTCTTCATGCATCGTTGCGCCAAGCGTCAGACAACGCTTAAATTCCGCGTCAATATCTTCCACTCCCCAATAGGTCATCACGTTATCTCCGGTCGCCGAAGGCGTATCCGGCTGTAGTCCGAGCTCATAGCCGGCGATGTTAAAACCGACATAGAACGGCTCGTTGAAATACGGTTCCTTGCGAAAGATCGCCGAGTACCATTCCGTTGCTTTCGGCAGGTCTGCGACTTTGTAAATGGTTGTTCTGAGTCCGAGCATGGTATTTTATTTTATGTGTGTACTTACATCGTCCTGGTCATCCCGTTCGGAACAACGAGAATGAAATCGCCTTTTTTCCTGTGCTCTTCTTCGAGCTTGTTTACCGCATCCTGGTTGACGGTAGAAATGGTTATGATCTTCAGCTTCGGATTGGCCTGGCGCAAATACCACACGATGCTCTGGTGGAAATCACTGTGGTACGAGCCGTTGAAATGCAGGAATTTATTGCCGGGTTTCCAGTTCTGCAGAATGGAATAAGCCATTGTTGCATCCTTGATCGCCTGCGCATATGCAAAATCGATCCCGCTGGCATGCATTTCCTTGCCCATTTCAATGAGCTCTTTGTATTGCGAAAGCGTCGTGTCGACTGTGAACGGCAACGGAACGATCCATTGCTTTTCTGCTGCGGGAAGCGTATCCAGGGAAGCGAGCCCTTTTTTGAACACTTTCGATGCATACGGACGTGGAATGTTCGTTGCAACATACGGGATCTTGTTTTCCTTCGCGAAATCGACCACCGGCAGGTAATCCGTTGAGAAATTGCTCCACATTTTCGTCGAATCGGTAAATGTTTTCAGCTCCCACTTTCCGGAAAGGTAACGGTTCAGACGTTCCTGCTGATCACGCTCAAACATTTCGGCCCCGAGCACAAAGTTGCTTTGCGTCTTTTCGAACATGTGCCGGGCAACGAGCAGCTGCATCCAGTGAGCGATTGGATCGTCGTGCAGCTCGCCAAACAGCACTATATCGGCCCCGTCTATCGCTTTAAGCATTTTCGTATACGAAGAGCGCTTGCCATTCTTGTCAAAAAGCTGATAGGCAACCGCCTCCTGTGAAAAACAGGTAAATGCACTGCAGAAAAGCAGGCCGAGCATCCATTTCATTCTATTCTTGCTTAAGGTTTTCGCCCCTAAAGATAGAACAAAGCTTGCTTCGGTGAACGAATGCGCCGGGAAACCAAGGATTAATGGAATTTCAGGTAAGATTGCCCGAAATGATGCTTATTTTTGTAGCATGTTCCAAAAATGGCGCGCGTATTTTCCTGCACACATCCAAGCCCTGTTCGTGCGCTTGCTGATAGTCATACTTGTACTTATGCTCACACGCATAATCTTTTATGTAAACAACAGCGGAGCATTCAGCGACCTGCATCTCAGCGACTGGTTTGCAGGCACCTGGTTCGATATCGTAACAATCGCCCTGATCTTTCTGCCCTTCATTATCTTATCCATTCTGCCTGTTCCTTTCAGGGAAAACACGTGGTACCGGCTGGTGCAGAAACTGACTTTCCACATTCCCTTCCTCGCAGCCGTTGCGCTGAACCTAATGGATACGGAATACTTCAATTTCACACAGAAGCGCTCCACCGCCGACCTGTTCGCCATCGTTTCCGCGGGCAATGACGTGGGGCAGCTGCTCACTACTTTTATCAAAGATTTCTGGTTCCTGATCGTTTGTTTCGTTGTCATTTACGTATTGGTCGAATGGACTTACCGCAAAACAAAGCCTGCGGCATTCAGCGCATCAGCTTACCGGTATTCCTGGAAAACAGAAGTGCTCTTTTTCATCATTCTGCTGCCGGTAACCATTTTCCTCGGCCGTGGCGGCGCATCGCTGAAACCGCTGAACATCATCGATGCAACGCTTTATACCGAGCCGCAGAATACGGCGCTCGTCCTCAATTCCGCGTTCACCATTCTGAAATCGTATGGTAAAGACGACCTGGCAGAAAAAGAATACATGTCGCTGAAAACCGAAGAAGCACTATTCGATCCCATGCATTCGACCCAGCCTCAGAATGTATTGCCCGACAAGACCAACGTAATGGTGATCATGCTGGAAAGCTTCGGCAACGAATGGGTAGGCGCTTTCAACGACACAACGAGCTACACGCCGTTCTTCGACTCGCTCATCGGGCAGTCGTGGACGTTTGAATACGGTTTCTCGAACGGAAAAAAATCCATCGAGGCCGTTCCTTCCATTACCGCTTCCATGCCGTCCCTGATGGACAATCCGTACATTTCTTCCGGCTATTCGAACAACACGCTGCGCACGCTTCCGGGAATTATGAAGGAAAACGGCTATTCGACCGCATTTTATCACGGCGCTACCAACGGCTCCATGCGCTTCAACAGCTTTGCGAAACAAGCAGGATTCGACCATTATTTCGGCCGCAAGGAATACAACAACGAAAAGCATTCGGACGTTACCTGGGGAATTCTCGACGAATACTTCAATCCATGGACGGCCAGGCAGCTGACGAAACTGAAGGCGCCATTTTTCGCAACGCTGTTCACGCTTTCGTCGCATCACCCGTATTATGTCCCGCCGCACTGGAAAGGAAAGCTGAAAACCGGCCCCTATCCTATTTGTCAGTCCATTCATTACGGCGACGTGAGCCTTCGCCTGTTTTTCGAGCAGGCAAAGAAAGAGCCGTGGTACAACAATACGCTGTTCGTCATCGTTGCCGATCATACGCCTTCGACGAGCAGCAAGTATTACAGCCAGCGTACGCAGATGTACCGCATTCCGATCGTGTTCTTCCATCCGCAGGAAGGTAAATTGCCAAAGAAGCGCGAGCAGGCTATTTTTCAGCAGATTGATATTATGCCGACGGTTTTCGACCTCGTGAACCTGAAAACGGACTTTTATTCCTTCGGTCAATCGTTCTTTTCGAAGAACAAGCGCGAGGCCGTCACCTACCTGGAAGGAACGTATTATTATTTCCAGGGCGACAAGATGCTTGTGTTCTCAAACGACCACACCCGTGGATTGTACGATTTCACGAAGAAAACGAGCAATGCAGCACCACTGAATTTCAGGGGAAGCATGGCCAAACAAATGGAACGGAGACTAAAAGCCATCATCCAGCGTTATAACCGCGATCTGATCCACAACAAAACGCGGGTGAAATGAAAAAGAAGATCCGGTTCATCATCAATCCGATTTCCGGAGGCATTAAAAAAGCCAAAGTTCCCCAGATGATCGAGGAATACCTCGACCATTCCCTGTTTGAGTACGACATTGCCATTACCCAGTATAAAAAGCACGCAAAATCCATCGCTGCCGAATCGGCCAGGGAAGGCATCGATATTGTGTGCGCCGTTGGCGGAGACGGTTCCGTACACGAAGTCGGCACAGCGCTGATCGGCACGAAATGTCATTTGGCGATCATTCCCACCGGATCGGGCAACGGACTGGCGCGGCATTTAAAAATTCCGCTGAAAACCCCGCAGGCCATTCAGAACATCAATGAACTGAACAGCCTGCTGATGGACACGGGACTCGCCAACGACAAGCCTTTTCTCGGCGTGGGCGGATTCGGGTTCGACGCTTTCATCGCCAAGCGCTTCGACGAATACCACATCCGCGGTTTCTGGGGCTATGCGCAGCTCGTTTACGAAGAATACTTTTCCTACAATCCGCCGAAAATGAAGATCGAGCTCGACGGCGAAGTCATCAAAGGAAAATACCTGCTGTGCAGCATTGCCAACTCGTCCGAGTTCGGGAACGGCTTCTGCATTTCGCCGAAGTCGAACGTAACGGACGGACAGCTGGAATTTGTGCTGCTTTCGAAATTCGCCTTCTGGAAAACGCTGGGCATCCTGTTCCGCTTTTTCTTAAAAAAGGTCGAAGGCTCACGTCACATCCGCATTGTTTCCTTCCGCAAGGCGCGTATTACGCTGGAAACACCGTTGGCTCACTACGACGGTGAGCCCGTAGACGTGCGTAAAGAGATCAACATCGAGATCGTGCCGAAAAGCTTGCACGTGCTGAGCGGGAAGACATATCTTTCGGAGTAAATAAAAGTCAAAATTAATCGTTGTCGGTCCGGGACGCATCCCGGACGTACATCATCCCGGACCAACGATACCGGTCTGACATTTTTTGTACCTTCGCTCCATTAAATCCAATCATCATGTTCGTAGCAGCAGAATTAGAAACCATCCTCGCCCACCTCAACCGCTTATCTCCGGATGCGAAACCGCTTTGGGGAAGCATGAGCGCCCAGCGAATGGTGGAACATCTGACGGATACTGTGCGCATTGCTACGGGAAAGAATCCCCAGGCACTGCAGATACCCGAAGACAAAATCGAGCGCATGGTGCTGTTCCTGGATTCCGAAAAGCCGATGGCGCAAAACATCAGCGTATCGTTTGCCACGCCGGATATGAAGCTGCGAAACGAAGAGCTGGAGCTGGCCATCGACGAATTTGTGGACGAATGGCTTCATTTCGAAGAAGTGTTCGAGTCTGCAGAAAACCACAGGGCGCTTCACCCGTTTTACGGCGAGCTGAATTACGAACAGTGGAAACGCTTATCGGAAAAGCATCACACGCACCATTTTATGCAGTTCGGGCTGGTGAACGGCTAGTGGCCGCCAAAGCGTTTCAGAAAACGAACACGCTTATTCTATCACAATCCTGCTTCGCTGAACACGGCCGTCTGACATCTGAAACTCCGCAAGGTAACAACCTGCCTGGAGCGATCCCGTATTTACGCCCTGCGTTCCCTTTAGAACAGCTTGTTCTAGCACCTGCTGACCGTTCATATCGATCATTCGCAGAATACCTTGTTCCGTTGCCTCAAACTGCAGTTCATCTGCCGCAGGATTCGGATAGAAACGGAACGGCGTTAGCGCCTCTTCGCTCACACCAAGTGTGAAATGATCGATCCGGTATACGTGCAGCCTGTTAGTTTCTGTTGTGAGCAGGTACATATTGCCCAACTGATCGTAATGCACATCGAGGAACTCGTGCCCTCCCAGGTTATGGCTCACCGTGTGCGAGGACGTACCGGAATAATAACGCAGGAAAGGAACCACTGGAGAACTGTGCTTATTATAGATGTAGGCATAGTAATTATTAACGGGATTTACCGCTGCTCCGGCCATCAGAGTAGCGTATTGCGATCCCGAATTGAACGCCGGCTCGACAACCAGGGAACCTCCTGCCGGGAAATAGGATTTCACCCCGTTCCAGTAACCGGCCGCGTCGTCATAGTTCGAAGCGAGCAGTATGCTGGATGGAGTTCCCGGTCGGAACGCAAGAAATGTACGCATCTGCTGTTCGTAAATGCTGTTCTGATAGAAGGCGCTCCAGGAAGTTCCGTCGAAGGTTTTCATTTTCAACGGGTCGTTGCCCCACTGGAAAGAAAAATAAAGCTTGCCCTGCTCCTGGTTGAACTCCCAGTCTGCCGTGTACATGTACGACATGTAATCCGTAAACTCCGTCACGGCAGGAATGGACTCAAAACCGGACGTTATGAAATTGTATTTTGCATAGTGTACTGTGGAATTCGTTTCCTTATAGATGATATAGGGAATATCGTTTGCCTCGTCGATGGCAAGCAGACAGGCGTAATGACTATAGGTAGTTGTGGCGGGAATATGGGAAGCACTGCCCCAGCTGCCGTCGTAAACCCGAAAGTATATACCGTCGCCTTTCGCGTACAGGAGGTAGGTTTTATCATTAACGGAATTGTGCTCGATGTCGAACCACAATACATTCGTATCTACATAGGCCGGCGCGGCTGCAGTGTTCACCCATTCTCCGGCGATGAATTTCTGCACCATCATCTTATTGTCGTCGACATAAGCAATAAACGGCGTACTGAGATTATTGGACACGATCCTGGCATAGGTGCCGCCGATGTCCGGGAATCCGGTTCCAAGTTCATTCAATGTTTGCGCGCGAAGGCTTAGCGGGGCCAGGAAAAGGCCAAGGAGCAGGCAGATGGAGGTTTTGTTCATGATTTAAATTGTTAGCAGGGCGAAAATAGTATTTTTTCGGGGAAGGAATTACTATTTATGAAAACGTGCAACGAACGAACAACATTCACACAGACTGGATGCGGGAATTTAAGGCATAAAAAAATCCGCCGCGGCGGATTCTTCATTTACAATGTTTTCTGTTTCATGGTCACGGCTTCGGGCCTTCTGTGCGGGACTGCCTTGGTCGTTGCCGGTGGCTGCGCTGTAATAGTCCACTCTGCTTTCGGCGCCATTTCGGGCTGGAGCTTCATTTCCTTTCGCTGCTCGCGTGTCGGTCTTGTGCTTTGCGTTTGTCCGAAAGCTGTTCCGCAGAGAACAACCGTGAACATCACTAAGCCTGCTTTCAATATCATTTTCATATTCCCAAGATTTTACCGGTTTTAGCAAGTCCTGTGCCAAAGCACGAACAAGCCTTCTAAAGTTACAACTTCTTTTTTATCTTTGAACGGGTATTTAAACATCCTATGAAAGCAATCCAGAATCATATTTACGGCATCAAAGCGACCTTTGAAAGTTTATCGAAAGGCCAGATGCTGGTCTTTTTTATTCCGGGACTCGTGGTCGGGATCTTTTTCTTTTTCGCTTTCACCTATACTTCGGAGCTTTCCGAATCGGCGACGGCGCTCAACGATGTTCCTTTAGTAGGCGAATACGCAACGTCCGCCGTGCAAAGCACACTGAGCATGTTCGACGCAATTATGCTCGAAGTCTTCAAGTTTGTCGTACTGACGCTGCTTTCTCCTTTCAACTGCTTTCTCTCCGAGAAGTTCGACAACCAGCTCACCGGGAATAAATTCGACGGCGGTTTTGTGCGGATGCTCAACGATATTCTGCGGGCCATCCTGATCGTTATCCTGGCGCTGATCATGGAGTTCTTTTTCCTGGGGGTCTGGTGGTTCATTTCCTGGATCCTCGGCATCAGCATCATCAATCCGATCGTTTATTTCGCCATTTCATCGTTCTTCCTCGGATTTGCCTTTTACGATTTCAGCCTCGAGCGCTACGGGATCGGGACGCTGTCGAGCTGGGGCGTTGCATTTTCGAACATGCTTCACATGATCATCACCGGCGGCCTCTTCACACTGCTCTTCATGATCCCGTTTGTCGGAGTGATCATCGCGCCGGTGCTCATGACCATGATCGCCACGGCAACCTATCTCAAAATGCGCGGTAATACCACGCCACCTGCAACAGTTTAATACTAATAAATATTATGTCGGCATTATTCTCATCGTTTCCCAAAACATCCAAAGAAGAGTGGGTCGATCTGCTGCAGAAAGAGCTGAAAGGCGCTTCGCCGGACACACTCCAGAAATTCAACCGGATCGAAGAGATCTCGCTTCCCTCCTACTTTCACCGGGAAGATGCTCCGGCCGCTTTTTCAGATCCGGGACTTGCGCCGTTCACACGCGGAACGCAGCGCGAGAACAACGACTGGCTGATCGGCACCTGTTTCCGCATCGGAACGCCGAAAGAAACGAACGCAGAGTTGCTCGACGCCCTGATGAAAGGAACGACTTCGCTCGTGTTGCATGCGACGAACGAAGCAGCCATCGATTTTGACCAGCTGCTCGCGGACATCGGGCTGGAATTTATCCAGACGACTTTTTACCCGCAAACAGAAGAACAGGCACTTGCGTTCATCGCAAAAGCCGGAATCTTTCCTTCGTCTATCGTATTTCCGAGAAGCGTTTCCTGGCTGAAAAGCGCAGCTGCAGCAACGAAAGATCTTGCCGTGAAGCCGTTTGCCGTCAATGCATTTGCCGTGCAGCAGGTTGGCGCAACAACGTGGCAGGAGCTCGCTATCGCACTCGCAGAAGGCCATGAATACCTCGTTGAGCAACTGGAGCTTGGACTCACCGTTGACGAAGCGGCAGCCAATATTCATTTCGTTCTCGGAACAGGCAACAAATACTTTTACGAAATTTCCAAATTCAGGGCGTTCAGAACAGCGTGGTCGCGCATCGTAGCCGAATATGAGCCGCAGCATACCTGCAGCCAGGCCGCATACATTACCGCGAAAACCGGTTTCATGTACGTCAGCATCAGAGATCCTTACACGAACCTGCTGCGCCAGACAACCGAAGCAATGTCGGCGGTAATTGGCGGAGCGAATGCGCTTGTGATTCAGCCGTTCGACTGGTATTCCCTGAAACCGAATGTTACTTTTTCGCGGAGAATGGCGACGAATATTTCGCTGCTGCTGAAAGAAGAAAGCTATTTAAGCAATGTCATTGATCCGGCTGGCGGAAGCTACGCGCTGGACAGTCTCACGAACGCCATTACGGAACGCGCATGGGCCGGTTTCCAGGAGATCGAGCGCAACGGCGGACTCGATTCCATCCCGGTGAAGCTGCAGCTTTCCGAAGAGATCAAAGCTAAAGTCGAACAGCGCATGACCTTATTCAACGAAAAGAAGGAAACGCTGATCGGCATCAACACTTTTCCGAATCCGCAAACAGTGGACAACGAATGGCACAACGTTCCCACAGGCTGGAACAACCTGCCTTTACTTATTGTCGAAACCCAGATTCAGCAAGCATGATACGCAAATCATTCCAGGATATAGTTCCCGATACCCGTTCAGAACACGGAACACCGCGTGAACAGGTTTTCATGACGGCAGAAAAGATCGGGCTCGATTCCTATTATAACGCTTCGTCCATCGAAGGCAGCGAACAGCTCGGATTCGTGAGCGGAAGAGCGCCTTTCCTGCGCGGGCCCTATGGTTCCATGTACGCTATCCGTCCGTGGACCATTCGCCAGTATGCCGGATTCTCGACTGCCGAGGAATCGAATGCTTTTTACAGGAGAAACCTCGCCGCCGGACAAAAAGGATTGTCCGTTGCATTCGACCTGGCCACACACCGCGGTTACGATTCCGATCACGAGCGCGTGGAAGGCGATGTCGGAAAAGCCGGCGTAGCGATCGACTCCATCCTCGATATGAAGATCCTCTTCGATCAGATCCCGCTGGATGAAATGTCGGTTTCGATGACCATGAACGGCGCAGTGGTTCCCATTATGGCGTTCTACATCGTTGCAGCCGAAGAACAGGGCGTGAAGCAGGAACAGCTTTCGGGCACCATTCAAAACGACATTCTGAAGGAATTCATGGTACGGAATACGTACATCTATCCTCCTTCACCGTCCATGCGGATCATCGCCGATATTTTCGCCTATACGTCCGAGCACATGCCCCGCTTCAATTCCATTTCCATTTCCGGCTATCACATGCAGGAAGCGGGGGCCACTGCAAGTATCGAGCTGGCCTATACGCTTGCCGACGGACTGGAATACCTCCGTGCGGGCATACAGGCAGGCATGGAAGTCGACACTTTTGCACCGCGGCTCAGCTTTTTCTGGGCGATCGGCATGAACCATTTCATGGAAATCGCAAAAATGCGTGCAGGAAGGCTCTTATGGTCGAAGCTCGTTGCACAGTTCAATCCCAAAAGCGAAAAATCGCTTGCCTTGCGCACGCATTGCCAGACTTCCGGGTGGAGCTTAACCGAGCAGGACCCGTTCAACAACGTAGCGCGCACCTGCATCGAAGCAATGGCGGCAGCCTTTGGCGGAACACAATCATTACATACTAACGCTCTCGACGAAGCGATCGCGCTTCCAACCGATTTCTCGGCACGCATTGCCCGGAATACACAGATCTATTTACAGCAGGAAACCGGCATGACCGACCTCATCGATCCGTGGGGAGGAAGCTATTACGTCGAAAAGCTTACAGAAGAGCTCGTTGAAGAAGCCTGGAAGCTGATCGAAGAAGTGGAAGAGCTTGGCGGTATGGCGAAAGCCATCGAAACCGGCATTCCGAAAATGCGCATCGAAGAAGCAGCTGCACGCAAGCAGGCCCGCATCGATGCCGGAAAAGACATCATCGTTGGTGTGAACCGCTACGAGCTTGACAAGCAGGACGCAATGGACATTCTCGACGTAGACAACGCGAAAGTGCGGATCTCACAGATCGAGCGCCTGAAAAAGCTCCGTGCCGAAAGAGATCAGCCAACAGTCGATGAGTTGCTCAAAAAGCTCGAAGATTCAGCGCGCTCCGGCGAAGGCAATATTCTCGCCATTGCCATCGAATGTGCACGCGCGCGCGCTTCACTCGGAGAGATCTCATCTGCGATGGAACGCGTATTCGGCAGGCACCAGGCAACCATCCGTTCTATCAGCGGAGTTTATTCAGCAGAAAGTATGAGTGACCAGGATTTTGAAACAGCGCGCGAGATGGTGGAGAAATTCGCGAAACTCGAAGGACGCCGTCCCCGCATTATGGTCGCGAAAATGGGCCAGGACGGTCACGACCGCGGCGCGAAAGTGATCGCCACATCCTTTGCCGACATCGGTTTCGACGTAGACATAGGGCCGTTGTTCCAGACACCGAAAGAAGCAGCGAAACAAGCCGTTGAGAATGACGTGCACGTGCTCGGCGTTTCTTCGCTGGCGGCAGGACATAAAACACTCGTTCCACAGGTGATCGAAGAGCTGCGCGCACTTGGCCGTGAAGACATTATGGTGGTGGCAGGCGGCGTGATCCCCGCACAGGATTACGACTTCCTGTACGACGCCGGCGTGTTTGGCGTTTTCGGGCCGGGAACCAAGATCTCGAAAGCGGCGCAGACCATCCTGAACCTCCTGATCAGAAGTGTGGAACAGTGAATTTGATATCCGGAATAAAAAATTAATTGTACATTCGGCATAGTAATTGGTCTTACGGCCACAACCAAAAATAAACTGTCATGAAAAAACTGGTTTTAATAGCCCTACTACTCGTTGCGGGATACTTAAAAGCGCAACCACCCATCTACGATGATTTACGCATTTTATATGCCGACGGAAACTACGACAAACTGGTTCGTGCGGCTTCCGGGTACAACGACCGGGACAAAACAAAAGGCGATGCCCTTCCTTACCTCTGGCTCGGACGCGGCCTTTACAAGATCCAGGCAAGCAACAATTCGGAAGAACAATACAAAAATGCTTACAAAGATGCGATCGGCGCGGTCGGAAGATCCATCAAACTGGATAAATCCGGAGATCTGCAGGAAGAATACAAAGAGTTCTACGACGAGTTCAAGCTGAGCCTTGTAGACCGCATCAAGAACGACCTTTCCGGCGGAACGGCAAACGATTACAAGAAGGCTTCGGCGTGGGTAGTGAAATACTACAAACTGGACATGCAGAGCATCGGGGCGAAATACCTTGAAGGAGCCTGCAAATTCCGCAACAACGATAAAGGAGGCGCAACAGCAGCCTGGAAAGACGCCGATGCGAAATTCAGCAAAGTAACCAGCATCGATGGCTGGAGCGAGGCAGACGTTGAATTGCTCAAACAAGGGATCATTCATTCGGTTGATTGCCTCGTGAGCATCAAGCAAGGCGAAAAAGCAAAAACAATGCTCGGAAAAGCGAAGCAGTGGTATGAAGACGACGAAGAGTTCATGGCGAAATACGATGCGATCGTGAATAAATAGACATTGCTCTTATAGATTAGGAAAGGCTGTTCGGAAGAATGGCCTTTTTTTTGCGCACTAAAAGTTCAATTCTTCGGATTACAGTCTATTAGTGTCCTCCCCCTTAATCCCACTTCCGCCAGTTGGCGGAGGGAGACAGATTGTTGTCCTGATTGAAACATTGATATTGTAATTAACATCGCGCGGGGCATATCTTTCAGCAATGGAACTAAAACGGCGGGCAGCTTTTTCTACCTTTACGCTATGAAGAAGTACCTGATGCCCTTCCGGAATAAGTATTTGCTGGCGTTCACCATTTTCCTGGTGTACAACCTGTTCCTGGACGACATCGACATTTTTACGATCATGAACCAGAACCGGCGTCTGTCGAAGCTGAGCACCGACCAGTCGGAGATCAATATCAAGCTGAAAGAAACGAAGCAGACGTTAAGAGAACTGAAGCACGGCTACGCGCTTGAAAAGTACGCCCGTGAAGAAAAGCTCTTCAAGAAGGATAACGAGGATATTTTTGTGATCACTTACGAGTAGACTGGATAGTCTCTAATCCGTTAGTCGATCGTAATCACGCCTTTCTGGCTAAAGAACTGCTGATCATTGTAATTGATCACCCGCACCCCGGGAAAATAGTACAATGCGATCTGCAGGTAGGAATACCCGAACTTCGCCATTTTCATCGCGCCTTCCTGGCAAAGCCCCACCCCATGGCCATATCCGCGGCCACGCAGCACCACATCAGGCCCTTCGGGATAACAATTGAAGAACGTGGATTTCAGGCCAAACTGCGTTCGCAGGTCCCGCAAAGGAATGCCGAGCCAAGGATACTGAAAGAACGCGCAGCGGTCGGGCTGATTGAAGGTGTAGATCATCGCGCCGAGCACGGTATCGTTCACCGGGTAATTGTAGCGCGTAACGAGAAACTCTTTCCAGTCTTTCTGCGGAATGCGCTTTTCCCACGTGGCCTGTTTGGTGTAAATGCAGAAGGTGTCTTTAAACGTGCTGAGATAAGGCACTTTGTTGTTCCAGACATAATCCGGCTCGCTCGTTTGTCCGCCGCAATTGGCATGAAAATAAGCGTCGACGAGGTTGTTTCGCTGATCGACCATCACCATTCCGGCCGTCAGGCGAACAGCACTGTCGATCAGCGGCGTGAATCGCAGCTGGTTATGATACGCCTGGCAGTGTACACGATCGCAGAGGCCGAAACCTTCCTTGCTGTGCTTGTCTTTGTACTTCATGGCGTACGTGCGGCTCATCAGCGCCTGGACTTTGTAGTATTCGAGATCGCGCCCGCCGCCGCCTTCGGATTCCACAACGCCGGAAAGGTAATATTGAATGTCAACAAGATTAATGATGGTGAGTCCTTTTTCGCCCACGATGATCTCCACATCGTCCTTGTACTTGCGCTCTTTTACCTGCGGAGAACGCGGACTGTACGTGAGCGAATGTCCAAGCTTCGTTGAAATGAGCGCGACCTTCTTCACAACCGCCACTTCGGTGGTTCCGACTTTCAGGGAGATGCGCCTGTCGGCCGTGAGGGAAACATCGACAAACTCATTGGCGAGTATCGTTGCAAACTCGGTCGAATCGCCGATCACGTTGTAACTTCCTTCGTTGTAAGCGAAAACAATGCGCTTGATCTCGTGATCGCACAGCACGCCTATCCTCATTTGCTGGGCAACAAATGTGAAGGGCATGAAGAGCACTATGAGTATAAGCAAACGTGTCACACGACAAAGTTAAAAGCCACTCCGCCGGTAAAAGCCGAAGTATTAAATAGTTTTCAACAAGGATCGTGCAACTTTCAGGCTTGCGCCGCCGCTGCCGAGGTCTTTCTGCAGCTCGTCGTAGTCGGCCATTACCCGTTCGTGGTCTTCGCCGCCGGGCAGGACTTTGATCAGCTCGGCTTTCATATTGGCCGGCGTTGCATCGTTCTGGATAAGTTCGGTAACGGATTTCCGGTCGAGAATGAGGTTAACGAGCGAAATGTATTTTACGTCTACAAGCCGCTTGGCTATTGCGAAAGAGATGGGCGAGCCGACGTAGCACACGACCTGCGGCACCTGGAAGAGCGCTGTTTCGAGCGTCGCCGTTCCGGACGTCACCAACGCGCCGGTTGCGTGTTTCAAAATCGCATAGGTCTTTCCGAAGAACAGCTCGGCCACCTCGTTCGAGCCGATGAACTCGCGGTAAAATGCTTCTTCGAGATTCGGCGCACCAGCGATGATGATGCGGTAATTTTTAAAATCTTTAACAGCTTCGAGCATCAGCGGGAGCTTTTTGCTGATCTCCTGCTTGCGGCTTCCCGGCAACAGGGCAATGACGGGCCGCGGATCCGTCGTTTCAGCTTCAAACTTCAGCTCATTGGCTTCTTCAAAGCGCGCGATCGCATCGAGCAGCGGGTGCCCGACAAATTCCACCTGGTAATCGAATTTTTTATAGAACGCTTCTTCGAACGGCAGGATCGCGTACATATGATCGACGGATTCCTTGATGGTATAGACGCGTGACTGTTTCCACGCCCAGACGGTCGGCGAAATGTAGAAGTGTGTCTGGTAACCTTTCGCGTGCGCCCATTTCGCAAGCCGCAGGTTAAAGCCCGGGTAATCGATGAACAGGATGGCATCGGGCTTAAACGCTTCGATATCTTCCTTGCAGAAACGGATATTCTTAAAGATGGTGCGGATATTCATCAACACTTCGACGAAACCCATGAACGCCAGGTCGCGGATGTGCTTCGCCATGGTGCCGCCTTCTGCCTGCATGGCGTCGCCGCCCCAGAAACGAATATCGATGTCCGGATCCATACGGTACAGCTCGCGCATCACGTTGCTGCCGTGCAGATCGCCGGAAGCTTCCCCGGCAACGATGTAGAGTTTTTTCGCCATCAGGAGAAGTTAACGTATAAAATGTAGGGAAGAAAGCAGGCGGAACCGATGATGATGCCGCGGGCAATGTCGTAGCGCTCGCGGTTCAGGAAGAGGTAGAACACGCCGAGATTCGGAATGATGGACAGCGAAAGGATCTTGCTTTTCACGGTGTCGTCTTCGATGAATTTGTTCCAGTAACGGATAAACTCGAAGTGTTGTGTCCACGAAAGCAGCAGGATAACTAAAGGTATGGCGATCAGCGGCACGATGAGCCCGATGATTAGTCCGGCCGTTTTGCGGCTGTTCCAGGAGAATTTTGTTTTCATGTGAGTTGTTCAGTTAATGTATGAATGGCGTCGTGCGCCGTGAGATCGAATTGTGTGGGCACCACGCTCGCGTAACCGTTTTCGATCGCATAAAGGTCGGTATCCTGCGCTTCTTCTTTCGCATCGAAGGAGCCGCTTAGCCAGTAGTAGGTTTTCCCGAACTGATCGACACGCTTATCGAAGCGATCTTCCCAGAATGCATAGGCCTGGCGGCAGACTTTGATGCCTTTCAGTTCTTCAGCGGTGACGTTGGGAATATTTACATTCAGGCAGACGCCTTTTGGCAGCCCGGATTTCAGCACGGCGGGAATGAGCTGCTGCGCTACGCTGACAGCAGCAGAAAAGTCGGCATTGTGATCGAAATTGTCGAGCGAGAAGCCGATGCTCGGAATGTGTTCCATGGCCCCTTCAACAGCAGCCGACATGGTTCCGGAATACAGCACGTTCGTAGACGTATTCGCCCCGTGATTGATCCCCGAAAGCAACAGATCGGGCTTGCGGTGCAGCACTTCGTAAACGCCAAGCTTCACACAGTCGACAGGCGTTCCGGAGCAGGCGTAGGTTTCGATCCCTTCGAAGACTTCCGACGGATACAGGCGCAGAATGTCGTGAATCGTAATCGCGTGCCCCATGCCCGATTGCGGTTTGTCGGGCGCTATCACCACGATGTCACCAAACGGCCTTGCTGCTTCCACCAGGGAGGCAATTCCTTTGGCGATCACGCCATCGTCATTGGTAATGAAAATAAGGGGACGACTCATGTAGGATTTAATTTGGTCTAAAATTACAATTTCGCGGCAGACAATGGACAATTCACAAATGACAATTGACAATGAAAGAATGCGGGAGGAGAAGGAAAGTAACGGGAAGGAGGTGAATTTCCAAAACGATAGACGATTCGTCCGGGATGCATCCCGGAACGACGATGTGCTTCGACGGAGGTGCTGAAAAGAGAAATGGGCCTGTCCGCGACCCATCCCGGACATACACTATGCGTCGACAAAAGATCCGGGAGAAATCCCGGCCCGGCTATGTGCTCCGACTGAAGTTCTTTTTCGATTCCTTCACGTTTCGTGCTCACCGACGGAGTTTCCGAAGCGATAGACAGTACGTCCGGAAGGAATCCCGGAACGACGATGTGCTTCGACGGAGGTGTTGAAAAGAGAAATGGCCTGTCGGGGCACATCCCGGACATACACTATGCGTCGACAAAAGATCCGGGAGAAATCCCGGCCCGGCTATGTGCTCCGACTGAAGTTCTTTTTCGATTCCTTCACGTTTCGTGCTCACCGACGGAGTTTCCGAAGCGATAGACAGTACGTCCGGGATGCATCCCGGAACGACGATGTGCTTCGACGGAGGTGCTGAAAAGAGAAATGGACCTGTCCGGGACGCATCCCGGACATACACTATGCGTCGACAAAAGATCCGATAGAAATCCCGGCCCGACACTAAAGCGTTTTTACTCTACCAGAAAGCTGAAGATCTTATCGCCGCGGGCGCCGAGCACGATGCGGTTGCCCCACGCGACGGGCGAAGATTCGAACACGGCGTTGAATTGCTGCCTGTGGATGATCTTCCCGGTGAGGCCGTCAATGAGGTAAATGCCGCCGTAGACGTCGGTGAAAAAGACGTAGCAGTTGCCTTCCCGGTCGTAGAGATCGATCGGCGACGCCCAGCTGTAGGCAGACATCGGGATGGAAAACCGTTCCTTTCCCGTTCGCTTGTCGATGGCTACGAATTCGCCGCCCATTTGCTGGTTGGTGCGCGAAAAAATGCCGTAAACGAGGTGCTGCGCTTTTTGTTTGCCGGGCAGCACTGTTGCCAGTACGCCGCCACTGTTCGCTTTTCCCGCAACATCCGACCCGCTGCACCGGCGCACGATGCTCCACACTTCTTTCCCGGTCATGGCGTCTATCTTGCGGATGTACGCATTGCCGACCGACCCCTGCTTATCGACCTCATTGCCGACGAACAGGAAAGGATGCCCTTTTTCATCGCAGTCGATGACCATGCTCGCGTCCGTATCGTCGTAATTATCGAGCAGCCACACGGGACGCATGGTCATCAGGTTGAGACAAAAGATATTTCCGCCGTTATCACCAAAGAAACCGAGGTTTTTAAAGGCGCCGAGGCTGGCTTCGAGTCCGAGCTGCGGATGTCTGGAGACGCCGTAATTGAATTTTACGGGTTTCGAGATCGTTCCGTCGTCTGCTACATGCGTTTTATAGATCTGACCGTTCTCCGCAGGATGGAACCAGTAGCCGGAACCAGCATCGACGAGCGAGTTGCTGTCGAACGCGCCCCACAGGCGCCGCGACGTTGCATCCATTCCGTTGCGGAAAAAGCGCTCTTCGCCTTTGAACATATCGAACACATAAGCGCCGAAGCGGTCGCCGTTCGGAATGCCCTGACCGACATAGAGCAGGCCGTTCATGCGCGGATCGACGGACACAGTTCCTTTGATCGGGTTGTGAATACTCAGGTGCGGGCGCGTCGCTTTCCCGGTTTCCAGGTCGATGAAGTAAATAGTGCCGCACAGCGAACCAACCACGACTTCTGCGAAAGCATCGTCGGCTGCGAATTGCGGTTCGAGCCCGTGCAATTGACGACGCGCAGCTTCGGGCCACCTGACGATGAGCGGTTGCCCGGTCCAGCCCGATCCGCCACCCCACACACCGAAAGGCGTTACGCGGGAATCGTAAGCAGTTGTGAATTCCCAGTCGGTGCGAATGGTCGAAGGCCGCTTGTTGAGCGTTCCGCGCGTTGGATGATTGCGCTGCGCATTTCCCCGGAAGCAAAAAATGCCGTTCGTATCGTTGTAGCTGTCGTCAAAGAGAATAACCGTTGTCGAATCATGGTTTTGCGGGTCGATCAGCTTGTATTCCATTCCGTCAAGCGATTGTACCTCAGGATAAACAGGTTCGGGTGCAGGGAGTACGGCTTCGATGAAGGAAGGAAGGATCTTCAGCTCCGGCTTGTAATAGAACGCGAGGACGCCAATCGTCAGGTAACCAGCGACAAAGACGAGCGCGTAACTAAGAAAAAGGATCAGGAAACGTTTCACGGCGGTAAAATTAATAGCTAAATCATTCAGAAACACCCGCCAACCATTTCTTTTATGAGCCGTTTAGTGTTAGGAAGCTATTGTTCTGCTGACTAAGTTTGAACAAGCAGCTATTTTAAATACTACCCAAGATGAACTCAATTCTACCCGGTATCTTTTTTGTTTTTCTGACGGCCTGTCTTTCCGTGAACGGATTTTCGCAGGATGACCCGGAAATCAAATCTACCGTTATCGGAGATCCGACAGGAAGAACACTTTCGGGGACCATTACGGCAGACGCAAACGGCAATTATTATACGGCCGCAACTGAAAACGATCTCGGTTTACTCGTCAAGCAGGATGCTCTTCATAATATTATCTGGAAACGGAACTTCACATTTCCCGGCTCTTCGTATTCTATTCACCCGACTTCTCTTTCTGTTATCGGCGACACTTTGTTTGGCTGCGGCTTCGTCGCACAAAGCAATATCAAGCACGGCGGCTTTTATTTCAAGGTCAACGCCCAGACCGGAAGTGTTTACTGGTTGAAATCCGATCTCACCTCCAGCGGTTATTTCAACGCTATGCGCTATTCGAACGGAAAATACCTGCTCACAGGCGGGTTTACGGCTCCCAATTCGACTTACCGCGGAAAAGTTTTAGCTGTTTCATCACAGGACGGCGGCCTGATCTGGGAAACCAACTCGCTCCGTTTCGAATTTCCAACGCTGAGCCAGGGTTTCCGGATCGATTTTAACCAGGCTACCGAAGTCATCAACGGAACAATGTACATCGTGGGCACAGCCGAATCCCATGGAACGCCCAGCCCGAATATCAGCCGCGTCATTCTCATCGGAATAGATGAATTATCGGGCGCTGTGGTTCTGAAAAAACAGTTCGTATTTGCCAACAGCCAGTTTGACAAGGGACAGAACATTGCATTTGACGGAACAAACCTCGTTATCACCTATAACAATGCTTACTGGTTAATTGGAAACAGTAGTTTTTACGGATTAATTAAGTGCGACCTCCAGGGCAATGTCATTTTTTCACGCTCTTACCAGATGCAAGGCAATTCCGATGCATTCGTCAGCCATCTGAACGTTACCAACACCAGCTATGTATTATTCGGAACGCTCTACTGGACCGAGAACGGCGCTTTCATGCTGAAAATCTCGCAATCGGGCGTGTTTGAAGAATGTCGACTGATCTACAAACCGGGAATGGAATATACCAGCGGTTCCAGTCTCTTTCACGACCTCGACGGCGGAACCAGCACATTCATAAACGGCAAGCATTATTTCACCGGCAACCAGCTTCCTTTTTTAGCGAACCCATGGGCTGTTCACCAGATCATTGTCGATGAAGACCTGAACATACCGTCCGACGATTGTGCAGCGAACATGCCCGGAACGCAGGTAACCATCGATGTTCCCGTTACCACAGACGATCTTGTACTGGTAGAACTGGCTGCCCCGATGACGTTCCAGGATGCTTATAATCTATCAGATCCCGGAACCCTGATCGTTTGTGACGGCATTGCGCTTTCACCCTCACAACAAGCGACCTGTACCGGGGCTTCCGTTACGGCGAACGCCACCGGATTTACGAACCCGAGCTACTACTGGTCGAACGGAGATTCCGGCGATTCCATTTCGGTGACAACGGAAGACAGCCTGTTCCTGACGGTGATCGATGTGAACTGCTGCAAGCTCATCGACACGATTGTTCCGGTGATCAATACGTATCAACTGACCGTTTCACTCCCCGCGGACACGATTATCTGCAGTCAGCCGGGCGGTTTCTATACACTTGTACCAACTGTTAGCGGCCCCAACGCTCCTACCTATGTATGGAGCAACGGATCCGGCTTTTCTTCCCTCGTCGTGAACAGCTCCGGAACTTACTGGGTCGATGTATCCGACAGCTGCTTTACCGTCCGGGATTCCATCGTTATCCAGTTCAGGCCGCAGCCGGTTATTACCTACACTCCAACTGTTTCCACCTGTGAAAACAGCTTTCCGCTGAGTCTGAATCCGACGATTACGCCCGGCACGGCGATCTCCTGGAGCGACGGCGTTACAACCACTTCGAACATCATGGTGAGCGCTCCCGGCAGCTACACGGTTACGGCAACCAACAACTGCGGATCGGTTTCCCACACCATCATCGTCAGCGCATTGCCGCTTCCGGATGTAACTTTAACACCGCAGATCGACACCTGCATTCAGAACGGGGACGCGATCACGTTAACACCGGTGGCCGTTAATGCCACAAGCCTGTCCTGGTCGGACGGAAGCTCCGCGAACAGCCTCGACGTAAACGCATCGGGCACTTACACTGTTTATGCTACGAACCAATGCGGCACTGATTCTGCGGTTTGTTTAGTGGCACTGAATTTCTTCCCCGAGCTGCAGCTTCCCGCAGTACTCGACACCTGCTTCGATGAAACAGCCGGATTTTATTTCACCGCGCAGGGCACTCCGGGCAATTACCTGTGGAGCAACGGCACGAACGCAGCCACCACGTGGATTAATCAAACAGGCATTTATACCTGCACGCTGTCCAATGCCTGCGGCTCCGTGAGTGGACAAATGCTCGTGAACCGCGCATCCACCATCAGTCTGAGCTTCCCGGAAGATTCCATCCTGATCTGCGCCCACAGCATGAATACTTCCGATTTCCTGATCGAGACCAATTATGAATTCGAGCTGTTTTACGACGGCGAGCTGGTCGAAGATCCAACGATCGAACAATCGGGTTGGTACGCGATCCATGCTTTCAACGACTGCGCTTCCGCCTGGGATTCGATCTTTGTGAACATGCAGAACGAGCAGTTCTTTTACCTGCCCAATTCGTTCACACCGAATGCGGACGAGTTCAACCAGACTTTCGGCTTCAAAGGCGAGAATGTTGTGGTCAGAGAAGTGCGCATCTTTAACCGCTGGGGAGAAGAGATCTTTAGCGAAGAGCGCAACTTCACCGGTTGGGACGGATCCTACAACGGCGCTCCCTGCCCGGATGGTGTGTATGCGGTGCACGTGATCTATGAAGATTGTTTCGGGATTCCGGTGGCGTATGAAGGGCATGTGAATTTGCTGCGATAAAAGAATTTTGAATGCTTAAGTTTGAATTAGAAATTCTGAAACGATTGACGATGTGTGTTAGAACCAGATCCATTGATCCGCTTGCTTAATTTTTAATGAGAGAATTCTGAGACGTTTTAACGATGGCTGTCAGGATTCGGATCAGTTCATCCGCATCCTTTTTCAGCTGATCAAAATCGTACTCCACAAATTCACCTGCTTCGATCAGACGAATCCAGTAGAGAGCTTCTCTCGCCTCTTTCGAAGAAATACTCATTTTTGCGGCGAAGTCCCTTTTTGAATAACCCGCACCTGCTTCTTCCACATTTGCACCTATACTCGTTGCGCTTCTGAAAAACTGTTTGGACAAAACGTATTCATTTTGTGCCAGCAGCAACTTGTACAGTTTTAAAGCTGACAGGGCAAATTCGAACGATTTGATTTTGATAACACTTTCTTTCATCTTATTTAAGTTAGTTAAAATTGTGATTTCAAATCGCACTACTGATTTTTTTCATTCAACATCAACAGAAGTATTCGACATTAAATGATTAATCAGTAAACTTGTATCCTTGTTAATGTTCCGGGCTGAGGAGTGAGATTTAACCTTCATTCAACACTCAGTATTCAACATCCGGCATTTATTAAATTTCGATTATGCTCACTCCTGTTACAGATAAGAAACTCTTTTTGCTGGACGCTTATGCGTTGATCTACCGTGCTTATTTCGCGTTTGCGAAGAATCCACGGGTGAATTCCAAGGGACAGAATACGTCGGCGGCGTTTGGCTTTACGAATGCCCTGATCGATATTCTGCAGAAAGAGCAGCCAACGCACATTGCCGTTGTATTCGATCCTCCGGGAGGAGCAACCAATCGTACTGCCGACCTCGCTTCCTACAAAGCGAACCGCCAGGAAATGCCCGAAGATATCCGCTCGATGATCCCGGCTATCATGCGCATCATTAAAGCATTTCACATTCCGTGTCTCATGCTCGAAGGCTACGAAGCCGATGACGTGATCGGGACACTCGCAAAACGCGCGGAAGAAGAAGGATTCATTACCTATATGATGACGCCGGACAAGGATTTCGGTCAGCTCGTAAGCGAAAATATTTTCATCTACAAGCCCGGCCGCGGCGGCGATCCTGCAACGGTTATGGGGGTGAAAGAAGTCTGCGAAAAATTCGAGATCAAACATCCTTTGCAGGTGATCGACATTCTCGGCCTCTGGGGCGATGCGGTCGACAACATTCCTGGAATTCCGGGGATCGGCGAAAAGACCGCCAAGAAGCTGATACAGGATTACGGCTCCATGGAAAACATGTTCGAGCACGTCGACGACCTGAAAGGAAAAATGAAAGAGAACGTGATCGCGTTCAAAGAACAGGGACTGCTTTCCAAGATGCTGGCAACGATCATCGTCGATGTCGATATACCGTTTGATCCGCTCGATCTGAACCTGGATGCGCCGGACCTGGAAGCTGTTAAAGAGATCTTTACCGAGCTCGAGTTCCGCAATCTTGCGAAAAAGATCACCGGCGAAGAGATCGTGGTGACCGCCGCTCCAAGCGAAAACGGGCAGCTCGACCTGTTCGGCACGCAAAGCCTGGTCGAAGTGCGCAACGCACAGCCGACTTCCGGCTACAAAACCATCGCAACGGAAAACGCGAGCTATCATCTGGTCACACTTCCCGAAGAGCGCAGCGAATTGCTCGGAAAGCTTCTGCAGCAGAAAGAAGTGTGCTTCGACACCGAAACGACCGATATCGAAGCGCTGCACGCAGACCTCGTCGGGATGTCGTTCTCATTCAAAGAGCGCGAAGCATTTTATGTGGCCGTTCCGAAGAATTTCGAGGATGCGAAAACGATCGTACATGAATTTGCGCCGTTTTTCCAGTCCAAAGACATTGAAAAGATCGCACACAACCTGAAATACGATATGCAGGTGCTCATGCGCTACGACATGCAGCTCGACGGGCCGTTGTTCGACACCATGATCGCGCACTACCTCATCCAGCCGGAATCCAAGCAGGGAATGGACTTTCTCGCGCAGTACTACCTCAACTATCAGCCGGTGAGCATCGAAACGCTGATCGGCAAAAAAGGAAAAGGACAGGGAAACATGGGCGATCTTCCACCGGAAGCGATTTCGGATTACGCCTGCGAAGACGCCGATATTACTTTCCAGCTGAAACAACTGTTTGCTCCACAGATCGATAAGGACCATTTACGCGAGCTTTTCCACACGATGGAAATGCCGCTGGTAAAAGTCCTCGCCAACATGGAAAAAGAAGGAATCGCCATCGATGTGGAGCACCTGAAAAGCTATTCCGCGCAGCTGGAAGAAGAAACCGCGCTGCTTGAAATACAGATCAAGGAAGAGGCGGGCATGCCATTCAACGTCGATTCGCCGAAACAGCTTGGCGAAGTGCTCTTCGATCACATGAAGATCTCGGCCAAGGCGAAAAAGACGAAAACCGGCCAGTATGCGACTTCGGAAGACATTTTGCAATACCATAAGAACGATCATGCGATCATCCAGATGATCCTCGATTACCGCCAGATGAAAAAGCTGAAATCGACCTATGTAGACCCGCTGCCAACGATGATGGACCGCGTTGACGGAAGAATTCACACGAGCTTTATGCAAACTGTTACGGCGACCGGGCGTTTGAGCTCTAACAATCCGAATTTGCAGAACATCCCGATCCGTACCGAGCGCGGAAAAGAGATCCGCCGGGCATTCATTGCCCGCAACGAAGATTTCAAGCTCATGTCTGCGGATTATTCCCAGATCGAATTGCGCGTTATTGCAGCTCTGAGCAACGATACGTCGATGATACAGGCATTCCGCGACGGAATCGACATTCACCGCGCTACTGCTTCGAAAGTCTTTCATACACCTTTGGATGAAGTGACGAAAGATCAGCGAAGCGCGGCAAAAGCAGTGAATTTCGGGATCATTTACGGCCAGTCGGCATTCGGTCTTGCGCAGAACCTCGGCATCAGCCGAACGGAAGCGAAACAGATCATCGACAGCTACTTTGCGCAGTATTCGACCATCAAGAGCTACATGGACGAAGCGGTGAACCAGGCCCGCGAAAACGGTTACGTGGAAACGATCATGCAGCGCCGCCGCTATTTACCGGACATCAATTCAGCCAACGCAGTCGTTCGCGGATTTGCCGAGCGCAATGCCATTAACGCGCCGATCCAGGGATCTGCCGCAGATATCGTGAAGCTGGCGATGGTTGCCGTTGCCAAAGCGATGGAAGAAGCAAACGTTCAATCCAAAATGATCCTGCAGGTGCACGATGAGTTGGTGTTCGATGTGCACAAGGACGAGCACGAGCAGATGAAAGCGCTGGTGAAGAAAGCCATGGAAGGAGCGATTAGTCTCGCCGTTCCGATGGAAGTCGAAATGGAAATTGCGGATAACTGGCTGGAGGCGCATTGATGAATTGAACAGCACATTAAATCACTTGAATTATGAATACAGACTCTTTTAAAAAGATCTGCAACGAGGTTATCTTTGCGGCTTTTCTCATGCGCTTTCTTCCGGGAATCGTCCTGCTTGCATCTGTTAACGTCTTCGTTCATGTCGGAGTGCGGGGAGGATTGTTCGAATCTCTCCTGGTTTTAAGCGTTGCATGGACATTCGGGTTACTGCTTGAGCAATTTACTTTTGGTTCCTACAGGGAAAAGCATCTGCAACCTGCCGATTTCCGAAGCACTGTTCCATTGTTTTTTGCGAACCTGGGTATTGCGTTTCTAGGGACAATTATCCTGGTAGTGATCAACGTTATGATTGAACACGGCGATATCGACCGCGTATCGTTAAACGAGATCCTCCGGCTCTTGCTGTTCATGACTATCGGGCTGATTTTTCTGTTCAAAGGAATGCAGCTGATGCGAAAACACGCGGAATTGCCTCGCTGAAATCCTCCTGGCTATTATCGGATTCACCCGAACATGTATAGTGAAGACTCGCGCAGATACCGCGGATTTACGCAGAATTTATATCGGATTATTTACCATTCGCCGCTATAGCTGCTATTTACACCAACAAGAGTGATAAAGCCAAGACCAACCGAAAACGAAATCCCTGTCTGGTTGAATCCGCTGACCGGCACCGAATGCGGTTTTCCTGCGCTGCGGCTTTCACTATGCACAAACACAGCAACGCGCCGATGCTCGACCGGAACACATTCCTGTTACGCATCAGTGCTTGACGATCTCAACTGCTTTTGCGCCGTTGATATCTGTGAGCTGCACCAGGTAGACACCGCTTTTCCACGCCGAAAGATCGACGGTTACGGTGGACGTCGTGATGTTAGTTGTTTCGAACAGCACTTTGCCCTGCAGGTCGACCACACGGATAGCTTTCACATTGTTGTAGCCCGACATATCGATGTTGAGCAGGTCTTTCGTCGGGTTCGGATAAATGGCTACGCGATCGAGTCCGTTCTCATCAATGCCGATATTGGTAATACAGCTCGGTGGAAGGTCAAATGCCTGCGTCTGGTCATCACGGAATTCCGAACTTCCCTGGCTGGCACTAAAGCCCAGTCCTCTTTTGGCGAATACTTCCCAGATCAGGCATTTATTGGCTCCGCCGTACAACAATTCGTCAGCAGCAAGGATCGCATCTCTTCCGTCAACGAATCCGGGACTGCAAGGCTGCAGCTTCAATCCTTCGATCACCAGCGCCATGGCTTTGTTATTTCCCCCAGTACCTGTTTTCACATTCGCATCAAAGCCGTATTCACCGATGAGCGCCCAGTTCAGGTCCCAAAGCATGGTTGCCCAGATAAACCCGATGCCGTGCGGCTCAGAAATAGAATTGGTGTTATTCGTTGCGCCATAGGTGAAATTATTGATGGCAAAGCTGGTGCTGTAGGGCGCCGGACGAATGCCTGTTCCCGTTGTGAGCTGATTAGTGACATACGTTCCCACGCCTCTTCGATCTGTTCCAAGATCACCCGCTTCCATGGTGATCATGAGCCCGAACCAGTCTGACCAGCCTTCCCCCATTTGCTCCTCATTCCAGAGGCAATCGGAGTTGCTTGCGCCACCTGTGAGACGTGTCGAGATCCCGTGTCCGTATTCGTGCGCGATGATCATGTTGTCGAAGTCGGAATCGGTTGCAGTTACATCATTGGACCGGACAATCGTTCCATTGATCGTGAAGCCGTTGTTAATGGAATTGACGAATAAATTTCCGTCTGACTGCGAGATCATGATCGAAGGAATGGTCGCTGCGGACGTGCCGCCCATCACGGTTGGCGATCCGCCCACGTTGTTCATAACGATCACAGCTACAGCCCCTGCGAGCTGGCACGCTTCGACCTTTTCGCCGAATGTACAGGTGCCGCGGCGGACGAGGGCGATCTTTCCGACAATGTCTTCCACATTCAGAATAGTCTGACAACCATCTGTGGCATCGCCTGATCCGTCGTTCACCAGGATGATGTTCTCTGTGATCGGAACGGTCGGGATCGGAGGGCTGAAACCTGCCACTGAACTCGTATAGGAACCGTCAATGGTCGACGGGCTGTTGATCGTGAGAATATCGGGCACATTGTTTTCCGACCATAAGTACATCTGCATGCGCGGATTGTCTCCTTCGGGCGGAGTACCGAAATTGGCATTATTGGTTCCGCTGCCGTCCTGTGCATCGGCGTATACATAATCACCGCCAAGGCCGTCGCCGCTGTAGTTCATTTGCTGGAAATTACCGGAAGCTTCGTCGAACCCGTAGAAATGCCAGATGTCGTGCATCATATTATTCATGTAGAATAAATTGGTGATAACGGCATCGAGGTTTCCCTGCACGCCCACCGCGGAGTCGTATGGAAAGCTGAAATTGAGCGCTGTAGTACCGTTTGGCGCATAACCCGACACATCCGTGTTTTCGATATCTTCGGCAGCGTAGACGTTATTTCCGCGTGTGATGGTGTATTCATCTCCCATATTTCCGTTCGTGTCGTGCCATCCGAAAGGCGAAGCAACGGGATCGGAAGGATTGATGAGAACCGACCGGTTTCCATGGTTCGGGCTTTCGATCGGCAAGGCGTACACTTTGTACTGATCTGCTCCCGGAGGCGGAGGCGGCAACAACATTCCCGCTTCGGCAACGATAGCCGGCCCGTGCAGGTGACCTTCATCGGCACAATGGTCGAAGGCGCACTGACTGATCCAGTCGTTTCGTTCGATGATCGTTCCGTCGGCAGCAGAAACGCGAACGCTCCACCAGTTTTGTGTTGTTCGCGAAGCAATGCTCAGATCCCATGAAAGAACAAGCGTATGTTCTTTCGTGACCGTATACACCAGCCGAACAGGAATGTCCTCGAGAGACAGATCTCCTTTTTCAAACACGTATTTCTGCGCAGCTTTATCAGACGAAAGCAGTTTCAGCGGAGCCGCGTGCACCATTCCCAACTGGGAAGCTACGGATTCAACTGCCTGCTGAGCGGTTAAAACCGGTTGCGTGGCAGCTATCGAAAGATTTGTTTTGAGGCGGCTTGCGACGTACAGTACTTTGCCGTTCTTCATAGTTACCGTTGCCAGACCATTTGAAACCGGGATGCCCCCGATAAGCTGACGAACATACACATGGGTAACGCCCTCCGCTTTCGAAGGAGCTTCGGAAACAATTTCCAGCTGCGCCGCATCGGCAGGCTGAATCTTATAGATGGCTGCGTGTTCTTCCAGGTGAGCGGTGATCGTTTCCAACTGAGACTGAGCGAACAGGGAACCGGTAAGTAAAAGCGCAGGTAGTACGAGTATGCTTCGGAGAATGCGATTCATGGAACTAATTTTTGGCAGGAATTTACGGAATTAAATACGGGTATTAACGCTTTTTGTGATAAAGTGCGTGGATTATTTATCCGGGTGACTTTCGAAATGCCCCGGCATTCTTTTGTTTAGATTTAGCGAAATTGTTAAGAAAACGTACAAAGAACGCTATATCTACGCTATTGGTACGCTTTATCTACGCAGTACCTACGCTCTATGTACGCAGTAGCGACGAAGTATGGTTGGATTTTAAATGGGGAATAGGGAACTAGGGAACTGGGGAACTGGGGAGTTGGGGAGTTGGGGAAATGGAAACAGGAACAGTATGTCATGCCTTAGTCGTACGTGATACGCCAACCGCGGGCGCTCATGATGCGGTGAAAGGTTACCAGCTCGCGTGCGGAAGTGATGGTGGAAAAAACTGCGGGGAGCGTGAGTGAAGACGGGACGGCGGATTTCGGCGTCAATCCGTAGGGCAGTTCCAGTGTTTTGGCATCGGACGGTTGTTCGAGCTGCTGCAGAAACAGGCGCAGCAGGTTAACGGATTCATTGCTACTGATGCGGAGATCTGCGGCTTCTACGGAGGTAAAAAAATGCAGCTCTTTCCGCGCCCGGGTTAGTAAAACGTTCAGTCGCTTGTGGCCCTGGCCCTGATTCAGCGGACCAAACCGCAGGTGAAATTCACCATCCGCATTTTTGCCGTAGCCCATGCTTACAACGAGCAGATCGCATTCGTCGCCCTGGATCTGCTCCAGCGCTTTGAAGAATACGGTAGCGTTTTCCTGTCCCGCGGTGATCTTTTCCCGCACTTCCGGCGAACAGGCTTCACGGATGCATTCCAGCTGCTGCTCGGAAAAGGCGGCTACACCGACGGTCTGTTTCCAGGAAACGGTTTCGAGAAAAGCAGCGACTTCCCGGGCTTCCTGAACATTCATGCGATCTTCATACACCCCTTTCCCGACGAAATGCCGGTGCAGTGGAAACGGTGCTTTCGCGGCGGGATAGGCCACCAGCGCGTCGTTGTAGAAATGCCGGTTGGAGAAAGCGATCAGGGCGGGATGTACACTCCTGTAATGATGCGTGAGCGGAACTTTTCCCCAGTGATAAGCCGCCTGGTGCAGCAGATCGACCGCAGCTGTTCCGCCGGAAAAATAACTGGTTGGTGCCATTTGCTGTTCGTCGCCGGCAACAACGGCCCGTTTGGCACGCTGCAAAGCACCCAATGCATTTGGAAGCGGAATCTGGCTCGATTCGTCAAAGATCGCCAGGTTGAAAAGGCCGCGTTCCATCGGGAATGTCGTTCCCAGCTGCGCAGGCGTACTGAGCCATACGGGCGTGAGCAACTCGATCCAGGTACGCGCTTCTCCGGCAAGGAGCTCGCGGATGGTTTTGTGCTGTTTCGACTTCCCGAATTCTTTTACAAGAATGGCTTTCCCTGCTTTCAGTGTAGCTTTCAGCATTTTCTGATCGCCTTTGAGCTGAGCGGCAGGTGTTCGCAGGATCGCGGCATAGCTGTCGAAACGCATTTTGCGCCCGGACCACAGCATCTGCGCAAACTCAGCAAATTCCTGTTCTTCTGTTTCCAGGATTGCTTCCAGCTTTTCGCCGAGCGCTGTTCCGTCGAATTTTGCCAGCGCCGGGAAACGGGCTTCGACGAGCAGCCAGTTGGAATGCAGAACGGAAGCCTGGATCTCTTTCAGCGGCTTGCCGGAAGCAAGCATTCTGAACAATGCGGGTGGAAATTTGCTGATGGCCTGAAGATGCGGCAACAGCTCATCCGTTGTTTCTTCCCCGGAAAACAGATCCGAAAGGAGCGATTCGGGTTGTGCGACACAATAGCGATTCAGGTCCTGCAGAAATTGCTGCAGGCGCTGCGCATGATCTGTTACTGCTTTTCGCTCAGTTGCAGACATGGCCGCAACCCGGTTTAATTCGTTCGGATCTTCCTGTTCCAATTGGCGCAGCACGTAGGCTGCACTTTCCAGCTCAAGTTCCGGGCGGTGAATTCCCCACGCTGCAAACTGGCTCTCGAGGGCGATTTTTTCTTCCTGCGCATCCAGGTAAGCAAGCCAGTTCGTCAATGCTATTTCAAGGTCAATACTATCGTTCGAAAGATACGGACGGATGTTTTTTCTGAAAGTCCTTTTCGCGAACCACGATTGATTTTCCGGGAGCTGTTTGAGCCACGATGCCGCCTGCGAGCGGGAAGGAGCTGTTTTCCAGCCTGCCGTTTCAGCTTCCAGCAACGCCAATTTTGACTGAAGTTCCCCGAAACGCAACTGCATTTTGCGAAATCGCTTCAATTCTTTCGGCTGCCGGTAAATTCCGAAATAGCTTTTGAATGTTTCGTTGGCTACCAGCTGACAGCGCGCGACGGAAGCCTGTAATTTTTCGAGGTCCGCCAGTGTTTCAACGGGAAAGGCAGCACGGAAAAATTCCGTTTCATTGCGCAGCTTTGCCAGTATCCTGTCAAAGTGGGCGGTGGCGAAAAGCGGTTGTTTATAGCGTGTAAAAACAGCAAAGGTTCCCAGCGCGCTTTCCAGGTCTTCCATCTGCGGGCGAAAACGAATCCATTCGTCGAGTCCGGGAACATCCGAGCTGAACACCCCATTTTTCGTATCTGTTTCAGCCAGCAATTTCCTGAAAACGCCAAATGAAACACCGCCGACAAGCGAAGGCATATTCAGTTTATCCATGGTGAGCTGCAACTGCGCTTTCAATTGTTCGGACAGCAGCAAAGACGGCGGAACGACAGCGCGTTCTTTTTCGAGCGCAGACCAGGCTGCTTTCAGCTTTTGGATGAAATCGCGCGGTTTGGTCTGACTGTGCACAAGGAAAGTGAAGGGGTCGAGCGTTGCGCCGGCCAGTTTTTTAACGAGTACTTCCAGCGCCACACGCTTTTCAGAAACCACGAGCGTGAGTCCCTGCGTATCGAGGCATTTGCCGAGCAGGTTCATCAGCACCTGGGATTTCCCCGTTCCGGGCGGCCCTTGGATGACTGTATTTTTTTTAGTTATTTGTTCAAAGACCTTTAACTGGTCTGCATCTGCCGGGGATAACAACCCCGAAGAAAGCTGCAACGTGTGTCCGTTGCTTTCCGATTCATTTCCGAGGATGGTTTCGACGAGCTCACTTCGTTCTTCCGACTGCTGCAACAGCTCGAGCTCCCGCAGGATCCTGTAGCGGTGATGGTGGAAGTTGCCGATCGCAGACAGTGCTTCCGTTCGAACGGGCAGCTTTTTAGACTGCAGCAATCCGGTCAATTCATCCAGCCAGGCTGCTGTGTCTCCATCAATTATTTTCGCAAGATTTAAATCAAAATCCCTGAGAAAACGATTTTTTACGAATGGGTTGACGAAAACGGATTCGGAATCTGCGATGAGCTCCACGGCGTTGTCCGCTTTCCGGATCTTCCACGAAACGGGAACCAGCAGCAGCGGAGAAACGACTTCTTTGTCTTTGTAGATCCAGGCAATGCTTCCGCTGACGAGGCACAGCGAATCGAGGTCTGCTTCGCGCTTGTTCTGAACCGCAGTTTTCAGTACGCGGTTCCAGTCCGTATCAAGGGGAAGAATCCATTTATTTCCGGCATCCGGCACGATGGCAATGACTTCTTTTTTCGACACATCGATGTTCACCAGCGGATCCGACGACGGGATTTCCGACAATTCGAAGATAAACTGTTTGATATCGAGATGCTGATCCATTGCGGAGTAAAAGTAGTGAATAGGTCCGGGAAGACGATAGTCTTTAGTCAGGAGTCTTATATGTCGGTCCGGCATGCATCCCGGACTTACTGACTCTGACGATCTGCCCCGGATAATATCCGGGCCTGCTTTAGCGACTTTAGGGAAAACTTCCGAAAGACAAACCCAAATAGTACATTTGTACTTTCGAAACTGAGATTACAACCCGATGAAAGATATGAAATTCGGAACAAAAGCGATCCACGCCGGCGTTCATCCAGATGAGTCAACAGGCGCGATCATGACGCCTATCTACCAGACTTCGACCTATGTTCAGGATGGCGTGGGTAACCACAAAGGCTACGAATATTCGCGTACGCAGAATCCCACGCGCCATGCGCTGGAAAAAAACATCGCGGCGATCGAGAATGGTAAATACGGCGCTTGTTTCGGTTCGGGCCTTGCGGCGATCGACTGTATTATCAAGATGCTGAATCCGGGTGACGAAGTGATCTCGACCAACGATCTTTACGGCGGATCTTACCGCCTGTTCAAAACGATCTTCGAAAAATACGGGATCGTGTTTCACTTCACCGATCTACAGAATATTCCTGCAGTAGAGGCGCTGGTGAACGAAAAAACAAAACTGATCTGGGTGGAAACGCCAACCAACCCGATGATGAATATCGTCGATATCAAAGCAATGGCAACGATCGCTAAAAAAGCGAATGCGTGGCTCGCGGTCGATAATACGTTTGCAACGCCTTACCTTCAGAATCCGCTGGACCTCGGGGCAGATATCGTTATGCACAGCGTAACGAAATACCTCGGCGGACACTCGGATGTGGTGATGGGCGCACTGGTTACGTCGAATGAAGACATTCAGAAAGAAATGTACCGCATCCAGAATTCTACCGGAGCGGTTACGGCACCAATGGATTCGTTCCTCGTTCTTCGCGGTATCAAGACCCTTCACCTGCGCATGCAGCGTCATTGTGAGAACGGTGAGAAAATTGCCAACTGGCTGCTCACACAACCAAAGGTGGACAAAGTTTACTGGCCGGGCTTTCCTTCGCATAAAAATCACGAAGTTGCCAAATCGCAGATGCGCGGTTTCGGAGGAATGATCTCTTTCACCCTGAAAGGAAATCACCTCGAAGATGCCCTGGCACTCGTGAAAAAAGTTGAAGTTTTTTCGCTTGCAGAATCGCTTGGCGGCGTAGAATCGCTCATCGGCCATCCTGCAACGATGACACACGCTTCCATTCCGAAAGAAGAACGCGAGAAAACGGGCGTTGTGGACACACTGATCCGCCTGAGCGTTGGTGTGGAAGATGTGGAAGATCTGATCGCTGACCTGGAAATGGCTCTCAGCTGATTTTGGATGCTTGATTTCTGATCATGATCATTGTTACAGGAACCTCATCGGGTATAGGAAAAGCGATCGCCGAGCTTTACCTGTCGCAGGGAAAAGCCGTTACCGGGATCGGCAGAAGGCACACGATCGAACATCCCGCTTACACAGCCGTAACGTGCGACCTCTCCGATAAAAAAGCCGTTGAAGCACTGACTTTTTCCGTGAACAGCGATTGCCTGCTGATCAACAATGCGGGCATGCTCGGGAATGTGCGCCGCATCAGCGACCAGGAAACCACCGATCTTTCCGAAGTGCTGCAGGTCAATACCGTTGCGCCCTCGCTCCTGATGCAAACTTTTTCAAAACTTTGCGGAGACAGCTACGTCCTGACGGTCGTCAACATCAGCTCCGGTGCGGCCAAACGCGCCATTCCTTCGTGGGCGGCTTATTGTGCTTCCAAAGCAGCACTTGACATGTTCTCCGAAACCTTCTTCCTGGAAGAACGGGAAAAAGGCAGAAAAACACGTGTTTACTGCGTAGCCCCGGGTGTTGTCGATACGGCGATGCAGGCAAAGATCAGGGCGGTTGCTCCGGGGGATTTTTCCGCTTCGGAAAATTTCCATGCTTACAAGGAGCGAGACGAGCTCAGTCATCCGGAGGCCGTTGCCGCTAAATTACTCAAACTGCTTGCCTTACCTTACAACGATTCGGTGAGTTATTCCCTTCGCGACCTGAGCTGAAGTCCTCGTTTTAAAACCATTCACTCAATAATATCACCCGTTTAGCTAAAAAAACACCTACGCCATTAACACTTTTTGTATTTTGTGGGTGCCAAACAGCAAAAAATAACGCTACGATTATGAGAATATGAACTCTTGTGTGCAATCCGTGCACATTTTTCCTTCCGGTAATTATTTCTTGACAAAAACATCATCCAAACTTCCAACCTCGCCGGGAACCTGCATCATTAAAAGTGTAATATACTAGCTAGAACAATAAAACATGAAACGAATTCAAACTACAATCTTCGGACTCAGCCTCCTCTCCCTATCGGTTGCGTTCGGACAAACACACCCGCATACCGTCAACAACGCGAATGTACGGGATGGCGAAACGGTTGAATACTGCACCCAGCATACCAAGCTCAACGAATTGATGAGCAATCCTGCTTTTGCTGCGCAATACCAGCTTGATCAGCAGGCGATGCAGCAGCATCTGACGGAAATGCTTGGCCAGGCGCCGACGCGCGGAACGGTTTATAAAATTCCGGTTGTTTTCCACGTGCTTCATAACGGTGGAAATGAAAATATTTCACGCGAGCAGATCCTCGATGCGGTAGCGATCATGAACCGCGATTACCGTTTGCTCAATGCGGATGCTGCAAGCGTTCACTTTGACTTCAACGCCAGCAATCCGAATGCCGTATGTGAGCCTTCCGATGTGGAAATTGAATTCGTACTGGCTACCAAAGCTCCAAACGGCAACTGCTTCGGCGGAATTACCCGTACAAATACTGTTCTTACCAATGACGGTTCAGACGGCGGCGACCAGGTAGATGCGGTTGTTGCAGGAAACGACGTTTACCAAGGCGAATGGCCGGGCAACAGGTACCTGAACATTTTCGTTTGCGCGAACATCGGCGGTGCGGCAGGCTATACGTTCAATCCGAATACATGGATCGGCTCCAACATGCGCAACGGGATCTGGGTTCTGCACAACTATACAGGATCTATCGGAACGTCAAGCGTCAACTCCAGCCGCACTTTGACACACGAGGCAGGCCACTGGCTGAATCTTTCCCACACGTGGGGAGGTACTAACGACCCGGGCGTATCCTGCGGAACGGACGATGTTTCCGATACGCCACAGACACGCGGCGTTACGACCTGTAACCTGAATGAAAACTTCTGCGGCGTTCGTGCCAACGTTGAAAACTACATGGATTATTCTTACTGCTCGAAAATGTTCACACAGGGACAGGTTAACCGTATGCGTGCCGCACTAACAGGCGGAACAGGCGGACGAAGCAATCTCTGGACGAGCGGCAACCTGGCGTTTACAGGAACCAATACCGCACCGACACTTTGCTCTGCACAGTTCAGCGTTGCACACCGAGACGTCTGCGCAGGCGAGACGGTTCAATTCTCCGACCAGTCATACAATGCTGCAACAGGATGGACCTGGAGCTTCCCTGGCGGATCACCGGCGACTTCTACCCAGCAGAATCCGGCAGTTACCTATACAACTCCCGGAACATACGCCGTAACACTTACAGCTACAGACGGAACAACAACAGACGGTGAGACCAAAAATGGTTACATCACAGTTGTCGCAACTCCTACGACACTTCCTTACTTCGAAGGCTTCGAAACGATCTCCAGCTTTGCAGGCTCACGATGGTTCGTTGAAAACCCTGAAAACAATGCTGCATGGGAAGTAACAACAACAGCTGCCCGCAGCGGATCCAAATCGGCTAAGCTTGCGAATTTTACGCAGTCTGCAGGAACAACAGACGAACTGATCTCTTCACCGATCGACCTTTCAGACGTTAATTCTTCCGAAGGTGTTACCTTGTCTTTCCGTTATGCTTACAGAAAACGCGTTTCAGCGAATGACGATTTCATGAAAGTGTACATTACCAACGACTGTGGTGACAACTGGTCGCTGCGCAAAACAATGCACGGCTCCTCTTTGTCGAACGCTACGGCTACAGCTGCCTGGACACCGGTAGCTGCGGACTGGGAAACTGTTCACATGACGAACGTAACAACGACTTACTGGGTGGATAATTTCCGATTCAAATTCCGATTCGAAGGCGATGGCGGGAACAACATTTACCTGGACGACATCAACATGTATGCAGGCGATCCTTCCGAGCCGATCGTTCTTGGGATCAACGAGGAAGCTCAGTTCCAGAACGCAACGGTTTATCCGAATCCTGCAGACGGTGAAGTAAATGTTCGCTTCTCTGCACCTACCGGGCAAAAAGTGGTTGTTGCAGTTGTTGACCTTATGGGGAATACGCTTCAGCAACACACGATCAATGCAGTTGAAGGAAATAACCTCGTATTGATCTCCACGGAAACACTTGCTTCCGGGATGTACCTGATCCAATTGAACGAAGGAGCTCAGACACTGCAGTTCGTAGTACGCTAAGCGAATCTTTCAACTAATAAGCGAAGGCTGTTCCGTATGGAGCAGCCTTTTTTTGGTTGAATGGTTCTGGCGCTCGCAGAATTCGCCGGTGGGCGGACATGGTGTAGCATATGGTGAGATGACGCTCGCAGATTCCGCAGATCAGTGCGGAACCACATCAATAAGATTGGCTCGCAGATATTTGCAGGCGGGCACGGAAATCGGCGTAGATTCTCGCAAGGTATATGTGAGATGCTCTCGCAGATCTCGCGGATTGACGCAGAGTATTATGATCAGGAATATAAACGATCAATTTGCAAATCAATCAGATTACTCCACCACCAGCTTTTCGGTGAAGAGCTTTTTGCCGTCGCCGTAACCCGAAACGAAGTAGATCCCCGGCACGAAGCGGGACGCGTCTATGGAAGCTTTCTTTTCCGAAACAGGCTGCTGCAGTACGATCTGTCCGTTCGTCGTTGTTACGACCAATGTTTCGAACGCTTTCGGGCTTTCGATCGATACAACACCGGAAGCCGGATTCGGAGCAATCTTCACCCTGAGCTTTTTCGGCTCTTTTAATCCGACCTGGTTACCGGCCCGCATCGCGAACGCGTATTCACCTTTTTGGAGATTCAGTACACTCATGGTACCGTTCTTATCGTTCACATTCCCCATTGTTTTGGTGTAGCCGTCGCATTCGGTCCAGTCAGTGGCGCGGTTCGGGCGGTAGAGCAATATCAGGCTGTCTTCGGTGTCCGTAATGAGCAGGTTGTCGAGGTAGGCGTAAGATCCTGAAACGGTTCCGCTGTAGCGAAGGGTCGCTTTGGTCGAAAATCCGGCCGGCCAGATCCCGTCTACTCTCCAGAATCGCTGCGGGGAAATAATGTAGCCATGCGAAAGATCCTGCACCGGATCCGGCGCTGCCCAATGCTGTTCAACCACTACGAAGGCAGAATCGGCGATCGTCTGCACCTGCAGAATGATATTGGCATGCGCCAGATTGACCGTCCCCGTTTCGGTAATGGCCTGGTATTTTGCCGTCACGGCATGCGAGATCAGCTCGTCCCTGTTCAGGTAAGCCACAGACGGTAGAAAAGGAACAGAAACGGTCGCTGTGTTCAATTGTCCGTCAGAATGAATGGTCGCTTCAAACGTATTCCAGTTGTTGTCGCGCAGTGTGAGCATAACCGGAACCTGGTGCGAATAATTGGTTCTGCCCACCAGCTTTTGTTTGAGGTGGACGGTTACGTCGTAGTTCAATCCGGCCGGAACTGCCGATATGGAATCGATGGAAATATGCGGCCAGCCTCCCTGGAAAATCCAGTCTGCGAAATAGTTCGTCAGATCGACACCCGTTATTGTGCCCAGATCGTCGCGGTATTCGATTGCATCGATGTCTGAGAACTTGTTCTGATCGAGCAGTGTTTGCAATCCGCTGAAAAACTGGGCGTCACCCAGATAAGCCCGGAGCGAATGGATCATGTCAGCGCCTTTCGAATAGGTTGTGAGCCCGTAGGTATGTTCCTGCGGAACGCCGGACAAGGGCCAGTAGCCGCCGTCTTCGCCGTGGCATGTTCGCAGCAGTTCCTTGTGCTCGTTTCGGACGGCCTGCTCATAGGCGCTTCTTCCCTGCAGGTTTTCCGTGAAAATGTATTCGCTGTAAACAGCGCTTCCTTCATTGATCCACATATCTTCTGCGGTCCTGCACGTTACGAGATTTCCCCACCAGTGATGCGACAATTCATGCGCCATCACGGATTGCCAGCTCAGTCCTCCGTCTGCGGCAAGCAGCGGAAAAGCGATGTTCATGGCGTGCTCCATGGCACCGCCTGTCATCGGAACAAGCACGTAGCCGACTCTGTCCCAACGATACGGCCCCCATTTGGATTCGAAAATATCGAATGCGCTTTCGAGGTTGGTGAACGAATTTTTCATGTCGGCCGTGTCGGCTTCCCGTGCCGCGAGCTGAACCGGAACGGGATTATTCAGGTAATTGGTGAAGACATCGTTTACGAACACATAATCCGAAGCGGCGGCAGAAACGAGGTAAGACGGAATTTTCTGGTTCACTTTCCAGTGATGTGTCTCGGAAAGGTCGGGATTGATAACTGTAGATTGAAAAACACCGCCACAGGCTGCGTTGTGCTGCGGGAGCGTGGTAACGAACAGATCATAAGTGCTGCGTGTCGTGAAATCGTCGAAGCACGGGAACCACGTTTTGCCATAGTTGTGCGGAATATCGTCGAGTGAAACCCCGACATTGTAAGCGTAGGAAGCGTTGTAGTAAAAACCGCCGAAGGTAGGGTCGTGAACGGGATTGCCGTGATAAAAAACAGTGACGGCGGTAGAATCCCCGGCGTTGAAGGTCGTTCCAAGGTTTGTTTTGAAGCCAAGTCCATGACTGGCATACGTGAGCTGGTTTCCAGCCGGATCTTTGATGCTGTCAACGGTTAGTCCCAACAGATCGAGCTTCAGCTCTGTGATCCCGTTTACGCGCGGCTTAAAAATAACACGGGTTTCTCCTTTCAGCACGAACGACGTAAAATCCCGCAGATCGAGGTGAATATCGTAGTGCCTGATATCGACGCTGTCGCTTCGCGTGTCGTGCGGAAAAACCGTCTGGGCGTTGGCCAGCTGCTGAAAACAGCACAGGAACACAGTCAGCAGTAAATTTAAACGGGTATTCAGCAGAGCCTGACCCAATTGCGTAGAGCGCTTCATAGGATAAAAATAGAAGCTAAATATACACAATTGTCAATTGACAGTGAACGATTGACAATTGAGCAGCTTAAGCAGGGAAAAGACGTTTACTCGTTCATGAGACACGACGAGCTGGATTTTGACCGGACACAGTCAGCGTATGTTACCTTGTCGATCTCCCGGTCTGAAATTTTAGTACATTAGCGCCGTTGACAACTAAAAACGCACACTATTCAAATTCAAAGCGTTGTTGTTAATACCAAATACACTATTTAAGGACAAACACTATTCAAATGAAAAAAAGTACATTACTTCTTATCGTGCTGTTAATTGTTACAGCAGGCATTGTTTTCTGGTACATCCAGCGGGATACGCGTCCGGCGGTTGAGCATTTACCTGATGTCTCGTCAGCACCGGCAAGCTGGTTTGATGCAGATTCTACCCTTGCGCCAAGCGACAGCATTCCTTTTAACAACCCGAACGCAACGCCTGAAGCTTTTCACCTGTGGGCCTGGCAGAAATTCCTGTCGCTCACCCGCACAGCGGCTAATACGGCACCGTTCCAGGAGTACGTGCAGGTGGATAATGACCTCGTGAAGCTTGGAAGCACGATCGAGCTGATCGATTCCACGCAGGCCGGAACCGGCGGCGTGCTCTACGATACCACTGCACGTGCCATTTACTATACGTTGCATGTGAACAAGACCATGTATGCTTTTCAGCAGGAAAACCTGGATCTCTTTGCGCCCATTTATGCGAAGTACAAAGGCTTGTCAGACAGGGACGCGAAAATTCAACACGCGCTGGACTCGCTGGGCTACGACACGCTGAATTACCCGGTTGGGGCCGTAGAGCTGAAAACTTCCTGGATCATGGCTTCTTCTCTCAAAAGCACCGCTGATTACTACACGACATACGCAAATGTTCATACGGCTAACGGGATCAGGTCGGTGAAAGTCGCGTTGCTGGGCATGCACGTGATCGGGCGTGTTGTGAATCACCCGCAGTTCATCTGGGCGACGTTCGAGCACGATGACATGGTGCCCGATTACAGCTGGGCACAGCCCGGTTATCCGCTGCTGGGTGATACGTTGAGCCATAAGAATTACCTGTTTTACCAGCAGAACAATGTGATCGGGAATTGCCTGATGAACAACAATTCCGCGACGTTCGCCGGGTTTTCGAACATTTTCAACATTTATCCGCTGGGGATCGCACGATCGTTTACGGGCAGCAATGTTCCCAACAAACAGGACCGCGTCAACGATGCTATTGTGCGCTCGCTCAACCGAAGCGTGAAGCGGCAGCTGGCGAAATGCAGGGAAGTCTGGCAGCATTACTTCTATAAAGGGGCGATCTGGCTCAATTTCCCGAACACGGATTACCGCCCTGGGAACGGCAACCTCGGATTACTGACCCGCAAATCGCTGAACGGCAACCGCGCACTCTCCAATAGTACGATGGAAACGTTTGCGCAGCTCAATTTCTCCGGGAATTACACAACCGGCTCCATGAACTGTTTCGGCTGTCATGCAACGGTCGATTATAAAAACGTGCAGCCCAACACGAACGATTCGATCTCGTTCAATCTTGCACTGAGCCATTTGTTCAAAAACGCCTTGCTGAAAGCGGAAGGAGATTAACCGCAAAGATTCAGCGCAAAGGACACGAAGAAGAAGGGATTTTACGGAAAACGCCGGATTCTCATAGCCGAAGAACAGCAGTAAAGATCGTCAGCTTTTAATGACGATCTCGCTTTCGTCGATCAGATCTTCACCGTTCATGCGCAGGAACAGCTGGATGAGCGCAACAACGTCTTTTTCGCAGTATTTCGTAATGCGCGGCAGATCCTGCTCTTCGTAGTAAACACGGGCCACATCTGCGCCGGAAATATCGTCCTTCGGCGTTGGGATCTTAAACACGTTGCACAGCAGCGCCAGGCTAGTATAGGCTTTGTAATCGCCGAACTTCCAGAGCTCCATGGTATCGAGGTGCTGAATTTCCCACGGTTTTTTGCCGGCGAGGTTCAGCACATTCGGCAGCTTCAGTCCGTTGATGAGGATCCTGCGGCAGAGAAAAGGAATGTCGAATTCTTTGGAATTGTGCCCGCATAAACGGTGATTGATCGTATTGTAATTATCTTCCAGCAAACGAATGAACTGACGCAGCAGCGTTTCTTCGTCGTCGTGGGCAAATGATTTGATGTGAATCATTCTGCCGGTGGCCGTTGAGCGCACAAATCCGACAGAAATGCAGACGATCTTCCCGAATTCGGCATAAATGCCTGCTTTTTCATCGTAAACCTGGCCGAATGTTTTATCGTCCGTTTTGTAACGCATGTTTTTCATTTCAAACAGGTGGGCGGTTGCGGGGTCGACGTCGGCGAATTTGTAGGTTTCAGGAACGGTTTCGATGTCGAGGAACAGTACTTTGTCAAGTTGCGTTAAATCAAGCATAATTTGTTGTTTTCTAAATTAAGTTAGGAATAATTATCCCGTTCCTGCAAGACAAAGTTCAAAAAAAAGTGATGAAAAAGCACAAAATCCGCTCTAAGGAATAGTATTCCTTATTTTTGTAACAAAAAATTCAGTGGCTGAAACAATTGCGATAGCGGAAGGAACAAAAGCGGAAAAATACCAGTCGGTCATTCCACAGATCAAAGCGCTCGTGGACGGTGAGCCGAACCTGGTAGCCAATCTTGCCAACGTTACTTCAGCGCTGAAAATGACCTTCGGTTTTTTCTGGGTCGGATTTTACCTCGTTGAGCAGGAACAGCTCGTGCTCGGCCCCTTCCAGGGACCGGTTGCCTGCACCCGCATTGCGAAGGGAAAAGGTGTTTGCGGAACCAGCTGGGCAAAGAACGAAACACTTGTTGTCCCGGATGTGGACGCTTTTCCCGGACACATTGCCTGCAGCGGCGATTCGAGGAGCGAGATCGTCGTGCCGGTCGTTTCAAACGGAGCTGTTGTTGCGGTACTCGACGTCGACAGCACCCAATTAGCCGATTTCGATGAAACAGATGCACTTTATTTAACTGAAATCTGCCAATGGCTCGGTTCTGCCTGCTTCTGATCCTGCTGCCGCTGCTGTTCGTTCAGAGCTGCGCCGAAATCGTTCCGCTTACGGGCGGCGAAGAAGACGGTACTGCTCCGCGCGTCAGATCCCAGCAGCCCGAACAGGCGATGACGTATTACAGCGGAAATTCCATCGTAGTAACCTTTGACGAATACGTAAAGCTCAACGATCCCGCTACGACCATCACCATTAATCCGGCGGGCGTTAAAGTGAACAGCGAGCTCAAAAATAAAACACTCACGCTTTCCTGGGACGGCGAGCTGGAAAGCAATACAACGTATATTATCCAGCTGAACGGAACGGTGCGCGACATCAACGAAAACAACGATTCCATTATGCAGTTCGTTTTTTCGACCGGCGCCGTGATCGATTCACTTTCCTTTTCGGGGAAAGTGGCAGGCGCTTTTTCCAATGCCGCACAGGGTCAAATTACCGTCGGACTTTACCCGCCCGACAGCAATCCGGCGCAATCCAAGCCGGTTTATGCAACGCGTACAGATGCCCAGGGAACTTTTCGTTTCAACTACCTGAAAGCCGCACGTTACCAATTATTTGCTTTCCAGGATGCAAACAAGGACCAGAAAGTACAGCCCGCCGAAGCTATTGCTTTTTCCGACACGCTCGTAACTCCGGGCGACACCATTCCGGTTGTGCTGCGGATGTTCCCGCAGATTCCCGTGAGACAAATTCTCCGGACCACCTTTGTTGCTCCGGGAATGCTGGTTGTGCACAATTACGATAGCCTCGATGCCTCCAGGCTGACCATCAACGGAGAACCGGCAGAGATCCTGCAGGCGTATTCCGGCGATTCCATTGCATTTACACTTCCCGAAAACGCTTCTTCGAATTATGTTTTCGCCTACGACACAACCACCCTCACCAAGCCTTTCACCGCAGCCGAACGGACCGTTCCGCTCGTTATTCAGCAGGAAGGTAAGACAGGAAAGTGGAAAACCGGCGACAGCCTTTCGTTCAGGATCAACGACCGGATCACAGCAGTAGATACCAGCCTGATCGATATCGTAACAGCAAAAGGAAGCGCCGTTCCGTATACAGTTGTACAGCAGCGAAAAAACAGCTTTGCGCTGGTTCCCGATCCGAAAACCATCGATCCTTTCACCGTGAAATTCCGCAAAAATGCCGTACAGGGAAGAACGCTGAAAACGGACACGATCAATTTCGCTTACACGACCCTGTTGACCGCAGATCTGAGCAATCTGAAAATCAATTGTTCAGGATTTGACGGCCAGTGGATCATCGAGCTTACACAGAACGACCGCGTAATCTATTCGGCGATCAAAGCCGTCGGCGATACAACGGTTCTCTTCGAACAGATCGAGCCGGGGCAATACAATGCGCGCTGCACTGCCGATCTGAACGGCAACGGAAAATGGGACACCGGTGATTACGCAACGAAACAGCAGCCGGAAGAAGTAAAACGCTTTACGCTGACACAGAAACTCCGTCCGAACTGGGACGTGGAAGAAACGCTCACCAATACGCCATGAGCGGCGGCAACGAGCTCAATAAAGCGTTCAGCAAGTGGAAAATCTACCTTGCCCTGTTTTTCGGTTTGAGCATTTCGGGATTCCTGTTCTACAGAAGCCTGCAGCAATCCGAATTCGCCGCTGTTAAAGCCGGAACAGGTTCGCACAGCTGGGCCGATCACAATCACAACGCAAAAGTCGACCTGAACAATCCGAAGGAATTCGTTCCCGATGCAGCCGGCAATTACCGCAAGCTCAAAGCCTGGGAAGTGCTGCGCAACATCGAATGGACGGGATATACCTTTTTCTGGATCGCGATGGCCTTGCTGGCAATGGTGGGGCGCGATCTCGCCTACATGTGGCGCATCCGCATTCTGACGCATAAAGAGCTCAGCTGGAAAACGTCCTTTTCCGTGATCATGCTCTGGGAATTCGCTTCGGCGCTTTCTCCCGGAGTGCTCAGCGGAGCGGCAGTCGCGATGTTCATTCTGAATCGCGAAAAGATCGCGATGGGCCGGTCGACCGCTATTGTGATCATCACGGCTTTCTTCGACAACCTGTTCTATGTTCTGATGATCCCGTTCGTGTTCATTTTCATTTCCTCCGACTTTTTGTTCCCGGACAATGTGAGCGGATCGCGTGCAACGGCTATTGTTTTCTGGTCGGGATTCAGCTTTTTTGCCGTTCTGTGCCTGCTGCTGTACCTGAGCATTTTCCGGTTCCCGTATTTAATGAAGCGCATTCTTTCCGGCATTACGCGATTGCCTCTTCTGAAACGATGGAATGAAAAAGCGACGCAAACCGGCGAAGACATTGCACTCACGGCTATCGAGCTGAAATCGGAGAAATTCTCTTTCTGGCTCAAAACCTTTGCTTCGACAATTGCTTCCTGGACCTCACGCTACCTGGTGATCAATTTCATCCTGCAGGCATTTGTGAGCCTGGGGTTGCTGCAGCACATACAGGTACTGGCCAAACAGCTGGTGATGTGGATGTTCCTGCGGGTCTCGCCTACTCCCGGCGGCAGCGGCGTTGCCGAATGGGCGTTCAGCGAATTGCTGGCAGATTTCAGCAGCAGCGCGGTATTGCTCGCCGGAATGGCCGTTCTCTGGCGCATGATCAGCTATTTCCCGTACCTGTTCATCGGATCGGTGATCCTGCCCCGATGGCTGCGGAAGAAACGGTAACGAGCGGCTGCAAACACGGACAATTATTTCCGGATCAGCAGGCTGTGGTCTAAAAAGCCACAATTGTCAGCTGCAGGTTGTGCATTGTGAATTGTTTACATTATCTTTGCCCCTCCAAAACGGAAACAAACTATGTCTACCGGAGTTAAAATTTTCGCAGGAAGAGCTTCCAAACAGCTTGCAGAACAGATCGCAACGAAATTCGGCGCATCACTTGGTGATGTGAAAGTCGTTGAGTTCAGCGACGGGGAATTTCAGCCTTCATTTGAAGAAACGGTACGCGGACAGGACGTATTCATCGTTCAGTCGACCATGCCGCCGACAGAAAATATGTTTGAGCTTTTACTGATGATCGACGCTGCAAAGCGCGCTTCCGCACGTAAGATCATTGCCGTTATTCCTTACTTCGGATTTGCCCGCCAGGACCGTAAAGACAAGCCGCGTGTTGCCATCGGCGCCAAGCTCGTAGCGAATATGCTGCAGGCAGCCGGCGTGAACCGCGTGATGACAATGGACCTTCACGCAGACCAGATCCAGGGATTTTTCGAAGTTCCGGTCGATCACTTGTTTGCTTCAACGTTGTTCTTCAATGAAATGAAGGCGCTCGACACCGGCAACCTGATCATGGCTGCACCGGATGCTGGCGGAGCAAAAAGAGCCAATGCTTATGCCAAGAAGCTCGACACAGGACTGGCGATCTGCCACAAGAGCCGTAAAAAAGCGAACGAAGTAGCTGAAATGACGGTCATCGGTGATGTAGCAGGAAAAGACGTAATCCTGGTTGACGATATGTGCGACACAGCAGGAACACTGACAAAAGCAGCTGAATTGTTCATGGAAAAAGGAGCCTTATCGGTTCGTGCTTTCTGTACACACGCTGTTTTATCGGGCCCGGCTTACGAGCGCATCGAAAACTCAAAACTAACCGAGCTCATCGTCACGGATACGATTCCGTTGAAGCATGCGAGCTCTAAAATACGCGTGGTTACCGTAGCAGACCTGTTCGCAGATGTATTCAAAAAGCTGATCAGCAACGAATCCATCAGTGCGCATTTTATCATTTCGTAATAAATCAAATAAATAATAAACATGAAAGTATCACAATTGAGCGGTTCGCTTAGAACGAACGTAGGGAAAAAGGATGCTAAAGCGGTAAGAGACTCTGGACAGGTTCCATGCGTTCTTTACGGTGCAGGTACTCAAACACATTTCTCCGTTAAAGACATCGCAGTAGAGAAACTCGTTTTTAACCCGGATGTATTCAAAGTAGAATTGGATATCGACGGTACAAAAGCAACTGCAATTATTCAGGAGTTACAGCAAAACCCGGTTACGGATAAAGTGGTTCACATCGACTTTCTTCAGCTGGACGACAAAAAACCGGTGAAAATCGCTTTGCCGGTTCGTCTGACAGGAGCTTCACGTGGTGTATTGGCCGGAGGTAAACTGTTACAGGTTTTCCGTCGTCTGAAAGTAGTTGCTTTACCTGGAGACCTTCCGGAAGCAATTATTCTTGATATCGCGAAACTGCGTATCGGACAATCTATCCGTGTCGGAGATATCAATATCCCGGGTGTGAAATTTACAGATGCTAAATCGGCAGTTGTTGTTTCCGTTAAAATGGCTCGTGGTGCTTCTAAGGCAGCTGAGGCAGCAGACGAAGATGAGGACGAAGAAGAAACGACTACTGAAGCTACAACAGAAGCAACAGAAGCGTAAGCATATCGATTATTCGGAAACCGTCCCGGCTATGCTGCGGACGGTTTTTTTTATGCCCGTTTTTTCCGGAAGAAGAAAGATGTTTATACCACAAAAAAAAGATCCCTCTGGGGGATCTTTATTGATTTTTAAGGGTGGAGGTTACTACCATTTCTATGTAATATCGTAATCTCTTGGTGTGGTGCCGTAAAGGTGCTGTTTTATCCCTGATCGTTGCCTTCCTGTTTTTTTAACGGCAGGTTCTGACCAATGAAATGCGGGTTTCAACTTTTTAAGATCCATGTAAAACCACTAATTTCTTCGAAACGACCCCACTATCCGTCTGAACGATCACATGATAAACGCCCTCGGGAAGGTTCTCCAGACGCACATCCGCTTGTTGTCCGGAAACGGTGATCGTCCTCACAAGACGCCCGGCACCGTCGACCAGTGTGATCTCAGCCGACTCCCAGTTCCCGGAGATCGTCACAAACCCGTCGGCAGGTTGCGGATACATCATAAAGCCGTGTTGAGAAAGATCGTTCAAACCTGCTGTCGAAGACGGTTCTTCCACCAGTCGCTGTCCGTCGCTAACCGCTTCACAGAACATTCCGGCGCCGTTTTCAGCACGCACGTGCACAAAATAAAGCTGCCCGATGACCGGATTCTGCAGCACATAATTAATGGACTCGACCGAGCCCGCATTCGTCCACGCAAGTACATCCTGCGTTGCGGCGGAAGTCCCGATGGCATAGCTGTAATGATCGAGTCCCGAATGCGTGTCTGTAAACTCCCAGCCCGCTGAGATCACCGGATCGAAGATCGTATCGATATCGGCCCCGAACACACCATCGGTCAGTGATAACGCAACAGGTATCGTCCAGTCAATGCGGTAGCCGGCTTCGTCCATAGCCGACCAGTTATCGGTATAATCGATGATAAAGGAGCTCACTTTCGCGGCGTCCGCACCATTATCGCTTTGGTAGCGGGCAATTGCTCCTGCACCAATGGTAACGTCCAGCTCATTGTAGCGCGATTTATACACACCGATATTATCGTAGCGAACACCACAGGAGCCGGATCGCAGCGAGAAGCCATTTCCTGTTTTCAACGGTACCGGATCGGTCCATTCAACGATAAATGCATTGTCGACATACACACGAATGAGCCCGTTTTCCGGGTCATACGTCACTTTCATATCGTAAGATGTATTTTCTTCTATCACGACCGTATCTTCGGCCTGCAACGTCCAGCTATCGGCAACGACTTCGTAGATCTGCGCAACATTGGTTCCTTCCCGCAGGTAAATGAAGTAGGAATTTCCGCGGTTTGGCAGCGCTGTGTTGTCGCAGAAGAAATGAGCACCGGCCCGCTGATTGGTCCCCGCTGTCGTGATCGTCTGCGTCCAGTGATACAAGTAGTCCGACAAGCTGTCCTGTACTAAAAACACCGAAGCGTTGGAGTTCGTCTGCGTTGCGTCGTTCAGCTCGTATGCCTGGTTACTGAGCACCCAATTCCCGGTTTGTTCTGTCCAGGAAGTGGCTTCCAGTCCGAAGCTTTCGTCCAGGTAGCCGAAATTCGCGTTGCCATGCCAGTCGGCGGCGGCATTTACCCGGTCGGAAATGAGCGCATACTGCCTGGCTACTCCGGCGCCGATATCGGAATCGTTGAAGTGCACCGTAAAATCTTCTGTCTGGTAATCGTTGAGCTCGCCGACAATTGTCGACGGCGGAATGGCATCGAGTGCTGTACTGGTATACGCCGCGGCCCAGCCTGTACCCGGTGTTGCGCAATCCGAGCGGAATTCGAATGTTAAAGCAGATCCGCTTGCATTGATGGTTCCCGGGGAAGTTGTTCCGGTATAAACGCCGATGAGACTCGCATCGATGGAATTGCCGTCGTAAATGAACAATCGATCGTAGCCGGATTCGACTGAAAACTGCGAAAAAGTTATGGAAACCGAGGATGCTCCGGCAGGCTCTATGACCCAGATCCGGCGCTCGTCGTCTGCATAACTCCCGGCAGCTCCGCCCGAATCGTAGAGATTGCCGCTTGCAGCTGTAATGTTGGTAATAGCTGGCGCATTGTTGATGAGCCGGTAGTATTTTTCCCAGTTCCAGTAAATGCCCGGATCGGTATGCGATTGTCCGGCGAAATGCTGATGTCCTTTGATCTTCGTGCAGTTTCCAAGTGTTTGCGTTCCCGCGCTGGAAGCTCCGTAATACGTTCTCAACGCCGGAATGCCGTAGCCGGAGTTCACAATATCGCGGCTCAACGCAGCGGAAGCGGTATACAACGCCTCGGTGTACCATTGCGATTGGGTAACGTAGCCTTCGTGCTCGTAACCGATCGTATAGGGATTTTCGGAGCCAACGTGCCAGGCTTTGTCGGCTTCGAGCACCATTTGTGTGATCTGTCCATCGGAAGAGCGTACCACGTAATGGTAGGAAACACTTGAATTGCAGTTCTGCGCCCACGAGATCGCACCGGCATACGTTCCCTGGATCGTATGAATGGTGATCGCAGAAATTGCGGTTCCGTTGCGCGAGCTGATGTTGCAGGTAGCCGCCGGATTGAAAATAGCCGGACCGTATTCGGTTGATTTAACCGTTGAGGACGGTGTATAGGAAAATCCTGTTTCGGTCGTTATGCCGTTTTCCCCGAATCCGACACGCGAAGCGCTTAGTACCGCATAATTGGCGCTTCCGAATAGCTGCGAAAGATTGAAATGATACGTCGGAAAACCAAAACGCTGCTGGAATACCGGATTGTTCAAAAAGGTAAAGATCTCGTACAGCTCGCTGTTCCGGGCAAAGTCGTTGACGATCCCGGAATCGGGAATAAACGTCAGTTCCAGCAGCACATCGCGGATCATAGGAGCCGTGTTGACCGGCTGTCCCGACTGTTCCGGTTTCTCACTGGCAATGGCCGTGTAAGCAGCGGCATAGCCCATGATCTCCTGGTACGGATCGTTCAGCAGCGATTCCGCCGGTAAACCGGAAAGCGCTGCAACCAGCAGGAGATTGTCGTTGAAATACTGTTCGCCGTCGGGGATCATTCCCATATAGCCCCGGGCACGCGGCAGCCCCGTGCAGGATTCCTGGATGGACGCATCGAGATACGTCATGCGGGTTTGCGTGTAGGAAACCGCTTCCAGCACGCCGCGGGGAACGGCCGGATAAGCGGAATAAGCCTGTTGAAAAATGGGAATTAGCTCGCCAGGCTGCGCCATCGAAAAAGAGGACAACAGCAAAAGCTGCAACAGAAGTATCCGTTTGGCCATAGTAGTAAATTTCCTTAAATGTAAGCGAAAAACGGTTCGCTAACGGCGGAAATTCAACTAAACAGATTTAGCAGACAACAATTTAACAGAAGTGTTTTTCAACGCGAAGTGGCAACGGGATGCCGTCAATACGGGAACAGGTTGATCCAGATCGTGCGGGCTACGCGGTAATTGAAAAAGCTGAACAGGAAAAGCGTCGCGAAGATCAGGATAAAGAAGACGGACAGCGGAACAAACCAGAACGTGGTACCGAAAACGATGAGCATTTCAATGATGGTCATGCCGTAGCTCACATACATCGATCCCAAAAAGTAGCCAGGCTCTTTGTCGAACTTATAATTGCAGACTTCACAATGTTCATGCATTTTCGGCACTCTGAGCAAAAAAATATTGCCTTTGGAAGCGAAGATCTTACCTTGTTCACACCTCGGACATTTGCCCGCCAGCATGGTTTTAAAACTGGACATACCGTTTTTTTTACAAAGGTAAGCTAAGAGTCGTTTGCAATTCTTACAAAATCAAGACTAAAATTTATACAATACGGACATTTTCCGTACCATTGCCTTATGGACAAATTCCCGGTGCTTTCGATCTACCAGTTTGACGACGACGGAAAGGAACACGAGTTCCACATCAATACTTTTTCAGAGCACCTGCTGAAACACCACACAAACGTACTGATCCCGCACAAACACGACTTTTACCTCACTGTGCTCTTTACGAAAGGAAGCGGCTGGCACGAAATTGACTTTAAAAGACATGCCGTCGCTCCAGGATCGCTTTTCTTCCTGCATCCGGGCCAGACGCATCACTGGGAATTTACGCCGGACGTCGAAGGCGTGATCTTTTTCCACTCGCTGACGTTCTTCCAACTGAACTGTCCGCAGCAGGCACTTGGCGAATTTCCTTTCTACAGCACGCGCCAGCAGGAACAAATGCTGCAGCTGGATAGGGAAAGAAGCGTTCATTTCGAACAGCGATTAACCGGCATTTTAGAAGAATACCAATCCCGGCAGCTGTTCCGGTACAGCAAGATCAGCAGTTTGGTCAATACTTTTTACATCGATGTGGCACGCACCTGGCCGGCCGGACTTTTCCGGCATGGAACCGAGCCTTCAGGCTATGTGCAGCGGTTCCGGCAATTCGAAGCGCTGATCGAGGAGCACTTTCGCAGCGAAAAGTCAGCATCTGCTTATGCAGAACGGATGAACATCAGCGCAAAGCATCTGAACAGGATCTCTAAAGAATGCTGCGGGCTCACCAGCACGGAAGTGATTACCGAGCGCGTGCTGCTGGAAGCCAAACGCCTGCTAAGCCACCAGGAATTCAACTTGAACGAAATTGCTTTCACGCTCGGATTTGAGGAATATGCCTACTTCTCCCGGCTGTTTAAGAAACATACGGGCGAAACGCCACATGAATTCAGGAAGAAATACAGAGCCGGATGAAGCGGGACTCATACCTCAGCCGCTTCAGATGTTGGATCACGTCCGCCAACTGGTCGGACGGACAAGTGTTTAATTTTTGATTATTCTAATCTCACGTCAGCTTGTCGCTCAGGATCTTCATTTCGACCACCGGCGAGATCTTTTCGTAAAGAATGTTGTTCACTGCTTCCAGGATGGGCATTTCGACCTGGAATTTCTTGTTGATCTCGTGAACGCATTTGGTCGCGTAGTAGCCTTCTGCTATCATATCCATTTCCAGCTGTGCCGTTTTAACGGAATAGCCTTTCCCGATCATGAAACCGAATGTCCGGTTGCGGGAAAACTTCGAATAAGCCGTTACCAAAAGGTCGCCAAGATAGGCGCTGGATTTCACATCGCGGTGAACCGGGCTCACTTCATCGATAAAGTTTTCGATCTCCTGTATGGCATTGGCGATGAGCACGGACTGAAAATTATCGCCGTAGCCCAGGCCTGCACAGATGCCGGAAGCGAGTGCGTACACATTTTTCAGCACAGCCGACAATTCCGTTCCGAACAAGTCATCGGAAACCGTGGTTTTAATGTAACGGCAAGCCAGCAAATCGGCCATTTCCTGTGCGTGGTGCTCGTTCTGACAGGCAAGGGTCAGGTAAGAAAGACGCTCGAGTGCGACTTCTTCCGCATGACATGGACCGCAGATAATACCAATGGCGCTGTAAGGCGTTCCGAAGGTTTTGTGGATGAAACGGGCAGGAATGGCGTTGTATTCGGGAACAATTCCTTTTACGGCTGAGAAAACGGTTTTCCCTTTGAACAGATCGGGCGTTACGTTCTCGAACAGCTTCACGAGAAATGCAGAAGGTGTTGCAATGATGATGATATCGGAGGAAGAAATAATCGCTTCGAGGTCCGTGCTCACGTTGATCTTCGAAAGATCGAACTCAACGGATTGCAGGTACGTCGGATTGTGCCTGTATTTTTTGATGTGCGTTACAGCGTCTTCGTTCCGCATGTACCAATTCACTGAATCCAGGTTGTTACACAGGATCTTGACCAACGCCGTAGCCCAGCTTCCGCCGCCAATAACCGCAACTGTTTTAATTCGCTTCTCCATAACCAATGGAGCAAAAATAACGATTAAATAATACGGAAGGACGAAGAACCTGCGATTGGAAAGCTATTCGGGGATTTTGGTGCGCTTCACTTCGATCTCCACGGTCTTTCTCATCGGCTCGGGCATCGTTCCGAAAACGCGGTCCCACAAAGACGTCGTTACGCCAAATGCGCGGTCGTGCTGCTGGAAATGGTGAATGGCATGATGTCTCCACCAGAAATTAAATCGTTTCGGCGCATCGAAATGGTGAACGCAATAATGAATGTTCATGTAAGAAAGGTAGCCCCACAGAAACCCAGTTCCGAAAACAAAAGCCCAGCTTCCCATGATCAGGTAGAACAAGCCGAGCAATACGCCGGCGATGATGAGCGAAGGAACGGGTGGCAGAACGAGCCGGTCGTCATCGTTCGGATATTCGTGGTGCACTCCGTGGAATAAATAATGAAAACCGCTGCTGAACGTGGCGTCGTGCACATCGTGGTAGAGGAAACGGTGCATGAGGTATTCGCCGAAGGTCCAGGAAAAAATTCCCACCACCAGCACGATTGCAATAGTCGAAACTGAAACTGTTGGATTCCAGGAGCTGAAGAGGTAGATCAGGTAGCTTCCGAGGGAAAGATACATGATCGTAATAACCAGCGGATGCGTTCGCGTAAGCAGCTCTAAGATCCTGTTACGGAACAACTTGGGCGATTTTGTATTCGGATAAATCCGTACTTTATATGAATCCATATCATTAGTAATTAGCAGAAACTAAGGTCGAGATTAAAGTGTTCAATTAAATTTCTTTTGTTTTTTTTAACAATAGTTAGCCGACCGCTGGTGTGGCTTTCCGACCAGCTAACCAATTTTGTGGCAGAAAAAGACAACTGCTTGTCTATATTCGGACTCTAATTAGTCTATTACGCGATGAAACACGTTTTACTACCCCTGATGCTCGTGTGCTTTGCAACAGCGAATGCGCAAACGGTCAAAAAATGTTATTCCAAAGAATTCATTGACTTCCAGTCACAAAACACCCCTGGCTACAAAGAACATGTAGACCAGCAATTCGGCTTGGCCAAACAATGGTCGGAATCCAATGCTCCCACCCGGGCGATCTACACCATCCCGGTCGTTTTCCACGTAGTTTACAATACTCCGGAGGAAAACATTCCCGATTCGGTCATCCTGAACCAGCTTGCCGTACTGAATGCCGATTATGCGCGTCAGAACGAAGACACCAGTAACATGCGCTCCGAATTCATGCCTGTTGCCGGAGCGACGAACGTCCGTTTTGCACTTGCAGCGCTCGATCCTTCGGGAAATCCAACGACGGGCATTACGCGGACTTCTACCGCTACTGCCAGCTTCGGAAGCATTGGCATTCTCACCGGCGATATGTCCGACCTTGAAAAAGTGAAATCGACGGCCAACGGCGGGATCGATGCCTGGAACCAGGCCCGCTACCTGAATGTCTGGATCTGCGACATGTCGCTCTTCGGAAGCCCGTTCCTGCTGGGGTATGCTACGCCACCGGATAACCTTCCAAACTGGCCTGCAGGCTCTAACGGTGGAATGGGAGACGGTGTCGTACTGCAGTTTCAGGCTGTTGGAAGCAACAATCCGAACGTGCTGATCGCCGGTTACGATGTAATGGGCCGCACGGCTTCACACGAGATCGGGCACTACCTCGGCCTGCGCCACATCTGGGGCGACGGCGACGACTGTACGGCTGAAGACGGTATCGACGATACACCACACGCTACGGAAGCTTCGCAGCAGGATTGTAATACGTCTAAAAACACCTGTGTGGATGTGATGCCGGAAGGCGATCTGCACGATATGATCGAAAATTTCATGGATTATTCGGCAGAAACCTGCCAGAATTCCTTTACTAACGGACAGGCTGCACTGATGCACGGTGTGCTGGAAAACCAGCGTTACGATCTGGTTCACAACAATCCGGCGCTCGAGTTAGCTGAATTAGCTGTGAATTTTTCATGCTATCCAAATCCTGCCCGCGAAAATTTAACAATTAAGACGAACAACCTAGTTTCAAAAGTAATCGTCCTTGATATGAACGGACAGGTACTTCTTTCACAGAACGGAGCCGGAAACGGTGCCACGATCAACGTGAACGGCATCAGCTCCGGGATCTACCTGCTGCAGGTTGTTTACAGCAATGGAAAAACAGGACAACAACGCTTTACTATAACACAGTAATTTACCACACACACTACTGCTATAAAACGCTCCGGGATCCGGAGCGTTTTTTTTGTCCAGCGCTATTGCTTCTCTGTTTTCCTTATTCCCCTATTGCCTTTTCCCTGAAACAATCGTATAATTGTAAAACAACCGCTCGGATCTTCCGCAAAGCGATGGACTTAGTCAAATCTGCTTTGGAATACCACCACATCCTGGTCCGCTAGCCTGCGAACAGAAAAAAGCAAAACAGGTTGATATAGGGTTGATAAAGGGTTAACCCGGGGTTGACAGAGGATTGATATAGGGATGCCTGCTATATACCCTGTGGATGCTATAGGGTTACATCGGAATTGACTAAGGGATACATAATAGATGCCTGACAGGTGCGTAAGGCATATGCATCTCCTGCGGGCATTCCCTTAGTGCTGTTGAACGACAAGCCGTAACCCCGTCGGCAAAGCCTGCTTTCGGAAAATACCTGTCTTCTGTGCGTTTAAAGTAGCCGAAAGTGGCACCGTAATGCCTAAAAACCTCTTATATTTGCACAAATTTTCCGTATGTCCGATTCAACACGTATTTCCACAGCAAAAGCACCGAAGCCCGTTGGTCTCTACCCGCATGCGCGCCGTGCCGGAAACCTGCTGTTCCTTTCTGGCGTTGGCCCGAGAGTTGCCGGTTCCGATGCAACAGATTCTACGGTTCCGGGATTGAAGCTGGACCATAACGGGAATTTCATCGAATTCGATTTTGAAGCTCAGTGCCGCAATGTCTTCGACAATGTCCGCATTATCCTGGAAGAATCGGGATCCGGCTGGGACCAGCTCATTGACGTAACGGTTTTCCTGGTGAACATGAAGCGCGATTTCCATACCTATAACCGTATTTACGCAGAGTATTTCAAAGACAACCTGCCCTGCCGCACAACGGTTGAGATCAACTCCCTTCCCACTCCTATTGCCATTGAGCTGAAATGTATTGCAACAATTGATTAAATTATGAGAGCATTTATTATCCGAAGCATCCTCACTGCAGGATTGTTATTTCTGACCGTTTATTCTTTTTATACCGGCTACTGGGGCTGGGGAATCGTGCTGATCCTCGTAACGGCGCTCGCAGGAGCAACGTTCATTTACAACGAGAACCTCATTTTTTCCCTGAACCACATGCGCAGCGGAAACCAGGACAAAGCCCGGAATTACATCAACAAAATCACCCATCCGCAATTGCTGCCAAAACGCCAGCATGCTTACGTGATCTATCTCCAGGCGATGTTCAACTCGCAGGATATAGGCTTCACCAAAACCGAACTGCTGCTGCGTAAAGCGATCGCTTTAGGCCTTCGCCGCGGCCATGACCAGGCGATGTCGCGCTTGCACCTTGCGGGAGTCTGCGCACAGACAGGCCGTCAGCGGGAAGCAGTAACACTCCTTGCAGAAGCGAAAAAGCTCGACAATACAGGAATGATGAAGGACCAGATCAAAATGATGCAGGCCCAATTGCAGGCTGCTCCTTCCAAAAACCAGATGCGCATGGCGCAAATGATGGGCGGACGCAAGAAAACGCCTCGTGCGCGCTAGTCTGCGCTTCCTGAAATGAGCAAGATCTACAGCGGGTTCCCCGAAAACTACGAGCTCATCGATGCCGGTGGCGGCAGAAAGCTTGAGCGCTGGGGAACGATCGTTACCATTCGCCCGGAACACCAGGCTTATTTTGCACCGGCATTAACGGCCGCCGAATGGAAAAAACAGGCGCACTGGGAATTTCTTCCCGAAAAGCCCGCCAGCCTCAACGGCAAATGGAAAGCACTGAAACCGGATTCCCCGAAACAGTGGATCTTTCACACCTCCGGCATACAGCTCAACGTTGAAATTACGGGCAATAAGCACATTGGCGTATTCCCGGAGCAGGCCTATAACTGGAACTTCATTCAGCAGCGCCTGAAAGCCGAACAACGCTTTCTCAATCTGTTCGCCTATACGGGAGCCGCTTCACTGGCCGGCAGAACAACCGGCGCAGAGGTCACACACGTAGATTCCGTTCGCACGATGATCGACTGGGCGCGGATCAACATGGAAAGCAGCGGCCTCAACGATATTCGCTGGGTGGTGGAAGATGCACGTAAATTCGTGCTCCGCGAACTGAAACGCGGCAATAAATACGACCTGATCCAAATGGACCCGCCAGCCTGGGGAATCGGAGCGAAAGGCGAAAAATGGAAGATCGAAGACCTGCTGCCCGACCTGATCCGGGAAGGCATCGATCTGCTGAACAAAAAAGGAACCCTGATCGTGAACACGTATTCGCCAAAAATAGAGCTGGAAGACCTTAAACAGGTGATTAAGCTCATCGATACGCGCGTTTCGGCAGATGTACAGGAGCTGTGGATGAAAACCACGACAGGAAAATCGCTGTTTTACGGCCTGGTTGCACGGATCGGGAAGTAGTTGACTAGTCTTTTAGTCTGTAGTCTTCCTCGAAAGCAGAAACGATAGTCCTGTCTTAAAATCCTGAAATCTTATTGTCCTGTAGTCCTGAAATCCAGTTTACGCTGCGGAAGCTTCCGTTTCTTCTTCGGTTTTAACAACCGGCTGCCCCAACTGGTACAGGAACGCGAAATGGGAAGCGATAGCCCCGGAAAAGGTTTTGTTCTCGAGGTAAGGAACGCCGTATTCTTCTGCGGTAGCTTTAACGATCTCGGCGATCTCGGGGTAGTGAACGTGTGAAATGTACGGAAACAAATGGTGCTCGACCTGGAAGTTCAATCCGCCTACGTACCAGCTTACAAGCCGGTTCTTGCGGGAAAAATTAGCGGTGGTCATCAGCTGGTGCATGGCCCAGTCGTTCTCAATTACGCCCAGTTCGTTTGGCAATGGATGCGACGTTCCCTCAACGGTATGTGCCAGCTGGAATACCAGCGCCAGGATGAATCCCGCAATGGCGTGCATGATGAGGAAACCGAGAACGGTTGTTCCAACAGGAAGCCCAAGGTAGAAAGGAAGTCCAAGGATCACGGCAAAGTAAGCAACCTTCAGCACCAGGATCTGTGCGATCTTCTGCACGCTGTTCTTGCGGTCTTCCGACATCGCCTTGTGCTTGCGGTAGCTGAAGAACTGAACAAAATCTTTCAGTGTTACCCAATACAGCGTCAGAATGGAATAAAAGAACACCACGTAAATGAACTGGAAACGGTGATAGCTTTTACGCTCGGAATGCGGACAAAAGCGCATGAGCAGCTTATCGTCGATGTCTTCGTCCATTTCTGCGACGTTCGTGTAGGTATGGTGCAACACATTGTGCTGCATTTTCCAGTTGGAAACGGATCCGCCGAGCAGGTTCAGGCTGTAGCCAACAAGGCTGTTCACCCGTTTGTTCTTGGCATACGCTCCGTGATTGGCATCGTGCATAACGCTCATCCCGATTCCTGCCATCGCCAGCCCCATAAGTGACCAGAGTACGATCTGAATGCCCGGTGAAAAAGGAATGCACAGCATGAGTATAAAAGGCCCGATGTAAAGGCTCATAAGAACAGCCGTCTTGATGTACAGTTTCAGGTTTCCCTGCTTTTTGATCTGGCGGCTCTGAAAGTACTGGTCAACTCTCTTTTTTAAAGTTGGAAAGAAATTCTCAGTATCTTTTTTTATCCATTTAACGGTTCCTATTTTGCTCATGCAGTGTTTTATAGACTACAAACATAGGCATAATAAGCTGTGACTGTTGTTAAATGCGGATTTTCACTAGTCAATCCGGCAGTAGCATCAAACAGGAGAATGTTAATGCTTGTTAAAAACGAGGGAATTTGCCGGCTTTTCAGCGATTTACGGAATGCGCATGCGCGTACCGGTCGGATGAGAGATCAGGTTGTGCTTGAGCGCGTACAATACGATCCCAACGGCATTGCGGCAGCCGATCTTCTGCATGATGAGCGTGCGCAGGCTTTCGATGGTGCGCGTGCTGCGAATCAGCTGAACGGCAATTTCCGGAGTGGTGTATTCTTCGCTGATCAGCTGAATGATCTGCAGCTCCATTTCGGTGAACTGCACATTGTCCGAAAGAAAGGTCGGCTTCATAGCGCCTTCTTTCATCATCTTGGTGATGAGCATTTTGGACGTGCGGTCATTCATGTAATAGCCCATTTCCATAGTACTGTAGATCGCTTTGGCAATTTCCTCGGGCTCATCGTCCTTCGACAGGTAACCGTTGGCGCCGTTGGCAATGGCAGACTCCACGAATTCCGAATTGTCGTACATGGAAAGGATCAGGATACGCATTTCGGGATATTGCTCGCGAATGATCCTTGTTGTTTCCATACCGTTCAGCACGGGCATCCTGAAATCCAGCAGCACCAGGTCGGGGCGCTGCGCGGGCAGCTGTTCGATCAGCTCTTTTCCGTTCTCACTTGAATACAGCACCGTGACATTGTCAAAGCTGTTTACGAGGTTTACCAATCCCTGTCTGAAAATGGATTGGTCGTCTGCTATGGCTACTTTAATTTCCTGCATTACTTTTTCCATACTACCGTTACTTTCGTCCCGTTCGCCTTGCCCGCCATAAGCGCCGGGAGGGTTAATTTTTCATAGCGCAGATCTCCTTTGATCTGCTGCACCCGGCTCTGCATATTGCGCAGACCGAGCGAAGGCCTGTTGCGTTCTGTGTGGTCGGAAGGCTCGAATCCTTCTCCATTGTCCACCACGAACATGGTCAATGACTGTATATCTGCGCTCAAAGTTACGTCAACTTTGGTTGCGTGGGCGTATTTCAGAATATTGTTGAGCAATTCCTGTAGTACGCGGTAAAATGTCAGCTCCACTTCTTTCGGGTGCCGCAGCCCCGGATCGCCCGTATTTTCTGCCTTGAAAACAACTCCCGGCGTTTCGTTGAGGGTTTTCACAAGACTTTGAACAGCTGTGTGTAATCCCAGCTCCTCCAGCACGGAAGGAAGGAGATCGTTTGAAATGCGGCGCACTTTCTGGATCGCGTTGTTGAGGTTGGTGTTCAGCAGCTCCTTTTCGTCGGGGGTGATGGCGAGCTTCGGAATGGAGAACTTGATGGCCGTAAGCGTCGATCCTACATCGTCGTGCAATTCGAGCGCTATCCGCCGTTGCTCCAGCTCTTTGGTCTGTATCACTGCTTCCATCATCAGCTTCTGGTATTCCAGCTCCTTAAGCGCAAGCTCATTCTGCTTGGCGACCATTCGTTTCTGATAGATAAAAAAGAACACGATGACGCCCATCGCGAGAATGACCATTCCCAGTGTCCCGAAAATAATGACTATTCCGAAATCGATTCCCTGCTTGCCATCCATAATACAATGGTATAAATAATATTCAAGAATATATTGAGACAGGCATGAATATCGGAGATGTCGAACTGTATGAGCTCGGTCGTCTGGTAAGTGTCCATCAGGATGCTCTGGAACATCGTTCCGGCAAAGTAAAGCAGGAACCCGGACGTCATCCAGAAATGCGGATACGTGGTCAGGTTCGTAACGGTAGACTGGTTGAACAGGTTGATGTAGAACACCACGCAGAGGATAATCGCCCAGATGCATTCCACGCCGCGCTGTATCGAATTATGCCGCGCGAACCGCTCCCAGTTCCATGGAAAAAGATTCCCCACGGAGAACAGCAGGAAAGCGATGAGCATAATGGAACAGAACAGCTTTAGCTCACGGGTAGTGAAAACCCTGCGGTAATAGAAGATCAGCAGGACAGCTTCGAAGTATGTATAGAGCCGGAACAGCAGCATATTGTTGATGTCCAGCTCGTAGGTCACTTTCCCGACGGTTTCCATTAACAGCGTAAACAGCACCAGCGTGGAAAGTGCGCGGTAGGAAGGTGCAAGCGCTCTCCACAGAAAAAAAACCATCCCGCCCGGAAGCAGGATGGAATAAGCCGATATCTGATTTAAAGCAATCACTTAAGAATTCAGCGGGTTCGGGCTGGAGCACGATTTCGGACAAGGAAGCGACATATCCATAATGATGTCGAGCATATCGTTTCCTTCTGCATCGACTCCCACGAGCACGAGCTCCTGCTCATTCTGCTCGTTCATGGCAAAGTACATGCGAATACCTTTACACGCTCCGCCATCCTGGTTCAGGAGCTTTTCGATACATTCTTTTCCAAAAAGCCTTGCTTTCAACGCGTTTGGTTTTTCTGCACGATGCCTTGCAGTCATTGCTGCTCCCTGGGCAAGTGTGATCTGCCCTCCTTCTGTTCCTTCAATTGTCATAGCGTAAATTTTAATAAATGTTGGATAATTATAAGTGCAATTTTGTGCATATCCAACAACGGATTTTATCGTTAAATCATAAAAAAAATACATCCGCTTGGTTTCTAAGATCATAAGGAAATCACGCAGCAAAAAATTGCGGTAAACCGCAGTAAATTTGCGGGATCCCGCAGCTAAAAAATGGGTAGAAATACGGTTGTGAGTTCCATTCTGAGCACCTACTTTTGAAGTGTACTTAAGACACACACTTATGATACTGAACTATAAAAGTACGCAACCGAAGATTGACATCAGAAACCAGCAACAATTGCAGCACTGGTGTAACGAATTGGATTGTAACAAAGAACAGTTGCTCTATTGTGTGATGAAAGTAGGAAATTCATCACGTGCCGTTGGAGACTTCTGGTATATGAATAAAGACCGGCTGGAAAAATTCTTTCAGCAGATCTGGGAAGAAACAAAAATGAATTAAACGAATACGTTCTAACAAGAAAATAAGAAACAAATAACAGGCTGCTTTAAGATTTTTTACCTGTGACCGGATTAAATAAATAGCACAACACACCACTCATTATTCACTAAAAGGCGGCCTGTTATTTTCTACCATTACCCACTATTTATAAAGTATAGGTGAAGCCGCGTTCCGAAAGGGATGCGGCTTTTTAGCGTTCGTCAGCGATGCATCAAGATCAGATCTGTGTATGTAGATCCGCGATGCATCGCGGACATACCACTACTCGTATGTGAAAGGCGGGACGCGTCGCGCGGACTTATTTCCCTTTATTTCTTCGCTCCTGCAGCCAGCTGGGCGCCTGCTTTGCCTGGCCGACGGCAGGTTTCTGAGCGCCGGAACGCGAAGAGCGCGGTTGCTGACCTTTCTGCTGGTGGTCACCACGCGTGCGCGGCTGGTGCTGTTGTGCAGGATGCGGCTGAACCGTCTCCCCCAGCAATTGCCCGATGAGCTCGGGACGATTCGCCTTTTTCAGGCGCTCGCGGATCCAGTCGTGATTTTCGCGCTTGTACCAGAAAAAGAAACGGTTCTGGTTCTTCTTCTCTTCGGCTGTTTTCGGCGTATTGATCGGTTTCAGTGTATACGGATGCACGCCCGTGTAATAGATCACTTCCGAAACGGTCATCGGCGTTGGCGTAAAATCCTGCACCTGCTCCAGCTGGAAGCCCATTTCCTTCGTCTCGGCAGCCAGGTTCGCCATATCGGCTTCCTCACAACCGGGGTGTGACGAAATAAAATACGGGATCAGCGGCTGATTCAGGTTGTGCTTTTTGGAAAGCGCGTCGTATTTCTCCTTGAACTTGTGGAAATACTTGAACGACGGTTTCCGCATGACCCGCAGGGTCGCGTCGGATGTGTGCTCGGGCGCCACTTTCAAACGGCCGCTCACGTGACGCGTGATCAGCTGCTCGATGTATTCGTCGTGGTTCCCGTCGCTGTTGTTCTTATTGAAATCGTCTACCAGGAGATCGTAACGGATCCCCGAGCCGACAAATGCTTTTTTGATCTTCGGGTGCGCGTCCACCTTGCGGTAAATATCCGTCATCGCCTTGTGCGACGTATCGAGGTTGTTGCAGATCACCGGGTGAATGCAGCTTGGGCTCGAACAGCGTTCGCAGATGGATTCGACCTTGCCTTTCATGCGGTACATATTCGCCGACGGTCCGCCGATATCGGACAGGTAGCCTTTGAAGTCCGGCAAAGCGGTCACTTCGTCGATCTCTTTCAGGATGCTTTTCTCACTGCGGGAAGCAATGAATTTTCCCTGGTGCGCAGAAATGGTGCAGAAGCTGCAGCCGCCAAAGCAGCCGCGGTGCATATTGATCGAGAACTTGATCATGTCGTAGGCCGGAATGGCCCCGCGCTTTTTGTATTTCGGGTGCGGCATGCGCGTGTACGGAAGGTCGAACGAAACGTCCATTTCCGTTTCCGTCATCGTTTTGTACGGCGGATTGATGACCAGCGTTTGTTCGCCGATCTGCTGCGTAATGCGGTTGGCTTTCCATTTGTTGGATTCGACTTCCACGATCTTGAAGTTGGCTGCGTAGGCGATCTTATCCTCCAGGCACTTTTCGTGGCTCGACAATTCAACGGTTTCCCACTGCTTGTTCTTGGGCAGGTCTTTCGAGCTGTCCTGCAGGAACGCCACCTGGTTAACTGTCGTAAGGGAGGAAAAAGGCACGCCTTTCTTCACCAGCTTCAGCACGTCGCGCAGCGGCTGCTCGCCCATACCGTAAACCAGCAGGTCAGCTTTGGAATCCACAAGGATGGACGGCATAAGCTGATCTTTCCAGTAATCGTAATGCGACACACGGCGCAGGCTCGCCTCGATGCCGCCTATCAGTACCGGAACATCCGGGTAAAGCTCTTTGAGTATTCTGGAATAAACCGTTGTTGCATAATCAGGCCGGAAACCTGCTTCGCCGCCCGGTGTATACGCATCCGTAGAGCGCAGTCGCTTACCGGCGGTGTAATGGTTCACCATCGAATCCATGCAGCCGGCGGTTACGCCGAAGAAGTACTTCGGTTTTCCGAGCTTTTTGAAATCGCGGAGGTCGTCGCGCCAGTTCGGCTGTGCGATAATTCCTATTTTAAAGCCTTCCGACTCAATGATACGCCCGATTACAGCGGTTCCGAACGCAGGATGGTCCACATAAGCATCCCCCGAGATGAGGATCACGTCGAGCTCATCCCAGCCGCGTTTTTCCACCTCTTTTTTCGTAAGCGGCAACCAGTCTGTTATCGGTCTTTCTTCCAGCATGGTGCAAAGGTAGGCAATTCACAATTGACAATTGTCAATGAACGGCTGACAATTGGTAGCGCACGGTTAAAAACGCGTTTTCTTTGCAGGTGTGGTATCAGGAATAAGATTGAAGGAACAAAAGCTACGGCAATCGTATCTGCACCTGTACGATCTCCTGAAAATTGTGTGCTTAGGCGCTGAAATGGTATTGCCAGTTGTCCATTCTTCCTTACTTTTAAGCGCAATGAAAAAAATAAGTGCAGTTGGAATAGGATGCCTGATGCTAATGCTGTTAGCATGCGGCACTGAAGTGAAGCCGAAACGCATCGTTAAGGTGCGGCCAATGCTCGTTCATCCGCTGCTTTTCCAGGAAGAAATCGCCGCACAGCTCAACTTTCCGTTCTGGTTTAACGATTCGATACTGCGCGCGGAAAATGTCCGCCAGCTGACCTGGACGGTTTACTCCAGCTTCGAGTCGGACCCCGAACAAAGCAGCAATACGGAAACCTTCCCGAAAACAACCGTTATCTACAGCTTTTCACCCGAGGGCAGGCTCATTGCGCTGGAACGCACCGATTATTCCGAGGGAATTGTCATTGCGCAGAAAAAATACGCGATCGTTCCAAAAGCTGCATCCCTTTATTCGGAAGTAAGCATGCTCTCGCCCATCGATCCCGACAACGACGAACAGCTGGAAAGCTACGTGCTCATGAGGCCGAAAAGCAACCGGAAAAATGTTTCCCAGTACGACGATCTCCATACGGAAACACGCTTCCACTTTTTTCCCGAGAAGAAATTCTGGGGCGCGCTTTCCATCGATTCGATCGGCCACCCGGGAACACAGGACTGGATTATCTGGGGAACGCCGGAGAAGCCGCTGAAACGCTACCAGGTCAGGAATACTGTAACCGAATCGAATGTGACGTATTACACGTATTTCAATGAGAATTACCCCGAAACCAGCACATGGAGCGATTACCCGTTCACGCAGAAGCGCACCTTCTCGTATTCGGAGAACGGCATCTTCACCGGCTTTATCGATTCGACGTTCAGCGACGATTCATTTATAACGCGCAACGTGACGACTTTCACACTCGACCAGTCGAACCGCCCCGTGGAGATCACGCACCAGAAAGGCCATGCCGCAGGAGAAGCGAGCTACCGCACCATTGAAAAGATCACATATACACCTTTTACCCCTGAATAATCTATGAAAATTACACTTTTCGCCTTTGCTGTTCTTGCGTGCTGTTTCGGAGCAGCTGCCCAGCAGCCTGTATTCGTTCAAAACGGTAAAACCTACCTCGTTTACCCGTACCAGCAGGAAACAGACATTCCGATGCGCAATTTCAGAATGGGGCTTACGCGCGAAGAAACGCTTACCCGCGATTCACTGAACAGGAAAGTCATTGCAACGGAAGTCCGGAGTATTAACCGGCTTATCCCGATGGAAAACAACAAAGTATTTAAAAAGTACAAAAAGGTGTTCCTTGCCATTCGCGAAGAGCATCCGGGCATCCTCTACAACTACAACATTACGCTGGAAAAGGACATTGTGCCTACGCTCGAGCCATTGAAAGACGGTGAATACGTGCAGTTTTACCGCGATCTCCCGTATGTGAAAGACGGGGTTGTGCGCTACCGCAACGAGGTCGTCTGCGCCACATTCTCACTGAAAAACAACCAGCTCGACGGCTTTGCCTGCTGGCTGACTGCCGACGGCGACACGATCAAAGCAGGGAACTTCGTCAACGGACTGAAAGAAGGCCCGTGGATCCACCGCAGCTATAAATACAACCCCGATCCGCGGCAGGAACTGAAGCTCGAAGGCTTTCTCAACGGTGCTTACAAAGACACCACCTTCACCGACGTTACCTACAGGAACGGATTGCTTCACGGCCCTTACAAACATGCAGATAACGATTTCATTACGGAAACCGGCCATTTCAGGAACGGCGAAGAAAGCGGTGAATGGCACCATTACGAGCACAAAGTGATCGTGGAAGGCATCAAGACCATTTACACCGATGAGCCCGTGCTCGTGCGGCATTACACCATCCCCGAAAAGCTTGTGACGGCCAGAAGCGTTATCGTGCGCAACATCGTGCTCGACCTCGCGCAGATCGACCGCTTCCAGTACGAGATCCCGTATGATGTTTACTTTGAGCCTTTCTGCGATTTTTATTCCCTTTACACCGAAAAAGAGGAAGAAGGACTCGAGCTGCCCGAAGAGGCATCGCGGTCTTATCCCGGCGAAGAAGAAGAGGGAAATTACCGCTACGAGCAATACGGCGAGGTCACGAACATCAAAGACATCGATTTTTCCTACGGGAATTACGAACGCGGCCAGGGCGTTGTGCTCAACGGCAGGGAATATTCAAGAAATGACCTCATCGATTCCGTTGGCTACCAGTTTCCCTTCGAAGGCATTTACGAAGAATTCCACCCCAACGGACAGCTTAAAATGCGCTTCGAGGTACGAAACGGCTTGCTGCTGCGCGAAGACACCATTTTCTGGGACAACGGCAACCCGGTGAGCATTGTTTCCTACGATGAAGAAGACCGGCAGTACAGTGAAAGAACCTTCGACTACCGCAACAAGCTGATCCGCCACAACCTGTACGACGAAAAAGGCAACTTTATCCGTGTGCTCGGCTCGGGCCTTGCGCTCAACGAGCACCTCATCAATGGCAAAGTCTATTTTTCCAATTCCTACGACCTGTTCTACGATTTCGAAGCGCCGGACACGCTCAGGAACACTGTTAAATCGACCGTTGTGCTGGAAGAAGCGCTCTGGAAATTCGATACCACGATCGTCGGCATCACGACCTTCGACCCTGTTACCCGCACCTACGATCAGAGCGGCCGGTCGCTGCTCAAAGAGCAGGTCTACAACCTCAACGTGCAGTTTGGCGAAGACTATGAGAACGTGAACGGAAAAGAAACCTTCCGCCTCGGCAAGCTCGAAGCGTCCACACTGATCAACGGGTCTTTTTATAAAAGTCCGTTCTACAGCGCCGCAAAAGACACCGTTCCTAACAGCCGCGTCATGTACTGGCAGCGCGCTTACGAGATCGATTACGACAATGTGCTGAACTACGACGGCCAGCCTTTCAGCGGCACCTTCAGCATGACGACCAATAAAAAGAAATTCGGGCTGAAAAGCAGCAAAAACGCCCTGTCTATCAGCTTCGCCAACGGAGAAAAGCACCGTGTGGCGATCATGAAAACCTACAGGAAATACGCAAAATCGCGGAAAGCAGGAAAGCTCGCTCCCTACATGACACAATCCGCCGTCTACCAGGGCGAAGTCAGCTCTACCGTCCTGTACAACATGGCGCCGTTCATCAATTCGGTGTTCGACCCTGTTCCGACGTCCAATTTTATGCGGTTCACCTATACCGAAGGCATTGAAACGTCCGAAAAGCTGAGCGAGAAAAAAGCGCCTGCTTTCGACAAGACCGTAGAAGGGCGTTTTCTGAACGGCAGGCCCGAAGGTGACTGGACAGCCAGGGACCAGCACGGGAATCTCACCGCGACTGTTCCTTTCCTGAACGGAGAAGTGAACGGCGAAGTGCTGTACTACCGCACTGCTTACCCGGAAGACAAGGAAGCGATCTCCTACGATTACGGGTACTACGACGAAGAAAATCCATTGCTCAAAGACAGTCTTCCGGCAAAGCCCATGCATTACCTCGCAACCATCAGCCATTACCGGAACGGGATCCTCAACGGCCCTTACCGCGAGCTGAACTGGATGGGTGATACCGTGACTAAAATGGATTACGTTGACGGTTACCGCGAAGGCGCAGGATTCGAAAAAACGAAAATCGCCTTCACCCTTTCCGAATACGAAGACGGCGAGCTCGACGGTATTATGCAGACCTTCCTGACCATTCCGGGTAAGGACACGACGTTACTCTACGACCTCAATTTCCAGAACGGCCGACTGCAGGGAGAATCGAAATCCTATCACCTGAACGGGAACATCGCCAAGCACGGCTTTTTCCTGGGCGGCGAGCCGATCGACGATTTCGAAGCATTCGACACGCTCGGGTTCCGCTACCAGTACGTCAAATTCCAGTTCAGTCAGCCAATCGAGGAAAAGATCTGGGAAGAGAACGAGCTGAGCGTTCGTTATACCTTCGACTGGCGCGATTCCATTTACTTCAACACCAGCGATATTGCCGGATCTACCAGCCTCGAAGGCATGATATCGGAGCTCGGGCTCGGCGGCGATGCATATAACAGGCCGTATTACGGAAGGCCGAGCCTCGTTGAGAAAACCGGGATCAATTACCACATGACCAAGTATTACCCGAACGATACCATTGCCCGCGACGGCGACATTGAATCCGGTAAAAAAGCCGGCTGCTGGCAGTTTTTCAGCTACGAAGGCAAAAAACTGTACGAAGTCGATTATTTCGACACCATTATTACCGTGCAGGACAGCATCCGCTTTAAATCGAAGGGAATTCTCACCTACCTGGACGAACAGGGAAATCCGGCGAGCCACAGCTACATCGTCGAGAAGTTCGAGAAATACGACTGCGCCCACACCGACCATTATGAAGTGCGCATGCTCATTACCTTCTGGGAGAAAGACCCTTCGGTGCAGCGCATGAACGGGTACGTCAAAAATTATTACGACAATGGCGTGCTGCAGAACGAAGGCTACGTGAAAGACGGTATCGCTACAGGCGTCTGGAAATTCTACGATCCATACGGAAGCCTCAACCAAGTGGGCGAGTACAAAACCGGCAAGCGCGAAGGAAGATGGCTCAGCGGCGATCTCTCGCAGGTGAAATACATGGGCGATATCTGCCTCAATCCGAACCTGCAGAACCTCGAAGAGATCATGAGCTACCAGGAAAAGCTGCTCGATATTTCCGTTGTGTACTACCAGGCCGGCATCGTGAAAAAACGCGAATACTACGGACTGAACATGAATCCAGAAGGTCCGCCGGCCAACTACATGGGCGAAGAAATGTACTATGATGAGGGAGAGTACTACGAAGAGTAGGCTTTAGTCTATAGTCTTCGGTCAATTAGGCTCCAGTCTGACTGCTAGTCCTCACTCTGCGTAAATCAGCGCTGTGTCCGACTAGCGGCGGAGATCTGGGAGCGCAAAAGGTCTTCGGTCTTTTAGTCTGTCGTCCTGAAGTCTTAAAATCCTGACATCCGTAATAATTCTTGCTACCTTTGAACCGTCGTCACCGGCCTTTAATTTATTCGTTTACAACCATCGCATGAAACACCTGCTTTTATCCCTTCTCCTGCTCACGGCATGTAACAGCTTTGCACAGGTAGAAACTGCCGTCTGGAACGGCAAAACCTATTTCGTATACCCTTACCAGCAAGAGCTGGAAGAGTCGTATTTCGATATTTTCAGCCTCATTGCCGAGTCGAAGGAAGAGCTGAAGCGCGATGAGAAGAACCGGAAAGTCATCGAGACAACCGTTGTTCCCATCGAAGATGACAGGAGAAAAGATTTCTTCCCGAACAACAAAAAAGGACGAAAAAGCCTGGCCATGCTCACACAGGCCCTTTCGGATTACCCGGAAATGTATTATTACTACTCCAATTCACTGGAAAACGACCTGACGCCGGCAACGGAACAATTGCCCGACGGTGAATACATTCAGTACTACCGCGACCTGCCGTACCTCGACAACAAAGTGTTGCGCTACAAAAACGATGTTGTTGCGGGAGTTTTCACCATTCGTAACAACAGGCTCGAAGGAAACGCCCGATGGATCAGCGCAAGCGGAAAAATACTGAAAGAAGGCAGCTATGTGAACGGCGCGCGCAACGGAAAATGGAGCGTTTACAACTACGAGCCAAAAGAGCAGGACCAGTCCGGATGGGAAGACAAAAACCTCGCAGAGATCTACGCACTGATCGCCTACGATACCTTATCCGAAAGCACCGATTATGCCATGGGGCTGCTCCACGGAAATTACACAAAAGCATTCAACACAACCGTTCTCATCAGCGGGCAGCATAAAAACGACAAGCCTTTCGGGCCCTGGGAAAACCGCGAGTTCCGCGTGGATGAAAAAGACGGCAGGATGATTCAAACAGACGAGCTCGTGCTGCGCAGCCGTTTCACCTATGCCGACGCCGACAACCTGCCCATCGGGAAAAGCGTGATCATTCGCGAAGAAATTATTCCCTACCAATTCATGTATGACTACGATACGTCGGTCCACCTGATGACAGAATACGGCGAATCGCCCTTCGGCAGCTTCTCCGATTATTATGAGATTGTTAGTTTCAGTAAAGCAGAAGAAACATTCGAGCTGCCCGAAGAAGATTCCGGTGAAGAGGAGGAAGACAGCGAATACGACGAAGGCTACAGCTACTACGAAGATTTTGCTTCCCGCAACGATCTCATCGATTCGGTCGGCTACCGCTTCTACTACACCGACGTTTACGAGGAATATTATCCCAACGGGCAGCTGAAGATCCGCTTTGAAGTAAAAGACGGAACCCTCGTTAGCGAAGACACCATTTTCTGGGACAACGGCCGTGCTGCGAACGTTGTCAATATCCTTCCCGATTCCAGCGGCTATGAGCAGCTGTTCTTCGATTACGACGGCGATCTGTACCTGCAGAGACTGTACGACAATGCCGGGAACGAGCTTAACGAAGAAAGCGCCTACGAGTACGATGAAACAGTCACGATCAACAACAGGCAGTACCGGTATAACGACCAGTACGCTTCTTATATTTACGACAATAAGTTCGCCATCAGAAGTCCGCTCACCGAACGCGTACTGCTCGAGCAAAAGCTTTGGAGAATGGATTCCAGCATTTCACTCGAGCGCTGGTTCGATCCTGTAAGCAGAACGTATGACGTTTCGATCGACGCCATCTCGAAGAAACCCGCTTTCCGCGAGCAGGCCGTTTTTGACGAAGAGTATAAAATCGTGAACGCATTCCAGGACAATTATGTTGGCGACCTGCGCCTGCACAGCCAGTTCAATGGTTCCACCGAATCGGAATACCCTTACCTGTATGGGTATGAATACTACCCCGTCAGCGACAGCATTCCGCCCTATTACTTCGTGGATAACTGGAGCTACCTGTTCAGCCTGGAGCGCGACGATGTATTGTTCCTGAAGGATCGCCCGTTCAGCGGCGACTTTAAGCTCGGCATGCAGCAAAAGAACTACGCGCTTAAAACAAAAAGCAACGCCATTTCCGTTCAGCTTCCTGCAAACGAGTTCGACCAGGTCTGGAAAGCCCGTTACAAATACTGGAGACGCGGAAAATGGAGCCCTGTCCTGGATGTCATTCAACCAGGAGGAACAGGCGAAGACTGCTACGATAATGTCATGCCCCTGCTTCCTTTTATGCTGGATTATGTCAGCAGAAACAACTACCGGTACCAGGAATACGATCAGTACCGCTACTATGAAAACTACGACGATGGCGCGAACAACAAGCGCGAAAGACAGCGGGTCTATAAAAAAACACCACGGGGTAAAACCATTACCGGCCGTTACCTGGACGGAAAACCTGACGGGCTCTGGACGATCAAAGACCAGTTCGGACAACCGACACTCGAGCTCAACTTTTTTGCCGGCGAGCTGAACGGGACCGAAATTTCCTACGAAACCATCCTGGCACCTAGCAAAAAAATGCAGAAAGTAGCACGGTTTTACGGTTACGAGCCCGATCCCCTGACAGAGCCTGAACCCACAGAAGACGTGCGCTACGTTTCACGGATCATTCATTACAAAAACGGCATGCTGAACGGACCGGCCACAATGTTCAACTGGCAGGGCGACACCACCGCTTACCTGTTCTTCAAAGACGGATCCCAGCAAGGCCACACCTTTCAGCGCAACAGCTTCGCGTATTCGTCTTCCAATTACGAAGACGGGGTCCTCGACGGCCTTTCGCGCACCTGGCTCACGCTTCCGGGAAGAGATTCCCTCCTGCTCTTCGACCTCAATTTCCAGAACGGTATGCTGCAGGGCGAATCGAAATCCTATCACACCAACGGAAAGCTGGCCAAGCACGGATTTTTCCTCACAGGCGAGCCGATAGACGATTACGAAGCCTACGACACCCTCGGCTTCCGCTACCAGTACGTGAAATTCCTCTACAGCCAGCCCGTGGAAGAAAAGATCTGGGAGGAGAACCAGCTGAGCGTCCGCTACGAATTCGACTGGAAAGATTCCATTCCGTTCGACATTTCCGATATTGCCGGATCCACAAGCATCGATGGACTGCTCATTGATCTCGGGCTTGCCGGGAGAGAGTACCTGGAGCCTTATTACGGCAGACCGAGCCTCGTCGATAAAACAGGCATCACGTACACCATGACGAAGTACTATCCGAACGATACGGTGGCACGCCACGGAAAAATCGTAAAAGGAAAGAAAACCGACCGCTGGGAGTATTTCAGCTATGAAGGAAAACCGCTCTACACCGTGGATTATGCCGATACCGTCATTGTGGTGAACGACAGCGTTAAATTCAAGTCCAAAGGCGTTCTCACATACTCCGACGAAAAAGGCAATCCGGCGAGCCGCAGCTACCTCATCGAGAAATTTGAAAAGTACGACTGCTCGCACACCGATCATTACGAAGAGCGCATGCTCTATACCTTCTGGGAAAAAGACACCTCCGTTCACCGTATCAACGGTTATGTGAAAAACTATTACGACAACGGCGCGCTGCAGAACGAAGGATTGCTCGTTAACGGCTTGCCTTCAGGCATCTGGAAGCTCTACGATTCCTACGGGCACCTGAGCCATGTGGGCGAATACGTGCTTGGCAAGCGCCAGGGCCGCTGGTTGTCCGGGGATCTCGGCGAAGTAAAATACATGGGCGATATCTGCCTCAATCCGAATCTGCCCAACCTCGAGGAGATCATGAGCTACCAGGAAAAAGTGCTCGACATCACCGTAAGCTATTATAAAATGGGAACCGTGCTGAAAACAGAATTCTACGGCGTCAACATGAACACCGAGGAAGATCCTTCCGGCGGTGAAGAATATTATTACGATCGCTGAAAAGGAGAGAACATTGTATGTCCGTAAACCTGTGTAGTTATTTTAGAACGGGACAAGTTCGACGGTACTGCGTTAATAGTGCGTAGGTACTGCGTAGATAAAGCGTACCAGGAGCGTAGATAGAGCGTTCTTTGTACGATTCCTTAACATTCCGATCAAATTTGAACTGAATCAGTATGTCCGGGATGCATCCCGGACAAAAAAGCCTCTGCCAACCGCGGAGAGAGCTTCAACTTGATAATTGTTCTTTCTGATCATTACAGGAGAGCTGTTCTATATCTGGATCTAATACGTTCACAATCTGCCCCAAGCTTTCCTGAACGGGTGAACCTGCATTTTCAACGATTTTATAAGTCCCGTTCGTATTATTGCGAATTAGCGAATTTACAAATTCACGGCACCCGTTTGGGACAGAATCTATGTGCCCTCCGGGGCCTTGTGGTTAACAATTCACCAGCAAGAAGCGCGAGGAACACAAAGCACCGCTAAATAAACCGATGTGCTTTACTTATGAAAAAAGGTAATGTATATCAGGCAAATCCATTGTGTCCCTTGTGTCGTTGTGGTTAAATGCATACAAACCTGCTTTAAAGAATTCCCTGACGAGACTAAAACAAAAAAAGCCCTTTCCACCGAAGTGAAAAGGGCTTTTGCTTTTCAGAGGCGCTCTCTGAACGTCCTCACCGGGTTTCCCCGTTCGAGGCAGTTGTGTTCCTGCCACTGGCTTTGCTGGCCGATCGTGAGCTGTTCGAGCTCCCAGGCCTGCACTTTAGATTGCAGCCGCTCCAGGCACAGCTTACGGTTCTGGAGCTGAGAGCGCGAGTCCATCGTCAACACCTGGATCCCAGACGGCAGGTGCTTTCCGCGAACGGCCGTTTCGACCTTATTCACGTTTTGACCGCCGGGGCCGCTGCCGCGCAGTGTTTCAAACACCACGTCGCGCGGGTCCCACTCTACTTTTCCGGGAATGTCAAACACTTCCACGCCCACAAACCAGTTTTTGCGCTTGTGGTAGTTGCGGTAAGGGCTTTGCGCGATCCATTGGATCGTCCCCTTCCAATCCCGGAGGAAGTCTTCGAGGTGTTTACCACTCACCAGCAAGGTCGCCGAAAGCAATGTTTCCTTCAGATCGCCCCTGCGTGCGGAAAGCACTTCAAGGGCAACCCCTTTCGCTTTTGCGTCCTTCATCAGGAGCGCCTGGACTTTTGCCACCACCCGGCAGCATTCGGCAGGGCCTTTCCCGGAAGTTATCTGTATGATCTTCTTTTCCATCACCCTACTCTTTGTACATCCGCACGATCTTCGGATGGAATTTTCCGTGTACATCCACCAGGTCGCGCTGTGCAGCCATCACCTGCTCGATGTCTTTGTAAGCCGAAGGATTTTCCTCCACACTTCCGCCGATCAGCTTCACGCCTGCCTGCGACAGCACTTTTTTCAAAGCAGAGCCTGTCATCTGCGAGCGCGCTTTTTGCCGGCTCATCGCCCTTCCCGCTCCATGCGAAGCCGAGTTGAGCGATTGTTCCGCACCTTTCCCCATCACGAGGTAGGCCGGCGCTGTCATACTTCCGGGAATGATTCCCCAGACGCCTTTGTGTGCCGGCGTTGCGCCTTTGCGATGCACCACGACTTCCTGCCCGCTGGCGAGCTGCTCCTTCCACGCAAAATTATGGTGGTTGTCGACCGTCGCCAGCGCTTTTACCCCGAGCGCTTTCATCAGGTTGATGTGGATACGCTCGTGGCAGGCTTTCGCATAATCGCCCGCGAGGTTCATGCTCAGCCAGTATTCCTGGCCTGCTTCCGAATCGAGACCGAGCCACGCCAGCTGTTTGGCTGCCTGCGGCAATTTGCAGGTATTCATGGCGATCTGCGTGTAATGCAGCGCAATGTTGGCGCCCAGCCCACGGCTGCCCGAATGCGACAGGATCGCCGCATAGGCTTTTGCCGGCAGGCCGAGGCCATTGCCTTCGGTGAGCTCGATCACGCCGAATTCGACGAAATGATTCCCGCTTCCCGAAGAGCCAAGTTGCCGAACCGCCTTTCCATGCAGTTTTCTGAGCAGCGCCGTTGCCTGGAAACGCTCATCATCGAGGATCGCGTGTTCCTGTGCAAAATCCAGCTGGCCGTCCATGCCGAAGTGCGTGTACGTTTTCAGCGCGGTTTTGATCTGGTAATCGAACCGTTTGAGGAACGCCTCATTCTCGTCGAGGATCGTGAGCGCCATCCGGCAGCCGATGTCTACCCCGACCCCGAAAGGTATCACGGAATTGTTGGTCGCCAGTACGCCGCCGATCGGCAGCCCGTAACCGTGATGCGCATCCGGCATCAACGCTCCCTGGACGGTAACCGGTAGGCCCATCGACAATTCCATTTGTTTTTTGGCGCCGGTCTCAATGCCTTTGGCGCCGTAAATTTTCAGCAGCCCCGTTTCTTCCATCAGCTGATAAGCCTGGAAGTTGCACGGTTTCGGCCGGTCCATAAAAGTAGCGGCGATCTTGCCGAGGACTTCGTCGTCGATGTAACTTTCCGGCTGTTCTTTTATGCTGATCAGTAAGTCGAGCAATTCGGTGTTCGAATGGTGCTTGAAATGCCTGCCGATGATGTTCATGGCAAGGCTTCGCGACCGGTCGTTGTTATACCCTATTTTACCCAGTTCTTTGGTTTTTAAATTTCCCATGTTGTTTTAAATGCTCAAAGCATTCGCCTTTCAGTTGCAGCGAAGCTTTTGTTCTACAATTGTGAGCACCTGTAGTTCTTGTTCTGCGGGTTGAAGGATCTTGGATGGAAACTGTACAGATGCAGCCAGCCTCTCCGCCCTTCGGGATGTGGACAATCATAATTGAAAGAATTTAAACGTTAGAAAGTTGTCCGGCTTGGCGGACTTGCCAGTGATCTTCCCGTGGCGGGGATGCATCCGTGCTGATCGGAAAAGCGGAGACGTGTTGAATCAGTCTCGCTGAAGACCGTTTTCTGAAAAAAATAAATACAAAGAAAATAGAGGCCTTACAGGCTTACGATAACAGGGACGATATGTAGATTTGCTCCATCATGATTCCTTAATTTTATGTGAGACATTAAGGATTGAGCGACAAATGTAAGCGTTTTTTTGAAGTTGATTACTTTCGGCAGGAAATTCTGTCGGGCAAAATTGCTTCAGGTTGTAAAAGATGCCGCTCGATTTTCAATTGTTACCGTTCAGTCAACAGCACTTCTCGACCTCACCTGTTTTCTTAGATTTAGAAGAACCGTACTACCGCGGCTGTTTAAAAACCATCTTATGAAACAAGCACTACTTCTGTTCTCCGTTGTCATTTCCTCTCACGTATTCTCACAGCATTTTTCCTGGGCAGAAGGCTGGGGCTCGGAGAACAACAGCGACATCGCAACGGCCATTTCAGCGGCTCCCGACGGAACCGTTCTTGTGACCGGTTATTTCTCCGGCACGGTCGACTTCGATCCGGGTCCCGATGTTTTCAACCTCGCTGCACAGAGCGAAGATGCCTTCATCAGCTGTACCGATCCATCGGGAAATCTTCTCTGGGTGAAACGATTTGGCGGCGATTCCATACAGCGGGGCAATGCAATCGCACACGACAGCGACGGCAACAGCTATATTACCGGACTTTTCCAGGGAACGGTTGATTTCAATCCCGGGCCGGGAGTTTTCAACCTGACGACCAGCAGGAACAGCATCTACATCTGCAAGCTCGATCCAAACGGCAATTTTGTCTGGGCGAAACAATTCGTGAATGAATCTGCGGCGGCCGCGTCCAGAGTTTATGGCCTTGCAGTTAATGCCGACCAGCAGGTTTGGCTCACCGGTACCTTTCGCGGGGTCGTCGATTTCGATCCGGGAGCACCAGCAGCACTATTCGATGCCGGGAACAAAAGCGATCTGTTTGTTGCCAGTTTCGATACCGATGGAAATTACCTGTGGGCAAAACAGGTCAATCGGGCTACGAGTATGCAGACCTTTGAACCCGCGTCCATTTCTACAGACGCCGCAGGGAATGTTTACGTAGCCGGAAACTTCGACGGAACCATCGATTTTGATCCGGGAGCGGGAGTTTACAGTCTTGTTGTAGAAGGTGAAGCCAATGACGCCGGCGGTGTAGATGATGCGTTCATCTTTAAGCTGGACAGCAACGGCAATTTTATGTGGGCGAAACAGCTGGCAGGTCCGGATATTTCGGTTTCAACCGGTATAGCTGCCGATCCTGCGGGCAATGTGTACATTACCGGCTTCTTCATAGGAATGGTCGATTTCGATCCGGGCATTGCTGTATACGAGATCGATGTAACTCTCCAGGTCGGACACAGCTTTGTCCTTAAGCTGGACACAGACGGAAGCCTGGTTTGGGTAAAAACGACCAGGACACTGAGCGAATCGATCAGGCTGGATGCTGCGGGAAATACTTACACCACTGGAAGCTTTGGCTCAACGGCCGATTTCGATCCTTCTGCAGCCACATACTACCTTTCAACAGCCGGTGATGCGGATATTTTTATCAGCAAGCTGGACACTGACGGGAATTTCATCTGGGCCAGAAAATTCGGTGGCGCTAACCGGGACAACGGAATGGATGTGGCCATTGATGCCTCGCAAAATGTGTATGGCACAGGTTATTTCTCAGCCACAGCGGACTTTGATACGGGCATTGGATACTGGCCGGTCAGCTCTGCGGGAGCAGGAACTTCTTTCGACTCCTACCTGGTAAAACTCAGCAGCTGTGTGCCCGATACCGGTACCGACTTTATTTCCGCAACCTGCGGATCTATGTACACCTGGCCTGTAAACGGAACAACCTATGACGAATCCGGTGTGTATCACTACATTTCCGTTAATGCGGCCGGCTGCGATTCCGTTCTTTCCCTCGAGCTGGATATTGCTGTGCTGTCAACTTTGGTTGCATCTCTGAACCAGAACGGGGACACGCTGTTTGCAACGCCGGATCAGCCGGCAGATAGTTACCAGTGGGGCAATTGTGCGGACAATTCACCGATTTCCGGGGCAACCAACGCCTGGTTTGTGCCCGCTGTTCCGGGGATGTATTACGTTTGGATTACACTCGGTAACTGTGTCTCTGTTTCAGACTGCGTGAATTTCGGCGGTGTAGGAATAGCTGAGTCTGCTCAAACGGCTATCCGGCTCTACCCGAATCCTGTCCGGGATGAGCTGACCCTTTTTATGGAAGCTGCAGCAGCGGAAATCGAGGTACGGGCGATCAATGGCCAGCTGGTCTTTGCCGATTCCGGCGTTCTGAGCGGTGGAAAGATCACTACCCAAAACTGGTTCCCGGGCATTTACCTGGTGAAAATAAGTACCGGACATCATACGGCCGTTCACCGGATCGTGAAAGAATAAAAGCGGGTTTTCACTTCGGGAACACCATTCAAAGTACTAAGGCTGCTGTAAAAGGCAGCCTCTTTCAGCTTTAACTGATTTTCAGCTCAGGAAAGAAACTAGCAAGCCGCAAATTAAAAACAACACTGACTGACAGCACGTTAAATTGACGATCGATTTTTAAATGAAAACAATTCTGTTTAGTTTTCTTCCGATTCGCTTTCACGGTGCTGAATTAGTCGAACAATTCCTCTCCGTTGCTGTTCAGAAAACCGAACTGATAATCTTTGGTAATGACTTTAAAGGAGCCTGGATGCAACTGGATGGAACGGTACTGAACGGGAACGGATTTCTTTGTCTCGAGCAGGTAAGCGCCCATAAGAGAAGTTGCCGGATCGAAGATCCTGAGACAGCCGTTCTGCAGGTGGCCGTAAAGGTGCGTTTGCATGAGGATGGTTCCGTTTGCCTCCATGACATACGTCGTATCGCCTTTTTTGCCGCAGAGCACATCTTTCCACAGCGACAACCCTTCCCAGCCTTCGAATTCTGCGATCGTGTCTCCGGTTTTCTTCGCTATTGTCCACCAGGTCAATTCAGGTGCCCCGGTATTATAATTATTCTTTAGAGCATATTCCGGTTGCCACACAGGTTGTTTCGGAACATCTTTGACGATGACGACCGGCTCGGCCTGTTTCGGTTCCGGGTACAGCTGCCTCTCGGGTGAGACAGGAATATAGGTCTTGCTCACTTCGAGATAAGGCTTGAGCGGGCGGAAGTTTTTGCCGTCATTCGAAAAAAGATAAGCCGTTTTGATATCCCGTATCGAATCGGAAGCTTTAAAATCCGGTGGAAGCTTCACTTCATGCCGGAACTGCCTGAAAAACGAAAGCGGCTGCAGCTTTTCGGCATTGACAGAAGAAAAGTAAAACGGCCCGGGGACAATCGTTTTTACTTCTTTTGCAAACATCCGCCTGTAACCGGCGTCCAGCAGGTTGTAACGACCGTTTAAGGCGATCATCGTATAACCGGAACGACCGGGGAAAACCGAATCGCAAACTGCCGGGAACAGGACGGTGTTTTCCGGGGACATGAATCCCCATTTGCCCTTTTTACGGAAAGGAACAGCCCGGCCGGGATAGTAATCGCCTGTAAAGTTAAACCGCTTGTACTGCGGATCGGTAATGTTGAGCTGTGCCTCTTCTTCCACGTAATCCATTCGTTCGCCCGTAACATCTGTATGCGCATGCGAGCTGTGAGTATACAGCAGTTTCAGCCGGTCACCGATCAGAATAAAATGGAATTCCTTGTACGTATCGCTCCAGCTTTTCCCGGTAGACGGATCTATCGGAGCATCCCCGAAATATGTATAAAGCGTCAGCACCTTGTAATGCATGCCCCGGAATTTCAGCTTGTGCGTAAGCGTGTCGGTGATCTGTATTTTCCTGTAGGGAAGCGGCGTTTCATTCATGTCAAAAGCGAAGCTGGCTGAACGGAAATATCCTATGTAGGCTTCATCGAGCTCTTCCTGGCTTTTCAGGTGCCCGAAAACATGTTTCAATTCTGCTGTCGTTAGTGTGAAGACGCTGTCGTTATCTTCACGGGCCACGACACGGTCCAGGAAAACGGCCATTGTGTTGTCGAACTGTTTAAAGGAATTGAGTGCAGGAATCGCCTGTCCGAAAGCAAAAACAGGGAAAATGACGAGGAGGAAAAGAATACATTTCATGCTTAAATGTAAGAAAATCAGCATCAATCGAATAGTTCCCGGCCGTTTTCATCCACGAATCCATAGCGGTAATCCTGCGTGATCACTTTCAACATGCCGGGAAACAGCTGGATAGAACGGTATTGAACAGCAACTGCCTTCCGGGTCTTTAAGCAATAGGCTCCCAACAATCCTGTCGACGCATCGAAGATCTTTACGACGCTTTTGTCGTCGAGCGAACAGCAATACAGGTACGTCCGGAACAACACTTTGCCACCAGGCTCCATTATATAAGTGGTATCGTTTCTTTTTCCAATGAGCAGATCTTCCGCCAGCAGCAGGTGTTCCCATTCTGTAAAATCCGCGATCGTATCGCCGGCTTTGCCGATCAGCGTACGGTACATTTTTTTCCGGGCAGCGGAGTAACCCGTCAGTAAAACATAGTTCGGTTCGGGAACTGCTTTCTCTGCAGGCCCGGGCTCGGGAACTTCCCGGAACAGGCTCGTCTGAACGGGCTCATCGACCATTATTTGCGGGCCATCCTGATCTCCTGCAATAAATGGAGCAGAGCTTCGCGATCCTTTGCCTTTTATAACTTCACCGGGCTCCGGTTTCTCCCTGATCATTTCTGCCACTTCGAGGTACGGTTTCAGCGACCTGAATTGCGTACCGTCATTCGAGTAGATATACGCCGTTTTAATTCTGCGGATAGAATCGGCAAAGGTATACACTGCCGGCAGCTGCACGGTTTCTTTATACTTAGTAAAGAAGTCGCGCGGCTGAAGCTCCTCCGATCCGGGAGACGTAAAATAGAACGGACCGGGCAAAATGCTTTTCACCTCTTTTTCGAACACACGCTTAAAGTCAGGACCAATTAAATTGTAACGACCGTTTACAACGATCCGCGTGTAACCGGAAGCGCTGGGAAACAAGGAATCGCAGATCGCAGGGAAAAGAACGGTGTTGTCTGCAGACATGAATCCCCATTTGCCCTTTTTGCGAAAAGGAATGGCATCAGCCCGGAAAGGCTGCTCTTCATAACCAAAGCCAAACCGCATAAACCGGGGATCGGTGATCCTGCCCCGTGCTGCACTTTCGGCATAATCTCTTCTGCGATTTGTAACATCCGGTTTCGAAGACTTTACACTGTAATCGAGCAGCCGCAGCTCATCGTAGATGAGGGCAAAGTTAACTTCCACAAACTGCTCTTTGTAGCTTTGCGGATACGCATAATGCGTAGTATCGTCGGTGAAATGAATAAAAACGGTCAGCGCCCGGTAAGCGGAATTCCATTCTTTCGGCTGAAAAGTAAGCGTATCGGTGATCTGCATGGAGCGATAGCCTTGCTTCAGGGCAAATTTCGCAAACGAGCTTTTATCATTTTTCACATATTCCGCATACCGCTGTTCCACTTCGCGGTCAGTTCTTTTGCCCTCGGTAATGCGGGCCATTTCTTCTTTTTTCAGGAGAAACAGCGCGTTCGGGTCCTGTTTCCGGACCAGTATACATTCCAGGAAAACAGCCATTGTTTTATCGAGCTCTTTGAAGGAATTTACCGGCGGCCCTGCTTGCCCGAAAGCAAGCGCAGGCAAAATGACCAGGAGAAGAAGGATACGTTTCATGCGCTAAAATTAATGATCTTAATCCGAAGCGCCCTTACATCCTCCTGCACCGAAATTCCGAAAAGCATTCCATGGCTATTTCACAAAAACGGATTTCGCCATGGCGGAGAAAATGCCGTAGCCGTTTTCGATGTTGGTAATCACTTTCACCGGCTCCGAAAAGAAATCGTCGGCAGCCTGCATCGATTTTTCCGTGGAAACAAGGTATTTGTATGTATCCTCGCTGCAATTGAACAGCTGAAAGGCGTAATGCATATCTTCCATGTCCTGCATCATTTCCTGGAAGCGGATGTTCAGCGCTTTGGTCGTGCCGTCAAACAGCTCATCCGTAAAGAATAGATGCTGAACATAGCTTTCGGTTTCCCCGACCTCAGAAGCCGACAATTCATCCATGGACGGATCATTGGACGACACAAGCAGTGACTGGAACTCATACTGACTGGCAGACTGAACAACAGACACTTTTAATACGTAGTAATTTTTACCGTAAGGGTCATTCCACGTCACAACGGCCTGCATGTTTTTGCCGTATTCGGTGAGGTAGCTGGACGTATCGACGCTGGTTACAGGTACAACGCCCGGAACATTCATCGTTGCCTGCACACTTCTATACGCCGGGTGCGAAACGGAGATCCGGTAATTGTTTCCCTGGAGAGCGGTGGCGGGAAATTCATAGTTCCCCTCTGTATCCGGTGGCCCCGGAGTCCAGGTCTGGCCGGTCGTCTCGTTTTTCAGCGTAAGCAGTGCCCCGGAGGTAATGGCCGGGTTTGCCTGATCCGATTCAAGAAAAAAGATGCTGCGTTCCAGCTGCACCCGGATGGTGGAATCTGTTTCGGTGATACTGTTAACGACCAGGAGCGGATCTTCGTCGCTTCCTTTGTAGTCGATCACTTTTTCGCACGATGCAAGGCTCAGTATGCCGGTAAAGGCCAACAGGAATTTTTTCATGACTTGTTCTTTTCGGATGCGTTAAAATCAATTTTGAATCTCCAGCTAACGGAAGGAATCAACGGGAAAAGCGATACCTGCACCAGCTTGTACGATCCGTCATTGGACTGCTGCCTGCTGATGAAGAACGCATTCTGACGGTTATAGACGTTGTAGATAGAAAATGACCAGACAGATTCGCCCCATTTTACCTGGTTGGTTTTGTTGAAGCCGATGTCCATGCGGTGGTACGCAGGCATACGATAGCCATTCACCTGGTCAAAATAGCCGACGCTGTTGCCGTAAGCATTGTTCAGCGGACTGTTGGCCACATTGAAATACTGGGAAGGAAGTGTTACGGCATTTCCGGTTCCAAGAACAAACACGACGCCGCAATCCCATTTCTCGTTGATGTCATAGGTGAATACTACGCTCACATCGTGCCGGCGGTCGTAACGGTAGAAGAATTTCTTGCCGTCGTTGATATTGTCAAACTGACGTTCTGTCCAGCTCAGGGTATAGCCGACCCATCCGGAAAAACGGCCTTTGCGCTTTTCCACGAAGAATTCCGCACCATACGCCCAGCCCTGGCCCGACTCTACTTTCGACTGCCAGTCGGCTGTTGAGCCTAAAAACCCGGCGCCTTCCTTGTACTGGATCAGGTTGTCCATTTTCTTGTAATAGACTTCGACCACGGCGTTGTACTGTTTCAGAAATTCGTGGTTGTAACCCATGCTCACCTGGTTGGCAATGACCGGCTTGACCTGTTCGGTAGCCGGCACCCAAAGATCGGTTGGCAGGCCGATTCCCGTATTGGAAAGCAGGTGTAAATACTGCGCCGTGCGCGAATACGCCAGCTTAAGGCTTGAGTTGTCGGTGAGGATAAAATTCCCCGAAAAGCGCGGCTGCAGCTGAACGTACTGCTTGCTTCCGACGAGGAAAGCGCTCAGGTGCATGCCGTAATTGATCTTGAGCCGGCTGGTGATCGCGTGATCGTTCTCAGCATAGGCAAAAAGCTCGTGTGCGTACTGATTATTCGAACCGTAAGACGTATCGATGCTGAACGACGTAACCGAGATCTCGTCGCGGGTGACACCCGGCGTAAAGGTATGATACGTATCGCCCAGGCCGAATTTCACGGTATGGTTCGGATTGGGAATGTAGGTAAAATCGATTTTCCCGCCCCAGTCGCTGATACCCGAAAAATAGCCCATGCTCTGAGACTGCATGGGGGCAGAGGCGGCTTCCTTGTACTCATATTTCGTTCCTATATCGAATGCATAGTGCGAATACGTGATGGTCGTATTGGCAAACAGCTTTGGACGCATCTTGTAATTCCAGCGCAGTGCGGCAATTGCATTTCCCCATTTGAGATAACTTTCGTCTTTTCCTGAGCCGCCATTACTGTAGCTGTTCTCTCCGCTGAAATACGCCTTGTCTTTTCCAAAGTAACTACTCAGGTACAAGTGATGTTTTTCATTGATCTTGTGGTGGATTTTGGCATTCAGATCGTAAAAGAAATAGCCGCCCCGCTGCTGTTTATTCTGGAACGGCTTTGCCAGCACATCGACGTACGTTCTTCGCGCGCTGAATGCAAATGCCGTGCGGTCTTTGATGAGCGGACCTTCCACGAGCACGCGCGTTGCAATGAGCCCGACCGAGCCTTCGACATTGTACTTTTTCGTGTTCCCTTCCTTCATCCGCATATCCAGGACAGATGAAACGCGGCCGCCGTAGCGGGCAGGAAATCCGCCTTTTATGAGCGTGATCTGCGAAATAGCATCCGAATTAAACACCGAAAAGAACCCGAATAAGTGCGACGCATTGTAGACCGGAACGCCATCGAGCAGGATCAGGTTCTGATCGGGACCGCCGCCGCGAACATACATGCCGCTCGATCCTTCACCGCCGGATTTCACTCCCGGAAGCAGCTGTATGACCTTGATCACATCGCGTTCGCCCAGCAGAACAGGCAGTTTGTTCAGCTTATCCATCTGCAGATCGATCGTTCCCGAATTGGTGCTTTTAACGGAAGCATCCTTCGCTGTCACCACAAACTCTTCCAGCTCGGTGGCATTCATGAGGGCCACGTTCACGCTGTTCTGTCCCTGCGGAACCGTGATCAGCTGTCCGGTGAGCCCGAAAGCCATGATCTTCAGCACCAGCTCTTCATCCGGAACAGTAAGGCTGTAAAAGCCATATTCGTTGGTAACGGCTCCAAGACGGTGAAGCGTATCGTACACGACGGCGCCGATCACGCTTTCGCCGTTGCTTTCATCGGTAATGGTGCCCGAAATCGTTCTCTTTCCCTGGGAATAAGAGAAGGTCGTGGCGGTGAGTAGAAAAACGACGATTAACCAGCTCCGGAAAATCATCTGCAGGTAAAGGCTTTTGTTCATTCGGCTGTTTTGAAATTCGTTAAACGACACTTCCCCGGAATTATTGCAGGCAACCAGTCGGCAGCGACCGGAAGACTACCCGACTGGCGACGAACGACTATAATAACTATCTTTACCCATTCCAAAAAAACGACGACATGATTCTACATACAAAGCAACAGAGCGATCAACAGGAAGCGCTTATCCTTATCGCAGGAAAAAAGGCCGATAAGATCACCGGCATTCCGGCCATCGTCGAAGAAGAATGGAATCAGTTCGCAGCAGAAAAAGAGCCTTTCCGCACACTGACGTTACAGGGAAAGCACTACGTGTTCATCAACGAGCAGAAAACCAGCGAAGACTACCGCGTTTCCGGTCATAAAGTGCGTGCTTTTCTGCCAAAAACAGTTGTTACAGCCTGCATTCACGGAGGAAAAGCCGCCAGCTTATTTGTAGCCGAAGGATTGCTCCTCTCCAATTACCAGTTCATCCATTACCGCAAAGACGCAGAAAAAGAAAAATACGCCCTGCAGCAGATCGACTTCACGGCAAAGATCGCCGACGACGAGATCAGCGAGCTGCAGGCGCTTGTGAAAGCTGTTTCATGGGCAAGAGACCTTGTCAACGAGCCCGTTTCTTTCCTCACTGCGACTGAACTGGCGAAAGCCATCGAAGCAAAAGGACAGGAAGCGAATTTCGCTGTCACCGTATTGGAAAAATCGAAGATCGAAGCATTGAAAATGGGCGGATTGCTGGCCGTGAACAAAGGTTCCGTTGAGCCGCCGACTTTTACGATCATCGAATACAAGCCTAAAAAAGCATTCAATAAAAAACCGATCGTCCTCGTCGGAAAAGGCGTGGTTTACGACACCGGCGGACTCAGCATCAAGCCGACGGCCGGTTCCATGGACCTGATGAAAAGCGACATGGCCGGTGCAGCCATGATGGCCGGAACGATTTACGCCGCTGCCATGATGGAGCTGCCCGTTTACCTCGTAGGGCTCATTCCTTCAACAGATAATCGCCCGGGACTGAACGCTTATGCCCCGGGAGACGTTATCCGCATGTACGACGGCACAACCGTAGAAGTGCTCAACACCGATGCCGAAGGCCGCATGATCCTCGCAGATGCGCTGGCTTACAGCGACAAATGGAAACCGGAGCTCGTGATCGACGCAGCAACGTTAACCGGTGCCGCCGTTCGCGCGATCGGAACAAAAGCGTCCGTGATCATGGGCAACGCTGACCGCAGGTATTTCCAACTGCTCGACGAAGCCGGGAATGAAACACACGAGCGCGTGGTCGAATTCCCCTTCTGGGACGATTATGCAGAAGAAATGAAATCGAAGATCGCCGATCTCAACAACCTCGGCGGCCCTTATGCCGGAATGATCACCGCAGGGAAATTCCTCGAGCATTTCGTCAAAGCGCCTTACATACACATGGACATCGCCGGACCGGCATTCCTCGAAAAGCCACAGGACTATAAAGGACTTGGAGGATCGGGCGTCGGGATCCGCTTATTGATAAACTTCTTAAAACGATTGGGTTAATGGAAAAAGAGAAAGAAAAAGTACGCGAAGAAGGAAGCGCAAACCCGATCCGCGTAGGGATCTCCGTTGGCGACATTAACGGCATCGGCCCGGAAGTCATCATCAAAGCATTGAACGACCCGCGCATTCTGCTGGACTGCACGCCTATTATTTATGCGTCCACTAAAACGATGGCCTTTCACAAGAAAACGATCGAAGAAAGTGAATTCGCTTACCAATCCTGCCCTTCGGCTGCAGAAGCCGTGAGTAAAAAGGTCAACATCGTCAACGTATGGAACGACGATGTGGAGTTCGAGCTCGGAAAAGGTACCGAGACCAGCGGCAAATATGCTTTTCTTTCACTCGAAAAAGCGACAGAAGACCTGGCTTCCGGAAAGATCGACGTGCTCGTTACGGCACCGATCTCCAAAGAAGCCATCGGCAAAGCAGGCTTTCAGTTTCCCGGCCATACCGAATACCTGGCGCACCTTGCAGGAATGGACGAAGCGCTTATGACCATGGTCAGCGGAAACCTCCGCGTGGCGCTGGTGACCTCCCACGTAGCTTTAAAAGACGTTTCCACCACACTGACCAAAGAGAAGATCGTACAGAAGATCCGTGCGCTGGATTCTTCTTTGAAAAAAGACTTCGGCATTCAGCGTCCGAAAATTGCCGTGTTCGGATTGAATCCGCATGCGGGCGAAAACGGAAAAATGGGCAACGAAGAACAGGAATTCATTGCTCCGGCGATCAGCCAGACCAAAGGCGAAGATATTTTTGCGTTCGGACCCTTTCCCGCAGACGGCTTTTTCGGCTCGACCCAATTAGGGAAATACGATGCCGTTCTCGCCATGTATCACGACCAGGGACTGGCTGCATTCAAAGCCCTTGCTTTTGAGGATGGCGTGAATTTCACAGCGGGGCTTCCCGTGGTGCGGACTTCGCCCGATCACGGAACGGCGTTCGATATTGCCGGACAGGACAAAGCCAGCGGGCAATCGATGCGCAGCGCAATTTACCTGGCAATGGACATTTACCGTACACGCCGGTTTCTCAAAGAGATAGCAGCAAATCCACTGCAAGCCCAGCCGCAGGGATCAGGTAAACGCAGACACGGATCAAACGACGGCATCGAGTAAGAAAAATGCAAAAAAGGAAAGTTATGAACGTTTGTACGTTTATTTTATTACCTTTGCCCTCCAATTTTTGTCTAGTGAATAAGTCATCAAGTGCGTTCAAAATCCCCTTTGCAGGGTTAAAACAGGGGACACATGAGTTTGAATTTGAGGTAGACAAATCGTTCTTTGAAGGAATAGATTATTCTTTGATCTCCGACGGTAAGGTTCATGTGATCCTGCAGCTGGAGAAAAAAGAAACCATGATGATAGGTGAGTTTACCGTAGAGGGAAGCGTCAATACCACGTGCGATCGTTGCAATGATCCGCTGGAGCTTCCGATCAAAGGCGCTTACCGTATCGTTTATAAATTCGGCGAAGAGATTTCCGACGACGAGAACCTGATCGTTCTCCCGGACGAAAGCTACGAGCTGGACATCGCACCGCAGGTGTATGAGTTCATGTGTGTTTCATTACCCTCACGGCTCCTCCACAAACCGGGCGAATGCAATGAAGAAATGATGGCTTTGTACAATCAGCACATCGTGAACGCCGGCGGACCGGAAGGAGACGAGGACGAAGATGATGAGGATTGGGACGAAGACGATGAAGACAATGACCGGGATGACGACGAAGGTGATTGGGAAGACGGGGACGAAGAAGACGATGAGGAGGATGAAGATCCTGACGACGACGACGGAAGCGACAGGCCCATTGACCCGAGATGGTCGGTACTGAAAAATTTGAATTAACGATTATAAATACATAAAATGGCACATCCAAAGCGCAAAATTTCGAAAACACGTCGCGACAAGAGAAGAACGCACGTGAAAGCGATTGCTAAAAACATCGCAACTTGTCCTACAACAGGACAGCCGCATTTGTTCCACCATGCTCACTGGCATGAAGGTAAATTGTATTACAAAGGACGAGTAGTTGCTGAGAAAGAAGTAGCGATTTAATTCGTTGCTTTCATTTAAACATTCCTCCTGATGAAGATAGGAATTGACGTTTTAGGCGGCGACTTTGCTCCTGACGCTAATATTGCGGGTGCGGTACTTGCCAGAAAAGAGCTTCCTCAGGATGCACAAATCGTGTTGATCGGCGACCGGGATCAGATCCTGCGTGGCCTTGACGCGCTGAATGCAAATGCGGCAGACTTTGAGGTCGTACATGCACCGGACGTGATCACGATGCACGATCATCCTACACGGGCTATTCCGCAAAAACCGAACAGCAGCATTGCCGTTGGGTTCGACCTGCTTGCCCAGAAGGAGATCGATGTTTTCGCCAGTACGGGGAACACAGGCGCTATGCTCGTTGGTGCGATCTATAAGATCAATACCATTCCGGGTATTATCCGCCCGTGTATCACTTCCGTTCTGCCTACCATTAACGGTGGCAATTCCATTTTGCTCGACGTTGGCTCCAATGCCGACTGTAAAGCAGATGTATTGTACCAGTTCGCCGTGCTCGGCTCGCTCTTTTCCAAATACGTTCACGGAATCGAGAATCCGCGCGTTGCGCTGCTCAATATCGGGGAAGAAGAAACGAAAGGCAACCTGCTGACGATCGCAGCCTATAAATTACTGGCAGAATCAGACGACATCAACTTTATCGGCAACATCGAAGGAAACGAAATCTTCCTGGGAAAAGCCGATATCGTGGTATGCGACGGATTCACCGGCAACGTTGTGCTTAAACAGGCAGAAGGCATTTACACCCTGATGAAAAAGCGCGGGATCAACGACGAGTACTTCGACCGTTTCAATTACGAGAATTACGGCGGAACGCCCATACTCGGTGTCAAGGGGAATGTCATCATCGGACACGGAATTTCGAATGACAAAGCTGTGAAAAGCATGCTGATGCATTCCTACGAAGTAGCTAAATCCGGTTTGGCCGCTAAAGTTAACGAAGCATTCAATCAATAACATGAGCAAAATTACTGCAGCAATAACAGGCGTTTGCGGGTACCTGCCCGAAGAAATCGTTACCAACGAAGATCTGTCCAAACTGGTCGATACTTCCGACGAATGGATCACGTCACGAACAGGCATCAAGGAACGCAGGATATTGCGCGACGGAGCCTGCTCCGACATTGCTTCAGAAGCCGTAAAGGGATTGCTGAAAAAAACGGGCACAGACCCCATGGACATCGAACTGGTGATCCTGGCAACCGTGACACCGGATTATCCGTTCCCGAGCACAGCCAATGTTGTTTGTGATAAAGTCGGCATGAAAAACGCATGGGGCTACGACCTCATTGCCGCCTGTTCCGGTTTCATCTACGCACTTTCAACCGGAGCATCCTTTATTGAATCCGGTAAATACAAAAAGATCATCGTGATCGGCGTCGACAAAATGAGCGCCATTCTCGACTACGAAGACCGCGCGACCTGCGTTATTTTCGGAGACGGCGGCGGAGCAGTTATGCTGGAGCCGAATACGGAAGGACTCGGTGTTCAGGACAGCATCCTGCGCAGCGACGGATCGGGAAGGCAATACCTTATCCAGCCTGCCGGCGGATCAGCGAACCCACCGACACACGAAACGATCGATCAGCGTTTACATTACGTTAAGCAGGAAGGAAAGCAGGTCTTCAAATTTGCCGTTACCAATATGGCCGAAGTCTCTGCCGAGATCATGGAACGTAACAATCTTACAGCAGACGACGTGGATTGGCTGGTGCCTCACCAGGCCAACCTTCGCATCATCGATGCAACTGCCAGCCGCATGGGCCTTCCGAAAGAAAAAGTAATGGTCAATATTCACCGCTACGGAAACACAACAGCCGGCACATTGCCATTATGCCTCTGGGATTGGGAATCTCAGCTTAAAAAAGGAGACAACCTCATTTTATCGGCCTTTGGTGGCGGATTTACATGGGGTGCCGTTTACCTGAAATGGGCTTATAATTCATAGAAAAAACTATTTTTACCCCAACTTTTGAAAAATCATTACTTATGAATCTTACTGAAATTCAAGACTTGATTAAGTTCGTTTCCAAATCAGGCGTTACTGAAGTAGAAATAGAGCAAAAAGACTTCAAGATCACGATCAAAGCAGAAAAAGCGAAATCAGAGCAGATCTATGTTCAGGCTACAGCTCCTGTTCAGCAAATGGCAGCGCCAGCGGCACCTGCACAAGCACCGGCTGCAGCAACCCCGGCAGCACCTGCTGCAAGTGAGGATTCAAAATACATTACTGTTAAGTCCCCGATGATCGGTACATTCTACCGTTCGGCCGGGCCGGACAAAGATGCATTTGTTTCTGTCGGACAAACGATCACAAAAGGTTCTACGGTTTGCATCATCGAAGCAATGAAATTGTTCAATGAGATCGAATCAGAAGTATCCGGTAAAATTGTGAAAGTACTGGTAGACGACGCAACACCGGTAGAGTACGATCAGCCATTATTCCTGGTAGATCCATCTTAATAATTTGAAATTGGAAATCGTCTTTCGTTGAAGACCGGTTTCATACCCCTTACATTTCGAATTTAAACGAGCTTATCATGTTTAAGAAAATATTGATTGCCAATCGCGGAGAGATCGCATTACGCATCATTCGTACCTGCAAGGAAATGGGAATTAAAACCGTTGCCGTCTATTCTACTGCAGATAAAGACAGCCTTCCCGTTCGGTTTGCAGACGAAGCCGTGTGTATCGGCCCCGCTATCAGCGCCAAATCGTACCTTTCCATTCCGAACATCATTGCTGCTGCAGAGATCACCAACGCAGATGCCATTCACCCGGGCTATGGATTCCTTTCCGAAAACGAGAAATTCTCCCGTATCTGCGGCGAGCACGGTGTAAAATTCATCGGGGCAACGCCTGAGCAGATTGCCGGAATGGGCGACAAAGCAACCGCAAAAGCAACCATGATCGCAGCAGGCGTTCCGTGTATTCCCGGATCCGTAGGCTTGCTGAAAGACGTGGAAGATGCAAAAATAACAGCCGCCAAGATCAAGTATCCGGTCATCATGAAGGCAACTGCCGGAGGTGGCGGAAAAGGAATGCGTATCGTCTGGAAAGAAGAAGACATCCAGGCACAATGGGATTCCGCACGCCAGGAAGCAGCTGCTGCATTTGGCAACGACGGGATCTACATGGAAAAATACATCGAGGAGCCGCGCCACATCGAGATCCAGATCGCCGGTGACCAGGATGGCAATGCCTGTCATTTATCCGAAAGAGACTGCTCCATTCAGCGCCGTCACCAGAAGCTCGTGGAAGAAACACCTTCCCCGTTCATGACGGACGAGCTGCGCGAGCGCATGGGCGAAGCCGCTATCAAAGCTGCGAAAGCCGTACGTTACGAAGGCGTTGGAACGGTGGAATTCCTGGTTGACAAGAACCGCGATTTCTACTTCATGGAAATGAATACGCGTATCCAGGTAGAGCATACGATCACCGAAGAAGTGATCAACTATGACCTCATCAAGGAGCAGATCAAGCTTGCGGCAGGTGACAAGATCTCCGGAAAAAATTACTATCCGCAGCTGCACGCTATCCAATGCCGTATCAACGCAGAAGATCCGTACAACGATTTCCGCCCTTCACCAGGACAGATCACAAGCTATCATTCACCGGGCGGACATGGCGTTCGTATCGATACGCATGCTTACGCAGGTTATGTGATCCCGCCAAACTACGACTCCATGATCGGCAAGCTGATCGTTGTGGCGCAGACACGCGAGGAAGCCATTCTGAAAATGAAGCGCGCGCTCGACGAGTACATCATTGAAGGTATCAAAACAACGATCCCGTTCCACCAGAAACTAATGGAAGACCCGCAATTCAAAGCCGGCGTCTTCACAACAGCGTTCATGGATACGTTTGAGTTTTAATAGTCATTTGATTTAATATCACAGAAAAAGGGCGTAAAATATTACGCCCTTTTTGATTTCTGATAGTTTGTGTCCGGAAAGCATTCCGTACGTACGTGCACTGTCCCGGATTACTGATTCCGGGTATCCCACGCCATTACTTCGCCGATGAACGAAATGAGCTCTTTTGCCATCAGTGCGTGCTGTTCCAGTGTCGGGTGATAGAAACAACCCGAACGGTAGCTTTGGGCATACAGGAACGGATGCACGTTCAGATCGCCGCGGCGGTGCATTTCCGCGGTAACGGCGGGAACATACCTGTTGAGCTGCGCTTGCAGCTTTTCATTCGCCATGGGACTGGTAGAGCAGATCACCGTTGCTTTTTTGTAGAACTGCCGCACTTTCATGACGAAGGTCACATAAGCCGTGCAGTAATCGGTCGAATCCTGGATCCCGTCGTTTTGTCCGAGCGTGATCACGATCACATCCGGGTCGCTGCCGGCGAATTTCCATTGCGGGCCGCCCTCGTCGAAATTGATCCGATCGAAGACTTTCGGCATCGTTGTTTCCAGTCCGCAGCAGGAACGCGTGAGCCCGATACCCGAAACAGCGCTCAACAGCCAGTCGGCATTGAACGCGCGCGCCACCATCGGGCCGAAGCTGTTATAGGCATTGTGCTGATCGTACCAGGTTCCTTCGCCGCAGCTCACCGCAGACGTGTCGCTTCCGTTCCCGCAGGTGATCGAATCGCCGATGAACTCGATCTTTTTCGTTTTTGCCTTCACGGGAAGAATCGATTTACAGCTGATGCCGAGAAACTCGATGTAGCCCATTCCCGACTCGGTGTCTTTGCAGATGAGCAGGTGGTGCTCTTTATCGGGCAGCGAATCGGAGATCAGGATCACGTTGCTGTTCGCTTTCAGCCTGATACGCTGCGCCGGAAGCCCGTCTACGATCACTTCGATGTAATTGTGGCCACCGTAGCGCATTTCGTCGTTGACTTCGATCTCCAGAAACGTTCCGGTAAAATTCACTTCCACATACGCTCCCGGATTCCAGCAGCGCGGTTGTTTTTTATTCGTAAAATCGAAACGGCCCACATACCGGAATGATTTGTCTTTAGCCGAAAAAAAGGAGACACCATCTCTTTTCGTACGCAAACCGAACAAGGTCGTACAGGAAACCGCTGCCAGGAAAAGGAATACAGGAATGAGCCGCATGTTTCAAAAATAGCGAATAAGACAACAGGTGCAAAATCGGAACAGGCTAACGTTATTTTACCACACTAAAAAGGGCGGAAATTATTCCACCCTATATCGTATTGAACAATACCAATTGTTGTTACTGCCGGATCATTGCCGGTACGTCTTTCACCTTATCCGCCGGAATGAACTGGATTGAACTGGTATTGACGCAATGGCGCGTATCCTTGTCCGTAAATCCTTCTCCGACGAAAACATGCCCGAGGTGGCCTTTGCAATTGCTGCAGATAATTTCAACCCGCTGGCCGTCTGCATCCGGAACACGGATCACCGAGCCTTTGATCTCCTGATCGAACGACGGCCATCCGCAATGCGATTCAAATTTGTCGGTCGATTCGTACAGCGGCGCGTTGCATTGCCGGCAGATGTACAATCCTTTGTCTGTCTTGTCGTAGTAATCGCCCGTAAAAGCGCGGTCAGTGCCTTTATTGATAATGACGTATTGCTGCTGCGGTGTAAGAATATTGTAGCCGCCAGCCGGTTTCTTCGCCGGAGCTTCCACTTTTGTGGTATCGTTTTGTGCTGTGCAGGAAGCCATCCCGAAAACGGATGCCACCAGTGCAATTATCAGTTTGTTCTTCATCGTTTTGTTTTTTACAAGTTACGTACAACGCGCGAAGTTAGATTCCGGGTCTGCTACATTTTATGAATAACATTCCCTTTCACTCACTGATAAGAATCTTTCGAGCTGCAGGGATTCGAAGGATATAATGAGAAATTCAGTATCTTGTGAAAAGAAATAACCGCTGATTCTTAACGAATTGGCTTCCATTTTAAAAAAATCCGGAAAAAAAATCAAAATCGCTGTAACTTTATCCCTGGTCAACGGTCTTACTACCACTTGTGAATGCTACAATGAACGTAAACGACTATAATAAGGCAATTGATGAATACGCGGACAACATCTTCCGTTTTGTCGTGAAACACACGAAAAACAAGATGCTGGCCGATGATGTTGTACAGGAAACGTTTGCGAAAGTGTGGGAGAAACACGAGGAGGTGCAGGCTGAAAAAGTAAAATCCTATTTATTCACGACGGCTTACCATTGCCTGGTAGACGTTATGAAAAAAGAAAATCGCTCGGGAACACTCGACGGGATCGAGCGAAAGGGAACAACAGACAACCCGCATTTGTTCGACATTCAGAAAGTATTGCACGAAGCGCTCGACCGTTTGCCTGAAATTCAGAAAACAGTCGTATTATTGCGCGACTATGAAGGATATCATTACGATGAGATCGCTTCGATTACCAAACTGACGGAGTCACAGGTGAAGGTGTATATCTTCCGTGCCCGCCAGACATTGAAATTGTATTTAAAAGACGTAGAATTAGTAGCATGAATAATCAGATCGATAATAGCAATTACGAAGCATTCTACCTCGATTATCTCGAGGGGAATCTTTCCGGTGATGCATTGGCGGCCTTCGAAGCATTCATGGCTGCTCATCCCGAGCTCGCACTGGAGGACGAAGCGCTCGTTACCCTTTCCGCAACAGATGAACCATTCGACGCTGTTGAAAAACTGGCGCTGAAGAAAACCATCGACCTGGAAGATCTTTCCACAGAGACGGTTTCCTTTTTCCTGATCGCACGCGAGGAACAGCTGTTATCTCCGCAACAGGAAGCACAGCTGGAAAACTGGCTCACAGCCAATGCTTACTACCGCAACGATGCACGCCTGTTCGCCATGACAAAAGTACAGGCGAATACGGCAGAGGTTTTTGCAGGAAAAGCAGGGCTGAAACGCAAACAAACACGTGTGATCCCGATGTGGTTCACCGGCGCAGCTGTTGCCGCAGGACTCGCGCTGATCATTACACTTGCCATTCCAAACGGAAACGGAACAACGGAAAACGACACACCTGTTGCGTCTTCCGACTCGACGCCGGGGAAAACGCACAAACGGGGCAACAATACGGTAAACCCGGAAAACCGAACGTATAACCCGGCCATCACTAACGGACAGGAGCAATCCATCGCACAGCAGCACAAAGAAGATCGTTCCACGAACATCAGCACGCCGGTTATTTTCCCGGTTACGCATAAAACGCAAGGTGGAACAGACGTTGCAACACTGGATAAAATGGAATTGCGTAACCTGAATCAGGCCAATGAAGAGCCATTGCCAATAGCAGTATCCGTTCCGGCTACACGCCCGGAAACACCGACGCCCGTAGCCAGTCACGACCTTGCGTGGACGCCGATCGAGGAAATGCGCAATCCGATCCGTCCGGTAACGGATAAATTGTCTTCAACACTGAATACGCCGGTCGACCTGCGAACAGCAAAAGCGACGAAAAAGAAACAAGGCGGTTTTTACCTCAAGATCGGGAAGCTCGAGATCTCGCATCGCTCGGCGAGCCTTTGATGGAGTTCAGGATACCAGGATTTTAAGATTTCAGTAAGAAAAGCTCCACAACAAAAAAGCCCGTCAGTTATGACAGGCCTTTCGTCGTGGATATTACTCGGGTTGTATTGGTTCATATTACAGGCCGCGAAAAGCTGTTTCTGTGCAAACCTGATGCGGCAAAATAGGAACTATTCGTTCAACAACACGCAAAAGTCCCGGCACAATGTCTGATCTGCCGATTCAGCTAAACGAATGACGGGAACCGGTGTATGATCGGATTCTGAATGTTTAGTGTTTAATTTTTAATTGAAATGGCGCCCGATCTTAAGCTTTGCCGTGTTCTCCCGGAAGTGGAAAGAAATTTCAAAAAACCGCCCGGAGAACAAGAAAACTGCTATTTTTAGCCAACCTAGAATGAAAGAAACCTCCTTCATAGAGCAAAACAAAGAGAAATGGCGACGTTTCCAGGATCTGGCTGCCCGCAAAGAGGGGAATCCGGAAGAAATTGCCGATCTCTATTCGGATATCACGGATGATCTCAGCTATGCGCAAACATTCTATAACCGCAGAACGGTCCGCGTTTACCTGAACCAGATCGCACAAGGCATTCACAACCTGGTGCACAAGGAACGAAGCGAATCGCTGCGCAAATTCTTCACCGTCTGGCGCGTTTCCCTGCCAATCGAAATTTACCGCTCGCGCAGGCACCTTTTGTTTGCGTTATGCATTTTCCTGTTCTGGGTCATTCTCGGCGCCGTAACAACTCATTTCAACCCGGATTTTCCGCGGGTGATCATGGGCGACGGCTACGTGGATATGACCATTGACAATATTTCAAAAGGCAATCCGCTCAAAGTCTACGAAAGCGAGAGCCAGCTGAACATGTTCCTGCAGATCAGCTTCAACAACATCCGCGTTGCGTTCTATTCATTCATTTTCGGTGTCTTTTTTACCGTCGGAACACATATTTTCCTGTTCAAGAACGGCGTCATGCTGGGTGCCTTCCAGTATTTCTTTCACCTGAAAGGCGTCCTGCTCACTTCTTTCCTCGGGATCTGGATCCATGGAGCATTCGAGATCAGCGCGCTGGTGATCGCCGGCGGAGCGGGCATTACACTCGGTAACGGCTGGCTTTTCCCCGGATCGTACACGCGCCTGCAAAGCATGCAGCTTTCCGCCAAGCGCGGGCTCAAGATCATGATGAGCATGGTGCCATTCCTGTTTGTAGCCGGCTTCCTCGAAAGCTACGTCACGCACAATTACCAGGTACTTCCGGAATGGTCGAAATGGACGCTGATCATGCTGTCGTTCTCCATCATTATTTTTTACTACATCCTCTACCCGATCTACATTGCGCGGAAATATCCCGAGCTGGTCCACGAAAAAGACGTTCCGTCGCAGCAGTACCGCGAGCGGTTCGACCTTACCAAGCTGCGCTCTTTCGGGCAAATGTTTGCCGACACGTTCAGCTTTTACCGCGTTCACATCGGAAAGATCTTCAAAATAAACATGCTGCTGGCATTTCCGCTGGTCGTTGTTATGGTGATCCTGCAGGACATTTCCCATTACGAGCTGCTGACGCAGCAGCACTGGTACGACTGGTCGAAACAACTGGAGATCATGATGGGATTCGGCATTGAATCGGGCCAGGACTGGCTGGTGCTGTTTGGCTGGACACTGGTCTTCACGATTTTGTGCCTCTCTGTTTTCTATTGTTTCAAACACCAGGAAAAACAACTGGCGTGGCCCCAGCTGTTCCGTTTTATGGGACGGTACATTACCGGCGTATGGCTTTGCAACACCGTCATTTACCTTGTGCTGTTCCTCGTTCCTTGGTACTGGCTGTTCCTGGTCGTATTCCTGATGCCGTTTTTCTGGCTGCTGGGCACAACCTTCTCCCTCGCTGGAGGATCTGCCGGTGAGCGACTTCGAAAAGGATTCGCCTACGGAACCAGCGGCTATGGCAACATTTTACTTTCCATACTGGTACTGTCGCTGATCACCTTTCTTTTTGCACAGCCCATCGCTTTCGTGATGAGCATTCACGACGGAAACCTGCTGGCTGAGCCGATGATCTCCGACCTGCTGGACTTGCTGGCCGGTTTCGTAAAAGACATTTCGCGGAATTTCATGGAAGATTTCATGGTGCCGGCTTCCATTACGCGGCAGATCGTTTACCTGCTCTTCCTCGTACTGATCCTGCCGTTCTTTGCCATTATGATGGGCTTTCTCTTCAGCGACGTCCATGAAAAGAACAGCGCAAAAGGCCTGCACAAAGAATTTGAGTCCTTCGGGAAACGCAAGCGCAACCAGGAAACAATGATCGATTTTGACTAAGCTCCTGCTCTATAGCTTGCTACTGCTCTTTCCGTTTACCGGGCTGGGACAGGACGTTCATGCGAAAAAACTGGAGAAAACGTGGAAAAAGATCAATACGTCCCACGGCTTCCGCAAGTCGAAAGATTACAAAGGCCCGGAGGGCAATCCTTATTTCAGTCCGAGCTCGATCGAAGAGTCGCAGCCCGTTTCCTACGGACAGGGAAGCACGACCACAACGCCGTACCGCGGATTGCCGTATTCCTCGCAGCAAATTCAGCAGGGACGCAGAACGCCCTCGAATCCCGGTGGCGCCAACGGACCGGGAGGATCGGGAACCGTTCGCAGAGACCCTTCCATTTCGCCGCCGGAGCCGATTGATTTCCCCGATGTAGACGCACCGGACATCGACGTGCCTGACATCGACGCGCCGAATGTTTCCGGGGAATTCTGGAAATACCTGCTGATCATCGTTTTGCTCATACTGATCGCGATCATTATTTATTACGCGCTTCGCAACAGGGCGCCGAGAAATTCGAACATTCCGTTTGAGCCGCTCGAAGAAGACCTGAACCCGGCAACCATTCCGAAAACAGAGCTCGAGATACGGCTCGAAGAAGCCATGGCCCGCGAGGATTACCGCGAGTGCGTCCGCATTTATTTCCTCTTCGCGATGAAAGAGCTGATCCAACGGCGCTGGATCTTCTGGAAGAAAGAGAAAACAAATATTCATTACATTATCGAAATGTCGGGCAAGCCCACAGCGCATGACTTCGAAAAAGTGGTCGGCATTTACGAGCTCGTCTGGTACGGCGACTATCACATCGACCGGAAAGCGTATATGAGCATGCAGCCCACATTAGATACGTATTACAAACAACTGGAAAAGCACCCATGAACCGCAAGATCATCATAGGAGCTTTGGGATGCCTGCTGTTTGTTGGCCTGGTGCTGTGGTTCCTGGACAGCCCGTCGCAAAGCGAGCTCGCACAGCGGAAACTATCTGCTGCGTGGACTCCTGAGTACGAGATCCTGTCTGACGATCCGAGAGGATTGGGCTTTTTCAACCAACTGCTCGAAGAGCACGTAACCGATTCTGTTTACATCGCCGAGCGGTCAACGCAGCTGGATTCCATTCCCGGTGCCGACAGCGCGACTTTTCTCTTTATCGGGAACGATTTTGCCGTTACCTACGAGGAGCTCGATACGCTGCTAAGGCTTATTGACAGCGGTGCGACGCTTTTCATGAGCTTCGATCAGCTCAGCTCCAACGTATACGAACGATTTTTCGAGGAAAACGCTTTCTACTGGGAATACAGTAACCGCACATTCGTAGCGATCGAAGACACGAGCCTGGCGTATTACAGCGTTTTCCAGAACGACACGATCCACGACGACTGGTATACGTTTAATCCCAACGCGATCAAAGACACGCTTTACAAGGCATTCGCCTTTTCCATGTACAAGCCTGTGGCCTTTGAGCTGAAGCGCGGGAAAGGAAAAGTGATCCTGCACAGCATGCCGCGACTCTTCATGAATTACCAGGTCATCGAGCCGAACGGTTTCACGCATACAAGCTATGTACTACGGAAAATACCGGAGAACAACCCGGTGATCTGGCTCGAATTCGGCCGGTGGGACCAGCAAATGGCCAACCGCTCCAACAATTCGGACGACAAGGGCAATGGCAATGAAAAAGCAGACAACAGCTACCTGCAGTACATTATGGCCGATGAATCGCTCCGATGGGCGTTCATGCTGGCGATCTTCGTATTCATTCTCTATGCGCTGTTCCGCGCGAAACGCCGCGAAGCTGTATTGCCGGGCGTTCCTGAAAAAAGGAACATGTCGCTCGCTTTCGTGGAGACACTGAGCAGCATTTACCTCTCGCGCAATTCCCCTTACGGCATTCTGCAGGTGTTGCGCAAGAACTTCTACATGGCCGTGAGCCGTCATTTTTACATCGACCTGCTGAACACGCAAAAGCGCGAGGAAGACATTAAGCGCCTGCTGGAAAAATCATCCGTAGACGAAGAAGACCTGCGGGAAATGCTGAATTTCCTGGAGACCAAGCCGGAAAACCAGCGTTTCGTAAATGAAGTAACACTGGGACGCGTTTACCGCTCCATCCGTAAATTCTATATCCAGACCGGCATTTCGCGCGGAAGCGACCATTTTGTGATCGGCAAGAGCCAGGTCGTGCTCCATCCTTCTCTGCTGATCGGCTGCCTTGGCTTACTGGTTGGACTGCTCATTCTTTTCCGCGGTATGTACGGATTGGCTTCGGGCGGAGGCTACGGCATTCTCATCGTGATCGCGAGTTTATTCTTCCTGTATTCTGCCATTCGTATGCTTTCAACGCCTGTGGCAACGATCACATCTGCCAGCTTTACGCTGCACAGCCTGTATAAACGCCGAAAAGTACTCGATCTGAACCAGGGAATTACCTATAAAAGAACTCCTTTTGAAACCACCTTGTATACCGAAGACGGCAAACAGCTGACCATTCAGCACATCCGGCTTTCGCGGTCGGGCAAAAACGCATTGAACTTATTTTTAGAGCACATTAAACAACAATCAGCATGAATCAAGACGGACAACCAAACGAGAAGCAGAACGACGGGCTTTCTCCATACATGCCAAAAAGTGAAGAGCAACAAACGCCTGTTCCGCAGGAAGAAGCGGTGCCGGCTCCCTCAGAACCCGGATTCGAACAACGCGATCAGACCGAGCTGATCTGGGTAGCCCAGAAAGTGAACCGCGTGCGCGAAGAAATGCGCAAGTATGTCGTTGGGCAGGCCGAAATGATCGAATTGCTGCTTGCCGGGATCTTTTCCAACGGGCACCTCCTGCTGGAAGGCGTTCCGGGAGTCGCCAAAACATTGTCGTCCAAAGCACTGTCGAAAGTGCTGGACGTCGATTTCTCCAGGATACAGTTTACGCCCGACCTCATGCCTTCGGACGTGATCGGAACGTCGGTATTCAACATGAAAGATACCGCCTTCAATTTCAAAAAGGGGCCTATCTTCTCCAACATCGTCCTGATCGACGAGATCAACCGCGCCCCGGCAAAAACACAGGCTGCGTTGTTCGAGGTGATGGAAGAACGCCAGATCACGTATGACGGCACACAGTACCAGATGAGCTTTCCGTTCCTGGTAGTCGCCACGCAGAACCCGATCGAGCAGGAAGGAACCTACGCCCTGCCGGAAGCACAGCTCGACCGTTTCCTGTTCAAGATCAAGATCGATTACCCGACGCTGGAAGAAGAAACGTCTATTCTCACTCGTTACAAAGATCATATCAAAGCACCGTCGCTGGATGGCATTCAACCTGTGTTCACTGCAGCCGAGCTGATGAAGGTGCAGAGCATCGTTGAAAAGATCATCATCGAAGACCGCCTGATCCAGTACATCGCGCAGGTGATCAATAAAACACGAAACCACGGCAAGCTTTACCTCGGTGGCTCACCGCGTGCTTCCCTGTCTATTCTGAAAGCATCGAAAGCATTCGCCGCTATCCGCGGGCGCGATTTCGTAACGCCGGACGATATCCAGTTTGTGGCCATCCACGTGCTGAACCACCGTATGATCCTTACGCCGGAAGCGGAAATGGAAGGAACGCTCATCGAAGACATTATCCGTGAAATCGTTCAATCCATAGAAGTACCTCGTTAAGTTATGTTACTGGGCAGTCTGCATCTTACGCGCTTTTTCTTTCTGCTGCTGACCATTGTGGTGGCACTGATCGGCGCGTCCTCAGTTTTACCGTGGCTCATGTTTGTCGGGAAGACCATGCTCGTGGTCGTGATCCTGGCAACCATTGTGGACGTATTACTGGTGTACCTGCAGAAAGAGCCCGTCACGGTTAAGCGTACGTTCCAGGAGCGCATGAACCTTGGTGACAGTAATACGATCGAAGTCAACGTGATCAACCAGACCTTGCAGCCCATTAACGTTTCGATTTACGAAGGTTTTCCCGTACAGATGCAGCAGCGCTCCAAAGCATGGGTCGCATTGCTCCTCCCCCGGAAGGCAAAACAGTTCAGCTATACGTTCACACCCACCGAGCGCGGTGAGTACGAGTTCAACGACATCGTTCTGTTCCTTCGTTCGCCGTTGTTCCTCGCTCAAAGAAGAGTTATCATTCCGCTGAAAGAAAAAACGGAAGTCTATCCTTCGGTCTTGCAGATGAAGCAGTACGAGCTGAAAGTATTCCATCAGCAAACACAGTCGCAGGGCATCAAAAAAGTGCGTCGTATCGGAAACACCAGCGAATTCGAACAGATCAGGAATTACGTTCAGGGCGACGATTCCCGAACGATCAACTGGAAAGCCACAAGCCGCAAGAACGAGCTGATGGTAAACCAGTACCAGGAAGAGCGCTCGCAGCCTGTTTACTGCATCATCGACAAGAGCCGCCCGATGCAGTTGGCGTTCAACGACATGACAATGCTCGATTACGCGATCAACAGTACGCTCGTTTTCTCCAATATTGCACTGCGCAAAGGCGACCGCGCCGGGCTCATTACCTTTTCCGACAAAATGGGAACCCTGCTTCCGGCAGAAAAATCGGCCGGGCAGCTGCGCAGGATCCTCGAAGGACTTTACAATCAGCGGACCTTGTTCAAGGAAGGCAATTTCGAATTGCTGTACCAGACCATCCGACGCCAGGTAAAAACGCGCTCGCTGCTCATGCTGTTCACCAATTTCGAAAGTGAATTTGCCATGCGCCGCGCTTTGCCGATGCTGCAGAAGCTGAACAAGCGCCACGTGCTCGTGGTAATTTTCTTCCAGAACAACGAGCTGGGCGAATGGGCACAGCAGCCGGTCGAAAGCATGAAAGACCTCGTCCAGGCAACCGTTGCCGAAAAAATGACAACCGTCAAATGGCAGATCGCCCGCGAATTGCGCCAGCATGGTATTCAGACCATTCTTTCGAGGCCGGAAGATCTGTCGATCAACTCGATCAACAAGTATTTAGAGCTGAAAGCGAAGGGAGGGATCTAAACAATTGACAGTTGATCCGCCAGCTGGCGGACACAATTGACAATTAGTGATTTCTAATAAGACAGTGATTCATTCTCTCCCGCCAGCTGGTGGGGAGAACGCGAGGGGTGGCACTTGTAACGCCTGATGATAACACTTACTTTTATTACACAAACTGTTCAATAATCATCTGTTTTAACAGTCTTCTCACGTTTCCGGCGAATTTGTAAGAATTTCTTCTATCCTGCTGAAAACAGGTCACCTGACGAATCGTTAAATCGCTTTTTCTTCGGAATTTTATGTGTAATTTTGCACAAACAAAAAAAGCAACAACATGTCAGTTACTGCAACAGGCTTTGGTATAGAAGAAGCATTAAAAACCCTCGGAATTGAAGCTGTCAATCGTGGCGCATCAACAGGAGGCTACTGGTTCAACACACGTGGAACGAAGATCGATTCGTATTCTCCGGCAGACGGTCAGCTGATCGCATCGGTGAATGCAGCAACGGAAACGGAATACGAAGCCGTTATTCTGAAAGCGCAGGAAGCCTTCAAAGTATGGCGTACGATCCCGGCTCCGAAACGTGGTGATGTTGTTCGTCAGCTGGCAGAAAAGCTCCGCGAGTACAAACAACCGCTTGGCGAGCTCGTTTCTTATGAAATGGGGAAATCGCTGCAGGAAGGTTTAGGCGAAGTGCAGGAAATGATCGACATCTGCGATTTCGCAGTTGGACTTTCCCGACAGTTGTATGGCCTTACCATGCATTCAGAGCGACCTTCGCACCGCATGTATGAGCAATACCATCCGCTGGGGATCGTAGGAATTATTTCCGCGTTCAACTTCCCGGTAGCAGTCTGGAACTGGAACTCTGCGCTTGCATGGGTTTGCGGTGACGTCTGCGTTTGGAAACCATCCGAAAAAACTCCTTTGACGGCGATCGCCTGTCAGAAAATAACACAGGAAGTCTTTGCAGCGAACGATGTTCCGGAAGGCGTTTCCTGCCTGCTCATCGGCGATCACGAGATCGGACAGCTGATGACGAAAGACACACGTGTTCCGCTCATTTCCGCAACAGGCTCTACCCGCATGGGCAAGATCGTTGCACAGGACGTTGCAGCACGCTTAGGAAAATCACTGCTCGAGCTCGGCGGAAACAACGCCGTGATCATTACACCAAGCGCAGATCTGAAGATCGTTGTGCCGGGTGCGGTATTCGGAGCGGTAGGAACAGCCGGACAGCGTTGTACAACGACACGCCGACTGATCATTCACGAAGAAGTATACGATAAAGTAAAAGACGCTATCGTAAAAGCATACGGACAGCTGAAAATCGGAAATCCACTCGACCTGAACAACCACGTTGGCCCGCTGATCGATAAGGACGCTATTGCTCCTTACGAGCACGCGCTGAAACAGGTTGTTGCCGAAGGCGGAAAGATCATCGTAGAGGGCGGCGTTCTCACAGGAGAAGGCTACGAATCCGGATGCTACGTGAAACCGGCGATCGCTGAAGCTGAAAACCATTATGCGATCGTTCAGCACGAAACATTTGCACCGATCCTGTACCTGATGAAGTATTCAGGAGGAATCGAGAATGCGATCGCGCTTCAGAACGGCGTTCCGCAGGGATTGTCTTCTGCGATCATGACCAACAATATCCGCGAAGCAGAAGCGTTCCTTGCCGCAACAGGTTCGGATTGCGGAATCGCGAACGTAAACATCGGAACATCCGGTGCGGAGATCGGCGGTGCATTCGGTGGCGAAAAAGAAACAGGCGGCGGCCGCGAATCCGGTTCAGATGCCTGGAGAGTGTACATGCGTCGTCAGACGAATACGATCAACTACTCCGATTCATTGCCATTGGCGCAGGGAATCAAGTTTGATTTGTAAGCGATCTACTTATATTTATAAAAACCCTGCTCCGATTCTCGGAGCAGGGTTTTTAGTTTGTGTTGTGCCGGTCCGGGATACATCCCGGACTTACGCCAACTCTTTTAAGAATTCACTGTACTACCGGAGTACTGTGAAGATTTCCGTAAGGAAAATCACTGCTCACCGCACACCTGTTCAATTCTTCTGCGGACTTCGTTTAGAGGCAACTCACCGGCGGTTGTCATCGTATTTTACGATACACACATAAATAACACACTTATGAAAACATTTTTACCACTGGCAGCACTGCTTTGCACAGCCGCATGCGCTAACGCGCAAACTCCCACGATTAACGGTCCCGACATGCTTTGCCCCAATGGAACGGGAACGCTGACAACCGAAACGTACGACAGCTATCAATGGCTGCGCAGAGATTTCGGAACAACCACAACGTATGAAATTGCGGGCGAAACAAGCCAGACGCTTGCGATCGATGCCTACAACTATACTCCTTCCTACATTTCGGTGAAAGTGATTGACAACAGCATTGCCGATACTTCTGCGGAAATGCTCATAGACAGCTGGGCATTTCTGCCACCGGCTACGATGATCGAAGGCGATTTCGGCACAGGCCCGAATGGAGAGGTTCTACTTTGTACCGGTGATACAGTCACACTCCAGCTGATGCTGCCTTACGTGAACAGCATTACCTGGTTCGATGGCGGAATGGTGATTCCCGGGGAAAACAGCCAGACGCTTGCAGTAACGGGAGCAGGAAGCTACACCGTTGAGGGAGCGCCGGCAGAATGCCCGGACTATCTACAGCTGCAGGGAATTCCCGTAGATGTGATCATGGATAACTGCGGGCTCGGACTGGACGAACAATCAACGACATCAGCACAAGTATACCCGAATCCTGCTACAGGAACGCTCACTGTGCAGGCAAACGAGCTGATCGTTGAGCTCACAATCGCGAACTGCCTCGGACAAATCGTGGCTACGCAGGCCGCCATGCAGGAGATTCAGCGACTGGATGTTTCAACACTTCGCCCGGGGATGTATTTTCTGACTATTTCATACGGTAACAGTAAAGAAACGCGGGAGTTTAGTGTTGATTGATTTGTAAGTGATCTGTTTGGAGAACCTTGCTATGGTCCGGGATGCATCCCGGACTTACGCAGGTGACTTTTCGATTCCATCACGTGCTTTTTTCCGGTCCGGGATGCATCCCGGACTTACACATGTGACTTTTTCTATTCCATGAGGTCCCGCGGGCATTCCCTGACTGACTTTCTTCATTCCCCGACTAACTTTTAGCATTCCTCGACTGTTCGCCGGCATTCCTTAACCGACTTTCTTTATTCCCGCACTGACTTTTAGCATTCCGTAAGGTTCCGCCGGCATTCCCTGACTGACTTTCTTCGTTTCCAAGTTGAATGCCACCCTTCTCGTTCCTCCCTCAAGGGAGGAAGAAGGATCTGCCCGGGTTTCAAAGACGGCTTTTATGTTTTCAGAAGAACGTTTACAGGCTCATTCCCGGAGAAAGCCGGAAGATGCGGATGCGCTCGAATTCGCCCACGCTGTCGGTGAGGAACGGTTTCAGGAAGGGTTTCTCCAGCAATGCCGGATCGGAAATAAACAGGTACTTCGCCCCTTTTTTGCTGACGAGCGTTTCAATCTGCTTCGAATCGGTGTACCCGAGGAAATCGGTCCAGCCCTCGCGGTCGCAGAAGTAGAGCGAAACATTGAAGGAGAAATCGGGCAGTGAAATGACTTTATCCGTTTTGGCGATGCCTTTGCTGAGCAGGTACGGCTTCATGCGCTCAAAACGCACCCAGTTGCAATCGCTGTCCCAGTTGATCCAGCGCATGAGTCCCACGAATTCTGAATTGCCCACGATCGGGAAATCGCCGTCGGTTGCGCGGGTCTTTAGCTTCACGATGCTCAGGCAATACAGGAAATTGAACACAACGAACAGGCCTATGATCGATTTAACGACGTATCCTTTGAAGGCTTTCGGGAAACGGGTTTTAATGAACCACACGAACGGCAGCACGATCCCCGGGAAGAGGATGATCAGCGCGGAGAAATAGTAATCGTGCACACCCAGCAGTGGCCCCCACAGCATCACGTAGGCGAATGCGCCCAGCATAACGATGATCGTGGTGAGGTAGGCAAAAAGCGGAATTTTCTTCCACAGGAAAAAATGGAATAGAAACAGGCCGCCCAGCAGGAAGACCACGGAACGGTTAAAGAACATGTAGCCGGAATACTCTGTAATGTTCTTCCAGAGCAGTGTTAATCCGCCTTCTTCGGGATCCCAGAGCGGGTATATATCGTTGAAGGTGTACTTAAACCGGTGAAGCTCGTTGTAATGCGATGCGTACACGTACCACGACAGGATCACGCCGATGACGGCAATAAAGCCGAACCATTCCATCTTGCTGACGCGGAAAACTTTCTTCGTGCCGAGTGTTTTAACAGACAGTGTTTCCAGGAAGAGCACAAAAAAGAGGAAGACAAAGGCGATCATGCTCGATACTTTGATCAGTCCGGCGAGCGCGAAAAAGGCCATTGCGAGTATGAAAACGGTTTTCGTCTGCTCGAGGTGATACCTGAGCAGGAAGTACATCGCGATGAGCACGAAACAGAAGGCGGGCACGTCCGTGAGGAAGCTGACGCCGTAGACGACGAGCACGGGGGAAGTGAACAACAGCAGTGCCAGCGCAATCGACCAGTAATGGTCTTTGAACAGCAGCCGGAGCGATTTATAAAACGCAAAGATCCCGAAAAACAGGATGAGCAGGTAAAAAAGGCGGTACGTAAAATAAGATTCTCCGCCCACTTTCCAGATCTGGCCCACGGTATAGTACAGGATCGGAAATTCGCCCGCCGTTTTGCCGGTCATGTTCTTATCCGCCAGCTGAATGTTCATTTCAGGCTCCAGGAAAGCCGCTCCGCGTGCATAATAGCGCGTAAGAGACAAGCAGTCGGTTTGTCGCCAGAGGTGATTGTTCATCGGCTCTTTTTCCAAAACGGAATCGTAGTAAAAACTTGCGAAAACAAGGAAAACCACTAAAAATAATCCGTCTCTTTTCAGGAAACGAAACAAACCGAATGACAGGAGTGAGCGCATAAATTTGACTTTCAGCTTTGATGAACTGCTAAGAAGTCGGAAATTTAGCTATTTCCGCCCAAAGAGCAATTTAGATGGCTCAGCGCTTTTCACTTCCACGCTTTTCAGTGGCACCCGTTGGTTGTCCGAAAAGGTAAACGTGCGCAGGTAATCGCGGACTGAGAGCACTTTTCGCGTAGATTCGCGCAGTGTTCTTTCGTGCATGTACACTGTCAGCACATCACCGTTCACCGTGAACTCAAAGTCTGCTTTCAGGCAGCGGGCTTTCCTCCCTTCCTCGCAGAACCAGTACGTAAGCTCCGCCGGCATGTCTGCCCAAAAGTGTACGGCCTCGCCGAAATGAGCCACATCGCGGAAAACATACAGGAAGGCTCCGCAATAGTCCGAGCCGGTAACGCATCGTTTCACCAGGAAATAAGCAGGCGAACATTTTTGGAAGCGATCGAAGAAACCCTCGTTGCAGCAATCGTAGTTTGCATGTGCCATTTCTTTCCTGGCAACCAATCTGAAGTGCCCGTTTTCCACCGGTTCGATTTCAGCGACGATGAAGGAGCTGCTCATGTAATCGTCGTTCGGATCTTCGATGCACATTACAAAACGGTTACCGGTCCGGTAGTAATTCCCGATCGTATCGGAGCTTTCGAAGGTAGTGCCTTTGTTGAAATCGGCGGAGATAAGATCGTTCTTTTCGAACAGGTCCATCGCCATTGCGAAGGTTACGTAGCCCGAATCGGCTTCCGCTGTCCAGGTAAAAAGCGAATCGGCCGAAACACTAATATTCGGCATCTGTCCAGGATTTTTTGTTTCGCAGCTCCACGCTGTCGTTGCAGAAACGGCCAGCATACAGTAGAACAGCAGGCATTTCTCATGCTCATTTTTCCTTCCCGATGCGGAAATCGATGCGGTAATAGAAGATCGGCAGAAAGCCCAGCTGCGTTTTCTCAGAAAGCGGTTCAGCGGTCGGATCCGACAGGTTGGGCGCATACGCGAGGCTCAGCAGGTTCCTGGTGTTGAAGATATTCACCAGGTCGAGCCCGATCTCGTGCGTTATTTTCTTCGCATTCAGCTTCCAGTTGATCTTGAGGTCGGCGCGGAAATAATCGCGGAACTGCCGCTCGTTGAACAGCGAATCGGAAAAGACCAGCTCGTCTACCGCTTTCGAAGCAGCAATATCGACATAGCCATAACGCTTTCCTCCGCCAACGGTCACTTTTCCACCAATCGAAATGCTTTGCTTGTCGTTCAGCTTAAATTCCTTTCCGAAAAGCATATTGGCGGCATACAATCCGTTGTAGGACGTATTGCGCTCCACGCCGTCGCTGCCCTTGTATTTCGAATCGAAAACAGAAGCGGTGAACAGGATGAAAATGCTTTTATCGAAATATTTCTGAATAGTCAGCTCGATCCCGTAATTGGTGCCGGTTCCGGTATTCTGCAGCTTCTCCGGGAAGAAACGCGCAAATCCGCTTCCCTGGTTGATGATGGAGAAAGAAGAAGGCGTAACGGTTACGGGGATGTTATAGAGATACTGGTAATACGCTTCGGTCCGCAGGATAAATCCTTTGCTGAACGATTTCTCGTAACCGATGGCGCTGTGAACGGATTTCGAAAAGTCCATGCCTTTATTCTCGTACACTTTAGTACCATTTGCGTCGAATTGGTGGTAGGTATACGTATAATATGGCTGCGCCTGGCTGTGAAGTCCCGCACCGGCAAAAACGCGCTGACTGTTGCTGAGCTGGTATTTCCATCCCAAACGGGGCTCAACGGCGCTCAGGCTGTTGCTCAGGGAAAAATACTGGCTGTGCAGCCCGGCCGTAAAGTCCATTTTCTCCGAAACACGCCATTTCCATTGAATAAAGGGCTGCACCATGAACGAAAGTCCACTGTAGTCCCAGCGATTGACAAAGTAAGCATGCGTCGAATCGAGCACGCTGTCTGTCATCTGGAAAAACAAGGCGTCGACATTCAGTCCGAAACGCAGTAAATGCTGTTTGGAGATCTTGTGATTGATACTGAAATAAGCCGATCCGCGCGTCGTTTTGAATTGGTAGCCCATCAGCGGGTAAATGGAATCCACGCGTACACGAACTTCCTGCTGGCCGTTTGTATTGACCGTGTCGAGGGAACGGATGAGGAAATTGTGGTGCGAATGCTGCTCGTCGAACGCACCGGAAAGTGTTGCGGTAAGGAATGTTTTCTCCGACAGCGTCTTTTTATAGGTCAGGCCGGTTACGCCCATGCTCGTACCGAAATACTGATCGCGATCGCCTTCGCCATATAATTCTTCTGACAGCGTGGTTTTATCGGATACCAGGATCTCGATCTCGCTTTTTCCACCAATTCCCCAGAAGGAAAGTGTTCCGCCCTTTTTCAGCGGGAAGTTGAATTTGAACGCCGCGTCTCCGTAAACGGGAACGGCATCCGTTCCGATCTTGATGCCCATGAACTGGAACAGGCTCAGCGTAGAATAGCGTCCCATAACGAGGTAGCTCGCTTTGCCGTTCTTCCCCAGCGGCCCTTCGGCCATGAGCTCTGTGCCGAGAAAACCGAACTGCCCGGTAAATTCGTGGAGATTGCTGTTTCCTTTCCGCAGCTTTAAATCGAAAACACCCGAAATGGAGTTCCCGTATTCCGCCGGAAAAGCAGACATGAAGAAATCCGAATTCCCCAGTATCTTGTTATTGATGATGGAAACCGGCCCGCCCGTACTTCCCGAAGTGGCAAAATGCGACGGATTCGGAATATCGATCCCTTCCACTTTATAAACAACGCCAAGCGGGGAATTTCCGCGGATCACAATGTCGTTCCGGGAATCGTCGGCGCCCTGTACTCCGGCATAATTGCTGGCCATACGGGCGGGATCTCCGCGCGATCCGGCATAACGCTGTGTTTCTTCCACGGAGAATTGCTGGGCCGAAACAGTGGCAAGCTCGTTGATCACTTCGCCTTTTTTGCGGCCTACAACAACGACTTCTTCAATTTCCGTCAGGTTTTCCACCATTTTTACATCCAGCACGCTTTCCTTGCCGGAATTCACGGTCACTGTTTCCGTGCGCCGGTCATAGCCTGTATAATTAATGGTTACGGAATACTTTCCAACCGGAACGCCTGTAATCACAAACACTCCGGCGGTATCCGTTACCGCGTTGTAGCGTTTCGTCGTATCGGAAGTAAGGATCTCTACAACCGCGCCTTCCAGCGGGTATTCCGTTTCAGACTCTGTGATCGTTCCGCGAACGGTCTGCGTGGGCTGTGCAAACGCCGGAATGGACATTAAAAGCGTGAAAAGACACAACAGCAACGTTTTCATAATTGAGAATTAAATAGGGTCAGAGTGTTACTGTATGCTTTTCAGGTATTCTTCCTTCGTCCAGTCTTTAAGGTATACTTCTTTCAGATCGAGCAGCCCCATCGGGTTGTTTTTCAGGTTACGCACTCTCTTGTAGCTCAGCTGAAAATCGCCCGAATACCAGAGCACCATCAGCGGCGGATCTTTCATGAGCTCTACTTCCGCCTGGTTGTACAAACGGTAGCGCTCTTTCTGGGAACCTGCTACACGCGCCTGTTCAAGCAGGATGTCAAAAGCCGGATTTTTGTAGCGTGACTGGTTGATCTGTGATGCTTCTGTCATGCTTGCCGGAACGTATTTACCGTAAAAATTCGTCAGGAACGTTTCGGGACTGCAGTAATCTGCGGCCCATGCCGTGCGGAAAAGATCGCCGCGGCCATAATCGGCATCGAGGTCTTTCTGATCGAAGGTCGATCCGTCGATGTTCACGTTGATCCCGAGCGCCTGGAAGATCTGTTCGGAGATCTCTTCGGCAACGGCCGAATGAATGTCACCGATGTTGACACGCAGGTTCACGCTTCCGAATCCTTTTCCACCGGGAAAACCGGCTTCCGCCAGCAACTGACGCGCTTTTTCAGGATCGTAGTCATAACCGGCAGTTTTGATCGCCGAGAAATCGTATCCTTTGAATGAAGCGCTGATCGGCGGAACGATACCGTAGATGCCGTTCTCGTAAGCCTGCCCGCGCAGCACTTCCTGCGTGATCCGGTTGCGGTTGATCGCATAATTGAACGCCTGGCGAACACGTTTGTCCTGGAAGCGCGGATCTGTCATATTAAAAAAGTAGTAGTTCGTGAACAGCAGCGGATTGTTGTACATCACCATCAATGGCGGCTCTCCGTTGAAATCCTTGATCCGCCCTTCGAGCATTTGTGTAATACGGCTCGTGGGAAGCGAATTGATGATCTGTGTTTCGCCGCGCTCGAATAGTGTAAGCTGCTCCAATTTGCGGGATTCAACTATAAATACCACACTATCGAGGTAGGGAAGCGCATTTCCTTTCTTATCGGTCAGGTAGTAATCGTTATTTTTAACTAAAACAATAGCTGCTTCCTTCACCGGCTTCGTATACATAAACGGTCCGGTGCCAACGACATCCGTTTCCTTTTTCGCTTTCACGATCTTTTCGGAAACGATCGCCGCATTTGTCTGCGCCATTTTATTGATGAAGGTAGCGTCGGGGGAAACAAGTGTTAAGGTGATCTCGTTTCCTTTTACAGTAATTCCGCTAATACTTTTCGTTTTCTTATCGTAGAATTCGGTAGCTCCTTTGAGGATGTTGCCAAAAACGGAAAGATAGGCAGAAGTCGGATCTCCTTTGGCGTTCGGGCGGCAGGCTTCTTCGATGGAAAACTTAACATCCTGTACCGATAAAGTTCGTTCATCATCCGACTGAAACACAGCATTCGGATGAAATAATACGTTTTCGCGCACAACAAACGTATACGATAGTCCGTCCTGGGAAACTTTCCACGATTTTGCAAGCTGCGGCTGGATGGTGAGATCCTGTGGATTCACACTGACGAGGCATTCCATTACCTGCGATAAAACTGTCTGGGAATAAACGTCAGTAACTTCACGGGCAATGTAAGTATTCGGTTGGTTATCAACTGCTAACTTAAGAGATCCGCCTGCACTTTCAAATTGTTTGCGTTCGGGCTTTCCGCCACAGGAATTAAGGATTACGGCGACTGATAGTATAAGGAATGAAAACTTCATAGGTTCTGTTTCATTTAATAGACAAGATTAATAAAAAAAAACCGCTTTTCACAACGTTTTGATAAGGTGGTGTTTAGACGAGTCTTACACGGATGCGAAAAGTAATATTTTCGACCAATAAGGCAAAGTAATCGACCAATTGCTATTTCCCGCGACTGGAGCCACCTCAGGGCTTTTTTTTGAAAATCAAGTGCTAAAGGTTTGGTTTTCTGAAAAATTGCTATTATACTTGTCGCTGATTTTAGTGTAGCAACTAATCATGATGAAACCAAAAAAATTACTCTTACTCTTCCTTTTCTCTGCTCTGACGAGTGTCATGAGCTTTGGAGCACTCTCTATAGAGGGCAGCTATCAAGGAAAAAACCTTTATGTTCAAAACCCTGAAGACGGCGACGGATTCGGTTTTTGTGCAACTAAGGTAACAGTCAACGGCGATGTTATGCCCGGCGGATGCAGTTCAAGTGCTTTCGAAATAGACTTTTCACTTTTCAATATTGAAATTGGAGAACCTGTTTTCATAGTTATCGAACACAACGACGGATGTAAGCCGAAAATTCTGAATCCTGAAGTTTTGCTTCCGCGCAGCACCTTCAACACAACCGAGATCCTCGTATCAGGAAGCGGGAAGTTGACATGGAAAACGACCAACGAGCAGGGAAAGCTTCCGTATGTAATCGAACAATACCGCTGGAACAAATGGGTTCAGGTAGGTGAAGTCCAGGGAAAAGGAACTCCGGGAACAAATGCTTACGAATTCCAGGTCGCTCCGCATTCGGGTGAAAACACCGTTCGTGTGGTTCAGATCGATCATTCGGGAACAAAACGCTCCTCCAAAGAAGTGAAATTCACTTCCACGGTCAGTGTAGTTGAAAAAAGCCCTGTGAAAGTAAAAGACGTCATCAACTTTACGTCTGGCGGGAAGCCCGTTGAAACGAAATACGAAATTTACGACGCTTACGGAAACATCGTTAAAAAAGGCGTTGGCAGCTCCGTTCCCTGCGGAAACCTGTTGAAAGGAGCTTACTTCATCAATTTCGACAACAAAAACGAGAAATTCTTTAAAGGATAAATCCCGGAAACGATATTTTTGAACCCCGACAGCTTTACTGCCCGTCGGGGTTTTTTATTATCATCTTCTCCGCCAGCTGGCGGAAGGAGGACAGAGGGAAGGACTCAAGCGACAAAAACAGAAACAATATGAATAAAATAGAACACATCGGCATTGCCGTTAACAACCTCGAAGAAGCTATTGCAACGTATACTGAATTACTCGGAACAAGCTGCTACAAGCTGGAAGAAGTAGTAAGCGAGGGCGTAAAGACCGCGTTTTTCCAGGTCGGCGATTCCAAGATCGAACTACTGGAAGCCAGTAACGAGAACAGCCCCATTGCAAAATTCATCGCGAAAAAAGGCGAAGGCATTCATCACATTGCGTTCGATGTAACAGATATTGAAGCATCCATGAAAGAGCTTTCCGGCAAAGGTTTTCAGCTGCTGAACGAAACACCGAAAACCGGCGCGGACAACAAGCTCGTGGCGTTTATTCACCCGAAATCAGCGAACGGTGTGCTGGTGGAACTGTGCCAGGAGAAGGATTCCTGATGTTGGATGCGTGATTTTTGATTCAAGTAATAGGCGATAGCCAGAGCCGGCCGATTTTATTCTGCATAATTAATCATCAAAATCCAGCATCAACAATTAAAACAAACTGGCTATTTCCATGCCCGGCTGAAGATAAACAGCCTGCAATCCGGCGGCCTTTGCTCCTTCTACGTGTTGCGGACTATCGTCGATGAACAGCGTTGCTGCAGGATCGAGCCCCTGCTCGCTGCAAACGCGCAGAAAAATCGCCGGATCCGGTTTTCGCAGCCCCATTTCGCACGACAGGTAGACGCGCTCGAAATAATCTTCCAGGCGCTTATGCCCGGTTGTTTTTTCCAGCGCTCTCCGCACCGCATCCATGTGAATATCGTTGGTATTGCTCAGCAGAAAAATGCGGCGGCGCTGCCTCAACTCCATTAAAAAATCAAGGCGTTCCTGCGGAAAATTGAGGATCATTGCATCCCACGCATGAACAACCTGATTCCCGTTGCAGCCGCGCGGCAGCTGATCGAGCAGGCGGTTGATAAAATGAAAGGACGAAACCTGTCCCGTTTCGAAACGGTCAAACAGGTCCGTCTGGCACAACTGTGAATATACATCATCAAAATTCGCTAGTCCGAGAGCCCTGAAAGCATCTGCCGTGCGCTTGTAATCGATGTTGAGGATCACACCGCCCAGGTCGAAAATGACCGCTTCTACCTTTTCATTTATCATGCTGCAAAGATAGCGATCCGAAGATTGTTGCGTAATTTCAGCTCAAAGAAATCATCCGCATGGAAAATCTCCCGGAAAGATGGCAGGAGCTGATCGTAAAAACCGAACAGTTCCGGTCGAAAACAGAAATTCTGCAGCTCCTGTTCGCACAGCTGGAAAAAGATTTCAGCCGTTCGGGGCTGGAGCTTCCGTTCAGCGAACAAGATTCGGTCGAACAATGGGCGGAATGTATTGCTGTGATCGTTTCCACAACTGACGGCACAACACTTCAGCAGCTGTTTTATTTCGTCGACCTTCCGGAATCGATCATTGTGGCGATCACGCATGCGGACAACCGATCGCAGCTGCTTTCCGAAAGTATTTTGCGCAGAGAGCTTGTGAAAATTTACTTCAAGCTGTATTATTCTGCAGGCAATTGATGAGTTTCTTAAATCCACGGTGCATTTTTAGGGCTTTTTGTGCCTGCTCATCGGGAGATTTATCTTAATTTTACGAACCCATTATTGTGTACAAACATGGATAAAGTTACCTACGTCGGAAATGCAGACGTGAATGCAATTGATCATTTGTATCAATCGTATTTAAAAGACCCTGAAAGCGTTGATATAGGCTGGAAAAAGTTCTTCGAAGGATTTGATTTCGCACGTATGAATTACGAAGATGGAGGGGAAATTCCTGAAAACTTTCAGAAAGAATTCAAGGTCATTAACCTCATCAACGGATACCGTACGCGCGGACATTTGTTCACGAAGACGAATCCCGTACGTGATCGCCGTCAGTACGAGCCTACGCTTGCAATCGCAAATTTCGGCCTCGAAGACGCCGATCTTTCCACGGTTTTCCAGGCAGGTGAAGAAATTGGCATCGGCGCGGCTACATTAAAAGATATCATCAGCCACCTGGAAGAAACCTATTGCCAGTCAATCGGTATCGAGTACACGTTCATGCGCGAGCCGGAAAGGCTCGACTGGTTCAAAAACAAGATCGAGCTTAAGAACAGGCCGAAATTCGATGCTTCGCGCAAGCTGAGTATTTACAAGAAGCTCGTTGAAGCTTCCAATTTCGAAGCGTTCCTCGGTAAAAAATACGTCGGGCAGAAACGATTCTCCGTTGAAGGAGGCGAAGCGCTGATCCCGGCACTCGATTCACTCGTTGAAAAAGGAGCGTCACTCGGCGTTGAATACTTTGTTATGGGAATGGCCCACCGCGGCCGTTTGAATACGCTGACAAACATTTTCCGCAAACGTCCGAGCGATATTTTCTCCGAGTTCGAAGGAAAAGAATTCGACTGCGAAGAAGCTTTTGACGGCGACGTAAAATACCACCAGGGCTTCACCAGCACCGTTGAAGCGAAAAACGGGAAAGCCGTCGGCCTTACGCTGGCACCGAATCCGTCGCACCTTGAAGCCGTTGATCCGGTCGTTCAGGGAATTGCGCGTGCAAAGCTCGACAATCATTTCGATAAAGACGAGAACAAAGTGTGTCCTGTAATGATCCACGGCGATGCAGCAGTTGCAGGACAGGGCGTTGTGTACGAAGTCGTTCAGATGGCGTTGCTCGACGGTTACCGCGCAGGTGGAACCATCCACATCGTGGTGAACAACCAGGTTGGCTTTACAACGAATTACCTCGACGGACGCTCTTCGACGTACTGTACAGATGTTGCCAAAACTACGCTGACGCCGGTTTTCCACGTGAACGGAGATGACGTTGAAGCGGTGATCCAGACCATCGAGATCGCTATGGAATACCGTCAGCAGTTTCACCGCGACGTGTTCATCGACCTGCTGTGCTACCGCAAATACGGCCACAACGAAGGAGACGAGCCGAAATTCACACAGCCAAGCCTGTACAACATCATTGCAAAACATCCGAACCCGAAAGACATTTACCTCAAGCAATTACTGGCCGAAGGTGTGATCACGGACGAAGAATCGAAGAAAACAGAAGAGGAATACAACAATTTCCTCGAAGCTGAATTCGAAACGGCGCGCAAGAATGAAAAAGCCATTGCCTGGAATTTTCTCGGAGAGATCTGGGAAGGATTCCGTCGCAGCAAGCTCGAAGATTTCGAAACGTCGCCTGAAACAGGCATAGAAAAAGCAACCCTGCTGGACCTTGGACGCAAATTGTCCACACTTCCCGAAGGCAAAAAATACTTCCGCAAGATCCAGAAGATCTTCGAAGACCGCCTGAACGGCATCGAGAACGACAAGCTCGACTGGGGCGCGGCAGAAATGCTTGCTTACGCCACATTGCTGGTCGAAGGAAAGCCTGTACGCGTTTCCGGCCAGGACGTTGAGCGCGGAACCTTCTCGCATCGTCACGCTGTTGTTAAAACAGAAGACACCGAAGAAGAGATCGAGACCTTGAACCTGCTCAGCAACGACCAGGCGAGATTCTCCATTCACAATTCCCTGCTCTCCGAATATGCCGTGCTTGGCTTCGAATACGGTTATTCCATCACAACGCCAAACGCACTCACCATCTGGGAAGCGCAGTTCGGAGATTTCTTCAATGGAGCACAGATCATGATCGACCAGTTCATTACAGCCGGCGAAGACAAATGGTCAACGCAAAGCGGCCTGGTCATGCTGCTTCCTCACGGTTACGAAGGACAAGGCGCGGAACACTCCAGCGGACGCATCGAGCGTTTCCTGCAGCAAAGCGCTGACGAGAACATACAGGTTGTGAATACGTCTACGCCTGCCAACCATTTCCACTTGCTGAGACGACAGCTTACACGTCCGTTCCGTAAGCCTTTGGTGGTATTCTCGCCGAAATTGCTCCTGCGTTATCCGGATGCGACTTCTTCGCTCGACGAAATGGCAACAGGACATTTCCAGGAAGTGATCGACGATGCTTCGGCCGTTGCCGGGAATATCGACACACTCGTTTTCTGCTCAGGTAAATTCTACTACGAAATGAAAGTGAAAGCAGCCGAGCTGGGTGTCGACAACATGGCTTTCGTTCGCGTTGAGCAGCTGTATCCTTTGCCGAAAACACAGATAGAAGGCATTATTGCAAAATACAATGCGAAAAACCTCGTGTGGGCGCAGGAAGAACCGGAAAATATGGGTGCATGGAACTACATCGCGATGAAATTCCGCCACCTGCCGTTCCAGGGCGTTTTCCGCGATGCTTCTGCAGCTTCGGCCGAAGGCTCGAAAAAACTGCACGAAAAAAGACTGAAAAAATTGTTTGCCGACGTATTTAGCTTTGCATCGGTAGCAGCGAAATAATTATTGATCCAAAAAGAAAAGAAATGCCTGTACTAGAAATGAAAGTACCCAGCCCGGGAGAGTCGATCTCAGAAGTAGAGATCGCAGCGTGGCTGGTAGCAGATGGTGACTATGTAGAAAAAGACCAGGCAATTGCCGAAGTTGATTCAGACAAAGCGACATTGGAGCTTCCTGCGGAACAAAGCGGGATCATTACATTAAAAGCTGCCGAAGGCGAAGTTGTAAAAGTCGGACAGGTCGTTTGCCTGATCGATACCGATGCCGCACGTCCGGAAGGAAGCGCTGCACCGGCTGCAGAGAAAAAAGAAGAAGCTCCGGCAGAAAAAGCGGCTCCTGCCGCAGAAGCGAAACCGCAGCCTGCCGCTGAAAAACCGGCAGCTTCCACTCCGAATCCGAACCCGGTCAACGACAGCTACGCAAAAGGAGTTCCTTCCGTTGCGGCGTCAAAGATCATGGCCGAGAACAACATCGGTGCAGGGAAAGTAAACGGTACCGGAAAAGACGGTCGCGTGACCAAACAAGACGTTCTTGCTGCTATGTCGGGCGGATTTGCTTCCGATACTGCACAAGGCTGGGGCGGAACACGCGACCAGAAACGCGAAAAAATGTCCATGCTTCGCCGTAAAGTGGCTGAAAGGCTCGTTGCCGTGAAACAGGAAACAGCCATGCTCACGACGTTCAACGAAGTAGACATGAAACCGATCATGGACCTGCGCGCCAAATACAAAGACACCTTCTCCAAAACGCATGAAGTGAACCTTGGATTCATGTCCTTTTTCACAAAAGCGGTTACAGAAGCGTTACACCTCTTTCCTGCCGTAAACGGCCAGATCGACGGAAACGAAATGATCTTCCACGATTATGCGGATATCGGCATCGCAGTCTCTTCACCGAAAGGGCTCATGGTACCCATCGTGCGCAATGCCGAGCAAATGAGCCTGGCAGAGATCGAGCGCGAGATCAAGCGCCTTGCGATCAAAGCCCGCGACGGAAAGATCACTCCAGACGACATGACCGGCGGAACCTTCACCATCACAAACGGCGGCGTTTTCGGATCCATGATGTCCACTCCGATCATCAATCCGCCGCAGTCTGCCATTCTTGGAATGCACAACATCGTTGACCGCCCGATGGCGATCGATGGCAAAGTAGAGATCCGCCCGATGATGTATGTTGCATTGTCGTACGATCACCGCATCATCGACGGAAAAGAATCCGTGGGATTCCTCGTTAAAGTAAAAGAAATGCTCGAAAATCCTGAAAGAATGATTTTCGGCGGGAAAGACCCGCATGCGGTCCTGCTTGGGCTGTAAGCAATTGATTATAAGATTATTTAAAAAACCATTCGTTCAATCGGGTGGTTTTTTTTGTTTACCGTTCATCCCATACCCGGATATTCGTAAAATAAATGCAACTATTTTTAGTCGGATTGCGTTTTGATCTCATGTACCGCACTTTAGCGGGAATGGGAAAAAGAACGAAACTTAAAATTTTCTTCATGTTACTACTGCTTCAAAAAAGCCGCATAACAACACCGGTTGTACGCATTTCTTTATCACTGCTTTTCGTCATTTGTGGAATTTCGTCTGTTCAGGCGCAACTTTCAGCAACAATGACCTCCACACTCAATACCAATTGTGATGGAACCGACTGTAACTATTCGGGACCAAGCATTCTCATCAATGAGCTGATGATCTCCCCTGTAGCCAATGACGGTTCGATATCCGGAAACGGTGTCGGCGGTGGTGGTTCAGGGCGCGGTGAGTGGATAGAGCTGTACAACCCGGATATTTGTGAGCCGATTGACATTTCCTGTTATTACCTTGGAAATGATACACCGGAAGGCAACGGCGGATTCGTTATTCCAGCCGGTACGATCATTCCTCCGGCCGGTTTCTGTCTCATTCGCGGCGGCAATATGCCGGCTGTTCCATCGAACCTGCTTGTCGCCAACGGGGGAAATGTTGTGGAGTTGGTAGTTCCTTTCAATATTAGCGATCCGGGAGTTTGTACCGGCTTAGGAGCTACGCGTATTTGGTTCCCGAATACCGGAGGCTGGTTTGCCTTTTACGACAGCCAGGGCATTCCGCAGGATGCCGTATCATGGGGATCACAGGCAAACACATCCGGATCGCCTTGCATTGCAGCACTTGGCGGTTGTACGAGCGTAGCAGGCCTTGGATCCTATAATGCTATACCGGCAGCACGAAAAGTATATGTCAGCAACGACAATGCATCCAATCACATGGGGCTTAGCATCAAACGAATTTCGGATGGCGGAAACTGGGACATTAACAACCCGGGATCACCAACGTATGCAACGTGCAACGGAGTTTGTGCCGTGGCCGGAACATCCAGCTGTACGGGAACTGCAACGGCGACCGTAACCGGCGGAACAGCACCTTACTCCTATCAGTGGGATGATTCACAGGCGCAAACAACCGCAACTGCCATCGATCTCTGTGAAGGAACCTACAACGTCACGATTACCGATTTTGCAGGAGAAGTGCTCACCGTTTCCGTTTTCGTGGACGAATTCGTTCCGACAGTGGCACTCAATCTTGTTGACAGCGTTTGCATCAATGCCGGCGCCCTTGCACTGACCGGCGGAACACCGGTTGCCACACCTGCCCAGGACGGCATTTATTCCGGAGCTTCCGTTAGCGCGAACAGTTTTAACCCAACGACTGCCGGAACAGGACCACATACAATCACTTATACATTTACAGATGAATTCGGCTGCACGAACTTTGCGACCGATGCCATTACCGTCAATCCGATGCCGGTCGTTACGATCACCGGACTGAACAACGCATATTGCGTGAATGCGCCTGCCGATGCCTTTACAGTATCGCCGGCCGGAGGAGTTCTGACAGGTCCCGGAATTGTGGGGAGTAACTTCAACCCGGCAACAGCAGGAGCAGGAACGCATACACTTACCTACACGTTTACTGATGACAACGGCTGCGCCGGTTCCGCTTCACAGGTGATCACCGTGAATCCTTTACCGGTTGTCACCATGACAGGTGTTACAGGGCCCTACTGCATCAATGCAGCTGCGGTGCCGCTGACACTTCAGCCGGCCGGCGGAACGCTTACAGGTCCCGGGATTTCCGGAACGACTTTTACGCCTTCAACAGCCGGGGCCGGCACGCACACACTTACTTATACCGTTACGAACGCTAACGGCTGTACGAGTGCTTCCACCCAATCCGTGATTGTGAATCCGCTGCCCGTAGTGAGTATCACGGACGTCGCATCCCCTTATTGCATGAGCAACAACCCGGAGAGTTTAACGCTGCAACCGGCAGGTGGTGTGCTTTCAGGCCCAGGAGTCGTTGCTAACACATTCATACCGGCAACAGCAGGCCTAGGAACACATAACCTGACCTATGCTTATACAGATCCGAACGGCTGCAGCAGCTCGGCATCGGTTACCGTACAGGTTGTTCCTGCTCCTGCACCGACTTTTACAATTCCGGACTTGGTTTGTATCTACGATCCTGTTATTACCCTGACGGCCATCCCCGCGGGTGGTGTATTCACCGTTAATAACAACACGACACCGCAAACCACTCTTGACCCGGCGGCAATCGGAGCCGGGAATCACAACGTAAATTATGCCTTTACAGACCCGAACGGATGTATTGGTACGGCAACGGAACCGATCGTGATCATTCCACGACCGGCACTTTCACTGACACTGGCTGCAAATTACTGCTACGAGACGCCATTTACACCCTTAAATCCGAGCCCTGCAGGAGGAACACTTTCGGGTGCCCTTGTTTCCGGAACAGGACTGGATCTTGCAACGGCGGCACCGGGAGCATATAATGTGACTTATTCTTACACGGATCCCAACGGCTGTGCAGACACGATGACGCAAAACTTCACCGTTTCACCACGTTTGTTCCCTGACTTCGAGTATTCGGTAAACTGCACGCAGATTGCCATTTTCGATAACAATACGCCAGCTCTTCCGGCACCTGCAGCTTTTTCCTGGGAGCTCGGTGGAACAGGAACATCGGCACAGGCCAATCCTGTAGTTCCTTTTGTGGTTCCGGGAGATTACCTCATTACGCTGACAGCGACGGATACCTATGGCTGTGCCTATGACACTGTGAAAAGCATTTACATACAGCCGGGCGTTTCCGTAACCGACCTGCAATTACCGAACGTCATTACGGCGAACGGCGATAACCTGAACGATTACATCGAGTTCTCGACCTACTTCCTCGAATGTTTCAGCTACAAAATGTACATCCTGAACCGCTGGGGAAATGTCGTTTACGAAATGTCCAACACCAACAATCGTTTTTACGGGCTTGACAAAGCCGGCAACGACCTGCAGGACGGCGTGTATTTCTACATCATCGAATCCGCCGACATTGACTGCGACGACCCGATCTTTAAACCGATCTGTTCCGGAAACATTACGATCGCACGCTGATACGATCAACACATAAAAAACTGGTCCGGGGAAACCCGGACTTTTTTGTTTACCAGCGCAAGATGAGCCAAGTCTTCCATCTTTTCAACACGGGAACACCAGCTCTTGTGCTCAGCAACCTGCCGCCGGAGTGAACAAACGACCTTCAACGCGCTTTTATCCGAAAGCCGGTTACGATGATGATTGAAAGGCCGCGGATCTGTCTCAATGCAGCGAATGATCCTGCAGCGCCGGGAGTTTCCATCCGGTATTCTTTTCAGTAACACACGTGTCTTCTATTGGATCGTTGCAAGTCATTCCATAAGCTAACGGGTACTGAAAACCGCCAGGTAAAATAAAAAAGGCCGTTTACCAGTGATAAACGACCTCTTCATAGAATAGTGAATGTGTGTTATTGTCTCAGCACGCGCTGCGTCGTCCCATCATCGTAGAGCAGGATGACGACACCTTTCGAGTCAGGAGTGATCTCCTGCCCCATCATGTTGCAGACTTTAATGATTTTCTTGTCGACTGTGAGGTTGGACACCGAGATAATATCGAATGTCTTTTTCTTCCCGTTAAAATCGGTCTGGCTCAGGCGATAGTAATTGATCTTTCCCTCTTCAAAGCCATTGTCGGCAAATTCGTAGTCAATTTCCGTATAGGAATCTCCCGCACCTGTTTCCTTGCAGATCGTTGCCCAATTGGAGCCGTTTGCAGAGCGTTCGAGCGTAAAGTAATCGTTATCGCGCTCGGTGCCTGTCTTCCAGGAAAGGATGTTCGCATTGAGCGTCGATTGATAGTTCCCGGTAAATTCGATCAGATCGAGCGGCAGTACCACAGGCATACAATTAAGCGTTGCTCCTGAGGAGAACGTCCAGTCAAGTGTAAAAGCCGTTGAGCTGCTGGTAAAGTTATCGATCAGCATAATGTAGGTCTGTCCGGCTGTTACAGCGAGCGGCGCCACCCAGCGGTTTCCGTAAGCATCTTCCGAAAGGTCAGCCGCGCCATTGCCTAAACCGGTATTTCCGCCACCGGCTGCATAAGAACAACGTATCGGAGTCCCAAGGTTCGAGCAGGTTCCGGACCAGATCGCAAAATCGTAATCGACAGTAGTGGTAATGGTGAGTGAAACCGTACCGGATGTTACCGGCTGGAAATAGTACCAGGAAGACTGATGCTCAACTCCAAGGCATCCTTTGTTTGCATTTGTCAGTTCCTGAGCACCTGAACCTGAGCTGTTCCCGGAGAAAGCCACATCGGTACAGACCTGGGTTGCTCCGAGACAATTGGTGGTAGACAGCGTACAATTCATTACATAGGATAACTGCACATTGGCATTCAGCGTATTACAGTTACCGGTGAATATATTCCCGTAACGTGTAATAAAAATAGTATAGGTTCCGGAAGCCGTACAGTACCAGGTAATGGTCGACTGACTTCCGCAGCCGTCATCGTTGGAGGCGAGCACTGCTCCGCCGCCTGCGCCGTTGTGAAGCCACAGGTAAGTGTCGGATCCGGAAAGGCCGCATGTCGCGAAGGTGTACGTACAACCGGCCGTTGCAGCGAATGTCCAGTAAGGCCTCCCTGAATTGACAATACCCGTAGTTTGTGTCGTAGTGGTGGGGACGAGCGTCCCCTGGTTCGTTCCTCCTCCGCAAAGCTGCGAAAAACCGGACAGCGATATGCCCAGGAACAGGAATAGTGTGTAAAATACTTTCATTGTCGCCTCGTTATTGTTCGATTGTAATTTCTTTACCCTCGGACTCGATGGATTTGACAAAGCTCTGCAGCACAATGCCTTGCTTTGCCAACATCTCTTCCAGCTCTGCTTTCTGAACCGGCGTCTCTGCGTAGAAGTCAAAAGTGTCCGTATCGTCGTTGAAAGACGGATACACACTGAACGGATGATCGTTCGTGTTGAAGCAGACACGGATGGGATCGGTCACATATTTAGCAGCGCCCAAATCGGTGACACCTGCTATTGTAAACCGGTAATGATAATTCTGGGCATGGACATTCTGATTTAATCCCCACAGGGACACAAATGCAAGAATGCATGCGGTTCGTAGTAATATGTTCATACAGTTGACAAGAATAAGTGAATATTAGTGTGGTGCGAATATATTATTAACAAATTCCTAACTTACTGAAAAAGAACAAATAGCCGTATTCAATTACCAAAACACAATTTTCGTTGAACGAAGAGTATCGGTTAAACGAATTTGGTAAGTACATTCTAAAGGAATTCCGTTATTTTTTCCACAAACCGTTAGATGTCAAACTACTGAATAAGCAGAACCAACCCTTTAAGCCGGATTTCCGTTCGTTTAGAAGGCCGGCTGAAATTCATTCCGGTACAACTCGCGGGCAACTCTCGTGTTTTGAGTATTTTTGTCATCAAACAATTGATATGCGCATTTTCGTTTTCTGTAGTCTGATTCTTCTCCTCGCTTCCTGTAGTGGTACACAACAACCGCCAAAGGCTAAAGCAATCAGTATCGACAAGCTCGTTCAGATGTACCCCGACAGCGTTCCGATCCTGATCGAGCACGGAAATGTGCTGCTGGAGCGCTACGATTACAACAATGCCCTGAAAGACGGAGCCAAAGCTTTCCGTCTCGATTCCGGCAATGTGGAAGCGCGCATGTTGTATGCGAATGCACTCAACAATAGGGCGAGCCGAACCGTAACCGATGTAATGACAGCTCAGCGCCACTTCAAATTCGTAACGAAAAAACAACCTAAGAATACGCGGGCGCTGATCGCGCTGGCAACAACGTATGCCCAGCAGGGCGACAACGAACGGGCGTTCTACCACATCAATGAAGCATTGCGCGTCGACAAGCGCTACCGCGACGCCTATGTGCTGAAAGGATCGATCTATCTCTCCGTGGGGAACCGCGCGCTGGCCAAGTCATCTTACCAGACGGCGATCGACCAGGACCCGGATTTCTACGAAGCGTATATTTTTCTCGGCGACCTTCACATGCAGGACGGGGAAAAGATCTGCATTGAATATTACATGACGGCTGTTCAGCTGAGGCCTTCCTCGATGGATGCGATGTATTCGCTTGCCTACGGCTACCAGCAGTTCAACGAATCCGAAAAAGCACTGCAGATCTACCGTAAAATGGCGAAGAAGGAAGATACGTTCAGCATGGCATATTTTCAGCAGGGATGGATTAAACAATTCCAGCAGCACCAGATCGACAGCGCGATGCATTTCTATAACATTGCTTTGCAGAAAGAGCCGCGCTTCGTGGAAGCATGGCATAACCTGGGCATGTGCTATTCCCAAAAAGGTGACAGAAGCATGGCCCTGCAGGCTTATTCCAAAGCGCTGCAATACGATCCGGAGTTCAAGCTTTCCCGCGACGCTGCCAATAAGCTGATCTGATGACGCCCCAACGCGTATTTCTCTTTCAGACACTGCTGGAAGCGCTGATACCGCTGATCGGCTATTTTCAGTGGGGATGGGACAGCTCGTTCATTCTGCTGTTCTACCTGCTCGACTGGATCCTTGCCACGGGCATTACGCTTGCAAAGGGCCTTCGCCGCATCCGGTATTCAAAAGATCCGGTTGAAAAGCGCGCACTGGTAAAATCGATGCCGCTGGCACTCGTGCTGATGCTCTCAGCCTGTTCATTGATCGCACTTGCGGTAATTCGTTTACAACCCGGACTCGACTGGACGGACAGGATCTGGCAATTTCTCGTTTACAAAGATCTCGGCATTGAACAGGGACTGGTACTGGTTCCGCTGATGCTCCTGAACGGAGTCGTGGTTTACCGCCAGCAATTCCTTACGCCCGGCCGTTACAGGACCTACACGATGTCCATGATCACACAGCCGCTGGTCAAACAGGGAATTATACTCCTCGGAAGTGCGGGCCTGCTACTCGGAACGGTTCAGTTCATACAGCTTCCCGAAACGGTGCTCGTTTTTCTTTCCATTACAGGTATCAGCGTTTACCGCTGGCTGGTGATCCGGAAAGTACAATAACAAGATTGCAGTTACAGCTGCTTTTCCGTAAATGAAATTCCGTATTCGATCAGCTCATTGAGGATCGGATTGTATACATGCGGCTTGATGGGCACATGCACGCCTTTATCCGGCAGGTCGCCGTTGAGGATCATTTTGGCGCAGATCGCAACCGGCAATCCAACGGTGTTCGACATGGACGTATACAACTGATCTTCGCCCACATTCACCATCGAGGAATCGATCCCGTATTCACGGCCGTCAAGGGTGTATTTGAACTGGTGAACCATTACGAGCATATCTTTGTCTCCCGGCTCAAGCACGAGCTTACGTACAAGGATTTTCTCGAGAATCTGTGCAGGAGACGCATGTTCGAGGCCAATCTTTTCGGAATCGTCGAATAAGCCCAGCCATTCGTAGCGGTCCGTCGAATCGATACCGAACGGTTTAGCGAAATTCAGAAATTTCTGCTCCACGCTGATCGAATCTTCGAAGGGCAGAAAGGTATTGATATACGTTCTCGGCGTCAGGTTGGCGGAATCCTGCATCTGGTAGGAATCATCCGTTAATCCGAGCTGTGCGAGCACATTCCAGTGCTTGCAGAATCCCGGGCGGCGCAATGTTCCGCGGTATAGTGTCGGAATGGTTTCCAGGCCGTAAATAGTGCGGTAAGAAAGCGAATCCCGGTTGGCATAGCCATCGAATGCTCCGTAGCCTTCCACTTCAATAAAGTCCAGCCTGTTGAAAAGCTGGGAATACGGAATGTATTTGTACTGGTGGCGGTCGATGTATTGAGCGGTTCCTCCCTCTCCGGCCAGAACGACGTTGCGCGGGTTCCATGTGAACTTATAATTCCACGGATTGTTATCGCTTTCCGGAGCAATGAGCCCGCCGCAGTAGGATTTGAAGCTGGTGATCTCCCCGCCGATAGAGCGGATATGGTCGATGATCTTCATGGCGCTCATGTGATCGAGGCCGGGATCTACGCCGATCTCGTTCATGATGAGGATTCCGGCGCGCACGGCTTCGTTGTTGAGCGCATGCATTTCAGGAGAAACGTAGGAAGGTGTTATGAGGTTCTTGCGGTGATCGATGCAATCCTGCGCCACTTCCGGATGATAGCGGGCGGGCAGCATGCTGATCACCAGGTCTGCCTGCGCAATTTCCGGGCGGCGCTCGATCGAATCGAGGGCATTGAAGCACAAGGCCACACCGTTGGGGTGATTATTCAGCTTTTTCTGAAGCAGATCGAGGTTCCTGTCGACCACGCGGATTTGCCAGTTTTGCTGTTCGGAATGCTGCAGCAGGTAACGGATCAGCGATGATGCAGACAAGCCTGCACCGAGAATAAGCACTTTTTTCATAATCGTTTAATCGGGACAACTGGTGAATACCTTTCACCGTTGCGAAAGTAACGATGAGAATTGAAATTAACTGTTAATTGAAGCGTTCATTGCGATCAATGAAGTTAAATTAAGAAGGTTAGATTTCATTTTTTAACAATCTTATATTTAATACACAAGCATGACCTTTTCCGGATATTCCGCGTTTGTCAATTTCTATTCGATTGTTAAGGAATCGTACGAAGAACGCTCTATATACGCTCCCGGTAGGCTTTATCTAAGCTATACGATGCAGTCATGCCAGTTACTTCAGTACCGTTTTTACAAATTCAACTGGAAGAAACAACTGGAATAAGCGCTTACTGTTCGTAGAACTCCAGGATCTTATCCGCCAGCACGTCGCTGAGCCTGAAATAGCTTTCATGCGTCCAGCCACCGATGTGCGGCGTGAGTATCACTTTGTCGGACTGCAGCAGGTAACTGAGCTCTTCGGGCATTGCTTCTTCGAAAAACGTTTCGAAGGAAGCTTTTTCGAACTCGTTCACATCGAGCCCGGCGCCCAGAACGACACCGCTTTCAATAGCCTGAATGAGCGCTTTGGCAGACACTATTTTGCCGCGGGAAAGGTTGAGCAGGAACACCGAACGGCCGAGCCCGTCGAAGAATTCCTGGTCTGCGAAGTGGATGGTTTCGCTGTTCTGCGGAATGTGAAAGCTGATAACGTCCGATTTACGGATAACGGCTTCGAGTGTGGCTTCAATGACAAAATCGTCGCCATAACCTGATTTATACTTGTCGTATGCCAGTACTGTAACGTCAAATCCGCGCAGCTTGCGGGCAAAGGCCGAACCGTTGTTCCCGTAGCCGATAATGCCGACGGTCTTTCCATCGAGCTCTGTGCCGCGGTTCCCTTCGCGGTCCCATTTCCCTGCACGCACCTGGTTGTGCGAAACGCCGATGCGGCTCATGAGCGAAAGCAGCATTCCGAGCGCCTGTTCGCCAACGGCATTGCGGTTCCCTTCGGGTGCGTTGAACAAGATTATTCCACGGTCACTGCAGTAAGCTTCGTCTATGTTCTCCATGCCGGCACCCGACCGTGCAATGAATTTCAACCGGGGAGCGAAGCGCAGCAATGTTTCATCCATGGGAAAACGCGAACGGATTACGATCCCTTCGGCATCTTTCAGCTGTTCGCAGCACTGCTCAAATGTCAGGGCGCTTGCATCAACGCAGCTGAAACCGGCATTGCTTAACCGATTTGCCAGCACATGGTGAACGGTATCCAGGAAATAAATTGTTCTCATCGTATGCGAATGTAGTAAAGTTCGGGCAACTGTCCGGATCGGTGGGAGGGAATTTTAGTGGTTTACATGACTCACGAAGAGCTCTGACCGATAACTACCGTTGAAAAGAAAAGGGCGGATACTAATCCGCCCTCCTTCTGCCAGTGATAGCCTGAGACCAATAGCCCTTAGAAAAACTAACTAGTACGTCAACGGCTCCATGCGGAACTCGATCTTCTTGTCTTTTCTGTAATATTCACCAACGGCGATGAATCCCGGTTTTGCCGGCTGGATCCACCAGAAACGCGCTTTCGTATTGATCGGAATGCGCTCCTCTGTTTTCTTGCCTCCGTCGATATTGATCACACCGATCATGACGTCGGATTTAGCGGATTCCTTGTCCTCGCGACGGTTCGCATCAACATATACGATGTTGTATTTATCGGCTGCTCTGTCGGAAGAGGTGAATGCATAGTCGAATGCACCAAGCGCATTCAGATAGTATCCGAGGTAAGTAGTACCCCAGGTTCCCATTCCGGCTTCGAGGAGAACCGGCGTCTTCTTTTTCTGGATCAGGTCGAAATCGACCATTTTGTTCTTTTCATCGAATTCGATGACAACCATGTTAGCGATCAGGATCTCAAACGCCGAAGCGCCTCCTCCAAGTGCGGCAGAAGCAACTCCCATACCACTCACCTGTTTCTTGAACTGCTCGCCAATCAAGAACAGATGTCCGTTCTCAGAGCGGATAACATTGTGAAAGAACATATAATAAGGCTTGTTTGCATCCTTTTTATCTTCCTCGTCGAGGTTTTCGTTCTTGAATTTATCGATATCGCCCTTCCACTTATACTGTGTCATCGAAAGGTCTTTTCCTTCCAGCGACAATTCACGCATGTAAAGTCCAAGGCTTTTATCTTTCAGCATGTCGTCACCCGGCTTGTAGAATTCACCCATCAGGACGATCTTCTGCGTTTTGCCATCGACAAAAGCCTTCATCAATGACTGACGTCCGGCTGTTTCGTTCCCCATTTCAACTTCTGCGATGAGCTTTCCCGATTTGGTATTCAGCAGCAGGCAGAACAGGTCCATTTCACGCGTCATGTTGTTCTTTTTCTTGTAAACCGTAACCGCGAGAAGCTCTTCATTCACGTCGTTCAGCTCGGCTGTTTCAACCAACGTAGATGTTTCGCTGGAGCCGTAAGACCAAACTTCTTCCGCTTCGTTGTTGTAAGCTACGATCTCGTAACCCAGCTTCTTGTTTTTGGTAAATGTCTGGCGAATAAACCCTGTGGATCCGGTAGGGTACAGTGTTACGTTTTCCGTGTTGGCGCTCAGGTTGGCTGCTGCACGCTGGAGCTCCCACCTGGAAATATTGTCTACGGCAATTTTTGTAGACCCGAGCTGCTTGCCCGTGCGGTCGTAGGTTACAAACTCGTAGCCTGTTTTCTGATCGTAGAAATGCAGCATGAAGACTTCACCATTGAAGACCATCTCCAGCAAATTCGCATTTTTTGGACGCGTGATCTCGAAATTCTTCAGGCTGTTGTAATTGTCGTCGAACAACTCGATCTCATACGTACTTGTTTTCTTGTCGGCTTTTTCCTTGAAATAGAAAATGTAATAGCCGACCAGCTTGTTGCTTTCAACGATCTCCCCGCTTTGTTTCGCGCTTTTGAGGTTGAGGACGTTCATGACGGTTGACTGTGCACTCGATCCGAATGCCAGCGAAAATGCCAGGGCCGCCAGTGTTACTTTCAGTTTACTCATAATTCAGATGGTTTATTTGTTGTTATTGGTGATTCTCTTTTTTCCGGAGGTTAAATAATACCTGTCCACTTCCAGCAGGAACGGCTCGTACAGTGTTCCTTTTACGGCTTCTCTGATCATATCATAACGCAGTTCGTATTGGCTGTAATCTGCATGCTGAAATGCCCAGAAAGCTTTGGTGACCTGGTTCATCAACACTTCTTCGCTGTTCACCTTTTTATCTTCCATCAATTTTTCAGACAGCGCCTGTGCTTCCAGCGGAACGAGGCTTTGCAGGAAGAAAACCGCTCTGTCGTACGCTTCCTCGTAATTCGGGCTCTGTGTATCAATGTACTTCCCGGAGATTCGCCTGTCTTTCATATACGACAATTCGGTAAGAATAAAAGCCAGGCTGTTGCGTGTGAAAATATCGCCGGGGAAAACCTCGTCCATTTTTGCACTGTAATAGAAGCCCCTGCTCAGCAATCCGTCGCGGAGACATTTGTAGACCATTTCACCGTCTGAAAGATACCGATAGGACATGTACACCGAGTCGCGTACGGAAAAGGTTTGTTCTTCGGTCAGTCCGATGATGCGCAAAACGGCCTTCAACCGGTCGGCATCATACGGATGCGAACGCAGATAAGGCTCCATTTCGTTATCCTTTTCGAAAATTCCCAGCGAGTTCGCTTTACGGTAAGCAATGGCCTTTTTGTAAAGGGGATCTGTTTCCTGCAGGTTAAAAAGAGCTGCCAGGTCCAGCGGCGGCTCCTGTGCTTTCCCCTCTTCGCCGTCCAGTGCCTGGAAAAAGCCGATTGACTGTGCCGGATCATAACCTGCTTTCAGGTAGATGAGAATTCCCAGGGAATCCGAAGCGTATTCGTTTCTGCGCGACTGTTCCTTGTTGGCAAGAATGGTGGGCAGCAGCAATTCGTTGAGGGCGGTTACATTGCCATACGTTTTCCCGGCGGCCTGGCTGATCTGCTTTTTCAGGGTATCATTCTGCAGCACCTGGGAAATCATGTTCGACTCGGCGTGCTTCAGTGCGTTGTGAGCAAGCTCATGACCCAGTACAAAGGCCAGCTCTTCTTCCGTATACAATTTATTCAGCAGGCCGACATGCACAAACACGACGTTGTTGCCCATTGTAAAAGCGTTGAAGGTGAGGTTGCGGTACAGTACCAGCTTCGATTGCTGACTGATCTCAGGATTAGCCAGCAGCAGTTTTTGGAAGATCCCGTTAACGTAGTTGAACAGGTCGCCCGACACGATCACATCGTCGCCTTGCAGCAGCTCTTTACACGCCTCCAGCCGTTTTTTGTAATGAGATTTCAGCTGTGTATTCTGAACAGCGGAAAGCGAGCTGTTATAAGGTCTTTCGCGGTACATCAGTTCGACATAATCGATCAGATCGCGGTTATCCGACTTCCCCGTTACGGGAACGAATCCACCAGATCGGTCATATTGTTGCGACCAAGCCGTCAGGCTGCCGGCTATACAAAAGAAAAAGATGAAGAACCTCAATTGTTCAGATTTCATGTTGATTCAGGCAAATACATGGACAAATGTAAAAAATATTTCATTGGATCGTCAGGAATGTGTTGGATCTGCCGTCAGCCAGCGGATCAGCACCCGAAGCAGCGTGAGATTATCCGTTGCTTCCGGGGCGTTCATGCCCATTGGTTTCCCGTTTGCCAGCTGCGCGCTGAACATGGCTGCTTCGCCCGAGATCACCAGCCGGCCTTTGCCGTAGGCGAGATAAGCTCCCTGTACCATTCCGCCTGCATTCTGTATTGTACAATCGGTTTTGAATTGTCCGCTTACAGCCGGGAAATACATCGTAAAAGCCGTATCCAGTACCAGGAACGGATGTGCTGCTTCCGGGCAATCGAATCCCTGTCCGGTAAAAGTGCGCACCGTTCTGACCGAGTCTCCGAAGAGTGAATCGCGAACCAGCCGTTTGTTCTCCCAGGTAAAGACATCCGGCTGTTTGTCGTCTTTCGTCGCATAGCCGTTGTAGCAGGCAAAACCGAAAGCCGCAGCCAGTTCTGTGGCCGCTCCGGCAAACGGCATGTGATCGGCGATCAGGAACAGCGAGCCGCCTTGCGATACCCACTTTTTCAGCTCCCGTATCTCTCTCTTTGTAAAAGCGGAAGGCGTTGGCAGCGACCAGCTAACGGAATTTTTCTCATTCAGCGCATTGGCGATCACCAGCAGTCCGCAGCCGGATAATGCTTTCGCCGAAAATGCGGACGTATTCGATTTCACCACCAGCCCGTCCGATTCGAGAATAGCGGTAAACGGCGCGTAACGGCCATCGCGTGTATGAAAATTGTAATGTGCCTCGTCGATGAGCACCAGCGGGCCTTTTCCGGTTTCAAACAAAGGATGCGCGATCTCCGGATGATAAAGCGAATCGGCCATTTGCTGGGCCAGGCAGGAAGAGCTGAAAGCGACGATCAGGAACAGAATACGGACGTGCATGAGCAGGTTATACGATGAGCTCCAAAGCTAGTATTTTTCACCGGTTTTCCGGAACAGCCCAAAGGAAGATCCAGCTACAAATCCGCGGAAGGGCTGCCGCCTTTGGAATTTCCTCCTTATCTTCGTGGCTTCAATGATTCAAACTATGGACGCATCAGGCAATTTGCTGATTTATAATAGCCTTTCAGGACAAAAAGAAGTTTTCACACCGCTTCACGACCGGTTTGTGGGCATGTACGTCTGCGGTCCGACGCTTTACAGCGAGCCGCACATGGGCAATATGCGCACGTTCATCAATTTCGATATGATCTACCGCTACCTGAAGCTGACGTATAACGTAAAATACGTGCGCAACATTACCGACGCGGGGCACATTACCAACAGCGCCGGCGAAGCAGTTGACAGCATCGGGAAAGCCGCGAAATCGGAACAGTTGCAGTCGCTGGAGATCGTTTACAAATACAATGTGAAATTCCAGGAGCTGCAGCGCATTTACAACATGCTCCCGCCAAGCATCGAGCCAACGGCAACCGGCCATATCCAGGAGCAGATCGAAATCATCGAGCAGATCATCGACAACGGATTCGCATATGTTGTCAACGGATCTGTTTATTTTGACGTCCGAAAATACAATGACGATACGAACACACCCGGCTACGGAATTTTAAGCGGACGAAAAATAGATGAGTTGGAAGGCGAAACACGCGACCTGAATGCGCAGGACGAAAAACGCTTCTTCGCCGATTTCGCCCTGTGGAAAAAAGCCAACCCGGATGATATGCAGATCTGGCGTTCACCGTGGGGCGACGGCAATCCCGGCTGGCACATCGAGTGCACGGCCATGAGCACGAAGTATCTTGGACAGACATTCGACATTCACGGCGGCGGAATGGACCTTAAATTCCCGCACCACGAAGACGAAATTGCACAAAGCTGTGGATCGCACGGCGGCGAAAATCCGGCGAAATACTGGATGCACACCAACATGCTGAATGTGAACGGGCAGAAAATGAGCAAATCCCTCGGGAACTTTTTTCTGCCGAAAGAGATCGTTGAAGGAACCACCGACGTATTCGACAAGCCCTACAGCCCGAATGTTCTGCGCTTTTTCATGATGCAGGCGCATTACCGCAGCACACTCGATTTCACTTCCGAAGCGCTGAATGCGGCCGAAAAAGGATTTCACCGGCTGATGGAAGCCATGAAGCTGCTGCCAGGCCTTCCGGTAAGCGAAGCTGAAAGCTCCATCGATGTGAACGCATGGTCGGAAGGCGCGTTTGCGGTTATGAACGACGACTTCAATACGCCCATGCTGATCGCACAGTTATTCGACGCGGCGCGCTTCATCAATACCGTTAACGACGGAAAAGGCGTGATCACGGCAACCGACAAAGCAGTATTACTGGAAAAAATGACGCTGTTCATTACCGAAATACTGGGGCTGACACTCGAGCAAAGCGGTGATTCAGACGTAGCAGACAAAGCGATGAGCGTGGTGCTCGAATTGCGGAAAGATGCCCGTGAGAACAAAGACTGGGCAACATCCGACAAGATCCGCGACCGCCTGGCAGAAGCCGGGATCAGCGTAAAAGACGGAAAAGACGGAGCCACCTGGTCGGTAAGCTGATGGACGAACGTTTCGGTAAGGAATACAAGCTGTGCAGCCAGAAAACGATCGCGGCGATCTTCAAAAACGGGAAGTCCGTGCGCCAGTATCCGTTTACGGTACAATTTATGGAACAGCCCGTTCCGGGAAAGCAGCCTTTTCAGCTGGTCTTTTCCGCGCCGAAACGCATTTTCCGCAAAGCACACGACAGAAACCGCATAAAGCGCCTGATGAGAGAAACGTTCCGGAAGAAAAAGTTAATTTTGGAAGAAGTGCTCGGCAAACACAATAAACAGCTTGCACTGTTTGTTATATATACAGCAAAAGAAGAGCTGCCGCTTAAAACATTGATGGCCAAAACACAACAGTTACTCGAAAAGATAACACAAGAACTGACACATGAGACGAATCAAAAATAATTTCAGGCTACTTGCCCTCAGCGGACTTTTCTCGCTGGTTTCCTTCACGCATCACGCACAATCCAACGGGTTCGAGGTCCTGAAAAACCTGGAGCTCATGGACATGATCTTCGAAAATCTCGAGATGTATTACGTGGATGAAGTTCAGCCCGGAAATATGGGCAAAACCGCCATAGATGCCATGCTGAAAGAACTGGACCCTTACACCGTTTATTACCACGAGTCGAACATGGAAGACTACCGCCTGATGACTACCGGACAGTACGGCGGAATCGGTGCGCTCATCCGCAGAATTGGTGAATACACCTACATCGCGGAGCCTTACGAAGGAAATCCGGCATTCAAAGCAGGCGCCAAAGCAGGCGACAAGATCTTGTCCATTGACAACATCGATATGAAAAGCAAGAACAGCGATGATGTATCGACTGCGCTCAGAGGACCGAAAGGATCGACCATTCAGCTGAAAGTGGAGCGCAACGGACAGATCGTGAGCATTCCCATTACCCGCGACGAGATCAAGCTCGCAGACGTTCCCTATTCCGGAATGATCAGCGCAACTACGGGTTATATTAAGCTCAACAGCTTTACACAAACAGCTTCTTCTGACGTTCACAGGGCATTCGACGAGCTGAAAGCAAAAGGCATGACCTCACTCGTGCTCGACCTGCGCGGAAATGGCGGCGGATTGCTCATGGAAGCGGTGCGTATCGTAAACATGTTCGTCAAAAAGGGACAAACCGTTGTGACCACCAAAGGCCGCATCAAAGAAGAGAACAAAGATTACAAAACATCCGAAATGCCGGCAGATATGAACATTCCGCTGGTGGTGCTCATCGACGAAGGCTCGGCATCGGCAAGTGAGATCGTTGCGGGAAGCCTGCAGGACCTCGACCGTGCAGCCATTATCGGCAATACTTCTTACGGAAAAGGACTCGTTCAGCGTACCTTCGACCTGAAATACGGCTCCAAGGTGAAGCTCACGATCTCTAAATACTACACGCCTTCAGGACGCTGCGTTCAGCGCCTCGAATACTACGAGAAAGAGAACGGCGAAAAAGCGAAGGAAATTCCCGATTCACTGCTGAAAACCTTTAAGACCGTCAACGGAAGAACCGTGATCGACGGCCGCGGCATCGAGCCGGATATCAGCATCGAAGAGCTGAACTACAGCCGCCTGACTGCCATTTTAGTAGCCAATAACATCATTTTCAATTACGCTACCAAATTTGCGCAGGAGCACGCTTCCATCGATGCGGCAAGAACTTTCCAGCTTTCAGAAGAAGAATATGCGAAATTCCGCGAGTATGTGCTGCAGCAGGAATTCACCTACTCGACCGCTTCCGAAGAACAGCTCGAAAAAATGAAAGCCGCTGCTGAGGCCGAAGGCTTTTACGGCGACCTGAAATCCGAGTACGATGCGCTGCTGGCAAAAGTAACGCCTTCCAAAGAGCGCGACCTGGAAAAATTCAGCGCAGAGATCAAAGATATTCTTGCCAACGAGATCGTTTCACGCTATTATTTCCAGACAGGCCGTGCCGAACAGGCATTCCAGCAGGACCGCGATATTGTGAAGGCACTCGAAATTCTGCAGGATACGAAACAGCTGAACACTATTTTAGGTAAATAAGCGTTTATCCAACAAAACTACAGACTACATGTTGGATCGGCTGACGGGAAAACCCGTTCATCTCTACATACATTTATTCAGCTGTGCGCTCATTGCCGCAGGATTACCGGCAAGCAAGATCCCGCTTTCCATCGGTACGATGCTCGGCGCGCTGAACCTGCTGCTCGAAGCAGATTTCCGCAGTTACGGCGCCCGTCTGAAAGCCAATCGCGTTGCCTGGGGATTGTGGATCTACCTGGCGATTCAATTACTTTCACTTTTCTGGACCAGCGACTGGGAGTACGCGTCGCACGACCTGCGGGTTAAGCTTCCGCTGTTTATCATTCCGCTGTTCCTGGTCTGCAAGCCCATTACGGAGAGCAAACAGTTAATCCTGCTCACCGGCCTTTTCCTGGCTTCGGTATTCGTGACTTCCTTTATCAACATGGGCTCTTACCGTCACTGGTGGGGCGAAAAGATCTACGATGATATCCGCGGCATGTCACTGTTCGGCTCGCACATCCGCTATTCGCTTATGATCGTGATGGCGATCGTGCTGTGCATCGAATGGATCCGTCAGCAGCTTCCGCTCCGGTGGATCGCCGGCGTGCTCATTGTCTGGTTTGCCTGCTACGCGAATTACTCGCAGATCCTTTCCGGCTACCTCGCACTCGCCATGGTTGCGCTGGTATCGCTCGTATTGTTACTTATGAAAATCCGGAAAACGACCGTGCGACTGGCGGTTTTCGCAGCAACTGCGCTGCTATCCGCAGGCGCGGCGTGGTACATCATCGACAGCCTTAAGCCAATCCCGCACAAAGTGGACCTGCACAACCTGCCGCAGTGGACGGCGAACGGGAACTGGTACAGGCACGACAGTGTTAACCAGATCTGGGAAAACGGTTATCCCGTCGTTGCGTTCATTAACGAGGACGAGCTCGGAAAAGCCTGGAATAACGTTTCTTCCATCGATTATTACAAGGGAATGGACCGAAAAAACCAGCCGCTGTATTTCACGCTCTGGGTCTATATGACCTCAAAAGGCTTTCACAAAGACTCGCTTGGTTTTCTGCAAATGAGCAAAACCGATATTTCGAACGTGGAAAAAGGCTATACGTCCATCAACCTCACCAAAGGCGCTTTGTATGCCCGGCTTTCCAGCCTGCGGCATCAGCTCGAGCACCCCGAAAATCCGAACGGCCATTCATTGCTGCAACGCATCGAATACTGGAAAGCAGGCTGTCATATTATCGGGCAAAACTGGGCCGTTGGCGTTGGCGCCGGAGATGTGCAGCAGGCATTTAACGATTATTACGCTTCTTCAGGCACGCTGCTCGACAAGGAATTGCAGCTGCGATCGCACAACCAGTACATGACCAGCTGGATCAGCGCAGGAATTGCCGGACTGTTCAGTTTCCTGCTCTGGTGGGGAAGCTTTTTCCGTGAAGCCTGGAAAAGCAAAAATTATACAGCGATCTGTTTTGCGACGATCGCCATGAGCTCGTTCCTGATCGAAGACACGATCGAAACCCAGATGGGCGTAACGTTCATTGCATTCTTCTTTGCGCTGTTCGCCGGATTAAAACGGGAAGTTTTCAGGCCGGGAAGAGATTAGGAGTCAGGATCCGGGATTTTAATCCGAAGCAGTCTTCCCTGCATGAGTCGCTTCGGATATTAAGATGGCAGACCGGAAGATAAAAGCCTAAATAAGCTATCTTTGCACTCAAATTGAACAATTCATGCGTTTTGAGCTGACCAAAGAATTTCTGGAGCGCATCCGACAAGCCATTGCCTCGGAAGACAGCGTATGGATTGAAGAGAACGTTTCCCACTTACACTTTGCCGATATTGCCGAGATCATGGACGAATTGTCCATGGAGCAATCGAAGTTCCTGTATTTCCAACTGGATGAGGAACTGCAGGGAGACGTGCTGATGGAACTGGAAGAAGAGATCCGCGACCGGTTCCTGGCTTCCCTTTCCTCCAAAGAAATTGCCGAACAGCTTGAAAATCTCGATTCCGATGACGCTGCCGATATCCTCGGGGAGCTTCCCGACGACAAGATCCAGGAAGTTATCTCCCAGATGGAGGACGACAGCGCCGCGGACGACATCGTCGACCTCTTAAATTACGATGAAGACACGGCCGGTGGACTCATGCAGAAAGAGTTCATACAGGCGCGCCTCGACTGGCCGGTGAACCGCTGCCTGGTAGAATTGCGCCGTCAGGCAGAAGACGTTGAAAAAGTATACACCATTTACGTGGTGGACGACCTCAACAAGCTCGTGGGCGTGCTTTCGCTGAAACGCCTGCTTTTTGCCAGCCCTAAAACACAGATCCGCGACCTTTACGAGGATAAGAACCTTATTTTCGTGAAAGCAAACGACCCGAGCGAGAAAGTTGCCCGCGTGATGGACAAATACGACATGGTCTCCGTTCCGGTTGTCGATTTGCAGCACAAGCTTGTGGGCCGCATTACGATCGATGACGTCGTGGATATCATCAAAGAAGAAGCGGACAAAGATTTCCAGCTGGCTTCCGGTATCTCCGAAAATGTCGAATCCAGCTCAAGCGTCTGGAAAATGTCGCGTGCCCGACTTCCGTGGCTCCTGATCGGGATGCTCGGAGGGACATTGAGCGCGCAGGTCATTTCGAGCTTCGAAACCAGCATTACGCATATTCCGGCACTTGCTTTTTTTATTCCGCTGATCACGGCGATGGGCGGAAATGTCGGGGTACAGTCTTCGGCGATCGTCGTGCAGTCGCTTGCCCGTGGCAACGACCCGTTCGACAGTATTCTTTCCAAAGTCGGCAAGGAAGCGCTGGGCGGATTACTGAACGGAACGCTTTGCGCATCGCTTATTTTCACCTTCGCGCTCATTTTCAACGACTCCAGGCTGGGGCTTGTTGTCAGCATCTCGCTCTTTACGGTGATTATCTTCGCTGCCGTTTTCGGAACGATGATCCCGCTGGTGCTGAACCGCTACAAGATCGATCCCGCGCTGGCAACGGGGCCTTTCGTTACGACGACAAATGACGTACTCGGCCTGTTTATTTACTTTACGGTTGGGTTACTGATTTACTGATTTCCTTTTTGGCCGCTCGCACAAAACGGTTAGCGGTTCCAGCGCATTATACGTTTTATTCCACTTTTCTTCATTTTATTTTCGCCGTTCAATCGTCTGTTTTTAAATGGATTGTTGCAAATCTGAACGCGCTGTCTGAAAAAAATTTGCTGTTTGGAAAATCCAAAAAAAAATAAGTGGCGTAAGTCATTCAGATTTTAAAACTCAAACAAACGATTATGAAAAAGCAAATTTTATCTCTTGGATTAGCAGCAGCAGGCATGATGATGGTATTCACAGCTTCAGCTCAGGAAACAATGGTGGGCGGCGAAAAAATGTACCCGGCAAAGAACATTGTAGAAAACGCAGTAAACTCTAAAGACCACACAACACTCGTTGCAGCGGTGAAAGCGGCAGGATTGGTTGAAACACTCCAGGGAAAAGGCCCGTTCACGGTATTTGCACCGGTGAACGACGCGTTCGAAAACCTTCCCGACGGAACAGTTGAAACATTGCTGAAGCCCGACAACAAGGCTATGCTGACAACTATTCTGACGTATCATGTGGTTGCAGGAAAAATGGATTTCGCATCCATCAGTGCAATGATCAAAAAAGGCGGCGGCTCCGCAACGCTGACAACGGTAAGCGGCGGCAAGCTGGTTGCTAAAATGAACGGAGCGCACAACATTACGATCACAGACGAATCGGGAAACACGGCCAACATCACGACCTACGATGTTTACCAGTCAAACGGCGTGATCCACGTCATTGACAAAGTGGTTCTTCCTAAAATGTAAGTTACATCGGCTATCCGGAGCGCCTCCACAAAAATTCAACGAAGACAAACGTCACAGCACATCACAGAAAAAACACAAACAGTTTATCCCGAGGCCCCAGAATAGTTAACAGCAATCGATCATTTTTATCAGGTGATTGGTTTACGTGAAGCTCCGTCAGTTTACCACCTGGCGGAGTTTTTTGATATATAAGATTTCAGGAGTCGTAGTATCTATTATAATAAGATTGAACATCCCGGTGCGCATAAGCGGCCGGGATTTTTATTTCCACGGCTTTCGGATCAGTAATCAAAATCGAACAGCTCGGAAAGCTGGATCTCAAGCGCCTGTGAAATCTTGTAAAGATTAGATAATCCGGTGCTGATCTCTCCCCTTTCGATTAACCGAAGGTGTTTTTCTGTGGTGTTGATTTCAAACGCAAGCTGAACCCTGGAAATACCCTGCCTGATTCGCACTTTGTACAAATGATCTCCAAAAGCTTTCAGGAATTCCTTGTCGTTTGAAACGGGCATCATCCAAATTTCACTTCATGTGCAGGTTGGTTTCGGTCATATATTACCGAATTTTACTTGATTAATTATATCATAAATATAAATTATTAATTTTAAACACATGTTTAGCGATTTTCTATTCACAGCTCCATGAAAACAATGAGGCCACATTATTCATAATTAACTGCTGTTTAGAGGCAAATCGGGTGAAAAGATCTTAATAACCGGAAACGACTATTATTTAATTTAAACTAAAACAAGACGTATGAAAAGAATGAGTTTTTTACTGCTGATGACGGCTTTCGTCCTCTCTTTCGCCTGTCAGAAAGAATCCACGGCTCCATCGCAAACAACCCCAACGGAACAATCCATTGCGAAGAATGCCGTCTGGAGAACACCGAATGGCTATGTGATCCCTTATTCCGAAAAAGACCATTGGCAGGAATACCTGCAGGCGGCTGCTTCGGAGAAAGTAGGGAATCATTACACCAGCGCAGACTGCGATCCGCCGGGAACCAGCACTTGCGGACTCGAATGTGTGAGCAGCAGAAAAAGAGGCGACTGCGTTCGTGAAAGCGCCTGTGCACCTTGCGTAAACTGCGGTTGTACGCCAGTTAATTCCTGATACTAATTCCACAGATCACTTCCATTATGAAAACCATTCTTTGCTGGTTAGCCGCCCTGGCACTTGTTTCGTGCACGGCTGCTGACGACGGGATCGCGTATTCCGAGCCGGAAAATTATACGGTAGACACAGTTGTCCGGACGTACACGCTCGATTATACGGCAAGGTTTACAAGTGGAAGTGATCTTCTCACCTTCCGGGGTGAAACGTGGGTACTTACCAACGTCTGCGGAGCGGGAAAGCTGGTGTTCATGAACCTTGTCAAAGACAGCGTGATCGAGCTGAAGCTGGAAAATCCCGACTGCCTGAAAGTGCATACGGCGATGAAAGCGGAAGGCATTTATGTTATTCTCTCCGATGGAGACGTATTGCTCTATCCGACCGGAAGCGCCATTCCGCAACGGCAGCTCAACCTGTTTACCGATGTCAAAGGCTTCCGGGAATCCGGGATGACGCCCGAATGGTTCAAGCCGGGCAGCGATCAGCACACGAACAGCGCTTCCGATGAGCTGTTTTTCAGGGTGAACCAGCGGTACGAAGACAGCAGCGGGATTTATTCCAGGTATACGGTGGGCTTTCCCGTCACGGCGAAGCTGAATCTCCGCACCAGGGAAGTCAGCTTTTTCGGAAGCATGCCGCACTACGTTACCAACGGCAGCTACGGGCACCTGAGTCATCTCTACGACCTGTATTCCGGCGATTCCATTTTTTACAGCACACCGATCAACGGCACCGTGATTATTCTGAATACGCGAACGGGAAAAGTGGCTGAGCTGAATCGTCCAAGCAGCTATCAGCAACGCCCGATAGAGGAATTCCGCTACCTGCCAGGCAAAGATCCGGCAATGCAGCGCGACCGGAAAACAGACCACGGAACGTACAGCGCGCAATACGAGCCGCTGTTCTACAATCCGTATGACGGGCACTATTACCGCATCTTCCACCCCGAGCTGCTGAAATATGCGGAAAACGGGCTGCTGCATACGGAATTCGACAAGCAGAACATCCTGATGATCTTTGATCACAACCTGGCGCTTACGGAGGAAATCGTGCTTCCATTCAAAGCAAAACGCACTTCACGACTGCGACCGGTGAAGAACGGCGTGGAGCTGATTCTTCCCGACCTGCACACCATCGACCGTTCACACATCACTTACCAGCTACTCCGGATTTCAAGAAAACGACCATGAAATTAGCACTCGCATTTACGGGATTGCTGCTGCTCGGATGCAGCGCGCCCGCTGAAGGAAAAAGCAAAAAAGAGCTGCACCGATTATTCGCAGTCTACATGACCGGGCACTATCCCGAATTGAGCAAGGGCGCGCATGTCGTGTTCATTGTGAGCAAAACGGATTGCTCACCCTGCATCGATGCGGTGGAAATGATGCTGAATGCCAACTACGGCCGCATGAGCAAACGGGCGGTTGTGTTCGACAATCAACTGCTGAAAATTCCCGCCGATGTACAGAAAATAAACGGCGACGCCCGGGAAATTGCAAAGTACGGACTGCTGAGCGGAGACGGAAATGCCTGTGTTTTTAACAACGGCCGGCTCGTTCTGGCAGAACCGATCAATGTGGCCAATCCCGAGCAACTGATCCGCAGTATTCAATCCGCTTTACTAAAACAACACCACACACTATGAAACAAACACTATTACTATTCCTGCTGTTCGTCAGCACCGGAAGCTTCGCCCAGGCCGTTCACCGGAATTACCTGAAATCGCGCGACGAGCTCTACAATCCGGCCTGCGGCTGGCGCGATTCCCTGACGGCGGCAGAAGTAACGGCCAGCATGCGGAAAGTTGACACCAGCAGGATCAGGCGGAACATCGACCTGTATTACACGGACCTCGCCATGGTTGAATACCAGCTGTATGCTCACACGATGGACACGGCCATTTTAAGAAGCGCTGCAAATCATTCAGTGATAGCGGTCCGTCACAACCCGAAATCGGGTTCGGGGTTGTGGAGCGCCGCGTCTAATTTTCAACGCTTAGGCGAATGCGACAGAACAAACTACTACCTGGATCTTTACGAACAGCGGGTAAAGGAAAAATACCGGATAAGCCGGGAACAGATTGCTATTCTTCGCGCCAAGTGTGCACAATAGCGGTTCCCGGGCATGATTTTATATAGTGGTGGTTAGGTAGAGAAGCCGTTGATCGTAAGTGGTCAGCGGCTTTTTATAGCAGGCATTGTCCGGCGAGCCTGCAATAACCTCAGAAACTACAACACACCTTACTTTCTTTTACCGATCACAGCCGGATTATCGAATAATTCCCTGGAATACCAGTTGATTAAATTTTCGTAGATAATCTCATCGATGCGTTCATCCGTGATCTGTGGGTTTTTAGTTCTCCACATCGTGTAGAGCTTTTGGTAGTTCTCGGTCGTTTTGAAGTAGTCGTACTGGTATTCTTTAAAAATGCAGAACTCTTCATATTCCATGATTCGTTTCTGAACCAGGTTTCCTTCGTATATCTCAAGGTATTCAAAGATGTGATCTTCTCCTTCGTAACCGTAATAGCCACCGTATTGATCGATCCTGATCAATCCTGAGAACCACAAAAACTTATTGTTGCCGGGAAAAATTTCATCCGCAGTTTTGAATTCAAAGGAGGAATTCTGCGCAATTTCAAGTTTGTTTATGTAAAGCTGGTCATCTTTTATTTCGAATGTTGCAATATAACCTCGCCACAGATCTGATGAAATCGAATCTGTTGCCGGTTTTTTTTCAGGGAATTCTTTAAAGTAAGCATCCAGCAGCGCAACCTGCAGGCTGTATTTTTTGCCGTTGTAGAGAAGTAAATCACTTATTTGCCGCGTCATAATGAACTTGTCTATGAATTTACTGATCGTTTTATAGATAGATGCCGGGCATTTATCACACACAAGACAATCGGGAGTCCAAATGCTTTTGTGGCCACATCACCCAACTTTCCAACCATTAGGCACATCCGTTTCCGTAGAGAGCAGCGCCACGTCGCCCAGGCCGTCGACGCCGCCCAGCACGAGGCACTCCGACATAAACTTGCCGATCTGTTTGGGCGGAAAATTCACAACGGCGATCACTTTTCTCCCGGCAAGCTCCTCAGCCGTATACCGCTTCGTTAGTTGTGCGGAGCTCTTCTTTACGCCAAGCGGCCCAAAATCGATCTCTATCCTGTAAGCCGGGCGGTTCAATCTTTCTGCCGCAATGGCCGACACAATTGTGCCGACCCGCATATCGACCTGTTCAAAATCGGCCCATGTAATTGTTTCCATGTTCCAAAAATAAATGATTACGCCGATTTCCAGGACAAAACACCGTTTGATCTTCGCGGGGAATTCTGCGGATAATCCAGCACATTCCGTTATTCGTTCAATGCAGAACAGGCGCTTTAACCGCAGCTTTGTGCGCATCAAAACAATCGCTTCAATGCCAAAAATTTACAGACGGGCCGCTGAATTCAGCGAAAGCAACATGGTCCCGGACACGACCGCAACAGCTGGCCTGTGTCAGTCATTTATTGACGAGATCGACTCGGGGACGAGCTCACCGCAAACCGCTATGCGATCATCAAAAACAGCAAGCCAGCGTTTCAAATCACCTTTCACCGACGGCCTTCCACCATTCGCCGATTTGTTGTTGCGGGCGGGGAATTGCGCATCTACTTTTGCCGTGGATCCGGGATTCAGAAAATAAATTATTTTGGTTCTTTTGTTTCAGAACTAAAAAAACTTAATACTTTTGCGACAGAAAAAAAATAACTATGTCTCAGTCATTAACAGATAAGCAAAAAGAGCTGATAGAGCGGTTGGGCGTCTTCACGGAACAAAACGGGATTCCGCCGACTGAAGCGCGCATTTCGTCACTGCTGCTGGTTGCCGATGAAGTCGAGCTAACCTTCGACCAGATCCGTGAGCTGCTGAATGTTAGCAAAAGTGCCGCAAGCACAGCATTGAACACCTTGCTGGCGACGCAGAAAATTACGTATACAACACGTCCGGGTGACCGGAAGCGCTATTTCTCCAGCAACCTTGTGAACTGGGAAGAAAATGCTTCGGTCGGATTTCAAAAGATGCTGGGTGTGAACAAACTGCTTCACGAGATCCTCGACCAGCGAACACCCAACACCCCGGAATTCAATGAAGGCCTGCGCAACCTCATCGAATTCATGGATTTTATGAATACCGAGCTTCCGCAGCTTTTTGAAAAATGGCGCAACCGCAAAACAAACGCGTAACCACTTACGCATACACTCAAAATAACACAGGAATATGAATTACTTTAAAAACCCTTCCGGACTCAAAAGTCTCCTTCCGATGATCGCTTTGTTCGTCAGTGGCAGCCTTTTCAGTCAGGGACCATCAGGAGAGCTCACACTGCAACAATGCATTGAGTACGGATTGTCGAACAATCCGGGCATTCAGAAAACGAATCTCGAAACCGAGAAGAACGAGTTCCGGCAGAAAGAGACGCGCGCCGCTTATCTTCCGCAGGTAAACGGCTCCATACAGGTGCTCAATAACCTCAAGCTGCAAACGCAGATCCTTCCGGGCGAGCTGGCGGGCACTCCGGGGCAGGACGTGGCAGTACAGTTTGGTACGCGCTACAACGCTACGGCGGCGATCGACGCTTCGCAAATACTCTTCGATCAGTCACAGATCTACGCCATGCAGATCACGAAGCAGAATAGTAAAGTAACGGATCTGAATACGCAGAAAACAAAGGAGCAGCTGATGTTCGACATCGCTTCCGCCTACTATTCAGCTCAGGTAACCTTTACGCAGCAAAAACTGGTAGAAGCCAATCTCAGCAAGATCGATACGCTGCTAAAACTGACGCGCATTCAGCTGGAAAACGGCTTCGCTAAAAAACTCGACGTGGACCGCCTGGTAGTGAACCAGACCAACCTCCAGACGGAGCTTGCCAACAGCAAAATGAATTCCGAGCAGCAGCTCATGCTGTTAAAGTACTATATGGGCATGCCCCTCGAAAGCACGATCACGCTTCCGGCGATCTCACCCGAAAACGGCGCTGCCAATACGGCACTGGTGAGCAGTGAAACACTGAACATGGTGGACATCAACCTGACACAGGCGCAGCGCGAGCTCTATGCGCTGAACCTGAAACAGATCAGGGCAGGTTACCTGCCTTCGCTTTCGGCCACTTTCCATGGTGCTTTCCAGTTCCAGCAGAACGATTTCCGTGTGTTCAGCCCGGACGCCAACTGGTTCCCGAACTCGTACATAGGGCTGTCGCTCAACGTTCCGATCTTCGACGGATTATCGAAACATGCCCGTGCGAGCCAGATGAAAATCCAGATCAAACAAAGCGAGCTCGATGAGCAGTACCTCACCGAAAGCGTAAAAATGCAGCGCGCAAACGCACGCAACAAGCTGAACACGAATCTTTCGGCCCTCGAAAGTCAGCAGCGCAATATCGAGCTGGCAAACGAAGTATACGAAACAACGCGCGTTCAGTACATCGGCGGAGTTGTTTCCATGACCGATCTTGTAAATGCCGAAAACTCGCTGAAAGAAGCGCAAACCAATTATTTATCGTCGCTCGTGCAGGTAAAACTGGCAGAGCTCGACCTCATCAAAACAACCGGAAACATCACAACACTCAACTAAGCAATATGGAAAAGACTAAAAAAGTATTCAGACGCATCATTCTTCCCATCCTGATCGTGGGCATCCTGATCATCTTCGTCGTAACAAAACTGGGCAGCAATAAGAAAGCAATGGAAGCCAATGCTGCGATCAGCGACACTAAAATGACGGTTTTCCCCGTAACGGCGGTGCAGCCAAAAATGGAAACCATTACACAGGATTTCGAGCTCAACGGTAGCTTTATCGCCGACCACGACCTGAATTTCGTTTCAGAAGTCGCAGGGCGCGTCAAAACGCTCAACATCGAGAACGGCGATTACGTTACCCAGGGGAAAGTCATTGCGACACTCGACAACGAGCAGATCCAGATCGACCTGAGACTGGCGAAAGCGAACCTCGAAAAAGCGAAATCAGACTTAGGAAAATACGAAGTGATGCTGCAAAGCAACGCCGTTAACAAACAACAGGTGGAAGATATGCGCATGACTGTCCGCAACTCGGAATCGAACGTGCAGACCCTGCAGCGCCAACTGAAGCTGACAACGATCGTTGCACCGATCTCGGGAATCGTTTCCAACGTTTCCATCGAAAAAGGAAGCTACCTTTCCCCGGGAGTTGCGATCGCACAGATCGTAGACATCAAATCGCTTAAAATGAGCGTTAAGCTGCAGGACAACCAGGTGGTGCGCATTCAGAACGGCCAGAAAGTGACCATCGTTCCGGATCTCTACAACACGATCTCCATCACCGGACAGGTTTCATCGATTGCGCCGCAGGCCGACGGATCGCGTAAGTTCGACACGGAGATCAAATTCGCCAATCCTGCAAAAACACCGTTGAAATCCGGTATGACCGGGAAAGTGCAGTTCAAGTTCGGCGGATCCAAAGAAGCGCTGACGATCCCACTGAAATGCCTCGTTGGAAGCATCCAGAAACCGAGTGTCTATGTGATCGAAAACAATGTAGCGAAGCTCGTGAAAATTGAGATCGGATCGGTTGACGACGACAAGCTCGAGATTCTTTCAGGCCTTACAACAGACATGAAGGTGGTTCAGACAGGACAGCTCAACATTACAACCGGTTCGCGGGTAAGCCTTATCCAAGAGTAAGCATTCATTCAAAATACAGACAAGTATGTCAATTACAGAATTAGCCATAAAAAGGCCGTCTCTGATCATCGTGATCTTTTCGGTCCTCGGGTTCCTGGGAATACTGAGTTATTCCAAGCTGAACTACGAGCTTATGCCCGACATGTCGTTCCCGGTAGTTTCCGTTTCGACTGTCTATCCGGGAGCATCCCCTTCAGAGGTGGAAAACTCCGTGACTAAAAAAATAGAAGACGCCCTTGCCAGTGTTGAAAACCTGGACCAGATGCAGTCTACTTCCGCAGAAGGAATGTCCGTAGTGGTATTACAGCTGAAAAGCGATGCCAATGCCGACAAAGCACTCCAGGACGCACAGCGTAAGATCAACGCCATGTTATCGACCCTGCCGGAAGAGATCCTTTCGCCGTCGCTGAACAAGTTCTCCTTCTCGGAGTTCCCGATCATGAACATCGGGGTAACGGCCAAAATGCCGCCAACGGAATTGTACTCACTCGTAAAAGATGAGATCAAGCCTTTGCTTTCCAAGATGGAAGGTGCCGCACAGGTAAACCTGATCGGTGGTGAAGAACGCGAGATCATGGTGCAGGTGAACCGCGAAGCTGCTGAAAACTACGGCATTTCCATTCTCCAGATCACGACTGCCGTGCGCAGCGCCAACATGGAGCTTCCTACCGGTAAGATCAAAAGTGCGGAAACGCAGGCGCTCGTACGTCTTCGTGGAAAATACAAGGACCTGAACGAATTACGGAACCTCGTTATTACGAACGACCCTAAAACGGGATCGCCGATCCACTTATACGAAGTGGCTTCCGTTCGCGATGCTTCCAGCGAGATCAAAACGCTGAACCGTATCAACGGAATTAACTCGCTCGGTCTGTCCATTCAGAAACAAACAGACGCCAACACCGTTGAGCTGAGCAAGCTGATCCAGGAGGAAATGAAACGCCTGGAGCAGCAGTACAAAAGCAAAGGACTGAAATTCGAGATCGCTTCCGACTCGTCCGACTTTACACTCGCCGCGGCAGATGCCGTTGTGCACGACCTTGGGATGGCGATTTTCATCGTGGCCCTGGTAATGTTACTCTTCCTGCACAGTATCCGGAACTCTTTGATCATTATGATCTCCATTCCGGCGTCACTGATCTCGGTATTCATCGCGATGTACCTGCTCGGATTTACGCTCAACCTCATGACCTTACTTGCGATCTCGCTCGTGGTCGGGATTCTCGTGGATGACTCCATCGTGGTACTTGAAAACATTTACCGCCACCTCGAAATGGGCAAAGAGCGCCGGAAAGCTGCACTCGACGGACGTAACGAGATCGGATTTACCGCAATGGGTATTACACTCGTAGACGTCGTGGTGTTCCTTCCGCTGACATTGGTCGGTGGTCTGATCTCCAACCTGCTTTCCCAGTTCTCGCTCGTGATCGTGATCTCGACGCTGATGAGCTTGTTCGTGTCCTTTACACTGACGCCACTACTGGCTTCCCGAATGGCAAAAGTCGAAAAGATCAACCCGAAATTATTCACCGGGAAGATCATTCTTGCCTTCGAGCGCTTCCTGAAAAGAGTTACACTCGGTTACGGAAACCTGCTGCGTGGCGCATTACGCCGTAAGCGCTACATCATCATTGGAGCAATTATCATTTTGTTCAGCTCATTCAGCCTGTTCTCGGGCGGCTACATCGGCGGAGAATTCGTTGCCCAGGGCGACCGCGGGGAATTCCTGATCAAACTGGAACTGCCACAGGACGCGACCTTGCAGCAAACGGATGCCGTTGCCCAACGCGTTGAAAAATACCTGTTCAACGACAAGCGCGTGGTGAACGTGTTTACCAACGTAGGTACGAGCAGCGGTAACATGGGATCCAGCAGCAGCGTCAACAACAAGGCAGAGCTTACGGTGAAGATCGTTCCGAAAGAAAAGCGCACGCAATCCGCAGGTATCGTTGCCCAGCTGATGAAGCAGGATTTACAGAAACTGTTACCGGATGTAAAAGTGAACTCGGCACAGATCGGGATCGTGGGTGGAGCAGATGATGCGCCGATCCAGGTACTGATCTCCGGAAACTCGTTAGATTCCAACTTCGTGGCTGCCGACCGCGCAATGAACATCCTGAAATCCATTAAAGGGACGACAGAAGTGAAATTGTCGGTCGAAACAGGAAACCCGGAAGTGGTGGTGAACATCGACCGCGATAAAATGGCGGAGCTTGGACTGACGATGCAAGTGGTCGGATCGACATTGCAGATGTCCTTTAACGGTGACGACAATGCGAAATACACCGAAATGGGGAAAGACTTCAACATCCGTGTGAATTATGACGATTTCAACCGTCAGAACACCGAAGATGTGCGCGAAGTGTATTTCATCAACGATGCCGGGAACCAGATCTCGCTGAGCCAGTTCGCTACCATTACAAAAGGCAGCGGGCCATCCAAGCTCGAGCGTAAGAACAGGATTCCTTCCATTACGGTGAACTCGCAGGTACTCGGTTCATCCGCGCAGCAGGTAACAACCGAATTTGCGGATCGCATTGCCAAAGAGCCGCTTCCTGAAAACGTAAGCTACAGCTTCGAAGGTGATGCCAAGAACATGGCGGAAGCATTTTCGAACCTCATGCTGGCGATCCTGGCTTCGATCTTATTCGTTTACCTGATCATGGTGGCGCTCTACGACTCGTTTGCTTATCCGCTGGTCGTCCTCTTCTCCATCCCGATGGCGGTTGTAGGTTCCTTCCTGGCACTGGCGCTTACGGCGAATACCATCAACATCTTCTCGATGCTCGGTATGATCATGCTCATCGGTCTCGTTGCGAAAAACGCGATCCTGATCGTCGACTTTGCCAACCAGCAGAAGGCCGCAGGCCACAATACTGTAGAGGCCCTGATCATTTCCGGCCAGGAGCGTCTGCGTCCTATCCTTATGACAACGCTCGCCATGGTGCTGGGAATGCTCCCGATCGCCTTGTCGACCGGTGCAGGAGCAGAATGGAAAGCAGGCCTTGCATGGGTACTCATCGGCGGACTGACGAGCTCCATGCTCCTTACGCTGATCGTTGTGCCATGCGTGTACCTCATCTTCGATATTTTCAAACGCGAGGTTTCCAATAAGAAGGCGAAAGAGATCCTTAAGAATGTGGACATTGCTGCTTTGGGGGAAGCAGCGGTCCATTGATCAAACAACCAATAACAAAAAGAAAGGCGTTCCGGATTACCGGGACGCCTTTTTTCGTTACGGGAGGTTTATTTTAAACTCCCGGGAATGTATAGCCAGGATGCATCCGGCTCAACGATAAGTGAAGGTAAAACACTATCTTTGCAAAAAAAATCTCATGACATTTCACGATTTAAACCTCAAAAAACCAATCTGGAACGCATTGGACGAGCTCGGCTATGAGACACCGACGTCGATCCAGGCGAAGAGCTTTTCCGTGATGTTATCGGGGCAGGACGTTATCGGCATTGCACAGACCGGAACGGGGAAAACGCTTGCGTACCTGCTTCCGAGTCTTTGCCTGTGGCAGTTTTCAAAAGATCCGTTTCCGCAGATCGTGATCATCGTTCCGACGCGCGAGCTCGTTGTACAGGTTGTGCGCGAAGCAGAAGCGCTCACGCAATACATGAATGTTGTGATCGGTGGTGTATATGGCGGCGCCAATATCAATACGCAGGGAGCGATGGTGAACGCCGGGCTCGATATTCTCGTAGGCACTCCCGGGCGTTTGCTCGACCTTGCACTGAAAGGAACGCTGAAGCTGAAAGCCGTGAAGCGATTCATCGTGGATGAAGTGGATGAAACGCTTAGCCTTGGTTTCCGTCCGCAGCTGACCCGCATTTTCGAATATTTACCGAAAAAACGCCAGAACCTGTTGTTTTCCGCCACGCTTTCCGAAGAAGTGGAAGCTTTTATCGAAGAACATTTCAATCACCCGGTGAAAGTAGAAGCCGCACCGGCCGGAACACCGCTCGAGAAAATTGCACAAAGCGCCTACCCGGTAGCCAATTTCCATACGAAAGTGAACCTGCTCAAAGAACTGCTGAAAAGCAAAGACATGGACAAAGTTTTGTGCTTCACCGGATCGAAAACGCTTGCCGACCTGCTGTTTGCCGAAATGGAGCCGCTGCTGGGCGTAGAAGTGGGTGTGATCCACTCCAATAAGGCGCAAAATGCACGTTTCAATGCGGTGAACCATTTCCAGAGCGGCGCTTACCGCATGCTCATCGCAACGGACCTGATCTCGCGCGGGCTCGACATCGAAGATGTTTCCCACGTGATCAATTTCGACATCCCGGATGTGACGGAGAATTACATTCACCGGATCGGCCGTACAGGCCGCGCCGACAAGGACGGAACTGCGATCTCCTTCATCACCGAATCCGACGCGAAGAAAGTGGCAGACATCCAGGAATTCATGAAAATGGACATCCCGATGCTTCCGTTCCCGGCAGAAGTGGAAATTTCAGACGTGCTGCTCCCGATGGAAATGCCGCGCATCGAAATGCCAAACGTGGAGATCAAAAATCCGAAGAAAGAAGACGTTGGTCCGGCATTCCACGAGAAAAAAGCGAAGAACAAGAAAACCAATGTCCGCGTGGACCACAAAGACGTGATGATGAAAAAATACGGCAAGCGCCAGACGAGGGGACAAAAAGCAAGAGGAAAGAAAAAATCCTGACACGTATGAAACTACTGCTGCTCTTTTCATTATTTCTTTTCAGCCATGGTTTCTGCCAGTCCGATCTTCAGCGCATGCAGCTGTTACCCGGCGTGAAATCCGTTCATGAGCAGTATTACGTACTGGACAAAAAAGACGACCTTGTGCATATCGTGCAAAACGATGTGTTCGTTCGTTTCAATGAAAACGGGATGAAAACCTACGAAGAACATTTCTATCCCGACAGCTCCGTCAGAAGCGCTGCTTACACTTACAACCGGGATGGACTTGTTTCCCGCAAGCGCGAACGGACAACCGGCGGCTATTCGAATTGTGCTTACAGCTACAGGTACGACAGCAACGGCAGGATCAGCGAAATCGTTACGCGCTACAGCCTCCTTCGGCGTTCCCGGACGCATTACGGCTATGACGAAGCCGGAAACAGGAATGATATAGAGATCGGCCTTTCAAAACGACAGGCCTACGCACACTTTGTACATACCTTCGACAGCAGCAGAAACATTATTAAAACACTGACTTATAATTACAACGACAGCCTGTTTAGTACGCATGTGTATACCTACGACAACCGTGGAAACGTGATCACTGACCATTGGACTTATCCGGACGGATCGCTCGATGTACTGACCGTTCAAACCTATACAAAAGAGTTCAGCCTGCCTTTGCACCGGCACGTAACCGACCGCTACGGTACTTTCCTGGAACAGGAAGATCCGCTTAAGAAGTCAAGGGAAGCTGACGAATCGTATATATTTGGATTGGATGTTCAGAATAACTGGATTGAAAAAATGATCATCGGAGATAAGAAAACAACGATCGTTATTCAACGAAACATTTGCTATTAACCACGGGGCACAGGGTACACGAGTTTTTTTACCGGAGGCGCGGAGGACCGGGGAATTACTGTGTGTTTTGAGGGCGCGGAGAGATTGTTGTCGACAGACAGGATCTTTCCATCGAATGACGCCTGAAAACACCTGAAAACACTTGGCGGCTATCTACTACTGATTACTGACCAGTCCTACCCCATTGATCTGCCTCAGCGATTCGCCCAGGGCAAACGTCACGGCATTCGCCAGGTTGTGGCTGCGGATAAGGCCTGTTGTCGGAATGCTCAGATGATTTGCGAACAGCTCCTGCACTTCTTTCGACAAGCCAACGGATTCTTTTCCGAACACCAGCCAGTCGCCGTCTTTGAAATCAACCGCCAGGAAGGAACGCTCACTCCTCGCGCTGAACAGAAATACCCGCGAAAGGTCTGTGATCTGCTCCATCCATTCGGAAACGGAATCGTATTCGTGCAGGTCGAGGTTCGGCCAGTAATCGAGACCGGCACGCTTTACGGCCGTATCGGTGATCTTAAAACCGTAAGGCTTTACGAGGTGCAAACGGCTTCCCGTTCCAACGCACAAGCGTCCGATGTTTCCGGTATTGTTGGGGATTTCGGGCTCTATGAGGACAACGTTTAACATACGGGGAATTGAAAATGTAAAATTGAAAAGGAGTACGAAAATACGATTGAATCAGCAATGATCATTCACTCGGGGAACCTTGCTCATTTAACATTGAATCTGGCAAAGCCTCTTTCCATTTTCAATTCAATCATTTTCAATTGGTACAGAATACGCTCTCCCCGCATACCGCAGCTGCTTCACGTCCACCTCTGCGTCGCTGATCAGTCGAATATCCGGGATGAACATGAAATAGATCTCGATCTTCGGCTCGTCGAGCGGTTCGTTCCTGTTCCTGCTGCGCAGTATGATGTGCGTTGGCACGTAGTTGTTGTAATGGATGGGCGTATTGAGCTGGAACACATACCAGCCGGGATCGCCGCTCACGGTTACACGGCTCACGCACACACCGCTTTTCGGCAATTTGTCGCCGATGTATTTGTTTGTTTTGGGAGCGAAGAGGCGCAACTTGAGCCCGGTGAAATCGCGGTCGGCATCGTCGTCGTCTTCCTGGTCAGAGCCGCGGCCAAAAGGCAGGCGCAGCAAGCCGCCGGTGATAGCCGGCATACGGAAGCGCCATTTCTGCCAGACGCCTTTTTTCAGATCGATCTTGTGAATGATCAGGGAAATGTAAACGAGGAAGAACACGATGATCACCGATCGGGCGCCAATAACGAGATTGCCGTCGTGCGTACCGAACTGGAAACTGATCATCACAAACTCCAGTATCAGGATCCCAAGGATGGAAAACGTGAGCAGGTCCTGCTGAAAACCGGCATTGAAGGAGCCGCTGGCAAAGAACCCGGAGTTGTTCATCGCGTTGTTCTTGAAATAGAACCAGACGTGCAGCGAGAACATGAAGAAGATGAAGGTGACGAAATAATAGCCTTCTGCCGCCGAGCTGATGAGCCAGAAATCGTAAAATCCGTGACACAGCGCCGCCAGTATAAATCCGATCACCGGCGTAACGATCTTCCAGAAGCGCTGTTTAAAGCGGTACTTCGCAAGGATCAGCGCATACGCTACGACCGACGCATCAAACATGTGCCCGACGGCCGACATAATGGAACGCACAACGATGTTCCCGCTGTCTTCGAGGTACATCAGGTTTTCGGTAAAGGCAAAACCAAGTGCCGAAACCGAAGCATAGAGCAGGTAATCGTACGGTTCGCGCAGGCGCCGCGAAAGCAGGGCGAAGATCACCCACGGAAGTAGCTTTACCAGCTCTTCGCCGCCGCCGATCACAGCTACGCAGTAGAGAAAGTCAGTGCCTATTTCCCCGTTCATCCTGAAATCGAGCACCAGGTGCGCATAATCATAGATGGGCAGGCAGAGAAGCGTAAATGCCGCTCCGCCGATAAACACAAGCGAAATGTTCCACCAGCTTTCCCGGTTGAAGATATCCATCGACCGCAGGAAGACCAGCCAGACGAAGGAAACGAGGAAAGCCGAAATGAGCGTGATGAGCGAAACCGTAAGAATGCGCGCCTCGATGATCGCCGTCATGTAATTGAGCCATTGCCCGTGCCGGAAATAATAATCCTGCCGATAAGCTACGGGAAGGAACTGCGTGGCATCCGGGTTCTGCATCAGCGCATCGAGCTCTGCGGCGTGATTTCCCTGGCGGAAGAGCGTCCACAGGAATTCCCATCCGCGCTGGCACTGCGGGTGTAGCACAACTTCCCTCCGGATGTGGTAGCGGATCTGGTTGTAATCTTTCGGGTTGAAGCTTTTATAGGCCAGTCCGCGCACGTAATGCACGAAAGGCGCATCCGGCGGCACGGAATCGAGACGGGAAAGCCGAACTTTGGGAGAATCGGAAACGACTTCGATGTAGACCTGCATCAATGCCCGCGTCAGCTTGCTGGAATGCGGATAGCTCAGGTCAAAATCCTGCAGTTTGTAGTTCGAGCCGTTAATGCGCTGGTCGACGTACTGCATCTGCAGCTCCACGCTGTCGGGATAGCGTTTGCTCAGCTCTTCATAGCCTTCTGTGAGCAGCACGATGTTGTAGTCTTTCTTACCGAGCTCGATCTTGTCGTCTGCCGTTCTGATCACTTCGGCGGGAAGAAAATAATTCACGAGCACAATGGGAGTGATCGTCATAACAAGCAATGCCAGCATTTTCCTGTAGGGATACCAGAACGGCTTACCGGGAATTTGCCTGGCTATGACATCCTTTCTGTAGGTAATGCCAACAAGGAAAAGGACTATGATGATGGGAACGATCAAGGAAAAAACTATTTAAGAAAATGAAGGTACGTTTTTTCAGCAAACGCCGTTCAGACGCGGCGGATATTAAAGCTCGTGTTAACTGGATTTAACGGTGTCGCAGCAAACCAAATCAATCGCTGACTGACAACAGGTAACGATAAGTCTAAATAATAAAAAATCGTGGACATTGCGGCCTCGTGGTTAAGCCGCCCAATCTGGCTGTAACGCGCGAATTGTCAACTGTTCATTGTACAATGTGCCTTGTGTTCGTACCTTTGCGCCATGAATTTTCCCGAACACATTTCCGCGGCACTGAAAAACCTCGGCATTGCATCCATGAACGAAATGCAGCAGGCGGCCCTCGAAGCAAGCGCACAACCCAACGACCTGATCCTGCTTTCACCGACAGGCTCGGGAAAAACACTCGGATTTCTGCTTCCCTTGCTGAACACGCTGGACCCGGACAAAAAAGCGGTACAGGCGCTTATCATTACCCCAACGCGCGAGCTTGCCATACAGATCGAAAGTGTTTTCCGCGGAATGGGAACGGCGTTCAAAGTAAATGCGACCTACGGAGGCCATTCGATCCGGGTCGAAGAGAACAATTTCTCGCAGGCTCCGGCCGTACTGGTGGGAACACCGGGAAGGATAGTCGATCACCTCAACCGCAGGAATATCGACCTGAGCTATGTGAAAACACTGGTGCTCGACGAATTTGACAAATCACTTGAAATGGGCTTCCAGGAAGACATGGGCGCCATTATACAGAAACTGGGAAGCGTAAAAAAGCGCATGCTCATTTCGGCAACCGACCTGGAAGTGATCCCGGAATTCACGCGTATTTCGAATCCTGTGAAACTGAGTTTTCTCACAGGCGTGAACACACAGCTGACATTGAAAAAAGTGCTTTCGCCCGACACAGACAAATTATATACGCTTCGAACGCTGCTCTGCAACCTGACCAGTGAGCCAACGCTCATTTTCTGCAATCACCGCGAAAGTGTTGAGCGCATCAGCGATTTCCTGAGCGAATCAGGCATCACCAATGTCTTTTTCCACGGCGGGCTCGAACAGGACCAGCGCGAGCGAACGCTGATCAAATTCCGCAACGGAAGCGCCAATTACATGGTCACAACCGACCTTGCTGCACGCGGACTCGATATTCCGGATATTCAGCACGTGATCCACTATCAGGCGCCATTAACGGAAGATGCATTCATTCACCGGAACGGACGCACCGCCCGGCAAACAGCGTCGGGAACGGCCTACCTGCTGCTTTCACAGAACGAGCAGCAACCGGAATACATCGAAGACCGCCCGGAGGTTATGAAGCTGAACGACGACAAGCCACTGCCGCACAATCCGCAGTGGACGACACTGTATTTCAGCGGCGGTAAAAAGGACAAGATCAATAAGATCGACCTTGTTGGCTTTCTCTCCAAAGTGGGACAGCTCGAAAAGCACGACATCGGGCTGATCATCGTACAGGACTACAGCAGCTTTGCAGCGGTGAGCATGCGCAAATCGGCACAGCTCATGGCGAAGATCAGGAACGAAAAAGTGAAGGGGAAGAAGCTGAAGATTGCAATCGCGAAAGACTAATGATCAATTAATTTGTAAAGTGCCACCCTCTCTGACGGAGTCTGATACTCGTCAGAGTCATCAGACCTCGGTCCTCCCTCAGAGGAAGGAGAACAAATAACGGTCAAGACTATTGACTAAAGACTATCGCTTCATCTGTTTCAGCAGCTCTTTCGCAGCAGGTGTTCCCATTCGCTCGAGCTCATCGATGATCTGCTGCTGCACAAGACCGGATGTTTCTTTTTCCGATGAACGAAACTGCTCTTCCGCGGCCATGGAAAAAAACAGGCTGTCTGTCCAGTCGTTGCGGTTGCCGTCGATCACGAGGTGAATACGGTCTGCGCTTCCTTTGTTGGCAACAGAATGCTCTTCGTTCGCATCGATGTACCAGCAGCTGCCTTCCTCCATGACGATCCGCTCACCTGCCAGTATGAATTCCACCTCCGGATTGGTAATGATGGGAATGTGAATGCGGAAAACGCCGTCTTCGTAGCCCAGGCAATAATCCCTGTGCGGATTGATCACAGCCCCGGCATCGAGCCGCAGTAATCGTGCAGTCGTTTTCGTGCACTCGAAGCTGTTGAGCACTTCACGGAAATAGGCGCAGCCTTCCATCACTTCAGTTTCGGTTACCGGCTCCTGTTCGTTGGGAAGCGCGTTGATATTGCCTGATTTTCCTCCGGCGGAAAGCAACGCGATGGAGGTCCAGCTTCCCGAATAGGCGGCGGAATTGTAATGTGCCGTCCAGTTGTGTGCGAGCACTTTTGCCAGGTCGGCCTTAAGGCGTTCGCGGTCAAACTGCAGGTCGAACTGCAAATGATTGATATGTTCCATACTCAGCTGCGTAACCAGTTTAACAGGTGGGGAAACGGCTGTTCGTTCCGTTCGCGGGCACGTTCCGGCCCCAGAGCCATGCCTGCCCATTCCAGGAAAGGAAGCCCGATGTAATTGCCCGACTCAAAATTGTCGATGAGCCAGGACGATTGATTTTTGTAGCCATCCGGGTGAAACACGACTTCGGGAGGCAATTGCAGGTAACGCAAAGCGGCATACGACCACAGGACTGCGGCAATTTCTTCACCGTCTGTCGGCCAGGGTTGTTCCAGCTCATCGGTTCCGATCGCCCGGCGCTGTTCCGGCGTGGTTACCGCAAGATGTCCCGCTTCATGCAGCAGATCTCCGGGGTAACGCAGCTTGTCAAAATCGACATACATGCATCCGGGACCCAGAGATAAACCCGGGAGGAATGTATCGTCAGGCAGGAACTTTTCAATCAGCTCGATTCCTGTTTGTACAATAAAGCCGCTTATTATGCGTATAAGCTCTGTTCTTTCCGGAATGATCAGCGCTCCGGGAGCATCAAGGATTTGGGACATGAATATGCGTGTTCGGTCAGGGACTAAAGATAGCGGAAAAATCTGCTTTTCAAAAGTTCTGTTTACACCGCCAGGCATACCGGAAACAGGATGTGCACGCCACTTCGCACGTTTAGCGGGCTACGCGTTCAACGACTTATCCTGTTTTCACGTTACAGCCCTGTATGAAACACTTAAATTATGGATAAGACTCTCTCATTTTTCCGGTTGCCGAAACTGATGATTTTGTGCCTGCTGAGCCACGCATCTTTTTCCCAGCAATGGAACTGGGTGAGCGGCGACAGCACCTTGTATGCTGAAGGCAATTACACAAGCTATTGGTCGAATGAAGAACTGGCAACTCCCGGAAGCCGCGACGGAAGCGCAACCTGGACGGATGACGAAGGCAATTTATGGCTCTTCGGCGGATTTGGATCGGACATCAATAACGAATTGGGTTACCTCGGCGATCTGTGGAAATTCGATGTTGCAACCAATAAATGGATGCTTGTCGGCGGTACTACAACCCGGAATACGTCATCCGCATTTGGTTTAAAAGGAGTTCCTGCAGCATCCAATATGCCAAGCGGCCGCTATCTCAGCCTCGCCTGGAAAGACCTTTCAGGCAATTTCTGGTTGTACGGAGGTGTGGAGAACCTCCAAGACAACACCTTTAATCTCGGCGTCGGCACAGCTGATTTGTGGAAGTATGATCCGGTAAACGGTTTGTGGACGTTTGTAAAAGGCAGAACCGAATACGTCACCGATCCGCCGGATCTGGATCTTTGTTACGGTACGATGGGTGTCGAAGCCACCTCGAACGATCCGCTCCCGAGATCCACGCAGAACAATCCGACCTGGACAGACGACCAGGGAAGGTTGTGGTTTTTCAACGAAGGAGAAGTATGGCGGTACAACATTGCCACGAACTGCTGGACATGGATGAATGGCGGAACGTTGCAGAACGGCGTTTTTACGGCACCGCATTCCCGTTACGGCACAAAAGGCATTCCCGATCAGCAGAATCATCCGGGTGTCAGGTATTATCCTGCCGTTTTCAAAGGACAGGATGGTAATCTATGGCTCTATGGCGGGCATTATACAGGTCCTCAGAATGACCTTGACAGCTGGGGATTCCACAATGACACCTGGAAATACGACCTCACAGCCAACACCTGGACATGGATGCACGGCGACAGCACTGTTAACGAGCTGGCAACAATGGGAACGATCGGGCAGGGAACTCCATTCACCAATCCCGGCGGAAGAGGCGGCGCCAGCGGATGGGTGGATACAGCCGGTGATTTCTGGATGTTCGGCGGACGGTTAAAGATCAAGCAGGGTACCGATTACTACCCTTTTTTCAGGAATGACCTGTGGAAGTACAGTCCTGCACTGAACCAGTGGACCTGGATGAAAGAATCGGGACAATATTCACAGCCTGGTTTGTACGGAACCAAGCTTATTCCCGCCGACCAGAATACGCCGCATTCGCGCTATGAAGCCTCCAGGTGGACGAACAGCCAGGGATTCTGGATATTCGGCGGAAATACCTTGCCCGGACAGCAGGGATATATGAACGACCTGTGGTGCTTCGGATGCGATACCTTAAAAATTGCTGCTGTCGAAACAGCACTCGTGATGCCGAACGTATTTTCGCCTAATAACGACGGCGTGAACGACCTCTTTATTCCGTCGACAGCCAACGGTTACGAAATCGACGAGCTGTTGATCTTCAATCGCTGGGGAGAGCAGATCTTCCGGTCAGACGACGAAACAAAAAGCTGGAACGGTACCATTAACGGCGAAGCTACCGCAGATGGTGTTTACTTCTGGAAAATAGCAGCCAGTCATTACACCGGTAACCAGGTTACGCAATTCGGATTTGTGAGCGTGTTCCAGGGCCATTGAAAAACCGGAATACTCTTTCTTACAACTCCGAAAAATCACCCGATTTCGGGAACAGCTGAAAAACATCGATCGCGATCTGCGGCACGGGATCGGCCAGCTTGCGCAAACGCGTATCCATCCACGCACCGTCGAGGTTCAGTACAGCGCAGAGCTCATCCCGCTGATTGCGGAACTCATGCTGAATGGTCCAGCGGGAAGCATCCGGGCGCATTTTCGACAGCGCAACACTGAGCGTGATGACATCCGTTAAACGGATCTCGCGGCGAAAAATGCATTCCTCGCGAAACAGCACCGGGCCGAATCCCTGTTCCTGCATGACACCGAGTGTTAAACCATATTGGGCAAGGATCTCTACACGCTGCTGCGAGCCCAGATCATAATAAACGCTGTGGCGCAGGTGAAAGTTCGGATCCATATCTGACCAGCGCAGGGAGATTTGTTTGCTGAATGAGTTCATCTTTTTTTGTAAAGATACTATGCGCGCATCATATCATAATGAAACTCGCGAAGATTTCGCAGATAACGCGGATTTGTCGTGTCTGAATTTTAGTGCGAAGGGCTACAGAAGTTTGGGGAAGTGCTGTGTGGTTGGAGACGGAGATATGAACGCAGAGAATCCTGTTACATTGCGGAATTTGCAGATGGTAGTTAAGGAATCGTTGAATGAATCTGTTAAGCCTTACTAAGGTAGTCTTCTATAAGCGCTTCGATTTCCGGGCCGGGCTTAAAAATGATCGAAAGATGGGCCAGTCCTTCTTTTTTATCCACGATCAGGAACGATTCCAGGTCCATGTTGATCAGCTCGTTTGCGGGAACGACTTCTTCTTTCTGGCTGTCGATCAGGTAATACCATTTTTCTCCGTCGGTGAAGTGTGAATTTCAGCATGCAGTAAGGCACATCGGTATTGTAAAAAGCGCTTGTTGCGACAATTTCATCCATGTGCGCTTTCAACGTCGTACGAATAAGGTGCACTGCCGCAACGGCAAATCCTTCAAATCCGGCAGTTCTTTCCACAGCTTCAAAACAATGATCCGTCAACTGACCGCCACGGGAACATCGGAACCTTTGGAGAGCTTAGGCTCGGTGAATTCATTTTCACTTTTGGAGATCACGATGGTGGCAACAGTATTTCCTATTAGGTTGGTAATGGCGCGCGCTTCGCTCATAAACTTGTCGACCCCCATCATAAAGGCGATTCCTTCGATGGGAATTTTGTGAATGGCGGCCAGCGTGGACGCCAGGATGATCAGTCCGCTTCCGGCTACTCCGGCGGCTCCTTTCGAGGTCAGCATCAGGATGCCGATGATCCCGGCCATTTCGCCGAACTGCAGCTCGATCCCGTAGAACTGGGCGAGGAAAATAACCGACATGGACAAGTAGATCGATGTACCGTCGAGGTTAAAGGAATAACCCGTAGGAATGACCAGTCCGACGACCGGCTTACTGCAGCCCATGCGCTCGAGCTTCTGCATAATAGAAGGTAGCGCCGCTTCCGAAGAAGAGGTTCCCAGAACAATCAGCAGCTCTTCCTTGATGTATTTAAGCAGGTGCCAGATGTTCATTTTATAATAGCGGAGAATGAGTCCGAGGATCACGAAAATAAAGAGGAACATCGTCATGTAAACGGTTCCCATCAGCTTGCCGAGCGGAACGAGGGTGTGCAGGCCGAATTTTCCGACAGCAAATGCCATTCCTCCGAAAGCGCCCAGCGGTGCCAGGTACATCACGTATTTCAGGCCTGTAAACACAACGGTTGATGCCTTCCCCAGTACCGCGACTGCTTCTTCACGCCGCCTGGAAAAATTGAGCAGGATTCCGCTAACGATGGAAACGCCAAGCACGGTAAGCGTAAGGTAATCTGTAAACAGCTTCACCCACGTGAACGGCTCTTTCACAAACAGCTTCGCAGGATCCAGCTTCGTCAGGCCCGTGTGATCGATGTCTCCCGGACGCACCCAGTGCGCAACGGCAATTCCGATGACGAGCGCAAAAGTGGTGACGATCTCAAAATAGATCAGCGACTTGATCCCGATCCGCCCGACTTTTTTCAGGTTGCCCATTCCACTGATGCCCAAAACAATGGTGAGGAAAATAATGGGTGGAATAAACACTTTGATCACAGCTATAAACCCGGTTCCGATCACTTCCATCTTCATTCCCAGCCAGGGATTGTAATGTCCGAGCAGCACACCTGCAATGATGGCGATCAGCACCCAGAATGTGAGATTGGTGAGAATACGGTAGCCAATGCTGCGCTTGACCGCCGGTTTATCTGAAGAAGGAAATTGCTGTAATGCCGCCATCGTTTTTTGTTGAGGTGCAATGTAGTAAATTTAAATCGGAAGAGACAAGGCGGCTAAAAGATGGACAGCGAAAGGCAAAAGATTTTGGATTATTTACAATTTGATCAGTTGTGAGCCGGGACAATCATTCGAATGAGCAAGAAAAACTCACACAATTTTTCATTTCCACAAATCCAGCTGCAGGTCTTGGTATAACCGGCAGTTTTTCTTACTATTGTGTTTAAAATCACCGAAATGAAACACCTTCTACAACTAATTTGCTTCACCGGACTCAGCTCTTTTGCTTTCGGACAGTGTGAGAACTTCACGCATTCCGTTGGTAGCGGCAATACTGCGCCGGACGGCTGCACAGGCTACATTTCCTTATATCCATCCGGCGGTTCCGGTCCCTACACGTATTCCTGGGGAGGAGGCCTTATGCCCACCGGTACCACAGCCTATAATGTCTGTGCGGGAACCTACTCCTTTATAATCGCCGATGCCATTGGCTGCCAGACAGGCGGTAATGTTACCATCGCCGTCAATCCCGATCTAAGCACGGCATTTCAGACGCAGCTTATCGTAATAGACGATTCCACATCTTCCTGCACAGGTGGTGCAACAATCTATGCAAGCGGAGGAACAGCACCTTACACGTATGAGTGGAGCACAGGAGAATCGACTTATGTTATGATCAATCAGTGCCCCGGCACTTATTCGGTAACTACTTTCGACGCGGCGGGCGATTCAACGTACAACCTGTTTGCCATTACGGATGTCGGCTCGACTTACGAAGATCTTCCATACCTGGATTCCGTTCTGCTGGGAAACCTCGACGCCGGAATGGTTGAAGACTGCTCAATCGATTACAACAGCATCGATTCTGCGGCACTGTACCAGGCAATCCTCGATTCTGCCAATCAGGCCGTTATTATCTACTGGGCGATCTATTCGCCGACAGACACAGTGTACGTTACGGATACGCTCAACTTTTCAGGTCAAAACGGTGTATATGGCGTTTCGATCGTGCTGTACTGTCCTGAAAAGTCGGATTACCGCTTAGTGAAGATCCTGAGCCAGATCTACATCGGCCCGGGAACTGCCAGCCTCGGTACAGAGGAACAGGCGCTGAACGACGCGCTCGTTTACCCGAATCCGTTCGGCGACCGGTTTACGATCTCACTTAAAGAAAAAGCGGCTTATACCGTAAGCCTGACCGACGGCCTTGGAAGAACGGTATTCCATTCGGAATTCCCGCACACCGACCTGATCTCCGTTCAGCCGCAAACAACACTTCCGCAGGGAACTTACCTGCTGAAAATTGAAAGCGCATCCGGGACGAAGGTCCTGAAAATGATCCGCTGATACATTGCTCAAGAACCTTAAGCCGGGCCTGCATTCAGCGGATCCGGCTTTTTTTTGCTGTCTCTGCCAGCCAGTTGAAAGCGGATATTCAGCAACCGCCAATAACGCTTTGAATATCCGTACATTTGCAGCAAGCCAAACAACATTTTTTTGAGACTTTACGTAAAATATATGGTCAGCCTGCGCTGCAAGATGATGGTGAAAGAAGAGCTGCAAAAACTCGGACTTCACTTCGTTGTGGTCGATCTCGGAATGGCCGAAATACTCGAAGACATTACGGAGGAACAGCGTGAACAGCTCAAGATCAACCTGCTTCGCTCGGGACTTGAGCTGCTGGATGACAAGCGAAGCATTCTCATCGAACGGATTAAAAACGTCATTACCGAGCTCGTGCATTATTCGGACGATCTGCCCAAGCACAATTATTCCGATTACATCAGCAAAAAACTGGGCGTCGATTACAACCACCTGTCGGCGATCTTTTCGGAAGTAAAAGGAATTACGATCCAGCAATTCATTATTATTCACAAGATCGAGCGGGTAAAAGAGCTGCTGCTTTACGACGAGCTCAACCTGACGGAAATTGCCCACAAGCTTCACTACAGCAGCGTTGCCCATTTATCCACACAATTCAAAAAAGTCACCGGCCTGGCGCCTTCTTTCTACAAATCACTGAAAGACAAGCGCCGGAGCAACCTGGAAAACATGTAATACAGGTATTAACAAATAATGTGGTGCATATATGTAAGGAACAACAGCGTTTATGTAACCATTTTGCGGCTAAAGAGCCGGATATTTGCGCTGTGAAAACTCTTTCATGCTCAAATTCACTCTTTTGAAAAACACATCCCTTCTTTATGTAACACTTGTTACTTTACTACTGATTTTACCTTCAACGATTTCCGCGCAGGCCCCTAACCTGGGAAGCGTCGCCTCCTTCGTGCTGTTCTCCTCAAACGGAGCGGTTACCAATTCGGGAAGCTCCAATATTACGGGAAATGTAGGAACCAACAATGGTTCCAGCACCGCCTTCGGAAACGTTAACGGCATTATGCACGACAACGACGGCGCAAGCGCACTCTGCTCGTCTGATCTGCTCATCGCTTACAACCAGCTCGACGCTGCAACACCCACCTTTTTTCCCGCACAGCTTTTAGGCAACGGACAAACACTGAATGCCGGCGTTTATGCCATTTCCGGTAACGCCGCCCTCAACCTGGAGCTGCAGCTGGACGGACAAAACAATGCCAATGCCGTATTTATCATACAGATCGACGGAGCACTTTCGGCAAATGCAGGCTCGAAAGTAACGCTGATCAACGGAGCACTTGCCTGCAACGTATTCTGGAAAGTAGAAGGGCTTGTGAGCCTTGCAACCGGAAGCACGATGCGCGGAACAGTAATCGCCAATAATGCAGCCATTACCATGGGCTCAGGCGTTGAACTGGAAGGAAGAGCCTTATCGACCACAGGTGCGGTAACGCTGAACGGCGTTTTAGCCTACCTTCCTACAGGCTGCGGCAGTCCCTACCTCACCGGTCCGCTCACACCTGATCTTGGTTCGGCAGCATGTTATGCTTTATTCTCGACCAACGGATCTGTTTCCAACACCGGAACAACCATCGTTACAGGAGATATCGGAACGAACACCGGTTCCGTAACAGGCTACAGCGCAGCGAACGTAACGGGAACGATCCACCTCATCCCGGACGCATCGACAGCACTCGCGTCAAACGACCTGCTGGCGGCTTACAATTACATTCATACGCTCCCAACCGATATCGAGCTGCTCTACCCGGCACAATTCGGAAACGGCCTTGTGCTCACACCACATACTTACCTGATGAACGGAGCCGCCACCTTTACAGATACTGTTTTTCTCAATGCAGAAGGAAATTCAAACGCCATCTTCGTGATTAAGATAAACGGAGCAATGAATGCCGCTACATATTCAAAAGTGGCGCTTATTAACGGCGCACAGGCCACGAACGTTTACTGGAAAGTAGAAGGAGCGGTGAACCTGTATGCCTATTCGGAATTTGCCGGAACGATCATCTCCAACAACGGCGCCATTAGCGGACTGAACACGGGTACGGAACTGGACGGCCGTGCGCTCACCACCAACGGTGCACTGAACACCACGGCGATCACAGCCGATATGGGGCCAGCCTGCGCCATTGCCGGTATGGATGAAAACAGCGATTTGCCTTCCGTTGTCGCTTACCCGAATCCTTTTGGTGACAGCTTCACACTTTCACTGAGCGAAACGGGTAATTATTCCGTAAGCCTGCTAGACGGACTGGGAAGAACCGTATACCATTCGGAATTCACACAGACCAACCTGATCTCCATTGAACCTCAGACAACACTTCCGCAGGGAACTTACCTGCTGAAAATTGAAAGCGCATCCGGGATGAACTTCCTGAATATGATCCGCTGATAGTTCACACATTCAAAAGCCGGGCCTGCATTCAAGCGGATCCGGCTTTTTCGTTACAGGCCTGTTTTTCCTTCGGCCCAGTAAGGCTGCGTGTAGATCTGGCTGTTCTTCACGCCCAGCTCTTTCAAAGCTTTCCGGAACTGTTGAATGGAACCTGCATTGCCTAACAGGTAAAACGTTCCGTCTTTCCATTCTTCCCACTGATCTGCTGCACGGACCATTAATCGTTCTACTGCCGCAGTTGCCTGCCCGGAGCTTTTCAGAACGGTATCGAAACCGGTTAGCAGCTCGCCGGGAACAGCATGTTCCTCCGAAAGCTCGATGATCCCGCTAAAAGATCTGTTTTCCTTCTGAAGCAGCTGCCTGAAGTCATCGAACAACCCGAGTGTTGTTTCATCTCCGAAGAAAAAGTGAGAGCTGCTGTCTTTTTTGTACAAACGCCGCCCGCGCGGCATGCCCATTAGTAAAGTGTCACCAATGTTCAGTTTGTCTGCGAAAGCCGATCCCGGGCCATTTCCGTGCAGGTGAAAGATCACATCGCAGATGCCGGCCTGGCGGTCAAAAAAACTGGGCGTGTAGTTCCTGTAGTTCGTTTCATCGACCCGGATGATGATCGCGTAACCGGTTTCACAGCGATAGGCGGCGAGATCGCCCTCAAACCGGATCTTTTTCAACACAGGAGTGAGATAGGTCACTGCTGTTACAGTCACTTTCGGAACCATGCTGCTAAAGGCGCTTTCCATAAAATCAGCGGCCCATTTGGGAAGTTTCGGCATTTGAACGAATTATTTGATACCTGCAAAGCTCCGGTTAAAGCGCCTGTATTCCATTGAACGAATAACGGATTGTATTGGATTATCCGCAGAATTCCCTGCGAAAATCAAGCGGTGTTTTTCCCGTTATTTTTCTGAAAAGCCTCGAAAAATACGCCGGATCTTCGAAACCTAGCGCATAGGCGACCTCCTTTACCGATTTGTCCGTGTAGTAAAGATGGCGTTTGGCTTCCAGTACCATGGCGTCCTGCAGCCAGTAGGTGACCGAATAGCCGGTAGCCGCTTTTGCAGAATCATTGAGATGGGCGGTTGTTACGTGCAGCTGTTCCGCAAAGAACGCCGGCGGCTTGAGAAAAGAATGCGCTGCAAGCAATTGCCTGAACTGGTCCGTGAGCAGCCGGGCCTGACTTTTCGGCTCATTTACTCCCGTTTCCGGGGCAGTAAATACCGCGGCCACACGGTTTACAATTGCGTCGAGTAGTCCTTTCAGGATGAACAGCTTATGCGGATGTTCTTCCCGGAAAGCATTGTGAAGCAGTTCCAGCATCGCAACCAGCGTTTGCTGTTCCGCGGTTTCGAGCGGCACAAACTGCTGATCGACTTTCAGCTCCCGGAAAATGGAAACGCACCTGTCAGGAATGAGGAAGGGGGCAATGCTTACAAACCAGCCTTCCGCCTGTTCGCTTATCTGGTTAACGGAATGCACCTGCAGGGGCTTTAAAATGGCCAGGCCATTCTCCCGCATGTGAATCTCCGTCATGTCACAGCTCATGATTCCTTCACCTTTCGTGATGATCCCGAGGATGTAATAATCATCACGGTGATCGTCACTCAGCTCGTGACGGGCTACCGTATTCTTGTCGGGAAGCTTGTGTATTTCAAGCCCGCCTACCGCCCCCGGCGATTGCTTATTAAGTGGGATCCTGCTATCGCTCAGCATTTTCGACTACTGCGAGGTTGTTGACGATCTTCCAGCGTCCGTCCGTATCCAGCACCAGCGAATTGTAGGAAACGAAGTGATTTTCGGAACTTTTCAGCCGCAGCTTTACCATCGCGATTTTGCCCGCAACATCGACCTGCTCGATGATCATTTCGCGCGGCAGTCCGCCAAAAATCTTATCGCGGATGCGGGAGAGATAGCCCTCTTTGTCGATCACTGTAACACCCGGCGTTCCCATAAACCCGTTGTTGGTGACCCTGAAATCACTGTGCAGCACCGTGTCCAGCAATTCGGTGTCGCTTGTGTCGCCGCCCCTCACAAAGCTGGTAACGGCCTCTTTTATGTGCTCTGTTGCTGTCATTCGAACTGAATTACATTTCAAAGCGCAAGTTATCGAATATATCAGGATTTCAGGACGAAGACTACGAGACTGAAAGACTATTCCTATCTTTACGGTATTAAACTCTGTTTATAAAATAGCATTCCATTGATGCAAGGCTCCCGCTTTGCAGACGTGCCGGCCCTTTAAGGAGTCCGGACGAATTTTTCATGCATTTTATAAAATCACAGAGATGAATTCTATTTCAAGAATAGCCGTTATCGGCGGAACCGGTAAATCCGGCAAATACCTCACAGACCAATTACTGAAACAAGGCGTGCCCTTCAGGCTGCTGCTCAGAAATCCCGCTAATTTCCAGCTCCGGAACCCGCTTATGGAGATCGTCCAGGGCGACGCCCGCAATTACGATTCGGTGATTCGTTTACTGCAAGGCTGTGACGCCGTGCTCAGCACGCTCGGACAACCAAAGGACGAGCCTTCTATTTTCAGCGATGCGACCCGCAACATCCTGAAGGCGATGCACGCATGCAGCATTCAACGCTACATCGTTACCACAGGACTGAATGTGGACACGCCGGAAGATGCAAAAAGTCCGCAGACACGGTTCGCAACGGACTGGATGAAGAACAATTACCCGAAGACTACGCTGGACAAACAGGTCGAATGGGAACTGCTCTCGGAAAGCGACGTCGACTGGACATTGGTACGATTACCGATGATTAAACAAACGGACGAGCGCGGAAACGTGATCGTGAGCCTGGAAGATTGTCCCGGCGACGGTATCAGCGCAGCAGACCTTGCGTGTTTTATGATCGACCAATTGTCTGACGACACGTATGTAAAGAAAGCTCCGTTTATTGCAACCGGAGATATCAGGATTTCAAGGTCTTAAGACGGCTGGATAATTCAATTTACTATTGAATGAAGCAGGTCGTATTCATTTACGATCTGTTTTTTCTGTACTATCGATTTAACTTTTCGCTGAAAGCAGGTCAATTTTTGCTTTCATTTCTTCAAGCAGCACAAATTGCTTCGCCTGTGTGTCGTAAAGCGTCTTGATCTGGTCCTCCAGCAACAGGTCCATTTTCTGGTGCAGGCTGCGGATCTCCATTTCGGCTTTGAGGTTGATCAGGTAATCGTTCTCGCCGCGCATACGGTCCTTTTCTTCCTGCCTGTTCTGACTCATCATAATAATGGGCGCCTGTAACGCAGCGATGCAGGAAAGAATGAGGTTCATCAGGATGAAGGGATACGGATCGAAATTGGCGCCTTTCGGGGCAAGTGCGTTGTACGTGATCCAGACGGCAAGGACGATCCCGAAAAAGATGATGAACTTCCAGCTTCCGCCGAACTGCGCTACTTTATCCGAAATGCTCTGTCCGCGGGAGATCGTTTCTTTGGGCGGATGCAGCAGATTGTTCACGATCAGCTCTTCTTCCCTGATCGTTTCTTCAACGATTGCATGCAATTTATTGATGTGATCGTTCTGCTCGGTGAGCATCTGGTCGATTTCCCTGTTTTCCATTTCGTCTTCTGTTTAAGCAACTGGCTTAAAAGTAGCATTTTCACCTCTACCACCGCTTATTGCAATAGCCGATGTCAGCCGGACAGACGAATTTTCGCATTCGGAGAATGCGCTATGATCACCGGCCAGGTTAGCTGTATTCCAGGCAACAAAAACGGGCACAGCTTCCTGCACCCGTTCTCCTGACTATTGAATAGTGGTCAGGATGTATAATGATTCATTATTCTCTGAATTTCAAGGCTAATGTAAGACGAAAATTTTCAGCCGCATTGACGGAAAACCACTAACGGCTTTTTTTCTTCAAAACGCTCACGGACGATTTTTTACAGATTTGGGCAAAACCCGATTTACGGAAGAGTATATTGCTGCTATATGCAGAGGAAACAGGAAGATTTACAAGCTGTCTTCCGCAGTTACTGAATAACCAGCTTGTTGAAATAGCTTTGCGGGCGGTTGGAGTGCATAAACTTATTGCCTCCGTAACAGATGAGAATGTACGTGAGGTTGTCTTTGATGATAACGCGTTTCCACTGCAGGCCTTTCCATTCGTCGTGGTACAGTCCTTCCACGGCTTTCAGCCCGTTTTCGAGCACGATCTCTTTTGGGCGCTGGCGCTGGTTGTCGATGAATTCGGATTTGCATTCCGACAGGTCTTCCTGCGTTTTGCGTACGATCAGCTCATACGTATTTCCCTGACCGAGCTCCTGGTAAATGAACCGGTAGTTTTCTGCGGAAGCGAATGAAACCGGTTTTCCCGAAAGCGGAATGGCAAAATGAAATGTATCGCTGACAACTTCGTAGGTACGCCAGCTGTTCATTTTTACTTTATCGGGTGTCGGCTCAGTCGAATAGGTTGCTTTTACCGCGCGCAGCGTATAGCCTTTCGAGCGCAGCAGCTGGATAATGCCGTCCGTTCCGTGCAAATGTCCTGAGCCGACAGCGCAGAAAACAGCTTGTTTCCGCATCAACGTATCGAGCCCGTTGGCCATGACAATGTTGCGTTTGGTGATGAGCGCGTCGTAAGCTCCCGGAATTCCGTCGAGCTGTGAGCGCAGCATTTTGCTTAGCCGGGCAATATCACCCTGTATGTAGTACTGAACAAACATTTCTTTGGAAAAGAAAATACTGGAGATCGCAGCCCTCGCGGACATATCTTCGAGTTTTTCAGTCGCATCGAGCTGATCCTGCAGGCCTTCGAGGGCAAAAAATGCTTTACCGCCGCAAAAGCCGGTCTGCTGGAAATGTGCATCTAGAAACTGCGGGCGGCCGTCCTCGCTGCCGTAAACGGTGCGCGTTGCTTCGCGTGAATTGGTGTACGGCTTGTTTTTCGCGAGAATTTCCAGGTCAAACATATCGAGGCGCACATCGTATTCATCGAACAGTGCCGAAACATCCGTTTCCAGCACAACGGCGTCTGCCTTTACAAAAGCGGTATACAGGCTGTCGGGGAACTGGAACAGGCGCGAATCGTTGGAGTGCATGCTTCCGAAAAGATAGCTGGGCTTTTTGAGCTTTTTGCCGGTTATTTCCCACAGGAGCTGGTATTCTTCGGCGGATTGCGCGAACGAAGGAGTCCCTGTTAAAAGAAGGAAAAAGACTGTGACTATTCTCATGGTACTGCCGGCATGCTGTTTCAGAGACCGAACGTACGGAATTTCGACGTGATTGCTGAGAAATCGGCGCTATTTAACAATCTATTCGGGGTTTTTCACCCCGTCCGCCAACTCGTCCGAGCGGACACAGCACGAATTACACAGATGAGTACGGATAGATTACTGTTTTACAAATGCATGCCCGTCAAGGATCATATAGGTTTCGCCGGTGCTGACGGTATCAAGATCATATATGAAATCGTGATCGGAGACGGTCGGGTAAACATCTATGTGCAGGATGTAATTGGCGTCCGGTTTAGCGTTGATCCGGTGTTTTCCGAAAAACAGCTTGTCCTTCGCGATGAACCACTTACGATCCTTCGACTCATCAAAGTAAGGGCCGATCCACGCGAGATAGCCGGTTCCGTTAGCATAAATATACAGCTTCCGTTCATGGTCCTTCTCCGGGTGAAAGATCCAGTTGCCTACAAATTCGGGGTGATTTTCGGTGACCAGTTCTTTCGTACAGGAAGCCAGCAAAATTGCCGCTAGAAAAAGGAGGATATGGTTGCTGCTCATACCTGGATGGGTTAAACGATCAGCCTGTCCACATGCACATCGCCGAATGCGTAAGGCATATACGCCAGCGAAGGAATGCGCTTGGTGAGCACGACCGGTGTTGTTTTTCCCAGCGAAATGGTGCCGTGCGTTGCCGAAAGCCCCATGGCGTAAGCGGCGTTGATGGTGAGCGCATTGAACGCTTCTTCGGGCGTGAGCTTCATTTTCACGCAGGCGAGAGAAAAGATCACTCCGAGGTTGCTGTTGGGTGTTGATCCCGGATTGAAATCGCTCGCCAGCGCAACCGGCAGTCCTGCTTCGATAAACCCCCGGGCATTGCCGAAAGGAATGCCGAGAAAATGGGAACAGCCGGGAAGGAACGTCGGCATGCAACCCGAGCCTTTGAGCGCTTCGATATCGTTGTCGTCGTATTCTTCAAGATGGTCCACAGAAAGCGCGCCTGCGTCTACCGCAGCTTTTACGCCACCCATGACCGAAAACTGGTTCACGTGCACTTTCGGAATGAGCCCGTACCGTTTTCCGGCTTCCAGGATCCGCGTCATTTCTTCGGCGGAAAAATAGTTGCGCTCGCAGAATACATCGATGTAATCCGCTAGTCCTTCCGCTTCGATCTTCGGCAGCAGCTCGTCGATGAGGAGAGAAATGTAGCCTTCGTGATCTTCTTTATAGGCCTTTGGAAAAGCATGTGCCCCGAGGAATGTTGCTTTAATGGCGATTCCCGCTTCGGTTTTCAAACGTTTGATGACGCGCAGCATTTTCAGCTCGGCATCTACGCTCAGCCCATAACCGGATTTGATCTCGACTGCCCCGGTGCCGTAGCTTTTCATGCGTTCGATACGCTCCATGGCTGCATCGAATAAATCGTCTTCGGACATTTCCGCCAGCTTGCCTGCGGAATTGAGAATACCGCCCCCCCGTTGTGCAATGTCTTCGTAGGAAAGTCCGTTGATCTTGTCGACAAACTCTTCTTCTCTGCTTTTCGCAAAGACAGTGTGCGTGTGCGGATCGCAGAAAGCGGGGAACACGAAGCATCCTTCCGCGTCGATGATCTCGAGATCGCGCCAGTCGGTTATGCCTCCCCATTCTTCCATCGGACCGTAAGCGACGATAACGCCGTCTTCCAGCGCAAGGAATGCATTGTCGATCGCCGGAAGCGTTTTCATCTCAGCACCTGCAACAAAAGCGGGTAAGTCTTCGCCGGCCTGCAGCAGCGACTTGATGTTTTTAAGAAGGATCTTTGCCATAACAGTACAATTTTACGGAAAACACCTCAATTATCCATGATCACAGCCGCTGGTTACAGACATTACGGCCTGATTGCTCCTATCCTACTCCAAATGACGATTATCAGCCGAATTGTTTTACTTTGCGTTACCGAATTGTTAACTAACTATGAAAAAACGATTACCTGCGGCAGTTTTCATGCTTGTTGTGCATTGCTCCTTTGCGCAGTCTTTTTCCGGCGGCGGCGGCGCAATCACCGATAATCAGACCCTGAACGTTCCCATTGTCGTTTCCGGATTATCACCCGCAACGATCGACACGGCCAATTTCGGGCTGGAGCAGGTTTGCATCAATCTGAATCACACGTGGGACGCCGATCTTACGATCTCCATCGTTGCCCCGGACGGAACGGCCGTCAATCTCGTAGCCGATGCAGGGGGAAACGGCGATAATTTTACCAATACCTGCTTCCGCTGGGATGCTGCAACAGCAATTGCCTCCGGCTCGGCACCTTTTACAGGAACCTTCAAGCCTTCGGGACAAATGGGACTGGTAAACAACGGTCAGAACGGCAACGGAATCTGGAAAGTGCGGGTGCACGACAGTGGCAACGGCGACCAGGGAAACGTGATCAGCTGTTCCATTACTTTCGGCGCCGACCCGGCTACTTATTTTGCCTTTACCTCATCGAACCTGCCCATCGTGATCATACAGACCAACGGGCAAACGATCCAGGACGATCCGAAGATCATGGCCGATATGGGAATCGTTTACAACGGGCCCGGCGTGCGCAATCATGTGTCCGATCCGAAGAACGAATACAACGGCAGGATCGGGATCGAAATCCGCGGGAACTATTCCGCATCGCTTCCCCAGAAGCCTTACGCATTCGAATTGTGGGATGTGAACGGCAACGATATCGAAGCACCGCTGCTCGGCATGCCTTCGGAAAGCGACTGGCTGCTGCTGGCCAATTACAACGACAAATCCTTTGCACGCAACGTGCTGCCCTTTCACCTCTTCGATTCGATGGGACATTACTCTGTTCGCACACGTTTGGTCGACGTGGTGCTCAACGGCGAATACAAAGGCATTTACCTGCTGGGCGAAAAGATCAAGCGCGATTCCGCCCGCATAGACATTGCGAAGCTCGAGCCGACAGAGATCTCCGGCGTGAACGTTACCGGCGGTTACATCATTAAGATCGACTACTGGGACAACAGCAATTCCTGGCTGCTGCAGCACAGCCCGATCGGCTACCCGGGACTGGACGTCCACATGGTGTATTATTACCCGGAAGCCGACGTGATCGCGCCCCAGCAGAAAACGTACATCCAGGCGTTCATCGACGGATTCGAGGACGCGCTTTACGGACCGGAGTTCGACGACCCGGAAGTGGGCTACCGCCAGTTCATCAGCACGTCTTCCTTTATCGATTATTTCATTGTGAACGAGCTGGCCCGCAACGGCGACGGGTTCAAGAAAAGCCGCTTTTTCTACAAAGACAAAGATCACGCAGACGGTTCCTTCCGAAAGTTGAAAGCAGGACCGGTCTGGGATTTCGACTGGGCGCTCAAAGACATGTGGGGCGGCTCGGAAGACGGAAGCCAGTTCATGTACGGAGAAGTGGATCAGGATGTCAACGCGCCGGGATGGTACATTCGCTTGCTGCAGGATCCTGTTTTCAAGGACGAGCTGCGCTGCCGTTACGACGATCTGAGAAGAAGCATCCTGAGCGAAGCTTATTTGCACGCGAAAGTAGATTCGGTTGCAGCAGTTGTTGCCGAAAGCCAGGCATGGCACTACCAGGTATGGGGCCATCTCGGGCAGGCTACGGGCACACCCGAAGTCCAGGCGCCAAGCGAAACCTACGCCGAAGAAGTGCTGCGACTAAAAAGCTGGCTGAGCCGGCGCCTCGTCTGGCTGGACGAAAATATGCCAGGAACCCTGAACGGCTGCAGCATGTCCGGGATCAACGATCTTTCCGAAAGTGCCGCGATCGTTGCTTATCCGAATCCGTTTACCAATACACTACTGATCGAATGGCCGACGGGCGATCTTACAGGCTGCACGGCGACGCTGCGTGACGAATCCGGAAGGGTTTTCCGCGAAGTAACGATCACGGGCTCCATGGTTTCGGAGAATACCGTTCACATTTCCGGGCTGGAATACCTTGCAAAAGGTGTGTACTTCCTGGAACTGACAAAGGGAAGTGAACGAAGGATGATGAAGGTGATGAAGTGACTTCAATTGACAATTATCAATGCACAATTATCAAAGGGTGAGGTTTTAGCTACCACAGCACGGCGATACTTCCGTATGCGTATCCGATTTCGCCTGAACCGTAGGTCACAGTGACCTTGTACACATAGATTCCATCCGGAACGGGTTTGTTGGCGTAGCGGCCATCCCAGCTTCCGGCGGGATCTATGATCTTCGCGATCTCTTCGCCCCATCTATCGAAGATGACACACTCAATACCTGCGATGCAATTCCCTTCGATCTTCCAAACGGAATTGGGGCTGCCATCGCTGTCCGGCGTAAACGCATTTGGAATGAACAGCGTATTGTATTCACCTGTTACGGCCACAATCGTATCGAAATAGCACAGACTTTCGGGGTCGTAATACACCTGCACGGGATAATTTCCGGGAGACAGGCCTGTGTAAAGATTCACATCCGTTATTTCCCCGTTATTGAAGCTGTAATAATACAGGTCGGAATTACCGTCGGGAAGAAACTGCAGTGTTGCAGCTTCCCGGCAGGTTCCTTCCGTTGCGATAAAGGGAAGCGTTTCCGGAACGTGCTCTTCCACCAGTACGGTTACACTGTCTGTTCCTACACAACCTTCGGCGGTGGCGGCAACCAGTACATACGACGTTGTCGTTGCCGGACCTGCAAACGGGACAGAACAGTCTCCACAGCTCAGGCCGGAAGCAGGTGTCCACTGGAAAACGGAAAATGCAGACGAGGCAGCGATTGAAATGCTATCTCCTACACAAATCCTGCGTTCGTCGCCCAATTCGAGTGCGGGCGGCATTTTTTCAATTATCGTCAGCGAATCATTCTGCGTTCCGCAGGAATCTGTGACCATTACCCAAAAACTTCCGAAGGTAGTTGCTGCAAAGGTCTGGCCGGTACTTCCATCGCTCCATGCGTAGGAAAGAAAACCGGGACCGGCGTCGAGCAAAATTCCGGGAAGGCAAACCGCGGTATCAGAGCCAAGGTCGAGCTGCGAAACAACAATTTCCGAGAACGTTACCGTATCTCTTGCGATGCCGCCACACGCATCGGTAACGGTTACCCAGTATTCACCGGCGTCGCTGATTGTAATAGCCGGTGACGATTCACCTGTGGACCACACATAGGTTGCTCCCGGATTCGTCGCATCGAGCACTGCCGAAGGAGCACATGTAACGATATCAGGGCCAAGATCGAGCACAATTGGCGCAACGGGTATCGTTCCCTCGGGAATGAGGCGATTGAATCTTGCAGGCGCTGCAGGATCGCCGTCTGTAGCTCCATACGCAAGCATGTTGCAAACCGAAGGTCCCGACAAACTGATACCTCCGTTGCCGGCCATCATGGTAATGGACACATTAAAGGGAAGGCTGTTTTGCGCTGTGAGAACGATCCCTGCTCCGCCTCCGCCTCCGGGCCCGAAACAGGAAGAAAAAGAGGTTTGCTGATCCCCGCCTTTTCCTCCTTTGGTGATCAGCGCAAGGTTCCCGGTATAGGTCTGTACATCCATGAGAATGGTTCCTCCTGCACCACCACCCCCGGCTCCATCACCTATGCTATTGGGATTAAGGGCTACGTCCAGTCCGTTCGCTTCAATCGTACTGTTGGCAGACTGCAGGTTTGCCGCGCGGATGATAACGATTCCGCCACCGTTTGTTCCCGGAGTTCCCACCCCATCGTTGTGGTCGGGAGCACCTCCACCGCCTCCTGCGAAAAGGAGGTTTGCAGGAGTGTAATCCAGTGCTCTTCCACCTCTACCGCCAACATCTGACATTGCGCAAAAGCTTGCCTGGAAACCACCGGTTCCGCCGGCAGAGCTATTACCGCCACCACCTCCGCCGCTGTTGTGTTTGTTACCGCCGCCGCCGCCATTTCCGGCAGCTCCCATGCCGCCATCCTGGTTAGCGGCAACGACTGTAATTCCTTCGCCTTTTTCCGCGCCGAAGCCCGAAGTCACGGCATAGGCATAATTGGTATAACCGGACCCGCATCCGCCGTCGGGATTGCTGCATGCCGCGCCACCGCGGAATCCCTTTCCACTGACGTTAATATCTGCGTTGAGTGTCAATGTTCCACTGACTTCCAATGCAAGCACGCCCCCGGTAGCGCCGTTCCAGGTCTGCGCCGTGAGGACACCACTGACTGTGACATTGGTATATTGCGGCACACGGACAAGCTGTACGATCCCTGATACGGTATAGGTATTCACGAGCGAAAATTGCAGCGTAATACTATTTCCACTGACGGATGTTATATTGGCGAACTCGTAATGACCGCAGTCGCCGTAATTCATGATGGTACCGTACGCAGCTGTGTTCGTTGTATTGATAACAGCTCCTTTCATCTGTATGATGAGCACACGGTCGCCGGCACTAAAACCTGCAGCCGAAGCAACGGTGACGGTATTGCAGCTGATCTGGGTTACGGGAGCATAGTGGTTAATGATGCCCGAGATCTGCGCATTTGAAACGGCAGCAGAAAGCAGCAGCCAGACGAATAAGAGAAAGCGGTACGTGATCATTTTCAGGTATCTGTTTCAGGTCAACATGTATTCGCTAAAAATAACGGAAATCCGGTGAGTTCATACTTCTGTATTTACTGATGATGGTGTTTGATCTATTCACGGGAAACCAAGACAAAAAACGGGAAGATCGGAGCCGGCATCTAATCAGTTTATTCTGATCACCACATTTCCTTTCTTTCGACCTTCTTCGACATAGTGATGCGCTTCGGCAATGGCTTCCAGCGGATAGATTCTGTCGATCACCGGCTTTAGTTTCCCCGCTTCCACCAGCTCGCACAGGAAGACCAGGTTTTCCGCGCGTTGTTTGAGTCCTGTGGCGGAGAAAACGGCTTTTTTTCCACCGGCCAGCGATGTAAGAAGCATACACAACAGCAGTCCGGGCTTCGGAACTGTTCCGAGGTAGATCGCCTTTGGTTTCAGCAGCGCTTTGCAGCGGGAAAAGTTGCTTTTGCCAACAGCATCGAAAATGAGGTCGTACTTTTCGCCTGTCGCGGTGAAATCGGTCGTTGTATAATCGATCACCTGATCTGCGCCGAGCCGACGCACCAGTCCCACATTTGCCGTGCTGCATACACCTGTTACGACGGCCCCGTAATGTTTCGCCAGCTGGACACCATAAGCGCCCACGGCACCGGAAGCTCCATTGATCAGCACTTTTTGTCCCTGCTGAATCAGGCCACTATCGCGGAGAAAGAGCAATGCCGTCAGCGCGCCGTCGCAGATCGCCACACTTTCTTCATACGTCAGATTCGACGGTTTGAGCGCCACGACTCCTTCTTCCGACAGGCATCTATATTCGGCATGTGCGCCGAAGTCTGTCCCCGTAGCAGCGAATACGTCATCACCGACCTTGAAGGACCGCACCTGCTTTCCAATGGCAACGACTTCACCGGACAGCTCGCATCCCGGAATGTGCTTCGGTTTCAGCAGTCCGCCGAACAACCGGACGGCAAAGGGATCTGCTTTCCGGAAAGCGCAATCCGAAGGGGTTACGACCGTTGCGTGGACCTTTACCAGTATTTCTTTTTCGCCCGGAACAGGCACAGGCATTTCCCGGAGCTCCGCGACATCGGGAGCACCGTATTTTTTGTAAACTACAGCTTTCATAAAAAGGGATTATCGATTTATTTATTGGTATTGTTCTGCTGAAACGAGCTGATTTACTCGCCGGCAACTGGACATAACACAAAGATTAGCTTCGCTGAACTTACGTTTCGCTGAGGACAATGGAAGTACTTTGTGTTTAGAGGACGCTGAGATATAGCAGTGTAGAACAAGATCTCTCGTTCACCATGGTCCCGATAAATCGGGATTGTGCATCAGCCCGATAGCAGAACAAAAAATTATTCGGGATGATAGGTGAAGACGTCTTCGAGCGGCAGCCCGAAAGCCACTGCAATGCGGAATGCCAGCTCGAGCGAGGGTGAATATTTTCCCGCTTCGATTGCGACAATGGTTTGCCGCGTCACGCGTACTTTTTCGGCCAGTTGCTGCTGCGTCATTTCGCCGTTATTGAACCGCAGCTTGCGGATGTTGTTGCTGATCGGACTTTTCCCCATCCTTAAACTCCTTTCCGGTAAAGATACAGCTGCGTGAGCAGTCCCGCCACTTCCGACAGGAAACCTGCGAGGGCCAGCACGATGAACATCACCGAAAGCGGTTGGTGGAGCACCAGCGCCAGCAGCGCCAGCAAAAAGCCGAGCACGAACACATAATGCGAGGCGCGAACGGCTTTCAGCCCGATCAGCTTATCGAGCTCATCCGAAAAAGAAGGCTCCGCTTCGTTGGTCGCGATTTTGTAGACAATGCTGAAAAAGATGGAGATAACGATCTTCGCCGCGATCGATACGGGAATTAATACGAGAATGGCAGATGCCCAGAAACGCGGATCTTCCACGTCCGGGTTTCCACCGCCCTGCGCCTGGTAGACATACACACAATAAGACCCGAAGATCAGCAGTGAACTGATCAGCGATACGATACTCTTTTTTTCCTGGTAAGACATTTTTTCCTGTTTTAGTGAAGGCTGTTCTTTATACATTGTAAAGAACGTCAGACACAAAGTTAAGCAAACCATACTTAATGTATAGTATTTTTTACATTATGGTTTGGAAAGAATGTGTTTGCGTGGCTGTGACAGTTGTAAATGCTGGGGTTTGGAGAAGGAAAATGGTTTCGAAACAAGCAGATACTATTAATAATTATGACGACACATTATTCTCGACGAACCTTTTTTAACCAAGAGTTCCAAGACTCGACATTTACCTTAGGTGATGATCGTTGCTCATATTCATGACGTTTATTGCTCTCGCTTAAATCATCTGTAGTTATACCACCGATTACAACTGGATATATATTTATTTTTTTATTTGGATCAACTTCCAGGTTTTTAATTGCCCCAGTAAAAGAATTATATAATCTTTCTCCTGATTCGATTTTTCCTCTTATTTGATGGGCCTTTATTCTAAATTCTTCGGAGTGTTCATGGATATATGCTATACGATTTCTTATCTGATCCATGGCGGTCTCAATTATACCAGAGAATTTTCTATAACCCGTTTTATTTACAAGATTGAAATTTGCGCCCTTTACTTCAATTAGAAAGATATCCATTCTTGATACACCAGTAAATAAGGCAAAATCCACAAAACCATCTCCAACAGGGAATTCTGAAAAACAATGATATTGATCTTCATGTCGTGCATAAATCTCGGCGAAAATAGATAAGTCCTTCTTCAGCAAATTTTGAATTTCATTCTCGCCAGCTCTAGCTTCAATTAACTGTCGTATAGATTGTTTCGAGATTTGTTTTGAAATTATTTCTCGTTTTCTAAGAACAAATGAAGATTCTTCCGGGTAATGTAAACCGTAACGAGGATTAATTTTGATTCTCAATTTTTCTATCTCATCCATTAATCGCATATCCTCGCTTGTAGTAATGTCAAACTCGTAAATTTTCGATTCACACTTATTTATAACAACATCTTTCGTGATCGATTCCCAATTTGCAATTCCATTTTCAATGGAAACCAAATCAAATGATTCCGATGCGGATTCCTCATTATGTTCAAACAAGAAGTCAATTTTCTCAACAGTACCAGTGCTTTTTAAATAGTTATAAATTGATTCGACAGAATTTGTAATCGAAGCTGATATATTACCTTTTATTTCTGTCAAGACTACACAAACCTCAAACTGTTGATTAATAAAAATTCGTGTTCGACAAATCCCATCATAAATATTGTTCGTCGGATAACGTAAGATGAAATCACTTATTTTCATAAAATAATTAGTACTGGTCCAGGTCTATAAGCAGCCTACAAAAGCTGATTCATCTCTTTCCAATGATAGATCTTCACTTTTTCAACCTGATTGTTCGCCGCATTATTCATGGCTTTCGCAATATCTTTGCCGTCCATTCCTTTGTATTTGGCTGGCAAAACCGGGTTGATAAAGTTCCATAGCTTGATCAGTGATTTTTCCATCAGGCGTTTTTCGGATCGTTTTCCCAGGATCATGGATGGCCGGAAAATATGTGTATGCTGAAAGTCAAGCGCAATAATAGCTTTTTCGACCTGGCCTTTCGTTTTCACGTACGTAATACCCGAATCAGCATTTGCTCCAACGGCAGTAATAATGAAAATGGCTGTTGCCCCGTTTTCTTTCGCAATGGTCGCCGCCAAAACCGGGTAGTCGTGATCAACCCGGTAGTATTCAGCTTTATCCGGCGTTTTTCTTTTGGTGGTTCCAAGGGCAATGAACAGGTCGTCTGCAACCAGATCCGCTTTCAATTCGGGCAACGAATGATAATCACCAATGAGCGTTGTTAATTTGGGATGCGTGATAGCCAGATCCTTTCGAACAACTATCGTGACTTGATCATAGTCCGTGTTGTTCAATAATTCCTGAAGAAGATGTGAGCCAACGAAGCCGCTTGCGCCGAAAAGAAGTGCTTTTTTCATGGTTTATAAATGTAAGTGAAAAAGGAAGATTTGCATCATTTCCGTCTAAAACTTCATTCTGCCTCTGGCCCGCAGGCAGAATTCATTCCTCATTCGGCTCGGGGCCACGAAGTGAAAAGCCACACCAAACGAAAAAGCCCTGACAATTAATATCAGGGCTTTTTCTACTTTCTTGTTACTCGAGACCGGAAAGAAATCGAACTTTTTAAACTCTGATCTGCAATCGATTCTTAATGAAAAGTAATGTCACTTGACAACAATCTTCCGACCAATAAATGCCTAACTTTTATTTTGTGAAATAGCACTTTTAAAGCAGCATGTACTTTTCAGCTTCAACATGTCAATTGCTATCTTCAAGACTAATAGTATCCTGATTTAGTCAACAATTACCACGTTCCCTTTGTTTTTGATCACCATGACTTCTACAATTTCATGTGCGAGGGTAGACTCCAAATTGAGGGATGCACTTAGGTATTCCGCAATTTCCTGTTCCTGATCTCCCAAAATTCCATCAGCCAAAAGTAATTCCATAACAAGTGCGACCAAGGTCGGTTTTCCGTCTTCACCTATTAAGGACGCGCTACTGTCGATTACCACTTTACTTCCAATTTGCTTCTGTGCTGTCATTGCAGGTTTGAACAGATCTTCGATGATATTATGTCCTTTAAACATACTTTTAAAAACAAGGAATTGGAGCATTTTGTCAGTTTCTGCTTCGGAAACATTGCCATCTGCGGCAATACAAGCATACATAATAGCCACCCAAGCTTCCTGTTCATTTTTCGGAGCGTAAACAATTGTTGAAGGATTGGAATTGAATAGTTTGTCAAAAAGTCCCATTGTAAATAGTTATAATTAATACTACATCAAAAGTAGTTTGTCGGCACTATTAGGACAGTGTATTTCGGAAAGTGAAAACGCGGTTCGGGAAAGAAAATCGAACTTTTCGGAAGACATTCGGAATATGCTTAAATGATTCCTCTTCTTCATCTAAATCAAATTTCTTCAGCGGATTATCTATTTGCAAATACCCATAAGGTATTTTTGGAAAGTGGAGCAAATACGTTTTGAAAAAGTTATAATCGATATCGAAACCGGAGAATCTTGTCATCGGAAAGAAATGTTGACACCTCAGTAAATTCCGAATTTAACTCTCATTCTCCATTTTCAAGCTCCAGCACTTTTTGAAACATCGGGTCCCGGTTGAAAAGAAAATCTTTCCCGTAAATGTCTTCTTTGGTAGTCGAACGCAGGTTCAAGTATCCGATTGAATACGGAACTGGATATTCCACATGGTTTTGGAACATATCTCCGACGGACGTGATGTTCGTAAGGTCGATTTGAGGTTCTACCCTGAAAATAATCTTACTGTGCGGCAGCATCATGATGATCGGGTCAGCCTGCAGCCCTCCCAGTAAATCCGGTGTTTGCCCTATACTGATCAATTGGCTGTTGTTTTTTGCCAGGCTCGATAAATTGCTTGCCGACGAATAAATATAACGGTCCTGCAAAATGTAGATCTTACCGCTGAAAGGATACATCACGCTATCCGGAACGACAAAATCATAAGATTGCCGGATATAATACATTTCCGGTTCCTTTAATGTAGGTACATCGACATCAAATGTGAAATTTTCCCCGTTGTTGACCAAATCTCGGGTTAGTTGAAAATGTGTTTGATTGTAAGGACTGAAATTTCTCCCGACAATAATATTTTGACGCAGGGTGTCGGAAACAAGCTTCTTCAGGAAGGCGCCATATGTCCTATCGCTTCCGCCTGCATTTCCGCGGATATCAATAACAACCGCCCGGACTTTGTTCCCGGAAATAACGGATTCCAGCCGCCGCATGATGGTATCTCCCCATTCTGCAACCATCATTGGAAGCCTTGCATAAAAAACCGCCTGTTCATCGAAGTAATGTGTAATGACAGAATCTGTGTCGCTGTTATAGCCGTTGTTCCATTTTTTTTCCTGCAAAAATGCAACAGTATCCGTTTTTGCAAAAGCCAGTTCGTATTTTTTGTTGTCTGCAGCTTCGAAAACGAGTTTCAAGGTGTCGTTTTTGTAGTTTTCGGTATAGGAATAGAACATTTCTTCATAAACCCGGTTGTTTACTCTGTCCCAGCGCAAAGGAGAAACGGTTTCGGTAAGACTCGCCACATACGGGTGGATTTCCCGATCATTGCAGCTAACGAGTTTCATGGATGCAGGATAATTTTGCCCTTTGAATGAAAACGGGAGCAAATTATAGTACTCACCCGAAGTATATAGGAGGCTCAGATCCAGCCTCGTATAAAGTATATTTTTTAAGTAACGGTTGTAGGTGTAACTATTTTCCATCGAAGCACTATCAATCTTTACGAATCCATCCGGGATCCAGTATTTTTTCATGATATTAAGTTGCCAGATTCCCAATCGGCTGGTATGTCCGTCTTGTGCTGCATGTATCGTTTTTTCAACTACTTGAAGGAATTCCCCGGTCGTTGTCTTTTCATTCAGCTGATTTCTGTGCTTTTCAGCGTAGGAATCAAAATCAATTCCCCGGATCTCCTTATTGAAATAAATAACCGGGCTGGTCTGCCGGATGTATGATACCAACGTATCATAATCCTCCAGCATTTGCCGGTAAGATAATTCAGGTAAGGTTCCCGGTTCGTTCGATTGATATTTAGCGGAGGAACAAGCAACTAATAAACCCAGCATGGCGATTGCAAAAAAATGCTTCATATACTACTTTTTCGAATACGAAGGAAGGAACTTCCTGGATCTAAAAATTGTAAAAATCGTTCACCCTTACTTTTTGTTGTAAATCCAGGCTAAGTGATTTTGCTGTACCGAAATTTTGTCTATTAGCTGACCAGGAGCATACCCCGAAAATGATTTGAAATCATGTATAAAGTGGGCCTGATCGTAATATTGGTTCGAATAGGTAATGTCTGTGAGCGGAACCTGTCTGTTTCGTATTTCATCCAGAACATTTCTAAAACGCAGCGTACGCAGGTACGATTTCGGATTCTGACCCAAGTGATTTTTGAATAAACGAAATAAAGAAGGGGCACTTATTTCCATCTTTTTGGCCAATGCTTCAACGGTTAAATTACTGGCAGCATAAGTTGGAATAAGGTATAAAGCTTCTTCCAGTTTGACAGGTAAGTTGTAATTCAAATTAGCCAGTAGCACTGATTCAAGTTGATTTGCGCGTACCGAAAAATCCGTTTCATCAAATAATTGCTCCAGGATATCCGAAGCTTTATTGGAAAACAGGTTAAACACACTATCCGAACGCATCAAGTCATCATAAGATTCCTGTGTAAAGCTTCTCAACGCACCTGGATAAAAAATAATGCAAACCTGATCCAAATCCCCGTTAATAGTTACGTTAAACGGCATTTTGTGGAAGCCATAAAGCCTGCTGATAAAATTCGCTCTTCCAGGTGTAATCAAACATGTATTGTTGGCTGATCCATAGATATAGTTAATCTTGTTTTCCTTGTAAATCGCGAGACACAGGTTACTGTTGGGAAAGGTAGTATAGTTCAAAAAATGATTGTCAGCTTTCCTGAAAAACAAAAAATACTGGACATATTTTTCCAGGATTTTGTTTTTGGGTTTGATAATTACTGACTTCATTGTTGTTTTTGCAGCTGGTATGTAAAAATAGTGATCTCATTTTGTTTCTCTTTCTTAAAAATAACGGCTACGAAGATCCATTCTTCTATTTAGAGTGATCTCCACACTCAATTCTCGCACTCACACTTTAAAAAAAGCTGATGGATAGATAAATCGATAAGAGTGAGGTAGAGTGTGAGAATTGAAGTCAACAAAAAAGCCGATGTTTTCACATCAGCTTTTTGTTGGTACCCGGAAGCGGAAAGAAATCGAACTTTTTGGTCGATGATATCCGTGCTTTACTCTGAGAATCAAATGTTGCCGTTTAGAAGCATCATGTGAGCTTCCAATGCTATTGTAATTTCTTCGTCAATATTTGTTTCATGGTTTTCGAATGTGCTTGTTGGGTTACATTAAAGGCAAAATTTTCTATCTCTGCCTTTTTATCTTGATCATTTTCGATACTTATGATCGATTCCACTTTATTTTGTCCAGATGGTGATCTAATAATTCCTTGAGCATACCCTAATATGTACTCACTATATTTGTTCACGGCTTCTTCTACACTTTTAATTCCATTAAGCTCTTTTTTTAACCTGGATAATTGATTTTCCTTTTTTTGAAATTGTTCGCGGATTAGCTTTAATTCATTTTCGATATCGCGTTTCTCATTCTGTTGAATTAATAGCTCGTAATCAGATTTTGCAATTTCCGCATTGTGCTTTTCAATCTCTGCATTGCGTTTTTCAGCCTTAACTTTATCCTGCTCTCGTTCCAAATTTTCGATTTTGGTAATATTATCTTGATCGACTTGCTTGAAATATTGAGCAAATCCAAAGTAGGCAGATATCGTCACTGTAATTGCAGAAATAATTATTGTTAAGCCAGATGGCTTTCTCCAGTTCGATTTAGAAAGTTCCTTAATTTCGATTTGTAGTTTTTGAATCCTAAGTTCTTCTTCTGACATAGTGTTGGTTATTTACCTCAAAACTAACAGAATAATCTATTGGAATACAAATTTGACCCTCTCCTTTCACCTATTCCCAAGAAGAAGAAGGCATTTTGATCCAGAACAGAAAACTTTGAGATAAGTAGAACTGGAAGAAATTTTAACGACAACTAGCTTATCAATTAGTTTGGAAAAACTATGGTCAGTTGATCAGGATCATCAGGATCATCTTCAAAGTGTTCGTATGGCCAAATAATAGCGTCTGATTTCTTCCATTTGTATGGACAATCGCAAGCATTAGAATCTTCTTCAGTAACCGTGAATTTTGCTCCACAGTCCTGGCAGTTTACATAAGAAGCACTACACTCTCTACAGTCACCACGTAACCACCAATGAATTAAACCGCCTCCATAGGTTCTGAACCCAGGTTCGCTGATCACTATACAATCTTGTTCACAATGAGGACACATAAGCCATTTATCCTCAACAATCACATCTAACGCTTCAATTAATGTGAACAAGCGCAAATCCATTCCTTCAAATAGTGCTTTTTTAGCGGCAGGAGCTGTCCAACCTGCATTTGAAACGATAATTGCCTTGTTTGCATTAACTGCTTGTGCGAGCATAAGGACTTCTTCAATATCCTTAACATCAAGTTTCTGTTGTCGCAGTTTTGCGTCGACCAAAAAATTGATCGTATGATCACCGATTTTGGCTTCCCACCAGACATCTATTTGACGAGCCTGTCCTGTGACTCTGTCTGGAATTGTAATGCTTTTTTGCACCATTCCAAATTCGGACATCTGCTCATACAACTGCCCAACCGCTTCCTGATATTCTTGCCACTTCATCTGAACTAGCTTGAATTTATAAATGATGTTTTGCTATTAAAACCGCGTACTCATGTAATCCTCTTTTTTCTAATTCTCGTACAAATATTGGCCACGGAGGTACATTACTTAGATATGGAGTCGGTCCAGTCGATAATCCCCCACCAGGCCCTGTCGATAGTCCCCCGCTTGGTCCAGTAGACAACCCACCGCCCGGTCCGGTTGATAAACCACCTTTTGGACCAGTAGACAATCCGCCACTTGGTCCTGTCGAAAGTCCTCCTCCGGGGCCTGTTGATAATCCTCCTCTGGGACCTGTCGATAATCCTCCCTCTGGTCCCGTTGAAGCACCACCTTTTGAACCGGTTGATAATCCCCCTCTAGGACCTGTCGATAATCCTCCTCCGGGGCCTGTATTTTTGTTTCTATTCCACATGTAAGTTCATTTAATTGGTACTCGAAGACGATATAATTCATCCAATTCTCCAATTTTTATTCGCTCCGGGTCTAGAGAAATAAAAAATCGGTTTCCTGTATCATTTTTATATATCTGAATATAACGCATGAGCTGATCTCCATCTTTGGTACTGTTACTTTCTTCTGTCCATTTCAGATCAAAATGCGCCGCAAGTCTTTGAATTACCTGCTTTGCTTTCTTAGTGCTATCTAAATTAGAATCAAAAGTTTTCAATGTCTTGAGTACGTCCGCAATGAATTCATCCCTAATCACCCTATTACTGAAAGCACTTTTAATTTCTCTTAAAAGCTCACGGGGAATTTCCTCGATTCCTTTGCCCTTCCCTTTCGCTTCTACTTTTATTGGCTGATCTGAATTGATGGGAATTCTTATCCTTACGTTTCGTCTCTTACCATTAACCTTGTAATGGGTCGATTTATCGATATGTATATCCGCTGTGCGATCATCCCATTTTTTCACTTCTCCGTTACCTCTCCGATGATCGTCAATGATTATAGTCTGGCCTTGAATTAATGGTTTCAAACTCATTACTCATCTTCTGCGTAAAGATCTAGATCAACATCAATGTTTAGGTTTTTGATTTCGATCTCCTTATTTGAATCCGAGAATTCAAATGTGCCCGACCCGGCGGCAGTTTTAGAAAAACTCTCATCGAATCCGCCATCATTTGTTGCGCCCAATCGCAAGTCGAAATCAAACTGGGCATTAGTAAAGGTGAAAGATCTGTTCTGTATATCGACATATATATTTTCCATGTCGAGTTCAACTTCTATTCCATCTGCTCCATAGTGGCCAGGCATTGTATCATTTAGCTTTTCGGCCCAGCTCATATAAGAACTGCAAATTCCATCTGCGATCTTTTCGCGTATTACATCAATGTGCATAGGTATCAGTTTAAAGTTTTAAAGAATTTATTTGCCCTTCGGGTTTGTTCTTCGCAATGATCTGACGGAAAACCTGTTTTTTCTAAGTAAGCGTCGACTAACTTCATTACCTCTTCTGAGGATATATTGTTGTCCTTTGCAACTTTTCGAATTCCTTTTGCTCGTTTTTCATCATAGGGATGGCCTGCAAAAATTTGATCAGCATGTCCAAAGCATCCAGCTAATCCTTCTTGGATAATCTCTAGAGCTTCTTCACGTGTAGTTATTGGCATAATGAATAGTGTTTCAGTTTGTTAAATGTAAAAAATAAGACCAATAATCAAACATTATTAATTTTCTTTTTGATAAAAATGAGTACACGTAAAGGAAGTATAGTCGATCAGGCAAAGCAGAGACTCCGCGAAAAGGTCTTGTCATTTGAACGATTACGTAGTTTACCTGGGAAGAAGAACTTGACTCCAGAGGAGTATGAAGAAATGGTCAGTTTCATTGAAACGTTGGGAGACGTTGCGATGAGCATTTATCTACGTAGTCCAAAAACCTTTTACGATAATGATGACGAGGATAGTAACAAATGATTAGCGAGGAATAATCCTATCAAGATTCGAAAGTTGATCGAGGTAAATCACAATACCTCACCAATAATGTCGAACTCCAAAGAATAAGAATGGTTTGGCGTCCCTCGCCCATCACACAACTTAATATCTACACACTTTGGTATAAATCCAGGAGCAGGAAGATCTGGCAACTTTCTGACAATAACATTCATAAGCTGGTTTTTAGGCTTACCGAACCCTCCACAATATATGCTGTCATCGTCGCCACAAATGTGTCTGTTTTGATTCGTGAAGTTTATCTTATTGTTTGCGAAATAATCCGTCAGGGCTAAACTTTCCTCGTTACTGAGCGGCACGCCGTCCCCTTTGTCGTTCAGTTTGTACCAGATGACATTATGAGGTCCAATGGTATGAAAGGAATTATAACGAAAATGGTGGAGTTGGGTATGAATAGTATACATGATTTATAATTTTAAGTTGTTAAAGTCCTTGCATTATAGCTTGAAAGAGCCTTAAAAAACTTTCAGCAGATAGTTGATTTAGCTCCCGGTTAAGCTGCTTGTTTTCGTCTGACTTAGATTGATTATTGTTTCTGTGATTAGCTACCCAAAAAAGGCGATAACCATTTGTCCTCGCGGCTTCTCTCACGACTTCGAAAGGTTCTCCTTTCGTTCTGGAAGTACAAAGAATAATTTGGCATTCGGGAATAAAATCACTTAATCTTTCTCGAGTCAATCGGCTGTCTGGATCTCCTTCGCTTTCGATTCCGATACGAATATCGCCGATTGTAATAATGACTTTAATATCCCCGTTTGATACAAAAACTCTTTCGACAGCTTCAGGAAATGCGTCCAGGATAAGTTGGCGCGTTCTTTTTATGGATGCGGACTTACCTTTTTCGGAGATTCCGCGGTTGCAAATAATGGTTTTATTCATGGTTTCGATTTCGAGCATAAATCTAACATTAATGCCATAGAAATCAACCATGTCCGCAAGTTGAAAATTATTTTAAAGCGAATGCGACAATATTATTATATAGTCTGGTTAATGTCTCTTCCCTCTTTACTGGTGTTAGCTCACATTCCCAAACGGTTAGAACATTCCATCCAGCGTTTTTAAGCTCAAGTTCATTTCGCTTGTCCCGCTCGACATTTCTGGCAATTTTTGGACCCCAATATTCGGTATTGCTTTTTGGTTGACGATTTAAGCGGCAGTTTACGTGTGCGTGCCAAAAGCATCCGTTCACAAATACCACAGCTTTGTATTTAGGAAGAACTATGTCGGGATTACCAATCAACTTTTTATTGTGAATTCGGTATCTCAGCCCTTTACTGAACAAGAACTTACGAGTTATCAGCTCAGGTTTCGTATCTATTTTCCTGATAGAGCTCATAACCTGGCTTCTCTTTTCCTTAGAGAATTTGTCTTTAGAGTCTGTCATAGCCTTCATGGTAAGATTATAACCCTGTGAGAAACACCTCAAATATTATTAACTGCCGCAAGCAATGGGGGCTCTATGGGTGCTTCCACAGGTAATAAATTAGATGCTATTAAATGAACAAGTTCCGCATTAACAGCATTTCCTAGCGCCCCGAAACTAGCGCCAATAACATCAGGCAATACGATGTTTTCGAAGGACTGAATTCTGGCCCCTTCTTCAACTGTAATGTATCTGTTTTGCCACCCTATAATTGGAATTTGCGTGCTAACTGTAACCAATGATGGGAAAAAGTCCGCCCGCTTTATTCTTACCCCTGAAGCTCTGAACTGTATGATATAATCATTGATATTTCTCGCTACATCGCCACAGTTCCATTCGAATTTTTGCCAGCTTCTGTTGGGAAGGCGTTTTATTTTTTTGACGACCGGTCCCAATTGTTTCTTGTTATCAGCATACAGCTGTCTATTTTCATTAATCCATCTGATTTTCCATGGAGGATAGACCTTCTTTTCTTTATTTTTTACGGCGTAGCCAGGAAGATGATTTAATTTTTCCTCATAGGTCATTCCCCGAAGTGGAACTCCGAAATTCCCTCTATAATTTTCAAGCTCTTCATTTTTGAGCTCGCTTATCGCCACATGGGTCGGATATGTTGCTCCGAATTCAAAAGACCATATTGGAAATCCTGGTAGTTTCTTATCCGCAGGAAGGTTATCAATAAATTCCTGCCAGATTTGAATTACCTGCTGCCGCTCTAATTCCACTGGTTTGGCATTTGTGTTATTTAAAAACCCGTGAACAGTATTTACTAATTCAACGGGCTGTGGCCACTCAAAATTCTCTAAAGGATTGAGTGAGCCGATAATAAAAAGTCTTTCTCTATGTTGAGGGATGTTATACTGATGTGGGGACATAACTTTCCGATCGACATGATACCCTATTTCGTTTAGCTTTTGAAGCATATAGGCAAATGTCTTTTTCTCATCATGGGTTTCGATGTTTTTGACATTCTCTAGAATGAAGTACCCAGGTCTCTTCTCATTTAGAATTTCAACAATTATATCGAAAAAACTACCGTTATTTTTATCTTCTAATCCTTGTTGATTCCCTGCTTTAGAAAACGGTTGGCAGGGGAAACCTGCGCACAAAATATCGTGATCCGGTATGTCAGTAGGAGGAATAGCACGAATATTTCGGTTGGGGTCTAATCCATAATTCTCTAAATAAAGCCTTGCAAGATTCTCCTTTTTTTCGCTTGCAAAAACGCATTCATGTCCAAGTCTGGCTAGCGCCTGATGAAACCCGCCGATTCCCGCAAATAAATCTATAAATCTCATGCCAACGTACTTAACCAATTATTTAACGACGTTGTTATATCTGTCTGTGGAGTGAAAAAGCGCATTATTCGTGCCCGGTCGAATAACAATCCGTTATCATTAGATGCTCCATGAAATTGGGCGTCATCAATTATATGAACGACGGATAAACACGTGATTGGATCAACTTTGAAATGAATAAACTGCTTCCAGGGCTTTAATTTAGAATACACTTTCTTTTGACTGTTCCAATTACGCCCTATTGTAGCATCTGTTAAACACACTATTTGATTTCCTCTAGAATCAATCGGTTTATACGTAATAATGTCGATGCCCCCATCTTTTGCTTTTATGCTCAGGTGCTCAAAATTACCCTTGGACTCGCCTAATTTATCTTTTATAGATTCGATACAACTTAGTAAATTGGTCGTATTTTGACCAATTGAGGTGATTTCACTTTGATCTGTACAGAAATAGTTTTTCAGGCTACTGTCAGTGATAAGTTCAAAAATGTTAGTTGCACTGGAAGTAGAAACACCACCCTTAACAGCATAATAAAGGCAGTAGTAATAATGCAAAGAATTTGCTTTATCTGATAGTAAACTTTCTACTCTATTACGTTCAAGTTTATAAGGTATGAAGTCCCCATATAACGCTAATCGCCTTTCTAACTCCTGAATTATATCAGCCAAACTTGGTCCATCCTCCATATCAAATTCGTTATGATACATTTCACCATTTACGAAACAGGTATATTCGATGAAATTGCAATATGAATTCAGATTGCCATCATTAGATACAAGTTGCGGAAAATTCATTGCTCGCTGGATTTCATAAATGTGTTGATTGAATCGAGATTTTCTTCTAAATCCTTAATTACATCTTTTAGATCTTCATCATCCTTATATTTTTTTATCTTCCCAATAATGTTGTAGAGCAGCTTACTGGCTTTTCTTACACTACCTAACACCATTTCCTGCTCACCGCTTGTTAAATCAAATGCACCTTCAAGGTCACGATACTCTTTGAGATGTTTTGCGGCTTCCGGATTTCCTAAAATTCGCTTCAAAAATTGGCCAATCTGTCTGGAATCAGATATAATACTACCTGTCCCTTTCTCATCTTTTCCAAAAACCCACTCAGTAAGATCTCTTAAATTTTCTTCTTTTTCTGGTTTGATTATAGGCTCATCAAATGATATATTCTTGAATGGCGGCAAACCAATATATTGTGCAATTGTAGTATTACCAGCTGCGAGCGAGACCTCTAAAAGCGAAAAGCGGTCTTTGATGTTTCGACTGGAATAATCTATTATACTTTCCTCAATTTCTTCAAATATTTTGTAGTAGATATAATACTTTTTAACCGCCATGTTTTTATCGCCAATCTGCGTAGATAAAGCATTAATTGAGCGTTGAAGATCGTTATATTGCTCGTTCAATTTATTTACTTTGTCAAATATGTATTTGGCTTTGGCAAACGCGTCCCACTTTCGATGTCCAGAAATGTGTCTCACGCTCAAATAGACATCTACGTCTTCACGCTTTTCGTATATTATAGAAGGTATCTGTTGAAGATTTTGAGTGACCGAAGGATCAGTTATTTTGGGAAAAGTCGGATCTACGATTCCATAATCCTTTAATAAAAGTTTAACCGAAGTCGTTCTACGATTTCCTTCGATAACAATATAAGTGAAGTCATTGAAATTCGTTTCATTTATTAGATTGAAATCAGCTTCATTTTCAGGGATTACGATAATCGGTTCTTCTTTGAAATACCCATTTACAGATAGTGAACTCGCCAACTCATCGATAGACTCCTTCTGATAAATTTTATCCATTATTTGCTCCTGGCTTTCGGTCGCACTTTCACCGTATAATCGAGGATTATAATTGTCTAATTTTAGTTTTTCTGTTTTTATTTCAAAAACAATGTCCTTGCGATTTGCCATTTCAATATTTTTTTAATCGTTAGAATAACGGTTGTTTATTTTTCTCTTGAGATCAACAACTCACGAATATCAACATCTAATATTCCAGCGATTTTATCTAATTCAAAAAGTGAAGGTTGCTTCCGATTGTTACAGTAAGCATTAACCGTTTTCCCATTCCGATCAAGTTTCTGGGCCAACCACACTTGGGTTCTCCCTTGCTTTTTCAAAATTTCTTTAATGCAGTTAATCTCTTTCACGCGCCTAAAATAAAGAAAAATCACTCTTAACTCTCGCTATAAACAGACTTCATTAACTAGCACTAGAAAGTTGTTAGTAAGTATATGGATTTACCTAGTTTAACTACGTCTAATAGGTGTATTTTAGCGGTAATAATCGGTGTATATATGTACGCCTATATAACGTAACACTGCAAGCATGAAGAAAACCTTAAACACTCGAGACTTTACAATCTTCTTAATTAAGAACGACTTGATCAACTTATGCCATATCCATTGGTACAACAAAATGGGTATCGATGCAAATAGATTTTCGCTAGACCTGGCTACGGCGATTTTCGACTTCTTAGAAATAAATATAGAAGTGAAAGCCTTCGATACGATTATGGATCAATATTTAGATCTCGCAGAAAAAGCAATGCCAATTAATCCGGAAGATTGGTCCGGTGAGTTGCATAGAGCCGCAGTCGAAATTTACACGGCTCTAAAAAAGATCAAAAGACAGTCTGCAACTTCATATAAGCGAAAAGCACAACAACATGAAAATAAATCATCTACTACGGGAGACTTACTCCATTAGCATTAAAGTTTCAGCTTCATTTTTTCCTGAATACCATTCACGTACTCTACCAGTTCCTGGAAACTTCTCTCTACGATAAGGGCTTTATTCTCTTTACCATTCCGGTGACCGAGCAGTAATTTAGCACTGTAGAAAGTGCCGATCTTTGAGGCGGTCCAATTCCACTTTCGACCGATTTCGGGATATTCTTCCATGATCTCTTCGGGGGTCATGTGGTTAACGTGTTGGCCATGCAATAGTCGAAGGTTCAACTGGTCCTTGCTGTGAAGGGTATTTGCGTAATCGACCAGTTCCAGGAAACTGGAAACCTCGATCATCGATTTGAACAGCTTCGGCTTTCCTACAAGCAAGCGCGAATGGTAGAAGATTCCAATCTTCGATTGGTTCCAACCCCAAAGCTCGATTTCCGGGTATTTGCGTACTAATTGACTGGGTGTTAGGTGGCCGTTTGAGTTAGGTGCAGCAGAACTCATTGCGTGTTGATTAAGGGGTGTAATTAACTATAACGAATGATACAGTAAATTCATATAATGGTTTAATTAGATTTAGTTAATTAATTAGCAATATAACTGTTCTGCCGTTAAACTCTTCACTTGTTTTTTTATCTAACCCCACCCTTTTCTGAACGGCAAAAAAATGGGTGTGAAATGCTAATTCTTCGCCCTTTGAGGATCGCTGCAATCCGTTTCGGAAAAGAATTGTGTACAATGGTGTAAGATGGTGTAAAGTTTCATTTGCATGGTGTTCAATGAAGTTTCTTTTGAAATTTTCCGTTTTTTTTCATCTTCCCGCAATTCCCCATAACCCGCGTTAAAGCGGGTTTTTTATTGATCTCTCCCCCACCTATACCTCCCCGCCTAATACGATAGACATTCCCCGCATATACGGTACCGTTAGCCCCTGTATTCCCCGATTGCAGGGGCTTTTTCATCTTCGGAGCTTTGTAAGAAATCACCTTAAATCAACAGTCATGGAAAAGCTGAAAGGGGGCATCTTCATAACTCCCAAAGAAATCGAGCTCGTCACCGGATTGAGCATTAACCGCGCCCGAATGGAACACCTAGCAATTCGCGATGCGCTTGGCAAGACCGGCAAGCGACTGACCGTGAAAGAATTTTGCGAATACAACCTTCTCGATCTGAATGAGGTGATCTCCTATATCAATCCTTACCGTTAACCCCAAATCCTTAGAAAACATGAAAATCGAAAAAAGAGACGTGAACATTTTTCTCGCGTTGTGGATCAAGCACGATCCCGAATTATGGTCTGAGCTGCGCGACATTCAAATACGGCTGCTCGTTGATAGGATCATCAAAGAAATGACCTTCAAGGAAATGGCAGAACTACACAAAGTACCCGAGGGCAGGATGCGCCAACTGGTCGAGGCGATCCTGGTAAAGATCGACCGTTGTGTTTCTTCTGAGGTCGCCAAGCACCTGCGCATAATCAACAATAAACTGAACGAACGGCCAGACAAGCCCTTCACCACAATCGAAGTTCACCTGAATTAACCCGTAAAAATCATCGAAAGTACGCACCGGATCGCACCGAAGTAAACCAATGTACTCCCAAGTACACCACTTCGAAAAACAGCCCCTCCCGACTTTTGGAATTTTGAAGAAAAGCAAAAAGAAATGGAAGCACTAATGATCATCAATTCCATTCTGGTAGCGATCACTTTATACTTCATCCGGGACGCTCACGGCGATTTCAAAGAAGTGGTAAAGAAGGTCGGCAGACTGGAGGACAAAGTAAAGAACATTTCGGCGAAGCTCATCACCAGAGAAGCCGAAACGAAGGAGTAAAACCACCACCTGAAAAAGCACGGATAACATGAAAGCAATTAAGTATATCGCCATCGGGGGCGCAGCCTTTTTGGTCGGGAAGTATCTACTATCCCTGAAACGCGCCGAGAAACAAGTTGTCATAGTTACGACGGGGAAGAAGGACAAAATCACGATCCAGGGCATTACCTTACTGGTAAGGTATAACATCAAGAACCCAACGGACGCGAATATGCGTATGACCCCGCCGCTAGTGAAGCTAATCGTAGACGGTAAACTGATTGGGACCAGTGATATGACGCTGATCGACATTCCCGAAAATGTTCGCGACAAAACCGGGAAGATCGTTATCCGTGCTTTCAAAGAGACCGGGAACATCGAGACCCGGATTTTTATTCCCTGGATCAATCTCATTCCGATTGCGCCCGACCTCGTGAAGCGGTTGAAAAGCTCGGACAAGAAAGATCAGATTTCCGTATCGGTAGTGACGAACTGTCAGCTATACACACCTATTGGAAATTTTCCCTATTCGCAAACCTCAAAGATGACGCTATGAGAACTGGAAAGCGAAGCATCGATTGGGGTGAACAGTTCGATAATTTGTTCAGCCGGGCAAAAGGTCAGTTCATCGACGTGAAAAAATACGCGGTGCTCAACGACACTTTGGGACTAATGAAAGAGGTCATTTCAACGACACTCGACGATACGAAAAAACTGGCGCAAACCCTTAAAGCATCCACACCGAAAGAAACCTGCCGCAATGTCTGGAACTTCTGTTTTCATCACATTCAGTATGAAAAAGACGAGACGAATATCGAGCAGGTACGAAGACCCGCAAGGGCTTGGAAGGACCGGATAAGAGGGATTGACTGCGACTGTTTAACCGTGTTCATCGGGTCAGTACTGACCAACCTCGGAATTCCCTTTTTGATCCGGATAACGAAATACAACTGGAACAACGATTACGAACACGTTTACCCGGTCGCCCTGATCGGAAACGAAACCATCATCATGGACGCGGTAGTGCATCAGTTCAACTACGAAGTTCCATACACAGAAAAAAGAGACATCAGTATGAAATTGCAGTATTTGAATGGCTTTGAAGACGACGAGGAGGACGATTTCGAAGCACACGACGAAGACGAAAACGATCAGTTCGATGGCATCGACGTACCGGAAGACGCAGAAGCATTATTTCTGTTTGACGACGAGGATCTGGAAGGACTGGACGGGAAAGCCAAACGTCAGGAAAAAAAGGCGGCACGGAAAGAGAAACGAGCCGAGAAAAAAGAAGAGCGCAAAGAGAACAAGCCAACGCTGAAAGACCGGCTAAAAAAGGGGCTGAACGTAGTAAACAAACTGAACCCGGTTACAGCTCTTCTTCGCGCGGGAATCCTGGCAGCGATGAAGCTCAACGTCGGGAAGGCAGCAGCCAAGCTGCGTTATTCCTACTGGACGGAAGCTCAGGCAACTGCCGGGCAAATGGAACCAGGTAAATGGAAGCAACTACAGGATGTTCGCAAAAAACTGGAAAGCATTTTCTACGGTGCAGGCGGTAAGATCGCGAACCTGAAAAAAGCTGTGCTGACCGGCAAGGGGAACAAAGACAAAAAAATAGCTTTGAATGGTCTGAGCGCAGTTATTCAACCCGTTTCCGATTATCAAGATTTGCAGACCATTATCGGATCAGATACTTTTTATGAAGAGTTCGACGAAGTGAAAGCATCGGGTGTCCATGGCTTGGGCGAACCGATCTCCGCCGCCGCCGCACTTGCTGCCGCTTCCGGTGTGATCGCAACCATTGTAGGGTTGATTAAAAAAGTCGGTTCGTTGTTCAAAAAAGGAAGCCCGCAGGAACAGCAGGAAATTCTCAGCGACAACACGACAGACGAGGAAGAAAAAACGCGCGAGTTCAGTATCAAGAACATTGCAAACAAAGTGCAACAGCTTCCCAAGCTCCCGCAGGTGATCGCCACGAAGTATGCTCCGATCATCGCACAAGGCGCGGCGATCCTGAACGAAGAAAGCATAAGCAAAAACGGAAAGGAAATTGACGACGACGAGGAAACGACCGAAGCCGCAGAACTGGACCTTTCAGAACTGGAAACCGGCGATAAGAACACCTTGCCCGCAGTAGCGAAAGAAGCGGAACCACCTGCAAGCAACGCCGGAACCACAGAGATTGCGAAGTCCGACAACATGGCACCTGCAGCCAGTAAAGATGCCACACCGAAAGCCGACACAAAGCCCGGTGTCATGCAATGGGTGAAAGATCACCCGTACATCACCGTCGGGATCGCGGTGGTGACCATTGGCGGCGCGATCATGGCATATAAAGCCTACCAGGCAGCACAAGCCAAAAAAGCCCAGGAAGCGAAACGAAACCTGTCCGGTGTCCCCGTCAAAGGTACTGGAAAGCGCACCAAGTCGAAAACAGTTTCCGGCGGGATTCGAAAAGTGAAGCTGCTTTAAACCATCTAAATCAAATAATCATGTCAAAAAGAAAGAAAGGCAAGCGTAACGGGCTTGCAGGAGTGCTCGATGCCTATAACGGGCGGGAAACGGGAGCCGGAAACGCCGGGAACACCGCACTTAAAACCATCGTCGACACCGTGCTCGGCGTTCCTGTGGGAATTGCAATCGGTGGGGCGGCGGGGTTGTGGTCGCTGCCCTTCGGTCTGGTAATGATCGCGGCAGGTCATCACTTCAAAGATCAATCGGGACTACTGAAAATATCGGGAGCGGCGGCAATCGCTTACGGTGTCGCAAAGAACATCGACTTCAATACTGCCGCCAAGAACGCCAAAGCTGCCGGGGTAAGTGGACTTGCCGGAACCACCGAAGGGATCAAGGACCGGTTGAAAACGGTAAAAGACGACCTGCTCGCCGCGTACTTCCTGGACCGTCTTTTCAAAAAAGACGACGGCACTGGAACACCGGCCACCAAAATGGCTGAGATCGAAGACGAAGACGTAACAATCGGGGCAATCGACCTTTCGGCCCTCGATATGTTCGACGAGTTCAACCAGCAGGAAGCCGACGAGTTCGAAGCCGCTCAGGCAGAGGAAGCCCTATACCGCGAACCGGAACAACTGCCGGATTTCTCGGTGAACTATGTCGAGCCAGTGAGCCGCGAAGCCTCCTTTGGACTGTTCGAAGAAGACGAACCGGACCTGTCCGAGATCTAAAAATTAAATCACCAATTAGTAATTAATCATCCCCGCATGACGCGGACTAAATCACAAAACCATGATCGACGAATTTTTAAATTCAGAGTACAACAATGCAGGAGAATTGTTTGGACTAGACGCAGTTAACCGCATGGTCAACAGCGCGAATCCCGTGCAGAAAGCAATGGCAGTTAAAAAGGTCGTGCAGCAGGCACAGGTAGCAACTTCCCGCAGGTCCCGCGCGGAAATGGAAAAGAACTTCAAGCAGCTGCCACCCAATGTAAAACAGGAATTGCTTAAAGGAGGTGTTCGCCTGGCGGACTACACGATCTACTCCATTAAACAGATCAATTCCAAAACGATCAAGCTGTTTGAACCGCAGGACGATAAAGAGGTCGGAGTGCGTAACATTTCAAACGCGAAGCTTCCGAAAAACACGGTCTTCATGGTCAGCGGCATTTACCTGTTAACCGGTGTAAATCCTGACCCGACGAACAGCGAAGGTCATAAGTCCATCAACTTCGGAAGTGTAGCGCGGGTTCCGGCAATCTGTAATGGCGAGTTTTCCCTGAAAGCGAACCGTAAGCAAATCATTCCCGAGAACCAGGCAGTCCGAAGGTTTGCAACCGACAACGATATGACCGTGCCACTCGGTTACTATAAGCTCGACAATCCCCGCATGATCAAGGACGAGGAACTGATCGAGTTTACCGTCGAGCTCGGAACCCAGTTCCAGATCCCGGCAAACCAATGGCTCTACGTGGGACTGGACGGAACAATGACCACGCCGTGATAAACAAGTGTTAGCACGTGGGAGCCGGGCAGCTCAAAAACCGGCTCCTCACTAACCGGGTTCAATCACCTAAATCATTTCAAACATGAGTTTCAAATATCATCTAATCAAAGAGCGATTCGACATTGCGGTAACCTCCGCAAACCAGTCATTCAAAGGAGAGTTCGAACTGGACAAGAACGCCAACTACCTGTTGGGGATCGCTCTTACTTCCGACCGTGACGATCTGCTGTTTTACCGGGGTAGCCAGAAAATGCTGCTCAACGATGTGGAACTGTTCCCTGAAGGATTCGAAAGCAAGCTTCTTCTCTCAGGGCTGAACGTGGCTCCGGACGAGCGCATGATAACGCTTGGAGAAATCAGAACGGGGAATGGAAAACTGGATATTCTTTACAAGGATTCAGACCATATAAACGCAGTCTTCGCAGCCTATCGCGTCACCATCTACGCTTTTTCGGCAGTCGATAAACCCGAACAATCCTAAGCCATGAAAAAGATCCTTGTCCATACGCTAAAAGTTTCGACCCCTGGTGCTAAAGTACAGCTGCAAATCCGCTTGCCGCGCAATGTGAAAACCGTTACGGCTATCAACGTCACGACGAACGGTTTCCCGGTCGATTCAAGCTCGAAACGCGAGGTCGGTTGGTTGTGGTTGCGGCTTCCCGAAATGCGGGACGTGTTTTTCGCCGAGGTGCTGAAAGTGCCAGTTCAGGAACACGGTAACGCCACCTTTTCAAACATTCCGAACCTGTCATTTGGAGCAGGCAACGCATGGATAGACGGAGGAAAAGAGGAAACCTTTTCGGTTGTCGTGGACAAGCTCTCTACCCTGGTCGAAGGGTATTACACGGACCAGTTGAAAGGCGATTTTACTGCCAGTTACACCGTCAATATTTACCTAATAGCCGAGACATGACCGAAGGGCTTGCAATCGAGATCGCCTGCGCGAAAATGCGGGAACTCGGGATAGGAAAAGATTACCTGCTCAGGTACCGCCATTTCCTGCTGTTGCCCTCGAAGCAAATGGAACTGGCAGACTTCAACGACCTGTTCATCCTTATAACGCCTGATGTCGACACGCGGGTTTTCTCGCCCTCCGGCATCTTCGATCTGCGCGACCCGGGAGTAAGCGAAATGCAATACCTGTTCCGGGGGAAGATTGCCATCGAGAACCTGAACCCAAAGCTGCCCATACAGGTCAAATTCTTACAAGTAATACCAACACTCAAAACACCTTAATCATGGAAGATTTCGAAGCAAATCATAAACAGCGCAGCAATAACACCCGGACCTCGAAGGAGCCTTATTCCCGCGAACGTTTGGAGAACATCAAGCGCATCGTTTCCCGCTTCCAGCAGAACGGTAAAGGCAAACGGTATTCGATTATCGTAGATGGCGAAATGGTCGTTCCGAAAACAGACGACCCGGAACAGTTCGACGAGTACCTGGATTACATTAACCTGCATACGGAATACGTCGAGGTCCGCACGTACTACGGCAACTCCCCGAACTGCAATGTCTACAAATTCTTCATGCGGGGAACGCCCCTGCAAGGTCTGCCGCAACTCGGAGCAGTCGAAGTCCAGGAGAAGATCGACCAGGCGCTTTCGCGGCAAAAACTGGAAACAGACATCCGAATACTGGAGAAGGACAAAGCACAACTGGAGGAACTGGTTTCGAGCCTGAGAAAGAAACTAAAAGGCTTCAAAAAGCTGCAAGCCAAACTGGACGAAAAGCAAATCGACATCGGCGATCTGTTCACCAAGGGAATAGAGCTTTTCGGAGCATTCCAGGCAAAGAAGAACGGGTTTCCAACACAAGTGCAGGGACTACCTGAAACGCCATCGGCTGAAGTCGAGCTGGTTTCCGAACAGTCCGAGACCGATAAGCACTTCGAGGAACTAAAATCGAAATACTCCGACAAACAGCTGCTACGGGCAATGCAGGCGAGCGAACTATTCGCCAAATACCCTGAGCTGCGCGAGGATTTCAAAGCAATCATTAACGCCAAAATCAAAAACGATGAGTAATTACAAATTCAACATCACCATTTCGGGAACGGAAAAAGAAGCCACCGAAAAAGCGCAGGGAATCGCCGTAATCGCAGCTCACCTCGACGCTAAAACCATCACCGCCTTAGCAAAGGTAATCCAGACCCAGCCCGCAAAAGTAGCGATGGCAAAGCGGTTCCTGGGCGTGTAACCGATCCAATTCTTAATCACCTGAATCATGGAAAGTGCAGCGAATTTACCGCAGCGCATCGAGCAGCCTACACCCCAGATTGTCGTTTCGAGTGGCAAGCAGGGCGTTTGGAGTTCCCTCAATCCGAAACAGCGGAACTTGTTCGCTTCGCTTATCGCCGGGGGAATCGTGGTTGGTGTCGGTGTTTTGGTGATCTGGCTCGCCGACAAAAAGGTGAAGCAGATCCGCGCAGGAAAAGAGGAAACGAAATCGTTCGGTGGCGACAAGCACGCAACCTGGGCGAAACAGTTCAAACAGGGATTCGATAACGATGGTTGGTGGGGAACGGACGTGCCACTCGTTCGCCAGACGATGCGGGCGATCCCATCCAAAGAGGACTTTAAGAAAGTGCAGGATTCGTACCGGATTCTATACCAAGGCGCGAACCTGATAGAAGACCTGTCCGACGAGCTTACTAAGATGGAATATGAAGAGCTGCTCGCAATAAAAAACAGCAAGCCCGAAAAGTCCAAAGGAAGCGCGGGAGTTAAGATTTACGATCCGACCGGTTGGGCAAAACGCCTGCACGCGGCAATGAACTACACCTGGATCGGCTTCATGCCCGGAACCGACGAGGAAGCTATCGAAGCGGTGTTCCAGGAATTCCCCAATCAACAAGCTTTTTACAACACGGCAGCGGTTTACAAACGGCTCTATGGGGTTTCTGTCTGGACCGACCTCGACGGAGACCTGGATTGGTCGCTCGACTGGCGGGCGCTGCTACACAAGAAACCGAAAAAATAAGTGAAGCCATGGAAAAAAGAACCAAATTTTTATTGATCGGTTCTGGTGTGGTGGCAGTCGTTGGTGGGTATTTCCTATATAAGCACCTGACGAAAGACGCATCCCCTAAATCAATCTCGGATTTCGAAGACGCAGTAAACGAAAACAAACTGCCTGCTCCATCGACATCTGCGCCGAAACCGGCTAAAGCCCCAAGCAGTTACAAGCCCGCACCGGCAAACTCGACTTTCCCCCTCAAACGCAAGAGCAAAGGAACGCTTGTTAAAGATGTTCAGGCTGCATTGATGAAAAAATACGGGGGAGCCATTTTGCCGAAATACGGGGCGGATGGTTACTACGGCGAGGAAATGCAGGTCGCGCTCACAAAGTCGGGCATCGAACTAACCATCGATTCCGACCTGTATGCAAAAATCATCGCCGGGACCGCCGGAAACAAAGCTGTGGGCAGCAAAGAACCACCGAAAGCAGCGACCGAGTCCGCCGATACAATCGCCGACCTGCTTTATTCGGGGTTAGATCAGCGCAACATCGCTACGACGCTCCGCGCACTCGGAAAGATCACCAATGTAACGCATTACATAAAGATCAACGAGAAATTCAAAACCAAACGCGTTAACGGAGGTGTACGCATGACAATCGCAACGGCACTCGGAAGAACGTTCATGTTCGATCCGGAACGCACCAAGTACCGCGCCCAGCTTTACCGCATCGGTCTTAAATGGCGCAACGACAAGTGGGCGCTTGCCGGAACGTTCGGGGAAGTTTCAAACCGCCTTGTAACGATCAAACGCGCCAAAATCTGGGACAATTCCGGTAATCACCTGACAGTACCGAAAGCGACGATTGTAGGTTCGTTCGTAGCCGCTAACAATGGACTGACCGAGTTCCTTACGCTCGATGGAAGAAGATTATTCATTGATACAAAATCAATCAGTTACCACCATGATTAACGAAGTAAAGAAACTCGCAAAAGAGAAGGGTTTCATCATCAACGAAAAGCCCTATTTCCTCAATATCTGGGGATTCCGTGCCAACAGTCAAACGCCTAACAGCTTCGACGACGAGATGCACATTTTTATGAATATCGGGACGGAGAGGCTGCCGAAATGGGCATACTGGGTTTTCAAATGCACGACCGATCCCGGAACGTACTGGCTCAAAAACCCAATGAATCCTCAGGGGACTGCGATCCTGAACCCTGGGCAGTATATCGATGCTTACCAAATCGGCTTGCACCGTGGCAAGTATAAAGCCCTCGTTCAACGCGGGGTGGTCAGCGTGACCCGCGACTACGACCGTGACGCTGTCCTTGATTTTGCAAATGGTCGTGTCGTGCGAGGTCTCTACGGGATCAACATACACCGTGCGTCCCAAGTCGGGAGTACGCTAACCGTAGACAAATATTCGGCAGGTTGCCAGGTTTTCAAGAACGCCCAGGACTTCGATTTCTTCATCAAGCTTTGCGAATTACACCGCAGCTTCCACGGGAACAAGTTCACGTACACGCTCGTCGACAAGCGCATGGAACACCGCCAGACCCTAAAAAAGGTCGCTATTAGCGCGGTGCTCGTCGGTCTGCTCATTGGCGGCTTTTTCTTAATCGAACCCGAACCCAATGAATAAGCGCACTATCCCTTATCACAAGCTGAATTTCCTGCTGTCCGTCATCGGCTTCATCGGGAGTTTAGGGTTCTATTACGGAGTGCTTCGCAAAGTCTACGCCGACGAAGAACCGAAAGAAAAACAGCGCATCGAGCAACTGGAAAAAGAAAACCGGAAGCTGCGCGAAAACCTGCACGATTGCGATTCCCTCAGATTGCAACCGACCCTGTAAATCGGCGCTCCCCGCATTCAATCACCAAATCGAAACACCATGGACAAGAACATCGTTTACCTCGACCTGTTTAGCGGTCTCGGCAGTTTTGCGAAAGGCTTACTGGATGCGGGGTTTGTATTCAAGAAACACTATTTCAGCGAAATTGACAAACACGCAATTGCCAACTATCACTATAACTTCAAAAACGCCAGTTATGCCGGTGACATCAACCAGTTCGACACCCAGGAAATCCAACGCCCGGACGTCGTTTCTTTCGGCTCCCCTTGCCAGGATCTTTCGCTCGCTGGAAGAAGGGCGGGGCTTAAAGGACGAAAAAGTAATCTCTTTTTTAAAGCAATCGAAATCATTGACAAACACAGACCCCGTGTGTTTGTCTTTGAAAACGTCGCAGGGCTTTTCTCCAGTAACAAAGGCAAAGACTTTGAAATCGTACTTCAAACGATTGCCAAGCTTGGGGTATATGAGTGCCAATGGCAACTTATTAATACTGCCTGGTTTCTACCCCAGAACCGAGAGCGGGTTTACCTTGTCGGATGTCATAGAGACGAACCCCGGGGAACGGTTTTTCCACTCCACGTACCGTATGAAAAAGACCGCCCGTTCGAGCGGAAAATAGAGCTTGTCGGTGCCGTTACGGATTCAGGCTCCCAAACCTGCAGGGTGTTCGAAGGAACCCGTCTTTCGCCCGCTTTAATGGTCGCGACAGGGTTCGCCGCCGGTTACCTCGCAGTTGGGAACAGGGTTCGCCGCCTAACGCCAATCGAGGGTGAAAGGCTGCAAGGGCTTCCGGACGACTGGACGAAATATGGAATTTACGAAGGTGAGCAAAAAGTCATTGCGGATACCCACCGTTACGACCTGATCGGGAACGCGGTTAGTCGCCCGGTCGTTACCGAGATCGGCAAAGCTTTACTAAGTGGTTTCAACCCTTCGCTGAATGGATTTCAGCCCGAAAATATTTCAGCCTTAGAACTTGAATCCGAAGCGCTGCTACTTCAATTCCTTTTCAACAAATCATCTAAATCAAAACGCCATGATTAGTGCGAACAACTATTTCGCGGAAATAGCTAAGCTCGATATTGCCTCGCTTCCCGCAGACCTGAAAGCAGGTCACGCTCACGTCAAAAAAGCAACGATCAACGGTAAGAGCTGGAAGAATTACGAAAGTAACCCGCTCGTACAGGAAGCAATCGACAAGTATTTAGACCTGCTCAACGACTACCTGGGTAAGAAGGCAAGATCGACACGAACGAGCGTACGATCAAAAACCGCTAAAAAAGGAGCCACGACACGCAAGCGAACTACTACGGCTCAACAACAAAAAGCCGCATCTGCGAAAACGCCAAAAGTGCGAAAGCCGAAAGTTCGCAAACCTGCCAAAAGGAAGATCAGAAGACCAGTAAAGAAAATATACCGTTTCGACGGTCAGCAGGTCGAGCGCATTTCCGAAGAGCTGAAATTCATTAAGCGCTTTGTGCTCATGCACGGCAAATCGAAAACCCCTCAACAGATTCGGCTTTTCATCAATGCTTTACAGAAAGCCATCACCGAAAAGCGCATCCGCAAAACGTCTGTTCATGCTTCCGAAATACTGGAGATCCAGGACGCACTACTGAGCCTTCACACGAAGCTTCGCGGACGGCAGGCAATCAAAGTAGAGATCGGGGAAGAACGCCGCTCGCATTTCCTGACCATTACAGGAAAACAACGTCTTTTACCTTCGATCCGGTTCATTAAGAACTATATCGGCTTGCAGGGGAAGAAGGTGCAAACCACAGCGGTTAAAAGCTTGCTTGCACGGATCGACAAAGCGATCTCGACGAAAGCAGTTCCGGCTCGCGATCCTTATGCAAAACAGGTACATGATATAGCCGAAACGCTTCGATCATTCGTAAGCAAAAACCGTGTTGAGGGCACCTTGAACATTCCGGGCAGGGAACTGAACGGTCTAAGTGGCATAGTCGACGGGTTAGAAGCGATAAGCGGCTTTAGCGGGTTGGGTAGCATCACCGAAGACACTATCGTAAGAGGAAGCGAGCTTGCCGAAATGGACTTTCCGACCATTGGTTTCCGGGGCAAATGGCACGACTTCATAGGCGACCCGACACAGGGATTCACCGCAATGGTATTCGGAAAACCGAAGTTCGGAAAGTCTGCGCTTTGCATCGATTTCGCAGACTACCTTTCTAAGCATCACGGCGAAGTTCTTTACGTGGCCCGCGAGGAACAGATCAGCGGAACGCTCAAAGACAAAATGATGCGAAGCCGTGCGTACGAGGTCAATTTCACTTCATCCATTCCCGCAGACCTTTCGCCTTACGATTTCGTGTTCCTGGATAGTATTACGATGCTCGGGTTGAGCACGGACGATCTGGAAGAGCTACGGGAGGAATACCCGGAGATTTCCTTTGTCTTCATTTTTCAAACTACCAAGCAAGGCGCATTCAGGGGATCGAACGAGTACCAGCATAACGTCGACATCGTGATCGAAATTCCGGAAATCGGTCACGCGGTACAATACGGCCGGTTTAATCAAGGCGGCGAAATGGAGATTTTTTAACCATCAAATCAAAATAGCATGAAAACAAAATTCGCGTTGGTACTGTCCGGCGGCGGCTTCAATGGAGCCTTCCAGGTCGGAGCGTTAAAGTACATTTCCGAGAAGTGGAGAAGCATTTCGGGAAGTGATAAGCCGATGAAATTCGACATCATTTCCGGTGTGAGCGCCGGAGCCATCAACGGGGCTTTGATCGCCATGAACGAGCAAAGTTTGCTGCATGACCTTTGGGTAAACAAGATCGGCAGAAACGGGGCTTCCGAAATCTACACGTCTCCCGTGATCGACACCCAGCACAAAGGCGACAAGCTCAAATTCAAGCTCGACAAAAAGGAACTGACCAGGCAGCTGTTGGCCAGCGTAGACCTGAAATTATCCTTCTTCTCAAAGTTGGGGGTGATCTTTTCCAAAGAGAAGCGCCAGGCGTTCATTGATTCGGCGATTGAACAACTCGGCGAAGCGGTCAAAGCCAACCTCCACAAGATCAAAAGCATTGCCGATAACACACCCCTTCACCTGAAATTAGGTCGTTACCTCGACCGCAGCAAGATTAAAGGAACGATCTTCACCTGTGGTTTTGTGTCGCTTAATACCGGGACTTATCACAGTGTAGCGCATACGGATTTCACCACTCCGGAAGACTTCGTTAATGGTGTACTTTCCTCAACTGCCATTCCTGCAATCTGGAAACCGGTCGAGAAAGTTTCATTCCTTGAAGGGCAGAAACGGGTTACCGCTTACAACAATGTCGACGGCGGTATAATGAACGTTTCACCGTTGGGCGATGTTATCAAGCTCATCAACGAGGACCCGGAGGAATGCCGTTACAAGATCATCGTCATAAACTGTAACAGCGGGTTCCCGAAAATTCAGGAATACCAAAACAAGTCCATAGGAGAAATCGCCGCCCGTGCGATTTACGAGCTTTCACTGACGGAAGTGTTCAACAACGACGTAAGCCACTTTCTGCAAATGAACGACCTCGTAAAACAGTTTACCGGGTTCGGAAAGAACGTACAGCTTCGCACGGGAGACAACCGACCTATCAAGGCATTTGACGCTATCGTCGTGAACCCTGATCGCAATGTCGACATGGGCAGTTCCCTTGTGGCAAATGAGAAATTGATCTACCAAAGAATGGCGCACGGTTACCTGAACGCACAGAAAGCGTTCCTGGTTTAACTGGCCCCGAACCACCGACCGAAGCCCCTTCAACCCCTATTTCAGGGCGTTTTAGGGGCTTCTTAGCATTAACTAGCAATTATTAGCTAAAACCAACCCCGAATGGGTTCACCACCACCCAAACATCTAGTATCATGGCTACGGATTTAATAGCGGCCATCCGCAAAGAATTACAGAAAATCAAAGGATTACGAAAAGCAGCAGCACAAAAGCTGACAGCCGAAGGCCTCAAATTGTACAAAGGTTTCGAGAACACGAGTACAGAAAAGCGAGAACAGCTGATCGATGCAATGCGTGAGTTTGCAGCTATCGCAGTCCGACAGTTGAACAGATTGATAACTAAGAAAACAACAGAAAAATGAAAACTTCATTATCCCAGTTTGAGCAATTCGCTCCCAAGAGTGTAAAGCTGTTACGCAAAGAGCGAAAAGGATGCTTGATTTATACCCGTGTTTCATCAAAGGAACAAATGGAAGGTGTAAGTATGGAAACACAGCTCAACCATTGCCACAACCTCGCGCATAAAAAACAGCTGAATATTCTCCGGTACTTTGGTGGTGAACACGATTCAGCGAAAACCGATGAAAGGAAAGAGTTTAAGCGTATGCTTGAATATGCCAGACGAAATAAAGAAATCGGTTACATTCTCATTTATGCTTACAGTCGATTTTCAAGGACTGGTGGCGGTGGAATGGCCATTATTGAGGAATTAAAGCAATTAGGCGTTTATATCATTTCCGCAACGCAGGAAATTGACGCACACACATCTTCTGGTACGCTTCAGGAAGGTATGCACATGGTCTTTTCTCGTTACGACAATGACGTTAGAAGAGAAACGAGCATGAATGCGATGATTACCAAACTCCGCAACGGTCATATAACTGGTAGTGTTCCTTATGGCTATACTAACATGAACCCGGGCAAAAAACAAACTCCGAACCTTCAAATCAATAAGTTGGGCGAGCTTATCCGCGAAGCTTTTCTTTTGAAAGCAAACCACGATTTAAGCTACAATGAAATTACCAAACGTCTAAACAAGAAAGGCTGGACAAAGGGAGCGAAAAGATTAAGCGAGATTTTCCGTAACCCGTTTTATTGTGGGCTTATGGTTTCTACACTCGTACCGGGGGAAGTGATCGAAGGAAAACACCCACCAATCGTTTCGCAGGAAGTATTCTTGAAAGTCAACGGAATATTGGCGGATAAACGCACCTTAGGACATAAATATAACCGCGACGATGAAAACCTTCCTTTAAAGCAAACAGTGCGTTCAGAAAGCGACAAAACTCCCCTAACGGGCTACATAGTCAAGAAGAAGGGATTGTACTACTACAAGAACAATACACCGGGTAGCAAAGAGAACAAAAGCGCTAAGCAAATGCACGAAATGTTTAAGCAGCTTTTAGCAGAATACGCCCTCATCGATGAAAACATGGTTGGCCCTATTAAAACGCTTATGATCGAAATGTGCGTTCAACAGCACAAAGAAAGTATCGAGGAGGCAATCGCCTTGGAAGCGAGGTTGTCAGAAATTGAAAAGGACATTGAAACCATGGAATTACGTCACGCTTTAGGTAAGATAGAGGATGAGATTTTCGATAAGTACCGCTCACAGTTCGTTACCGAAGCCATCGGCATTAAGGAGAAATTGGTTAATTGCTCGTTTGAACTATCGAACCTTGAAAAAGCGGTCGATACAGCTCTTACGTATGCGCTACAACTCCCTGTTTTGTGGGAATCCGGAGATTTGGAAGAGAAGAGACGGATTCAAAATATTGTCTTTCCGGCTGGTTTAACGTTTGACTTCCAAGGTGGCCAATATCGAACCAATCGCGTCAACGAGTTGTTTTCATTTATCCCAATGTTTACAAGGGTTTCGGGGGAAAAGAAAAAGGGGACAGTAGATAAATTTGATCTACTGTCCCCTTCCGTACTCGAGGCCGGAATCGAACCGGCACTCCCGAAAGAACAGGATTTTGAATCCAGCGCGTCTACCAGTTCCGCCACTCGAGCATTCCTTTTATTGGACGGTGTTCGTCTCGCAACGAACGGGTGCAAAAATAGGGAATTTATTCAAAACCACAAGTACGCCCGGAAAAAAGTCGGCAGGCAATCAGGAGCCACCCGGAAACCATGAGTGATTGCCTCTCTTTATATTCCCTCTCAGGGAAGAAACTGAGCAGGTTCCCAGCAATTTAACAGTGAGCTCATGAAAAAATGATCCACCAATCCGCAGGAATCAATAAAAATAAACGGGTAATGGTTACATTTGGAGCAAATTGATCTTCATGCACATTACCCGGTCACTGGCTCCTGTACTGGCGCAAAAACTAGCTGAAAGTAAAATAATCGTGTTGCGCGGGCCACGAAAAGCCGGCCGAAAAACACTGCTTTCCCAGCTGCTTCAACCGAAATGGGAACAGGTTATTTCCATCGATTGCAGCGACAAGAAGCAGAAAAAAAGCATCGACGATGTGGCATTGTTCGCCGAACAAACAACCAGTCATTCCATCATTATCCTCGAAGAAGCACAATTGCTGGTGAACCTCCAGGCGATCATCGATCACGCGCTTGGCAACGACAACATCGAAAATCTTCTGCTCTGCTGTTCGTTCGAGCCGGCTTTGCAGGAAGAATTGTGGGAAGCCCTACGCTACCAGGGACTGGAATTACAACTGCTGCCCTACTCCTATTCCGAAATGGCGCAGGCAAACGGCCTGGGAGCCGAAGAACAGCAAGTAGAACAACGGCTCATTTTCGGTTATTACCCCGAAATTGTCGCCAACCCGGAAAATGCAGAACAACTGCTGATCGAATTGCTGGAGCAAAGCATTTTTACACAGCTTGGCGCCGGCGAGCGCATTAACAAAAGCGAACAGCTCATTCACCTGCTGCGCCTGCTGGCGTTTAATATCGGGCAGGCCATCAGCTACAACGACCTCGGGCAGCAATGCGGGCTCGACAACGAAACCGTTGAGCGCTACATCAAGCTGCTAGAGAAAGCACATTTGCTCTTCATGCTGCCGTCGTATTTCAACGGGCATCGCTACGAGCTTAAGAAAAGCCACACCGTTTATTTCGTCGACAACGGCATCCGCAACGCGCTCATCCGCCAGTTCCAGCCGCTGACGTTCCGTAACGACATTGACCTGCTCTGGAAAAACTGGGTGATCTCCGAACGGCGCAAAGCGAATATACTGGCCGGCAGAACGCCCGATTGTTTTTTCTGGAAAACGCATACCAAACAGGAAATCGACTATCTTGAGGGCAATGACGGCGAAATTTCCGCATTTAAAATGCAGTGGGACAAGAAAAAGAAGATCAAAATTCCCGCAAGCTTTACCGAAGCTTATCCTGCGATCAAAACAACCGGGATCAATCGTTCCACTTTCTGGAGCCTGATCACGAAGAAATAGCATTAAAAAAAAGACCATGAAAACAAAAGAAGAGATCGTCAACAACTGGCTGCCACGCTATACGGGAGAATTGCTGGAAAATTTCGGTGAATACATTTTGCTCTGCAATTTTCACAATTACGTAGAGAAATTCGCCGAAGACAACAACGTTCCGTTCATCGGGAAAGGCAAGCCCATGCAGTGCGCAACGGCCAATGGCATTACCATTATCAATTTCGGAATGGGAAGTGCTTCGGCGGCAACCGTAATGGACCTGCTTTCCGCTATCAAGCCAAAAGCCGTTTTGTTCCTCGGCAAATGCGGCGGACTGAAAAGGAAAAACCAGGTGGGCGATTTCGTGCTTCCGATCGCAGCGATCCGAGGTGAAGGAACCAGCAACGATTATTTCCCTGTCGAAGTTCCGGCGCTTCCGGCATTTGCCCTGCAGAAAGCCATTTCGACGACGATCCGCGACGCCGGTTTCGATTACTGGACAGGAACCTGTTATACAACCAACCGCCGCGTATGGGAACACGACGAAGTCTTCAAAAGCTACCTGAATTCCATTCGTGCCATGGCCATCGATATGGAAACAGCCACGATCTTCATGGTCGGATTTGCCAACAAGATCCCGACAGGCGCTTTGCTTTTGGTTTCCGATCAGCCGATGGTTCCCGAAGGTGTCAAAACAAGTGAAAGCGATTCTAAAGTTACATCCGAGTTTGTAAACCGTCATCTGGAAATCGGCATCGAATCGCTGAAACAGTTGAAGTTCCATGGGAATACGGTGAAGCATTTGCGATTTTAAGACGGAAGGATTTCAGGAAAGTAAGACATGTGACGCTATTTATTACACCACAGATGGCGCATATTTTCGCAGAGGAAAGGTTTCACGCAGCTATTGTCCTGGCCGGTAAGCCATAGCATTTTTCCGAAAGGAATACCTGCTTCGGGCTGTTTAGATGATTCCGCAGATACCGGTTTTGTTGGTTTTTTCACACACAAACATAGTTGAAAGACGGTTTTGAACTTTCAAGCATTCACAAAAGATCTTAATTTTTTCAATTGCACGGTAGGGATAAATCGTTAAATTCATACCCAAACTATGCGAAAATGAAAAAATCTCTCAACCTCCTCGGGGCAATTCTCCTTGTTGCCTCGACGTGTCTGAATGCGCACGCGCAGACGCACGAAAAAGGGCCATGGCGGAAAACACAGGAATCCGCCTTCCCCAAAGTCGGAACACGTTACATTCTTCCGGCAAAATACCTCACATTCAGCCTGAACGTCGGTAAGATGCAGCAGCAGCTCAGCCTTGCGAAACGCGAAACAGATCCTTCGTACGTTCCGGTTTACATCGAGCTTCCAAAACCGGACGGAACTTTTGGCTACTACCGTATCTATGAAAACACGACCATGGCGCCCGAGCTCGCGGCTAATTTCCCGGAAATCCGCTCATTCGACGGGATTCCGACAGACGGCAACGGCGAAGTCGTGAAGCTCGACCTTACTCCACAAGGTTTTCACGCAATGATCCTTTCTCCTTTCCAGCCAACGATGTTCATCGACCCTTACTCTCACGGCGGCGGCGATATCGAAAGCTATATTGTTTACTCCAAAGCCGATTTCGTAACCGACAAGCGCATGGAATGCCATGTGGAAGACGTCCTGACGGAAGTCAAAGGACAGAACGAAGTAGACATTACAAAAGTCTTCGGAACCTGTCAGAAACGCACGTATCGCCTGGCGCTCTCGGCCACGGGAGAATACACGGCCTTCCACGGCGGAACAGTGGTGAATGCACAAGCGGCCCAGGTAACAACCATGAACCGCGTAAACGGCGTTTACATGCGCGATATGGCGATCACCATGACCATTATCGGGAATAACAACCTGCTGATCTACACGAATTCCGGTACGGATCCGTTCACGAACGGTAATCCGGGCTCTATGATCACCCAGAACCAAAACAACACAACAACTGTAATCGGCTCCGGGAACTATGATATCGGGCACGTATTCGGAACCAACAGCGGCGGACTCGCCGGACTCGGAGTTGTTTGCTCGAGCGGTAATAAAGCCCGCGGAGTTACCGGAAGCAGCGCACCAGTGAGCGATCCGTTCGACATTGACTACGTTGCACACGAAATGGGCCACGAATTTGCAGGAAATCACACATTCCGGGCAAATACAGGATCCTGCAACGGGAATGCCAACAACGGTACCGCCATGGAACCGGGAAGCGGATCAACGATCATGGCCTACGCCGGGATCTGTACGGCCACCAATGATGTTCAGCCGAATTCAGACGACCATTTCCACGGAATTTCCCTCCAGGAGATCGGCGCGTTCATTACCGGCGGAAGTCATACCTGCCCGGTGATCACCACGATTCCGAACCAGTCTTCGCCATCTATCACATCTACAGTAGGCAACGTCACCATTCCTGCCAATACGCCTTTCGCGCTGACGGCCATTGCAACAGACGCCGATGGCGATGCGCTAACGTATTGCTGGGAACAAATGAACAACCAGACATCGACACAACCACCGGTGGCAACAGCGACAGGCGGGCCGAATTTCCGTTCAAAAAGTCCGACAGCAAGCCCGACGCGTTATTTCCCGAGCATCCCGAGCCTGATGGCCGGCGGACCGTTCACCTGGGAAGTGCTTCCAACGGTAAACAGGACGATGAACTTCCGCGTTGCCGTCCGCGACAACGAGATCAACGGCGGCTGTAACGATCATGCAGACATTACCGTTACGACGACGACAACCGCAGGGCCATTCGTTGTAACTTATCCGTCTGCAACAGGTATTTCCTGGCCTGGAAATTCCTCCCAGACCGTTACATGGAACGTTGCCAATACGAATACAGGTGCTGTTAACTGCGCGAACGTCGACGTGATCATTTCCATCAACGGCGGTTCCACCTTCACAACCATCGCCAACGATGTACCGAACGACGGAAGCCAGGTGATCACCGTTCCGAACACGGCAAGCACAACGGCGATCATCATGGTGATGTGTGCCAACGGAACCTTCTTCGACGTATCGAACAATGTCTTTACTATCACTGCAGCGACCAGCGATTACACGCTTGCACTGGTGAACAACGCGATGAGCGCCTGCCAGGGAACAGATGCTGTTTTCTCCGTAACCGTAGGCCAGCTCGGTTCTTATACAAGCCCGGTCACACTTTCCGCAACAGGATTACCGGGCGGAGCTACCGCAACATTCTCCCCGAACCCTGCTACGCCGGGAACATCCAGCACGATGACGATCTCGAATACAGCAGGCGTTACAGCGGGAACGTATCCGTTCACCGTTCAGGGAGCATCTGCTGCCGGCCTCCATTCAACAACCGGAACCTTATCCGTTACAACCGGCACGTCCGTTGTATCCACACTGGTAGCACCTGCAAACGCCGAACCGCAGGCATCTCTTCCTGCTGCGCTTTCCTGGACAAACCCGAATGCAGGAATGACATTCGACGTGCAAATCGCTACAGATCCTGCGTTTACGAATATCATTGAAAGCGCTACCGGGCTCACCACACCGTCTTATTCGGCTACGACACTCGCTGCCGCGACTACTTATTACTGGAGAGTGAGCTCTTACAATTCCTGCTCTAATGCAGGAAACTCCAGCGTGTTCTCTTTCACGACCGCTTCCTGCCAAACGTATAACAGCACGAATATCCCGGTTGCTATTTCAGCTACAGGCGCGCCAACCGTTACTTCGACGATTGTGATTCCGGCAGGAGGAACGATTAACGATTTGAACGTAGTGAACCTTGCAGGAACGCACACGTGGGTGAACGACCTTACTTTTACTCTGACAAGTCCGGGAGGAACGACACGTACGCTGATCAGCAATATCTGCGGCGATGACGTCGAGAACTTCAACTTCATCATGGACGACGAAGCTGCTTCGGCAACCCTTCCATGTCCGCCGACAACCGGAAATGCTTACCAGCCGGAACAAACACTCGCTGCTTTCGACGGTCAGAACATGTCGGGAACCTGGACACTTACCGTCGCCGACGGTTTCAACCAGGACGGCGGAAGCTTAGCTTCCTGGGGATTACAGATCTGCTTTACACCGATTCCGCCATGCGTTAATCCGGACGTACCTTCTATTACAGGAACAACGTCTTTCTGCGCAGGTGCTTCCACCAGTCTTTCCGTCGGAACGGGCAACCTGAACGATGCAACTGCATGGCACTGGTACAGTGGAACATGCGGTGGAACCGCCATTGGAACGGGAACAACCATTCCCGTTACGACTGCAGGAACGTATTTCGTTCGCGGAGAAGGCGGATGTGTGAGCAATACTGCCTGCCAGTCCGTTACCGTAACCCAAAACACCGTTAACACGAACACAACGCTCAGCAACGGCGTGCTTTCAGCGAGCCAGTCGGGCGGAACCTACCAGTGGGTGGATTGCAACAGCGGCAACGCTCCGGTTTCCGGTGCAACAAGCCAGACATTCGATCCTGTAGGACCGGGCAGCTATGCGGTGATCGTTACCGCAGCGAATGGCTGTACGGGAACAAGCGCCTGTGTGAATTACAGCGTGGCCGGAATCGCCGAAGCTTCTGAGTTCGCGATCCAACTGTACCCAAATCCAACGACAGGCATGATGACTGTTCAGTTTGCCGAAAGCCTTCACATCTCGGAGATGAACGTAACGGATGTTACGGGAAGAATTGTCCGCCTTCAGAACGATTTCACGGCTGAAACGATCCAGCTGGATCTCAGCAAAGAAAGCAAAGGCGTTTATTTCCTGAATGTGCGCGTTGGTACACACCTGCAAACATTGAAGATTACAAAGCAATAAAATTCTTATCGTTTCGATAAATGCAAAATGCCGCGGACGTTGTTGTCCGCGGCATTTTTAGTTGTTTTCATTTTCAGATAATTAATCTGCCTTCCGGCACAGCTCGCGGATCAGCGTTTCGTCCGGCACACTGAGCTCTGCGGCGAACATACTGTTTTCCCCGACCATTTTTGGGATCGTTCCGGAGAAATGAAGCGCATTCACACCTGTTGCCTGTACCGCTTCTTTGTTTTCCGGGCGAACGCCACCGCCTGCCATGAGCTCGATGCGGCCTGCAGCGTAACGAACCATTTCTTCCAGGCCTGCAAGACCTTTGTCTACAGATGTAGCCTGCCCGCTGGTAAGAATCCGCTTAAAGCCCATATTGACCAGCTGATCCATGGTTTTTTTCCAGTCGGCGACCTCATCGAATGCCCGGTGAAAGGTAATATCCATATTTCCAGCAGCTCGTTGCCAGGCTTCCAGCGCATCTTTGTCCAGGCTGCCGTCTGCTTTCAGCGCACCGATCACAATGCCTTTCACACCGATCTCGCGGAATTTCAGAACGTCATCGCGCATTACGAGAATTTCGTCGTACGTATACTGAAATCCGCCGGCCCGCTGCCGGATGAGGATGTGCTGCTCGAGGTGAAACGTGGAATGGATCCAGCCCACCATGCCGGCTGTCGGCGTAAGTCCACCCTGTTCGAGCGCAACGCAGGTTTCTATCCGCGTGAGCGGCAGATTGCTTGCAAGCCGTGCAGCTTCAAGAGAGGCGACGCATAATTCAAATTCCATGTTCCGGTTATAAATTTCAGTTAATCATCAGCTCGTCGATGAAGGTCCAGGGCGTAGTGCCCGCACCGGGATTTCCTTCCGGAATGAATTCGTTGTTCAGCAAGGTGATCCTGACAAAACGGGCTTTTCCTTTGACCGTCCCCGAAATCGATTCGGATACAATTGGCAGTTCTTTCAACAATTTGTAGTGAATCCCGTCATTACTCGTTTCGATAAGGATCTTTTCCGGCAGATAGATCCACGAACCGGGATCATCCAGGGAACCCAGCGCTATTTTCGAAAAGCGGGTTTTCTCCCCGAGATCGATGGAAAACTGCACGGTATCGTTTGAAAAACCGAGCCATTGATCGCCTTTCCACGGACGCTTGCCCTGCACGCCATCTGTGAGCGCCAGCGAATCGTTGTGATTGAATTTGGCATTTGGCGGAGTTGTGAACTTCACCGTCCGGCCCAGCAGCGAATGATTGACGAAGGAATAGCTGGATGTTCGCAAAGGTTTTCCACCGTAGTTGGCGACGATGTCGATCTTATAGGGCTGCCGGATCCCTGTTCTTAGGAGTGTAAAATGGTCTGTTTTCTGCCCGTCGGCTGTAAAGTTCACTGCAGCCAACGGCGCTGTAATGGTATATTCGATACCGTCTTTTCCGGTTGCCGCTAACAGTTTCGGGTCGAGAAAAGCTGTGGAATACAGGATCTTATCGGCAGCGAGCCGGGGAAGATAGCTGTTGGCCATTTCCTGCACAAACACGGCATACGGAACAGGATCTTTTGTCCAGAGCACTTCTGCCATGGCGATGAGCCTCGGAAAAGCGGTATAAAAAACGTCGTTTATTTCCGGCAGGTATTCTGACCAGATGTTGGCCTGCCCGCCGAGAATGAACGTCCGCTCATCTGCCGTAAGCTCTTCGGGAACGGGACGGAAACTGTACACTTTTTCCAGCGGAAGAAACCCGCCGATCGCCAAAGGTTCGTCCGGATGTCCGCTCTGGTAATAATCCAGGTAACAGAAAGCCGTTGGTGTCATCACTACCGGGTGGTGCTGTTTTGCCGCGGCAATTCCGCCTTCGGTGCCGCGCCACGACATGACCTGCGCATTGTCTGCAAGGCCGCCTTCGAGAATTTCGTCCCAGCCCATGAGCTTTCTTCCGTGGGCGCGCAGGAACACTTCTATTTCAGCAATGAAATACGACTGCAGCTCGTGCGAATCGCTCAGGCCGTTGGCTTCGCGTACTTCTTTGCAGCGCGGGCAGGCATCCCAGCGTACTTTCGGGGCTTCGTCCCCACCGATGTGGATGGTTTCGGAAGGAAATACGGCCATGACTTCTTCCAGCACGTTTTTCAGGAATTCGATGGTTTCCGGCTTGCTGCAGAAAATATCGTCAAAAACGCCCCACAATCCCGGAACCGGCAATTGTTCGCCGGTGCAGCCCAATTCGGGATAAGCAGCCAGCGCCGCCCTTGCATGGCCCGGCAATTCGATTTCCGGGATAACGATAATTCCCCTTTCCGCTGCATAACGCACAAGCGCTTTCGCTTCCTCCTGCGTGTAAAATCCGCCGTAGCGGACTTTTTCATAAACGCGTGGCGTTCTGCTGTAGTGGCCAACGATCGTACTATCACGCCAGCCGCCGATTTCCGTGAGCTTTGGATACTGCCTGATCTCCAGCCTCCAGCCCTGGTCATCCGTGAGATGCCAGTGAAAAGTGTTCAGTTTCAGTCGCACCATCTGATCGATGAATTGCCGCACCTCGGAAATGGTATAGAAATGACGTGCGCAATCCAGGTGGGCGCCGCGGTAGGAAAATGCCGGGCTGTCCTCGATTTTCACGCCCGAAAGCAGGATTTCGTTCCCGGACTGAGCGCCTATCCACTGGTCCAGTGTTTGCAGCGCGTACAACAATCCCGAAGGCGAGCCGTAGGTGATCGAAATACCGTTCGCATCGATGATTAATCCATAAGCTTCCGCATCGAGATCCGCCTGGCGGGAAAATGCAATATCCATGTGCTGTCCGCGATCGCTGTCTTCCCATATCAGCGCATGAAATTGCTTGTACTGCGGCGCAACTACAGCCAGCACTGCGTTTATTTCCGGATTTCCGTGGTAACGGATACAACCATTCAGACGATAGGAACCGCCGGTTTTCAACAGCGAATTGGGCTCCGGAAAAGCAGCAGAGTGCTGTGCCTTTAATGAAAGCGCTAACAGGAGTATCGTGAGTGAAGCAAGGAATTTCTTCATTTATTCTGACGTTGAATGTAGTCGATAACGGTTGCGATAACAGCCGGATCGATTGTTTGCGTAAGATCGCCGTATTCTGTGACCGTACAGGTAGTGCAGGTTTGCATCAGGTGATTGATGCCAGCATAAAGAACGTATTCGAATCCGATGTTTTTTGCAAGTGTTTTTCTGAACACCGCAAGATTGGCTTCCGCAGCTACCTGCAGGTCTTGTCCACCGAAGACCGTAAGGCCGGGACCTTTGTATTTTTTCAGGTAAACAGCCGGATCGAACGCCAGGAACTGCCTTCCCCACGAATTGTTCAGGAAAAAAGTGTTTGTCATCACAAACTGCATTTCCGTCATGCCATCTACTGCGCCTTCGGGAGCATTTTTAAATTGTTCACGCAGAAAGATCCCCAGTTCTTCGCCGGCTTTCTGAACGTCTTTCTGCCGGAGAACGATGTCTGAAATGCCAGCGTATACATCACTGTTCCATTTCGCGGTTTGTTCATCGCTACCGGATTTTAACGGAACATCATATTGCTGCTGCACAAGCACTTCTTTTCCGGTTACGCCGACCGAGCAGAGAAAGATCATAAAATCAACCTGCTTCGGCATTTTTTTCTGAGCCAGCAGAATGTGCATTCCGCCTTCGCTGTGTCCGAGCAAACCGATTGCATGGCCTTTCAGTTCCAGCTGTGTGCTAACGAATGAAACAGCTGCAGCGACATCGTTCCCGAAATCGGTCAGCGACGCCTGGTAGAAATTGGCCTTTGACTGCCCGGCTCCGCGATCATCGAAACGCAGCGTTGCGATGCCACTACGGGCAAACTGATCTGCCAGTAGCAGGAAAGGCTCGTGGCCGAGCAGCGAGCAATTTCGGTCCTGCGCACCGGAACCCGAAGCAAGGATAACAACCGGATAATTTCCTGTTGGATATGCCGGATAAGTAAGCGTAGCAAAAATCTCCGTGCTGTCCTCTTTATTGAAATATGAAACTTCCTGTGAGCGGTAAGGATAAGGCGCAACCGGAGTTTGCGGACGATCAGGGACAACGAGCTGCTGTAACTCCCGTCTGAACGTAACAACCCAGCTGAGTCCAGACTGTTTCATGGTCCCGGAGATCGTATTGCTGTCCGGATCGTAATTTCCTTTATAGCTCAAGCCGCCTCTCGTCCATTGAAAGGAAAGTGAATCGTTTTTCCAGGAGAAATTGCTCAACTCCATCTGCTGTTCAGGCTTGGCGGGATCAAAGAGGTAATTCACTTTCTCTTCCGGCGACTGGATCTGCATGTCAAGGAGCATAGGCTTTCCCATGACCTGGAAAGACGAATGCCAGGTGCCGTGGATAATCGATTGTGAATGAGCTTTTCCCACCGGGAATAAACCGATAAACCAGCACAGACAATAAAACAGCAATCCCCGTAAGCTATTCATTTTCATTATTCGAAACGATTATTTGGTTAAGAAGTCTTTATCTTAGCCCCTTGACACTACAAAATAATAGAAATAATGCGATGTATCCTGCTCATTTGTTTATTCTTCACGTCAATTTCCGCCTTCGCGCAGAAAAAAGTGATCGATGCAACCGCCTATAACGACTGGAAGCGCGTTGCCGATGTGCAGCTTTCTCCCAACGGCATGTACAGTGCTTACAGTATTCGCCCGCATCGCGGAGACGGTTATCTCTTTATCGTTAACAATCTTACAGGAAAAAAGGATTCGATCGCGCGGGGAATCGAGCCGCAGTTTTCAGGAAAAAATACCTTCCTGGTCTTTAAGATCAGTCCGGGATTCGACACGCTGCGCACCAGCGAGCTGAACAAAATAAACAAGGATAAATGGCCAAAGGATTCGCTCGGGATCTGGTTCCTTGCAAACGATTCACTGGTGAAATTCCCGAAATTAAAAGAATACAGGCTGGGAATCGACGGTGATTGCATCGCTTACCTTTCAACGGTCAATGAGCTGCCAAAAGACTATCTGTCCAGAAAGGAAAAAAAGCGGGAAGCGAAGCAGCTTAAAAAATCAGGCCCGTTAAAAACCGACGGCAAGCTGCTCACGATCTGGACTCCGGGCCGGAAAGCCGTACGTTACAGGAACGTGACACAATTTGAGATCTCCCGCCGGGGAACACAGGTCGCTTTTGTGGAACAGCAGAAATACAAAAAAGATTCCGTTCGCCTGAACGTTCATTCCACGGAATCAGCAACGCTCTGGAAACAAAAAATGCGCTTCACTGAAATTCCCCAGATGACGTTCGGGAACAGTGAAAAATACCTTACAGGGCTTTACGCCACCGATACGAGCGAGCAGAAAAGATGGAACGCTTTCCTGTTTGACTGCCCCCAGAATGAATGGAGTACGTTTATCGACACGGCAACGCGCTTCGAAGAGGACCGCGTAGTGACTAACAACTTCCGGATGCGCGTTTCACCGAATGAGCAGCAAATTTACTTCGGCGTGTGGAATAAGCTGGTGACAACTCCGAAAGACACCCTGCTGGAAAGCGAAAAAGTAAAGCTCGACCTCTGGCACTGGAAAGATGCCCGCATGCAGCCGCAGCAGCTCGTCGAGCTCAAGGAAGACCAGGCCGATCACAACCTGTACGTCTACCACATTGCCGAAAAGCGCTTTGTACAGCTCGGGCAGGATTCCCTGAAAATGAGAATTCCGTCCAAAGGAACCATTCCTTACGTGCTGGCAACCGGCTCGGATGCTTACGACTGGCAGACGTGGAGAATGCCGCTTCCGGCCAATTATTACCGGATCTCCACCTCCAACGGATCACTGGTGCCGCTGCGCGCGGAAACCTTCAACAACGCATGGCTTTCGCCGGAAGGACGCTACTTCGTTTACTACAATGAAAAAACGAAGCAGCTGTACGCCAGCGACGTCGACGTGGAAACAGAAACCTGCCTTACCTGCAGCGCAAAGACGAACTGGTACGAAGACATGAATGGCATGCCCGTTATGGAAAATCCGCTGGGGATTATTGGCTGGACAAATAAAGAAAGCGGCGTACTGATACAGGCAGATCGCGCGATCTGGCACTACGATTTCGAGGACAGCAAGCTCAGCCCGATCACCGCCGGCCTTTCAAAAGACACTAATTACCGTTATACACTGGGAACATGGAGCACAGACAGTGTTTACGCTTCGCCGGAAAACATGTACATCACCCAGTTCGACGTACGAACAAAAGCAGAATCCGTTTACAGGCTTTCGGGGAAATTCCCGACGCCGGAATACACGAAGATCGCCGGTTCCGACCATCATTACGCGGGCGTGAAGAAAGCAAAACAGGGAGAAGCCATCCTGTTCCAGCGTTCTTCCAATACGGACTATCCGGATGTGCACCTCGCATTGAAAGCAGGCGAAAATCCTAAACAGATATCGGTTGCCAATCCGCAGCAAAGCCAGTATAACTGGTCAACTGCGGAGCTGATCGAATGGACCAGCTATGAAGGCATTCCGCTGCAGGGGCTCGTTTACAAGCCGGAAAATTTCGATGCGAACAAGTCGTATCCGATGATCGTCTATTTCTATGAAATGTATTCCGACGAGCTGCACAATCATTATTCGCCGAAGCCGACAGCTTCCATCATTTTTCCCACGGAATACGCTTCTGCAGGCTATGTGGTGTTTATTCCGGACATTCGCTACAAGATCGGCCACCCGGGCAATTCTGCTTACGACTGCATCATGAGCGGAACGGATGCCGTGCTGAAAAAATACACGAACATCGATGCGAAGCGCCTTGGTCTGCAGGGACAAAGCTGGGGAGGCTATCAGACCGCTCAGCTGATCACGATGACCGACCGTTACGCCGCCGCCATGGCCGGTGCACCGGTGAGCAATATGATCTCCGCTTACGGAGGAATCCGCTGGGGAAGCGGGCTGAGTCGCCAGTTCCAGTACGAGCATTCACAAAGCCGTTTAGGGAAAACATTGTGGGAAGCGCCTGAACTGTACATCGAGAACAGCCCGATCTTTCATTTGCCGAAAGTAACGACGCCTTTGCTCATCATGGCGAACGACCAGGACGGAGCTGTTCCGTGGTACCAGGGAATTGAGCTGTATACGGGATTGCGCCGTTTGCAGAAACCGGTATGGATGCTGAACTATAACGGCGACGATCACAACCTGATGAAAAATGCCAATCGCATAGACCTCAGCATTCGCATGCGGCAGTTCTTCGATTATTATTTACTCGACCAGCCAATGCCGCTCTGGCTCAAGGAAGGAATTCCGGCACTGGAAAAAGGAAAAGTATTCAAGCTGGAAACGGTGGATCAGTAATGATCAGATAACCACCGTTTTTTCCGAAGTTGTTTCCTGGTCGATCTTGATGATACTTTCCTGCTCCGTTCCGGCGTATTCTACTTTGATTTTCATAACCGCAACGCCTGCCTGCCCGGATTTGAAAACATCGTTGTAAATGAAGATGGCTTCACCCGAACGGTTGGTAGAGCTTATTCTGTCCGCAACCAATTGCTGGTTATAAGGTGCCTGGGTCGACTCAGGTATCAGGGTAACAATCGCACCGGGAACGCGCTGATTGTTCTGGTCGACCACATAGATCTTGGCAATGGTGTCTTTTTTGCGGTAGCAGCCGGTCGTCGAAACAACCATTGCGGAGAACAGGATAACCAGCGAAAAACGAGCGTATAACAGTGTTTTCATTTTTTGAGCTTATGATGATTCCTGAAAGATGAAGCAATTTCCCCATATGGAGCGGAGAAAATATGCGGGAAAGCGGTTTGAATGAATATAAGGGCAAATCAGTCGAACGTACTTTAGCGTTCGATCTTTCTTTTGTCGGTCCGGGATCCTCCCGAAAGCTTTCGGGACGGGTGTACTTATTTTGATCTTAAGCTTTGATCTGTTCATGAAATCCTGAATTCTTAAAATCCTTCCTGAAAGCAAAAAAGGGACATCCGCCTGTGCGAACATCCCTTAAAGTATGATTAAGAAAATGGTGCTTACTGGATAAACACAGTTTCTTCTGAAGTCGTTTCCTGTTCAATTTTGATGATGCCCTGTCCGGTCAATCCGCCTTTTTCAGCTTCTATGTTCAGTACGGCAACTCCGGCCTGGCCGAGCTGGTATACATCGTTGAAATTGAAGATCGCTTCGCCTGAACCGTTTGTGGTAGTCGTATCGAACAATACAACGGGCGGCGACGGTGTAACGGTGGACTCACCTTTCAGTACAACACGTGCACCGACAACAACATCGTTCATGGTATCGCGAACATATATTTTTGCAATCGTGTCTTTTTTCTTGCGGCAACCCGATGATGAGAAAACAACGCCCATTCCGATGATCGACACTGCAAGCAGCGCAGTTGAAAATAGTTTATTCATGGTTTCTAAGTGTGTTATGGTTGCAGATAAACGGTTTTAACGGCCGTAATGTGTGCACGGCAGCGAACGTATTCCGTTCCCTGTAAAAGATCTTTTTTCACCAGGATATCAAAATAACCGGTGGTTTCTTTTTTGCCCAGGGCATCAAAAAATTCATCCATTTCGAAAGAGGCGAAACCGGATGTGTTCGTAAGAACAGTGTCTACGTAAGCAGGTGTCGGTGGATCGGAATTCACGTCAGCGATGATAACTACCTTCGCATTCGTGATAAGTTCGTTGTTGGCAGAACGAACAAATACCTTTAAAACCGAAGGATCTTTCTTCTTGCATGCGCTCATGACAAGGATCATGACTGCCACGCCTACAAAAGACAAATTCCGCAAAGTTTTATTCATGTTTAACATTATTTGTTGGGTAAAGATAAACTTTTTATTGTTTACAATATAGTAACTCGCATTTTACTAATTTCGTGCGGTGATACAATTAACACCTTAAACTTCACTCGTTGTAAAAAAGTTACGTTTCAGCTAACTTTAGTTCTGCATTGCAGACGCATACACGAACAAAAGGTTGATTATTGCAGCAATATGAAGGATACAATAGAACAGGTTCGACAAGAAATCAAAGCATTTCCCATTTCCAATGAGCAAACGCTGGAACAATTCCGGATCCGGTTCCTCGGTTCGAAAGGAAGCGTGAAGGAATTATTCGGGGCGCTGAAAGAAGTGCCGAACGAGGAAAAACGCCTTGTCGGCCAATTATTAAACGACCTGCGCAAAGAGGCCGAAGAAAAGCTGAGCACCGCCAAAGACGGTTTGGAAAACCAGGCTACCGCTTCGTCGGATGTGGACGTTACCCGTCCGGGAGAACCGGCTACGCTGGGCTCGCGCCATCCGCTTTCACTCGTGCGCAGCGAGATCATCGCTATTTTCGAGCGCATCGGCTACACGATTTCAGAAGGACCGGAGATTGAAGACGACTGGCACAATTTCTCTGCGCTCAACTTTCCGCCGGAACACCCTGCACGTGATATGCAGGATACGTTCTTCATCGAGAAAGACGAGCGTGAAATGGCTTTGCGCACCCATACGTCTTCCGTACAGGTCCGCGTGATGGAAAATTCCACGCCCCCGATCCGTACGATCTCGCCCGGACGCGTTTACCGCAACGAAGCGATCTCCGCGCGCGCGCATTGCTTTTTCCACCAGGTGGAAGGGCTGTACATCGACAAGAACGTTTCCTTCGCCGATCTGAAACAAACGCTGCATTATTTCGCGCAGTCGCTGTTCGGGGAGAAAGCGCAGATCCGTTTACGCCCTTCGTATTTCCCGTTCACCGAGCCAAGCGCCGAAGTGGATGTTTCCTGCACGATCTGTAATTCAAAAGGCTGCAACGTGTGCAAATACACGGGCTGGCTCGAGATCCTCGGCTGCGGAATGGTGGATCCGAATGTGCTTGCCGCTTCCGGCATCGACCCGGAAGAATACACCGGATTTGCTTTCGGGATGGGCATCGAGCGCATTGCACAATTGAAATTCAAAGTCAACGACCTGCGCCTGTATTCGGAGAACGATGTTCGTTTCCTGAAACAGTTTAACGGTGTAAATTTCTGATCATGGGATTATTTGGCAGCTCTAAAAGCAACTTTCCATGGGTGAAGCTCACTTCGCCCGAACAACTGGATGAACTGATCGCGCGCTCTTCGGAAGTGCCCGTACTGTTATTTAAGCACAGCACCAGCTGCAGCATTTCCGCCATGGCGATCAGCCGTTTCGAGGGCCGCTGGAAAGCGGACGAAAGCACCTGCATTCCGGTGTACCTCGATCTGCTCGCTTATCGTTCCATCTCCAACCTCATCGCTGAGAAAACCGGGGTCGTTCACCAGTCGCCGCAGGCTATTTTACTGAAAGACGGCGTTCCTGTTTACAGCGCAACGCATGGCTCGATCGATGCAAACGAGATCCAATCACTTCTTTAAAAACTGACATTCCATGAAAAGATTCGCCATCATCGCGCTGCTCGTTGCTGCACTGGCCGCTTTTATCCTTATTCCGATCTTCCGCGGCTCGGGAACAGGCGATTCCGAAAGCGGGTTTCCTGCTACGTTTAATTTCGAAGAAAACCTGGAAACAACATACGGACAGATCGTTCCGGTGGCATTCACCATTCATTCCGAAGACATTCAACTGCTGGAGCTCATTTACAATGACAGCGTTTTTAAAACATGGAATGCTCCGAAAGGACAGCTCAAATTCGACCTTCCGGCAGATTATTTCGGCGTAGGTGCCAAAGTATTGGTACTGCGCGCTAAGATGAAAGATGGCAGCGTTGAAGAAGATTCGCGCGTGGTACGCGTGGTGTCCGATATTTCGCCGAAAATACTCAAAGCGACTGTTGTTACGAGCTATCCGCACAACCAGTCAAGCTATACGCAGGGACTGGAATTCAACGAAGGGGAGCTGTACGAAGGAACGGGAAACCCACAGAACGGCGAATCTGCCAGCATGGTCGGAAAAGTAGCGTTGACCACAGGAGCCATTGGCCTTAAAAACGGCTTGGACGCGACGTATTTCGGTGAAGGCATCACGATTCTCGGCGACAACGTTTACCAGCTGACCTGGAAAAACGGCAAATGTTTCGTGTACAACAAAAAAGACATGACGCTCAGCAAAGATTTCACCTACACGGGCGAAGGCTGGGGATTGTGTAACGACGGCAAACAGCTCATTATGTCGGACGGAAGCGAGCGCATTACGTTCCGCGATCCGCTCAGCTTCAACACACTCCGCACGATCGAAGTTTATGACAACATCGGGCCGCGCATCAACCTGAACGAGCTCGAATACATCGACGGAAAGATCTACGCCAACATCTGGCAGTCGGAAATCATCGTCGTAATCGACCCGCTGACGGGAAAAGTACTGGAAGAGATCGACGCTTCGGCCCTTGCACCTGTTGGACGAATGGGCGGCGAAGTACTGAACGGAATTGCTTACAATCCTGCAACGAAAAAGCTCTACATGACCGGAAAGTATTGGGGCAAGGTGATGGAAGTGACGCTTTCTGAATAATTATTAATGCATAATTATGAATAATCAAGCTCTTGATAATTATCCCATTCATAATTGATAATTCGTACTATGATTTCTCCTTACAACGACGATTATTTCATGCGGCAGGCTTTCCAGGAAGCACAAAAAGCTTACGATCTCGGTGAAATTCCGGTTGGGGCAGTTGTTGTAGTAAATCAGCAGGTGATTGCCCGCGCTCACAACCTCACCGAACGGCTGAACGATGTTACCGCCCATGCCGAAATGCAGGCGATTACGGCGGCGGCAGAATTTCTCGGCGGAAAATACCTAAAAAACTGTACACTGTACGTTACGCTTGAGCCTTGCGTGATGTGCGCCGGAGCCTTATACTGGTCGCAGCTCGACAAAATCATTTTCGCCACCCGCGATGAAAAACGTGGCGCCGGACGATTCCGCAATGAGCTTTATCATCCGAAAACAGTAGTCACCAATGGCCCGATGGCCGAAGAATGCTCACACTTGATGAAAGCATTTTTCGAAGCGAGGCGCTGAAATCCGGATTCTCTTCTCTCCCTGTTTTTCAACTAAAAAACAAAACTGTTTAAGTTTTAGCCGGCCAACATTCAACAAGTCGATTTGTCGCTTACTTTTGTCACGACACTTTGTTTCAAAACATGGCTGAATATTCGATAAGGGACCTGGAAAATTTTACGGCGATCAAAGCCCATACACTGCGTATCTGGGAGCTGCGGTATCAATTGCTGGAGCCGAGGCGCACCGATACGAATATCCGTTTCTATTCGGACAAAGACCTGAAAAAGATCCTGAACATCAACCTGCTTTACATGAACGGACTGAAGATCTCCAGGATCGCACAGCTCTCGGAAGCAGAAATTACCGAACGCGCAACCGCATTGCTTTTTTCCGAAGGCCGCGAAGCTTCGGAGCTGGTCGACTCGTTCGTTCGGTGGATCGTCGAGCTCAACGAGCTGGAAATTGTGCGGAAACTGCGCAGCCTTTATGAGCTCCACGGAATGGAAAAGCTCTACACGGAAATTCTCACACCGCTGCTGAAACGGATCGGCGACCTCTGGCAGGTAGACACGATCAGTGTTTCGCACGAACATTTCTTCTCCAATATCCTGCGTGAATTTTTCATTATGGAGACCGGCAGGATAGAACCGGCGGTGCAGCCAAAAGGACGTCTCGTACTGTTCCTCCACGAATTCGAGAAACACGAACTCGGTCTGCTTTTTTATTATTACCTGCTGAAAAAGCGCGGCTATTCCTGTTATTATCTCGGGCAGTCCGTTCCGTTGAAAGACCTGCAGCAATTCGTAGAAGAGCTGAAACCCGATTTCCTGTTCACCAGCCTGATCGCAGATGTGAGCCAAAGCTTTCTCAGCGAATGGATGGAACAACTCTGCGCTTTTTATCCGCCGGAGCAGATCTTTATGGGCGGCTATCAGCTCGTTAAGCATTCCGAGCTTATCCCGAACAGCATTCGCCGCGTACATCAACCTGCCGATGTCAATTTGCAATAATGTTTAACAAAACATTAAATAGATTAAACAAAACTTGGTCAATCCAAAAAAACTCCCCTACTTTGTCCTCTGCCAAAAGGGCAAAAGTTTTTTAAAACATGGCTAACGTTTCAATCATAGGAGGAGGATTATCAGGACTGTATGCCGCCTGTTTTCTTGCCAAAAAAGGCATGAGCGTCGACGTGTATGAGAAAAACGAAAGTCTCGGCGGACGATCGCGCGTCTTTACCGCGAATGGATTTACGTTCGATATGGGTCCGTCCTGGTACTGGATGCCTGAACTGGTGGACGAGCTTTTTGAAGACCTGGGCGAACAGCGCAGCGACTACTTCAAACTAACGCGCCTGGAGCCTTCCTACAAGATCTTCTGGAAAAACGATGCACCCACGGCAATGCCTGCCAATCGTGCGGAGATTGAGACACTGTTCGACAGCTTCGAGGAGAACGGAGGAAAAAAACTGTGTGCTTTCCTGGAAGATGCACAGCTGAAATACGAGATCGCCACAGCTGATTTCCTGGAAAATCCGGGATTGAAATGGAGCGAGCTCATCAATCTCAAAGCATTGAAGAATGCCTTGAAGCTGGACATTCTGAAATCGGTAGACAAAGACGTTTCCGGCCGGTTCAGCTCCAAAAAAGCAAGGGCTATCCTGAACTTCCCGGTGCTTTTTCTCGGTGAAATGCCCAATCGCATTCCTTCCCTGTATACGTTGATGAACTATGCCGATCTCGAGCTGGGGACCTGGTATCCCGAAGGCGGCATGGGCGCACTGGCAGCTGCGCTGCAGCAGATCGCAGAAAAATCGGGAGTTGTGTTTCATACCCATTCGCCCGTTACGAAATTCGACGTAGAAAAAGACCGTATTGCAGCGATCGAAGCCGGCGGAAAACGCATTCCTGTGGAACATGTTATTGCAAGCGCCGATTATCACTTCGTGGAGCAGCACCTCGTTCCACCTTCGCACAGAAGGTACCCGGCAGCTTACTGGAACAAACGCAAAATGGCGCCGAGCTGCCTGATCTTCTACATCGGACTTTCTAAAAAAGCCGCGGAGCTCGAGCACCACAACCTGTTCTTCGACGAAGATCTGACCGAACACGGAAAAGCGATTTACGATACACCGAAATGGCCCGAAAATCCACTGTTCTATGTGTGTGCGACCTCAAAGACCGATGAAACGACCGCCCCGGCAGGACACGAAAACCTGTTTGTGCTCATTCCCGTTGCACCGGGCATCGAAGATACGCCGGAGATTCGCGATCATTATTTTCAAACGGTGATGAACCGGCTGGAACAGCATTGCAGATCCAACTTCCGCGATTCAGTGGTTTACAAGCGCGATTACTGCATCAATGATTTTACAGCCGATTACAACGCGTTCAAAGGCAATGCATATGGCCTGGCCAATACCTTGCGACAAACAGCCAATTTAAAGCCCAAAATCACTTCGAAGCTTACCAATCTCCTTTTCTGCGGACAGCTTACCGTTCCCGGTCCCGGCATTCCACCGGCGCTTATTTCGGGAAAAATTGCCGCCAAACAATTAATCTCCACCCATGAAACAGCTCTTCGATAAATTGTCGGGCGAGGCATCGGGCAGCGTTACGCGGATGTACAGCACCTCCTTCTATGCCGGCGTGCGCTGCCTGGACAAAACCATCCAAACGGACATTCACGCTATTTACGGATTTGTACGCTTCGCCGATGAGATCGTGGATTCGTTCCATGGCTACGACAAAGAAATGCTCCTGCGGGAATTCCGGCAGGAGACCTTCCGTGCTATCGAACGTGGCATTTCCCTCAACCCGATCCTGAATTCTTTCCAGGCGTGCGTTCATAAATACGTGATCGACCTGAAGCTGATCGAACAATTCTTTCACAGCATGGAAATGGACCTGAGCAAGGTCACGCACAACGAAGAAAGCTACCGGGAATACATTCTCGGCTCAGCTGAAGTCGTAGGCCTGATGTGCCTGAAAGTATTCGTTTACGGCAATAAGGAAGACTATATACGGCTCACGCCTTATGCCATGAAGCTCGGCTCGGCTTTCCAGAAGATCAATTTCCTGCGCGACCTCAAAGACGACGTAAATGGTCTCGGGCGCCTGTATTTTCCGCATATTTCATCTGTGGACACGATTACCCTCGAAGAGAAGCTTGCGATCGAAGAAGAGATCGAAGCGGAATTTGCAGAAGCTTACCAAGGAATTATTCAGCTGCCGAAATCATCGCGGTTCGGCGTTTACCTGAGCTATATGTATTATACGCAGTTGCTGCGCCGCATCAAACGCAAAACCATCCGCGAGCTGATGGAACAGCGCATCAGCATTCCCAACAAAACCAAAGTGCTCCTTTTTTGCAAATCCTATATCCGCAACAGCATCAATCTTATGTAATTCAAGCAGTTTTACCCATGAAACGAACAGCATTCCTCTTTTTTCTTTTCATTTCAACACAACTGAACGCGGCTGCCGATCTGTCCATCATTCGCGATCTTTTCGGCATCTGCTCCTTCGACAAAGCTTCCTGCTACAACCTGGTTTCCATGACACGAGCGTATGAGCTGAGCAAAGATCCCGTCCTGTATGCCTACCACGCAGCAGGCGAAATGACCATGGCCACCCACGAATTCTGGCCTCCGAAAAAGCTCGAGCATTTCAATTCCGGTAAATGGAAGCTGGAAGCAGCGATCAAAAAGCACCCGAAAAACGTAGAAATGCGCTATATTCGGTACAGCGTGCAGCAGGGAAGCCCGTTTTTCCTCGATTATTCGAAGCACCTCGACGAAGACCGGAAATACGTGCTCGACAACATGGACCAGACGGACTGGACAGAATCCTACAAGAAAAAAGTACGCGAATTTTTGCAGTAATACGATGATGACCGATGTTATTTTAGTAGATGAGAACGATCAGCCGACCGGCACGATGAGCAAACTGGAAGCGCATCAGAAAGGCGAGCTGCACCGGGCTTTTTCCGTGTTTATTTTCAATGACGAGCATGAAATGCTGCTTCAGCGAAGAGCGGCGGACAAATACCATTCGGGCGGCTTGTGGACCAACACCTGCTGCAGCCATCCGTTCCCAGGCGAAGAAACAGCAACTGCTGCTGTGCGGCGCCTCGGGGAAGAAATGGGTTTTACAACCGATCTCGAGTTCGTTACTTCCTTCATTTACAAAGCCGAGCTCGACCAGGGACTCCACGAACACGAATTCGACCATGTGTACATCGGGCGCTACAATGCTGCGCCGGACCCGGACCCGAACGAAGCATCCGAATGGAAGTACATGGGCCTCGATGCGCTCGAACAAGACCTTGCAGCCAACCCGGAGCGCTATACTGTTTGGTTCAGGATCATTTTTTCGGCCGTAAAAGACCGGATCACAGGTGCGCATCATGAAGACTGATCACAGCCCCGGAAAAATCGTTGTGATCGGGGCCGGACTTGCGGGAATCGCCGCAGCACTCCGGCTTCGCAGACGCGGATTCGACGTGCTTGTGCTCGAAAAGTCAGACAACTACGGCGGAAAGCTTGGAACTGTTGAATGGAACGGCTTTCGCTGGGACAAAGGCCCTTCTTTATTTACGGCGCCGGAGCTCGTAGACGAATTATTCCTGCTCTGGGACGAAGATCCGCGCGAACATTTCAACTATCAGCAGCACACATCGAGCTGCACCTATTATTTTCCGGATACCACTTCCGTGGTTTTCCATGCGGACGGCCATGAGCTGGAATCTGCGCTCACAACTGCCTTCGGGGAAACCGCAGCTCAGAAAACCATTGCCTATCTGGATGAAAGCGGCAGAACGTACCGCGGGATCGGGAACCTGTTCATCGACAATCCGCCATTCGGAGTGAAAGACGTTCTGAAAAAAGAGCTGATCGTTCGCTATCCGCAGTTCCTTACATCCAAACTGCGCAAGACGCTGCATCGCTATAACACGTCACGGCTCGGCAACGAAAAGCTCGTGCAGATCTTTGACCGTTTCGGCACGTACAACGGCTCGAATCCGTATACGATGAGCGGATTGTACAGCATGATTCCGCACCTGGAGCACAACGACGGCACTTATTTCCCTACGGGCGGTATGCGCAGCATCGTTGCATCGCTCTATGCGCTGGCGGTGGAAAAAGGTGTTGAATTCCGCTTTGGCCAGGAAATTACTTCCGCGAAACTGCAGAATGACAGATCGTACGTCGTTATGACCAACGGCGAACAGATCGCGGCGGATACACTCATCTGCGCGATCGATCACCTCGCGTTTTACAAGCACGTTCTGAAAGACGAACGGCTGCATTCCCGGTTTAAAAAACAGGAGCGCTCTACTTCGGCGATCGTTTTTTACTGGGCCGTGGATACGATCATCCCGGAATCAGGTCTCCACTCTATTTTCTTCAGCGGCGATTACAAGGCGGAATTCGATTCGCTCTTTCATACCCGGGAATTTCCGTCCGAGCCGACGATTTACGTGCACATCAGCGCTTCGCTGAATGCCGAAGATGCGCCTGCCGGTGCGCAGAACTGGTTCGTGATGCTCAATACGCCCGCCGGACTTTCGCCCACAACCGAACAAACAGCCGCTTTGCGAAAACTGATCACCAAACGTATACAACAGCAGTTCGGCATCGATCTGAATGCACATATTTTGTTTGAAAAAACCTGGGACGCGCAGGGAATTGAAGCAGAAACGGGATCGGTCGACGGCGCTTTATACGGCGCTTCCTCCAACGGAAAGCTCGCAGCTTTAAAGCGCCACGGGAACAACAGCAAATCGTATCCGAACCTTTACTTCTGCGGCGGCACCGTGCATCCCGGCGGCGGCATTCCGCTCGTATTGAAATCGGCGAAGATCATTGACCAGTTAATTGCAGCTCATGGGTAAAGTAACGAAGTATTTCCCTGCCATCCTGGTGATCTTTCACATTGTGGGATTCCTGCTGTTCGTTTATGAGCCTTCGGCGTTGCGCATTTCGTATGTGAACCTGTTGCTCTGCGGCACGCTTGTTTTTCTCTCCGAAAGCAAATTCATGAAAATCCTTCCGGTATTCCTGGTCATCTTCATTGCGGGCTTTCTGCTGGAGCTGACGGGCACGAAAACCGGGCTGCTGTTCGGCGATTATCACTACGGAACGGCTTTGGGAACGAGCTATTACGACGTTCCGGTCATTATCGGGCTGAACTGGTTCTGCATTGTGCTGGCGGCCTGCAATGTGATCCGGAAAATCAGTGCTTCAACCGCCGTTCAATCCGTGCTGGCGGGAATCCTGGCAACGCTGCTGGACTTTCTCATCGAGCCGGTGGCGATGCGCTACGATTTCTGGAGCTGGGCAGGCAATGAGGTACCGGTTTACAATTACCTCTGCTGGTTCCTTTTTTCCACCTTGTTCTCGTACCTTTACCTGAAGCATACGAGCGGCAAAAACACGACTGCTTTTTACCTGTTCTTTATCTGGACAGCCTTTTTTGTTTCACTCAATCTGGTTTAACTATGGGATTTGTGATCGCTTTTATACTCGCTTTCTGCATCATGGAATTTGCTGCATGGTTCACCCATAAATTCATCATGCACGGCATTTTCTGGAAGATCCACGAGGATCACCATCAGCCAACGGGGCATTTCTTTCAGAAAAACGACCTGTTTTTCCTTGTTTTTGCCATTCCTTCCTGGCTTTGTATTATGCTCGGAATGATGTCCGGCCATTGGTCGGTCGTCGGATTCGGATTCGGGATCGCACTTTACGGACTGGTTTATTTTCTCGTACACGATGTACTGATCCACCGAAGATTCAACTGGTTCGACAAAACGGAGAACGCTTATTTCAGGGCGATCCGCAAGGCGCACAAGGTGCACCACAAAAATCAATACAAGGAAAACGGCACTTGTTTCGGCATGCTCATCGTTCCGTTCAACTACTTTCGCAAGTGAAGTATCTGTACCTGCTGCTGGACCTCGGAACGGTTTTCTTTCCGCTGCTGCTGAGCTTCGACAAGAAAGTGGCGTTCTACCGGTCGTGGAGATATGTTTTCGTTTCGTCGCTGGTCGTTGGCATTCCATTCCTTATATGGGACATGCTTTTCACGAAAAACGGCGTGTGGGGCTTTAATCCTGATTACCTGACTGGCATCAACATCGGGAATCTTCCGCTGGAAGAAGTATTATTCTTTCTCCTCGTTCCGTTTGCCTGCCTGTTTATTTACGCCTGCGTTTCGGCGTATTGTTCGGGGATGAAATTACAATTGCTGAACCGCATCGTTTACGGAATGCTCGCAGTCTACATTGTTTTCATCGCGGTTACAGGCTACCATGGCGCTTATTCGCAGTCCGTTGTCGTTTCTTCCGTTGTTACGCTCCTGATCCTGTATTTCTCCCGCAGGAAGCTGCCTTTTCTCCCGCTGTCGTTTATGATCTCGCTGCTGCCCTTCCTGCTGGTGAACGGCGTACTGACGGGCGGCTTCACGGATGAGCCGGTGGTGTGGTACAATGCTGCCGAGCGAACGCCGTTCCGGATCTTTACGATTCCCGCGGAGGACGTGCTGTATAGCTTTACGCTGATGGGGTTGAATGTGTGGATTTTCGAAGGATTAAAGAGGTCGCGCAGATATCCGCCGGTGGGCGGACACAGCGCTGATTCACGCGGAGGAGTACAGGTTTATTTTACCCCGCCCGTAAGCGGACACGGCGCAAAGTATCGGAAAGGACAGGGGAAATCTTGTGCGATTTGAGCGCGCGGAGGGGTTATTAGTAAAACTGAAGACTACCAACCAAAAGCCCTTCATTATTTTCGTCTTCCTTCCGATTCTTGTGGTAAAAAACATAGTTTTACACAATATTGCTGATTGTCAGCGCCGTTGTAACCTTGTTACCGATCGGTGTTCTTACTAGTGTTCAGCAATCGCTGTTTCACTCCAGACTATGAAAAAAAGCTTATTCCTCTTCCTCCTTTGCATCCTGAGCTCTGCAGCGGCATCTGCGCAGGTTTCACGCAGTATTTCCGGACAGGTGCTCGACAGCCTCGAAAAGAAACCATTCGACGGGGCTTTCATTTCGCTCTTGCTGTCGGCGGATTCTTCGCTGGTAAAAACAACGATCACGGAGCCCAACGGGCATTTCGATTTCCAGGACCTGGACACGGGCAGCTATTTCCTGCTCATTACCGCGGAAGGCTTTCCGAACCAGCTGGAGCCTGCGATCCGTATCGACGATGAGCATCCCGCAGTACTACTTCCCGCCATCGAGCTGAAGCCTGCAGGAGCGGTTTCACTGGAAGAATTTGCGGTAACGGCCAAAATTCCGATGATCGAGCGCCGGATCGACCGGACGGTGGTGAATGTGGACGCAATGCTCACAGCCGTCGGCAACAGCCTGTTCGAGCTGATCGGCAAATCGCCGGGTGTGATCGTGAACCAGGACGGCAGCATCTTACTGAAAGGGAAAAGCGGCGTCCAGATCTACATGGACGACAAGCCGACTTATCTTTCGGGTGACGCGCTGGTGAATTACCTGAAATCGATTCCCGCGAGCGCCATCAGCCAGATCGAGATCATGACGACGCCCCCGGCCAAATACGACGCAGCGGGAAGCATCGGCATCATCAACGTGATCACGAAAAAGAGCAAGCTGAAAGGATTTAACGGGAATGTCAGCACGACCTACGGCCAGGGCCGGTACGCGAAGAACCACAACAATTTCACCTTCAACTACCGCAATTACAAGGTGAATGTTTTCGGAACGCTGAGCGGCGGCACTTCGGAAAGCTACAACACGCTCGTCATCAACCGTATTTACAAGAATGAAGACCTGAGCACGGCTTCGACTTTCGACCAGACGATCATGGGACACCATTACGAAGATTACGGCTTCGTGAAGCTGGGCGCGGATTATTACGTGACGGACAAGAGCACGCTGGGCATTTCGATGAACGGCATGTATGCCAAATCTGCTTCCAATTCCCGGAACATCAGCGAGCTCGGCGATGCATCCGGCGCTCCGACGGGAACGGTGATCGCAGACAACAAGAGCGGCAATACGTTTAAGAACGGCGATGTGAACATTAACTTCCGCCATAAATACGACAGCACGGGCAAGCAGCTGACGATGGACCTCGATTACGTCCGCTACGGAACGTATGGCAATTCGGGCTACCTGTACAATACTTATAATCCCGCGGGAAGCCTCTTGCTGACGGAACGCCTCGACGGAACCTTACCGGCCGAGATCAGCATTTATGCTTTCAAAACGGATTATACACGGCCCTTCAAAGCAGATGCGAAACTGGAAGCAGGATTCAAAACGAGCTACACGTACATCGATAACAAGGTCGACTTTTTCAACACGGTTGGCGGACTCACGACAGCGGATTACGACAAATCGAACCATTTCAAGTACGACGAAATGATCAACGCGGCGTACATCAATTTCAGCAAGCAGTTCACGCGCTTCGGATTCCAGACAGGCCTGCGTGCGGAGGGAACGACTTCGCGGGGAAATCAGCTGGGCAACGCTGAGAAGCCTTCCTCGCGCTTCAAAAGAGATTACCTGAACCTGTTCCCAACGGTGTATCTTTCCTATAAGCTCGATTCGACCGGCGACAATCAGCTCATACTTTCTTATGGCCGCCGCATTAACCGGCCTTATTACCAGGATATGAATCCGTTCATCTCACCACTGGACAAGTTCACCTACTATACCGGGAATCCGCTGCTGAAACCGATGTTCTCGCACGACATTACGTTCACGTACAGCTTCAAAAGCTATTTTTCGACCTCGCTTTCGTATGTCCGTACGCGCAACGAGATCAACGAGACGATCGAGATCAATTCGGACAAGCTGTATTACAGCCGCCCGGGGAATATCGGCCAGAGCCAGAACATTAATCTGAACGTCAGCAGCACGATCCCTGTCGGGAAATGGCTTACGACAACGATCTATTCGGAAGTGGCGAACCTGCAGTACAAAAGTCAGCTCTATACGGAAACGCTGAATTCGCAGGGGAATTATTTCTACGTAAACCTGATGAACAGCTTTGTGTTCGGCAAGGGCTGGACGGCGGAACTGAGCGGCTATTACATTACGCGGCTCACGTCGGCGCAGTTTACGCTCAAACAGCGCGGCGCCCTGAACCTGGCCGTGCAGAAGAAGATCCTAAAAGACAAAGGCAGCCTCAAGCTCAGCGCCAACGACATTCTGTATACACAGATCAACAATGGTATCATCAACAACCTGCACCTGACGTACGCCGATTACTCGAACCGCTACGAAAGCCGGACGGTTTATTTTACGTTCACGTATTCCTTCGGGAAGCCGTTTGTGACGGAGCCGAAGCACGAGGGCAGCGGATCGGATAGTGAGCAGCAGCGGGTGAAGAATTGATTCGACTGGATTTCAGGAGATCAGGATTTTAAGATTTCAGAAGGGAAAGACCAACAGATTACGGTCTAAGTTGATGGGTCGCGCGGACAGATGAGGATATTTTTACCCCCCCGGCAGGCGGACACCGCGCAAAGTCGCAAAGGACAGGGGAAGTGCTGGGTGATTTGAGGTCGCAGAGGGATTTTAGTCTAAAGAAACGATCTCTCCACCCTTCTTCAATCTCAGGATCATGCTATCCGGTGAATGTTTACTTCTTTCTTTACGAACTCTGCGTAAGAAACATGCGTCTCCGGGAAATGACCGAACGCCTCCGGAAGGTGAACACGCGATTCCGCGACCTGAACATTCGTCTCTGCGACCTAACCGTGCGTCTCCGGAAGGTGAACAGACGATTCCACGACATCAAGATTGAATTCTGCGACCTGAACACGCGATTCTGTAACCTGAACATGCGTCTCCGTGACAGGAAGATTCAATTCCGCGACCTGAACGGGCGATTCCGGAAGGGGAAGATACGGCTCCGGGGGTTGAAGATGGGATTCTATGAATCGAACGGGCGAGGCAGCTACTGTTTTTCCGGGCGCGTATAGACATCGTAGACGTCCTCGCCGAGCAGGTAACGGTACAGGAAGAGCTCGCCGTTGCGGATGTACCAGTGAAAAGTGCCTCCGGCACGGGGCATTTCCTGTCCATAATCCTCCAGCTCGATCCGAAGCTTATCGTAATCGGTTTCGTAGAATCCGGTCAGCTTATACGACCGGGCCTGGGGATAACGGTGATATACGCCTGCGACGATGCTGTTTTCGGGGCCGAAATCGAGGTAATAATTCTTTTTCATCGAATCGGCGAACTGTTCGATGCCGGCGACCAGGTTAGCAGAATCCAGAGCGGACAATGCGATGCCTTTTTCAGCACGGGCTTTCAATGAATCGCGGAGCATAGCCGGCTGATCGGAGATATCGAGCCACACCTGTCCTTCGTACACGTTTTTTTTCAGCTCCCAGCGGCCGAGCAGCACGCGGCTCAGCTCTCTCGAGGTTTCGTCTTCGCCGAATTGGGCGTGCACGGGGCTGACGCAGAACAGGAGGAGAATGATTTGTATATATCTCATGGTTTAAACGGTATAGGGATGTTTCAAATATAGTGATTTGGCGTTGATTGCAGGATGTTTGGAGAACAAGATGTCAGGATGTTAAGAAGGCACAGGACTATAGACTAAAAGGCTCGCGCAGATCGCGGAGATTTTCGCGGAGAGAAGTACCAGATTTAATTTACCGCAAAGCAGGCTTGAAGTGCTGTGTGATTGGAGGGCGCGGAGAAAGAACAGGAGTTCAGGACAGCAGGATTTTAAGATTTCAGGACTGTAAGACTAAAGACTACCTGCTAAAAACTAGCATACCGGTTGTTTTCCAGCAGGGATTCGAGGTCGATCTTACCGTTTATGGCCCGTTGGGTAATTTCCCGTTTTACCTCGGTGTTTTCGTCAAAGAACATGATGTTTACGCTGTCGAGCCGGTAGGGGCGGTTGTCGTAGGTCAGCGTGTCGGCGGGCCTATCTTTGCTGTAGTACTTGTTGACGTAAGCACCGTAAGTTTCCATGTAGTCCCAGGATTCCTGTTTAATGAATTTCGTATCGGTGTCCCTGCGCCATACGGAGCGCATAACAGGCCTGTTGTTTTCTGCTCTCTCAGCGAGGTAAATTCCCGGGATCATGGCAACGGGAATGGCAAGCGTGGCAACGGTTAAGCGGCGAACGTAGGTTCTGGAAGGCGATTGTTCCCTAAACGAGCGAATCCAGCTGAATGAAAAAACAATGAGGGCGATCAGCGTTACCTGGTTGAGGCTGTAGCCGTAACTAAAGGTCGGGTGAATGGGCTGTCCGTCCCACACAAACAGGTATTGGAGCAGCATAAACAGCAAAAAGCTCCATACAAGAACGACGCTGTTGATGATAATCGCCAGCACTCTGCTGAACGACAACGCGGCGAGCGCAACCATTAAAAAATTCGCAGCGAAGATCCAGGCAATCGGTGCCTGGTAGAGCATCGTGTAGGTGATCAGCGTTTGTTCTTCGGTTTCATTGATCTCTACGTGTTTCGTAAAGGGAAGGAAGAGCGAGGTGATGGTGAGGAGGGTGAGGACCGCTAAGGTGCAGGTGATTTTTTGGGGGAGCGGGGTTGTTTTTTTGGGGAAGGTCATGCTGGAATCGGGTGAATGATGGTGGAAAGGTAGGGGTTTTGAGGGAGAAAGGGTTGTTTGGGGAATAGAAGATTCGTGCAGTGCCACCCTCCTCAGTCCTCCCTCGCAGGGAGGAGGATGGATTGTTGTCTTGGAGACGTTCTGAAGTTAAATGGATTTAAGTATCAAATCTATTTCATTTTTCACAGTAGCTTCATCGGGAGAATTGTAAAAATAATCCGATGAAAAATGTACGTCGAACTGTTTAAAGAAGGCAACCAGATTCGTTTTAAACTCCACATTCAAATTCCTGTGAAGCAAATTTGCAAACAAGATAAATTTCTCTGATTCAGCCATGTTATAATAGAGATAATCGAAATAAAATTTCTTGTTTTTGCTCCGGTCTATTATTTTAAACAAGTATTCGATCGTATTCAGCAAACTATCTAAATGTTCTTTTTTTTGTTTTTTATATCTCAGAATTGCCAATTTATACACTTCTAATCTATGTTCAAAATCATAGTTATAAAAGTTAGCTTCTCCTATCTTCATGATAGCCTCATATAAAGATCCACCAACAATTGTGTTTTGTATTTCTCTATTAAATTGAAACCTGTCTGAAGCAGTAGGATGGTAATACTTGTATTCTTTTAAAATGAGTTCAACTCGTTCGCCATCCGGCTTATTTCTCAACTCATCAAAAAATAATTCCGGAATGAATTTCGATTTGGAAAAAGGCAAAGGTTGGATATCAGATGCAATTCCTTCCATTAAACGATCATCTATACTTTCCATGTGGTTCTCTATGATGAATAGAGAGTGCTCCATGAGTTTTTCATTCAAAATATATGGATTAAAATCCCTGGCCAGCTGTTTAACCGCGTCCTGACCTTCGGCCACGTCATCACCGCGCCTTTTCGCATATCTGAAAGATCCTTTCAGTTCCTTGAAATTATCAAAGACCCGGAAAAATAATTGATCGGTATTTTGCTCATCAAATTGTTGCGTAATCTTGTTGTTCGCTTCAATCTGTGCTTTAAAGGCAAGGTAAACCAGAATAGAACCGAAATAACTTAAAAAAGGTCCCGTTAATCCTCCGAAAGTATCCCCGATAGGACCTGTTTTAAGAAAATCGTTGTAACCCAAGATCAGGGTTAAAATTTTAGGTCCCAAAAGAAATGACAGGCCGATTATTATAAAGATTGAAACTTCTTTCGTTTCAACTTCGATGCCTAATATTTTAAATCGATCTTTCATGAAATGCTGTTATCCAGTGTGGCAAACGGTTCACATAAATGAGAATGGTTCAGGCAAACCTACTTATTCACTGAACCACAATCAACCGTATAACTACGGTATTTTCAAAAAGTTTTACGGAAATCCTTTCCTGAAATCTTAACATCCTATCCTCCTGAAATTCCCTTCCTCTCCTTCACCACGTATTTCAACCTCCTGTACAAAACCCTTTTCCATAACCAAAAATGATTGTACATTCACCGCCAAACAACAGCTATGAGTGAAATCATTCTCGAACTAAACAATCTTCACAAGAAGTACAAAGACGTCGTGGCGCTCGAATCCCTGAGCTTCCAGGTGAAGAAAGGACAGATCTTCGGGCTATTGGGGCCGAACGGAAGCGGAAAGACAACGACGCTGGCGATCCTGCTCGGCGCGCTGAATGCCACGAGCGGAACGTTCAGCTGGTACGGGAATGGTCAGAAGGACGAGAACCGCAAACGGATAGGCGCTTTGCTGGAAACCCCGAACTTTTATCCGTACATGAACCCGGTCGATAACCTCACTGTTGTAGCGAAGATCAAAGGCATGGAGCAGTACGACGACCGTATCGAGATCGTGCTGAAACGCGTGGACCTCTGGGACCGCCGCAACTCGAAATTCCGCACGTTTTCTCTCGGAATGAAACAACGGCTGGCGATTGCGTCGGCCATGCTGTCCGACCCGGAAGTGCTGGTGCTCGACGAGCCGACGAACGGCCTCGATCCGCAGGGAATAGCGGAGATCCGCAACCTCATCATCGGTATTGCCAAAGAAGGAAAAACGATCATTATCGCTTCACATATCCTCGACGAGATCGAAAAGATCTGTACGCACGCAGCCATTCTCCGCAAGGGCAAACTGCTGGAGATCGGCGAGCTGAGCGAGATCATGACACAGGAACAGCTGTTCCGCATCAAGGCGGACAACCTGCAGGCGCTGCAGTCGGCGTTATCATCGTTATCCGGCGTGAAAGTGATCAAAACGACCGAAACCGACTTCACCGTTTCGCTCGGAGACCTGAAACCGGCCGACCTCAACCGCTCACTGGCTGAAAAAGGCGTTTATCTTTCGGCGCTGACGGAGCACCGCAAAAATTTAGAAACCACATTCCTCGAAATCATAGAAGCATGAAACAACTACTTTCCATCGAATATTCCAAGCTGCGAAAGCTCAATTCCATCAAAGTCCTGCTGATCGTTTACATGGCGATCATTCCGTTGTGGATGTATTTCATGGGCTTCTTTTTCGACAACAACAAAATTCCTTTTCTCCCCGATTCGACGACGCTCTGGTCGTTCCCGAAAGTGTGGAGCTTCACCACCTACTGCGCAAGCTGGTTCAACGTGCTGCTCGGCGTTACGGTCGTGATCATTACCTGCAACGAGATCACGTTCAAGACCATGCGGCAGAATGTGATCGACGGACTGACGAAGCGGCAGGTGATCGTGAGCAAATTCCTTGTGATCCTGTGCATTTCAGCGTTTGTAACGGTTTACACGGGGCTGGTCGCGCTCGTGTTCGGAGCTATCAATTCCGGCCTTTCGGGCATGTTTGAGAACATGGGCAGCGTGCTGATCTATTTTCTGCAGACACTGGGCTACTTCAGCTTTGCCTTTTTGTTCTCCGTACTGGTGAGACGTCCGGCGCTTTCGATCATCTTCTTCATCGTTTCCTTCCTGGTGGAAACCATTATCGGTGCTTTTTTACCGCACGTGGTGTATTTGTTCTTTCCGCTCAACGTCTTCTCCAAGCTCACGCCTATGCCCTTTTTCCGGGAGCTCATCGAGCAGGCTGAAAAGCAGAGCAGGCAGACTTTCTGGATGATGCCCGAATGGCTGAACATCGTGCTGGCCTTCGTTTACATCCTCATCTTCTTTACGATAGCTTACACCATACTGAAAAAGCGTGATTTATAACGTCAACGCTCTGCGATCCTGTTAAAAAGTTAGTTCTGTGCATCATACGGTATTTTTTATCGTACATTTCGCCCACTAAACAGTACTACTTATGAATAAAATCCTACTCTACGGGGCGATGCTATGCGCATTTCCCGCCATTTCCCAAACCGTCATTTTCCAGGACAATTTCGAAGCGGGCGCTTCTAACTGGACTTTAAACGGCGGAACCGGCACCAATCAATGGATCGTTAACAGCACCTATCCTTCGAGCTTTGCGCCGGTCATTCCGGACACGCCGTCTCAGCCCGCAGGCATCACGAACGGGCCGAATTCCGCTTACCTGCACATCAACAATACGCTGACGTGTATGTTTTTCGGCGCCTGTAATGCCACCTTCGACGCGGCATCGGCTTCCAACAGGACGGTACAGTCGACCAATCCCATCGTTACAACGGGCTTTAACACCGTAACACTGTCCTTCTATTACCTGGCAGCGGGCGATGCAACGGAAGCTTACGGAACACTGGAATACACGACAGATAATGTAACGTGGACACCTACGGGAACACATTATGTAGGCGTTTCCACCTGGACACTGACAACTGTTGCTCTGCCGGCATGGGATAACCAGGCACAGCTGAAGTTCCGGTTCCGATGGTTCAATACCGATTCAGAGATCGGCGACGATCCTGCCTTTGCGATCGACGAAGTAAAAGTCACAGGTGTTGCCGCAGCAGCAGCCCCGGTTCTTACTACCGGAACCATTACGCCTTCCAGCTGGTGCTTTAATACTGCACAAAACCTTACTGTACCATTTACCGTTACGGGAACGGTCAATGCAGGCAATACCTATACTGCGCAGCTGTCAGACGCTTCGGGATCCTTCGCGACACCGCTTGCGATCGGAACACTTGCCTCTGCGGCGAACGGCACACTTTCTATCAGCGCAACCGTTCCTGCGGGAACAGCAGCCGGCACAGGTTACCGCATCCGCGTGACCGCTTCCGATCCTGCTGCAACAGGAACAGACAACGGCTCGAACATTACGATCAATGCGCTGCCGGTAGTTGCTGCAACAGGCACACCAACTAATGGCGTTATGTGCGCTGGCTCATCAGTAGCCATTCTCGCATCGGGCGCATCAAGCTATACATGGTCACCCGCAACCGGACTGAGCTCCACCAACCAGGCAACTGTAACAGCAACTCCTGCTGCAACGACGACCTATACTGTTACGGGAACAGCTAACGGCTGTACGGCCAACGCGACCTTTACGGTTACCGTTAATCCACTTCCTCCTGTAACGGTCAATGCGAATCCGGCAGACGGTATTATGTGCGTCGGTGAAAACATCGTGCTTACAGCAAGCGGAGCGACCGTCTACACATGGTCACCGGCAACAGGCCTCAGCACAGTTACGGGCGCTGTGACAACGGCAACACCAACCGTCACAACGCAATATACCGTTACAGGAACAAACGCCAACGGCTGCGTAAATACGGCGAACTTCACCGTTACGTTTACAACCTGTCTTGGAATCGACGAGAACGACGCAGCAGCAGCATTCGTACTGTATCCGAACCCAACTTCGGGCCTCGTAACGATAGACTGGAACGGCAGCGATGTTTCCAGCACGGTTCGCCTGATGGATTACAGCGGACGTTTGCTGGAAGAGATCACCTTGCAGAACAACGCCTTTTCGCTGGACGCCTACCCGGCCGGAACTTACCTCGTGCAGGTAGTTACCAACGGACACGGCTCTGTGAAGCGCGTTACGAAAAAGTAAACCCACACAATTGAGGAAACAGCTGTTCGCCGGACGCAGGTCTGAGGACAGCTGTTTTTTGTTTCAGCGAACTCAGAGACTTTGTCGTAATTTTGCAACATGAATATCCAGGCATCTTCCGACACAATCTGTGCACTTTCAACAGCTCCGGGCATTGGCGCTATCGCGGTGATCCGCGTTTCCGGGAAACAGGCGCTTGCGGCAACATCGGCGCTTTTTTCAAAGGACCTGCAGGAAACCGCTTCCCATACTGCGCACTTCGGCCGCATCCGCAACGGAGCCGGTGAGATCATTGACGAAGTGCTTATCACCGTTCTGAGAGAAGGCCACAGCTTTACCGGCGAGCACACCGTTGAAATTGCCTGTCACGGCTCCAACTTCATCCAGCAGCAGATCTTACAGCTCCTGCTTGAACAGGGCTGCCGCATGGCAGAGCCGGGTGAATTCACGATGCGTGCTTTTGTGAACGGAAGAATGGACCTTTCACAGGCCGAAGCCGTTGCCGACCTCATTGCCTCCGAATCCAGGAAAGCACACGAGATCGCCATGAAACAAATGCGCGGCGGCTTCTCCAATGAACTAAGAACATTGCGTGAAAAATTAATTCACTTCGCTTCATTAGTTGAATTAGAGCTTGATTTTGCAGAAGAGGACGTTGAATTTGCAGATCGCACGCAATTAAATGAACTAATTATAGAGGTGTTAAATTACGTGCGTCGCTTGTCGCGGTCATTCGAGCTTGGAAACGTCATTAAGAACGGTGTTCCCGTAGCGATCGTCGGTGCGCCGAACACCGGGAAAAGCACACTTCTCAACCAGCTGCTGGGCGAAGAGCGCGCCATCGTGAGTAATATTGCCGGCACCACACGCGATGTGATCGAAGAAACACTGAACATTGACGGCATTCTTTTTCGCCTCATCGACACGGCCGGCATTCGCGAAGGAGCCGAAGAGATCGAAGCGATCGGGATCGGGAAATCTTTTGAAAAAATCTCACAGGCGACTGTGATCCTGATCCTCACCGATTCCGCACAGCCTGAAAGTCTTGCACAGGCAGGAACATGGTCGGAAGAATTGCAGCAGGCGCATCCCGGGAAGATCGTGCTCGTATTGGGCAACAAGTCCGATATCGGTGCCGCGGGCGAATGGACGTACAGCACTCCTTTTCTCGCCATCAGCGCCAAAACCGGTGACGGGATAGATGCGCTCAAACAAAAGCTTTCAGATCTCGTGCTCGGCGAGTTCGACACGCAGACCGACACGATCGTAACGAATGCACGCCACGTGGACGCCTTGCGCAAAACCGAAGAATCGCTCGAAAAAGCCAAAGACGGCCTCGACACCGGCATTACGGGAGATTTTGTCGCGATGGACATTCGCCAGGCGATGTTCCACTTAGGAACGATCACCGGCGATATTTCGACCGAAGATCTGCTGGGGAACATCTTTAGTAAGTTTTGTATCGGGAAGTGAGCATTGGGAGACAAAAGACGGAAAGACAAGAGATAAAAGACTTGCTGCCGAATGTCCATTCATTATTTGAAAAGTAATCTTCTTACATTGCAAACATGAAAAAGATCACCTTCCTTCTTCTCCTCCTTTCCTGCAACAATAGCGCTTTTTCCCAGCTTTCTCCGCGGGAACAGACGAAATTTGCAAAGATAGCAGGTGCCGGGCTTATTCAGCAGGCGCCGCAGTCGTCGTACCCGTATTCGACGGGAGGAAAAAACGTTGTTTTTCAGCCGTCAGCGACACAGAAACACGATACGACCGGCCTTTATGTGAACAATGAATACCTGCTGTTCCGGAGCGCCCTGCATTTTAAGAACGGAACGGAAGTTTCGAAGCTGATCAGTCCGGATTACGTAAGCGTGAGTGATTACCGGGAATTTCAGCATGCTGTACGCGATTCCATCGCGAGGCGCAAGGTCCATGACCGCAACGAAGGCGCATCAGTTCCGCTCAACCGGAGCAAGCCTTTTTCCTATACGAACCCGGATTACGCGCCTCATCTTGTGGACATGTACCTTACGCAGTACGAGCGTTTTTACAAAGTGAAGCTTTTCGACAGCCGTAAATTAAACTACGTTTATGACGAAACGTACGAAAGCCTGGCCAACATTTCCGGTGATTCGCTCTTCCGCATTTTTCCCGCTCTGAAAGCACATGAAATCCCACCCCCGCATAGCTTTCAATTCTCCACAAATACGCAGGCAGACCAGTATGCATGGGCGGAAACATCGGCTTACAACCGCGATGCGCGCTCTGTACTGGCACAGCTGTACATGATGCCCGGTATATTTGATACCGTTCCTGTAACCGGACTGACGGGCGCCCAGGCAAAAGCCTACTGTCACTGGAAACAGGCAGAGCTGCAGCGGAAGTTCCGGGAAAATGACCTGAACTATACGGTAGTCGTTACGCTCCCCACCTACGAAGAACAGCAGTCGCTGCACGTGCCGGAACCGCATCTCGTCATTCCTCAGAAAATCTACACGCAGCTCTGGACGATCAGCCCGAAGGAATACGATGCCTTTCTTGCAGCAGTGAGAGATTCCGTCCTGGTGGAACACCTGTACAACGAAAGCGCGGGGAATGAAGCGCTGAGCATCTTGCAGCATCCGGGTACTTATTTCAATGAAGCAAAGCTGAAATGGATCGAACCGGATACTGCACAGAAGTATGACAACCGGTTTTACTTTCCGCTGAAACCTTCATCCGATCTTACCGGGGCACTAAAAAAACGTGCACAGGAATTCCGCGGAACCGATCAGTGGAAAAATCCATCCTACAGGTTTTACGACATCGATGCCCGCAACAGGGGAACGCAGGGCATTTACAGGATCGAGCCGAACCAGTTAAGCAACGACAGGCCAGACACCATAAGTCTTTACGTTCTGGAAACAGCCGAAGACGGAGAGCCGGTCGGCAAAGACATGAGCATAGATAGCTGGAATTTCCTGGACCACTCATCAGGTGTACGTGGCCATGCCAACCTGCGACGGTTCATCTATGAAACAACCGTTCCCATTCTGCCGGCAGCAGGGGCGTCGTCGTTTCCGTTATCTATCAGCTATGAACAGGCGCTGGCGTTCTATCACTGGAAATACCGGATTTACAGTGCAACGTCTGCAGACGACTGGCAGCAGTTCGTTTTACCGACAGCAGCGCAGTTTCGCGCCATTCAGACCGGCCAGGCGGTAATAGCTCAGCCGCAAACGATCAGCTATCCAACGCCGCTGTTCCGGTATGTTGTGCACCTGTATCCCGGAACGAAAAACGCTGAATAGATAAAGCCAACACATCACAAGAGATTTTCCATCTTGGCGGGGAATTTGTAAATTGCCTCGAAATTTAGAAATCATGAGATCCATTTTATTCCTTGCCTTCGGTTTGTTAACGAGCACGACCGCTGTTTTTTCCCAGACTTCCATCCGCATGACGGTGAACGAAGAATCCAAACCGTGTCGTCGCATGATGGAGCAAACCTGCCTCCAGGTACAGAAAGACGGCTCGACAGAATGGGAATTGTTCTACGATAACATCAAAGGATTCGACTTCGAGCCGGGCTACCGTTACGAGATCATTGTGATCCAGACACTGCGCCCGGAGCCTGTACCGCAGGATCTCTCCAAATACCTCTATAAGCTCGACAAAGTGATCAGCAAAACAGCTGTCAGCGATTCCCGCAGCGGTGACATGATCCCGCAGCCCCAGTTGTGGAAGGTCGTTTCCCTGAACGGCATTCAGCTGAACACGGAGGAGCTGTATTTCGGTTTCAGCGAAGACGGAACGCAGATCTCCGGAAAAAGCGGCTGCAACGGTTTCAGCACGCCCATTTCTTTCAATAAGAAAAAAACAAAGCTGACAACGAAAAGCGGTATGGGCACACTGATCGCCTGTTCAGAAGAGCTCACGAAACTCGAAAACGAATTCCTGGCGTCCATTTCCAATAAAAAATTCAAGCTGCAGGAAAAAGACGGCAAAAAGATCTGGAAGCGCAAACGAAAAGAAGTACTTGTACTCGAAGCATTCGTAAGGATCCCGCAAATGATCGTCGATCCGGCACCGCTTACTGACAAAACGCCGTGGGACTATTTCAACGGGAAAACACTGAAAGTGATACAGCTCAACGGACAATCGGCAACCGATTCCAAAGCACACCTGATCTTCGATACGAAAGCCGGCCGCATCACAGGGAACAACGGCTGCAACCAGCTGTTCGGAAGCTTTACTACCAACGACAGCTCCATTGCTTTCAGCGGCATCGGATCCACAAAAATGGCGTGTACCGATGAGAAAGTGTCCGCAACCGAGCGCAGCATCATGGCCATTCTCGGCTCCGAAGGACTGACGGTTGATTTCGCAGAGCAGGTAATGAACATTTACGATACTTCCGGAAAGCTCGTACTCATGCTGGCTGTGGAAGGAAAATAAGCAACAAATTTTTCAAATAGTTCGCAACGCCCGGAGGTTTTCTTCCGGGTGTTTTGCTTTTGAACGGAGCCCTCTGCGACCTCCAAACACACAGTACATCCGTTGTTCTCTGCGTCCTTTGCGTTAAAACCCGTTCTCAATCCAAATTCCTTTCGGTATCTTTGTCGTCTCAAAACAAAACAATGAAACGTCTGCAGAATTTCATCAACGGTGAATACGTAGATCCGGTAGCGGGTCAGTACATCGATAACGTTGAACCGGCTACCGGTGAGGTGTATTCGCTCATTCCTGATTCTGCGGAAGCCGATGTGAATGCTGCTGTTGAAGCTGCTGAAGCTGCGTTTCCGATCTGGTCGAAGATGTCGGGAGAGGAGCGCGGAGCTGTTTTGATGCGCATCAGCCAGGGAATTGAGCGTCGAATGACGGAATTCGTCGAAGCGGAATCGCGCGATAATGGGAAACCGCTCAGCCTCGCTGCGCACGTCGATATTCCACGGGCTATTTCGAATTTCCATTTCTTCGCTACGGCGATCGAGCACGTTTCATCCGAATCGCATTACATGGAAGGCGTAGGCGTGAATTTTACCACGCGTAAGCCGATCGGTGTCGTTGGCTGCATTTCTCCCTGGAACCTTCCGCTTTACCTCTTTTCCTGGAAAATAGCTCCGGCGCTGGCTGCAGGGAACTGCGTTGTTGCCAAGCCATCCGAGATCACGCCGTATACCGCGTATCTGCTCGGCGAAGTGATCAAAGAATCAGGCATGCCGGCAGGAGTGCTGAACATCGTTCACGGAAACGGGCAGCATGCCGGCGATGCGATCGTGAAGCATCCGAAAATAAAAGCAATTTCCTTTACGGGCGGAACGAAAACGGGCGAATACATTGCCCGCACAGCTGCCCCTGTATTCAAGAAATTATCGCTCGAGCTCGGCGGAAAGAATCCGAATATCATCTTCGCGGACTGCGATTTCGATGAAATGATCAAAACCACCGTTCGCTCATCGTTTGCCAACCAGGGTCAGATCTGCCTGTGCGGATCGCGCATTTTCGTAGAGCGATCCATCTATACCAAATTCAAGGAAGCATTCATCGAACGCGTTGAAAAGCTCACCGTTTCTTATCCTTCCGACCCGAATGCGAAAATGGGAGCTGTTGTTTCCCGGCCGCACATGGAAAAAGTGCTCGGCTACATCGAGCTGGCAAAACAGGAAGGCGGAACGGTGCTCACTGGCGGAGAGCGCGTGATCCTGGACGCACCCTATGCGAACGGTTTCTACATTGCCCCGACAGTGATCGAAGGACTCAGCTACGATTGCAGAACGAACCAGGAAGAGATCTTCGGGCCGGTTGTAACGATCACGCCGTTCGACACGGACGAGGAAGCGCTGATGATGGCCAATTCAACTGTTTACGGACTGAGCGCCACGATCTGGACGTCCGATCTGAAACGGGCGCACCGCGTTGCCGATGAAGTGCATGCGGGGATCGTGTGGATCAATTCATGGCTGGTGCGTGATCTGCGTACGCCGTTTGGCGGTGTGAAAGCGTCGGGCGTTGGCCGCGAAGGCGGCTGGGAAGCACTGCGATTCTTCACGGAAGCGAAGAACATCTTTATCCCTTACTAGGCTTTACTATCGTTTCTAAGAAACGTATGTCCGCGAAGCATAGCGGACCCACATCTCAGCGGACATACACGTCGCGCTTAAGAAAAAAATCTAGAAGAACTTACTCTTGCGGAGCAGGCGGTGTACCGGGAATTCCATCGAGCCAAATACTTCGTTGGTCGTCAGTGAATCGATCCGGAAGGCGACTTTCGTTCCTTTGTAATTCCACAATCCGCTGCATGAAGCGCCGCCTTTGCCCACAACCGGCGATTTATCAGATGAATACGCGCTGATATAGTCCGGCTTGATGTTCATTTTCAGCGGCGGCGAGAAGAGGAAGCGGTACTTCGCATCCTGTTTTGTAATAATTCCCTTCGCAAACAGCGTATTGATGAATGATTTGTCACTGACCGAAATGAGCAGCGCAAAACCGGGTACCGGCACCAGCTTGGTCGTCCGGACTTCGGTGAGGTTAAATTCATCGTCATATTCGGTTGCTATCACTTCTTCCTTCACCATCTGTGTTCCGCCCTCCTGGAAGGTCAGATCGCCATTCCAGGCCGCGAAAAACGCATCTGTCGGAAAGCTCACTTTCCGGCCCATTTCGGCGATCCACTTGTAGAGCGGATGCTGCTTATCCTTACGGAATTCGGTAATGTCGATGTGCAGGTTCAGCTCTTTCTCCATGTTCGGCGTTCCAGCCAGTGAAACTTCCGGCTCTTTGAGCTTAATCTTTAACGGCCGCGATGCTTTGATATAGGTTTTCAGCTTGAAGGAAATTGAATCGCTGTCGTGTGAGAACAACCCGTAATCGATTCCGAGCTTTTTCAGGCGCTCAGAGCTGCTGAACACAACGAGCTTTTCATTTTTAAAGGTTTTGAGCGATTCGAATTTCTTCCAGGAATCGCCTGCTTCGCCATTTTTGGCAAACATGGCGTGGCCGAGCCGTTTCTTCATCTGGTTGCCATGGTACAGGAAAATGTAGGATTTGTCGTAAAACAGGTACATATTCTGGTTCGGCAGGAAATGCAGCTTGCGTTTGTGAATGATCGTGTCCCTGATCTCTGTGAATTCCTGCAGCCGCCTTACGCCTGCATCGATCTTAGAGCTGTCGATCACGCTCAGGAATGTTCCCCACTCTCCTTCTTCGTCGGAAAAAAAGTAGCCCGGCTTTTGTACATCCAGCCCGAAGCTTTTCCCCTGGCTGAGCAAAAATTCGGCGGAAATAAGGTCGCGGAAAGGAATTTTCTGGTAATACATCATGGAGCTCGTTTCCCGGGCAACATCCAGCAGGTAGAACCGTCCCAGGATCTCGCTTTCAGGTAAACGGTCGATCAGTGTTGGGGCCGGTTCGGGCGAAAAGAGCCGCGGGCGCAGGTATAAAAACATGCCAAGCGCGGCGCAAAGCATCACGATCAGCAGAATTTTATTTCCTATTCCCTCAGTGCGCATTATTTTGACAGAATGTAGGCCGAATTGATCAGGTCGAGCAGGTATTTTCCGGCATTGTCATAGCTTCCGTCGAAACGATAGGTTACATTGTAATCGGTTTTTGCTTTGGTCGTTTTAGACGATGTAAGCTCGAGCACACCTGTTTTCCCACGCATAGAATCGAGCAGCTCGTTCTCTTCGGAAGAGAACATTTCTTTCGGAAGGCGGTCAAGCACTGCGCCCCAGTTGAGGTAGCCGTACATGGATCCGCTTTTCTTCGCTTTCTTGGCGGCTTTGGCTGAAAGTGATTTCGCGCCGTAACCGTCAGAATGATTCTTCGCCAGGTCTTCGTCGTTGGTAAAAATGAACAGCCCGTTCTTGTTGATGATGTAAAGCGGAAGCGAATTCAGAACGGCGTCTTCGACCACCCAGTATTCACCCATATTCTTGAACTGGCTCGTGAGGCGCGCCATGTGTTTCAATACTTTTTCGGGAATATCCGGCCGTGCCGTTGAAAAGCCCAGTGTGAAAACCGGCATGTCTTCTTCGCTTTCCACTTCGCGCTCGCCGTATTCGAAGGTCTGCTCGTCCCAGAAGAACTCAATGCGGGTCGTTTTCACGCGCTTAACGCCGTTGAACGTGCCGAACATGCTTCCTTTGTAAGTGTTGAACAGTGCATCGGTATTAACGAATTCGTTCATCAGCTCTACGATCAGGACGTTGTAGGAAATACGCGGATTCTTTTCTTCGCTCAGAATGGGAATAATGATGTCGTAAGCACGCTCATAACCGGATTTCAGGTCGATGTTGTACGTGAAGAACCCGGAATTGTCTTCGTTGATGTACTTCAGCACGGATTTGTCGAATTTCGAGCTGTTGAGCTCCTGGTAAATGGAGCCGAGCGCTTCACCGTAATTGGCTTCGACCTTGATGTCGATGCTCGAGGCGTTCAGCACGATATCGCCCAGCATAACGTTGCCGGTGTAGAGCTCGTTGAGGTCCTGGTACATTTCCGGGAACATCGTCTGGAAATACCAGAGACTGTTCGTGTTGCGGAAATTGCGCGAGTTGTCGAGGTAAAAAACACCGTCTGAAGCATGCGTGAGCTGTTTGGCAAAACGGTCGTCTGTTTTTTTCAGATGGATGTTCTGCACGTAGATCTCGTCGATGATGAGCAACAGCTGTGCATAGGAAAGCTCCGATTCCAGGCTGTCGCGCAATTCGTAATAATTTTTGGAAAGATCGTCTGTAGCAACAGGCGTATCGAGGTCGTCTTCGATGATCACTTCTTCGATCTCGTCGCCATCCTGGTTTTCATTCACATCGTCGAATGGCTCATTCTCGTCCTCCATTTCATCGATGATCGGCGGAGGCAGCTCGCCATCGTCGTAGTACCCCTCGAAGTTTTCCCATGGAAGTTCCAGTCCGCGCGCATACCAGATAGAATCGGTCAGCTCGCTAAGCTTCTCCTGGTCGGAATCCACGCGGATCAGCAATCCAACGGTTCCTTTGATCATCAGGTGATTGAAGTAGTTGTTGTAGTATTCCACTCCGTCGATCGATCCGTCGACACGGTCGAAATCGTCGAAAACAGTGAACAGCTTTTCTTTATCGCTGATGCCGAAGGTAAAACCGGAGATCTCGAAATCAGGATTTTTACCATAGAAAATGTTCATTTTCTGGTTGAAATCGATCCCTGAGTCCTTTAAGGTCTTGCCTTGTGTCGAACCGTCGAAGAGTTCCGATTGCAGCTCGGCCATGAAGTCGTATTGCACCAGCTCGTCCATCGACACTTTCTGCAGGATGGAAATGTTGTTGATACTGAAAACCGTTACGGCATCTTTCGGAATAAAATCTTCCGATTGCTGACTGTAAGAAAGCGCCGTGCTGGCGAGGAATAGTGCCGAAAGAATGGACCTCATAATAGACATGTTAATACACTGATACGAATGTAAAACCAATTTTCGAACTACGGCTGTAAATTGCCGTATCAACACCTATTTGGTTGATAACTTGTGTTAAAAACAGGGGCTTTCAGAAGGGATTGGCTATTCTCCGCTGAGGTAGATCGTGTTTTTCAAAATCGCAGGATTCTGAGCAATCGCAAAAGGAGTCGATTTCACCATAACGGCCGTTTTTGTGGGCGAGATCTGCGCGGTTGCATTGTCGCATTTTTCGACCGGTGTATCGAAGCGCGAAACCACGATGTATTTTCCTGTTTTCAGCAATTCCTGGTCTTCCGGTTTGAGCTTGTGCAGCGGCGCCTGGAAATCGGGTACGGAGCGAACGAGCTTCTGGCCATCCCACGTGAGCCACGTTTCAGCAAAGATCGGATCGCTTTTGTCGTTACTTTCTTCCATGATCACATCGCGAATGCCGTTCTGAAGCGCGGTAACGGATATGAAATCACAGCTGATCTTGAAGACAAAATCGGTGTAATTCGCATCGACTTTCACGTTGCTGATACCGTCTTTCGACTCAAGCTTTGACTGATACAGTGCAATCTTATCCTTTATCTCCTGCAGTTTCGGAACACGTCTTCCGTCCAGGCTGTCGAGCGCCAGCACTGAATTGATCTTCACTTTGCTCGCGCTCAGATTCACCGTGTATTTATAGGTTCCCGAACCATCCGCATGCAGGATCAGCTCATCGAAGATGTCGACGCAGGAACTCATTAACAGAACAACGCCCAGGCAGGCAACAAGTAATTTCATAAGCTATTTTTAATTCGGAATTGTGAGTCGCGCATTTCAAAAACAGTACCAAAGATAAAGCTATTTTGCCGTTCGAAGCTTATTGGCTCAGTGTTACGGAACCGGCAGCAACGTTCAGTGTGGCCATAGCTCCGCAGATCACTGCGCGGTTATCCGGGATGTGCCCGAGCGGAGCGTTGAAAGCCACGGGGATTTTACGGTAGGCCAGCTGATCGAGCACGAGCTGCTCAACGGTCCAGGTTGTCGGAACGGTGGTCTCACGCATGGCGGTCATTCCGCCAACGATCATTCCTGCGATCTGCTCGAAGATCCCGGCCAGCTTCATCGTCTGCAGCATGCGATCGAGGTGATACAGCTGCTCCCCCACATCTTCGATGAAGAGGATCTTCCCGGAAAAATCGGGTTTCAGCGGCGTCGCCAGCAGGCTGTACAAAATGGAAAGATTGCCGCCGATCAGCTCGCCCTGCGCCTGCCCGGTTTTATCCAACGACGTTCCTTCCCAGGAATGCGCAACGGTTCCGGCGGTTAAAGCACGCCCGAGCGATTCCAGCGCAGCAGCGGTATTTTGTTGATAGTCCAGCGGCATGGTCGCATGAATGCTTTCCACACCGAGCTTCATGGCCTGCAACTGGAAAACAGTGACATCGCTGAAACCAACGATCCATTTCGGCTCGCGCAGCAGGTTGGCCCACTGAATACTGTCGTTGATGCGAATGCAGCCGTATCCGCCGCGCGCGCAGACAATGGCCTTCACTTCCGGGTTGTCGAGTGCCTGCTGGAAATCATGCCGGCGCTGTTCATCCGTGGCAGCAAAATAATTGTGCGTTCCGAATGCATGTTCGCCAATGATCACCCGATAGCCTTGCGACTCGAAGAACTGCTGTGCGAAAACGATGTGCTCGCCTTCAATTGCTTTTGCGGGAGAGACGATGGCGATGGTATCACCTGGACGGAGGGATGCGGGACGGATCATGCGGTAAAATTAGAAAGATTTCGTTGGTCCGGGATGCATTTTCTATTGAGTATAAGTCCGGGATGCATCCCGGACCAAACCTAAACCAAAAATGCCGTGATCATGATCACGGCATTTTACTATATCTTACTAAAAAGGATCAGCTGCTCACTTCGCCCATAACGATCATATTTTCCATCGTCGGGACCGGGCTTCCGCCTCTTTTTTCTATCGTAATGGCAAAAGCGGAGATATCGTCCATGGAAACTTCGAACGGATCGGTCAAGCCGGTTACTTCATCGTAATCGAAAATTCCAAGGCTCACCATCTTACCGTTGGCGATCGCCCACAGCTGGTATTGCATATCCTTTGGCGGCGCCGTAATAGTTTCGGCGAGCATAACGGCTTTATTTTCGTTGGAGCTCCACATGATCTTCACGCTTGCCGTCGGGTCCATAGACATTCCCGCCATTTTAATATTCTGCGTTGATTTTTCTGTAAGCACGGCCTGTATGGCTTGTGTGCGTTCCTGCTCAACCTTCATGGCAGTGAGCACTTCGGCATCCTGCTGCTGGGTTTGTTTCATTGCTGCCAGTTGGTCGGAAAGTGCGTTCGACCTGTTATTGGAAGTGACCCAGAGCGATCCTGCACCGATAAACAGAACAACTGCTGCAGCTGCAATCCATTTCCAGGGATTGACATCGGAAACGTCGGCTTGCATCCGGACGATCTTTGCTTCCCCGGCAGCTTTGTCTGCAGGAAGCTGGGGTTCTTTGCTGACAGCCTCAAGAATCTGCGCCCGGAGCTTTTCAGCCGGTTGAATGGCCGTATCGAACGCCATTTTTTCAAACGCTGTTTCGATCGCCATCATTTCTGTCCTGATTTCCGGGTAAATATGCATCAGGCAGCTCACTTCCTGTCTTTCCTGATCAGAAGCGAACCCGAGTACAACGGACTCCAGAATTCCGGACGATATGTATTCTTTTACATCCACAGCGCTAAAAGTGTAAACCATTTACGTAATTCGCGCATTGCCAAACGTGTGCGCGTTTTCACGGTACCGAGCGGCATCTGAAGTTCATCAGCTACTTCCTGTTGAGTATATCCGTTGAAGTAAATGTATTCGATCATCAGTTTTTGCTCGGCCGGCAGCTTTTCAACAAGTTTGATTAACCCGATGGTATTTACATTCTGTTGAACTGTTCCGACTACACCTACGGCTGTGTCCCAATTCTGGATTTCTGTTTTTCCTTCTTTCTTTAACTTTCTTAAACTATCTATGGAGGTATTACGCGCGATGTTCAGCATCCACGTAAAGAAGCTTCCCTTGGAAGAGTCGTAGCTCTGGATGTTCTTCCAGACCTTCACAAAGCTGTCCTGGAGCACATCCTGTGCGGCTTCCTCATCGCGAACGATGCGCATGATGATACCGTTCAAGGCTGCGGAATAGCGGTCGTACACTTCAACAAATGCAGACTCATCAGCGTTCTTAAGACGCTTAACCAGGGCTTCAATTTCTATATTATTGAGAGGTTCCAATGAAGACGAAATTAGTAAAATTTGTCCACCGTGCAAGTAACACGGTGATATGAAAAAAGGGTTTTGAAGAGAGGCGTATTTTTTTGTTTCCTGTTAACGTTTTTGCCCCGGCAGATCAGTTCATGTACCACAGGTAAGCGTCCATGGATACCGCTATGCACATCCATAAAATATAGGGGATTAACAACCATACCGAAGGTTTGGACAGCTTATATGCGCGAACAAACAAAATGACTAATACGGCCAGCAATGCCAGCAGGATCAATAAGCCTGTGAGCGGCAGATGGTGAACGAAGAAAACGGGATTCCAGGAAACATTCAGCATCCACTGGATGGCATACAGCACGATCAGGGGCCGGGGATGGGAAGATTTTCCAAGGAGCACTGTCATAAACACGGCGAACAGCGCCATGATCGTAAACCACGCTGCCCCGAATACCCAGCCCGGAGGTGTCCAGGGCGCTTTACGGGAAGACTGGTACCAGTCATTTGTCGCAGGATCTCCCATGAGCCAGCTGCCGAGAGCCAGTGCTCCGAAATTCAGCACGAGAAAAAGCAGTAGCAATCTGACAGAGAATTTCATAAGTATTTGTTTGTGAGTGCAAAGTATGGAAAAAAGTGCTCAACCTATTTTACCAATCCGTAATAAATCTTAAATACCATCAATAAACCTTAAAAGAAACGGCACGGCCCGGCGCCCGACTCTACTTTCGTCCAAATAAACAACACAACAGTTAAATTTAAAAACGAACAGTATGAAAAGCTTAAGTATGTTAGCCCTGGTGGCAGTCAGCGCACTCGCGTTCCAATCCTGTGACAAAGATGACGACAACAACACAAATAACCCAAGCGGCGGCCAGCCAACGAGCTTCAAGGTGAGAATGACGGATGCGCCGGGAAATTTCTCCGCAATGAACCTGCAGATCACCAGCGTCGATGCAATGATCGACGGCGAATGGGTCAACCTCAACAACACCAGCCAGACTGTAAGCGTTATCGAGCTTGCCAATGGTTCGGAAGAGATCATTGCCAACGACAATACGGCAGAGACAGGACACTATACCAAACTGAGACTAATGATCGGTGCGGATAATGACCTCAGCATCAATGACGAAAGCGGTTCGAACACCTATGATCTCAGCTTAGGGCTCGGAGTTTCGAACGAGATCATCATCGATATCGACAAACAGGTGAACCAGGGATCCGCGGCTTCCGTCCTCATCGACTTCAATGTAGCGTCTTCTGTTTCCGGCGGATTGGGAACGTATTTCATGAACCCGGTCGTTACATGGGTTGAGAACGAATCAACAGGAGTAAAGGGCGATATGAACGGCGCCTCACAGGGTGTGCTCACCTTCACAGGAAACGGACAGACCTATTCTTCTTACATCGGTGCCGACGGCAAATTCATGATCCGCGGTATGCAAAGTGGCTCTTACGACCTCGTATTCCAGGGAATGCACGACGGGGAGAACACCATGAGCGAAATGCCGATGGAGGATATCATCGTTGTAAACGGGCAGATCACGAATATGGGTACGATCGACTTCGAATAAGCCCTTCAGCGAATCATAGCTTTAGAAGGAGGGACAATTGTTCCTCCTTTTTTGATTTAGAAAATCAGAGTTCTCTCCGCGCCTTTGTATAGCTCACCTTCAATCCCTTCTCTGCGGTGAAACCCACCGATACTACGCAAAACTCATCTTTGTGCTCCTTGTGCCGTTGGTGAATTAACCACAAGGGCATTGAAGTACAAAGGTTTTTAACGCAACGAGTCGCAGAGTAGCTGGAAGTACAGTGTATTTTTGAGGACGCTGAGAGATTTCAGTTCACAGAAACGACCTTCTCCTTTTAAGCACTTAATAAACACTCAAATTCAGTACCTCCTCCGCGAACTTTGCGTACAACCTCCGCGTCCTTTGCGGTTAATAAGACAGAAACGATTTCCTCAATCCAAAGGTTAATAATCCTAAAATTATCCCGTTAATTCCCCAATGACTTTATACTTGTAACACAATCTCAGTGTTCATTTTGAAAAAGCGATTCCCAAAACGACCAACAACGTGTTTCCCCCGGAAACAGGCGGACGCACGGAAGTCGTTCTGGCAGGCACTGACAGCTTAAGCGCAGTTTAGCACGACAGCTGGCACGGGATTGGAAACAACGACATCATTCGGGATCGTTCAGCTGTAAGAAAACTGCACATTCCTGTAAAGAAGGAGGATTCCTGCAAACGACTCCTCCTTCTTTTAAACATAAACTGAACTATAATGAGCACCATTTCTCCCAACGGTTTATCTGTCCAGGTTTTAGACGATAACCCTTTCTACGCTACCTTCCTGGAACACCAGCTGAAACAGTATTTTGCCAAGCATTTTGCGGAATTTGCAGACAATATCAGCATCACCTCCTATACTGATACACAGCAGTACCTTGACGCTATTCCCGCTTCGGGCTCCATTTCGCTGATCGATTTTTACCTGGGGGAAGGTGTTACAGGCATTGACCTGCTGCCGGAGATCAAAAAACGCTCCGCCGCCTGCAGGGTCATCATCATGACAACGGAAAACAACCTCGAAGCGCTCGCCAACTGCCTGGACACAAACGTTGCAGGCTTCGTTTTCAAGGACGAAAGCACCGTTTCGCTTTGTCATCCTATCTTTGAGAAAGAAATTAAGCGACAGCAGGAATAAGTCAATAAGTAGTACCCAAAAAGAAAAGAGTCGTGAAACTGGATATAAAATACGAGAAACTGGCCGTTGTATTCTCAATCGTTTTGCTCGTGCTCGTTTGCGGAACCGGGTACTGGGTCTATTCCAAGCTGGATACTGTTGCCGACAACATCGGGCTCGACCGCTCGAAAGATTCCCGGCTGCTCCTCCTCAAAGAGCTCAACAATGATCTGGTGACAGCAGAGAATTACGCTTTTTCCTACACCATTACCAAAAAGGATTCACTGCTCACGAAATTCTACCTGCTGCAGACAAAATCCAACTTCAAGCTCAGGCAGCTCAAGCGCATTCCCTCCAACGATCCCCGGTATCCTACTTATATCGACACGCTGACGAAACTCGTTAACCGGCGCTTTCTCACCATGGAAGACCTGGTGCTCGTGCAGAACGAGAACCGCGTCAACGATGCCATGGACCAGGTGATCCACGAAGTAAAAAACATGGCGCAGCGAAAAGAAGCCCAGCCCGCCCAGATGCCCGATGAAAAAACCGATAAGCACGAACGGCGGCGGCTCTTCCAGCGGCGCGTCGAGCAGCAGCAGGTAAAGAATGAGCAGCTGCCCCGGAAAGCCGCAACCGTGAATGCCGCTTCTGTCAACGCCGGCCTTATCCAGATCAAGCAGAACGTCGTGAGCGAAGAACAGGAAAAAAATGTCCGCAAGCTCCGTATCGAACAGCGCAACAATTACCTCATTGCACGCTTCACACAGCTTATCCAGAC